>RKMI01000031.1_pt1 | contig 425422 bp, 428 predicted proteins | sample 2174191 | NCBI WGS metagenome assembly RKMI01 (sample SAMN10236717, study PRJNA505201) | synthetic metagenome | isolation source: mock community containing 12 organisms: Thioclava sp. ES.032, Psychrobacter... | place: USA: Walnut Creek | collected 2015-10-01
CACACCCAGCCTTCCGTGGAAATCACCTTCATCTGCCAGAGGTAGTGAATCACGCCGAGCGCTACGGCCGGGTAGACCAGCATGTGTATCCGCCGCCAGTTCTTCCCCAGCTTGCGGATCGAGGCGTTGTTCGAGGTGACCGCCAGCGGGACCAGCAGCACGAAAGCCGTGATACCGAAGAAGAGGTAGGGGCGCTTGATGAGGTCCGCCGCGGCTTGTGCCCAGAGCATCCCCATATCCAGCACCACCCAGGCGATCAGGTGAAGCGCCACATAGAAGAAGGCCAGCAAGCCCACCGCGCGGCGGTACTTGATGAGGTTGAGGCCGAGGAGCCGGCGCGCCGGCGTGATGGCCAGCCCGCCGATCAGGAACCAAAGGGCGATCTTGCCGAGGCGATGCTCGATCGCTTTCACGGGATCGACGCCGATCCCGCCGGACAGTGTGAGCCAGACCACCCATGCCAGCGGGATCAGCCCCGCCAGATAGACGGCCCAGCTGGGCACGCGCCGCAGTGCGGTGTTGATCGGGGCGGAGAGGGTTGCGCTGATCATCAGTAATACTTCGCGAGATCCATGCCTTTATAGAGCTGCGCGACCTCGTCACCGTAGCCGTTGAACATCAGCGTCTCCTGACGGCCTGCAAAGAGGCCCGCGCCCACGCGACGTTCGGTGGCCTGCGACCAGCGCGGGTGATCCACTTTCGGGTTCACATTGGCATAGAAGCCGTATTCGCGCGGCTGCAGCTGGTTCCACGTCGTCGGCGGCTGCTTGTCGGTCAGCGAGATCTTCACGATGCTCTTGATCGACTTGAAGCCGTATTTCCACGGCACGATCAGGCGGACCGGCGCGCCGTTCTGGTTCGGCATCTCTTCGTCATAGAGACCGGTCGCCAGAATGGTCAGCGGGTTCATCGCCTCGTCGATGCGCAGCCCCTCGACATAGGGCCAGTCGATACCGCCCTGTTTCTGCCCCGGCATCTGCTCGGGACGGTAGAGTGTCTGGAAGGCCACGTATTTCGCGGAAGGCTGCACGCCCACGCGGTTCAGAAGGCTCGACAGCTCAAACCCGATCCACGGCACGACCATCGACCACGCCTCCACGCAGCGGAAGCGATAGATGCGCTGCTCGAGCGTCACGGGCTTGAGGATATCGTCGAGCGGATAGGAGCCGGGCTTGTCGACCATGCCGTCGATCTCGATCGACCACGGGTCGGTCACCAGTTGATCGGCGTATTTCGCAGGGTCCGACTTGTCCCAGCCGAATTCGTAGAAGTTGTTGTAGGAGGTAATCTCCTTGAGGGTGTTCGGCTTGGCGTCGGTCGAGAATTTCGAGGGCTTGGCGTCGATGCTGGCAAAGCTCGGCCCGGCAATCGAGCCGAGCGCCATCGCGCCTGCGCCGGCCATGATCTGGCGGCGGCTCAGGAAGTCGGCCTTGGGCGTCACATCGGCCCAGCTCGGGTCGGTCGGTCTTATCTTGCGCATGGAATTCTCCTCTCTGCCCCTACATATGGGGCGGTGCCCGTCGCTTACACTTCGGAACTTACAGCGACATTGTTACCTCTAGGCACGTAGAAAAATACGCGCCAGTATCGAGACTGGATCAACGGACGGCGCAAAGTCGTCCGATCGGGAGACAAGGGAGAGAGAGATGAAACGCTTCATCGGCGCCGCACTCGCGGCGGTCATCACAGTGGGGGCGAGCGCGGCGACGGCTGAGGACGCCCATACCTGGACCACCGAAGACACCTTCGACAACGTCACCTTCGCAGTGCAGAACGCAATCATCGGCGCGGGGCTCGTGGTGGATCACGTCAGCCATACCGGCGACATGCTCGAGCGCACGAAAGACGCGGTCGGCAGCACGAAGACGCTGTTCACCGGCGCGGACGTTTTCTCCTTCTGCTCGGCGCAAACGTCGCGCGAGGTGATGGAGGCCGACATCACCAACTTCCAGTACTGCCCCTACACGATCTTCGTCTACCAGACGCCCGAGGATACGGATCACGTGACGGTGGGTTTCCGCTCCTATGACGAAGAGTCGATGCAGCCGGTCACCGATATGCTGACCGGGATCGTCAAAGACGCGCTGATGCTCGACTGACGGATATATAGCTCGCGTGCGCACCCGCGCGCGCGAGCTTTGCAGCTCAGCTCGCGCCGCGCTCGGCCCGGGCTTCCAGCTGGCTCTTGCGCACATGGCGGATCACCTCGACCAACAGCGCGGTCAGAAGCCCCACGTTCAGCAGCCCGTTCGCCGCCGCCATCCCGCCAAGGATGCGCCATTGATGCGAAAGCAGGATGTCGCCGTATCCCAGCGTGGTGAAGCTCACGAGCGAGAAGTAGACCGACTCCTCCATTGTCGGGAACACATCGAGGATGCGGAAGCAGAACGCCCAGAGCCAGACGCCCGCCGTGACCATCGCCAAGGCCCAGAGGGCGGCGACGACGACCATCAGCATCAGCTTCGGGCGGTGCGGCTCACGCAGCATCCACCAGTGCAACCGCGAGAATGTCGCCTCGATCGCCCAAGCGCTGAGCGCGGCGATGCAAACGGTCAAGAGCATCATCACCGAACCGATGGCGATCTGAATGATCATGGGCGTTCCTCCTGCCCTAGCTATTTCGCGCCACCGCACGGGCGTCAAGCGCAGCACGGTGCCGCACTGGACAGAGCCGCTTGCCTGCCCTATCTCGATGCGACTATGGCAAAGCATTCAGACCCCAATTCCAAGCTGATCGCCGAGAACCGGCAGGCACGATACCACTACGCCGTCGAGGACACGCTCGAGGCGGGCATCGTGCTGCAAGGCTCCGAGGTGAAATCGATGCGCGTCGGTCAGACGAACATCGCCGAGAGCTACGCCTCGGTCGAGGATGCCGAATTGTGGCTGATCAACTCCTATATCGCGAGCCTGAACCAAGCCACGCATTTCGGCCACGAGGAGCGGCGCAAGCGCAAGCTGCTCGTCTCCAAGCGGGAGCTCGCGCGCCTGTGGAACGCCACCCAGCGCGAGGGCATGACCATCGTGCCGCTGAAGATGTACTTCAACGAGAAGGGCATTGCGAAGGTCCTGATCGGGATCGCCAAGGGCAAGAAGCAGGCCGATAAGCGCGAAACTGAGGCGAAACGCGACTGGAACCGCCAAAAACAGCGCCTTCTGAAGCAGAATTACTAGGGGCATGGGGCGGATTTACCCGCCCTGCCCTTGCGTCTTGCGCGCCGCTGAGTCTAAGCAATCCCGACCGGCAAAAGAGGCGCATGACGATGGATGACCCGAAAACGCTCGTATCGACGGATTGGCTTGCTGCCCATCTGAAGGACCCCGACCTGCGCATTCTGGACGCATCGTGGTTCCTGCCGCAGATGGAGCGGGATGCGAAGGCGACCTATGACGCCAAGCACATCCCCGGTGCGCGCTTCTTCGATATCGACGATATCGCCGATAACCGCTCGGACCTGCCGCATATGGCGCCGCCGCCCGAGAAGTTCATCAGCCGCATGCGCGCGATGGGCGTCGGCGACGGCCATCAGGTCGTGATCTACGACCAGCACTCCGTCTTCTCCGCGCCGCGCGTCTGGTGGACCTTCCGCCTGATGGGCAAGACGGATGTGGCAGTGCTCGATGGCGGTCTGCCGAAATGGGAGGCCGAGGGCCGCCCGCTCGAAGACATGCCGCCGATGGTGCGCGACCGTCACATGACGGTGCAGCGTCACCCCGGTCTGGTGAAGGATGTCACGCAGGTCGCCCATGCCAGCAAGCTCGGCGATCACGAGATCATCGACGCGCGCTCGAATGAGCGCTTCCTCGGCAGTGCCGCGGAGCCGCGCCCGGGGCTGCGTTCGGGTCATATCCCCGGATCGCACAACCTGCCCTTCGGCGAGCTGCTGACCCCCGAGGGCACTTTCAAATCCCCAGAAGAGATCAAGGCCCTGTTCGAGGCCGCCGGCGTCGACCTGTCGAAGCCCGCGATCACGACCTGCGGCTCAGGCGTCAGCGCCGCGATCCTGTCGCTCGCACTCGAACTGATCGGCAAGTCCGACTGGTCGCTCTATGACGGGTCCTGGTCGGAATGGGGCATGTATAACGACCTCAAGGTCGCAACGGGAGAAGCATGATGCTGAACAATCTCAAGCCGCAGGCGCCGGACAAGATCCTCGCGCTGATGGAAGAATACCGCGCCGATGAGCGCGACCAGAAGGTCGATCTCGGCGTCGGCGTCTACAAGAACGCCGAAGGCGAAACCCCGATCATGCGCGCCATCCACAAGGCGGAAAAGCAGGTCTGGGATCAGGAAACCACGAAGAAATACGCGGGCCTCGCGGGCCAGCCGGAATTCCACGCGGCGATGGCCGAGATGGTTCTGGGCAAGGGCTACCCGGCCGATCGCCTGGCCTGCCTCTCGACCGTGGGCGGCACCGGCGCCTGCCGGATGGGCTTCGAGCTTGCCCGCATGGCGAATCCCGGCACCAAGATCTGGGTGTCGGACCCGACCTGGCCGAACCACCTCTCGATCCTGAAATTCATGGATCAGGACTTCACCACCTATCGCTATTTCGATTCCGAGACCCGCTCGGTCGATTTCGACGCGATGATGGAAGACCTGAAGGGCGCCAAGGAAGGCGACATCGTGCTGCTGCACGGCTGCTGCCACAATCCGACCGGCGCGAACCTGACGCTCGAGCAATGGGGCAAGGTTGCGGACCTTCTGAAAGAGACCGGCGCCGTGCCGATGATCGACCTCGCCTATCAGGGATTCGGGGACGGTCTGGAAGCCGATGCGGCAGGCACCCGCCTGATCGCCGAGCGTTTGCCGGAAGTGCTGATCGCGGCGTCGTGCTCGAAGAACTTCGGCATCTATCGCGAGCGCACCGGCTGCCTGATGGTTCTGGGTTCCGAAGAGACCAAGAAGACGGTTCAGGGCAACCTCGCCTATCTCAACCGCCAGACCTATTCCTTCCCGCCCTATCACGGGCAGGCGCTGGTCACTCGCGTGCTCACCGATCCCGAGCTGCGCGCCGATTGGGAGGCCGAGCTGGAAGAGGTTCGCACCGGGATGCTGGAACTGCGCCAGCAACTCGCCGACGAGCTGCGCAAGCTGTCCAATTCCGACCGCTTCGACTTCGTGGCAGAGCACCGCGGCATGTTCTCGCGCCTTGGTGCGACCCCCGAGCAGGTCGCTGCGATGAAGGAAGGCAACGCGATCTACATGGTCGGCGACTCGCGTATCAACATCGCGGGCCTCAATAAAAACAGCGTGCCGCTTCTGGCCCGCGCGCTGATCGACGCTGGCGTCTAACCGCCTCGGACAGCAAGAAAATTCGAAACGGCGGTCCATTCGGGCCGCCGTTTTTCGTGGTGGATTTTTCCGCGTTGCGCCCTTGAAATAATAAGCAGGCTCATAATATAGAGGCTTACTTTAATTTCAACGGAGCCCAGGATGCCCGATCAGAGCCTAGGTTTCCTCCTGCACGACGCGACGCGGTTGATCCGCCGTCGTTTCGAGGCACGCGCCAACGAGTTCGGCCTGACGACCGCGCAATGGCGGCTTCTCGTCTACCTCAAGAAGGAAGGCGCGCTGCCGCAGGCCCGGCTGGCCGAGCTGCTCGAAATCGAACCGATTTCGGTCTCGCGCCTTGTCGACCGCATGGAAGAAGCCGACTGGGTCTGCCGCAAAGCTGATCCGAATGACCGCCGCGTCAAGCTCGTGCATCCCTCCCCGAAGGCGCGCAACGCCTTCGAGGATGCGCGCTCCATCGCGGATGACATCTACGAACAGGCGTTGGCCGGGCTGAGCGCTGACGAAGTCGCGACCGCATTGAACACCCTTCGGGCGATCATCCGTAACCTCTCCGAAGACACCTCCTCCACGTCAGAGACACATCATGAGTGACCAGAATCCGACCGCCGAGAGCGCGGAAACCCAATCGAAACAGAAACAGAAGAAGGGGCCAAAATTCTGGCTCCTCATTCTCGTGCCCGCCCTCATCGTGCTGGGCGGCGCGTGGTACTGGCTGAGCGCCGGTGGCTCGCAAAGCACCGAAAACGCCAATTTTCAGATGGCGCGGATTCCCGTCGCTTCGCAAATCTCGGGCCGCGTGACCGAAGTGTTCGTGCATGACAACGAGCATGTGAAAAAAGGCGCGCCGCTGTTCGAGCTCGACAAGAAACCCTACGAGCTGGCACTCGCCAAGGCCGAGGCCGCGCTGTCGCAGGCCCGCCTGCAGGTCGAACAGCTTCGCGCCTCCTACAAGGCCGCGCTCGCCGATGAGAAACAAGCAGCCGATAACGCGGCGTATCAGGAGAAACAGCTCGACCGTCAGGAAAAGCTGATCAAATCCGGCACCACGACGCAGCAGGCGCTCGACCAGCAGCGCACCGCGACGCAATCCGCGCAGAACACGCTCGCTGCGGCCAAGCAGAAAGTGGCCTCGGCCAAGGTTGCGCTCAACGGCAATCCCGAGATTCAGGTGGATGAGCACCCTTCGGTGAAATCTGCGATCGCGGCGGTCAATGACGCCAAGTACAACCTCTCGCAGACCGAGGTCGATGCGCCCACCGATGGCATCATCTACCAGGCCTCCTCGTTCAAAGCGGGCGAGATGGTCGGCGCCGGTGCCAGCCTCTTCACGCTGGTCGATACCAGCGACGTCTGGGTGATCGCGAACTTCAAGGAAACCGCACTGACCCATATGCAAGAAGGTCAGTCGGCCACCGTCGAATTCGACGCCTTCCCGAACCGTGAATATCACGCGACGGTCAGCGCGGTCGGCGCGGGCACGGGAGCCGAGTTCTCGATCCTTCCGGCACAGAACGCGACCGGCAACTGGGTGAAAGTGACCCAGCGCGTTCCGGTGCGCCTGCGCCTCGACGAAGGCGCGAACCTCGAAGGTCTGCGCGCGGGTCTGTCGGCCAGCGTCACCGTCGATACCGCCTCGGAGCCGCATTACAAGCGCATCCTCGACAAGGCCAACAGCTCGGCCGCCGTGGCGGGCACGACCCAACAGGGGCAGTAAGTCATGGCCGAGGCCGCAGACAAACAACCCAAGGGGATCGACCCGCATAACGTCCCGCATCGCGCGCTGATCATGGCGTCGCTGATGCTGGCCGTGATCATGCAGGTGCTCGATACCACCATCGCGAACGTGGCCCTGCCCGACATGCGCGCCGACCTCGGCGCGTCGCGCGATACGATCAACTGGGTGCTGACCTCCTATATCGTGGCCGCGGCCATCGTGACCCCGCTGTCGGGGTGGCTCGCCAACCGTTTCGGGCGGCGCGAGATCTTCATGGTCGCGGTGATCGGCTTCGTCGTCTTCTCGATGCTCTGCGGGATCGCATGGTCACTCGACGTGATGGTGATCTTCCGCCTTCTGCAGGGCGTGTTCGGCGCGGCCATCGTGCCGCTCGCGCAGAACTTCATGCTCGACATCAACCCGCGCGAGAAGCACGGGCAGGCGATGGCGATGTTCGGTGCGGGCATCATGCTTGGCCCGATCATCGGCCCGACGCTGGGCGGCTATCTGACCGAGGTGATCAACTGGCGCTGGGTGTTCTACATCAACGTGCCGCTCGGGATGATCGCCATCGCGGGCTCCGCCTTCTTCCTGCCGGAGACGCCCAAGAAGAAGATCGGTTTCGACTTCTTCGGCTTTGCGGCGCTGGCGGTGGCGATCGGGTCGCTGCAGATGATGCTCGACCGCGGGTCCGATCTCGACTGGTTCGCCTCGCGCGAAATCTGGATCGAGGCCGCGCTCGCGATCAGCGGGTTCTGGGTGTTCTTGGTATGGATTCTCAGCGCGAAGAAGCCCTTCCTCGAGCCAAAGATGTTCCTCGATCGCAACCTCTCGATGGGGCTGCTGTTCATCTTCGTGATCGGGATCATCCTGCTCGCCTCGCTGGCGCTGCTGCCGCCGATGCTGTCGAATATCTTCGACTATCCGACGCTGACGACCGGCCTGGTGATGTCGCCACGCGGTGTGGGGGCAATGATCATGATGCTGCTGATCGGGCGGTTGGTGAAGGTCATCGACCTGCGCATCCTCGTGGTGGTCGGCCTGTCCTTAACCGCCTATTCGCTGCACATCATGTCGACCTTCTCGCCGCAGATGGGGCCGAAATGGATCATCATCTCGGGCGTGATTCAGGGCTTCGGGCTGGGCTCGGTCTTCGTGCCGATCTCGACGCTGGCCTTCGCCACGCTCGCCCCGGAATATCGCGGCGACGGCACGGCGCTGTTCTCGCTTCTGCGCAATATCGGCTCGTCCATCGGGATCTCGATCGTGACTGCGCTGCTCACCCACAATATCGCGGTGAACCACTCCGAGATCGTCTCTGCGATCAATCCGCAGAACCTCTCGGGCGTGATGAACGGCGCGAGCGGCATGTCGCGGGAGGCGGCCCTGACGGTGCTCAACAACCTCGCGACGCAGCAGGCGGCGATGATCTCTTACGTGGACGACTTCAAGTTCATGATGTGGGTCACGCTGGCGGCCATCCCGCTCGTCTTCTTCCTGCGCAAGCCCGATTACCAGAACAGCGGCGGCGGCCAGAAGCCGCAAGGCGCTCCGGTCACCGAGTGAGCCGACAGCAGACGCAATGAAAAGGCCCGGGATCGCTCCCGGGCCTTTCGCTTTGTCTTGGATGAAGCGTCTTAGTTGACGAACTCCGGATAGGCTTCCATGCCGAGTTCCGCCTTGTCGAGGCCCATCATCTCGTCCTCGGCCGGGGCGCGGATGCCCATGACGGCTTTGAGGATGAACCAGACGATCGCAGAGACCACGAAGACGAAGATGCCGACGATGATGATCGAGACGATCTGGCCGTAGAAGGTGCCGTCCGGGTTGGTGATCGGAACAGCCAGCGTGCCCCAGATACCAGCGCCGAGGTGGACCGGGATAGCGCCCACGACGTCGTCGATCTTCAGCTTGTCGAGCATCGGAACCAGCAGGACCACGATGATACCGCCGATCGCGCCGATGATGGTCGCTGCACCGAGGCTCGGGGTCAGCGGCTCAGCCGTGATCGACACGAGGCCAGCCAGAGCGCCGTTGAGAACCATTGTCAGATCCGGCTTCTTGTAGAGGATCTGGGTCAAGATCAGCGCGGCGATCGCGCCACCGGCAGCTGCCGTGTTGGTGTTGGCGAAGATGCGCGAGATATCGGCGACGTTGCCCACGGTGTTCATGTAGAGCTGCGAACCGCCGTTGAAGCCGAACCAACCGAGCCACAGGATGAAGGTACCGAGCGTGGCGAGCGTCAGGTTCGAACCGGGCATAGCCTGGACCTTGCCGTCCTTATACTTGCCGATACGCGGGCCGAGGATCAGAGCGCCTGCGAGAGCCGCCCAGCCACCGACCGAGTGCACAACGGTCGAGCCAGCGAAGTCGAGGAAGCCGAAATCGGCGTCCAGGAAGCCACCGCCCCATTTCCACGACGCCTGGATCGGGTAGATGAAGCCCGTCAGGATCACGGTGAAGATCAGGAACGGCCACAGCTTGATGCGCTCGGCCAGGGTGCCGGAGACGATCGACGCGGTGGTGGCGCAGAACATCAGCTGGAAGAAGAAGTCCGAACCGACCGAAGCGTAGGTCAGGTCGACCGAATCCGCGCCGACGCCGACGGGCTCGAGCGAGGTGGTCGAGAAGGCACCCAGCACGCCGCTGATCGACCAGCCGTCGCCCGGATACATCAGGTTGTAGCCGATCAGGTAGTACATGATCGCCGCGATCGCGAAGAGCGAGATGTTCTTCAGCGACTGCATGGTCACGTTCTTCGAGCGCACGAGGCCAGCCTCGAGCATCGAGAAGCCCGCGCCCATCCACATCACCAGGAAGCCGGTGACGAGGAACATGAAGGTGTTCAGGATGAAGCCGATTTCATTGGCCGGCGGATCCATCGCCGCGGGCGCGGCGGCATCCTGCGCCAGCGCCGGCAGGGCCACCGCGGTCATCGCAACCGCAAGGCCAGTGATTTTCGAAAGCTTGTTCATTTTCCTACTTTCCCCCTGTCGCGCCTTAAAGCGCGTCGTCATTGGATTCGCCGGTGCGCACGCGAACCGCCTGCCCGACATCGAGAACGAAGATTTTGCCGTCGCCGATCTTGTCGGTCTTCGCGGCTTTCATGATCGTGTCGACAACCTCGTCGGCGAGGCCGTCCGCGACGACGATCTCCAGCTTGACCTTCGGCACGAAGTTCACGGCGTATTCGGCGCCACGATAGATTTCCGTGTGACCCGACTGGGCCCCGAAGCCTTTGATCTCGGTCACCATCATTCCGCGCACGCCGATGGTGGTGAGCGCCTCGCGCACCTCCTCCAGCTTGAACGGCTTGATTGCTGCAATGATGAGTTTCACCTGACATCCCTTCCTTGTTCAGCCCTTTCGATGCCCGCTTGGTGACATCGCACGGTGTTAAAAGGCCCGCTGCGCCCCTTTCGCACAAGGAAACGAGGTTCCGCCCGAGTAGCAGCGTCAGCGGATTCCGGCTCAAATTTGCACAATTTGTGCGCTTTGCTGCTTTTTTAATCACATTGCAAATCTGAAACGTGATTTTTCGCGGGTGCACATCTCGGGTCGGCCCGTGTAGATTGCGCGCAATTAAAACGCAGGCAGCGGAACAGGCAGATGACTCAGAAAGGCGGAGGGCGCGGGCGCCTCGTGGCCGACAAGCGCTATTCCTCGTCGAAGCAGACACCCAAGGCATCGAAACCCGCCAAGCCGCGCAAAACCGCGCGTCGTGGCGGCGGTGGCGGCGGCGGCGGCCGTGGCAAGCCGCCCCGGCGGCACGGGCCGTTCACCGGGCTGATCATCGGCATCGCGCGGCTGATCTGGCGCGTCATCTGGGGAGTCGGCTGGCGACTCGCGATGATCGTCGCACTCGTGGTCGGCGCCGCGACGATGTATTTCTACTCGACCCTGCCCGATTACACGAAGCTGCTCGACGGCCGCACCCGCGGCTCGGTGACGATGCTCGACGATCAGGGCAAGGTCTTCGCCTGGCGCGGCGAGACCTTCGGCGGCCAGATCGACGCGAAGAACGTCTCGCCCTATCTGCGCGACGCCGTGGTCGCGACCGAGGACCGCCGCTTCTACCATCACTTCGGCATCTCGCCGCGCGGCATCGCCTCGGCAATGGCGATCAATATGCGCGAAGGGCGCGGGCCGTTCGACGGCAACGGCGGTTCGACCATTACGCAGCAGACCGCGAAGCTCCTGTGCCTCGGCGTGAAGTTCGACCCGAAGAAATGGAAGAACGAAGCCGCCTACGAGAATGACTGCCGTTCGGGCGGTCTGCGCCGCAAGATCAAGGAAGTGCCCTACGCCTTCGCGCTGGAACTGAAATACTCGAAAGATGAAATCCTTTCGATCTACCTCAACCGCGCCTATCTCGGTGCGGGCGCGCGCGGCTTCGAGGCCGCGTCGGAGCGCTATTTCGGCATCTCGGCGGCCAATGTAGATCCGCAGCAAGCGGCGATGCTGGCGGGGCTTCTGAAAGCCCCGAGCTACTACGCCCCGACCTCGAGCCTCAAACGCTCGCAGGAGCGGGCCGAGACCGTTCTCAGCCTCATGCATGAGCAAAACTACCTGACGGACCGGCAATATCTCGACGCGAAGAACAACCCCGCCACGCTGAGCCAAGCGGCACAAAAACGCGCGGGCGGCTATTTCGCGGACTGGGTGATGGACACGATCCCGGACTTCCTGTCACGCGACACGACCGAGGATGTGGTCATCAACACCACGCTCGATCAGCGCATCCAGTCGGCGGCCGAAGACGCGATGAAGTCGGTCTACGACAACAAGGTCTCCAAAGGCTCGAAGGCCGAATCCGCGATCGTCGTGATGAGCGCCGATGGCGCCGTGCGCGGCATGGTTGGCGGCCGGGCCACGAAGGTCTCGGGTGCGTTCAACCACGCCACCATGGCGCAGCGTCAGACCGGCTCGACCTTCAAGCCCTTCGTCTACGCGACCGCGCTCGATCTGGGCTACACCCCGGATTCGATGGTGGATGACGCGCCGGTCACGGTGAAGATGCCCGGCTCGCCCGATTGGAGCCCGCGCAACTACGAGCGCAGCTACATGGGACCGATCACGCTGACCACGGCGCTCGAGCATTCGGTGAACGTCGCCACCGTGCGCGTCTCCGAAGCGGTGGGCCGCGAGAACGTCATCAAGGTCGCGGAAGGCTTCGGCTTTGCGCAGGACCTGCCGAACCTGCCCTCGGTGGCGCTAGGCGTGGGGGAATCGGACCTGCTCGACATGACCGGGGCCTATGCGGGCATCCTCAATGGCGGCTCTTCGGTGCAGCCCTATGGCCTGACCTCGCTGACGCTGAAAGGTGACGACCAGCCGCTCTTCGGCAAACCCGGCGGGATCGGCGAGCGCGTGATCTCGAAGAAGGCGGCGCAGGAACTGACCTACATGATGCGTCAGGTCGTGCTGCACGGCACCGGTCGTCGCGCCAACATCGACGGCTACGAGATCGCGGGCAAGACCGGCACCACGCAGAGTGCGCGCGATGCCTGGTTCGTCGGCTTCACCTCGGATTACGTGGTCGGCGTCTGGATGGGCAATGACGACAACACCCCGCTGAAAGGCACGACCGGGGGCGGCCTGCCCGCCGAGATCTTCCACGAGACGATGAAACGTGTGCTCAACGGTGAAGACCCCAAGCCGCTGCCGATGGCCCATCCGGGCGACTGGCAGGTGCCGGCACAGCAGTCTCAGGGGCAAAGCCAGAGCGCGGGGCAAGCCCCTGCACAGCCGAAACGTCGCGACCCGTCGCAGTCGATCCTCAATGAGTTGCTGAACATCTTCGGCAGCAACTGATCGATCAGCCCCGAAACGAAAAAAACGCCCGGACCACTGGCCCGGGCGTTTTCATTTGGTGCGCTGTTTCGCCGGGCCGCAGCCCGCGCTGCTTAGCCGGCCCGCTTCAGATCCTCGATCATCGCGTTGATATTGCCGCGGCGCCGGTCGAGCATCGCGCCGATCTCGGCGCGTTCAGAGGCGAGCATGTTCACCCCCTCGACGATCAGGTTGAAGAACTTGTCGCTGCCGGAGCGATCCGAGACCTGCCACAGCACCTCGAACGGCGCCTGCCCCGGCAGGGTCGCGAGCGTCTTCACCTCGTAGAAGGTTTTGATCGGGCGGGCGCCCTGAATCTGGAACTTCGCGCCCTGGAACTCACGGAACCGCTTGCCGTATTTGCGCGAGAGGTAGCCCTGAAACGCCTTGGTGAAAGCTGCGAGCTGCGCCGGGCTCGCCTGCCGCGCCGCCACGCCCAGCGCCGAACGCGCGATGACGTTCACATCCGCATATCGCGCGAAAATACGCTCGAACATCGCATAGAGCGCGGGCCCGGTGCGCCCCGAGGCAATGGCTGCGTTGACCTCGTTCACCGCTTTCTGGATCAGCGAGCGCGCCTGCGCATCGGTCAGCGCATACGCTGATCCCGGCACCATCGCCGCCGCCAGACCCGCCGCGCCGAGGCCCAGAATCTGCCGCCTATTGCGGCAGAAGGTCTTCGTAGGGATCGTAGGCATTCGCATCAGTGGCCTCCTCGCCATTGAGTTCGTAGCGTCGGTTCTGCAGATACAGAAGCCGGCTTTGGGCATAGCTGTCGGCACTGTCATACAGGATCGAATCGACAGTGGAGCCATACATGTTGCGCTTCGCGACATTGCCGCCGAAGCGTAGCGCCCCTGCGGCGATGCGCTCCTTGTCGGGCAGCGCGCCCAGCGGGTCGATCACGAAATCGACCACCATCCCGACTGTATCACGCGTCGTGGACGGCCCGAAGACCGGCAATTCCTGATAATTGCCCTCGCCCACGCCCCAGACATGCAGCGTCTCGCCGAAATCGGTATCCGTCTCGGGCAGTGAGAAATCCGTGCCAGCCGGATCGAAGATCCCCCCCAGCCCGATCGTCGAGTTGATGAAGAATCGGAAGGTGTTCTTCACGGCCGGTTCGGGCCGCCCTTGCAGGAGCGAATTGAGCACCTTGCCCGGAAGGCTGAGATTGCTGCCGACATTATAGAGCGTTTTCGTCACCGGCCCGGGGCCACTGCCATCGGTCGAATCGGCGCGGAAGAAGGCCGAATCGAGCTTCTTGTTGAACTCATGCGTCTTGCGATTGGCAGCCTCGTAAGGGTCCTGAATGCCGGTCGCGGGCGGCGCAGGTGCGCAGGCGGCCAACCCCAGCGCAAGCGCCGTCATCGTAGCCACCGCAGCCCCCCGCACGCCGATGCGCGCCGAGGCCTTCTGTTCCAATTCCTGCGCCAAAGTCGCTCCCCCTTCGTTGCGGCTTAGGTCCTGAAATAGATAGGGCGCATCCGGCTTTGCCGCAACGCGAGTCGCTCAGAACTCCGGAGTTCCGGAAGAAATGGATCGAATTGACGGGAAAAGGAGCGGGGGAAATTAACGCCCCGTTCAGTGCCCTTGCACCACCCTCGCCAAGCGCGGCGCTCCGATCAGTGCCCGTCATCGCGGGGAGAGCACGATGCCATATTCCAACACCGATCAAGCCATCATCAAACGCAATATCGTCAAAGGGCGACGGGAGATGGCCCGGCTGCTGGGCCGGGTACGAAGGCAATTCGTGCTGGTCGCAATATTCGCGGCCTTCATCAATCTGCTCGTTCTCGCGGGGCCGCTGTTCATGCTGCAGGTCTATGACCGCGTGCTGCCCGCGCGATCCTTGCCGACGCTGATCAACCTGTTCCTGCTGGTGGCCTTTCTCTTCACGATGATGGGCGTCATTGATTGGGCGCGAGGTCGCCTGCTCGCCCGAATCGGCGCGGATCATCAGCGCGGCCTCGAGCGGCGCGTGTTCGACGCCGCCATCCTCGACGCCACCATCAACACGCAGGAGCGGTCCTCCAACAACGCCCTGCGCGATCTGGAAATCGTCCAGCGCTACTATGCCTCCCCGGTCGCGGCGGCGGTGTTCGACCTGCCCTGGACGCCGCTCTATCTCGGAGTGCTGTTCGTGTTCCACCCGTGGCTCGGCGCTCTGGCCTTAGCCGGAGGGGCCACGTTGATCTTGCTGTCTCTCGCTACGCAATTCGTCACGCGCGGGCGGATGGAAGAAACGACGCAGCTCGAGAACAAAGCCCGGTATCTCGGAAACGATTTTCTCCGCCAGATCGAAACGGTCGTTTCGCTCGGGATGCGCGAGAGCGGCTTCAAACGCTGGCAGGCGGCGCGGCATGAATCGATGGACAACGCGATTCGGGCCACCGATCTCAGCGGCAGCTTCCATGCCTCGATGCGCGCGCTGCGGATGCTGCTGCAAACCTCGATGCTGGCGCTTGGCGCCTATCTCGTGCTGCAAGGCGAGTTGAGCGCGGGGGCGATGATCGCCGCCTCGATCCTGATGGGTCGATCGCTCGCGCCCGTCGAGCTTGCCGTGGGCGGATGGACGCAATGGCAGCGCGCCACCGTCGCCCGCGACCGGCTGGCGGCCCTGCTCGGCGCTCACCCGGCCGCGCAAAAGTGCGCCGAATGGGTGAGCCCGAAGGCGCGCCTCGCCGTCGAAGACATCACCGTCCGGCCCGCCAATTCCGACAGAGCGGCGATTGAGATGATCAGCTTCTCGCTCGAACCCGGGGAGGCGCTCGGGGTGATCGGACCGCTCGGCGCAGGCAAATCCGTTCTCGCGCGCAGCCTGTGCAACTTCTCCCATCCAAGCTCGGGCGCGATCCGCCTCGACGAGGTGCCGCTGGATCAATACGACCGCGACAATTTGGGGCGGCTGATCGGCTATCTGCCGCAATCGGTCACCTTTTTCCCCGGCACCGTGGCCGAGAATATCGCCCGGCTCGACCTCGCGCCCGACATGGACCGGGTCATCGCCGCTGCCAAACGCGCCGGCGCGCATCAGATGATTCTCAAAATGCCCGCGGGCTACGACACGCCGATCGAGTTCGAGGGGGCTTCGCTCTCCGATCGCCAGCGTCAGCTCGTCGCACTCTCGCGGGCGCTCTACCACGACCCGATCCTGCTCATTCTCGATGAGCCGAACCTTCTGCTCAGTGGAGATGGCGGCGCGTGTCTGCACACGATGCTGAGCGATCTGAAGGCACGCGGCGGCGCGGCGATCGTGATGACCAACAGCCCCGGCGCGCTCGCCGAATGCGAACGCATCCTCGTCCTCGATCACGGGGCGCAGCGCGCCCTCGGCCCGCGCGACGACGTCCTCAAGCGCATGATCGCCTCGGCCACGAAGGCCCGCGTAGTTCCACGCGCGGACAGCGCCGCGTGAGCGACGCCTGCATCCATTCCGGGCAAGGGGGCACCTGCTGCACCCCTTCGCAACACGGCGTTCCGATCAGCTTCGGCCTCGCGGCGATCGTCGCCCTCTTCATCGGATCCGCCCTTTGGCTCACCGTCACGCGGCTCGCCGGATCGATCCAGGCCTCAGGACGGATCGAAGTCGACAGCTCCCGCCATGTGATCGAGCACCCGACCGGCGGGACCATCGAACAGATCTATGTCAAAAGCGGCGATCACGTCACCCGCGGCCAAGTGCTGATGCGGCTTGCCTCGGACGACATCCGAACCGAGCTGGCCATCGTCGAAGCCTCGGATTTCGCCCTGCAGGCCCAGCGCGCGCGGCTGCAAGCCGAACGGGACGGCGCGAATACGGTCCCTTACCCGAGGCAGCTTTTGGAGGCGGCCAAGCTCCGCGCGGATGTCACCGATCTGGTCGAGGGGCAGAATTCCCTGTTCGAAGCCCGCAAACAGTCCTTCGCTCAGCAACGCGCCGATATGGCGCGGCAGCTCCAGCAAATCCGTGCGCAGCGCGACGGGCTCGATGCGCAGGTCTCGGCACTGGAACGCGAACAGCGGTTGATCGAAAAGGAACTCGCCCTCCGCGAACGGCTGAAGGATCGCGGCCTCGCCACATCGGCGCAAATCCTCGCCCTCACCCGCGAACAGGTCTCGCTGGAACGACAACTCGGCGCATTAAGCGCCCAGAAAACGCAGCTCACGGTGCAAAGCGGCGGCGTGGTGCTCACCGCGTCGCGGCTGCAATGGCAACGCCGGGAGGAAATCGAGTCGCAACTCGAATCCAGCAATGCGCGCGCCATCGAACTCTCAGCGCGCACCACACATATGCGCCACGAATTGGCGCGGCGCACCCTACGCGCGCCAGTCAGCGGCACGGTGCACGATGTGCGCCTGCGCGGCGCGCATGCGGTGCTGCGCCCGGCGGAGATGGCGATGGCAATCGTCGAGACGGGGAGGCCGCTCATCGTCAATGCGCAAGTCGATCCGACCAATATCGACGGCGTGGCAGCAGGTCAGACTGCGACCCTCCGCTTTCCGGGGCTGTCGCGGCGAATCTCGGGCGACGTGACCGGCACGATCACGCGTATCTCCCCCGACACGCTGACCGATCCAGCGACCGGGGCAAGCTATTACAAAGTGCGGATCACTTTCGATATGGACGCGCTCGACGCGGAAGAACGCGGGCTGCTCGTGCCCGGCATGCCCGCAGAGGTTTTCCTGCAGACCGCACCGGTCTCTCCGATCCGCTACCTGCTCAGCCCGTTCCTCGATTTCTTCGCACTTGGCGGCGCAGCGGGGTGATCGCCCGCCTCGACGCGGTCACAACCGATCGAGCAAGGCGCGCGTCGGCCATCCATCCGCGGGCAGTCCGAACCTCTCTTGCGCCATCTGGACCGCGTTGCGGGTGTTGGCACCGAGGATGCCGTCGACCGCGCCCACGTCATAGCCCTTCGCGACCAGCTTCTCCTGCAACCGCTTCATCTGCGACACGCTCAGCCCCGGTTCGCGCGCGCCGGGATCGAGGCGCGGCGCCCCTTCGAGGCGCGTGGCGAAATAGGCGGCGCTGGTGACGTAGACGAAGCTCTTGTTCCATTCGAACAGCACGCGGAAATTCGGGTAGACGATAAAGGCGGGCCCCTTGCGCCCCATCGGCAAAAGGACAGATCCACGCAGGTTGCGCGCAAGCTGCCCCTGCCGCGCACGCACGCCGCGCGCCGCCCATTCGGAGACCGGCAATTCGGTGGTGAGCCCGGTCTGGGACCAGTCGAGGTCATCGGGGACGGTCACCTCCTGCATCCACGGCTCGTTCGACCGCCACCCCATATCGCGCAGCATATTCGCCCCCGACATCAGCGCATCGGGCGCCGAGGTCTTCAGGCGCACATGCCCGTCACCATCGCCATCGACCCCATTGTGCAGGATGTCCTCGGGCAGCATCTGTACCTGCCCGATCTCTCCCGCCCAGGCACCGGTGGTTCGCTTGGGATCGAAATCGCCGCGCCGGAACAGCTCGCCCGCAGCAATCACCTGCGGGCGGAACAACTCGGGCCGGCGGCAATCATGGGCCAGCGTCAGCAGCGCATCGCGCGTGTTGAAATCGCCCTGCACCGCGCCGTAATCGGTCTCGAGCGCCCAGAAGGCGAGCAGAACCCCGCGCGAGACGCCGTAGGTCTGCTCCATTCGGTCGAAGGTTTTCGCATAACGCTTGGCGTTCTTCGCGCCGTTGACCATCCGGTTCTTGCTGATCACCGCGCTCGCGAATTCGAGAAAGGTTTTACGAAACACCCCCTGCGCCCGATCCGCCCGCAACACGGCCTGATTCTGGCGCGCCCCCGCGAGGAACGCATCGGCTTGCTGCGCGTTCAATCCAGCCGCCTGCAGATCGCTGCGAATTCCGGACAGGAAACCGGACCAGCTACCGCCGCACTCGGCTTGGGCCAAACCGGGGGAGAGCATGGGTGAACAAGCGAGGATCAGGGTGAGCAGAGCTTTACGCATGAGAGCCTCCGGGTTGCGCAGTCACCCTCGACGCTATCTTGCGCAGCCCAAGGCGACAACCCGATGCGGCGGCCCTGCAAGCCGTTGCAATTTCAGCACTCTTTGCAGCCGCAGAATCGGATCGTCTGAATGGCTAACTTGCTTTTTACATTGAGGTGATCAGCATGGATCACGGGGAAGCTGTTGGAGGATGTCATGGAATTCCTGCCTAAGGAGGTCCTTGAAGGACTGCGCGCCGCGCAGAAACGCGATGCGGCGAAAAAGGCGCGCCTACGTGTTCTCGCGGGCGGTCAGATTTGGCCGGTGCTGCGCCGGGTGCCGGGTGGCTTCGCACTGGATGCCGACGAGGTCTCGCATCTGCGCGGCCATGTCGATCTCTATGACGGCCCCAAGCACGTCGCGACCTGCCTGATCGTGGCCTCGGAAATTCAAGGAAACGAGCTGATCTGCACGGTGAAGCGCGAAACCCCTGTCAGCGATCGCGCGGCGCTCGATTTCGCGCAGGAAGGGCCGACGCTGTCGGGCTACCTGACGAAGTTCTGAGCGGGACCGAGATTGCAAAGGAAAGGGCCGGAAAACCGGCCCTTTTTCATTGCAGATCAGAGAAGGCGGCTTGCAGGCGATCGACCGCTTCGCGCACCCGCGCCCGGGGCGTTGCGAGGTTGAAGCGCAGGAAGGTCTCGCCGCCTGCCCCGAAGGTCGCCCCGAAATTCACCGCGATCTTCGCGTCTTTCAGAACACGCGACTTGTATTCCTCGGCCTCCATCCCGGTGGCGGAGAAATCGACCCAAGCGAGATAGGTCGCTTCGAGCGGCATCGAATGCAGCCCCGGAATCTCGGCGACCCCCTGATCGAAAATCCGGCGGTTCTCATCGAGATAGGCGTTCAACTCATCGACCCACGCCGCCCCCTCGGGGCTGTAGGCCGCCGTCGCCATCGCGATGCCGAAACTGTTGGGCGAAATACCCAAGGCCGACATCCGCGTTGCGAATCGGGCGCGCAGATCCGGGTCCGAGATGATCACGTTGCCCGTATGCGTGCCGGCGATGTTGAAGGTCTTCGTGGTGGCCGTCATCATCACCAGCGGCAGATCGGGCGCGGCATTCGCCATCGGGATATGGGTCTCGCCCGGCATCACGATGTCATGGTGAATCTCGTCCGAGACCAACACCAGCCCGTGGCGCTTCGCGAAAGCCGCCGTGGCTTCCAGCTCCGCGCGGGTCCAGACGCGACCGCCGGGATTATGCGGCGAGCAGAGGACGAGCATCTTCTCGGCACCCGTCATCAACCCGTCCCAGGCGTCGAAATCCATCTCGTAGCGGCCATCGACCAGTTTCAGCGGGCATTCGCGCACCTCGCGCCCGGCCGCACGGATGACCCGCGCGAAAGCGTGGTAAACCGGCGTCATCAGAACCACCGCATCACCCGGATCGGTATAGGCGTCGACGCAGAGCGCCGTGCCGTTGACCAGACCGTGGGTCGTGAAAATCCAGTCCGGCTCGATCTCCCAGCCGTGCCGCTCGCGCATCCACCACTGGATCGCGGCGCGGTACTCGTCCTCGCCGCCCCAGTACCCGTAGATACCCTGCGCGACCATATCCTCGAGCGCACGCTGCACGCAGGTGGGCGGGCGGAAATCCATATCCGCGACCCACATCGCGATCCCGTCTTCCGGCGAAACCCCGTAATAGTTTTCCATCCCGTCCCATTTCTGCGAATGGGTGCCTACGCGGTCGATGATTTCGTCGAAGTCGGGTTTGCTCATCTGGGCCTCTCATTGGTCGGATCGGGCGCATCTGAGCAAAAGCAAAGCCGGGTTACAAACGGCGTTTTGTCACTGGCACAATCACCGCCGCCATTGCACAGACGCATTGCTTCGCCTAAATCCCTGCCCATGACGCTACGACCGATCCTGATCCATCCCGATCCGCGCCTGAAAAAGGTTTGCGAGCCGGTGCCCGAAGTTAACGACGAGATCCGCAAGCTCGCCGATGACATGCTCGCGACCATGTATGACGCGCCCGGCATCGGCTTGGCCGGGCCGCAGGTCGGCGTGATGAAGCGGATCTTCGTGATGGATTGCGTGAAGGACAAGGAAGCGGCGCCCGAGCCGATGGTCCTGATCAATCCCGAGATCAGCTGGACCTCGGAAGAGACCAATGTCTACGAGGAAGGCTGCCTATCGATCCCGGATCAATATGCCGAGGTGACGCGCCCCTCCGAGGTGCGGATGAAGTGGCTCGGCCTCGACGGGCAAAGCCATGAGGAACAGTTCGACGCGCTCTGGGCGACCTGCGCGCAGCACGAGTTCGACCACCTCAACGGCAAGCTGTTCATCGACTATCTCGGCCCGATGAAGCGCAAGATGATCACCCGCAAGATGGAGAAGCTCAAGCGCGAGCGCGCCCGTGCGGGCGCCGCCAAGGATCCGATCCTCTGATGGCTTCGCGCGCCTTCATCCCCTATGACGACCGCCGCCTGCATCGCCCCGCCGAGCCGGTCGAGGCGATCACCGAGACCGTTCGGATGATCTGGGACGACATGATCGAGACGATGGATGCGATGCCCGGTGTCGGGCTTGCAGCCCCCCAGATCGGCATCATGATGCGCCTCGCCGTGGTCGACGCATCCGACAAGCGCGGTCAGGCCGTGCGGATGGCGAACCCGGAAGTGCTTCATGCGTCGGTGCAGATGCGCAAGCATGAAGAGGCATCGCCGAACCTGCCGGGTATCTCCGCCCCGATCGAGCGGCCCCGCGCGGTGACGGTGCGCTTCCTCAACGAGGACGGCGAGATGGAGGACCGCGATTTCGTGGGCCTCTGGGCGACGAGCGTCCAGCACCAGATCGACCACCTCAACGGCAAGATGTACGTCGATCATCTCTCGCCCTTGCGCCGCAAGATGCTGGTGCAGAAGTCGAAGAAACTCGCGAAAGGCTAAGCGATGCGCGTCATCTTCATGGGAACGCCGGAGTTCTCCGTCCCCGTTCTGGAGGCGCTGGCCGGCGCGCATGAGGTTGTCGCCGCCTATAGCCAGCCGCCCCGCCCCGCCGGTCGCGGCAAGAAAGAGCGCCCCTCGCCGGTTCATGCCAAGGCTGAGGAACTGGGGATCGAGGTGCGCACCCCGCGGTACTTCAAAGCCCCTGAGGATCGCGACGCCTTCGCCGCGCTGAATGCCGATATCGCGGTCGTGGTGGCCTACGGTCTGATCCTGCCGCAGGCTATCTTGGATGCGCCCGCGAAGGGCTGCCTGAATATCCACGCCTCGCTTTTGCCGCGCTGGCGCGGGGCGGCCCCGATCCACCGGGCGATCATGGCGGGCGACCGCCAGACCGGCATCTGCATCATGCAGATGGAGGCCGGGCTCGATACCGGGCCGGTTCTGCTGCGCGAAGCGACCGAGATCGGCGCGACCGAGACCACCGGCGAGCTGCATGATCGGCTGAGCGCGATGGGCGCGCGGCTGATCCTCGACGCGCTGTCCGAGATCGACTCGCTGATCCTTCAGCCGCAGCCCGAGGATGGCGTGACCTATGCCGCGAAGATCGACAAGGCGGAGGCGCAGGTCGATTGGACGCGCCCGACCGACGAGGTGATCCGCCATATCAACGGGCTCTCGCCCTTCCCCGGCGCCTGGACCGAGATCGCCGAGGAACGGATCAAGCTGCTGCGCGCCGCCCCGGCAGAGGGAAGCGGCGCACCCGGCGAGATCCTCGACGGCTTCACCATCGCCTGCGGAACCGGCGCGCTGGAAATCCTAGAAGCCCAACGCCCGGGCAAGCGCCCGATGTCCGGCGCCGACGTATTGCGCGGCCTGCGCCTGCCTGCACGCTTAGGCTGAGCGCAACAGCCTTCCCAAATCGCGGAAGTTGCGGCAAGCTTGTGGAAAAACCACAAGGAGCAGTCGATGACCCCCAATTTGATGGAAATCGCCTGATGGGCGTGCTGTTCGGCTTTCTCGCGACGGCGAGCAGTCGTATCGTCGGGATAGGCTTCGCGCTCGCGGTCTGGCTCATCGCACGGCCCGGGGGCTGGGCTGTGCTCGTGGTGCTGACATTGCTCGCTTTGCGCGTGTTTCCCGGTAACCAAGTTTAAATTCAGAAGGTCGAGGCCCAGATGTTTTTCCCGAATTCCCTAACCGGCAGCGATATCGTGATGATCGCCGTCGCGGTGCTGCTGATCCTGTCGGTCTTCCTCGGCGTGCGGATCGTGCCGCAATCCGAGAAGCACGTCGTGGAGCGCTTCGGGCGGCTGCGCGCGGTGCTCGGCCCCGGCATCAACTTCATCGTGCCGTTCCTCGACCGGGTGCCGCACAAGATCTCGATCCTCGAGCGCCAGTTGCCCAACGCGATGCAGGACGCGATCACCGCCGACAACGTGCTGGTGAAGGTCGAGACCTCGGTCTTCTACCGGATCACCGAACCGGAAAAGACCGTCTACCGCATCCGCGACGTCGATGCCGCGATCGCGACGACGGTGGCGGGGATCGTGCGCTCCGAGATCGGGGTAATCGAGCTTGACGAGGTGCAATCGAACCGCGCCCGCCTGATCGAAAAGGTCCGCGAGCAGGTCGCCGTGATGGTCGACGATTGGGGGATCGAAGTGACGCGCGCAGAGATTCTCGACGTCAATCTCGACGAGGCGACCCGCGCCGCGATGCTGCAACAGCTCAATGCCGAGCGGGCACGCCGGGCGCAGGTGACCGAGGCCGAGGGCAAGAAGCGCGCGGTCGAACTCGCCGCCGAGGCACAGTTGTTCCAGGCGCAGAAAGAGGCCGAGGCGCGCCGCATCTCTGCCGATGCGGAAGCCTATGCCACGGAAGTCGTTGCGCAGGCGATTGCGAAGAACGGCCTGGAAGCCGCGCAATATCAGGTTGCGCTGAAACAGGTCGACGCGTTGGCGCAGGTCGCCAAGGGCGAAGGCAAGCAGACCGTGATCCTGCCTGCCGCCGCCCTCGAGGCCTTCACCGACGCCTTCCAGCTTCTGAGGAAAGCGTGATGGAGCTCTGGCAACTTCCGTGGGTCTGGGTTCTGGCCGGGCTGGCGCTGGGCGGGGCCGAGATGATCATCCCCGGCTTCATCTTCCTTGGCTTCTCGATCGGGGCGGTGATCACCGGCGGGCTGATCTGGATCGGCATCGTCGGAAACTCGGTGCCGATCACGTTGATCACCTTCGCGGTTCTGTCGATCATCGCATGGCTCGCGCTGCGCAAACTGATGGGCGTGCGGCGCGGTCAGGTGAAACAATGGCATGACGATATTAACGAGAACTGAAGACATGTGACGAAACCGCTGCCGGCGGGTTCTCGCGCATCGCGGGAACTGGACGCGGGCCATCGATGTTCTCTCGCCAATACAGAGAGATGAACATCGACAGGAGATCATCATGTCTGACACGCATAATCATGAACGCTCGGGTCTGGGCGGCATCTATTTCGTTCTGGGCGCGGTTGTCGTCGCCCTCGGCGTCGTTCTTTGGCTGATGCTGTCGCCCGGTGACGAAAGCGCCACCACCGCGCCCACCGAGAGCGATGCGAGCGCCACCTCGGTCACGATCGAGAATAACGACAACGCGGCCCCGGCGGATTCGTCGAACGCCGACGCGTCGGGCGATGCGGCAGCCAGCGACAGCGGCAGCACCGACACGAGCGGTGCCTCGGCTGAGGCCACCACGCAAAGCGGCGGCTCGAACTGATTTCGGCCCTCGTAGATCACGTGCAAGTGAAGCGGCGTCCTGCGGGGCGCCGTTTCATTTTGCGCAATGCTCCGCCTATCTGATGACAGGAGGAGGAACGCAGGTCAGAGCCTCGCGTTTCCTTTTCCGAGGGATCAAAGCGAAGAGGCGAGCAAAATGGCCAAGGATTCGAACCGACAGAGCAGTATCGGCGGCCTGATACTCACCCTGGTTGCGCTGGTCGCGGCACTGGGTGTCGTGGTCTGGCTGGTGGCCGATACGCCGATCGACGGGGGTGACGACGCCGCCACCGACCCGCCGAGCGAGCAGCAGATGTCCGACCCGAACGCCGCGAAGGTCGACGTGGCGCCCGACTCGAAGACGAGCGGCCCGGCGACAGGCGGCGACGGTCAGTAAGAGACGTTAATCAGCCGCGCAGATCTTTTAGGATCGCTTCCGCCGCAGCGCGCGGATCGGGCGCGCGGTGGATCGGGCGACCGACGACGATATGGTCAGCGCCTGCGCCTACGGCCGCCGCCGGAGTCGCGATACGCTTCTGATCGCCAAGGTCGGCCCCCATCGGGCGCACACCCGGCGTCACGATCAGACGGCCAGCCGCCTCGGGCAGCGCGCGGATCATCGCGGCTTCCTGCGGCGAGGCGATCACACCATCCGCGCCTGCGTCAAAAGCCCGCCCCGCACGCTCCGCCACGAGGTCACTGATCGCGCCATCCTTGATCAGCGCACCATTCAGGTCCGCGCGGTCGAGCGAGGTCAGGATCGTCACGGCGAGGATTTTCAGATCGGTGCCCGCCGCGCCTTCCTTGGCGGCCTTCACCACATAGGGGTCGCCATGCACGGTCAGGAAATCGAGATCGAACTGCGCCAGCCCGCGCACGGCGTTCTCGACCGTCGCGCCGATGTCAAACAGCTTCATATCGAGGAAGATGCGCTTGCCCTGATCCTGCTTCAGCTCACTGGCCAGCGCGAGGCCGCCGCCGGTGAGCATCCCCAGACCGATCTTGTAGAAGGACACTGAGTCGCCCAGCTGGTTCGCCAGCACGAGGCCTTCATAGGCGCTCGGCACGTCGAGGGCGACGATGAGACGGTCGTCGGCGGGCAGGGTCATGTCGGTCATCGCTGGGCGCTCCTTTTCAAGGTCGCCCCCTGATGCGGATCAATCACCGCTACGTCAAGCCGTTCGCGGGATCACAGCCCGCCAATGCCACGACGCTGCGCTTCGCGGGTCAGCGCACGGGCAAGCTGGTGGTGTGGAATATTCGGGCTGGCTTCGACCCGAACAGGCACCCGCAGCGGCTGCGCGATCCCGGGAGTGAAGAATTCGACGACCGCCTCGAAACGGCGCTGCGCGGCGTTGTAAATCAGGCGCGCGATATGCGTGGCGCTGGCATGATGCATCCTCGGAGCCTCCTGTGTGAGTGTCCTTGCGTAAACGCTAAACCTTGCGTTTTGGTTTCCACCTGCGGCGAAATGGTCGCCATAAAGCTCTTGAAGCGGGATGCGCCCCATCCCATTTTCCTTATCGAGACCCGGTCAGGACGGCGCCTATTCAGGGCCAGACACATCCCGGGGGCTTTAGAAAAGGAGAAGACCGATGAACATGGAGAAGTTCACGGAGCGGTCTCGCGGTTTCCTTCAGGCCGCGCAGACGATCGCGATGCGCGAGGGTCATCAACGTGTGGTGCCCGAGCATCTTCTGAAGGCTTTGATGGATGACGATCAGGGGCTGTCGGCCAACCTGATCAAGCGCGCCGGTGGCGAGCCTGCCCGCGTGCTCGAAGCCGTCGACCTGGCGGTGTCGAAACTGCCGAAAGTGTCGGGCGGCGACGGGCAGGTCTATGTCGAGCAGAGCCTCGTGCGGGTGCTCGACGAGGCCGAGAAGATCGCCAAGAAAGCGGGCGACAGCTTCGTGCCGGTGGAGCGTGTGCTGATGGCGTTGGCCATGGTGAACACGCGGGCCAAGGATGCGCTCGATGCGGGTGCTGTGACGGCGCAGAAGCTCAACGCCGCGATCAATGATCTGCGCAAGGGCCGCACGGCGGATTCGGCCTCGGCCGAAGAGGGCTATGAAGCGCTCAAGAAATACGCGCGCGATCTGACCGAGGCCGCCGAGCAAGGCAAGATCGACCCGATCATCGGTCGTGATGACGAGATTCGGCGCACCATGCAGGTGCTGAGCCGTCGGACGAAGAACAACCCGGTTCTGATCGGCGAGCCCGGCGTGGGTAAGACCGCGATCGCGGAGGGCCTCGCGCTGCGCATCATCGACGGCGACGTGCCCGAGAGCCTGCGCGACAAGCGGCTGCTCGCGCTCGACATGGGCGCGCTGATCGCCGGTGCGAAATATCGCGGCGAGTTCGAAGAGCGTCTGAAAGCGATCCTCAAGGAAATCGAGGCCGCTGCGGGAGAGATCATCCTCTTCATCGACGAGATGCACACGCTCGTCGGCGCCGGGAAATCCGGCGGCGCGATGGATGCGGCGAACCTGATCAAGCCGGCGCTGGCCCGCGGCGAGCTGCACTGCGTGGGCGCCACGACGCTCGATGAATACCGCAAATATGTCGAGAAGGACGCGGCTCTGGCCCGGCGTTTCCAGCCTGTAATGGTGGAGGAGCCGACGGTCGAGGACACGATCTCGATCCTGCGCGGGATCAAGGAGAAATACGAACTCCACCACGGGGTGAAGATCTCCGACTCGGCGCTGGTCTCGGCTGCGACGCTCTCGCATCGCTACATCACCGACCGCTTCCTGCCCGACAAGGCGATCGACCTCGTGGACGAGGCCGCCTCGCGTCTGCGCATGGAAGTGGACAGCAAGCCCGAGGAGCTCGACGCGCTCGACCGTCAGATCCTGCAGATGCAGATCGAAGCGGAAGCGCTGAAGAAAGAGGACGACACCGCGTCGAAGGACCGTCTCGAGAAGCTCGAGAAGGAACTGGCCGATCTGCAGGATCGCGCTTCGGAAATGACCGCCAAATGGCAGGCCGAGCGGGATAAGCTGGAATCGGGCCGGAGCCTGAAAGAGCAACTCGATCGCGCCCGGGCCGAGCTTGATCAAGCCAAGCGCGAAGGCAATCTCGCCCGCGCCGGTGAGCTGAGCTACGGCATCATCCCGAGCCTCGAAAAGCAACTCGCCGCAGCCGACGAGGCCGAGGGCGAAGAGCTGATGGTCGAGGAATCGGTGCGCCCCGAGCAGATCGCCGAAGTGGTCGAACGCTGGACCGGCATCCCGACCTCGAAGATGCTGGAGGGCGAGCGCGAGAAGCTGCTGAAGATGGAAGACGAGCTGCACAAGCGCGTCGTCGGTCAGGATGCAGCGATCACCGCCGTGTCGAACGCCGTGCGGCGGGCGCGTGCGGGGCTGAACGACGAGAACCGTCCGCTGGGCAGCTTCCTGTTCCTCGGCCCGACCGGTGTGGGTAAGACCGAGCTGACCAAGGCCGTCGCGAATTACCTGTTCGACGACGATCAGGCGATGGTGCGGATCGACATGTCCGAGTTCATGGAGAAACACTCCGTGGCTCGGCTGATCGGTGCCCCTCCGGGCTATGTCGGCTATGACGAGGGTGGCGTTCTGACCGAAGCGGTCCGGCGGCGTCCCTATCAGGTCGTGCTGTTCGACGAGGTCGAGAAGGCGCATCCGGACGTGTTCAACGTGCTGCTGCAGGTGCTCGACGATGGTGTGCTGACCGATGGTCAGGGCCGCACGGTCGACTTCAAGCAGACGCTGATCGTGCTGACCTCGAACCTCGGATCGCAGGCGCTCAGCCAGCTGCCGGAAGGCACGGATGCGGGCGAGGCCAAGCGTCAGGTGATGGATGCGGTGCGGGCGCATTTCCGCCCCGAATTCCTGAACCGTCTCGACGAGATGGTGATCTTCGATCGCCTGAACCGCGAGAACATGGACGGGATCGTGGAGATCCAGCTCAAGCGGCTGGAGAAACGTCTGGCACAGCGCAAGATCACGCTGGATCTGGACGAGTCGGCCCACAAATGGCTCGCCGATGCGGGCTACGACCCGGTCTATGGCGCACGCCCGCTGAAGCGGGTGATCCAGCGCGCGCTGCAGGATCCGCTGGCCGAGGCGATCCTTGGCGGCGAGATCATGGATGGTGCGACGGTCGAAGTCACGGCGGGCCCGAACGGCCTGATCGTCGGCGGCCATGCGGCGCCTCTGGGGGGCACGAAGCCTGCCGATGGCGTGCCGCTGCACTAAGGCCAGCTGAATACCGATTGAGAGGGGCGGAGCGATCCGCCCCTTTTTCGTCAGCGTCAGGGGCGCTGCCCCTCTTGGCTACGCCATTCCGGCCCTGCGCTTACGCTCCGGGCGTTCGGCGGGCGTCCTTCCACAGGAAGGCCGCTGCTTCCGCCTCACCCCCAACGGGATATTTCCGCCAAGAGGAAGAAGGGGTATCTAGGGGATATTCCCCGGATCGAGTCCCCATGCCTGCCCTTTGCCGCGATTGCCTGAAGAGTTTTGACGAGGCGCCGAAGCGTTGCCCCGCCTGCGGCAAGGCGCGCATCGTGGCCCATCCGGAGCTGTTCGACCTGCCCATCGCGCATATCGATTGCGACAGCTTCTACGCCTCGGTCGAGAAACGCGACAATCCCGAACTGTCTTCGCAGGCGGTGATCGTGGGCGGCGGCACGCGCGGGGTGGTGACGACCTGCTGTTACATCGCGCGAATCTCGGGCGTGCGCTCGGCCATGCCAATGTTTCAGGCCCGCAAGCTTTGCCCCGATGCGGTGATCATCAAACCGCGGATGGAGCATTACGCCAGCGTCTCGCGCGAGATCCGGGCGAAGATGGTGGAGCTGACGCCGCTGATCGAGCCGCTCTCGCTCGACGAGGCATTTCTCGATCTGGGCGGGACGGAGCGGCTGCATCATGCGCCGCCGGCCCTCCTGATGGCGCGGCTCGCGCGCGAGATCGAGACTGAGATCGGGGTGACGGCCTCGGTCGGTCTTTCGCACAACAAGTTCCTCGCCAAGATCGCCTCGGATCTCGACAAGCCGCGCGGGTTTTCGGTGATCGGACGCGACGATACGGAAGAGTTTCTCCGCGACAAGCCGGTGTCGATCCTCTGGGGCGTGGGGGCGGCGACGCGCTCGGCCCTGGGGCGCGCGGGCATCCGCACGCTCGCCGATATCCGCCGCGCGGGGCTGTCGCGGATGGAGGACCGCTTCGGCGCGTCGGGGCGGCGGCTGTTTGAGTTGGCCAGCGGCCAAGATGCGCGGCGCGTCTCTCCAGACTCGCCGATGAAATCGGTGTCGAACGAGACCACCTTCAACACCGATATCGCCGATCGCGAGGCGCTGATGGGCAAGCTGTGGCATCTGGCCGAGAAGGTCTCGGCCCGGATGAAGGCGCGCGATCTCGCGGGGCGGACGGTGACGCTGAAGCTGAAGAAGGCCGATTTCGCGACCGTGACCCGGCAGACCCGGCTGGAGGAACCGAGCCAATTGGCCGACACGCTTTATCGTGCGGGCGAGACGCTGTTCGACAAGCTGCCGAAGGGGCAGGCCTACCGACTCATTGGCATCGGGTTTTCGGACCTAACGGCAGCCGATGGGCGCGACCCGGCGGGTGATCTGCTTGATCCCAACGCGGGCAAGCGCGCGGGGGCGGAGCGAGCGAAAGATGCGATCCGGGCGCGATTCGGGGCGGATGCGATCCGCAACGGGCGCGGCTGGGACGGGGAGTGACTCACTCCGCCGCGTGACGCAGCGGATGTGCCCCGAGATCGGCGATCTGACGCGCCGCCCGGCTCATCAGCGCCGCGAACGCATTGAAATTCTCGTTCGGCGCGATGCGGTGCTGATCCATGTAGAGGGCGCGGTCGATCTCGATCTGGATCGCGTGATACCCCTCGCGCGGATGCCCGTAGCGCTGGGTGATATAGGCCCCGGCAAAGGGGCTGTTGCGCGCCACGTTCAGCCCTTCGCCTTCGAAGATCAGTTCGATCTCGCGCACGATCTCCCGGTCGGCGCTGGTGCCGTAGCGATCGCCGAGCACGATCTCCGCGCGGCGCGGCCCGCTCGCGGCCAGAGCCTCGGAGGGCATCGAATGCATGTCGAGCAGGATCGCCTGCCCGAAAGCCCCATGCGCCTCGACCATCAGCGCCTCGAGCTGCGCGTGATAGGGCCGCCAGACATGGTTGATCCGCGCCTCGGCCTCGATCATCGGGATCTTGCCGCGATAGATCGCCCGCGCACCGGACACCACGCGGGGAATCACCCCGAGACCGGCCGCGACGCGCGGCCCCGGATGCGCCCGGTCCAGCCCGGCGATCAGCGCCGAATCAAGTTCGTCCTCCGCCCGGTTGAGATCGACCCAGGCCCTCGGATACTGCGCGCAGAGAAGCGGCGCGCCGAATCGCGGCACATCCGCCAGCAGCTCATCGACGAAAGCGTCTTCGGAAGACCGCAGGCGCAGCATGTCCAGAACGGCCCGTTCCTGCAGGCTATGCGGGTATTGCGCACCGGAATGGGGCGAGGCGAAGACCGCAGCCGTCCGCAACGCCTTGGGGCGAACCAGCCGGAACGGCGGCAAAAGGGCTGGGCTGTCGGACATGAAACCTCTTATGATCGCCTAATATCTTACACTGGAACGCTTTCGCGCCAAAACCCTCTTGAAAGCCGTTTCGACTCTTTATATAGACCCCCAGACCGACGCGACACCGCGCCTTTCGGTTCCCTTCGCGGCCTAGCCGCAAGCGCGAATCAAAGGCATCAAACGGGATCGCACGGGTGTGGGCGGTTAGCTCAGCGGTAGAGCACTACGTTGACATCGTAGTGGCCACTGGTTCGATCCCAGTACCGCCCACCATCTATTCACCGCCCCGGCTTGCAAGCCCGGGGCATTCGTTTTTCAAGGCGCACCGCGCGCCGCGATACAGGAGAAGGCCGATGAAGGTCCGCAACTCGCTCCGCTCGCTCAAGCAGCGTCATCGCGATTGCCAGGTCGTGCGCCGCAAAGGCCGCGTCTACGTGATCAACAAGACGCAGAAGCGCTTCAAAGCCCGTCAGGGCTGAGGCAGCCGAGCCGAAACGAATAAAGGCCGCGCCAGGGATTTCCCGGCGCGGCCTTTTCCTTTGTTCAGCGATCTCAGGCTGAGAGGGATCGGCGCTTAGCGCGCGCCGATCGCCCCTGCCAGAAGCTGCGCCACGGTGGCCTGATCGAGATAGCCGGTGGCTTCCAGCCCGCCTGCGGTCTGATAGCGGCGAATCGCGCGGCGGGTATCCTTGTCGAACACACCGTCGACCTTGCCGGGCTTCAGGCCCATCTGGGCAAGGCGTTGCTCCACCAGCGATTTCGCGACGCCGGGCAGGTTGAGGGCCGCCTCTTTCGCAGCGGCCGCGTCCATCGCGTCGCTTTGCTGATTCTGTTGCTGCAGTTCGGCGATGCGCGCCTCGGCCTCGGCCTTGAAGGCCGGGTCGGAGCGGCTTGCCAGATAGTCGCGGTAGCTGGCGATGGTGTCAGCCTTGCGCGCGGCGTCCCAGTCTGCGCGATCGGCCGACTGCGCTTCATCGCGGCGATCCGCTTCGATCTTGTCGAGACGCTCCTGCGCGAGTTCCGCGAACAGACCATCGGGATATTTCTTGAGGTAGGCGCGAAGTCCCGCCTCATCGCCCGCCTTGCCGGTCTGCTCCCAATAGGCGCGGTCCTGCTGGTCGATCTTGGCCTGACGCGCCTCGGCCTCGGCCTTCAGTTCGGTGGCGCGCTTCTCGCCCTGCGCCGACAGCGCGGTAAGCTGAGCGCGGGTCAGGTAGCTCGTATCGTCGAAGCCGTTGGCTTTCTGCCAGCGCGAGATCGCCCCGCGCGAGCCCGGCCCGAAGATGCCATCGACGCCTTTCGGATCGAATTTCAGGATCGTCAGGTTCTGCTGCACCTCGCGCTTCTGATCGCGGCTGAGATTCAGCGCCTCTTCGGTAGCCTTCGCTTGCCGCTGAGGCTCGTCGCGCAGCTGCTGGATACGCTGCTTCGCCTGAGCGGCCTTCGTGCCGTTCGGATAGCGGTCGAGATAAAGCTGATAGGCGGTGATCGTGTCCTCAGATCGCGCCATGTCCCAATACGGGGCCGACGGGTCAGCCTCGGGGGTCTTCACCGGGGCGGGTTTCCTGCCCGACGGCTCGGTGACCAAGGTGAAATCCTGTGGCATGTAGCCGCTCGCGCGCAGGTCTTCGGATTGCGCCGATTGCATCAGCGAGGCGCTCGGCTCGGTCAGGTCGCCCGACATCAGGCTGGCCACATCCTTGGGGCTGCCGCGCAGCACCGTCACGCCCTGCGGGATATCGAGCGTGCCGATCCCCGGTTGGGTCAGACCCTGACCGTTGCCCGCGTCATCCGCCGACCCAAGCAGCAGCACGGCGCGGCCCGGATGGGCCGCGAGCACGGTCATCACGGCCGACAGAGGCAGCGCCTCGCTCACCGCTTCGGGCAGCGACGTGTCGCGGGCGTCGACCGGCAGATACCATGTCTCGCCGTCGGAATGGGTAAAACGCCCCGAGAGCGCCACGACCAGCCGCTCGGCCTCGGGCGCACGGGTCACGAAATCGCGGAAGCGGGACCGGATCTCGGCCGCATCGGCATCATCCTCGATCAACACCGAGAAACCCGCCGTCTGCAGCTTTGCCTCGCTATCGGTCAACGCAGTGCCCGAGCGGAGATCGTCGATCCGCTGATAATCGGAATTGCCCAGCACCAGCGCCAGATCGGCAGCATGGGCGGGAAGGCCAAGCGCCGCGATCGCGGCACCTGTCAGAAGAAGTTTACGCATGAGGTCCTCCACTCTCTTTGACGGAGAAACCCCCTGAATGCGCGCGCGGTTCCTCAGTCGTATTTCCGCTGGTCGTCGATGACCTTCCCATCATTGGGCAAAGAGCCGGGCGACACCAGTTCGATCACGCCCTTCATCTTCAGCGCATCGCGGATGCCGCCGTCGAAGCGCGCGGGGTCGTCGGCTTCGGTTTCGATCTGCACGGTCATCACGTCCATCTCGCCGTCGCGCGTGGCGATAACGCGGGCCTTTTGCACCTCTGCATGGGCCGAGACGAAGCTGGCCACCTGCTCGGGGCGCACGAACATGCCCTTGATCTTGGTCGTCTGATCGGCTCGGCCCATCCAGCCCTTGATGCGCATGTTGGTGCGCCCGCAGGGGCTGGTCCCCTCCATCACCGCCGACAGGTCGCCGGTCGCGAAACGGATCAGCGGGTAGTCGGGGTTGAGCGTGGTCACGACGACTTCGCCGACCTCGCCGGGGGCCACCGGATCGCCGGTGCCGGGGCGGACGATCTCGACGATCACGCCCTCGTCGACGATCATCCCCTCCATCGCGGCACTCTCATAGGCGATATTGCCCAGATCGGCGGTGGCGTAGCATTGCAGGCAGGCGATACCGCGATCCGCATAATCCTGACGCAGGCTCGGGAAGAGCGCACCGCCCGACACGGTGGCCTTGGTGATGTTCAGGGCCTCGCCCATCTCCTCGGCCTTCTCGAGAATAATGCGCAGGTAGTCGGGCGTGCCCGCGTAGGTGGTGGTGCCGATATCGACGGCGGCACGCACCTGCAATTCGGTCTGGCCGGTGCCTGCGGGCAGAACGGCGGCGCCCACCGCGCGCGCGGCATTCTCGAACATCATGCCCGCCGGGGTGAGGTGATAGCCAAAGCAGTTCTGCACGATATCGCCGGGACCGACGCCTGCGGCATGGACGAAACGCCCCAGCCGCCACCAGTTGTGGCTGGTGTCGCCGGGCTCGTAGATCGGGCCGGGCGACTGGAAGATATGCGCGAAGGCATGGGCGGGTTTCGTGACCAGCCCCCCGAAGGGCGGCGCGCCTTTCTGCGCAGCGCCAAGGTCGGATTTGCGCAGCACCGGCAGCTTCGCGAGCGCCGCGCGCGAGGTGATCGCGCTCGGGTCGACGCCTTGCAGATGCGCCGCGATCCCCGGAGCCTTCATCGCCGCGCCGATCAGAGCCGGTAGGCACTCCGCCAGAGAGGCCTCACGCGCGTCGGCGCTGCGGGTTTCCAATTCGTCGAAATGTTCGCCCATCTCTCGACCCTTTCCGTTCAGCGGACAGACCGCCCCTGTGCCGCGGCGAAAATGCTGCGCAGCAATTCAATTGAATCAATAAGTTACCGTTACGCCAGCCAGCGCTTGCGGCGGCGATAGCTGCGCACGTCGCGGAAGCTCTTGCGGCCTTCGTCGGACATGCCGAGATAGAATTCCTTCACGTCCGGGTTCTCGCGCAATTCCTTGGCGGGACCATCCATCACGATGCGGCCGCTCTCGAGAATGTAGCCGTAATGGGCGTAGCGCAGCGCGACATTGGTGTTCTGCTCGGCCAGAAGGAAGGTCACGCCCTCGTTCTCGTTGACCGATTTCACGATCTCGAAGATCTGCTCCACCAGCTGCGGCGCGAGACCCATCGAAGGTTCGTCCAGCAGGATCGTCTCGGGGCGGCTCATCAGCGCGCGGCCCATCGCGACCATCTGCTGCTCCCCGCCCGAGGTATAGCCCGCCTGCGATTTGCGGCGTTCCTTGAGGCGCGGGAAGTAGGTGTAGACCATCTCGAGATCGGCCTGGATCGCGGCGCGCCCGTCCTTGCGGGTATAGGCGCCGGTCAGCAGGTTTTCCTCGACGGTCAGGTGTTCGAAGCAATGGCGCCCTTCCATCACCTGGATCACGCCCTTGCGGACCAGATCGGCGGGGGAGCCGTCCTGCACCCGCTCGCCGCGATAGGTGATCGAGCCTTTCGTCACCTCGCCGCGCTCGGATTTGAGCAGGTTGGAGATCGCCTTCAGCGTCGTCGTCTTGCCCGCGCCGTTGCCGCCCAGAAGCGCGGTGATCCCGCCCTTGGGCACGCTCAGGCTCACCCCTTTCAGCACGAGGATGACGTGATTGTAGATCACCTCGATATTGTTGACCTCGAGAAGGGTGTTATCGGTTTTCGAAGCGTCGAGCATGGTTCTCTCCGGGACGTTGGGGTGGCCCCCGGCGGCGCGCGCCGGAGGCCGTTTTCGATCAGTTACACTGGTCGGTGATGTTGTTTTCCGAAGCGAAGGCTGCGGAATCTTCTTCGATCAGCGGGTTCAGCACGTCCTTGTCGGATTCGATCCAGTCAGAGGCTTCGTTCCACTTCTTCGCACCGGCATCCCACTGGAAGACCTTGGCGGAGCCGGGGCCCCCGTGGTTCTCGCAGCTCGCCTTGATCGGCTGGGCGAAGTTCGGCAGGCCGAGCTCTTCCAGACGGGCTTCGGTGAGGTCGAGATTCTCGAAACCGTCGCGCACTTCAGCGGCGTTGACGTTCGACTTGCCAGCCATCTCCTGCGCCTTGCGGATCGCTTCCGAGATGATCATCGCCGCGTACATGCCGCGCGAATAGAGCATCGTGCCGACCTGATCGCCTGCGCCCGAAGCCTTACCGGCATCGACGACATATTGCTTGAGGTCCGCATAGACCGGGTAGTCCATGCCGGTGCCGTGGAACGAGAGCGCCTTGTAGCCCGAGGCCTTGTCGCCTGCCGGAGCCACGTCGTTCTCAGACCCCGACCACCAGACGCCGATGAAGTGATCCATCGGGAAGCGGATGTTCACGGCCTCCTGGATGGCGACCTGGTTCATGACGCCCCAGCCCCACATCAGGACATAGTCGGGCTTGTCACGACGGATTTGCAGCCATTGCGACTTCTGCTCCTGACCGGGGTGGTCGACGGGCAGGGTCGAAAGCTCGAAACCGTGCTTCTTGGCCAGCTCTTCGAGCGTGCGGATCGGCTCCTTGCCATAGGCGGAGTTGTGATAGACCAGCGCGATTTTCTTACCGCTGATGTCGCCACCTTCCTGATCAATGATGTGTTTGATCGCGACCGAGGCGCCATCCCAGTAGTTGGCCGGGAAGTTGAAGACCCACTTGAACACCTTGCCGTTCGCGGCCGAGGTGCGGCCGTAGCCCGGGGTATAAAGCGTGATGCCGTCAGCGGTGACCTTCGGGATCAGCTGATAGGTGATGCCGGTCGAGAGCGGGTTATAGGCCAGCGCGCCTTCGCCCTTGGTCGACTCGTAGCATTCCACGCCCTTCTCGGTGTTGTAGGCGGTTTCGCATTCGGGGGTCGCAACCATCTCGCCGCCGATGCCGCCGTCACGCTCGTTGAGCAGGGTGAAATAGTCGTTGAAGCCATCGGCATAGGGGATGCCGTTCGCGGCATAGGGCCCGGTGCGATAGCTGAGGTTCGGCACCACCAGTTCGGCGAAAGCCGGGGCCGTGGTCAGCGTCATCGCCGCCGCGACCAGTGCGGTTAGGGTCTTCTTCATTCGGTTCTCCTCCCAGAATGTTCGAGTGTTGCGCCGGGCGTGTCCCGGTTCTTTGTGTTGGGCGGCCCGGCCGTCAGTGCGGGAAGGGCCAAAGCCGGAGTTTTTCTTTCGCGACGCGCCAGAGCTGCGCGAGGCCATGCGGTTCCGCGATCAGGAAGGCCACGATCAGCCCGCCCACGATCATCAGCTCGATATGCGCGGCGAGGTCCGTGGGCCAACCGAGCGTGCCGACGAGCACGTTCTTCAGGAAGACCGGCAGCAGCACGAGGAAGGCAGCGCCCGCGAAGGAGCCGAAGATCGAGCCCAGACCGCCGATAATCACCATGAAGAGGATCAGGAACGATTTCTGGATGCCGAAGGCTTCGCCCACTTCTGCCGCGCCCAGATAGACCGCGAAGAACAGCGCACCGGCGATGCCGATGAAGAACGAGCTGACCGCGAAGGCCGACAGTTTCGTCGTCAGCGGGTTCACCCCGATGATCTCGGCCGCGATATCCATGTCGCGGATCGCCATCCATTTGCGCCCCACCGTGCCGCGCGTCAGGTTGCGCGCAACCAGCGCCACCAGCGTCAGCATCACGAGGCAGAACATGTATTTCGCCATGGCCGAGGTCTGCGCGCCGGTCACGAAGACGCCGAAGACGGTGCGCTCGGGCGCGTTGATCTGGCCCGAAGCCGAGTAGTTGTAGAACCACGGCACCTTGTTGAAGAGCCAAACGAGGAAGAACTGCGCCGCCAGCGTCGCCACCGCGAGGTAGAAGCCCTTAATGCGCAGGCTCGGCAGGCCGAAGATCACGCCGACGGCGGCGGTGATAAAGCCTGCAAGGATCACATGGATGAAGATCGACACGTCGGGGAAGGCCGTCATCAGCTTGTAGACGGCATAAGCGCCCACCGCCATGAAGCCCCCGGTGCCAAGGCTGACCTGCCCGGCATAGCCCACGAGGATATTCAGCCCGATCGCAGCGATGGCGTAGATCAGGAAGGGCACCGCGACCGCGTTCGCCCAGTAATCGTTGATGAACAGCGGCACGATCCCGAAGGCGACCGCCAGCACCGCGTAATAGCGCAGCCGGTCGAACTTGATCGGGAAGGTCTGGCTGTCCTCCCGGTAGGATGTCTTGAAATCACCTGCTTCGCGGTAAAACATCAGCCTCTCCCTTTCGTCGGGGAGAGCACATCGTCCCCCGTCAGCAGCCGCGCCGGATCCTCAGCCAGGCCCAGAGCCCGGCTCCCGCCCCCAAGGCGGCCAGCACGATATTCAGTGTTTGCAGAAACGTCGGTTCTTCCGGCGGCGCGGCCAGCGCGATCCATCCGAATGCGAGCGCGGCTCCCCAGCCGATCGTGAACACGGTTGCGCAGGTCTTCATCGGTAACGGTCCTCCCAATGATCGTCACATGAGCGCGACGACACTGGGCTCCCCTCCCCTTGACGCCGCGACATGTGGCAGCTTGTCGCACCCCTGCGGCTCGATCAAGGAATTTTTCACCGTGGCGTGAAAGCGTCGTGATCATCGGTCAGACCCTCTCGATGATCTTCTCGCCGAACAGGCCCTGCGGCCGGAACACGAGGAAGACGAGCGCGAGGACATAGGCGAACCAGTTCTCGGTCGCGCCACCAAGGAAGGGCGCCCCGATCAGCAGTTCGAACAGTTTCTCGCCCACACCGATGATCAGACCGCCGACGATGGCGCCCGGGATCGAGGTGAAGCCACCCAGCATCAGCACCGGGAGTGCCTTGAGCGCGATCAGCGACAGCGAGAACTGCACGCCCGATTTCGAGCCCCACATGATGCCCGCGACCAGCGCCACGAAGCCCGCGATCGACCAGACGAGGATCCAGATGAAGCGCAGCGAGATCCCGACCGACAGCGCGGCCTGGTGATCGTCGGCCACCGCGCGCAGCGCCCGGCCCTGCTTGGAGTATTGCGAGAATACGGTCAGCGCCGACACCAGCAGCACCGCGACGATCGCCGCCACGATATCGAGATTGTCGATGAAGAAGCCGTAGCCGAACATGTTGTACGTGACGGTGTCGATGGTCTCGTTGATGCCCTGCGGCAGCCCCACATCGAGCGTCTTGATGTCCGAGCCCCACATCACGTCCCCGAAACCTTCGAGGAAATAGGCCATCCCGATCGTCGCCATGAAGAGGATGATCGGCGCCTGATTGACCAGATGCTTGAGCACTACTTTCTCGATGATGATCGCGAGCACGACCATCACGGCCGCCGCCAGCACGATCGCGACGATTGCCGGAACCTCCCACGGGAAATTCGTGTAGTGATTGCCCGTCATCGCGTTGATGAGATGGGCGAAGGGCACTTGCCCCTTCTGGATGCCGACCAGCGTCAGCGCGGCAAAGAGCGCGAGCACGCCCTGCGCATAGTTGAAGATGCCAGAGGCTTTGAAGATCAGCACGAAGCCCAGCGCCACGAGCGCATAGAGCACCCCTGCCATCAGGCCGTTCAGCGTCACCTCGGCGGCATAGAGAACGATATCAGGCATGACGCGCCTCCGATGTCTGAATTGCGATGCGGATGGTCTCAGTCATGGGCCACCCCCAGATAGGCGTCGATCACGTCTTGATTGCTGCGCACCTCGTCGGGCGTGCCGTCACCGATCTTCTTGCCGTAATCCATCACGACGACCCGGTCGGAGAGGTCCATCACGACGCCCATATCGTGTTCGATCAGGACGATGGTGGTGCCGAACTCGTCGTTCACGTCGAGGATAAAGCGGCTCATGTCCTCTTTCTCTTCGACGTTCATCCCAGCCATCGGCTCGTCGAGCAGCAGTATCTTCGGCTCGGCGGCCAATGCGCGCGCCAGCTCCACCCGCTTCTTCAGGCCGTAGGGCAGACGCCCCACCGGGGTTTTCCGGATATTCTGGATCTCGAGAAAATCGATGATCTTCTCGACCTTCTCGCGGTTCTCGTGCTCCTCGGCGGCGGCACCCGTCCACCACCAGCCCGCCTGCGACATGAGACCCTTCTTCATATGGGTCAGCCGACCGGTCATGATGTTGTCGAGCACCGACATGCCGTCGAACAGCGCGATGTTCTGGAAGGTGCGTGCGATGCCGAGGCGCGCGACCTGATAGGGTTTCATCGGCCCGCGCTTGATGCCCTTGTAGAACACCTCGCCTTCGGTCGGGATATAGAAGCCCGAGATGACGTTCAGCATCGAGGATTTCCCCGCGCCGTTCGGGCCGATGATTGCGCGGATCTCGCCCTCGCGGATGTCGAAGGAGATATCCTTGATCGCCACCACCCCGCCGAACCGCAGCGTGATGTTCTTCATCTCCATGATGACCCCGCCGATCTGGCGGCCGTCGGCGGTGACGTAACCTTCGTTCATGTCTTTCATTCCGCCGCCTCCGCCATCTGTTTCGGGGCCACGACCTTCGCGTCGGCGATCTTCAGCGTCGCCTTGATCGAGCCTTTGCGCCCGTCCTCGTAGGTCACTTCCGTTTCGGTGTAGATCTCGTCACGCCCGTCATAGAGCGCCTCGATCAGGTCGTTGAACTTCTCGGCGATCACGTTGCGGCGCACCTTGCGGGTCCGGGTCATCTCGCCGTCATCGGCGTCGAGTTCCTTGTGCAGGATCAGGAAGCGATGGACCTGACAGCCCGAGAGCATCGGGTCTTCGGCGATGCTTTCATTCACCTCTTCGACATGCTCGCGGATCATCTCATAGACGCGCGGATGGCCCGCAAGCTCCTGATAGGAGGCGTAGGAGATGTTGTTGCGTTCGGCCCAGTTGCCGACCGCGGTGAGGTCGATATTGATGAAGGCCGTGCAGCGGTCCTTGCCCGCACCGAACACCACCGCCTCGAGGATCGAGGGGTAGAACTTCAGCTTGTTCTCGACATATTTCGGCGCGAACAGGCGACCGTCGGCCATCTTGCCCACGTCCTTGGCGCGGTCGATGATCCGCAGATGCCCGGAGTCTTCCTCGAAGAAGCCCGCATCGCCGGTGGCGACCCAGCCTTCCGGGTCCTTGGTCGAGGCAGTGCTCTCGGCGTTCTTGTAATACTCCACGAAGGTGCCGGGGCTGCGATAGAAAACCTCGCCATTGTCGGCGATCTTCACCTCGACGCCCGGAGACGGCACGCCCACCGTATCGGCGCGCACTTCGCCATCGGGCTGCTGGGTGATGAAGACCGACGCCTCGGTCTGACCGTAGAGCTGCTTCAGGTTGATCCCGAGCGAGCGATAGAAGGAGAAGATCTCCGGCCCGATCGCCTCGCCCGCCGTGTAGCCCACGCGGATGCGCGAGAAGCCCAGCGTGTTCTTGAGCGGGCCATAGACGAAGAAATTGCCCAACGCATAGGACATGCGCTTGCCGAAGCTGACGGGCTTGCCGTCGAGAATGTCGGGACCGACGTCGCGCGCGACCTTCATGTAATGGTCGAACAGCTTCTTCTTCAGCTTGCCCGCGTCTTCCATGCGGATCATCACCGAGGTCAGCTGGTTCTCGAAGACCCGCGGCGGCGCGAAGAAATAGGTTGGCCCGATCTCGCGCAGGTCGATCATCATCGTCTCGGGGCTTTCCGGGCAGTTCACGGTGAAGCCCGACCAATAGGCCTGCCCGATCGAGAAGATGAAATCGCCCACCCATGCCATCGGCAGGTAAGCGAGAACTTCGTCATTATGGTTCAGGTGATCGAACTCGGACGACGCCTTGGCGGTCTCGATGATGTTGCGGTTCGACAGGACAACGCCCTTCGGCTTGCCCGTCGTGCCCGAGGTGTAGAGCATCACGCAGGTGCTGTCATAGGTCAGCTCGGCGATGCGCTTGTCGAGCTCGGCCTCGTAGCGCGAATGGCCCGCGCGGCCCTCGGCCTGCACGTCCTCCAGCGCGTTCATGCGCGAATGGTCGTATTTCCGCATGCCGCGCTTGTCGGTGTAGGTGACATGGGTGATCGCGTGGATGCGGTCTTCGATCTCGACGATCTTGTCGACCTGCTCCTGATCGCCGCAGACGACGAAGCGCGCGCCGCAATGCTCCATCACATAGGCCATCTCGTCGGCCGCCGCGTCCTGATAGAGCGGCACCGGAATCGCGCCGCACATCTGCGCCGCGACCATCGACCAGTAATGCATGGGGCGGTTGCGCCCGATGATGGCGATATAATCGCCCCGTTCCACGCCGAGGCTCAGGAAGCCCAGCGCCATCGCGCGGATTTCCTCGGCCGCTTCGGCCCAGCTCCAGCTCTGCCAGATCCCGAATTCCTTTTCGCGATAGGCGGGGTAGCCACCATATCGGGCCACGTTCCGCGCCAAAAGCGCAGGAATCGATTGGGCAGACTCCTGCCCCTTAGCGACTGCGTCAGCCAAATTTTCCTCCCTCGCGCCGGTATGTCCGGCGTCCCTCGACCGCACCGGGCGCTCCTCCGCGCACAGTTCGGCATGGCTCGACAGTCCATGTCAAAGTTTTCGTGATCTTTTCGTGATTGTAACGAATTCTTACGACTTCGCTGCGCAGCGAAACACGCTTTGCCGCGCCGCCTGCCAATGGTAGCAAAAGCCAAGGAGCGGGAGGGGCTGGGTGAGCGAAACAAGCCGCGAGCGGCTGACACAGGCGGGGCTGAACCTGATCGGACAGGCGCTGTCGATCTTCGACAGCGATCTGCGGCTGGCCGTGTCGAACCGCCAATATCAGCTGATGTTCGACCTGCCCGACACGCTGGCCCAGCCGGGCACCACTTTCGAGGATACGATTCGCTTCCTCGTCACGCGGGGCGAATATGGCGAGGTCGACGATATAGAGGCCGCCGTCCGCGAGCGGGTCGAGACCGCCCGCGCCTTCGAGGCCCATTACATGGAGCGTCAGCGGGCGAACGGTCGCACGATCTCGGTCGAAGGCGCGCCGCTGCCCGAGGGCGGCTGGGTCACGGTCTATACCGATATCACGCCGGTAAAGCGGCAAGAGGCGCTGTTGCGCGCGCGGTCCGAGGAACTCTCGGGCCAACTGCTCGACCATGCCGAGGCTCTGGCGGCGGCGAACCGGGAGCTGGCCGCGACCAACATGACGCTGGAGGAAACCTCGCGCCAGCTGGCCATCACCGAGGCCCGCACGCGGCAGGTGACCGAGATGATGCCCGCCCATATCGCGCGCGTCGATCGCAACCTGATCTACACCTTCTCCAACCGGCGCCTGTCGACCGTGATGCCCGGATCGCTCGCCAATGCGGTCGGGCACCACGCGAGCGAGGCGCTCGGCCCCGAGACCTATCGCAAGATCACCCCCGGGTTTCGGCGCGCGCTGGCGGGCGAGGCGAGCGTCGTCGAGATCACGCATGACCCGTCGGGCCGGCGTATCCGCGTCGCGCTGACCCCCGATCTTGCCAGCAAGAACGAGGTGAGCGGGGTCTATATCCTCTCCACCGACGTCACGCATGAGGCGCAGGCCCGCGCAGCACTCGCGCAATCGGCGAAGCGCGAATTGGCCGCACAGCTGTCGTCGGGGCTGGCGCATGACTTCGCCAATCTGCTGACGATCATCCTCGGTCTGCAGGGGCGGCTCGAACGGATGGAGGGGCTGCCCGCCGACGCGCAGGACGCGATCCGGGCGACCCTTGGCGCGGCCCGGCGTGGCGGCACGCTTCTCGACCGGATCGCCGCGATCTCGGGCCCGCGCGAGCTGCGCCCGCAGGCGGTGGTGCTCGACGATCTCTTCGACGATCTCGCCGCGATGGCCGGGCCAACGCTGCATGATCCGGTGACGCTCGATTTCGACAATAGCGATCTGAAAGACGCGATCCTGCTCGATCCCGGCCCGTTGCAGGACAGCCTGCTGAACCTGGTCCTGAACGCCAATCACGCGATGCGCGCCGAAGGCGGCACGATCCGGATCGAGGCCCGCGCGGTGCGCGATACATGGGTCGAGATCGCCGTGACCGATCAGGGCGGTGGTTTCTCCGATGAGGCACTCGAACATGCGCTCGATCCGTTCTTCACGACCAAGGGCAATGAGGGCTCCGGGCTCGGCCTGTCGATGGTCTATGACCAGACCAAGCTCGCGGGCGGCACGCTGCGGCTGGCCAATACCGAAGACGGCGCGCGCGTCACGATGCGCCTGCCGCTGAAACCCGCCGCGCGCCGGGCCGAACCGATGATGGTGCTGCTGGTCGAGGATGACGAGGACATTCGCGCCGCCACGCGCGACATGCTACGGGCGATGGATCACACGGTCGTCGAAGCGGGCACGATCGCCGAGGCCGAAGCCCTGCTGAACCTGCCCGATATCGCGCTGGTCCTCTCGGATATCCAGCTGCCCGGACCGCGCAGCGGGGTGGATCTTGCCCGCGAAATCCGCAATCAGGTTCCCATGATCCTGATGACCTCGCTGCCGCCGGGCGATGCGCTGCGCGCGCAAGCCCCCTGCCCGGTCCTTCAGAAACCCTTTACCGCCGCGCAGCTTGCGGCGCTGCTTGCGGGAGTGCCTCGATGAGTGCCGACCATCCCCTTGTCGCGATCCTCGACGACGAGCCCGAAATCCGCCGGATGCTCTCCGACGCGCTCGAAGAGGCCGGGTTCCGCACGACCTGCTACGGCCGCGCGACCGAGTTCGAGGCCGGGCTGAAGCGCTCCTCTCCCGATGTCTGCCTCGTCGATCTGGGCCTGCCCGATCGCGACGGGCTGGCGCTGGTGCATCGGCTGGCACTGGAATCGGGCGCTGCGATCATCATCATCTCGGGCCGCGCGCAGGTGCAGGACCGGGTGACGGGGCTGGAGCTTGGCGCGGATGACTACATCATCAAGCCCTTCGATCCGGCCGAGGTGGTGGCCCGAATCCGTGCGCGCCTGCGCAAGGGGCGTAGCGAGGGGCCGGCGCAGGCGCAGACCGCCCATTTCGCAGGCTGGACCGCGCATTTCGACCGCTACCTGCTGGTAGCGGAGGGTGGGGCAGAGACCTCGTTCTCCCATGCCGAAGGGGAAGTGCTGCGGCTGTTTCTGGAAAGCCCGAACCGGCTGATCACCCGCGCGCAGATGCAGGAAAACTTGGGCGGGGCCGCGGGCGAAAGCTTCGACCGGGCAATGGATGTGCGGATCTCGCGGCTGCGCACGAAGCTCGGCGAAGACCCGAAAAATCCGCGGCTGATCAAGACGATCTACGGCGCGGGCTATATCTTTCTCGGCGAGGTCCGCTGGAGCTGAAATCACGGCAAGGTGACCGCACCGCCGCTTGCGTGCGCGCCGCATCCGACGCTTGAATTCCGAGTTGCGAACAAGACCAACCGGGAGACAGATATGACCTTCAAACCTTTCCTTGCGCTCAGTGCGGCGGCCCTCGCGCTCAGCACCGTCGCCGCCAGCGCGGACGATGCGCAAGCCACCAAGCAGAACGACCTGCTCAACGCGACGCTCTGGATGCAGCAATCGGTCGAACATGCCGCTGTGTCGCGCGGGCTTTTCGATCTCGCCAAGCTGCGCCTCGATCAGGCGCTGGCCGACAAGGGCTGGACCGCGACGCCCGACAAGGAAGGCGACGGCTATCAAGACAAACCGGTCGCGATCATCACCGATCTCGATGAAACCGTGCTCGACAATTCCAATTACGAGGCTTCGCTGATTGCGCGCGGTACCTCGTTCTCGTCGAAAGAATGGACCGATTACGTCAAATCCGAAACCACCAAGGCGATGCCCGGCGCCCTCGATTTCCTGAAATATGCCGACAGCAAGGGCGTGAAGATCTTCTACGTCTCGAACAGGACGAAAGAGGAAGAGCCCGCCACCCGCGCGAACATGAAGAAGCTCGGCTTCCCGATGGGCGGCAATGTCGACACGGTTCTGACGAAGAAGGAAAAGCCCGACTGGGGCTCCGCCAAGGAGAACCGGATCGCGAGCGTCGCGAAGGACTACCGCGTCGTGCTGCTGATGGGCGACAATCTGGGCGATTTCTCGGATACCGCGAAGGGCTCGGTCGCCGAACGCCATGCTTTCCTCGAGAAAACGCAAGGCAATTGGGGCAAGGACTGGATCATGTTCCCGAACCCCGAATACGGCAGCTGGGAATCCGCGGCCTTCGGCGGGGATTGGTCGAAATCCTCCGATCAACGCCGCAAGAAAAAGATCGGCGCGCTCGAAACCTGGTCGCCTGACGCATCGAATTGATCCATGTGAAACATGGTCTTGGGGCCGTCCGTCTAGGGCGGCCCCTTCGCGTCCGAGATAGCGTTAACCTCTTTTCGCTGGCCAAAACCGCCCCGCTCTGATTCACTTCACGAAATCGGGATACAGGGGCACTGCCATGCTCAATCTCCTTCTTCACACGCCGACGTCGCGACGGTTCTATCGCGTGGAAGTCTCCGACAACCTGTTCGGGGAGTATACCGTGCTGCGCGAGTGGGGCCTGCAGGGCCAGACCGGCGCGTCCTGCCTGCGGTGGTTTTCCAATCTGCGCGACGCGGTTCATGCGGCGGAGCGGTTTCGTCGCCGGGCGCAGCGCCGTGGCTACGCGCTGAGCGAGGCGGGCGCGGGCGAGCCGCTGGCCTGAGCCCTCTTCAGTCCTCGGAATTTTCGTGCTTCGCCGCCGCGCGTTCCTCGCGCTTGATCTTCGCCCGCATCTTCTCAAGCCGCGCCTTCAGCTTGCTGCGGCGCCGGTTCTGATAGGCGGTAATGATCGGCAGCGACACGTAATAGCAGATCGTCGCCGCGATCACGCCGGGACCGATCCCGCCGATCAGATAGGGCAGCCAGACATCGGTGAAGAACCGCTCCAGCCCGCTCCATTCCGCGCGCTCGGGCGTGAACATCGCCCAGAAGTTATGCAGCAGATCGTGGCTCGCGGCCTGAAAGGTCTGCAGCAGGCTCTCGGGCGCGCCACCATGATCGAGCCGGTCGCCGAGGATCTTGTGGCCCAGCTTCGTCGAGAAGACCGCGATGATCGGGAAGGTGACCGGATTGCCGAAGAACGTGGCGAGGATCGCGGCGAGGATATTGCCGCGCATGATCCAGGCCACGGCGGCGGCGCTGACGAAGTGAAATCCGAAAAGCGGCGTGAAGGAGACCAGCACGCCTGCCCAGACGCCGCGGGCGATCCGGTGCGGGCGATCGGGCAACCGGTTGACCCGGTGTTTGACGTATTGGAAAGCCCGGGACCAGCCCGAACGCGGCCAGATCGCCTCGCGCAGATTGGCCCAAACCCCCCGTTTTTCGCGCCGTCTGAAGACCACGCTGCCGTCCTTTCTCCCCCCTGCGCCGTGTGCGTCAGGGTTTGCGCGACAGGTTTCTGATCCGCTCCACCTGCGCCACGTCGCTCTCCGCCTCCAGGGCGGTAAGCAGGCGATGCATATGCTCTGCATCGCACAGTTCGACCTCGACGAGAACCGAATAGAAGTCCGGCTTGCGCTCCACAAAGTCGAGGTCCGAAATATTCGCCTTCTGCTGGCCGATCAATGTGCAGATATGTCCCAGCACGCCCGCGTCGTTCGAGATCGTGACCTTCAGGGTCGCGGTATAGGCGGGCGGGTGTTGCCCGGTCTTCCAATGCAGATCGACCCAGCGTTCCGGCTGATTCTCAAACTCTTCGAGCGCGGGACAGTCGATGGCGTGGATCACCACGCCCTTGCCGCGATAGGTGATGCCGACGATGCGCTCGCCCGGCAGCGGCTGGCAGCAATCGGCGCGGCGGAAGCTCTGATCGGCGGCGAGGCCCAGCACGGCGCGGGTCGGCTCGATCTCGGCGCCTTCGCGGCGTTGCGCGAGTTCCGGATAAAGCGCGTCGAGCACATCCGAGGCCGCCAGCTCCGCGGAGCCGAGCCGGGCGAGAACTTCGTCCTGATCACCGATTCCCAGCGCCTTGCCGGCGGTGCGCAGCGCCTTTTCGGTCACGCGGCGGCCGACATGCTCGAAGGCCACCCGCGCCAGTTCCTGACCCAGCTTGATGAAGCGGTCGCGATCTTCCTCGCGGAGCGATTTGCGGATCGCGGCCTTGGCGCGCCCGGTCGCCACTATATCGAGCCAGGTCAGCTGCGGACGCTGGCCCGAGGCGGTGATCACCTCCACCGACTGGCCATTCTTCAACCGGGTCCAGAGCGGCACGCGGATGCCGTCGACCTTCGCGCCGACGCAGCTATTGCCGATCCGCGTGTGGATCGCATAGGCGAAGTCGATCGGCGTCGCGCCCTTGGGCAGCTTCACCACATCACCCTTGGGGGTGAAGCAGAAGACCTGATCGGAATACATCTCGAGTTTGACGTTCTCGAGAAACTCGTCGTGATCGCCATCGCCGTCGGGGTCCGAGAACCGCTCGCTCAGCGAGGCGAGCCATTTCGCCGGATCGACCGCAAAGGGGTTCTGCGCCCGCTCGCCGTCGCGATAGGACCAGTGCGCAGCGACACCCGCCTCGGCCACTTCGTGCATCTGCCGGGTGCGGATCTGCACCTCGACGCGCTTGCCGTCGCGCCCGGAGACCGTCGTGTGAATCGAGCGATAGCCGTTGGTCTTCGGCTGGCTGATGTAATCCTTGAACCGGGTCGGCACCGCGCGCCAGCGGTGATGGATCAGGCCCAGCACCCGGTAGCAATCCATCTCGGTGCGGGTAATGACGCGGAAACCGTAGATATCCGACAGGCGCGAGAAGGTGAGCTGCTTCTCCTCCATCTTGCGCCAGATCGAATAGGGCCGCTTCGCGCGCCCGAACACGTCGGCGTCGATATCCTCGTCTTCGAGCAGCGCGCGGATGTCGGCGGTGATCTTCGGGATCACGTCGCCGGTTTCCTTTTGCAGGCTGACGAAGCGGCGGATGATCGAGGTACGCGCCTCGGGATTGAGCACCTTGAAGGCGAGGTCTTCAAGCTCCTCGCGCATCCATTGCATACCCATCCGGCCTGCGAGCGGCGCGTAGATCTCCATCGTCTCGCGCGCTTTCTGCGCCTGCTTCTCGGCCCGCATCGAGCGGATCGTGCGCATGTTGTGCAGGCGGTCGGCGAGCTTCACGAGGATCACCCGCAGGTCTTTCGACATCGCCATGAACAGCTTGCGGAAGTTTTCCGCCTGTTTCGAGGCCGCGTTCGAAAGTTGAAGGTTGGTCAGCTTGGTGACGCCATCGACCAGCTCGGCAATCTGCTCGCCGAACATCTCGGAGACTTCGCCGTAGGTCGAGCGCGTGTCTTCGATCGTGTCGTGCAGAAGAGCGGTGACAATGGTCGCATCGTCCAGACGCTGCTCGGTCAGGATCGCCGCCACCGCGACGGGATGCGAAAAATAGGGCTCGCCCGAGTGCCGGAACTGCCCTTCATGCATGTCTTTTCCGTAGGCATAGGCCTTCCGGATCAGATCCGCATCGGTCTTGGGATTATAATTGCGGACGAGCGCGATCAGGTCTTCGACGTCGATCATTCGCGCTCGTTCCGGCCAATCAGTGGATTACTCGCGCCCCTGCGCGTCCATCAGCGCGCGCAGCATACGCTCTTCGCTCATGTCGTCTTCGACGGCACGATCGGGGCTCTCACCACCCATGAGCATCGCCATCGAATCTTCTTCGGGCTCGTCGACCTCGATCTGGGTCTGGTTGCTCTCGATGAGACGCTCACGCAGATCCTCGGCCGATTGGGTCTCCTCGGCGATTTCGCGCAGAGCGACGACGGGATTTTTATCGTTGTCACGCTCGACCGTGAGGGGAGCGCCAGCAGCGATTTCGCGGGCACGATGCGAAGCGAGCATTACCAGCTCGAAGCGGTTCGGAACCTTGTCAACGCAATCTTCAACCGTCACGCGGGCCATGAATCTCTCCAGAAGAACTCGGATTGAGGGCCCTACTTAGGCTTTGCAGTGCAGAAACACAAGCGCCCATCCGGCCCGTCCGCAGGGTTTTGGCCACGTTACAGAGGGGAAATCGGGGATTTTTCCGCCTCGGGAAGGGCTGCGAGCATTTCCATCACGCTGTCGCCCGTGATCGGATGGCGCCAGAGCGGTGCAATTTCGGCAAGGGGAATCAGCACGAAAGCCCTGTCCTGCAAGCGCGGATGCGGCAGGATCAGCTCGGTCGGGGCCTCGCGTTGCTGTGCCTCGGGCGGAAGGCTTTTCCAGCGCAGAAAGCTGTCGCGATCCGGCAGAACCCGATCCTCCGAGGCGATCAGGTCGATATCGACAACACGCGCACTCCAACGACCTTCCCGCACACGGCCAAATTCTTCTTCCACTCCATGAAGTTGCGCGAGCGCATCGCGCGGTTGCAAACTGCTTCGCATTTTGCAACAAGCGTTCACGAAATCGGGACCGGACCCCTCGGGAACGGCAGGCGTCGACCAGAACCGACTGGCGGCAACCAAGGAAAACCCCAATTGCTGGAGCCGCTCGATCGCGGCGCAGAGCGTAGTGCGAGGAGACCCGAATTGGCTTGGTAGATTCGCCCCGAAAGCGACCAAATAGTTAGTGTCCATAAAGACAGATTCCGTTTCCCTCGCGAAATGCGATATGTCCTAGATAAATCTGGTCGGCCCTCCCCGCCTGTGCAAGACAATTGATGCGGCTATACTTTCCGTATCGGCACCTGCGCGAACTGGTCCACCCTACCTGTGCAAGAGGACTGTATGTTCTACAAGGACGAACGGCTCGCCCTGTTCATAGACGGATCTAATCTCTATGCGGCCGCCAAGGCGCTTGGCTTTGATATTGATTACAAGCTGTTGAGACAAGAATTCGAACGTCGCGGCAAACTCGTACGCGCGTTCTATTACACCGCCCTGCTGGAGAGTGAAGAATATTCGCCGATCCGACCGCTCGTGGATTGGCTGAATTACAATGGATTCGCGATGGTCACCAAACCGGCCAAGGAATACACGGATTCCATGGGTCGCCGGAAGGTGAAGGGCAACATGGATATCGAGCTGGCCGTCGATGCGATGGAACTCGCACCGCGCCTCGATCATATCGTGCTGTTCTCGGGCGATGGCGATTTCCGGCCGCTGATCGAAAGCCTTCAGCGTCAGGGTTGCCGTGTCTCGGTCGTCTCGACGATCCGCTCGCAGCCGCCGATGATCGCCGACGAGCTGCGCCGCCAGGCCGACAATTTCATCGAACTCGACGCGCTGCGCGAGGTGATCGGGCGTCCGCCGCGCGAACCGCGCGAGGACGAGAACGGCGACGAGAGCTGATCCGGGGCCTGACGCGACCCGTATTTCGTGATTGAAGGGGCGTGCGGATCACCTGCGCGCCCTTTGTCTTTCGCGGAAAGCTTGATGCTCGAAAACGTCTCCCTGCTCGGCCTCTTCGTCTCGGCGCTGCTGGCGGCGACGCCGATCCCGTTTCAGTCGGAGTTCGTATTCGTCGCACTGCAGACGCTCGGCACCCAGAATATCTGGCTGATGATCCTCATCGCCGCCGTGGGAAACACGATCGGCTCGCTCGTCACCTACGTGATCGGACTGGGCGTCACCCATTGGAAAGACCGCAAATGGTTTCCCGCCACCGAGGCACAGCTCGCGCGGGGCCATCGCTGGTTCGAACGCTGGGGGATCGGCCTGCTGCTGTTGAGCTGGGCACCAGGCGGCGATCTGATCTGCCTGATTTCCGGCATCCTGCGCATGTCGCTGTGGCTCTTCATTCCGCTGGTTTTCGTGGCCAAGGCCGGGCGTTACGCGGTGCTGGCCTGGCTGACGGCGGAAGCGATCAGACTCGCAAGCTGATCGCCTCTGGACGCGAGGCGGACGGGGCTTTAGGTCTGAACCCGAACAAAGGAGCGCGCGATGAAACCCTCCCTGACCCTTTATCTGGCGGCCCCGCGCGGCTTTTGCGCGGGCGTCGACCGGGCGATCAAGATCGTCGAGATGGCGATCGAGAAATGGGGCGCACCGGTCTATGTGCGCCACGAGATCGTGCATAACAAATACGTCGTCGACAGCCTGCGCGACCAAGGCGCAGTCTTCGTGGAAGAGCTCGACGAATGCCCCGATGACCGGCCGGTGATCTTCTCGGCGCATGGCGTGCCGAAATCGGTGCCCGCCGAGGCGTCGCGGCGCGAGATGATCTATGTCGACGCGACCTGCCCGCTGGTGAGCAAGGTCCACAAAGAAGCCGAGCGGCACTCGAACGAGGGTCTGCAGATGGTCATGATCGGCCATGCGGGCCACCCGGAAGTGCTGGGCACGATGGGGCAGCTGCCCGATGGCGAAGTGCTGCTGGTCGAGACGGTCGAGGACGTGGCCAAGATCACGCCGCGCGATCCCGATCGGCTGGCCTTCATCACCCAGACAACGCTCTCGGTCGATGACACCGCGGCGATCGTGGCGGCCCTGCAGGACCGTTTCCCGAAGATCGTCGGCCCCGCCAAGGAAGACATCTGCTACGCCACCACCAACCGTCAGGCATCGGTGAAGGCGATGGCCGATCAGATCGACGCGCTTCTCGTTATCGGCGCGCCGAACTCGTCCAACTCGCGCCGTCTGGTCGAGGTCGGCAAAGCCTCGGGCTGCGCCTATTCGCAACTCGTGCAGCGCGCCGCAGATATCGACTGGCGCGCGCTGGAGGGTGTGCAGACGGTCGGCGTGACCGCGGGTGCGAGCGCGCCGGAAGTGCTGATCGACGAGGTGATCGACGCCTTCCGCCAGCGCTATGACCTGACCGTCGACCAGATCGAAACCGCCCGCGAGGACATCGAATTCAAGGTGCCCCGCGTTCTGAGAGAGGCGTCGTGATGCGCGAAATCGGCCCGAAAATCCCCGGCGGCGCTTTGCTCCTTGGCCTTGCCGGGCTGATCCCGTTCCTCTGGGGCGTGCTAGTTGTGCAGACCGGCCAATTCGCCTTCATCGCGGACCCGCGTGTGGCGGTGCTCGCCTATGGTCTGATGATCTTCTGCTTCATGGCAGGCAGCCTCTGGGGCTTCGCCGCAAGCGCGGAATGGGAGACCGGTTATTTCCTCGCCGTCGCTCCGGTCATCTTCTTCATCGCCTTCGTGGCGCTCGGGATGCCGGTGAATTTCGTGCTGATCCTGGGCTTCCTCGCGCTCTTGCCGCTCGACTGGCTCTTCCAGAAATTCGGCCATACGCCGCGCTGGTGGCTCAAACTGCGCATCGGCCTGACCGTCGTCGTCGTCGCCTGCCTGATCGCGCTTGTGAGGACCTGAACGAGATGAAGCTCTATTCGATGCCCTCCTCGGGCAACAGCTACAAGGTGCGCCTGCTGATGGCGCTGCTCGGTCAGAGCTACGACCGGGTCGATGTGGAATACAACACCGACGCTTTGGCCGAGGCTCATGAGAGCGGTGCGCTGCCCTTCGGCAAAGCGCCCGCGCTGCATCTCGATGACGGGCGCGTGCTGGCGGAATCCAACGCGATCCTGACCTATCTCGGCGAGGGCTCGCGCTTTATCCCCGAGGACCGGTTCGCCCGCGCGCAGATGCTGTCGTGGATGTTCTGGGAGCAGAACCAGCACGAGGGCGTCATCGCCGTGCGCGCCGCGATTCTGTGCTATCCGCATCGCGCGCATGAGCGCACGCAGGAGACGCTCGACGCGCTGGAAGTGCGCGGCCACGTCCTGCTGGGCATCATGGAGCAGCGGCTGGAGCAGGCCGATTGGCTCGCGGGCGACACGATGAGCCTCGCCGACATCTGCCTTTACGCCTACACCCATACCGCCGAGACCCGCGGCGGCTATGATCTCGAGCCCTTCCCGGCGCTGCGCCGCTGGCTCGACCGGATCGCAGCGCTCGACGGCCATGTGGGTCTCTATGCCTGAGCTTTACGCATGGACGGACGGCGCGTGCAGCGGCAATCCCGGCCCCGGCGGCTGGGGCGTCTTGATGCGCGCGATGGAGGGCGACAGCGTCGTCAAGGAGCGCGAGCTGAAGGGTGGCGAGGCCGAGACCACCAATAACCGGATGGAGCTTCTGGCCGCGATCAACGCGCTGGAGGCGCTGACCCGCGACACCGCGATCACGATCACCACCGACTCCGCTTACGTGAAGAACGGCGTGACCGGCTGGATCCACGGTTGGAAGCGCAATGGCTGGAAGACCGCCGCGAAGAAGCCGGTGAAGAATGTCGATCTCTGGCAGCGGCTGGACGAGGCGCAGCGCCGCCATCGCGTGACGTGGGAATGGATCAAGGGCCATGCGGGTCACCCCGAGAACGAGCGCGCCGACGAGCTGGCCCGCGCCGGGATGGAGCCCTTCAAACCGGCCAAGCAAAAATGACCGCCCTGCCCGACTGGCTGGGGGAGTTTCCCTTGGGCGCGGCGCTGGATTACGCTTCGGTGCTGGTCTTCGCGCTGACAGGGGCGCTGGTCGCCTCGCGCCAGCAGCTCGATCTCGTGGGCTTCATCTTCATTGCCGCGCTGACCGCTATCGGCGGCGGCACGCTGCGCGATCTGCTCCTGGGCCGCGACCCGGTCTTCTGGGTTGGCGACCCGACCTATGTGCTGATCGCGGCAGGGGCGGCGGTGGTCGTTTTCTTCACCGCGCATCTTCTGGAAAGTCGCTACCGCGCGCTGCTGTGGCTCGATGCCTGCGCCTTGGCCGTGGCCGTACCTGCGGGCGTCGCGATCACGATGCGGCTGGAGCATGGCCCGGTCATCGTGCTGATCATGGGCATCGCCACCGGCACCTTCGGCGGTCTGATGCGCGACGTGGTCTGCAACGAGGTGCCGCTCGTTCTCAAGCAGGGCGAGCTTTACCTGTCCTGCGCCTTCGCGGGGGCGGCCAGCGCGCTGGTCTCGACGGCCCTCGGGGCGGATACGCTGATCGCACTGTTGATCTGCGGCGGGGTGACCTTTGCGCTGCGGGCCGGATCGCTGCGTTTCGGCTGGAAGCTTCCGGTCTACAAGGCCCGCCCGCCGCGCCAATACTGACGGAAGGCGATTAACCGAAGTAACTCAGCACCACCGGCGCGAGGAAGGCCGTCAGCACCGCGTTCAGACCCATGCCGATGGACGCAAAGGCGCCAGCTGTCTCATGCACCTGAAAGGCGCGCGCCGTTCCGATCCCATGCGCCGCGACGCCCACCGCGAAGCCCCGCGCCCGCCAGTCGCGAAAGCCCAGCAGGTTGAGCATCGGCGTCACCGTGATCGCCCCGATCATGCCGGTCAGGATCACCAGCGCCGCCGTCAGCGACGGCTCTCCGCCCAAGCTTTGCGAAATCCCGATCGCCACCGGCGCTGTCACCGATTTCGGCGCGAGCGAGGCGAGCAGTTCAGGCCCGGCCCCCATCGCCTTCGCAATCGCCAGAACCGAGACGATGGCCGTGACCGACCCCGCGATGAGCCCCGCCGCGATCGGCAGAAGCGCGCGCTTCACTTTCGGCAAGTTCGCATGCAGCGGCACGGCCAGACAGACCGTCGCCGGGCCCAGCATGAAGTGCACGAATTGCGCCCCGTCGAAATAGCGCTGATAGGGCGTGCCCGTCATCAGGAGCACCGCGCCGAGGATCACCACCGCGATCATCACCGGATTGGCGAAGGGGTTGCGGTTCACACTTTTGAAGATCGTATCCCCGATCCAATAGGCGATCAGCGTCGCCCAGAGCCACAAGAGCGGTTCGGAGGAAAGATAGGACCAGAGCTTGAACGGATCAGTCATCGACATTGCTCCGGGTCAGCTTCGCCACCGCGACGAAGACCGCCGCCCCGACCACGATCGCCAGCATGGTCGAGATCACCAGCGCCAGTGCCAGCCCCACCCCATGCTCGCGCAGATCCCCCAGATGCGCCACGATCCCCACGCCCGCGGGCACGAAGAGCAGCGACAGATGCTGCAAGATGAATTGGGCGACGGGTCGCACGATCTGCTGCACCTTGCCCGAGACGCTCATGAGCAAAAGCAGGAAGATCATCCCCAGAACCGGGCCGGGAAGCGGCAATTGCATAGCGCGGGACAGGATCTCGCCGGCGAGTTGGCAGGCGAGGATCAGGGACAGGGCTGGGATCATCGGACGGCTCCTTGAGACGCATCCGATGCTAAGCCTCCGCGCGCAAAAGGAAAAGACGGAGGAGGCGCATACCAGGTGATCTCAGCCGGCACGTCGCACCAGCCAAAACCCTGCGCAGGAATGCGCCAATATATTGTGGATAACAGCCCCACTATCTCCAGATGCGGTGTCTTCCCATTGACTCGCAGGCCTGCTCTACGGACACTTCTCAGAACTCGGTCAGATTCGGAAAGTTCGGCAATTGCGCTTCTCTCGGCTTCGTCTCAACGGTTTCAAGAGCTTCGTGGACCCCACGGATCTCGTGATCCATGACGGGCTGACCGGCGTCGTCGGGCCCAATGGCTGCGGCAAGTCGAACCTCCTGGAAGCGCTGCGCTGGGTGATGGGCGAGAACCGCCCCTCGGCGATGCGCGGCGGCGGGATGGAAGACGTGATCTTCGCGGGCGCCTCGTCGCGCGGGGCGCGCAATTTCGCGGAAGTCGCGCTGCAGATCGACAATACCGAGCGGCTCGCGCCCTCGGGATTCAACGACAGCGACGGGCTGGAGATCGTGCGCCGGATCACCCGCGATGCGGGCTCGGCCTATAAGGTGAACTCCAAGGACGTGCGCGCCCGCGACGTGCAGATGCTGTTCGCTGACGCCTCGACCGGCGCGCATTCGCCCGCCCTCGTGCGGCAGGGCCAGATTTCCGAACTGATCAACGCCAAGCCGAAGAACCGCCGCCGCATCCTCGAAGAAGCGGCGGGCATCTCGGGCCTCTATCAGCGTCGCCACGAGGCGGAGCTGAAGCTGAACGGCGCCGAACAGAACCTGACCCGCGTCGATGACGTGATCGAGCAGCTCGCCTCGCAGCTGGCCACTCTCGCCCGGCAGGCGCGCCAAGCCGCGCGCTACCGCACCATCGGCGAAGAGCTGCGCCGCGCCGAGGGGATGCTGCTGTATCGCCGCTGGCGCGAAGCCGATCTGGCCCGCACCACTGCCGAAGAGGCGCATCGCGAAAAAGTCGCAGGCGCCGCGCAGGCCGAGAAGGCCTCCCGAGAGGCGGCGAAGGCCCGGCAGGGCAAGGAAGACGCGCTGCCGCCGCTGCGCGAGGAAGAAGCCATCGCAGGCGCGATCCTGCAACGCCTCACCGTGCAGCGCGACGCGCTCTCGGATCAGGAAGATCAGGCTATCGCGCGGATCGAGACGCTGAAGGCCCGGATCGAACAGCTCGTCCACGACATGGAGCGCGAAGCGGGGCTCAACCGCGATGCGGGCGAGACGATCGGGCGGCTCGAATGGGAGCAGGCGCAGATCGCGAAAGCCTCCGAAGGGCATGAAGACAAACTGGCGGCGGCGGTCGATGCCGCCCATGAGGCCGCGCAGATTTTGCAGGAGCGCGAGGCGCAACTGTCGGAGCTGACCGAGGATGTCGCGCGGCTCGCGGCCCGCCACCAGTCGTCGCAGCGCCTCGTCACAGACAACCGCGCGACGGCGGAGAAATCCGAATCCGCCGCCGCGCAGTCCAAACAGGCCGCCGAGGCCGCTGCCGCCGCGCTTGCGAAGGCGAATGCGGAATTCGAGGCGGCAGAAGGCGCACAAACGCAGGCGCAGGCCGCCGCCGAAGCCGCTGAGGAAGCGCTTGGCCAAGCCGATGACGCGCGCGCCGAGGCGCAGGGCCGCGAAAGCGCGGCCCGCGCGGCACGCTCGGAAGCCGAGGGCGAAGCGGGGGCCTTGCGGGCCGAGGTGTCGGCGCTCGCGCGTCTGGTCGAGCGCGAAGCCTCCAACGGTCAGCAAATTCTCGACCGCGTCCGGGTGGATCGCGGTTACGAGGCGGCCCTTGGTGCCGCGCTCGCCGATGACCTGCGCGCGCCGGAAGTCGGCGAGGATGACGCGACCGGCTGGCAAGCCCTGCCCGACTATCCCGCGCCGCAGCCCCTGCCCGTCGGCGTCGAGCCGCTCTCGGCCCATGTGGATGTGCCCGACGTGTTGGTGCGCCGGATCTCGCAGATCGGTCTGGTCGAGGATTACGACGAGGGCGTGCGGCTGCAGGATCAACTGGCTCCGGGTCAGCGGCTCGTGTCGACCGAGGGCGATCTGTGGCGCTGGGACGGCTATCGCGCCGGCGCCGAAGATGCGCCGACCGCCGCCGCGCTGCGCCTGCAACAGCTCAACCGTCTGGTGGAGTTGAAGCGCGATCTGGAAGAGGCCGAGGCGCGCGCTTCAGGCGCGAAATCCGCCCATGAGGCGCTGACCGCCGCGCTGGCAGAGGCCACCCGCGCCGATGCCAGCGCCCGCGAGGCGCGCCGCGATGCCGATCGCCGTCTGGCCGAAGCGGGCCGCGCGCTCAGCCGCGCCGAGGCCGATCGTTCTATCGCCAGTTCCAAGCTGGAAAGCGCCCAGCTCGCCGTCGCCCGCCACGAGGAAGAGGCTGGCAGCGCGCGGATGGCGCTGCGCGAAGCAGAGAATGCGCAATCCTCCCTGCCCGATCTGGACGCCGCGCGCGGCGACGTCGAGGCGGTGAAGATGACCGTCGAAGCGGCGCGGATGACGATGATGACCAAGCGCTCCGCCCATGACGAAATCCGTCGCGAGGGCGAGGCGCGGCTGAAGCGTCGGCAGGAGATCACCAAGGAAATCTCCGGTTGGCGGCACCGGTTGGAGACCGCCGAGAAACGCTCTGCCGAGCTGGAAACCCGCAAGATCGAGAGCGAGGCGGAGCTGAAGGACGCCTCCGCCGCGCCCGAGGAACTGGCCGCGAAGCGCGCCGAGCTGTCGGAGGCCATCGCCACCGCGGAAGCGCGTCAGACCGAGGCGTCGGAAAAGCTGTCGGGTGCGGAAAGCGCCCTGCGCGAGGCGCAACTGGCCGAGCGCGAGGCCGAACGTCTCGCCGGCGAGGCGCGCGAAGCCCGCGCCCGCGCCGAAGCGCGCGTCGATGCGGCCCGCGAGACCGTCGCCTATGCCGCCGAACGTATCTTGGAGGAGACCGAGAAGTCGCCGCAGGATCTCTTGGAAAGCCTCGATGCCGATCCCGAGAAAATGCCCGACGCGGAGAAGCTCGACGCGGAAGTGAACCGGCTCAAGCGGCTGCGCGAGAGCCTCGGTGCGGTGAACCTGCGCGCCGAGGAAGACGCCCGCGAGGTGCAGGAGGAGCATGACGCGCTGGTGCAGGAGAAATCCGACCTGGAGGAGGCGATCCGCAAGCTGCGCGCCGGGATTTCGGGCCTGAACCGCGAAGGGCGCGAGCGTCTGCTGACCGCGTTCGAGCAGGTGAACGAGAATTTCCGCACGCTCTTCACCCACCTCTTCGGCGGCGGTTCGGCGAACCTGCAGCTTGTCGAAAGCGACGACCCGCTGGAGGCCGGTCTCGAGATCATGTGCCAGCCGCCGGGCAAGAAGCTGTCGACGCTGTCGCTGCTGTCGGGCGGCGAGCAGACGCTGACCGCAATGGCACTGATCTTCGCGGTCTTCATGGCCAACCCCGCCCCGATCTGCGTGCTCGACGAGGTCGACGCGCCGCTCGATGACGCCAACGTGACGCGCTTCTGCGACCTGCTCGACGAGATGACGCGGCGCACCGATACGCGCTTCCTGATCATCACCCACCACGCGGTGACGATGGCGCGGATGGACCGGCTGTTCGGGGTCACGATGCAAGAACAAGGCGTGAGCCAGCTCGTCTCGGTCGACCTGAAGAAGGCCGAAGCGCTGGTGGCATAACGGCGAGGGGCTCCGCCCCGCGCTATCGCGCCCCCGGGATATTTCGACCAAGAAGAAGAGACGCGAATCCGCTTGCGGGGAAACAGGCGCGCGCCTAGCCTCGCCGCGAAATTTCATGGAGGGCGCAATGGCCAAGATCGAAGCACGTCTCGAAGAGCTGGGAATTCACCTCCCCGATGCCCCGGCACCGGCGGCAAACTACGTGCCCTTCGTGCGCACCGGCAATCAGCTGTTCGTCTCGGGGCAGATCTCGAACGGGCCCGAGGGGCTGATCCGCGGCAAGCTCGGCGACGGGATGGATGTCGAAGAGGGCGCGATGGCGGCGCGGTTCTGCGGGCTGGCGCTGATCGCGCAGGCGAAAGCGGCCATTGGCGATCTCGACAAGCTTCGGGTGGTGAAGCTGGTGGGTTTCGTGAATTCGACGCCTGAGTTCACCGATCAGCCCAAGGTCGTGAACGGCTGTTCGGACCTGATGGTCGAGGTCTTCGGCGACGCGGGGCGTCACGCGCGTTCGGCGGTCTCGGCGGCCTCGCTGCCGATGGGCGTCGCGGTCGAAATCGAGGCGATTTTCGAGGTCGCGTGATGGCACTGCATCCTGATTTTCTCCGGCTTCCGATCGCGCATCGGGCGCTGCACGACTACACGCTCGGGCGTCCCGAAAACAGCCGTGGCGCCATTCGCGCGGCCATCGCGGCGGGCTACGGGATCGAGATCGACGTGCAACTCTCGGCCGATGGCGTGCCGATGGTGTTTCACGACTACGCGCTTGATCGGCTGACCGCAGAGCGCGGCCCGGTGCGCCAGCGCACCTCGACGGAGCTTGGCGCGATCCATCTGAGCGGCACGCAGGAGGGTATTCCGACCCTCGCCGAAGTGCTGGAGATCGTGGATGGGCAGGTACCGCTTCTGGTCGAGATCAAGGATCAGGACGGCGCGCTCGGTCAGCAGATCGGCCCGCTGGAAGAGGCGACGGCGCTGTTGCTGCGCGACTACGAAGGCCCGGTTGCGGTGATGTCCTTCAATCCGCACGCGGTGGCGGCGTTCGGCGAACTGGCCCCCGGCGTGCCGGTCGGTCTGACGACCTCGGCCTATCAGCCCAATGACTGGGCGCTGCTGCCCGCAGCGCGCGGCGACGAGCTGCGTCATATCCCCGATTTCGAGCGCGTCGGCGCGGCCTTCATCTCGCATGAGGCGAAGGACCTGAACGCGCTTCGGGTGACCGAGTTGAAATCGCTCGGCGTGCCGGTTCTGTGCTGGACGATCCGTTCGGTCGACGAGGAGGCGCTGGCGCGTCGGGTGGCCGATAACGTGACCTTCGAGGGCTACCTCTCGGCGCTTCCGGCTTGACGCCGCGCGCGTCGAGCACAGATTCAGGCAAAGGATGGCCTAACCACCCGGGATGAAATGGATCAAAGCGTTGAAATCACGCTTTATTCGGATATTTCCGAAATAAGTGAAGAAGACTGGAACGCCTGCGCCTGCCCCGAAATCCGGGATGGGGAGCGGGCGTTCGACCCGTTCACCACGCATCGGTTTCTTGCCGCCCTCGAGGCCTCCGGCTCGGTTGGTCCGGGCACGGGATGGGATGCGCGACATCTGGTGGCACGGATGGGCGATCGGATCATCGGCGTCGCGCCGCTCTACGTGAAATCGCACAGCCAGGGTGAATATGTCTTCGATCACGGCTGGGCCGATGCGTTCGAGCGCGCGGGCGGGCGCTATTACCCCAAGCTGCAATGCGCGGTGCCCTTCACCCCCGTGGCCGGGCGGCGTCTGCTAGTTCTGCCGGGGCTGGAAGAGGCCGGGGGCCGCGCGCTTCTGGCCGGGATGGCGCAGATCGTCGAAGGGGCCGGGGTCTCGTCGGTTCATATGACATTCTGCACCGAGGACGAGGCGGAGCTTGCCGCCGAGGCGGGCTGGCTGCCGCGGCTCGGGCAGCAATTCCACTGGTTCAACGACGATTACGAGAGTTTCGACCAGTTCCTTGGCGATCTGAGTTCGCGCAAGCGCAAGACGCTGCGCAAGGAACGCCAGCGGGCACAGGCTTTCGGCGGCGAGATCGTGCAACTGACCGGCGACGATATACGGCCCGAGCATTGGGACGCTTTCTGGCGGTTCTATCAGGACACCGGCGCGCGGAAATGGGGCCACCCCTATCTGAGCCGTGCCTTCTTCGATCTTCTGCACGAGATGCGCGAGGACGTGCTTCTGGTGCTCGCGATGAACGGCGACCGCCCGATCGCCGGTGCGCTGAACCTCATCGGACGCAACGCGCTGTTCGGGCGCTACTGGGGATGCATCGAGGATCACCCCTTCCTGCATTTCGAGCTTTGCTACCATCAGGCAGTCGATTACGCGATCACGCACAAGCTGAGCCGCGTCGAGGCCGGGGCGCAGGGCGAACACAAACTGGCGCGTGGCTATCTGCCCGTCGCCACCTATTCGGCGCATTGGATCGGGCACGAGGGTTTGCGCGGCGCGGTCGCGGACTATCTGGAAGCGGAACGAGCCGCGGTCGACGAAGATATCGAGATTCTGACTGAAATGGGCCCGTTCCGGAGCCGCTCGGGTGGCACCGAGGAACAAGAATAAGTAGTAACCGGTGTCAAAGAACACATGACGGGAGCATTGGATGAACCTAGATGACCTGACCCATGTCAGCAACTGGCTGACACAGGACCGGATCGACGCGGCGATTTTGGTCGCTGTGAACGTGGTCGCCGCGCTGGTGATTTTGCTGATCGCTTTGGCGGTCTCTTCCTGGGCCAAGCGTCGGATCGTGGCGCTATCGGCGCGCTATCGCAGACTCGACGATACGCTGTTCGGTTTCCTCGGGAATATCGTCAAATATCTGGTCCTCGCGATCGGTGTCATCTTCATCCTCAACCGCTTCGGCATCCAGACGACATCGCTGGCTGCCCTCGTCGGTGCCGCCGGTCTGGCTATCGGCCTCGCGCTACAAGGCACGCTGTCGAACCTCGCGGCCGGGGTGATGATCATCATGTTCCGCCCGTTCCGCCAAAGCGATTTCATCGCGGCGGGCTCGGAAAGCGGCACGGTGACCGAGATCCAGCTCTTCTATACGGTGCTGACGACCTATGACGGCATCCAGATCATCGTGCCCAACAGCGACATCTGGTCGAGCGCGATCACCAACTACTCTGCCAACCCGACGCGGATGATGGATCTGACCATCGGCGTCGCCTACAACGCGGACCTGAAGAAGACGCAGGAAGTGCTGGAGAATATCTCGCTCTCCGATCCGCGCGCCCTGCCAGAGCCCGCCCCCGTGATCCGGGTGAAGCAACTGGGCGACAGCTCGGTCGATTTCACCTTCCGGGTCTGGGCCAACACGGCCGATTTCTGGGGCCTTCAGGCGGAGTATACCCGGAAAATCAAGGTGGAGTTCGATGCGAACGGCATCGGCATCCCCTTCCCCACGCGGACGCTCGAAGTGGTGGAAGTGCCGAAGATCGAAACCCGCAACGTGACCCGCGAAAGCGGCGCCGCTTGAACTGGCGGCCCGCGGCTGCAAGGCTGCGGGCCAGCTTAACGCATCAGGGAGTAAGCGATGACATCGAAGCTCGAACCCGAGGAACGCAAGGCGCTGCTCAACGCGCTTGAAGATACCGGATGGCGCGCGGCCGATGGGCAGGATGCCCTGATCAAGCGGCTCCTGTTCAAGGATTTCTCCGCCGCTTGGGGGTTCATGAGCCAAGCCGCGCTCTGCGCCGAGAAGATGGATCACCATCCCGACTGGCGCAATGTCTACAACAAGCTCGAAATCACGCTGACGACCCATGATTGCGGCGGCATCAGCGTCCTCGATATCGAACTGGCCGGTGCGCTGGATTCGCTGGCCGAGGGCGTGGCCGAGGTCGACCGCGATATCGGGCGCCCGGTGATGCGACTGACCGAACCGGTCGAAAAAGACGAAGACTAAACGAAAAACGCCCGGCTCCTTGGCCGGGCGTTTTCGTTTTCGACAGGGCAGATCAGAGTCCCGCGAGAAGGCCCTCGCCCGCCGAGGCTTCGCAGGTGCCGGGGCTTTCCTCGACGTTCAGGTGCTTGACCACACCATCCTCGACGAGCATCGCGTAGCGCTTCGAACGGTTGATGAGACCCGCGGGCGGCGCGGTGAAGTCCATCTCGATCGCCTGCGTGAAGGCGGCTTCCGGGTCGGCCAGCATGGTCAGCCCTGCATCGGTCGCGCCCGTTGCCTCGCCCCAGGCCTGCATGACGAAAGGATCGTTGACCGAGACGCAGATGATCTCGTCCACGCCCTTTTCGGCAAATTGGTCCTTGGTGCGGATGAAGCTGGGCACATGGGCGGTGGTGCAGACGCCGGTATAGGCGCCGGGCACGGCGAAGATCACGATCTTGCGGCCCTTCATCTTGTCGCCAAGGCTCACGGGTTGCGGCCCTTCATCGCCCACGGCGAGGAAAGTCGCGCCGGGAAGAACGTCGCCGGTCGTTAAGGTCATAGAAAGCTCCGATTTGTTCGCGTTGCACTTATTCCGCCCGTCGATATAGGGTCAAGCGCGAGCCGGGCCAGTGGAGAAAGTCATGGGTGGAATAGTGATCGTCGGCGCGGGACAGGCCGCAGCCTCTATGGCCGCGAAACTGCGGGCGCTGAAATTTGACGGGGCGATCACCGTAATCGGTGCAGAGCCCATTCAACCCTACCAGCGTCCGCCCCTGTCGAAAGCCTATCTGCTGGGCAAGATGGAGCTGGAGCGGCTCACGCTGCGCGCGCCGGACTGGTGGCAGGAGAACGACATCACGCTGCGGCTTGACACCTCCGTCACCGCGATCGATGCCGAGGCGCAGACGGTCACCCTGTCGGATGGCGAGACGCTCGATTATTCCGAACTCGCGCTCTGCACCGGGGCCACGCCACGTCGCCTGCCCGCTGCGATCGGCGGCGATCTGGGCAATGTCTTCACCGTCCGAAACCTCGCGGATGTCGACCGGATGCAGCCCCATTTCACCCCCGGCAAACGACTCGTGGTGGTCGGCGGCGGCTATATCGGGCTGGAGGCGGCGGCGGTCGCGCGCAAGCTCGGCCTCGAAGTCACGCTGGTCGAGGCCGCCCCGCGCATCCTCGGCCGCGTCGCCTGCAAGGAAACCGCAGACGCAATCCGCGCATTGCATCGCGAGCGCGGCGTCGAAGTCCTCGAAGGGGTCGGCCTGACGCGATTGATCGGCGAGGAGACCGTCACAGGCGCGATCCTCGAGGACGGGCGCGAATTGCCCGCCGATTTCGTGATCGTCGGAATCGGCATCACCCCCGACGAAGAGGTCGCCCGCGAAGCCGGTATCCATTGCGAAAACGGCATCGCCGCCGACGCGCAGGGCCGCACCTCCGCGCCCCATATCTGGGCGGCGGGCGATTGCGCCTCCTTTCCCGGGGCCGAAGCGCGGGTTCGCCTCGAATCCGTCGGCAACGCCATCGACATGGGCGAATTGGTCGCCGCGAACATGCTGGGCGCGGCGCGCGCCTATACGCCGAAACCGTGGTTCTGGTCCGATCAGTTCGACGCGAAGCTGCAGATCGCCGGGCTCAATGCAGGCTACGATCAGGTCGTCAGCCGCCACGATGACGGCAGCAGCTTCTGGTATTTCCGCGAAGGCCGTCTGATCGCGGTGGACGCGATCAACGATGCGCGCGCCTACATGGTCGGCAAACGCCTGATCGAAGCAGGCAAGCCGGTGACGCCCGAAGCGGTCGAGACCACGGCAGAGCTGAAAGCCCTGATGAAATGAGAATTATCGGTGGGGCGAAACGCGGGCTGAAACTGGCGGATGTGGGTGCAGGCGACATGGATGCGCATCTGCGCCCCACGACCGACCGCGTGCGCGAGTCGATCTTCAACCTGCTGACGAATGGCGGGCACGGCAACCCGGTGCCCGAGGCGCGGGTGCTCGATCTTTTCGCAGGCACCGGCGCGCTGGGGCTGGAGGCGCTGTCGCGCGGCGCGGCCCGCGTGGCCTTCGTCGATGACGGCACCGCCGCCCGCGCGCTTCTGCGCCGCAATATCGAGGCGATGCGCGCGATGGGCGTGACCGATGTCTGGCGGCGCGATGCGACCAATATGGGCCCCAATCGCGGCCCCGGCTACGATCTGATCTTCCTCGATCCGCCCTATGGGATGGGGCTGGGCGAACGCGCTCTCGCCTCCTGTCTCGAGAATGGATGGATCGCTCCGGGCGCGATGATCGTTTGGGAAGAGAACACCCCGCCGATCCTGCCCGCCGCCCTCGAACAGCTCGACCAGCGCCGCTATGGCGACACGCTCGTAACCCTTGCCCGGATGTCTGAATGACGCACCACCCGAAGATCCCCCATGCCGTCCTGTTCGATTGCGACGGGGTGCTCGTCGACAGCGAGCCCGCGACCTTCGACCTGATTCAGGAAGAATTCGCCCGCTACGGCGTGCATAAGACGATCTCCGAACTGGAAGAGGCCTTCATCGGCTCCACAATCGAGAATGTCTATCACTGGGGCCGCGAGCACGGGGCCGATCTGCCCGAAGGCTGGGTCGATAGCTATTACGAGGGGCTCTACGCCCGGCTGCGCGAGGGCACCGAACTGATGCCCGGCATCCCGCGCCTTCTCGCGCGGCTCGATGCGGAGGGAATTCCCTTCGCGGTCGGCTCGAACGGGCGGCAGGCGAAGATGGAGGCGACGCTCGGGCAGCACCCGGATATCCGCACGCGGCTCGAAGGGCTGCTGTTCTCGGGGCAGGACATGGGACTGCCCAAGCCGAAGCCCGATCTCTACATCCATGCCGCGCACCATCTTGGCGCTGACCCGACCGCCTGCGTGGTGATAGAGGATAGCGCCACAGGCGCGCGCGCGGCGAAAAACGCAGGCATGCGCTGCCTCGGCTATTCCCCGAAAGGCGATAACCCGCGGCTCGCGGCGGAAGGGGCGGAACTGTTCACCGACATGGCCCAGGTGCCGCGGCTCATCGGCCTCGACCCCTGATCTTCGGCTTGGCTAAAGTATCCCGGGGGGCTGGCGCAGCCAGCGGGGGCAGAGCCCCCTTTCGACGCTCTGGTTTGCGCGCCTACGCGCGCGGGGGCAGCGCCCCCACTAACGCCTGAACCTTAGCGCCAGGTCGGGTGGAAACGCCCCGCCGGCGAGGTGGTGAAGATCTCGCAGCCATCGGCGGTCACACCCACCGAATGCTCGAACTGCGCCGACAGCGATTTATCCCGCGTCACTGCGGTCCAATCATCGGCCAGAACCTTTGTCTCGGGACGGCCCAGATTCACCATCGGTTCGATCGTGAAGATCATACCCTCTTCGAGCATCGCGCCGGATCCTGCGCGCCCGTAATGCAGCACGTTCGGCGGCGCGTGGAACACCTTGCCCACGCCGTGACCGCAGAAATCGCGCACCACCGACATGCGGTTGCTTTCGACGAATTTCTGAATCGCGTGACCGATATCGCCAAAGGTGTTGCCGGGCTTCACCTGCTCGATGCCGACCATGAGCGAGTCATGGGTGACCTGAATAAGACGCTCGGCCTTGCGGCTCAGATTGCCCGCGACATACATGCGCGAGCTGTCCCCGAACCAGCCGCCGAGGATCACCGTCACGTCGATATTGATGATATCGCCGTCCTTCAGCTTCTTGTCGCCCGGGATGCCGTGGCAGACGACGTGGTTCACCGAGATGCAGCTCGCGTGCTGATAGCCGCGATAGCCGATGGTCGCCGAGGTCGCGCCCAACTCGCCCACACGGCGTTCGATGAAGGCGTCGAGTGCTGCGGTCGTGACCCCCGGCTCCACCAGATCGGCGACCTCGTCGAGAATTTGCGCCGTCACCTGCGAGGCGGCGCGCATTCCTGCAAAATCGCTCTGATCGTAGATCCGGATTCCGTCCTTCGTGGTGCGGCCCTGAGTATCGTCCAACGGTCTGCTCCTTAAGGGTTTCGGCCTTTAGATAGTCACAAAAGCGGGGCTTGGCCAGTGCCCGGGCTTTTCGCGCCCCGTTCCGCGCCCTATACCAAGTCGAAAGGAGCCTCACAGATGCCAAATCCCACCGCAGCGATCCTGATCATCGGCGATGAAATCCTCTCGGGGCGCACCCGCGAGGGAAACGCGCATTATCTGGCCGGACAGCTGGTCGAGCGCGGAATCACCTGCCGCGAAATCCGCGTGGTGCCGGACGACAATGACGTAATCGTGGCTGCGGTGCGGGAGCTCTCGGCAGCCCATGATCACCTTTTTACGAGCGGCGGAATCGGCCCGACCCATGACGACATCACCGCCGATGCGGTGGCAGAGGCGATGGGGGCCAAGCTTGACGTGCGCGAGGATGCCAAAGCGATCCTCGCCGCGCATTATGCCGCGCGCGACACCGAGTTCACCGCCGCGCGGCTGCGCATGGCGCGGATCCCCGACGGGGCGGTTTTGATCGAGAACCCGATCTCCGCCGCGCCGGGCTTCTCGCTGGGCAATGTCCATGTGATGGCGGGCGTGCCGAACATCTTTCAGGCGATGGTCGAAGGGCTTTTGCCGAAGCTCACCGGCGGCGCGCCGATGCTCTCGCGCAGCCTGCAGGTGCTGCGCGCGGAATCCTCGGTGGCCGACGATCTGCGCGCGCTGGCGGGGCGCTACCCGGACCTCTCGATCGGCTCCTACCCCTTCGTGCAGGAGGGCCGTTACGGCACGAACCTTGTGCTGCGCGGCACCGATCCCGTTCAGGTCGACGCGGGCTTCGCCGAGCTGAAAACCGCCTTCCCGGAGGGCACATGATCGAGACTTACGCGATCATCGACGCGACCTGGCCTGCAGCCGAATATCGCCGCGCGGGCGGGTTTCTGATCCGTGACGGACAAGGCGGCGGCTCGCGCGTCAGCTGCGCGACGCTGGAAGTGCCGCTCGAGCAGGCCGACATTCCGGCCGCCGAAGCCGCGCATCGCGCCTTGGGTCAGCGTCCGCGCTTCATGATCCGCGCGGGCGACGAGGCCCTGGACGCGGTTCTGGAGGCGCGGGGCTACGAATCCTATGATCCGGTGCGGATCTGGTCGGCTCCGATCGCCGCGATGCAGGGCGAGGTACCGTCCGTGACCGCTTTCGCCCATTGGCCGCCGCTGCAGATCGCCCGCGACCTGTGGACCGAGCTCGATGTCGGGCCCGAGCGCCAAGCGATCATGGATCGCGCCGAGGTGCCGAAAACCTGCGTTCTGGGCCGCAAGGAAGACCGGGCCGCGGGCGTTGCCTATATCGGTCTCTACGAGGGGGCGGCGATGCTCCACGCGCTCGCCGTCGCGCCAAAATACCGCCGGATGAGCCTCGCGCGCGAGATGATCCATGAGGGCGCTCGCTGGGCCGCCGAGGCCGGGGCTGAGCGGTTCGAGATGATCACGACGCTCGCCAATGACGCCTCGAACACGCTCGCCGAAAGCTTCGGTATGGAAGTGCGCGCGCAATATCACTATCGCCGCGCGCCGGAGGTGGCATGACCCGCCGGGCGACCCTTCTTCTGGCCAGTCTTCTGGCGGCCACCCTGTCCCACGCGGCGCAGGCGGCGTCGGATCTGCAACTGCCCGCAGGCGCCACCCAATCCGCGCAGGAAACAAGCCCCGCCACCAGCTACCAGTTGGCCGTCGGGCCGTGGCAGGACGGTCAGCTCGACACCCGCGATCTGGAAGGCGCGCGCTCCGACACCGCCTACCAGCTGCGGGCCAATCAGAACACGACGCTGCAAATCCTCGCGCCCCTGCGCGATCAGCTGAAGCAGGCGGGCTACGACATCCTCTATGAATGCGACACGCAGGCCTGCGGCGGCTTCGATTTCCGCTACGCGCTCGACCTGCTGTCAGAGCCCGCGATGCATGTCGATCTGGGCGACTTCCGCTATATCGCGGCGCGCAAGGGGGCCGATTATTTCGCGATCACCGTGTCGCGGTCATCCGAGTCGGGCTTCATTCAGGTGACCGAGATGCGGGTGCAGGACGTCACCCCCGCGCAGCCCGATGATCCGCTCGCCCCGCCGCAAACCGCGCCGATTCTGCCGCGCGCCGATGCGCCCGCCGTTGCCCCCTCCGCGCTTGCGCAGACGCTGGAGGCGCAGGGCTCGGTCGCGCTCGACGATCTCGACTTTCCGTCCGGGGCCTCTGCGCTTGGCTCGGGCGATTTCGCCTCGCTGCAGGCGCTGGCCGAGTTCCTCAAGGCCAATCCCGATTTTCAGGTGATGCTGGTGGGCCATACCGATGCGGTGGGCTCGCTTGCGGCCAATATCGCGCTGTCGAAGAAACGCGCGCAATCGGCACGGCAGAAGCTGATCGGCGATTACGGGGTGGCGGCGTCGCAGGTCAGCGCCGAGGGGGCGGGCTTCCTCGCCCCACGCGCAAGCAACCTGACCAAAGAGGGGCGCGAGAAAAACAGACGGGTCGAAGCGGTTCTCACCTCGACCCGGAGTTAGCGCCAGCCGGCGGAATGGCCCGGCGCGGGAGGGAGTTCGGTCTCACCAGTTGTCGGGGCCCTTCTCGGCGAAGGTCTTGGCGAGGAAATCGATGAAGGCGCGCACTTTCGGCTGGGTGAAACGGCCCGGTGGATAGATCGCGTAGATGCCCAGCGTCTCCATCGGTAGATCGGGCATCGCCTCTTCCACGAGGCCCTCGCGCATCGCATCGGCGTAAAGGAACGAGGGCAGATAAGCGATCCCCAGACCGGCGGTCGCGGCATGCAGCAGCGACTGGCCGTCATTGACCGTCAGCCAGCCCGCCGAGCGGACCTGACGCCGCTCGCCCGAAGGCGCGGTCAGCTTCCAGACATTGCCAGCCGACTGGTTGGAGTAATGCAGCAGCTTATGGTCGTTGAGATCGTCGATCCGCTCGGGGCGACCGAATTTCTCGAAGTAATCCGGCGAGGCGATCATCCGGCGTGAGGTCTCGGTCAGCTTACGCGCGCGAAGGCTCGAATCCTCCAGCTCGCCGACACGGATCGCCATATCGAACCCTTCGGAGATGAGTTCGACGTAGCGGTTATTGAGCACCATATTCACGGTGATTTCGGGAAATTCCTGCAGAAATTCGCCCAGAACGGGCGAGAGAAGGTTCACACCGAAATCGGTGGCGACCGAGATGCGCAGCAGCCCCGAGGGTGCAGTCTGCATCGAGGTGACCAGCGCATCGGCCTCGCCCGCATCGTTGAGAACACGACGCGCGCGGTCGTAATAGGCCAGCCCGATTTCCGTCGGCGAAACCCGACGGGTGGTACGATTCAGAAGGCGTGCGCCAAGACGCGCCTCCAACGCCGAGACGTGTTTCGACACAGCCGATTTGGAGATGCCCATCTTCTTGGCCGCATCGGTGAAGCCCCCTTGATCCACGACGGTGGCAAAGGCTTCCATTTCAGTCAGGCGATCCATCCCAAACACCCTTCGGCTTGTAATTTCTGTTTCTTAATTCCCGCTTATCGGCACGAAATCGGGCGCAATTTAGACTTCGCGGCGACAATACGAGGGTAACAATGGGAGAGAATCCCGCAGGTTGGTGAACCCTGCGAAACGGTGGCGCTTTCGCTCTGACGCCGCGTTCGGCGTGACAAGCTTGGCCACGCGCCGCAGAGTGCGGGCCAAATCAGGGAGGGTTACATGAGCCAATATCCGCATATCTTCACGCCGCTCGATCTGGGCCATGTGACGCTGCCGAACCGCGTGCTGATGGGCTCGATGCACACCAATCTCGAAGAGCGCGGCGACTGGAATGCGGTGGCCGAGTTCTATGCCGAGCGCGCGCGCGGCGGTGTCGCGCTGATGGTGACGGGCGGCATGGCCCCCAACAATGAAGGCGGCGTCTTCCCCGGCGCGGCGGGCCTGTTCACCCCCGAGGATATCGCGCATCACAAGATCATCACCGACCGCGTCCACGAAGCGGGCGGCCGGATCGCGATGCAAATCCTGCACGCCGGGCGCTACGCCTATGGCCCCGATTGCGTGGCCCCGTCGGCCATCAAATCCCCGATCTCGCCCTTCCCGCCGAAAGAGCTCGACGAAGCCGGGATCGAGAAGCAGATCGCCGACATCGCCACCGCCGCCGCACGCGCCCGCGAGGCGGGCTATGACGGCGTCGAGGTGATGGGCTCCGAGGGCTATTTCCTCAACCAGTTCCTCGTGCGCCACACCAATAAGCGCGAAGACGGTTGGGGCGGCTCGTTCGAGAACCGGATGCGCCTGCCCGTCGAAGTGGTCAAGCGCGTGCGCGAAGCGGTCGGCCCGGATTTCATCGTGATCTTCCGCATCTCGCTGATCGACCTGATCCCCGACGGCTCGACCTGGGAAGAGGTCGTCACGCTCGCCAAGGCCGTCGAGGCGGCGGGCGCCACGATGCTCAACACCGGCATCGGCTGGCACGAGGCGCGCGTGCCGACCATCGTGACGTCGGTGCCGCGGGCGGCCTTCACCTGGCTCACCGGTCGGCTCAAGCCCGAGGTCTCGATCCCGGTCATCACGTCCAATCGGATCAACACGCCCGAGATCGCCGAAGAGGTGCTGGGCGACGGCTGCGCCGACATGGTCTCGATGGCGCGCCCCTTCCTCGCCGATGCGGATTTCGTGGTGAAGGCGAAAGAGGGCCGCGCCGCCGAGATCGCGCCCTGCATTGCCTGCAACCAAGCCTGTCTGGACCACACCTTCCAGGGCAAGGTCTCGAGCTGCCTCGTGAATCCGCGCGCCGCGCATGAGACCGAGATCGTCATCACCAAGACCGAGGCGCCGAAATCCATCGCCGTCGTCGGCGCGGGCCCGGCGGGCCTGTCTGCGGCGATCACCGCAGCCGAGCGCGGCCATGCGGTGACCCTGTTCGACCGCGCTTCTGAACTCGGCGGGCAGCTGACGATGGCCCGCGCGATCCCCGGCAAGGAGGAATTCCACGGCCTCACCGACTGGTTCAAGGTGATGATCGAGAAGACCGGCGTGACGGTGAAGCTGGAGACCGAGGCCACGCCCGACCTGCTCACCCCCTTCGACGAGATCATCATCGCGACCGGCGTGCAGCCGCGCGACCCGCAAATCCCGACCGAGGGCGGGCAGGTCGTGAGTTACATCGACATCCTCAAGAGCCGCGTCACCGCCGGCAAACGCGTGGCGGTGATCGGCGCGGGCGGCATCGGCTTCGACGTGGCCGAATTCCTGACCGTCACCGATAGCCCGACGCTGGATCTGGAAGAATGGAAGCGCGAATGGGGCGTCGGCGATCCGGCGCAAACGCCGGGCGGCTTGACCAAGCCCGAGCCCGAAGCCCCCGCCCGCGAAGTGACGCTGTTGCAGCGCAAGAAGGAAAAACTCGGTCGCCGCCTCGGCAAGACGACGGGCTGGGTTCACCGCGCGGCGCTGCATATGAAGGACGTGAAAATGATCGGCGGGGTGAATTACGAAAAGATCACCGCCGAGGGGCTGCATGTCAGTTTCGGCGAGGCCCGCGAAAACCCGACGCTGATCGAGGCCGATACGGTCGTGCTCTGCGCGGGCCAGCTTTCGGACCGCTCGCTGGCCGATGCGCTGATCGCGGCGGGCCGCAGCCCGCATGTGATCGGCGGCGCGGATGTGGCGGCGGAACTCGACGCGAAACGCGCCATCGATCAGGGCACCCGGCTCGCCGCAGCGCTCTGATCGCCCCTTCGGCTTGGAAGAAATATCCCGGGGGGCTCGCATCGCGAGCGGGGGCAGAGCCCCCTCCCCGACCTCAGCTGGATCGCCACGCCCCGCCATCTGCGCCGAAGCGCATCGCCAGATCGGCGACCAGCGCCATGTCGACCGCATCCAGCGGCCCCTCATGGCGCGGGCGGAAGCGCAGGCGGAAGGCGGGCAGGATCGTCGCAAGCGGCGCTTCCGGGTAGCCGAGGCTGCAGGCCAGCGCGAGGAAGCTCTCGGGATCGACCGCCGGTGCAGCTGCACTCCGCTCGGGCCAGATCGCAAAGCCCTGCCGCGCGAGCCTTTGCCAGTCGAAGCGCGGCCCCGGGTCGATCTTGCGCTCGGGCGCGAAATCCGAATGTCCGATGACGTTTTCCGGCGCGATTGCCCAGCGGCGCATGATCTGCGGCAGCAGCTCTTCCAGCGACGCCATCAGCGGCTCGGGAAACGGACGGTCGCCTTCATTGTCCAACTCGATCCCGATGGAGCGCGAATTCACATCGCCCAGCCCCTGCCAGCTTCCCAAACCCGCATGCCAGGCGCGCATCTCTTCGGGCACGAGCTGCTCGACCGAACCGTCACGCCCGACCAGCCAATGCGCGGAGACCTCCGCCTCGGGCAGGCACAGGCGGGTGCGCGCGGCCTCGCAGGACCGCATCGCGGTGTAGTGGATGATGATAAGCTCCGGCACCGCCCCATCGCGGCGCGGGCCGTAATTGGGCGAGGGCCAGTCGGCGCTCACTGACGCGCTTGCTGGAACGGCGTCGGATCCCAACCGCAGGCGAACCCGTCGCCATCGGGATCGAGGTTCAGCCGGTCTTTCTGCGGGCCGCCCGCCGAGAGGAAGGCGCGCTGCGCCTGATCGGCGGAGACGTATTTCGCGCAGGCCTTGCTCGTCGAGGTCAGCTTGATGCCCGACCGCTTGTAGACGGACTCGCCCGGCCGGTTCGACACCGACAGCGCATAGGCGGCGAGGTTCGGCCCCGAGCTGTCCTGATTGCTGATCGTGTTCTGCGTGACCGGCGCGGTGGCGAGGCTGCTCGACGCGGTGGTGTCGAAGCTCGGCGAGCTGGCCGTGGTGCTCGACCCGGCCGTGCTGTTCGACGCGTCGGTCTGCTGCAGTGCGGCCATCGCATCGGCCCCGATCGCAGCGCCGCTATTGTCGCCGCCATTCGAGCTGGAGGCAGAGGTCGACGGGTCGTCGCCGATGGTGCCGCCTGCGTCGATCGTGGGCGCGGAGAGCGCATTGGTCGTGCCCGGCGTCGCGGTGCCGGTCGCGTTCAGCGGTGCGTCGGGCGCGTCGGGGTTCGTCGAGCCATCATTGGTCGGCAGAACGCTCTGCGCCGAGGGCGGCACGATGGGCTGGCCGCGCAGTTCGGCCTCGCGACGGGCCTCGGGGCCACTGTCGGGGATCGAAGAGATACAGCCCGAGAGGGCCAGAACGCCGCCGAGGATCGCGAGAGCCTGTTTCATGTTACCACCATTTCTCCGGTTTGGCCGAGAAGCCCGCGGCCTGTTCGAGGACATGGGCGTGATTCAGCAGATCGCCCTCTTCCCAGGGCCGCCCGATGAGTTGCAGCCCCAGCGGAAGACCCTTGCTGTCCAGCCCGCACGGCACCGAAACGCCGGGAAGGCCCGCAAGGTTCACCGTCACGGTGAACACATCCTGCATATACATCTCGACCGGATCGGCGCCGTCCATCTCGCCCAGCCCGAAAGCGGCCGACGGGGTGGCGGGCGTCAGAATCGAGTCGATGCCCTGTGCGAAGACCTGCTCGAAGTCGCGCTTGATCAACGCGCGGACCTTGCGGGCGCGGTTGTAATAGGCGTCGTAGAAGCCAGCCGAGAGCACATAGGTGCCGATCATCACGCGACGCTGCACCTCGGGGCCGAAGCCTTCGGCGCGGGTCTTCTCGTACATGTCGACGATGCCCTCGCCCGCCGCGAGCTTGGCGCGGTGGCCGTAGCGCACGCCATCATAGCGCGCGAGGTTCGACGAGGCTTCCGCCGGGGCCACGACGTAATAGGCGGGCAGCGCGTATTTCGTGTGCGGCAGCGAGATATCGACGATCTCGGCGCCCGCGTCTTTCATCATCGCGATGCCGTCATCCCAGAGCTTCTGGATCTCGGCGGGCATGCCCTCGATGCGGTATTCCTTCGGGATACCGATCTTCTTGCCGCGAATGTCGCCGGTCAGCGCCGCCTCGAAATCCGGGACCGGAATATCGGCGGAGGTCGAATCTTTCGGATCGTGCGAGCACATCGTGCCGAGCATGATCGCCGCGTCGCGCACCGATTTGGTCATCGGGCCCGCCTGATCGAGCGAGGAGGCGAAGGCCACCACGCCCCAGCGCGAGACCCGGCCATAGGTCGGCTTGATGCCGACGATGCCGGTGAAGGCGGCGGGCTGGCGGATCGAGCCGCCGGTATCGGTGCCGGTCGCGGCAAGACACAGGTCGGCGGCGACAGCCGCAGCGGACCCGCCCGAGGAGCCGCCCGGCGTCAGTTGCCGGTCATCGATCTTCCACGGGTTCACGGCGGGGCCATAGCAGGCGGTCTCGTTCGACGAGCCCATCGCGAATTCGTCCATCGACAGCTTGCCGAGCATCACCGCGCCCGCATCCCAGAGGTTCTGCGTGACGGTGGATTCGTATTCCGGCTTGAACCCGTCGAGGATGTTCGAGGCGGCCTGCGTCGCCACACCCTTGGTCGCGAAAAGATCCTTGATCCCCAGCGGGATACCGCACATCGCGGGCGCGTCGCCCGACTTGATGCGGGCATCGGCGGCCTTGGCCTGCTCCAGCGCGATCTCGGGGGTCTTGTGCACGTAAGCGTTCAGCGCGCCTGCGCCCTCGATCTCGCTCAGGCAGGACTCGGTCAGTTCGACCGCGGTCACATCGCCCTTTTTCAGCGCGTCGCGCGCGTCGGCAATCGTCAGTTTGTTCAGGCTCATTCGACCACCTTCGGCACGGCAAAGAAGCCCTCGCGGGCATCGGGGGCGTTCTTGAGGATTTTCTCGGGATAACCGCCATCGGTCACCTCGTCGACGCGACGCTTGAGGCGCATCGGCGTCACGGAGGTCATCGGCTCGACGCCCTCGACGTCGACCTCGCCCAGCTGCTCCATAAAGGTCAGGATGCTCGACAGCTCCTGCGCGAGCTCGGGCAGATGGTCTTCGGGCACCCGGATCCGGGCCAGATGCGCCACTTTGCGGGCGGTGTCGATATCAATGGACATGTGCTTCTCCGCTTGTCTTGGAAGGCGGTTTAGCCCGAGCCACTGGGGCTTTCAAGCGCCGCGCCCCGCATCAGCGGGCCCCTGCCCTGTCACACGCGAATTTGCGCGCTAATCTTGGAACCTGCACAGTGCTGATACGTCACCCTGTCACAATCGAAGTGCCCAACGGAGGAAACCCATATGAAAGTCATTTGGCTCGGCCATTCCGGCTTCCGCATCGAAACCGGCGATGCCGTGATCCTGCTCGACCCGTTCCTGACCGGCTCGCCGGTCTTTCCGGACGACAAGCGCAGCGAAGCGATCAAAGGCGCGACGCATCTGCTGCTGACCCATGGCCATGGCGATCACGCCTCCGACGCGGTGCCGATCGCGAAGGAACTGGGCATTCCGATCTACTGCATTCACGAATTGTCGATCATCCTTGGCGCAGACGGCGCCGAAACCGTCGGCTTCGGCAAGGGCGGCACAGTCGATGTAGGCGGCGCGAAGGTCACGATGGTGAACGCGACCCATTCGGCCTCGATCGACTACAAGGGCGGCGATCCGGTCTATGCAGGCCAGCCCGCGGGCTTCATGATCGAAGCCGAGGGGCACACGATCTATGTCACCGGCGACACCGACATCATGGCCGACATGGAATGGATGGGCGAGCTGCACAATCCCGATATCGGCATCCTTGCCGCGGGCGGCCATTTCACGATGGACATGAAGCGCGCGGCCTGGGCGTCGAAGAAGTATTTCAACTTCAAGACCGTCATCCCCTGCCACTACAAGACTTTCGATGCGCTGGAGCAATCGGCCCAGCCGCTCATCGACGGCTTGCCCGGCGTGGATGTGATCGAACCCGAGATGCTCAAAGCGATCGAAATCTGAGCTGCTGCCCGCCGGGCCGCGGGCGGCATTGCTTGCAGCCCGCAGCCCGGCGCGCTAGCTTCTCGCCCGGATCGGGAGGCCGAATAGATGTCAGACTTATTGTCCTTCAAGGAGATGTGCGAGCGGTTCGACGTGACCCCGCGCACGCTGCGCTATTACGAGTATATCGAGCTTCTCAATCCCCAGAAGGAAGGGCGTTCGCGCTATTACGGTCCGCGCGAGGTCGCGCGGATGACGTTGATCCTGCGCGGTCGCCGATTTGGCTTCTCGCTCGAGGAACTGCGCCAGTGGCTCATGATCTACGATCAGCAAGGCACCGAAGAGCAGAACCGCGTCTGGGTCGAACTGGCCGACCGGCAGCTTGACGTCCTCACGCGACAACGTGAAGAACTGGACGCGGCAATCGACGACCTCCGACAATTGCGTGATCAGGTTCAGGACACTCTTGATTCTTGAGCCCGGAATGCATTCCTTAACGTCAGCGGGGACGTGAGAGCGCCTTGTGAGCTTGACGATTATGGCGGGTTTCGAGGAAAGAAACTTGCTTTACCGTACGGTAAAAATTCCCTGACATTACGTCATTGGATTCGTGACGCCACGTTACGGTGACGCGAACGTAAAGAAGTCTTGTAATGTGGCCGCGGGCAGACGATTTGCCGCGTCGCATTACGCAAAGGAAACGCGAGGCAGAGAGTATGACCGACACAGTAATGACGATCCGCGAGATGTGCGACGCCTTCGAGGTGACCCCGCGCACCCTGCGGTTCTACGAAAGCAAGGAGTTGCTGTTTCCCATTCGCGAGGGACAGAAGCGGCTGTTTACGCGACGCGATCGCGCCCGGCTGAAACTGATCCTGCGCGGCAAGCGTTTCGGGTTCTCGCTGGAGGATATCCGCCAGCTGCTGGACCTCTACGAGATGGGCGACAAGCAGAAGACGCAGCTGAACGAGACGATCAAGCTCGCGCAGCAACGTCTGGAGGAAATGACGCGCCAACGCGAGGAACTGGGTCAGGCGATCGACGAACTGGCCGGTCAGATCGAGTGGGCGGAGAAGGAACTGGAGAAGGCGCGCCACGACGACGCGGCCTGATCCGCGAAGACGACTAAAGGGAGCGAACCATGTCGAGCTTTATCGCCAACACCAAGGACATGCAGTTTGTGCTGCACGAGCTGCTCAAGGTCTCGAATTCGGATGTGCCGGGTTACGAGGAAATGGACCGCGACTTCACCGAGGCCGTTCTGGATGCCGCGGGCAAGGTCTCGTCCGAGGTGCTGGCCCCGCTGAACGAAGTGGGCGACAAAGAAGGCTGCGTGCTCGAAAACGGCGTGGTCCGCACGCCCAAAGGGTTCGACAAGGCGTTCGAAGCTATGAAAGAGGGCGGCTGGACCGCGCTCGATTGCGATCCCGAGTTCGGCGGTCAGGGCATGCCCTATCTGCTCAACTGCGCGGTGGGCGAGATGTTCGTCTCGGCCAACATGGCCTTCAACATGTATCAGGGCCTGACCCACGGCGCCTATTCGGCGATCCACACCCACGGCACGGACGAGCAGAAGCAGACCTATCTGCCGAAGATGGTCACCTGCGACTGGACCGGCACGATGAACCTGACGGAGCCCCATTGCGGCACCGATCTGGGTCTGATGCGCACCAAGGCCGAGCCGCAGGACGATGGTTCCTACGCGATCACCGGCACGAAGATCTTCATCTCGGCGGGCGATCACGACCTGTCGGACAACGTGATTCACCTCGTGCTGGCGAAGGCGCCGGGCGGTGGCGAAGGCACCAAGGGCGTGTCGCTCTTCATCGTGCCGAAATTCCTCGTCAATGAGGACGGCTCGCTGGGCGAGCGCAACTCGCTCTCGGTCGGCAAGCTCGAAGAGAAGATGGGCATCCACGGCAACGCGACCTGCGTCATGAACTATGACGGCGCGAAGGGCTGGCTGCTGGGCGATCTCCACAAAGGGATGCGCGCGATGTTCACGATGATGAACGAAGCGCGTCTCGGCGTGGGCCTTCAGGGCTATGCCGTGGCCGAGGCCGCCTATCAGGAAGCTGTGGCTTACGCGAAGGACCGCACGCAGGGTCGCGACGTGACCGGCGTGAAAGCACCCGAGAAAGCCGCCGATCCGATCATCGTGCACCCGGACGTGCGCCGGATGCTGATGGATCAGAAGAGCTTCGTCGAGGGCGCGCGCGCCTTCACCTTCTGGGGCGCGCATCTGATCGACCGTTCCCATGCGCTCAACGACGCAGAGGCCGAAGGTCTGATCTCGCTGATGACCCCGGTCATCAAGGGCTTCCTGACCGACAAGGGCTTCGAGACCGCCGTCTCCGCGCAGCAGGTCTTCGGCGGCCACGGCTATACCGAAGACTGGCCGATGTCGCAGCATGTGCGCGACGCGCGCATCGCGATGATCTACGAGGGCGCGAACGGCATTCAGGCGCTCGACCTGGTGGGCCGCAAGCTCGCTCAGGACGGCGGCAAGCACGTCATGGCCTTCTTCGAGATGGTCAAAGCCGAGTGCAAATCGCACGACGATGACGAGCGGATGAAGCCCTTCACCGACGCGCTGAAGAATGCCTCCAAGCAGCTTCAGACCGCGGGCATGTTCTTCATGCAAAACGGCATGAAGAACCCGAACGCGGCGCTCTCGGGCAGCTATGACTTCATGCATCTGATGGGGCATGTCTGCCTTGGCCTGATGTGGACGCGGATGGCGAAAGCCGCCTTCACCGCGCTCGACAACGGGGCGTCGGACACCGCCTTCTACGAAGGCAAGATCGCGACGGGCCGCTACTACATGGCGCGTCAGCTTCCGGCCTGCGCGATGCACCTCGCGCGGATCGAGACTGGTGCGGACCCGGTCATGGCGCTCGCCGACGACCAGTTCTAAGGCGACCGGATCCAACGAAAAAATGAACGGCGGGCCTCGGCCCGCCGCTTCAATTTTCAATCACCGCCATGTCAGGCGAAGTGTAGGGCCGGGCAATTGTTTTGCGGCCGTGCGGGTCTACCCTCGGAGTCTCCAACCAGAGACGATTCCCACCGAGTCCCGCCGTCATGTATCTCGACAATGCAGAAACCAACCGCCGTTACGACGCCGCTCTCGCAGAGCTGCGGGCGCGGGGCGTGTTCCGCTCGACCCGGCCGCCAATGGGCGCGCGGGTCCTGCATTGGCTGGGCTTCGAGCCGCGCCCGATTCCCTATCTCGACTGGAAGCAGAACCTGCTGATCTTCGCAGCCGGGTTCGCGGTGGCGCAGCTTCTGGTGGACCACCTGCTGAGCGCCACCGAGGGCATGTCCTTCGCGCCGCATCTGGTGACGCTGGTGATCTCGGCGCTCGCGTTTGGCGCGCTGATGGCGCTCTGGCAGATCCACCGCAAGAACAAGCTCGGGCTGAGCGATTGGGACGACCTCTAGGGGCGGCCTTGAGGCTCGGAGCCAAAGCACCGGCGGTCTGGCCAGCGCGCAGGTTTCTTCCTAAGCTGCGCGCAACCTGACGCGCCTTTCCGCGCCACATTGCCCCGGAGCCTGAATGCCCAAACGCCTGCGCCTGACCCGTCGCTTTCCCGTCGCCATGACAAATGACGCCTATCGCAGACTCAACCGGTTCGCGCAGGAGGCCGAGATCACGCCCGACGAGGCGCTGACCTTCCTGTTCGAGCATTTCAACTCCGTCACCCACGAGGAAAATCTCAACCACCGCCTGCGGCTGTTCAAGGCCGAGCTTGGCGAGCGCAAAGCCTGATTTCGAAAGGACATCCATGACCCGCCTGTCTCTCGCTTTCGCTGTCGCGTCCCTTGCCCTCTCGGCCCTTCCCGCGTTTGCCTTCGACGCCGCCGACCGCAACGCGGTGACGCAGGAAGTCGCGGGCTTCACCAAGGCGGTGGACGAGAAGGATTACTCGGTCTTCTTCGATACGGTGCCACCGAAGATGATGCAGGCGATCGCGGATCAGACGGGCGTTCCGAAAGAGCAGCTTGAGGCGATTATGCGCAAGCAGATCAACGATGCGATGGCCTCTGTGACGATCGACGATTTCGAGATGAACATCGCCGCGATGAAGACCGGAGAGACGTCTTCGGGCCGGGCCTATGCGCAGATCCCGACCTCGACCGTGATGGAGGTGCCCGATATGGGCAAGGTGCGCTCGACCAACACCACGCTGGCGCTACAAGACGGCGAGGAGTGGTATCTGGTGCGCATCGACAGCCCGGCGCAGATCGCGGTTCTGCGCAAGGTCTATCCCGATTTCGAAGGCATCGAGTTTCCCAAAGGCACGATGCAGGCAGTGCGCTAACCGCACCGCGCCGCTCGCTTTTTCCGCGCTTTCCGTTCACGTCCGTTCACCTCTCGCGACGGAACGCCGCCCTCTCCCTCGCGTTGAACGCAACGTCGTGCTGGAATGACGTTGCGGCGAAACGCTCATGAGGGGCTTACGTTTGCGTCACTTAGGGGTCAGATTGGCCCCGTGATCAGGGAGGACCGCAGCGAATGGCGGCACAACTTTATTGCTTCGGTGAGTCTGGCAACGCCTATAAGGCGGCGCTGACGATGGAACTGGCGGGCTACGACTGGGAGCCTGTCTATGTCGATTTCTTCAACGGCGAGGCGCGCAGCGCCGAATATCAGGCGCTGAACGAAATGGCCGAAGCACCCGTCTTCAAAGAGGGCGACCTGACGCTGTCGCAATCCTGCGTGATCCAGCTTCATATCGCGGAGCAGACCGGCAAATTCCTCGCCGAGGATCGCAACGAAATGATGCGCTGGCTGTTCTGGGACGCGCAAAAAGGGTCGGGCCAGCAGGGCTCGCTGCGCTTCCTGATGAACTTCCTGCCCGAAGAGAAGCGCTCGCAAGAGGCGATCGGCTGGCTCAAGGGCCGCGTGCTGACCGCGATCAAGACGCTCGAGCGGCGTATGGACGGCCGCGACTGGGTCGTCGGCGACCAGCCCAGCTTGGCCGATTTCGCCTGCTGCGGCTACCTCTACTACCCCGAGCCCTTCGGGTTCGACCGCACCGAATTCCCCAATATCGACCGTTGGCTGGACGGCATTGCCGCTCTGCCCGGTTGGAAACACCCCTATGATTTGATGCCCGGCAATCCTTCCGACCGGGCGTGAGGAGGAACCATGACGGAAGCCTATATCTATGACGCAGCCCGCACCCCGCGGGGCAAGGGCCGCAAGGACGGCTCGTTGCACGAGGTCAGCTCTGTCGCGCTGTCGGCGCGGCTGCTGAACGCGGTGGCGGAGCGTAACAACCTCGAAGGCCACGCGGTCGAGGACGTGATCTGGGGCAACGCGACCCAGGTGATGGAGCAGGGCGGCTGCCTTGCGCGCTCGGCGGTGCTTCTGTCGGATCTCGACGAGCGCATCCCCGGCCTGTCGATCAACCGCTTCTGCGCGTCGGGCATGGAAGCCGTGAACCTCGCCGCGAACCAGGTACGCGGCGGCGCTGGCATGGGCTACATCGCAGGCGGCGTCGAAATGATGGGCCGCGTCGCGATGGGCTCGGACGGCGCGGCAATCGCCGTGGACCCGTCGCTCGCGATGAAGACCTACTTCGTCCCGCAGGGCATCTCGGCCGATATCATCGCCACCGAATACGGCTTTAGCCGCGAAGACGTCGACGCGCTCGGCGTGGAATCGCAGCGCCGTGCGGCCGAGGCGATCAAGGAAAACCGTTTCGCGAAATCCATCGTGCCGGTGAAGGACCAGAACGGTCTGACCATCCTTGACCACGACGAATTCCCGCGGGCGGGCACCACGATGGAAAGCCTCGGCGGCCTCAAGCCCTCCTTCAAGGAGATGGGCGAGGTGATGCCGGGCTTCGACAAGGTCGCGATGCTGAAATACCCGCATCTCGATCACATCAACCACGTGCACCACGCGGGCAACTCCTCGGGTATCGTAGACGGCGCCGCCGCCGTGCTGATCGGCAACAAGGAATTCGGTGAGGCGCATGGCCTCAAGCCCCGCGCACGCATCCGCGCCACCGCGAAGATCGGCACCGATCCGACGATCATGCTGACCGGCCCGGTTCCGGTGACCGAGAAAATCCTCGCCGATTCGGGCATGTCGATCTCCGACATCGACCTGTTCGAAGTGAACGAGGCATTTGCCGCGGTCGTGCTGCGCTTCATGCAGGCCTTCCAGATTGATGCCGACAAGGTCAACGTCAATGGCGGCGCAATCGCGCTTGGCCACCCGCTCGGCGCCACCGGCGCGATCATCATCGGCACTCTGCTGGACGAGCTGGAACGCCGCGACCTGAACACCGGTCTGGCCACGCTTTGCGTCGCGTCCGGCATGGGCGCCGCGACTATCATCGAGCGCGTGTGAGGGAGGAACAAATGGTTGATTTCAAATACGAACTTGGCAGCGATGGCGTTGCCGTCATCACTTGGGACGTGCCCGAGAAGTCGATGAACGTGATGAGCATGGAGGGCTTCGCGCTTCTCGACAGCTTCATCGACAAGGCGCTGGCCGATGACGCCGTGAAGGGTGTCGTGATCACGTCGGCCAAGCCCGATTTCGCGGGCGGCATGGACCTCAACGTCATCGCCGAGATGCGCGAAGGCGGCGCGCAGGCGATCTTCGACGGCGTGATGCAGATGCACCATGTCCTGCGCAAGATCGAGCGCGCGGGCATGGACCCGAAGACCAACAAGGGCGGCAAGCCGATCGCGACCGCGATCCCCGGCACCGCGCTCGGCATCGGTCTGGAACTGCCCCTGTCGACACACCGCACCTTCGTCGCGGATAATCCGAAGGCCAAGATCGGCCTCCCCGAGATCATGGTCGGCATCTTCCCCGGCGGCGGCGGCACCACCCGCGTCTCGCGCAAGCTCGGCGCGATGGCGGCGGCGCCCTTCCTGCTCGAAGGCAAGCTCTCGGACCCGAAGAAGGCGAAAGCTGCGGGCCTGATCGACGAGGTCGTCGAGGATCCGCTGGCCGCCGCGAAGGAATGGGTGCTCAACGCCAAAGACGCCGATCTGGTGAAACCGTGGGACGCGAAGGGCTTCAAGATGCCCGGCGGCGCGCCCTATCACCCGGCGGGCTTCATGACCTTCGTCGGTGCCTCCGCGATGGTGCATGGCAAGACCGCGGGCGTCTATCCGGCGGCCAAGGCGCTCTTGTCGGCAGTCTATGAAGGCGCGCTCGTCCCCTTCGATCAGGCGATCAAGATCGAGGCGCGCTGGTTCACCCACGTGCTGCTGAACCCGTCGTCGACCTCGATGATCCGCTCGCTCTTCATCAACAAGGGCGCGCTGGAGAAAGGCGCGAACCGTCCCGACGTGCCGGACCAGAAGGTGAAGAAGGTCGGCATCCTCGGCGCGGGCATGATGGGCGCAGGCATTGCCTATGTCTCGGCCAAGGCCGGTATCGAGGTCGTGCTGATCGACAACAGCCAAGAGGCCGCCGATCGCGGGAAAAGCTATTCTGAGGGGATCCTCGACAAGGGGATCTCGCGCAAGAAGGTCACCGAGGAAGGCAAGGCCAAGGTGCTGGGCCTGATCGTTGCCACCACGGATTACGCCGCCCTCGAGGGTTGCGACCTGATCGTGGAAGCGGTGTTCGAGGATGTGGGCGTCAAGGCCGAGGTCACGAAGAAGGCCGAAGCCGTGATCCCGCAGGACGCGATCTTTGCCACCAACACCTCGACACTGCCGATCACCGAGCTGGCCAAGGCCAGCGCGCGCCCCGAGCAGTTCATCGGCATCCACTTCTTCTCGCCCGTCGACAAGATGATGCTGGTGGAGATCATCAAGGGTGCCGGGACCGGCCCGGTGGCCGTGGCAAAAGCGCTCGATTTCGTGCGCCAGATCCGCAAGACGCCGATCGTGGTGAACGACGCGCGCTTCTTCTACGCCAACCGCTGCATCATCCCTTACATCAACGAGGGGATTCGCATGGTGTCCGAAGGGGTGAACCCGACGCTGGTCGAACATGCGGCCACGATGGTCGGTATGCCGCTGGGGCCGCTGCAGCTGGTGGACGAAACTTCGATCGACCTCGGCGTGAAGATCGCGAAGGCCACCAAGGCGGCGATGGGCGATGCCTATCCCGATGAGGCGGTCGATGATGTGCTGTTCTGGATGGCCGACGAAGGCCGGATGGGCCGCAAGTCCAACGCGGGCTTCTACGACTATGACGAGAAGGGCAAACGTCAGGGTCTCTGGGAAGGTCTCGACGCCAAGTTCCCGCGTGCCGACGAGCAGCCCGACGTGCATCACGTGCAGCATCGCCTGCTGATGGCGCAGGTGCTGGAAGCGGTCCGTGCCTTCGAGCAGGGCGTGTTGGAAGACATCCGCGAGGGTGACGTGGGTGCCATCCTCGGCTGGGGCTTCGCTCCGTGGTCGGGTGGCCCGTTCTCGTGGCTCGACATCCTCGGCGCAGGCAAGGCCGTGGAGATCTGCGAGGCGCTCACCGCGCAATACGGCCCGCGCTTCGAGGCCCCGGCCCTGCTGCGCGACATCGCGGCCAAGGGCGAGACCTTCTACGGCCGCTACGGCGAAGGTCAGGCCGCGAAAGCCGCCTGATCCGACAGCGCCAGAGAAACCAGAACGCCGGGACCGAAAGGCCCCGGCGTTTTTCCATGCCCGGGAGGCGCTTCAACGTCCGAAACGTTGATCTACCTCCAGAACAAAGGAAAACGCCGCACCTCGGTAAAGGTGCGGCGTTCGGCCTGTCAGTTGATCAGGAGGGAATCAGGCCGGGCTATCACTCTGCCGCGTAAGCGTGCGCGGTCAGATCTTCGTCGACCAGCCCCGCAACGATCGAGCGTGCCATCTCAAGCGACAGCGTCTCGTAGTTCGGGCCTGCATCATCGTCGAAGAGTGCTTCGAGCCGGTGGCTGTTGATCGAACCGCAATGGACCATGCCAGAACCGTTCGCGTAGACGATCTCCTCCTCCTCAAACTCCAGCACGATCACGTCGATCGGACGGTGGGGTGTAATCCGATCGATCCCACGATAGCCTTCAAGAGCAGAGGCGGGGATTACGGCGAAGGGGTCACCGTAAATTGCCTCGGCCATGTCGCTTTCCACCATCATGTTCTGTTCAGGCAAAAGCAGCATCGGGGTTTTGTTGCCCAACGCGCCGACCGGCACGGCGAGCGGCTTGCGATGGTCCGGGCAACGCCCGTGACCGAGCCAGAGTTGAGTTCGCTTGACGTCCTTGACGGGACGCAGGCCACTGTCGAAGGTCATGACCATGTCGCCGACCGCAATTGCTTCCACCGGGCGCCAGCCCATAGCGGTCGCGATTCGCGTTCCGGCAACGATCCCCGAAGCAGCCCCGTTATCGAGCACTCGCCCGGAGGTTGCGCCCGCCAGAGCGGAATCGAAGGCGCAATCGTCGTTCCAAGTCGTCGTTGCACTGCGGATCATGTCGGTCTTCCTTCTGAAAGTCGGCGAGGCCATTTCTTCGTCCTACCTAGATCAATTGATTCCTAGGGAGTTTCCGGGGCCGAAAGGTGACCGAAATGTGGCAAACCTATACTTTCGGACAGTAAGTTGCTCACGGAGCCGTGATTGACCTATCTTTTTAGATAGGGGTTCGCGCGTTTGACCTATCTTTTTAGATAGGGGTGCGCTCACAGACCCGTGAGAATCGCCCAAATTGCGTCGCAAATTGCAATCGCGCGAAAATTCAGAATCGGTAACCAAACCGCGCGATGTCCTCGGCACAGAGTTTCGAAACCACTTCAGCGTCGAAATCTGAAAAATACCCGCGCCAGTTGCGCTTCCGCTCGGAGATGTTGCATCTCGCGAGGGGCGTCACGGAAAACCCGAGATGCGACGCGAGGGGGGCGGCATCGGCCTCTACATCTTCGAGGCGAATATAAAGGTCGCAAATCTCCTCCCCGTCCGGCAGCCGCATGTAGCTGCCATAGGGGGCCGCTGCGAGCGATGCCTGCGTATGCGGATGGTTAAGAAAGTCCGAAAAGCTGAGCGACTTTGCTAACGCCACGGCGGGATGCGCCATCCGCTGCTCGCGCAACCAATGGTAGTAGCTGACAACCCGGTCCCACGGGTTCCGCACCAGCGTGAAGGTGAAATAGGCGCGCGCCTCATCTTCGCTATAGAGCCCCAGCCCGTCGCTCAGCGTGGAATGCTTCCAAAGCCGCCCCCGGGTCTCGCGCCCTTCCAGCCTGCGCTTGCGCCGCCGCGCCTTCGGCGTATCGCCGATCAGCAGGTCATCCGCCATCGCGCGGTTCTCCAGCGCGAGCGTCAGCGCCGTGCCGCCCGTCTTCGGGATATGAACGAAGATGTAGCGGCGGCCATGCGAAACGATCATGCGCGCGACACTAGCGGTGACGAAAGATGACGCAAACCCTCTTTCCTTTCCCGCGATGCCGCCTGAAGATGCCCGGACAATTACCGGGGAGAATTTCATGGGCTGGCTTGCCGACGAGACGGGTCTGGAGAAATGCGCGGCGAATTACGCACCGCTTACACCTTTGTCGCATCTCAATCGCGCGCTGGAGGTCTTCCCCGAGCGACCTGCGGTCATCTATGGCAGCCGCTCTTATAGTTACGTTGATTACCACGCGCGCGTGAGTCAGCTGGCCTCCGCCCTCAAGGCGCGCGGCGTTAAGCCCGGCGACGTGGTGGCGACGCTCCTGCCCAACACCCTGCCCCAGATCGAGGCGCATTTCGGCGTGCCCGCCTGTGGCGCGGTCCTCAACGCGATCAACACCCGGCTCGATGTCGATACCGTCGCCTATATCTTCGAACATGGCGGCGCGAAGATCGTGCTCTGCGACGTGGCCTTCCTGCCGGCGGCCGAAGAAGCCGTGAAGAAGATGAAGGGCCCCGCGCCGCAGATTATCGAAGTGGCCGACCCCGAGCACGGGTTCGAGCCGACCGGGCATTACCTCGAATACGAGGCGCTGGTGGCCGAGGGCGATCCGATGTTCGACTGGATCATGCCCGAGGACGAATGGGAGAGCATCGCGCTCAACTACACCTCCGGCACGACGGGGCGGCCCAAGGGCGTCGTCTATCATCACCGGGGCGCCTATCTCTCGACTCAGGCCAATGCGATCTCGTGGCGGATGCAGCTCTATCCGGTGCTGCTGACCATCGTGCCGCTGTTCCATTGCAACTCGTGGACCCATAGCTGGATGATCCCGATGATGGGCGGCACGGTCGTCGGCTGCCGGGACGTGACCGCGAAGAATATCTACGACGCAATCGCCGATCATGGCGTGACGCATTTCGGCGGCGCGCCGATCGTGCTGAACACCATCATCAACGCCAAGGAAGAACACCGCCGCGCCTTCGATCACGTGGTCGAGGTCTTCACCGCTGGCGCCCCGCCGCCCGCCTCGACGCTGGCCGCGATCGAGCCTCTGGGCTTCAACGTCACGCAGGTCTACGGGCTGACCGAGACCTATGGCCCGGCGGTCGAATGCACCTGGAAGCCCAGCTGGGACGGAACCGAGGACGAGGCCCGCGCCGAGCTGAAAGCGCGCACCGGGGTCTCGATGCCGATGCTCGAGAAGGTCACCGTCTACGATCAGGGCCGCGAGGTCGCGCGCGACGCACAGCATCTGGGCGAAATCGTCTTCCGCGGCAACATGGTGATGAAGGGCTATTTCAAGAACCCGCAGGCGACGCGCGAGGCCTTCGAGGGCGGCGTGTTCCATTCGGGCGACATCGCCTTCATGCATCCCGACGGCTACATCAAGATCACCGACCGGGCGAAGGACATCATCATCTCGGGTGGCGAGAACGTCTCTTCGGTCGAGGTCGAGGGCGTGATCTGCGCCCATCCGGCGGTGTCGCTCGCCTCGGTCGTGGCCAAGCCGGACGAGACCTGGGGCGAGGTCCCCTGCGCCTTCGTCGAGTTGAAGGAGGGCAAGGAGGCGACCGAGGAGGAACTTATCAAGTTCTGCCGCGAGCGGCTCGCAGGCTTCAAGACGCCCAAGCGCGTGGTGTTCTCGGAGCTGCCGAAAACCTCGACCGGCAAGATCCAGAAATTCGAGCTGCGGGCGGTCGCCAAACTGCTCGACGCGTAGGTCTACTTACTACGCGCGCGCGCCCGCGCGCGAGGGGCGCGCGCGAAAGGCTCAGCTTTCGCTCTCGGCGCAATGCTGGCGGAAGGCGCGCGACAGCATGTCCAGCTCGGCGCGCAGCAGATCGATCTCGGCGCGCAGATCACCCGCGAGCGGCGCACCTGCGACCAGCGAGAATCGGTCGATCACCTCGCCATCCGTCTTGCGGCAGACGAGGAAGGTCAGCACCCCCTCGCTCAGCAGCTCCGCCGGGATCGGCTGCGCGATGCGCCAGTCGCCGGGCGCGCCGCTGACCGACAGCCCTTCGAGCACCTCGCCCTGATGGCGCACCTCCAGATCGGGCGCCTCTTTCTCATGGCTCACCGCTTCCCAGCGCCCTGCCTTGATCCGCGTGCTGTCCAGCATCCTCGCCTCCGTCACAGTTCGGCGCGCGGGTAGCGCGCGAAGGTGAGATCGCGGATCACCACCTCATTCATCCGTGGGTTTTCAAAAATCAGATCGACCCACGCCTTTTCCAGTCGCCGTTCGTTCATCCGGGTATAGGCCAGATCGAATTCGACAGAGCGCGCGCCGTCGCCATGGGGCAGTTCGCGCACCAGCTGCTCCGAATTGGGGCCGTGCTTGATGTTGAGGCGGCAGAACACTTCCAGCTCCCGCTCGCAGTCCGACTGCATCTCCAGCCGGATGAGATGGTTGAGCTGCAGCCCGCCAAGCGCCGCGTCGGGCAGGTCGAGCACCAGCGACAGGAACGACCCTTCGAACCGCAGCACATCGAGCCGCAGCCCGAACGGCGCGAGCGTCTCGCCCGTCGTATTGCGGATCTGGCGCAGCGTGATCTCGGAGCGCGGGCAGTCATGGAACAGGGTGAGGTCATCGCCAAGCTTGGCGCGGCTTTGCGCCCCCGCGATGCCATGCGGATGCGCCTTTACGCGCCAGAGCGGCGGTCGCCATGCCCAATCGCTGCCCGACGGTTTGCGCAGGGAGCTATCGCTTGGAAAAGCCGTCAGCCGCTGTTCGGTCGCGCGCAACACCGTGTCGACTTCGTTGCGCAGCGCACGCGCCCGTGCGCGCAGACCGCGAAGCCCCTCCGGATCCAATGCAGAGACCTTGGACGCCGCATCACGCCAGCGCCGCAAGCTGCGTCGCTCGGCAATCCGTTGCAACAGCGATCCGCCGTTCCGTCCTGCCATGTGCTGCCCTTCTTTCCCGCCTGCCGGTGCCATCTGCGGCATCACAGCAGTTATTCCTTATCATCGGGTTGCGAGAAAGGGGGAATTTCCGCACGAACTCATCACGTTCCAGGTTTCGACCGGGAAGGGAACCGCGCGTCGGCTTGGGCGGTCAATTCGCGGCGCGGATCGCAGCGATGAATGTCTCGAGCAATTGCCGCTGCTGGGCATAGCTCATTTCGCCTTCCTTCAGCGGCATCACCGACAGCGCCGTGATCCGCCCGCCAAGCGCCGTGACGCCCCGCAGGTAGGTCTTGGCAATCGGCGGTCCGCCCGTGCCGGAGCGGTCCTCGACCCGCAGCAGCAAGGTGCCATTCGAGATATCGGTGCCCTTGATCGTGACGTCAGCGGCTTCGCCGGAGCGCGACAGCGCCGCGCGCCCGATCTCGGAATGGAAGAACTCGCCGATCTTCTTGAGCCGCTCCTTCGACAGCTTTCCCGAGCCGTCTTCCAAGGCGGGCGGCCCGACGGTGGCGCTCAGCAGCGCGGGCTCGGGCGCGTGGGCATCCTCGGCATTGCCCGAGATCGCCGCGCAATTGCCAAAGAGCGCGAAGCCCCCCGCGCCGGAATTGCGCAGGCTCTTGGGATCGACGCACCAGCCTTTCGGCGCCGCCACCGTCAACGCGCCATTGGCCAGCGTGGTGCGGGCCTTCGCGACCTGCGCCGTGCCGAAGGCGGTCGGCTGGCAGGCGGCCAGCAAACCGGTCATCCCCAGCGCGAGGGCGAGGGGCTTCAAAAGACGTGACGAGCGGTGTCCGACAGCAAAAATCATGCGCTTGGAGATAGCCTCAGGGCGCTCATCGCGCAAGTCTGCCGGGTTTCGCCGCATTGCGGCTGCGCGGGGTTCAGCCCAACGCGATCCGGCGCGCCGCAGCCGCGCCATCTTCGGGATCGTGGCTGACCATCAGGCAGGGGATACGCTCAGCCTGAAGATGCTGCAGCGTGAAGCTACGAATCTCGGCACGCAACTCCGCATCGAGCGCGGCGAAGGGTTCGTCGATGAGAACCGCACGGGGCCGCGCCAGCAGCGTACGCATCAACGCCGCGCGGGTGCGCTGCCCGCCCGACAGCGTCGCCGGGTCGCGATCCGCCATGCCCGCAAGCCCGGCCTGTTCCAGCGCAGCCTCCACTGTCGCGCGTCGGGCCGCCTTGCCCTTCACCTGCACCGACAGACCGAAGGCCAGATTGTCGCCGACCGAGAGATGCGGGAAAAGCTGCGCCTGCTGGAACAGCATCCCGATGCCGCGTTTCTCGGCGGGCAGATGCGTGACGCTTTCTCCATCGAGCCGCACATCGCCCAAAGCCGTGAACCCGCGCGGCAGATGGCCCCCGATATGGGCGAGCAGGCTCGACTTGCCGATCCCGGAGGGCCCCATCAGGCAGACGGTCTCTCCGGGTGCCACGACCAGCGACAGCGGCGCGAAAAGCGGGGCGGAGGCGCCGGGCGCAGTCAGGCTCAGATCGATCAACTCAAGGCTCATGCCACTCCTCCGCGCAAGCCGCGCCGGTTGCGATGCCACCATGCCGGGACGGCGAGCGCCAGCGCGAAACCCACCCATGGCAGCGCCGCCTGCATCAGCGCAAGGATCGCGGCCAGCCGCCGATCCGCCCCCGAGGCCAGCGCCACGGCCTCCGTGGCCAGCGCTTGCACGCGCCCCGCGCCGGGCAGCAGCACGGCCAGATATTGCGCCACCGACACCGCGACCCCGATCGCCGCCGCCGCACAGATCGGACCCAGCAGCATCGGCAGCTTGATCCGCAGCAGCCGGCGCGTCGGCCCGGCCCCGAGGCTCGCCGCACTGGCGAGATGCGCCGGGTCGAGCGCGCGCCACGGCCCGGCCAGTGCGATCATCACATAGGGAAAGACGAAGAGCAGCTCGGCCCATGTCACCGCGACCGGCCCCGGCGGCAGACCGAGCCAGAGAAACCCGGTGGTCAGCCCCTGCAGAAACCCGATCTGCGGCAGCAGAAGCGGCAGGACGATCAGCGCGCCGAGCGGCAGGCGCTTGCCGGAACGATCCTCGCTTTCCAGCCAGAGCATTGCGAGGATCAGCGCCAGTGCGGTCGAGATCAGCGCAAGCGTAAGGCTGGTCAGCGCGGGCCCCGCCCAGTCGGCGCTGGCCCAGCGTTTGAGGGTCAGATCGGCGGGCAGCGCATCGGGAAAACGCCAGAAGCTCGCGAGGCTCCAGAGGATCAGCGCACCCAGCGATCCGATCGCGAGCGTACCGCCCGCCCCGATCAGGCCAGCACCGCTCCAGTTTCGCCGCGAGGTGCCGCGCTGCCCCGCCCGGATCGCCGTCCCGCCCAGCCGTGCCACCGCGCGCTCGCCCCCTATCCACAGCGCCGCACTCGCCGCCATCACCCCCAGCAAGATCACCGCGAGCGCCGAGGCGGGCACCGCCTGCGCGGGATCCGGCGCGCCATAGAGCCGCAGGATGCGCACCGCCAGCGTCGGCGGGTTCGACGGCCCGAGGATCAGCGCCATGTCGACGACCGACAGCGAAAAGGCCAGCACGATCAGCACCGGCAGCCGCAGAGCCGGGTACAGCTGCGGCCAGACGATCCGCGCCCAGACGCGGCCCGGCGCATAGCCAAGCGCGCGCCCCGCCGCCATCTGCTCGGCAACCGGGCGCTGCGCGGCGGCCACCAGCGTCATCAGGGTCAGGAACGGCACCTCTTTTAGCATCAGCCCTAGGATCAGCGACAGCCCCCACGGATCACCCAGCGTCACGATCTGCGGCGGCAGATCCCAGCCCGTCGCCCAAGGCGAGATCAACCGCGCCGCCCAGCCCGAGGGCGCGATCAGAAAGGCCAGCCCGATCGCCAGCGCCGCATGGGGCACCGCCAGAAGCGGCGTCAGCCAGCGGGTTGCCGATTGCCGCGTCACCAGCCAGCGCGCCAGCGGGATCGAGGCCACGAGCGACAGCAGCGCAGCCCCCAGTCCGGTCACCAGCGTCAGCCGCAGCGAGGTGAGGATTCCGGGCGCGGCCAGTGCCTCGGCGAAGCCCTCCCAGCCCAGCGCGACGCGCCCCAGCCCCGGCTGCCAGCCGAAACCGGTGGCCAGCGTCAGCGCCGCGCCGAGCAGCACCGGCGCGCCGATCACCAGCGTCAGGATCGCTCCGGCGAGCCGCATCAAACCCTCACTTCGTGTAGCGCTGCGCCCAATCGTCGGTGAGCTTGGTCATCCAGCTCGGATGCGGTTCGGGGAGCGTCGGGCCGAGATCGTCCAGCATCGGCAGCGCGGGTGCGGTGGGCAGATCGGCGAAAGCCTGTTTCGCATCGGCATCCAGCTTGCCCGGATCGAGCACCGAGAAACTGCCCAGCACCCGGATATCCTGCATATGCGCCTGCGTGGCCGGGTCGAGCAGGAAATTCGCGACCAGCTCCGCCCCCGCCTGATGCGCCGCGTTATAGGGGATCGCGACGTAGGAGATATTCCCGATCGTGCCGCCTTCGGGCACCCAGACGCGGACCGAGGGCGGCAGCACGCCCTGCTCGATCATCGCGGCCGGTGCCGCCGGATCGAAGAACATCGCGAAATCGACCTCGCCATCGGCCAGCAATTGCGCCTGCGCGCTCTCATTCTCGGGGAAGGATTTACCCTCGCGCCACATCAGCGGGCGCAGCGCGTCATACCAGCTCCAGAGCGGCGCGGTTTCCTTGGCATAGGCCTCATCCGTAACGGGCAGCGACAGCGCCGCCGGATCGGGCGCCAGTTCGACCAGTGCCTGCTTAAGGAAGCTCGCCCCCATGAAATTCGACGGATCGGGATGGGTGAAGCGGCCCGGATGCGCCTTGGCCCAGTCCAGAAGCCCCGCCATATCCTTCGGCGGTTCGCTCACCCGCTCCGCATCATAGGCGAAGGCGAATTTCGCAAGCCGCCACGGGCTCTCATAGCCCTCGGTCGGCACGGTGAAATCGGTCGTGGCCGCCGAGCCTTCCGACAGGTCGAGATATTTCGCATTGGGCAGATCGGAAACGAACGGTCCGTGCAGCAACCCCGCCTCTTTCATCGCGAGGAAGTTCGGCCCGTTGATCCAGATAAGGTCCACCGCACCGCCGTCATCCTTGCCTGCCGCCTTCTCGGCCTGCACGCGCGAGACAGCCTCGGCGGTGTCGGACAGTTTCACCTGCTCGACCGTGACGCCGTATTTCTCCTGCATCTGATCGGACACCCAGTCGATGAACGCGTTGGTGCGCGGATCACCGCCCCAGGCGTTGAAATAGACCGTCTGGCCCTTGGCCTCGGCCTCGGTTTGCGCCCAGTCGGCGAAAGCGGGCGCGGCGAAGGGCAGCGCGAGACTCGCGGCAAGAACCGGGGCGGCAAGGAGGTTTCTCATACTCTCTCCGTTCAGGAAAACGCCCGCCAGCCCATCAGCCAGCGGGTCACGGTGGTCACGAAACAGGCGGCGGCAAAGAGGCCCGCGAGGATCGGGAAGGCCTGCGGAAACAGGCAGATCGCCGCGAAGAACAGGATCGTCTCGGCCCCCTCAGTGAGCCCGCCAAGGTAGTAGATGCCCTTGGTCGGATAGGCATCGGTGCTCATCCCGCGCTTGGCGGCGATCGAGGCGAAGGCGAGAAAGCTCGACCCAGTGCCGACGAAGGCCGCGATCAGGATGGAAGCGGCCAGCGCGTTGCGCGCAGGATCGGCCAGCGCGAAGCCCACCGGGATCAAAGCGTAGAACAGGAAATCGAGCGCAATATCGAGGAACGCCCCGCGATCACTCGGCCCCTTGATCCGCGCGATGGCCCCGTCGAGCCCGTCCGCGATCCGGTTGATAAGGATCAGCGCCAGCGCCAGCCAATAGGCATGAAATGCCAGCGCCGGGATCGCCAGCAGGCCCAGCGCGAAGCCCGCCACCGTCACCTGATCGGCACGGATACCGCGCGCGGCCAGCGCCTCGGCGGGGGGCTGCATCATTGCACGTTGCAGCGGCAGGAGAGTGGCGTCGATCATCTGCGCCTCCAGGTCATGAAGCGCTCGGCGATCCGCAGCGCGCGCGGGTTCACATGGGCCTGCCGCCAGCGCCCGGCGGCGTTCTTCGCAGCCTCGGACCAGCTCGGATAGATATGCGGCGTCGAGAGAATCTTGCCCAAGCCCAGCCCGTGGCGCATCGCCAGTGCGAATTCCGCCAGCACCTCGGCGGCATGGGCTCCGCAGACCGTCGCGCCGAGGATCTTGTCGGAGCCTTTCGCGGTCACGATCCGCACGAAACCCGCGCCCGCGCCTTCGGCAAGCGCTCGATCCAGATCGCCCAGCGGATAGGTCGTGACCTCGTGATGCACGCCCTCGGCCTCGGCCTCCTCTGCTGTCATCCCCACCCGCGCCAGTTCGGGCGAGGTGAAGACCGCATGCGGGATCGGCGCGGCATGGGCCTTGAAGCGCCAGAACGGCGAGGCGAGCGCATTGGCCGCCGCAATCCAGCCCTGATGGCCGGCGGCATTGGTCAGTTGCAACGGCCCCGCCGCGTCGCCTGCTACGTAGATATTGGGCATGAAGGTTTCGAGGTAGTCGTTCGTCTCGATCACCTTCTTCGCCGGAATGCCAAGCTCTTCCAGCCCGAAACCTTCGAGCCGCGCCTTGCGCCCGACCGCGACCAGAAGCGTGTCGAAGCCGAGCTTGGAGCCGTCCTCCAGCTCCAACCATTTGCCGCCTTCTGCACCGGACTCGTCACGCCCGAAACGGATCGCCTTCGCGCCGAGCTTCAGCTCGACCCCATCGGCGCGCAACGCGGCCGCGATGGCATCCGAGGCCTCTGTATCCTCACGGATCAACAGACGCTCCGCCGCCTCGATCAGCGTCACGCCCGCCCCCAGACGCGCCAGCGCCTGCGCGATCTCGCAGCCGATCGGGCCACCGCCGAGGATCACCATATTCCGGGGCGGCGCGGGCATGGCAGCCAGCGCGTCCCAGAGCGTGTCCGAGCTCAGCGGCTCGACCGATCCGATCCCTTCGATCGGCGGGATCACCGGCGCCGCCCCCGTCGCCAGAACGATCCCGCGCGCGGTCAGGCGCTTATCGCCCACGCGCACGGTCCACGGGTCTTCCAGCCGCGCATGGCCTTCGATCACCTCGACTCCGAGACCTTCATAGCGCTCCACCGAGTCATTCGGTTCGATCTGCGCGATCACCTCGGAAATCCGCTGCATCACCACGGGCCAATCGACCGAGACATCCGCGCGCACGCCCAGCGCCTCGGAGCCGCGTGCCACGCCTGCCGCCCGTGCCGAGGCGATCAACGCCTTCGACGGCACGCAGCCGAAATTCAGGCAATCGCCGCCCATCGGACCGTCCTGCACCAGCGTCACCTTCGCCTTCGCCTGCGCTGCGACGTAAGAGGCCACCAGCCCCGCCGCGCCTGCGCCGATCACGATCAGGTTGCGGTCGAACTTCGCCGGGCGTTCATAGCCGCGATAGGCCCGCTTGCGTGCCCAGACCCGCAGCGCCGCGCGCGCCACCCAAGGAAACACCGCCAGCGCCGCAAAGGCCCCGAGCAGTCCCGGCGAGACGATTCCCGACAGGCTGTTCAGATCGCCCAGTTGCGCGCCCGCCGCGACATAGACGGCGGTGCCGGGCAGCATGCCGAGCTGCGAGACGGCATAGAATTTCCACGCCTTCATTCGCGTCAGCCCGAAAGCGAGGTTGATGACGAAGAACGGCACGACCGGAATCAGCCGCAGCGAGAACAGGTAGAATTCCCCGTCGCGCGCCGCACCCTTCTCGATCTTCGCGAGCCGCGGGCCAAGCCGCTCGCGCACCCAGTCGCGCATCAGGTAGCGCGCGACCAGAAAGGCCAGCAGCGCCCCGATGGACGACGCGAACGAGATCAGCACCAGACCCTGCCAGAACCCCAGAAGCGCGGCACCCAGCAGCGTCAGCCAGACCGCGAAGGGCAGCGACAGCGCCGTCACCACGACGTAAGTGACGAAGAACCCGATGGGCAACGCCAGCGGATGCGCCTCGCGCCATGCGGCGAGGCTGTCGCGCAAAGCGCGCAGCCGCTCGGGGTCAGGATCGGCCACCAGAAAGGCCGCGATCACCGCCAAAGCGATCAGGCCAAGGAATATCAGAGGTTTGCGCATGGTCCTCCCGTGGGTCACGCCCCAGTGATAGAGGCGATGCGATCTTTCCCCAAGTCGTTTCGCGTGCGGATTTCGTTACGCGCTTTCTCTCGGGGCCGCTATTTGGCACTGTTACGCACAAAACGGAGGCGGGGATGCATTTCATTGCAGTCGATGGCGGGGGCAGCGGGTGCCGGGCGGTGTTTGCCGACGGTTCTGGCCGTGTCATCGGGCGTGGCGACTCCGGCCCTGCGAATATCGCCTCGGACTATGACGAGGCGCGCCATCACATCTTCACCGCCATCGAAACCGCGATGGGCACTATCGACGCGCGCGAGATTCGCGCGGTGCTCGGGCTGGCGGGGGCGAACCATGCGCCCGCCGCAGAGGCCTTGGCCGCCGACCTGCCGTTTCCCGCCCGCGTCGTGCAAGACGTGACGACCTCGGTACGCGGGGCCCTCGGGCCCGAGGACGGGATCGTCGCGGCCATCGGCACGGGTTCGTTCTTCGCGCGGCAGCTGGACGGGCAGCAACACGCGATCGGCGGCTGGGGCTTGCGACTGGGCGATGAAGGCTCGGGCGCGTGGATCGGCCGGGCGCTCGGGATGCGGGCGGGACGTGCGCTCGACGGCTTCTGCGCGGTGACGCCGCTCCTGCGCGAGTTGCTCGAAGAGATGGATGGGCGCAACGGGCTGATCGCTTTCAGCCTCGACGCGACCCCCGCCGATTGGGCGCGCTTCGCACCGCGCATCCTGCAATCGACCGACCCCGCCGCCGTGGCGGTGCGCGAGGCCGCGCAGGCCGAGATCCGCGCGGCGATTGCGCTGTTGCAGCCCGAAGAGCCGCTTCCGGTGACGTGGCTCGGCGGGCTTGGGCAGGGTCTTGCGCTGGGTGACTGGCCGCAACGGGCCGCGCAAGGCAACGCGCTGGACGGCGCCTTGGCATTGGCGATGGAGGATGCGTTTTGGACAAGCTGATCCTGACGGGCGCGCGCGTTTTCGACGGCACCGCCTTCCACGAAAACCATGCGATTGTGCTGGAACAGGGTCGAATTTCGGCGCTGTGTCCGATCGCGGAGATGCCCGAGGGCGAGGTTGTCGAGTTTCCGGGCGGCACGCTCGCGCCGGGTCTCGTCGATCTTCAGGTGAATGGCGGGGGCGGCGTGATGCTCGACGGGCACGCGACGCTCGAGACGATCTCCACCATCTGCGCCGCGCATGCCGCTCTCGGCGCGACCACGATCCTGCCGACGCTGATCACCGATACCCGCGCCGCGACTCAGACGGTACTGGCGGCAGGCATCGCCGCGGTGACGCGCGTTCCGGGATTCGGCGGGCTGCATCTGGAGGGCCCGCATCTCGACCCGAAGCGTCCGGGATGCCATCCGCCCGGCTGCATCCGCCCGCTGGACGAGGAAGACATCGAAACGCTGCTGGAGGCGAAGACCGGGTTGCCCGCGCTCATCATGACGCTCTCGCCTGCCAATGCGACGCCCGAGCAGATCGCGCGGCTGTCCGAGGCCGGGATCGTCGTCAGCCTCGGCCATTCCGAGTGCAGCTTTGCCGAGGCTCAGGAGGCCATCGCGGCGGGCGCGCGGATGGTCACGCATCTCTTCAACGCGATGAGCCAGCTGGGCAGTCGCGAGCCCGGCCTTGTCGGCGCGGCGCTGTCGCAGCCGGTCGCCGCGGGTCTGATCGCGGATGGCATCCATGTGCATCCCGAAACGATCCGGCTGGCGCTGGCGGCGAAGCGGCAGGGCGAGGTTTTCCTCGTCTCCGACGCGATGGCCTGCGCCGGGTCCGATCTGATGGAATTCGAGCTCGCAGGCCGCCGAATCCTGCGGCGCGACGGGGCGCTGCGGCTGGAGGATGGCACGCTTGCCGGGGCCGATCTGTCGTTGCCGCAAGCGGTGCGCTTCATGATCGAGACGGTCGGCGTGTCACCGGAACAGGCGCTCGCGATGGCAAGCCGCATCCCGGCCGAGGCAATCGGTGCGCCGGTGGGTCGGATCGCGCCGGGTCTCGCGGGCGATCTTGTGCATTTCGATGATGACTGGCGCCTGACGGAAGTCTGGCAGGGCGGTCAGGCGAAATCCTCCACCGCGTAGCCCTGAATGTAGAGCAGCGCGCTCAGATCGCCGAAGTTGATCCGGATGTCGCATTCCGCGGCGACCGAGGGTTTGGCATGCAGCGCGACGCCCGCACCGGCGAGCTTCAGCATCCCCAGATCATTCGCCCCATCGCCCACGGCCATGATCTGGGCGTGATCCAGTTTCAGCTTTTCCGAAATTTCCAGCAAAGTCTGAACCTTCGCCTCACGCCCCAAAATCGGCTGCGAAGGCACGCCCGTCAGCTTGCCATCCTCGACCAGCAGCAGGTTCGCGCGGTTCTCGTCGAACCCGAGCGTCTTTGCCACATAGCCGGTGAACGCCGTAAATCCGCCCGAGACCAGCGCGCAATAGGCGCCGTTGGCCTTCATCGTCGCGACCAGATCATGCCCGCCCGGCATGAAGCTGATGCGCTTCTCGATCACCTCGGAAATCACGCTCTCGGGCAGACCTTTCAGCAGGCCCACCCGCTCGGTCAGCGCGCCTTCAAAGTCCAGCTCGCCATTCATCGCCCGCGCGGTGATCTCCTTCACCCGCTCGCCCACGCCCGCCACATCGGCCAGCTCGTCGATGCATTCCTGCTGGATCATCGTCGAGTCCATATCGGCCAGCAGCATCTGCTTGCGCCGCCCCTCGGTGGGCTGCACGACCAGATCGACGCCCAGCCCCTGCAGACCCTCCCAGGCCTCCCAACGATTCGACGGCACGCGGTCCACCATGAACTCGGCCGCGACATTCGGGTTGAGCCAGCGCGCCTCGCCCCCGCCCCATGCACCGCAAAGCGCATCCAGCGTGCCTTGATCCAGATTGGCCTCTTTCGGGTCAGCGATCAGCGTGGCGGTAAACATGCGCGCTCCTTGGGGAATGTCGGTTCAAATGTCGTATCCGTGACCTGATGCGGCGCATTAGACCAAAAATTCTCCTTGCGCCAGAGCGGGCGCGCGCGTATCTGCGGCGGCGGGACACCCTTCCCCAACGAAGGGCATATATCTGGAAGGATACCAGCAATGGCTATTCAAGCTCCGGCTACGCGGCCGGCAAACCCGCGTTTTTCTTCGGGCCCCTGCACGAAGATCCCCGGTTTCTCCCTCGACATGCTCAATGACGCCCCCTTGGGCCGTTCGCACCGTGCCGCTATCGGCAAGGCGAAGCTGAAAGAGGCGATCGACACCACCCGCGAAATTCTGGGCGTGCCCGCCGATTACCGCATCGGCATCGTGCCCGCCTCCGACACCGGCGCCGTCGAAATGGCGATGTGGTCGCTGCTGGGCGAGCGCAAGGCGACGATGGTCGCTTGGGAAAGCTTTGGCGCGGGCTGGGTGACCGACGTGGTCAAGCAGCTCAAGATCGAGGCCGAGACGAAGACCGCCGACTATGGCGATATCGTCGATTTCTCCACCATCGACTTCAACACCGACGTGGTTTTCACGTGGAACGGCACCACCTCGGGCGTGCGCGTCCCCAATGGCGATGCGATCCCGGCGGACCGTGAAGGCCTGACCATCTGCGACGCCACCTCGGCCGCTTTCGCGATGGACCTGCCGTGGGACAAGCTCGATGTCACCACCTTCTCCTGGCAGAAAGTGCTGGGCGGCGAAGGCGGTCATGGCGTGCTGATCCTGTCGCCCCGCGCTGTCGAGCGTCTGGAAAACTACACCCCCGCGTGGCCGCTGCCGAAGATCTTCCGCATGACCAAGGGCGGCAAGCTGAATGAGGGCATCTTCAAGGGTGAGACGATCAACACCCCCTCGATGCTCTGCGTCGAAGATTACCTCGTGTCGCTTACTTGGGCGAAATCGGTCGGCGGGCTGAAAGGCCTCATCGACCGCGCCGATGCCAACGCGAAAGTCGTCTGGGATTTTTGCGCCACGAAGCCGTGGATCGCGAACCTCGCCAACGATCCGGCGACCGCGTCGACCACCTCGGTCTGCGTGAAGTTCACCGACGATCGCATCAAGGATGGCGCGGCGTTTGCCAAAGCCGTCGCGAAGCGGCTTGAGGCCGAAGGCGTGGGCCTCGATCTCGGCGCCTATCGCGACGCCCCGGCCGGTCTGCGCATCTGGTGCGGCTCGACCGTCGAGACGGCGGATGTCGAGGCACTGATGCCTTGGGTCGAATACGCCTTCGAGGCCGAGATCGCCGCGCAAGCGTGATCCGTGACAGATCGGCGGGCCTCCGGGCCCGTCCTTTCCCGATATTCTGAAAATTCAAGGAGCCCAGAAAATGGCCCCCAAGGTTCTCGTCTCCGACAAGCTCTCGGAAACCGCCGTCCAGATCTTCCGCGACCGTGGCATCGAGGTCGATTTCGAACCCTCGCTCGGCAAGGACAAGGAAAAGCTCGCCGAGGTGATCGGCAAGTATGACGGTCTCGCCATCCGCTCGGCCACCAAGGTCACGGCGAAACTGCTCGAAAGCGCGACCAACCTGAAAGTCGTCGGCCGCGCCGGTATCGGCACCGACAATGTCGACAAGGAAGCCTCGAGCAAGAAAGGCGTGATCGTGATGAACACGCCCTTCGGCAACATGATCACCACCGCCGAGCACGCCATCGCGATGATGTTCGCCGTTGCGCGCCAGATCCCCGAAGCCGATGCCTCGACGCAGGCCGGCAAATGGGAGAAGTCGAAATTCATGGGGGTCGAGCTGACCGCCAAGACGCTCGGCGTGATCGGTGCGGGCAATATCGGTGGCATCGTCTGCGACCGTGCGCGCGGCCTGAAGATGAAGGTCGTGGCCTATGACCCCTTCCTGAGCGAAGAGAAGGCGGCCAACATGGGCGTCGAGAAGGTCGAGCTGGACGAACTGCTGCGTCGCGCCGATTTCATCACGCTGCACGTGCCGCTGACGGATTCGACCCGCAACATCCTCTCGAAGGAAAACCTGCAGAAAACCAAGCCCGGTGTGCGCATCATCAACTGTGCGCGTGGCGGTCTGGTGGACGAGCAGGCGCTGGCCGATCTCATCAAGTCGGGCCATGTCGCGGGCGCGGCCTTCGACGTCTTCGCCGAGGAACCGGCGACCGATAACGTCCTGTTCGGCCTGCCGAACGTGGTCTGCACGCCGCACCTCGGCGCCTCGACCACCGAAGCGCAGGAAAACGTCGCCCTGCAAGTCGCAGAGCAGATGTCGAACTACCTGCTGGACGGCGCCGTCGAAAACGCGCTCAACATGCCCTCGATGACCGCCGAAGAGGCGAAAGTCATGGGCCCGTGGGTCCGTCTCGCGCAGCACCTCGGCGGCTTCATCGGTCAGATGACCGAGGATGCGATCAAGGCGATCAACATCACCTTCGACGGTGTGGCGTCCGAGATGAACCTCAAGGCGCTCGACGCCGCCGTGGTTTCGGGCATCCTGAAAGCCAGCCAGCCGGACGTGAACATGGTCTCCGCCCCGGTCATCGCGAAAGAGCGCGGCATCCAGATCTCGACCACCTCGCAGGACCAGACCGGTATCTTCGAGGGCTACATCAAGGTCACCGTCGTCTCGGAAAGCAAGGAGCGCTCGATCGCGGGCACCGTGTTCTCGGATGGCAAGCCGCGCTTCATCCAGATCAAAGGCATCAACATCGACGCCGAAGTGGGCGAGCACATGCTCTACACCACCAATGACGACGTGCCCGGCATCATCGGCAAACTCGGGACGATCCTCGGCGAGAAGGGCGTGAACCTCGCGAACTTCACCTTGGGTCGTTCCAAGCAGGGCGGCGAGGCGATCGCGATTGCCTATGTCGACGAGGCCGTCGGTCAGGACGTGGTCGATGCGCTGAAAACCTCGGGCGGCTTCAAGCAGGTCAAACCGCTGGAATTCGTCCTCGGCTGATCTAGCTGGACGGTCGGAAACGGGGCCCTCCGCCGCGCGCGGGGGGCCTTTTCATTGGAAGGGACAGGCATGCGGACCTATGCGATCGGCGACATTCACGGACATCTCGACAAGCTCAAGCATGCGCATGAGCTGATCGCGGCGGATCGCGCGGCATGCGGCGAGACAGAGGCCCCGATCGTGCATGTCGGCGATCTGGTCGATCGCGGGCCGGACTCGGCGGGTGTGATCGACTGTCTGATGACGGGTCAGACGCGCGGCGAGAACTGGATCGTGCTGCGCGGCAATCACGACCGGATGTTCCTCGGCTTTCTCGACGATCCCTATACCGAAGACCCGATCCTGAGTTCCGAGGTCTCCTATCTCAACCCGCGCGTCGGCGGCGAGGCGACACTGGAAAGCTACGGCATCGAGAACGCGTTCACCCGCCCGCTCGACGAGGCCGCAAAGGAACTATCCGCCATCCCGCAGGCCCACCGCGACTGGCTCGCGGGTCAGCCCGCCTATTTCCCCCGCGGCGAGGCGATCTTCGTTCATGCAGGTATTCGCCCCGGCGTGGCGATGGAGGATCAGGTCGAGGATGACCTGCTGTGGATCCGCAAACCCTTCCTGACCGATCCACGCGACCACGGCGCGCTGATCGTGCACGGCCATACAAATATCAAGGCGGCCACCCACTATGGTAACCGCCTCAATCTGGATTCCGGTGCGGGCTATGGCCACCCGCTCTCGACCGCAGTCATCGAAGGCCGCGATGCGTGGCTTCTGACGCCCGAGGGCCGGGCCGAACTGCCGCGCGGCTGAGCGTTACCGCGGCTCGAAATAGTCGAGCGGGATCTTCAAGTAAGACCGCCCGTCCGTCTCGGCCTCGGGCTTGCGCCCGCCACGGATATTCACCTGCAAGGCGGCCAACATCAGCTTCGGCAGCGGCAGGGTCGCATCGCGCTCTTCGCGGGTCTTGATGTACTCCTCGCGGCTGATGCCGTCCTTGACGTGCTTGTTGTGCTTGCGGTGGTCCGCGACCGTCGCGCCGGTCTGCGGCTCCTTGCCCTCGCCGGGATAGTCGTGCCCGATGAACAGCCGCGTCTCCGCGGGCAGATCGAGGATCGCCCGGATCGAATCCCACAGCTCGGCCGCGGAGCCGCCCGGGAAATCCGCCCGGCTCGTGCCGCTTTCGGGCTGCATCAGCGTATCATGCACGAAGGCCGCATCGCCCACGACATAGGTGATCGAGGCCAGCGTATGACCGGTCGAGAGCATCACCTTCACATCGAGATTGCCGATCCTGAACGTCTCGCCCTCGGTGAAGAGGCGATCCCATTGCCGCCCGTCCTGCGGCAGATCGGGCGTGTTGTAGATCTCGGCCCAAAGGCTTTGCACCTTGCGCACGCGCTCGCCGATGCCGCGCTTCGCGCCCAGCTTCTCGGCCAGCCAGACGGCGGAGGAAAAGTGGTCGGCATGGGGATGCGTATCGAGCACCCACTCCACGTCGATCCCCTCGGCCTTGACGTAATCGAGGATTTTCTCGGCGTTGCCCAGCGTCGTGGCGCCCGCCTGATGGTCGTAATCCCAGACCGGATCGACCACGGCCCCCTTCATCGTATCGGGGTCGTGAAAGACGTATTGCCAGCTTCCGGTGGGTCTATCCCAGAACCCTTTGACGATCGGGTTGGCACTCATGTTCGGCCTCCTAGTCATATTCGCTTTCTAGAATGTGTTCCCTTGGCCAAGAGTTTCAACCCACCGCCCGGCCAAATGACGTCTCGTCATAACCGCTTGGCCCTGCTGGCGCGGGGTCAGCCCATTCGCTACCCTCGCGCCGACCCAAACATTGGAGGCTACCCATGACCGGTATCGTCATTCTCTCCGGCACCCGCACGCCTATCGGCACGTTCGGCGGCACGCTGTCCGGCTTCGCGCCGATCGACCTCGCCACCCATGTCTCGAAAGAGGCGATCTCGCGGGCGGGCGTCTCGGCGGACAAGATCGGTCAGGTGGTCTTCGGCCATATCATCAACACCGAACCGCGCGACATGTATCTCAGCCGCGTGGCGGCGGTGAATGCAGGCGTCCCGGTCGGCACGCCCGCGATGAACGTGAACCGCCTTTGCGGCTCCGGCGTGCAGGCGGTCGTCTCGGCGGCGCAGATGCTGATGATGGGTGATGCCGATTTCGCACTGGCCGGCGGCGCCGAGGTGATGAGCAAATCGCCCTATATCCTGCCCGCTGCCCGCTTCGGTCAGAAGATGGGCGATGCGAAGATGCTCGACATGATGACCGGCGCGCTGTCGTGTCCCTTCGGCACCGGCCATATGGGCGTGACCGCCGAGAACGTGGCCGCCGAGTGTTCGATCTCGCGCGAAGAGCAGGACGCCTTCGCGATGGAAAGCCAGGAGCGCGCGGCGAAAGCCATCTCCGAGGGTCACTTCAAGGAAGAGATCGCCCCCGTCGAGATCACCTCGCGCAAGGGCACGACCGTCTTCGACACTGACGAGCACCCGAAACAGACGAGCCTCGAAAAGCTTGGCTCGCTCAAGCCGGTCTTCCAGAAGGACGGCTCGGTCACGGCGGGCAACGCCTCGGGCATCAATGACGGCGCGGCGGCGCTGGTTCTTGCCCGCGAAGAGGCCGCGAAAGAGGCGGGTCTGACCGCGCGCGCCAAGATCACCGGCTACGCCATCGCGGGCGTCCGCCCCGAGGTGATGGGCCTCGGCCCGATCCCCGCCGTGCGCGCGCTGCTGGAAAAGACCGGCATGCAGGCCTCCGATTTCGACTGGATCGAGAGCAACGAAGCCTTCGCCTCGCAGGCACTGGCCGTCTCGCGCGAGCTGGGTCTGGATGCGTCGAAGGTGAACCCCGATGGCGGCGCGATCGCGCTCGGCCACCCGGTCGGCGCCACCGGCGCGATCCTGATCGTGAAAGCGCTGCACGCGCTCGAGCGCACCGGCGGCAAGCACGGCCTCGTCACCATGTGCATCGGTGGCGGCCAGGGCATCGCGCTCTCGATCGAGCGTCTCTGAGACTCGACCTTTGAAGGTCAAGCGGGCGGGCAATCCATAGCAATTTAAGGATTTTTCCGCCCGCCCCTCATCGCGGTTAACCCGCCTTTCACGCAGCACTGCAACTCTGCCTCCCGGACCATACGGGGGGCTTTGCCGCGTCCATGCAAAAGGCGATCGCAGAGAAACTGGCACAGGAACGCCGCGGGCGACTCGCGGCGGAAAAGCTGTTGGAGCAGAAGCGTCAGGAGCTTTTCGCCGCCAACCAGAAGCTGGCCCAGCACGCGCGCATGCTCTCCGATCAGGTGGTGGAGCAGCGCGAGGGTCTCGCCCGTGCGCTCAGCGAACGCGAGACCCTGCTGGGCGAGAACAGCCGCGTGCGCGACGATCTCGAGCGGGCCAATTCGCTCGCCCAGATCGCACAGGCGCGGCTCTGGCATGCGGTCAATTCGATCTCGGACGGCTTCGCGGTCTTCGACAGCGACCTGCGCCTCGTCGCCGCCAACCAACTGTTTCTGGGCTTTTTCGAAGGGGAAATCGCGATCGGCCTCGGCGTTTCCTATGACGAGGTGACGCGCATCGCAGCAGAAAGCGGCTTCTTCGACCTGCAGGGGCGCGACCCGCTCGATTGGCATTTCGAAATGTGCGAACGCATCCGCCGCACCGACATCCCCCCGATGGAACTGCGCACGCAGGATGGCCGCTGGTTCCGGCTCAATGACACATGGGGCGCGCAGGGCGATCTGGTCACCTTCGCGCAGGACATCACCGGCGCCGTCGCGCGCGAGGTCGAACTGCGCGAGGCCCGCGACCGGGCGGAGGCGGCGAACCGCGCGAAATCCGCCTTCCTCGCCAATATGAGCCACGAGATCCGCACCCCAATGAACGGCGTCGTCGGCATGGCTGACCTGCTGGCCGAAACCGACCTGACCGAGGAACAGCGCCTGTTCGCCGAGACCATCCGCTCCTCCGGCGAGGCGCTTCTGACCATCATCAACGACGTTCTGGATTACTCGAAGATCGAGGCGGAGCGGATGCGGCTCTACCCCGAACCCTTCGATCTCGAACGCTGCCTGCACGAGGTGATGGTGCTGTTGCAGCCCTCCGCCAAGGACCGCGAGGTGAAGCTGCTGGTGGATTACGACCTGTTCCTGCCCACCCGCTTCGAGGCCGATCCCGGGCGGATGCGGCAGATTCTGACCAACCTTCTGGGCAATGCGGTGAAATTCACCGAAGCCGGTCACGTCCTCGCCCGCGTCGTGGGGGTCGAACGCGAGGCCGGCCACTACGAGCTGCATATCACGGTCGAAGACACCGGCATCGGCATCGCGCCCGAGCTGCTCGATCACGTCTTCGGCGAGTTCAATCAGGTCGAGGCCGAGAGTAATCGCAAATTCGAAGGCACAGGCCTCGGCCTCGCGATCACCCGCCAACTGGTGGAGCTGATGGGCGGCGAGGTCTGGGTGGACAGTGCACTTGGCGAAGGCTCGTGTTTCGGCCTCAAACTGATGCTGCCCCGCGCCGAACCGGTCGAACCGATCGACGCCCCCTCCCCGCCGATCACGCTGCGCGCGGCGCTGGTCGTGGACGATCTTCTGGTCAATCGCGTCATTCTGGAGCGGCAATTGCAGACCTACGGGCTGGAGGTGACGCTTTGCCGCTCGGGCGAGGAGGCGTTGCAGGTGATCGAGGATGGCAGCGCCTTCGACGTGATCCTGACCGATCACCGGATGCCCGCGCTCGACGGGGTCGGCCTGGCGCAAAAACTGCGGGCGGACGGGGGCTGCGTGCCGATCCTGCTGCTCAGTTCCGACCCGGAGGCGGCGAAGTCCGCGATGGGCGACGATATTGCCGGCTGCCTCCAAAAACCCGTGCTGCGCTCGGAACTGTTCCGCGCATTGCAAGACCTGTCGCGGGCGGCCGACGCGAGGCCCGAACCGCCGCCCCCCGACCCGCCCCCCGAGCCGACCGAGCGGCGCGCGATGCGCGTCCTCGCCGCCGAGGATAATCGCACCAATCAGCTGGTCTTTTCCAAGATGGTGAAGGATCTCGATATCGATCTGCGCTTCGCCAATAACGGCCACGAGGCGGTCGCGCTGTGGCGCAGTTTCCAGCCCGATCTGATCTTCATGGACATCTCGATGCCCGGCATGGACGGGCGCGCGGCGGCGCGCGAAATCCGCGCCGCGGAAGGCACCGCGCATGTGCCGATCTGCGCGCTGACCGCCCATGCGATGGAGGGGGACAGCGAGGGCATCCTCGCCGCCGGGATCGACCACTACCTGACCAAGCCTCTGAAAAAGCGTGAGATTACCGAACGCATCCTGTCGGACCGCCCCGCAGATGCGCGCCCGCCCGCGATCGACCAACCCGCTTAGCGGTAGTCGGCCAACACCGCCAGAAACGCCTCGGCAAAGCGGTCGAGCTTCGCCTCGGGCAGGTTGGAAATCCGGGCGAGGTCATCGCGCGAGCGCGGCTTCGTCTCGGCGATCTTGCGGATCGTCGAGGCCGAACAGGAGAGCGGGCGATCATAGCCATCCGCGCCGCGTTCCAACCCGCGCTGCGCGTCAGCCAGACGGTCGTAAATCTCCCCCTCGGTCGAACCTGCGAGCTTGCGGCGCAGCGGGTGCATCTCTTCCACCGCGCCCGCGATCACCTCCAGAAACTCCGCGCCATAGCTTTCCAGCTTCTTCGCGCCAACTCCGCTGATCCCGGCCATCTCGTCGAGCGTTCCGGGGCGTTTCTCGGCCATCTCGATCAGGGTGCGGTCGGTGAAGACGACATAGGCGGGCACGCCCTGCGCCTCGGCCAGCGCGCGGCGCTTCGCCTTCAGCGCCGAGAGAAGCGGCGCGTCGTCGTCGCTCACCAGCGTCTTGACCGCATGTTTGGTCTTCGCCTTCGCCACCAGATCGCGGCGCAGCGTGATCGACTGCTTGCCGCGCAGGATCGGATGGGCGGTCTGGGTCATCACCAGCGCGCCGTGCCGCGCGGCGTCGGGGCGGATCAGGTCATGGCCCATCATCTGCCGGAACACCGCCTGCCATTGCGGGCGGCTCAGATCGCGCCCGACCCCGTAGGTCGGCAGCTTGTCATGGCCCCATTGCTTGATCTTGTCGGTCTGCGAGCCCAGCAGGATCTCGATCAGATGCCCCGCGCCGAAGCGTTCTTCCGAGCGCAGCGCGGCAGACAACGCTTTGCGCACGGCCTCGGTGCCGTCGAAGACCTCGGGCGGCGTATCGCACAGGTCGCAATGCCCGCAGGGCGCGGCCTCTTCGCCGAAATAACGCAGCAGTTTCACCCGGCGGCATTCGGTCGCCTCGGCCAGACCCAGCAGCGCGTTCAGACGTCCGTGATCGGCCTCCTTGCGCTCGGGCGGGGCGAGCCCTTCGTCGATCTGGGACCGGCGCAGCTTGATGTCGTCGGGCCCGTAAAGCGTCAGCGTCTCGGCGGCGGCGCCATCGCGGCCCGCGCGACCGATCTCCTGATAGTAAGCCTCGATGCTTTTCGGCAGATCGGCATGGGCGACCCAGCGGATATCGGGCTTGTCCACGCCCATCCCGAAGGCGACCGTCGCCACCACGATCAGCCCGTCTTCGCGCTGAAAGCGGGTCTCCACGGCGCGGCGGTCATCGGCCTCCATCCCGCCGTGATAGTGACAGGCCAGATGCCCGGCCTCGCTCAGCGCCTTGGCCAAAGCCTCGGTCTTCGCCCGCGTGCCGCAATAGACGATGCCCGACTGGCCTTTGCGCGCGGCTGCGAAGCGCAGAATCTGTTGGCGCGGCTGATCCTTGGGCGAAAACGCCAGATGAATATTCGGCCGGTCAAAGCCGCGCAGGAAGCTCTCGGGAGGTTGCCCGTCGAACAGGCGCGTGACGATCTCGGTCCGGGTTTCCTCGTCGGCAGTCGCGGTGAAAGCCGCGAGCGGCACGCCGAGGCTGCGGCGCAGCTCGCCGATGCGCAGGTAATCGGGGCGGAAATCATGGCCCCATTGGCTGACGCAATGCGCCTCGTCCACCGCGATCAGGCTGACGCCTGCGCGTTTGAGCAGGTGCTGCGCCCCACCCGAGGCCAGACGTTCGGGCGCCATGTAGAGAAGCTTCAGCCGCCCCTCGTCGATCGCGGTGAAGACCTCTTCGGTCTCCTCCTCGGTATTGCCCGAGGTCAGCGCGCCCGCCTCGACGCCCGCCTGCCGTAGCGCGCGGACCTGATCGCGCATCAGGGCGATCAACGGTGAAATCACCACCGTCACGCCCTCGCGCGCCAGCGCAGGCAATTGATAACACAGGGATTTACCGCCACCCGTCGGCATGATCGCCAGCACGTTCCGGCCGTCGATTACCGCGCGCACGATCTCTTCCTGACCGGGCCGGAAGGCGTCGAACCCCCAGACCCGCGCCAGTAGCTCTGCGGGGGCTTCGGCTGCCGCAGCCGCAGGCATCAGAAGCTGTTGCCGTAGAAGAAGGCCGCGTTGTTGAACAGCGCCTGACGGATGATGATCAGGATGATGAAGGCCACCAGCGGCGCCAGATCGAGCCCGCCCGTGTCGGGCAGGAAGCGCCGGATGCGCCCGTAGATCGGCTCCAGCAGGTTATTCAGGCCGAACCAGATTTGCGCAACCAAGGGTTGGCGCAGGTTCAGCACCTGAAAATTGATCAGCCAGCTCATGATGATATGGGCGATCATGACGAACCAGATGACGTTCAGGATCAGCACCAGGGCCTGAAAGAGCGTGACCATCGAAACCTCCGCTTTGGATCGCAAAGACAGGTAAGCGAGGCGCAGCCCCATTGCAACCGCAGGCTGGCGCGCATTTTCCGTAACGTCTCTCTTGACCGCCCCGCTGCGGCGCAGCACCTCTTGGCGCATGTATCCCGTTATCCGCATGGCCAAAGAGATCGTGAAGTTCCGCAACGCCCCGGCGTTGCCGATCACGGGCACCCATGTCAGCCAGCATATCTGCTGGCCATGGGACATCGACCTGTGGATGGAGCTCAACAACGGGCGCACGCTGACGCTTTTCGATCTGGGGCGGATTCCGCTCGCGATCCGCACCGGGCTCTGGGATGCGCTCAAGCGCAACAAATGGGGCATCGTGGTCGCCGGGAACACCACGCGCTATCGCCGCCGGGTGCAGGCGTTCCAGAAATTCGAGATGCGCTCGCGTTGCCTTGGCTGGGACGATCGCTGGATCTGGCTTGAGCACGCAATGTTCACGAAGGACGGCGAGTGCACCTCGCATGTGCTGATCCGCGGCGCCGTGACCTCCAAGAAAGGCATGATCCCGCCGGCGCAGGTTCTGGCCGAGATCGGGCAGGACGCGACCTCGCCGCCCCTTCCCGAATTCGTGACCGCCTGGGCCGAGGCCGACCACATGCGCCCGTGGCCGCCGCAGATGTAACACTGCCGCCAGCGCGGCCCGCCTAACCCGTCGAACCCCTTGCCAGATCGTCCCTTTTCGGGCTTGATCGCCGCAATTACTGGCGCGGCGGGGAGAGGGCGACATGATCACGGCGAAGAAACGCATCTGGGGCTGGTGGTTCTTCGACTGGGCGAGCCAACCCTATAACACGCTGCTCGTCACCTTCATCTTCGCCCCTTTCGTGAAAGAGCTGATGGGCTCGGGCACGGCGGCGCAGACCGTCTGGGGCTACGGCGTCGGCATCGCCGGGATCCTGATCGCGCTCGGCTCGCCCTTCCTCGGTGCGGTCGCCGACCGCTCGGGGCGGCGGATGCCGTTCATCTGGGTCTTCTCGGTGATGTATGTGCTGGGCGCCTGGGGCCTTTGGTATGCGGTGCCGGGCGATTTCAAGCTGATGGCGATCATGATCAGCTTCGCGATCGGCATGATCGGCATGGAATTCGCGACCACCTTCACCAATGCGATCCTGCCTGACCTCGGGCCTCGCGAAGAGATCGGGCGGATTTCCGGCTCGGGCTGGGCGTTCGGCTATATCGGCGGGATGATCACGCTCTTCATCATGCTTCTGCTGCTGCAGGCGAACCCGACGACCGGCAAGACGATGCTGGGGATCGAGCCGCTCTTCGGCCTCGACGTCGCCACGCGCGAGGATACCCGCGCGGTCGGGCCGCTCACCGCGATCTGGTATGCGGTCTTCATGATCCCCTTCTTCTTCTGGGTGCGCGAGCCGCGCAAACCCGACGCGCTGCCCATCGGCACGGCGCTGCGCGGCGCTTGGCCGGAACTGCGCGCGACGCTGAAGGCCCTGCCGCGCCGGCGTTCGCTGACCTCTTTCCTGCTCAGCTCGATGTTCTACCGCGACGCGCTCAACGGCATCTACACCTTCGGCGGGCTCTATGCGGCGGGTGTGTTGAACTGGTCGATCACGCTGATCGGTCTGTTCGGCATCCTCGGCACGATCACCGGGGCGACCTTCGCATGGCTCGGCGGCAAGGCCGATGACCGCTGGGGGCCGCGCGCGGTGATCATCACCTCGCTGGTCGTGCTGACGCTGGTGGTGATCGGCATCGTGATGATCTCGCGCGAAAGCGTCTTCGGGATGGCCGTCACCCCCGACAGCAAACTGCCCGACATCGCCTTCATGGTGCTGGGCGGCATGATCGGAGCCTGCGGCGGCGCGCTGCAATCGGCCTCGCGCACGATGATGGTGCGTCAGGCCGACCCGGAAAAGATCACCGAGCATTTTGGCCTCTACGCGCTTTCGGGAAAGGCCACCGCCTTCATCGCCCCGCTCGCGATCGGGATCACGACGCAGATAAGCGGAAATCAGTCGACGGGCATCACGCCGATCATCGTTCTTTTGCTTTTGGGTCTGGTCCTGCTAGGATTCGTGAGAAGTCACGGAGACCCTGCGCCCGAAGGACCCCCCTCATCATGATCGCGAAAATCCTCGTCGCCGCTCTTTCTTTCAGCCTTTTCGCCACCCCCGGATTTTCCGAACCGCTCGCCCGCCAACTTTTCGGCTCCAAGGCGAACGCGTCGGCGCAGGCGCCTTCGGCCATCGGGTTTTACTCGCGCGGCTGCGCCGCGGGCCTGCAGCGCATGCCCGAGAGCGGGCCGACCTGGCAGGCGATGCGGCTGTCGCGCAATCGCAACTGGGGCGAGCCCGCGATGCTGACCTACCTGCAGGACCTGTCGCGCTACGCGGCCTCGCTGCCGGGGTGGAACGGGCTCTATATCGGGGATATTTCGCAGCCGCGCGGCGGTCCGATGACCGGCGGCCATGCGAGCCACCAGATCGGGCTCGACGCCGATATCTGGATGCTGCCCGCGACGAACCTGAATCTCAGCCGCGCCCAGCGGGAGAAAATCTCCTCGATCTCGGTGCGCACCGCCGATCAGCGCAACGTCAATTCCAACTGGACGCCGCAGCATCTCGCACTGATGCGCCACGCTGCCGCCGATCCGCGCGTCGATCGTATCTTCGTGGCCGCCGCTGTGAAGATCGCGATGTGCACCACGGTGCCGCGCAACGATCGCGCATGGCTGCAGAAGATCCGCCCGATGTATGGCCACAACTACCACTTCCACGTTCGGCTCAAATGCCCGCCCGGTGCGCGCTATTGCGAGACGCAGAAACCGACCGTGGCGCAGCTGTCGAAGGGAGGCGACGGCTGTGACGAGACGCTGAACTGGTGGGTGACCGATTACCTCAACCCGCCGAAGACTGCGGCCAAGCCCAAGCCGAAAGGGCCGCCGAAGAAAAACGCGAAAACCTATGTGATGTCGGACCTTCCTTCCCAATGCCGCGCCGTTCTTACCTCGCGCTGATTGCAGGTGCGGGGCTGGCCATTCTCGGAGGGCTCGCGCCCGCCGGGCCGCATCCCCGCGCGCAATTCCTGCAAAGCTTTCACTGGACCATGCCGGGCGTGAGCGTCTTCGGCGGGTTCTCAGGGCTTGAGCTGGGGCCGGACGGGCGCGATTTCGTCACCCAGTCGGACCGCACGACGATCTGGCGCGGGCAGCTGGATCGTGACGCGCAGGGTCGGATCAGCGACGTCGAGATCACCGACGGGCCGAACTGGCTGCACAGTTCCAAGGGGCGCGTGCTGAACCGGCATCAAGGCGACAGCGAAGGCTTGGCGCTGGCGCCGGACGGCTCGGTCTATATCTCCTTCGAGGGGCTGGCGCGGGTGTCGCATTTCCCGACCGACGGCGGCCCGGCCGAATTGCTGCCCCGCCCGGATGCCTTTGCGAAGATGCAGAACAACTCCTCGCTCGAGGCGCTGGCGATCGACGATCAGGGCACGCTCTACACGATGCCCGAACGCTCGGGCGCGAAAGACAGGCCCTACCCGGTCTGGCGCTACCGCGACGGCAAATGGGATCAGCCCTTCGCCATCCCGCGCTCCGATAACTGGCTGCCGGTCGGTGCGGATTTCGGACCCGATGGCCGCTTCTACCTGCTGGAGCGCGACTTCTGGGGGCTTCTGGGCTTCCGCTCGCGCGTTCAGGTCTTCGACATCAACGGCGACTCGATCTCGGGCGGCGAGGTTCTTCTGGAAACCGGCGCGGGGCGTCACGACAATCTCGAAGGCCTCTCGGTTTGGCGCGACGACAGCGGCGCGATCCGCCTGACGATGATTTCCGACGACAATTTCCGGTTTCTGCAGCGCACCGAAATCGTCGAATACGTGCTGCCCGGCACGCGCCGCACCGCCAAAAAGGATTGACGCAACGCGCGTGAGCGCGTATCGCGCGCCCTTGCCCGGAGGGTTCCGGGCCATGTCTCCGCTACCATGTAAAAACGGTTGAACATCATGACCCGCTACATTCCTGGCATCATTGCCATGGCCATCATCGTCGTGGCCTCGAACATCCTGGTGCAGTTTCTCGTCGGCGACTGGCTGACCTGGGGCGCCTTCACCTACCCCTTCGCCTTCCTCGTCAATGACGTGATGAACCGCGTCTACGGCCCGGGCGCCGCGCGCCGCGTGGTCGCCGCCGGTTTCGTCGTGGGCGTGATCTGCTCGCTCATCGGCAGCCAGATCATGCTGCAGGGCGACGGCTACACCTATCCCGCCGTCACGCTGCGCATCGCGCTCGGCTCCGGCGCGGCCTTCCTCGTGGCGCAGATGACCGACATCTTCGTCTTCGACAAGCTGCGCGACGGCGTGTGGTGGCGTGCCCCCGCGATCTCGACCCTGATCGGCGCGTCGCTCGACACGCTGATCTTCTTCTCGGTCGCCTTCTCGAGCGCGCTCATCTTCCTCGAGCCGTCGAACGACGTGTCCTGGGCCAATGAAACCCTGCCCCTGTTGGGCTTTGGGCCGACGGTGCCGCTCTGGGTGTCGCTGGCCACCGCAGACTGGCTTGTCAAACTTGCCCTGACTTTGATCGCGCTGCTGCCTTTCAAGGCACTTGTTACGAAACTTTCTCCAAGGATTGCGTAATTTTTCTTGCCACACACAAAATCTGTGGCACGCTGTGGATAACGGCAACGCATGAAAGGAGGTGGTCCAGTGTCTAGAGTGATAGTGGAGAGAGGTGTCGGGACAGTGAGGGGGGCCGTGGCCTGAGGGCAAACCCTAGGGCAAAAAACCCTGACTGGGACGGCTGGTTCCTTCGGACCCTAACCGGACCATCTCCGTAGATCTCGGAGGGCCATCTCGAACAGAGATGGCCCTTTTCGTGGGGGGTTCCTTAGCAAAAAGGAGCGCCCTTCGTCATTGACGTCGATCATCGACTCGGTTCCATTTCACGCCCAACCTTCCCATGCGTCAACTTGTGTGGGAGGACACTATGCGCTTCACTTATCTCATCGCTACGGCATGTCTCGCCGCGACCCCGGCCATCGCTCAGGACGGCGATGTCGGCAAAGCTCTCTACGGCCAGTATTGCGCCAGTTGTCATGGCGACGATGGCACCGGCACCGGGCCGATGGCCGAATATCTGACCGTGAAACCCACCGATCTGACCGGCCTTGCCGCCGCCAATGACGGCGCGTTCCCGATGCTCAAGGCGATCCACATCATCGACGGACGCACGGGCGTGCGGGCGCATGGCGGGCCGATGCCGGTCTTCGGCGATGTGTTCATGGACGAGGGCGGGCACGGTGTGGCGGACTACACCGACGTTCTGGCCACACGCGGGCGCGTCCTTTCACTCGCGACCTATCTCGAATCGCTTCAAAAATAGGCGGCAAGACGTTCACGATAGAGCTTGGCTCGCGGGGTGATCTCGACTCCGCGAGCCGGATATGGTTTGCAGGAACCCGGGCGTCAGAGCCTTATTGGACGACATATCACCGGGAATGCAGATTGATGAGCGATATTGACGCGTTGAGCTTCGAAGAGGCGATGAAGGCTCTCGAGGAAGTCGTGGGCAAACTGGAACATGGCGACGTGCCCCTGGACGAGTCGATCAAACTCTACGAGCGCGGTGCCAAGCTCAAAGAGCATTGCGCCAAGCTTCTGAAAGAGGCCGAGGCGCGCGTGGAGAAAATCACGCTCAATGCCGACGGCGCTCCGAAAGGCACGCCCCCCGCCGAAGGTCTGTAAATGTTCGCCCCCCGCTTGAAAGAGGTGCAGACGACCGTTCAGGTCGCGCTCGATGCTGCCGTGGCGCGCCAGCCCGAGGGGCCGCTGCGCGCCCCGATGCATTGCGCGCTGCAGGGCGGCAAACGCCTGCGCGCCTTCCTCGCGATCGAAAGCGCCGCGATCTTCGGCATCCCGGAGGCGCAGGCGATGCCCGCCGCCGCCGCGGTCGAGGCGCTGCACGCCTATAGCCTCGTGCATGACGACCTGCCCTGCATGGATGACGACGATCTGCGCCGCGGCCAGCCGACAGTTCACGTGAAATGGGACGAGGCCACCGCCGTGCTGACCGGCGACGTGCTGCAGACGCTTGCGTTCGAGCTTTGCGCCGATCCCGTCCTCGGCCCGGCAAAGCGGCGCATCGCGCTCAGCCTCGCGCTCGCGAAAGCCTCCGGCGCGGCTGGCATGGGCCACGGTCAGGCGCTCGACATCGCGGCGGAAAGTGCCACCGATCCGCTCTCGCTGAGCCAGATCACCGCGCTGCAGGCGGGCAAGACCGGGGCGCTGATCTCGTTCGCATCGCGCACCGGCGCGATCCTCGCAGGCGAGGACGAGGGCCCCCTCAGCGATTTCGCCGATGCGGTCGGTCTGGCCTTTCAAATTCACGATGACATCCTAGATGTGACGGGTTGCGAAAAGGCCGCCGGAAAACGGGTCGGCAAGGATGCCGAGGCCGGAAAAGCCACCTTCGTCTCGCTGCTCGGCCTCGCCGGCGCGCGGCTCCGGGAAGGCGAGCTGATCGAGCAAGCCATCGACGCGCTTTCGCCTTACGGCGAGGAAGCGGAAAACTTGCGGGCCGCTGCGCGTTTCGTTATCTCCCGCGAGATGTAGCGCGCCTGGGGGGCAGCCAATGAGCGATAACCCGAACGACCAAACGGCCACGCCGCTCCTCGACAAGGTGCGACTGCCGTCCGATCTGAAAGGCCTTTCCGATCCCGAGCTGAAAACGCTCGCCACCGAGTTGCGCGCCGAGACCATCTCGGCCGTGTCGCAAACCGGCGGGCATCTGGGCGCAGGTCTGGGCGTGGTCGAGCTGACGGTCGCGCTACATGCCGTGTTCGATGCGCCGCGCGACAAGATCGTCTGGGATGTCGGCCACCAGTGCTACCCGCATAAAATCCTGACCGGGCGCCGAGACCGCATCCGCACGCTGCGCACGAAAGGCGGGCTGTCGGGCTTCACCAAGCGCTCCGAGTCGCCCTACGATCCGTTCGGCGCGGGCCATAGCTCCACCTCGATTTCGGCCGCGACCGGCTTCACGATGGGCCGCGAGCTGGGCGCCGAGACCGGCGACGCGATTGCCGTGATCGGTGACGGCGCGATGTCGGGCGGCATGGCCTTCGAGGCGATGAACCACGCGGGCCACTTGGGCAAGCGCATGTTCGTCGTGCTCAACGACAACGAGATGTCGATCGCCCCGCCGGTGGGCGCGCTGTCGAGTTACCTCACCCGGCTTTATTCCGAGGCCCCGCTGCAGGACCTGAAATCCGCCGCCAAAGGCGCGGTCGGTCTGCTGCCCGTTCCGTTCCAGGAAGGCGCGCGCCGGGCGAAGGAAATGCTCAAGGGTATCGCCATGGGCGGCACCCTGTTCGAGGAGCTGGGCTTCTCCTATGTCGGCCCGGTCGACGGCCACGACCTCGATCAGCTGCTGCCGCTTCTGCGCACGCTCAAGGCCCGCGCGACCGGCCCGGTTCTGATCCATGCGGTGACGAAAAAGGGCAAAGGCTACGGCCCGGCCGAGAGCCGTCCCGATGGCGGCCATGCCACCGCGAAATTCGATCTCAGCACCGGCGAGCAGAAGAAATCGCCCTCCAACGCGCCGAGCTACACGAAGGTCTTTGCCGAAAGCCTGATCAAGGAAGCGGCGAAGGACGAGAAGATCGTCGGCATCACCGCCGCGATGCCCGACGGCACGGGGCTGAAGCAATTCGCGGGCGTCTATCCGCGCCGCTGTTTCGACGTCGGCATTGCCGAGCAACACGCCGTGACCTTCTCCGCCGGGCTCGCGGCGTCCGGTATGAAGCCGTTCTGCGCGATCTACTCGACCTTCCTGCAACGCGGCTACGATCAGATCGTGCATGACGTCGCGATCCAGCGCCTGCCCGTGCGCTTCGCCATCGACCGCGCCGGTCTGGTGGGCGCGGATGGCGCGACCCATGCGGGCTCGTTCGATGTGGGCTTCATGTCCTCGCTGCCCGGCATGGTCGTGATGGCCGCCGCCGACGAGGCCGAGCTGGTCCATATGGTCGCCACCGCCGCAGCATATGACGACGGCCCGATCGCCTTCCGCTATCCGCGCGGTGAAGGCATGGGCGTCGACATGCCCGAAGAAGGCGTGCCGCTGGAAATCGGCAAGGGCCGGATGATCGCGGAGGGCGCGCGCGTCGCGATCCTGTCCTATGGCACCCGTCTGGCAGAAGTGCTGAAAGCGCGCGAGGCGCTGCAAGCCCGCGGCCTTGCGCCGACCGTCGCCGATGCGCGTTTCGTCAAACCGCTCGACACCGATCTGATCGACCGGCTGGTCGCCGAGCACGAGGCGCTGATCTGCATCGAGGAAGGCGCGATCGGCGGCTTCGGCAGCCATGTCGCGCAATACCTATCGGATCAGGGCGTCTTCGATCACGGGTTCAAGTTCCGCTCGATGGTGCTGCCCGACACGTTCATCGACCACGCCTCGCCCGAGGATATGTATCACTCGGCAGGCATGGATGCGCCGCAGATCGAGGCGAAAGTGCTCGAGCTTCTGGGCGTCGCGGTCGCGAAACGCGCCTGAGATAAGTTTTCCTTATTTTCGCGGCGGCTGCATAAGTTGAACTTATGCGGCCTCCGCCTCCTCCAACAGGCCTTCCTCGACCAGCCGCTGTGCCCAGCCCTCCGGCCCGTCGAAGAGATGCGTCTTCCAGCCGAACGTGTGCGCCGTCGCGATATTGTCGGCACGGTCATCGGTGAAGATCAGATCCGAGCCGGACAGCCCCGACGCGTCCTCGACCATCTGATAGATCTTCGGGTCGGGCTTCGTGACGCCCATATGGCCCGAGATGAAATCCCGGTCGAACTCGCGCAGGAACGGGTAATGCGTGGCCGCGAAATCGTAGCTTTGAATCCCGAAATTCGTCAGCGAAAAAACCGGCATCCCCTTGGCCTGCAAGGATTTCATCAGGCGCAGGGACTGCGGGATCTCGGGGGCGGCCATCTCGATCCAGTCGTCGTGCCAGCGCCGGATTGCATCACGCCAGCTCGGGTATTTCTCGGCCCATGCGTAGATCGTCTCGCGGAACGGCGCGCCGCGGTCGATCTCGTCATTCATGCCGTGCAGATCGACCTCCGCGAACATCGCCTCGCGGGTCTCGCGCGGCATGATCCGGTCGTAATGCCGCTCCGGCTGCCACTCGATCAGCACGTTGCCGATGTCGAAGATAACTGCCTTAACCATTCTTAACCTCTCTTGCTGCCGCCCGCGCGACCCGGTCGAGCGCATCCGAGAACCGCGCCCGGTCGGCCTTGGAAAACGGCTTGCCGCCGCCCTGCCGGAACGGATCGGCAGAGCGCAGATCCGCCATCAAATCCCGCGTTGCCAGGACGTTACCGATATTGGCGGGCGTCAGCGCCTCGCCATCGGGGCGCAGCACCCGCGCGCCGGCCTCGACGCATTTCGCCGCCAGCGGAATGTCATTGGTGATCACCACATCGCCCACGGTCGCCCGCTCGGCGATATACATATCGGCCACGTCCGGCCCCTGATCGACATAGACCATCTCGACCAGCGGATTGGGCGAAGGCCGCAGCCCGCCATTGGAGACAAGCATCAGCTTGACGCCGAGACGGGTCGCGACCTTCTCGGCCTCGGCCTTCACCGGGCATGCATCCGCGTCGACCCAGATCACGCCCAGAGCGCCTCGGCGTGGAACTCAATATGGTCGGGAATGAAGGTCGAGACGAAATAGTAACTGTGATCGTAACCTTCCTGAATCCGGAAGGTGCCGGGCTGACGGCGCGCGGCCATCGCTTCGGCCAGCGCCTCGGGCTTCAGGAGATCGAGGAATTGATCCGAGCCGCCTTGGTCGATCAGCACCTCGCCGTCGAACCCACGCTCGCGCATCAGAAGCGTGGCATCATGCGCGGCCCATGCGGACTCGTTGTCGCCCAGATAGGCGCTGAACTGCTTGCGGCCCCAATCGCTTTGCGTCGGGTTCGCGATCGGCGCGAAGGCCGAAACGGACCGGAATCGCTCGGGCAGCGACATCGCCAGCGTCAGCGCGCCATGCCCGCCCATCGAATGGCCGGTGATCGCCTGCCGCTCCGGGTCGATCTCGAAGGCGGCACCGATGGCGTTCGGAAGCTCCTCAGCGATGTAATCCCACATCCGGAAATGCGGCGCCCAAGGGTCCTGCGTCGCGTTGACATAGAAGCCTGCGCCTTGGCCCAGATCGTAATCCTCGTGGTTGGCCACGCCCTCGCCGCGCGGCGAGGTGTCGGGGAACACGAGCGCGATCCCGTGCTCGGCCGCGAAAGCCTGCGCGCCCGCCTTGGTCATCGCGTTCTCATGGGTGCAGGTCAGCCCCGAGAGATACCAGAGCACCGGCACCGGACCGTCCTCGGCCTCGCGCGGCAGGAACAGCCCGAAGGTCATTTCGCAATCATTGACCTTCGACGCATGCGAATAGACGCCTTGGACGCCTCCGAAACAGCGGTTTTCCGAGATCGTTTTCATCAAAGCCTCCTTAGCCGTGAACCCAATGGATGACCGCCGGAACCGTGAGGATCGAGACGGCGGTCGAGACGAGGATGGCGGCCGAGACGCGCTGCGGCGCCACCCCGAAATGCTGCGCCAGAATATAGACATTGCCCGCGACGGGAAGGGCGGCGGCGGCGATCATCACGCCCGCCGCGAAAGGATCGACATCGAAGATCAGAAGCGAGGTGATCGCGATGGCGGCCGGGTGCAGGAAGAGCTTGCCGAAGGACAGCCAGACCGCCGGCGCGGGCTTCTCGGCCGATTTGCCCGCAAGCGAGGCGCCGATGGCGAAGAGCGCGCCGGGCGTGGCCGCCGCGCCGAGCAGCGTCACGAATTCCTCGAGCGGGCCCGGCATCGGCAGCTTCAGCCCCGCCCAGGCGAGCCCCGCCACCATCGAGACGATCATCGGGTTCTTCACCAGCCCCAGCGCGATCGGCGCGAGCGAGACCTTTCCGTGGCGCGCGGCGGTGATGAAGATCGTGATGATCGACGAAAACACGATCAGATCGCAGCTCAGCACCATCAAGACCGGCCCCACCGCCGCCGGTCCCAGCAGCACCACCAGCATCGGCACGCCGAGGAAGCCGGTATTGCCGGTCATCGAGGTATGCGCCTCCATCGCGGAGAGCGCGGTGGGCAGCTTGCGCGCCTTGGCGACCGCGAAACTGATCAGCCAGACCGCGCCCGAGCCGGTCAGATAGGCGAGGATGAACTGCGGATCGACAAGCGCGGCCAGATCGAGATTGGCGGAGAATTTGAACAGCATCGCCGAGAGCGCGAAGTAGAAGACGAATTGCGTCAGCCACGCGGTCGCCTCGGCGGTGAAAAAGCGGATCTGTCCGGCGAACCAGCCAAGCCCGATCAGGGCGAAAAACGGCAAGGTCTTCAGAAAGATCTCAAGCATGGCCAAGGGCTAGCATGCGCCTTTGGCAAGTGCCAGCTATTGAAATGAGCTCTGCGCGCCCGTGGCGGGGTCGGGTAGCCTCCGGCGGGGATATTTTTGCCAAGCCGAAAGCGAAGCGCCTGTTTTCGCCTTGGCTCAAATATCCCCCGCGGAGCGTCCCGCATGTGCCGCTGGCGCGCGGGTCGGAAGTAAGTCAGCGTCAGCCGCCGCCGATCAAGACACCGGCTGCGAAGACCAACGCGCCGCCGAGCACGACCTGGAAGGCCGCGCGCAGGAAGGGCGTTTCCATGAAGCGGTTCTGGATCCAGGCGATGGCCCAGAGTTCGATGAACACGACGATGATCGCGATGGTGGTCGCGGTCCAGAAATCGGGGATCAGGTAGGGCAGCGCGTGGCCCAAGCCGCCCAGCATGGTCATCACGCCCGAGGCGATGCCGCGTTTGATCGGCGAGCCGCGGCCCGAGATGACGCCGTCGTCATGGGCGGCTTCGGTGAAGCCCATCGAGATGCCCGCGCCGACCGAGGCCGCGAGGCCCACCAGGAAGGTGGTCCAGGGGTTTTGGGTCGCGAAGGCGGTGGCGAAGATCGGCGCGAGGGTCGAGACCGAGCCGTCCATCAGCCCGGCGAGACCCGGTTGCACCCAGGTCAGGATGAACTGGCGATGGGCCTGACGGTCTTCTTCTTCCTTTTCGCTCTCGGGCAGATGCGTGCCGGTCAGCTCTTCGGCCTTCTTCTCGTGGCCGAGTTCGGCCGCGGCGAGATCGCCCAGCAACTCGCGCGTGCTGGCATCGGAGCTACGCTGGGCCGCGAGCGTGTAGAACTTGCCCGCCTCGCGCTCCATCGCCTCGGCCTCGCCGCGGATCGTGTCGAGCGAGAGGTTCTTCGTGAGCCAGATCGGTTTGCGATTGTAGAAGCCCGCGACATGTTCGCGGCGGATCAGCGGGATCACATCGCCGAAGCGATCCGTGTGCCGGGCGATCAGGAGGCGGCGATGCTCGTCTTCCTCTTTCGCCATCTCGTCGAAGATCTTCGCCGAAGCCGGATATTCGTTGCGCAGATGTTCGGCATATTGGCGATAGATGCGTGCGTCGTCCTCCTCGGAGGAGATCGCGAGCGCAAGAACTTCCTGTTCAGTGAGATCGTCGAAACGGCGGCGTGACGCGAAACCGGGAAGCATGGGAGGCCCTCTTTTTTAGAACGGTTCTAAAATATGCAGAGTTGCGTCCAGCGCAAGGCAGTATTTCGAACCGATCAGTTCATTTGGTCTTGATTTCCGAACCGAACGGTTCATATTCAATTCCGAACCAAGTAGTTCAGTTATGGAGAACCGCTATGAAACGTCTCGCTTACGCCCTTGTTCTGTCTGTGTTTGGCGCAACCGCCGCATCGGCTGGCGTCGGGGATTTCTCGCTGCCGCGTCTGGACTTCCCGACCACCGGGGCTCCGACCGTCACGCAAGGCTGCAACGATCTGACGCAGGTCTGCGCGGATAATTAATCGCGTCCGAGATGCGCTTCGCCCCGTTCGGCGGCGAGGCGCATCTGACGTTCGCGCTCGCGGAAGCGGTCGCGATCGGCATCGGAATACTCACCGATGCAGCGGTGACAGGAGACGCCTTCCTCGTAATCGGGATGGCGTTTGTCTTCCGCGGAAACCGGGCGGCGACAGGCGTGACAGCTGTCGTAATCGCCCTGTTTCAGCCCGTGGCGCAGGCTCACGCGCTGATCGAAGACGAAGCAATCGCCCTGCCAGAGCGAGCCGTCTTCGGGCATGTCCTCGAGATATTTCAGGATGCCGCCCTTGAGGTGATAGACCTCGGGCACCCCTTCCGAGAGCAGGAAATTCGTCGATTTCTCGCAGCGGATGCCGCCGGTGCAGAACATCGCGACGCGCTTGTTGTGGAAGCGATGCGCATTGTCGCGCCACCATTGCGGAAATTCGCGGAAAGATTTCGTGCCGGGGTCGATGGCCCCCTCGAAAGTGCCGATCTCGATCTCGTAATCGTTGCGCGTATCGATCACCACCGTGTCGGGCGAGGAGATCAGCGCGTTCCAGTCCTGCGGCTCGACGTAATGGCCGACGCGGGCTTTCGGATCGATATCGGGCTCGCCCATCGTGACGATCTCGCGCTTGAGCCGCACCTTCATCTTGCCGAAGGGCATCTCGGCCGCCGCGCTTTCCTTCCATTCCAGATCGGCACAGCCCGGCAAGCTGCGGATATGGGCCAGCACCGCGTCGATCCCTTCGCGGGTCCCCGCGATGGTGCCGTTGATCCCCTCGCGCGCGATCAGGAGCGAGCCTTTCACGCCATGCGCGCAGGCGATCTTCGCCAGCGGGGCCTTGAGGGCCTCGGGAGACTCGAACCGGGTGAAATGGTAAAGGGCGGCAACGGTGAACATGGGCCCCGCATTAGCGCCGTGCGGGGGCGTTAGGCAAGAGCCGTTGACCATGTGGGGCCCGCGCCCTACCCATGGAGAGACCCTGCGGGAGAGACAAAATGACCAAAGCCCTGATCGTGATCGACGTGCAAAACGACTTCTGCCCCGGCGGCGCGCTGGCGGTATCGGGGGGCGACGAGATCGTGGCGCGCGTGAACACGCTGATGACCGAGTTCGACACCGTGGTGCTGACGCAGGATTGGCACCCCTCGGATCACGCCTCTTTCGCGAGCCAGCACGAGGGGGCCGCCCCCTTCACGCAGGTGCATATGGAATACGGGCTGCAGACGCTCTGGCCGGATCATTGCGTGCAAGGTTCCAAAGGGGCGGAGTTCCACCCCGATCTGGCCGTGGACCGGGCGCAGCTGATCATCCGCAAGGGGTTCCGGCGTGGCGTCGACAGCTATTCGGCCTTCTTCGAGAACGACCACAAGACGCCGACCGGGCTTGCGGGCTACCTGCGCGACCGGAGTGTCGAGGACCTGACCTTCGTCGGGCTCGCCACCGATTTCTGCGTGGCGTGGTCGGCGCTGGATGCGGCGAAGCTGGGCTTCCGCGCGACGGTGATCGAAGGCGCCTGCCGGGCGATCGATCTGGATGGGTCGCTGCAGGAGGCGCATAGCGAGATGCGCTCCGCCGGTGTGAAGCTGGAGGCCTGATCCATGGTCGACATCGCGAGCCGCGTCTATAACCACAAGTGGAAGATCGACCCGATCGTGCGATCCCTGATCGACACGGATTTCTACAAGCTGTTGATGTGTCAGTCGATTTTCCGCAACAAGCCGGAGACGCGGGTCAAGTTCAGCCTGATCAACCGTAGCAAGTCGATCCGGCTGGCGGAGCTGATCGACGAGGCGGAACTGCGCGAGCAGCTGGACTATGCGCGCTCGCTGAAACTGTCGCGTGGGGAGAGCACCTGGCTGCGCGGCAACACGTTCTACGGCAAGCGGCAGATGTTCCGCTCGGATTTCATGGAGTGGTTCGAGGGCTATCAACTGCCGCCCTACAACCTGGAAAAGCGCGACGGGCAATATGAGCTGACCTTCGAGGGCAAGTGGCACGAGGTCATGCTCTGGGAGATTCCGGCGCTCGCCATTCTGATGGAATTGCGCGGCCGGGCGGTGCTGAACACGATGGGGCGGTTCGAGCTGCAGGTGCTCTATGCGCGCGCGATGACGAAGGTCTGGGAGAAGATCGAGGCGCTGCGCGAGCTGGACAACCTGCGGATCGCGGATTTCGGGACCCGGCGGCGGCACAGCTTCCTGTGGCAGGACTGGTGCGTGCAGGCGATGCTCGAAGGGCTGGGCGATATCTCCGAAGGGGGCGCGTTCACCGGCACGTCGAACTGTCTGGTCGCAATGCGCCGCGACATCGAAGCGGTGGGCACCAATGCGCATGAGATGCCGATGGTCTATGCGGCGCTGACCGATAGCGATGCCGAACTGGCGAAGGCACCTTACAAGGTGCTGGCCGATTGGCACGAAGAGCATGACGGCAACCTGCGCATCATCCTGCCCGACACCTATGGCACGAAGGGGTTCCTCGACCACGCGCCGGACTGGCTGGCGGGCTGGACCGGCATCCGCATCGATTCGGGCGATCCGGCGACGGGTGCGGAGATCGCGATCGACTGGTGGAAAGCGCGCGGCGAAGACCCGCGCCAGAAGCTGGTGATCTTCTCGGACGGGCTGACCGTCGACAAGATTCGCGAGTTGCACGCACAGTTCGCAGGCCGGGTGAAGGTCAGCTTCGGCTGGGGCACGCTGCTGACGAACGATTTCCGCGGGCTGGTGCCGAATGACGCGCTCGCGCCGTTCAGCCTTGTGTGCAAAGCGGTAGAGGCCGATGGGCGCCCGACGGTGAAACTGTCGGACAATCCCGAGAAGGCGATGGGTCCGGAGGACGAGATCGCCCGCTACAAGCGCGTGTTCGACGTCGGCCCGCAGCAGGCGATGAAGGTCATGGTCTGAGCGGTCAGGTGATCGCGTTCAGGATCAGGTAGACCACTGCCGAAAGCGCGGCTGAGGCCGGCACAGTGACGATCCACGCCGTGGCCACCGTCATCATATGCGAGCGGCGCACCAGCAGGCGGCGCTTGCGCTCTTCCGGCGGGACGGGCTTGCCCTTGCGGATGCCCAGTTCGCGGGCGCGTTTCTCGGCATGCCATTCGCGATAGAAGCCGACGCCGAAGATGCCGCCGACCGCGATATGGGTCGAGGAGACCGGCAGGCCCAGCCACGACGCCACGATCACGGTGATCGCCGCCGAGAGCGCCACGCAATAGGCGCGCATCGGGTTGAGCTTGGTAATCTCGTTGCCGACGAGGCGGATCAGCTTGGGCCCGAACAGCAGCAAGCCGAAGGAAATCCCCAGCGCGCCGACGGCCATCACCCAGAACGGAATGCCGACCTCAGCCGCGATATTGCCCTGCTCGACCGTGTGTACGATCGCGGCGAGCGGGCCCACCGCATTGGCCACATCATTCGCGCCGTGGGCGAAGCTCAGCAGCGCAGCCGAGACGACGAGCGGCAGGCCGAACAGCGTCTTGAGCGACTTCTTGCGGTTCTCCATCCCCTCGGACTGGCGGCGGATCATCGGGATCGTGACGAGCCATGCCACCACACCGACGACGAGGCCGATCAGGACCGCTTCGACAATCGTGATCTTGAACAGGTGCTTGAGGCCCTTGAGCGCGAGATAGGCGGCGAAGGCTCCCGACATGATCCCGATCAGGATCGGCACCCATCGGCGCGCGGCGGCGATCTTGTCATCGACATAGATCACCTTGGTCTTGATCAGCGCGAGGAAGGCAGCCGCGATCACGCCGCCCATCACCGGAGAGATCACCCAGCTTGCCGCGATCTTCGCCATCGAGCCCCAATCGACAGCCCCGAAGCCCGCGGCCACGATGCCCGCGCCGACGACGCCGCCGACGATGGAGTGGGTGGTCGAGACCGGCGCGCCGAGCCATGTCGCGAGGTTCAGCCACAGGGCCGCTGCCAGCAGCGCCGCCATCATCGCCCAGACGAAATGCCCGGAATCGGGCAAGGCGGTCGGATCGATGATGCCCTTCGCGACGGTTTTGACGACATCGCCGCCCGCGACCAGCGCGCCCAAGCTTTCGAAGATGGCGGCGACGATCAGCGCCCCGATCAGCGTCATCGCACGCGAGCCCACGGCGGGGCCCATGTTGTTGGCGACGTCATTGGCGCCGATGTTCAGCGCCATATAGGCCCCGATCGCAGCGGCGGCGATCACCACCAGCTGGCCGGGCTGCCCGCCCACCAACACGGCCGCCACCAGACCGACGAGCACGATGAAGGCCAGCGCGATCCCCGGCGCGACCATGCCGCGCGCCACGAATTGCCCGGCACTTTCGACGCGCCCGATCCGCTTGAGATCCTTGTCGAGCGTTTTCCACTGATTGACGCGGGACTCGTTGTCTTGATTGGCCACCGTCGCGTACCTGTCATCTAATTGTCATAAGTCCGCGCGGGCGTAGCGGGTTTGACCCGTTGTGACAAGGCATTCCACGGCTTTCGGGGCTCAGAGCTTGCGCAAAAGATTCTGCAGCCCTTCTTCCGCGACCAGCTTCGCGGCCTGCTTCGGCGCGAACCATTTGCGCTTGCGCTGATGCTCTTCGGGAAAGGACTTCATCAGGGTCTCGACCCGCATCGGGAAGACCACGACATCGGTGGGCGTGGCCAAGCCGCTATCGAGGATTTTGTCATAGCGGAACGCCCCGGCGGGCTCCTTGTCGATCTTGCCAACGACCCCGGCTTCTTCCCATGCCTCCTGCTTGGCCGCGCCGGACAGCGAGCGGCCCCGCATCGGCCAGCCTTTCGGGATGACCCAGCGCCCGGTGTCGCGCGAGGTGATCAGAAGGACTTGGGTCTTGCCGTCTCGGATTCGCAGACAGAGCGCCGCCACCTGCAAAGAGGCCGGGCGATACCCCAGCAAACCCTTCGCGACGGATTTCGCCCATTTCATCGACTGGTCTCCCATGGCGGCGTACGGTTCTCCAAATGCTGTGCAAGTTCAAGCGCACGTTCTAGATATAGTCTTTGGCGCGGATCGGAACCCGGTGCCCGGGTCACAATCCAGCCAGCGGACGCGAAGGCTCTCAGCGCCACGAAAAGCGGCAGCAGTGCCTCCTGATCGGGCGGAAGCGGACGCAGGCTGCGATAGCCCTCGACGAGTCCTGCCGCCTGTTCGCCCCAAAGCGGGTCCCCCCAGCCCTGCACCAGCGCCGTCGCGAGGTCGTAGAGCCGGTAGCCCGGCCCGCAATCGTCGAAGTCGATCAGGGCGAGCCCGTCCGGCGTCGATAGCACGTTTTCACGCAGGCAATCGGCGTGGATCGGGCCGTAATCCTGTGCCTGGGCCAAGAGCGCACGCGCAAGATCGCGGCCCGAAGACAGCGTTGCGGCCTCAACTTCCGAAAGCTGAGGATGTTCCCAGAAACGTCCCCAAAGCGGACGCTCCCCCAGAAACCCCTCGCCATCCCACGGGTTCCGGTCGAACCCGTCGGGCGGGGCGGCATCGCTGCTGATGTGCAGCTGCGCGATCAGTCGGCCCAGCGCATGAGCCTCGGCGCGAACTGCCTCAGGCGTGCCGGAAAGCGGCTGATCGCCCGCGCCGATCGGCGCGCCATCCAGCCACTCCACGCAGGAGGTGACGCGGTTGCGCACGCTGCCGGTCAGCGCCCCGTTCAGCGCGCGCACCGGGCGCGGCACCGGCATCCCCTGTTCGGCGAGGTTTTCGCACCAGCGCAACTCGGCCTCGATCCCTTCGCGGCCCTGATAGCCGGGACGGTGCAGCCGCAGCGCGACATGGCGGCCATCCTTCAGATGCGCCTCGAAGACGATATTCTCGCGGTTCTTCACCAGACGCGGCGGCGCGCTCGTCCGCCGCCAGGAATAGAGGGCGGTCTCCGCCATCGCCTGTGCGGTCTCGTCCGAAATCATGCCGGAAGCTCCTCGAAACTTTGCGCGAGTTTCTCCAGCATTTCATCGGCATCGGCCCGATTGAAGACCATCGGCGGGCGGATCTTGAGAATGTGTTGGGCCCGGCCCACCCGGCCCATCAAGACATGGCGCGCGCGCATTACTTCGACGATTCGGCCCGCGGCGTCTCTGGCGGGTTCGCCGTCCTGCGCCAGCTCGATCCCGAGGAACAACCCCAAGCCGCGCGCCTCGGCGATCAGCGGATGGGACAGCTCGCGCAGCCCTTGCAGAAGATAGTCGCCGACCTGCACCGCGTTCTCCTGCAGGCTTTCGTCTTCGATCACGCGCAGGGTCTCCATCGCGGCCGCGACCGAGACGGGATTTCCGCCGAACGTATTGAAATAGCCGAAGGCCTCGCGGAAGGCGGCCATCACATCGGGCTTCGCCACCAAGCCCGCGACCGGGTGACCATTGCCCATCGGTTTGCCCATCGTGACCACGTCGGGCGTGAAGCCGAGCCATTCGTGGCCCCAGAAATGCGAGCCGATCCGGCCGAAGCCCGGCTGCACCTCGTCGCAAAGGATCAGCCCGCCCGCGCGGCGGATCACCTCGACCGTCGGGTCGAGGAAACCGGGTGCGATACCGGGCATCCCTTCATTGGCGAAGATCGGGCAGAGCATGAGCCCCGCGAAGCCGTGGCCGCTCTCTTCCAGCTCGGCGATCGCCTGCGCCACATTCGCCGCAAAGGCCTCGGGCTGCGCCTCGAGCGAACCGCCCAAAGGCGCGAGACTGTCGGGCGCGGGCACCCGGCGGATATGGTCGGGCCAGCCCCCGATCGGCGGGCGGCGGGTCGAGAGATGCGCCACGGCGGTGGTGTTGCCGTGATAGGTGTTGTCGGTCGCGATGAAGCCGCGCTTGCCGGTCACCGCCTGCGCCATGCGCAGCGCCACGTCGTTGGCCTCGGACCCGGTGCAGGTCATCAGAAGCTGGCCATCAAAGCCGAACTTGGCCAGCAGCGCCTCGGCATAATCGAGGATACCTTCGTGCAGATAGCGCGTGTGGGTGTTGAGCGTCGCGGCCTGCTCGCAGATCGCCTTCACGATGCGCGGATGGCAATGGCCGCAATGGGCGACGTTGTTATAGGCGTCGAGGTAGCGCTGGCCGTCGGCGTCAAAAAGCGAGCTGCCCTGCCCGCGCACGATTTCCACCGGGCGCGCATAAAAGGTCGGCACGTTCGGCCCCAGAAGCCGTTCGCGCCGCGCCAAAAGATCATTCCCCATCCGAGACCTTCCCGCGCAGCGCTTTCTTCTCGCCGTGAATCGTCTTCGCCTTCAGCCGCCGCTTCTTCGAGCCGAGCGTGGGCCGGGTCGGGATGCGTTTTTTGGGCTTTTCGCAGGCTTTTCGGATCATCTCGACGAGGCGGTCGCGCGCGATCTCGCGGTTGCGCGCCTGACTGCGCGTGTCCTGCACCAGCAGCAAAAGCGCGCCGTCGCTGGTCCATCTGCGCCCCGCGATCCGGCGCAGGCGGTTCTTCACCGGTTGCGGCAGATGCGGCGAGCGTTCGGCCTCGAAGCGCAGCTCCACCGCGGTCGAGACCTTGTTCACATTCTGCCCCCCCGGACCTTGCGCCCGGGTGAAGGTTTCGGTGATTTCCCAATCCTCGATGGTTATCTGATCGTTGATCCGCAGCATGGCCACAAGCTAGCTCACGCTGCGGAAAACGAAAGCCCCCTTCGGCTTGGCACAAATATCCCGGGGGTGGGGCGCAACGCGCCGAGGGGGCAGCGCCCCCTCTTTCTCTGTATATTGTCGCCCTCCGGCGCCGAGGGGGCAGCGCCCCCCTTACCCCGCCAGCAATCGCGCCCCATCATGCCCGGTGATGCGCACGGTCATCAGCGTGCCCTCGGGCTGGTCCGCTTCGAACGCCACCTCGGCAAAGCCTTCGGTGCGCGCCACGCGCGGGGTCTCGGTCAGCACGCGCTGTTCGGTGCCGAGCTGCGCGTCGAGATGGGCGGCCAGCGCGGCCTCGCCCTTCGCGCGCAGCCGGGCCGCGCGCTCCTTGACGATGGGGCCCTTCACGGCGGGCATCCGCGCTGCGGGCGTGCCCTTGCGCGCGGAATAGGGGAAGACATGCAGGAAGGTCAGCCCGCAATCATCGACGAGCCGCAGGGAGTTCTCGAACATCTCCTCGGTCTCGGTCGGGAAGCCCGCGATGATATCCGCTCCGAAGACGATCCCGGGGCGCAGCTTGCGCGCCTCCTCGGTGAAGGCAATGGCATCGTCGCGCAGGTGACGGCGCTTCATCCGCTTGAGGATCATGTCGTCGCCCGCCTGAAGGCTGAGATGCAAATGCGGCATCAGGCGCGGCTCAGTCGCGATCGCCAGCATCAGGTTCTCGTCGGCCTCGATACTGTCGATCGAGGAAATCCGCAGCCGCGGCAGATCGGGCACGAGGCGCAGGATCCGCATCACCAGATCTCCCAGACGCGGCTCGCCCGGCAGATCCGCGCCCCAGGAGGTCAGATCGACCCCGGTGAGGACGACCTCGTTGAAGCCGCGATCCACGAGGCGCTTGATCTGCTCGACCACGACGCCCGCCGGGACGGAGCGCGAATTGCCGCGCCCGAAGGGGATGATGCAGAAGGTGCAGCGGTGATCGCAGCCGTTTTGCACCTGCACATAGGCGCGATGGCGGCCGAACCCGTCGATCAGGTGACCGGCGGTCTCCTTCACCGACATGATGTCATCGACCATGACCCGCTCGGTCTCGCCGATGAAATCGGGGCCCTGCGGCGCCAGTTGTGCCCAGGTGTCGGCCTGCATCTTCTCGTGATTGCCGATGATCTTGGTGACCTCGGGCATCGCGGCGAAAGTGTCGGGCTCGGTCTGCGCGGCGCAGCCGGTCACGATCACCGGCACGTCCGGGTTCTCGCGCGAGAGACGGCGGATCTCCTGCTTGGCCTTGCGCACGGCCTCGGCGGTCACGGCGCAGGTATTGACGACCACGGCCCCTTCGAGCCCGGCGCCTGCAGCCAATTCCTTCATCGCCTCCGTCTCATAGGCATTGAGACGGCAGCCGAGGGTCGAGAAAACGGGCGGTTTCATATCGCGTCCAGAAAATCGGGGGTGAGGGTCGCATCGAAGACATGCGCGGTGGGGCCGGTCATCCAGACGCCATCGTCGCGCCAGTCGATCTCAAGCTGGCCGCCATCGACATCGACGAGGACACGCTTGCCGGTGAGCCCGCGCAGATGGGCCGCGACGGCGGTGGCGCAGGTGCCCGAGCCGCAGGCCAGCGTGATGCCGGTGCCGCGCTCCCAGACGCGCATCCGCAGATGGTCGGGGCCGATCACGCTCGCGAATTCGACATTGGTGCGCTCGGGGAACAGGGGATCATGCTCGATCACGGGGCCTTGGCGATCCACTTCGACCGCCTCGGCGTCGTCGACGAAGAAGACGCAATGCGGGTTGCCCATGCCGACCGCGATCGGGTCGCCGCCAAGCGGCAGATGCGCCGGATCGATCCCGGGCAGAATCGGAATTTGCGCCGCTTCGAGAATCGGCGCGCCCATATTGACCGAGACCATCCCGTCCTCGCGCCGCACCGCGGCAAGCTCACCCCGTTCGGTCAGAAGCGTGACATCGGTCCGGTCGAGCTGGCGCATCATGTAATCGCTCACGCAGCGAGTCGCATTCCCGCAAGCGCCGGCCCGCGTGCCGTCGGAATTCCAAAATTCGAGTGTGAAATCAGCCCCTTGCGCAGGGCGGATCACAGCGAGCTGGTCGAATCCCACGCCGCGATGCCGATCCCCGAGCGCACGCGCGAGCGCAGGCGTAACCGGATCGTCGCCCGCGCGGGCGTCGATCACGACGAAGTCATTGCCGAGCCCATGCATTTTCATGAAGGGCAGTCCGCTCTGTATGCGCTTTGTATTCATGGCGCGCGATATACGCCCGCGCCAAGGTTTTTTCCAGATGTGCAATTTTTGTGGATTTTATGCCTTGACCCCCCCGGCGGGGGTTTGTAGAGACGCGCCCTGTGATGGGCCGTTAGCTCAGTTGGTAGAGCAACTGACTTTTAATCAGTGGGTCGCAGGTTCGAATCCTGCACGGCTCACCATCACCCTCAGAAACCCGGGCTTCGGCCCGGGTTTTTGCGTTTTCGGGTCTGCGGCTACGTAAGCCGCCCTCGGGGTCAGAAATAACTGCGCACCAAGGCCCCCGAAAGCAGCACCCAGCCGTCGGCCACCACGAAAAAGGCGAGCTTGAAGGGAAGCGCCACGACCGCGGGCGGCACCATCATCATCCCCATCGACATCAGGACCGCCGAGACGACGAGATCGATGATCAGAAACGGCAGGTAAACGAGGAAGCCGATCTGGAAAGCGCGGGTGACCTCGGACAGCATGAAGGACGGCACGAGGGTCGAGAGCGGCGCGCCCTCCAGGCTTTCCGGTGCGGGCGTGCCGCTGCGCAGCTCGGCCAAGGCTGAGAATGTGTCGGGATTCGTTCGCCCGGCCATGAAGCTGCGGAAAGGCTCGATCCCCTTGGTGAACGCCTCCTGCCAGTCGATTGCACCGTCGATCAGGGGCTGGCCCGCGACGCGCCAGCTCTCGAGGAAGACCGGCTCCATGATGAACCATGTCAGGAATAGCGCGAGGCTGATGATCAGCATATTCGGCGGCGATTGCTGCAACCCGAGGGCTTGGCGTAGAATCGACAGCACTGTGACGATGAACGGAAAGGCCGTGACCATGATCGCGAGCCCGGGCGCGAGGCTGAGCAGCGTGATCGCCGCAATGATCAGCAAGGAGCGGCCTGCGAGGCTGTCGCCCTCCCCCACAGAAAGCGTAATATCCTGAGCCTGCGCGGGCAGCGCCGCGAGCGTTAAGGTTAATGCCGCGAACGGGACGAGCCAAAGCGCAGGCGGGCACAGTTTGGCGGTGCCTGGAGAGATTGGGCGGGGACGCATCTCACAACCCGTTTTGCAGATCGGCCACCTCGGTAAGCCGCACCGCAAGCTGCCCGTCGCTGCCATCGACTTCGGTCAGCTCGCCGCGCGCGATCAGCTTGTCCCCGACATACAGTTCCACCGGGTCCTCCACTTTCCGGTCGAGCGGCAGCACGGCGTCGCGTTTCAGGCGCAGCAAATCGCGCACCAGCGGGCGGGCCTTGCCGACCGAGATGGTGATCTCGATCGGAACCTGTGTGAAGGGATTGGCGGTCGAAGCGTCCGGCGCGGTCTCATTCATCGGGCTTGTCCTTCGCGGTAGCGGTGAAATAGGTCGTGACCGCGCGCGAAATAGCGGCGGTGACGGCGTCGAGATCGACGCGGGTCTCGGTATCGGCGAAGCGCAGATAGACCTGGCCCTCGCCGAGGCTGGGCTCTGCCGCGAAGACGAGCGGCAAGTCTGCACGTGGCGCGAGCGCCTCTTGAACCTGCGGCAATGCGGTTGGATTGCCGACCACCGTGATCGGCGTCGCGCAGAGATCCTCGGCAATCGGCATCAATTGCTCGGCCACGACGGGGCCGAGCGACGCACGCGCAAGCTCGGGCAACAGCTTGCCGCAGATCTCGACCAGAAGCGGCTCGAGCGCATCGAGCATGTGCTGGCGCGCTTCGTGATAGGTGAAGCCCAGCGCCTGCAGGTTGCGCCCCAGATCGGCGTGAAGTCGCGCGGTTTCGGCATTTTGCGCGGCAACGGCATCGTCCCACCCGGCCTGATATCCGGTCTCGAAGGCGGCCAGTTTGGCCTCTTCCAACTCGGCCGGCGCAAGCGCGATTTCACCCGCCTCTGCCGAGTTCGGCTCAAAGGATTCCAGTTTAAGCCTTTGCCCCATCATGTTTTCTCCGACGGCTCTTCCATCCAGCTACGCAGGATTTCGACGGTTTCCGCCTGCCGCTCTTCAATCATCTTCTTCAATCGGTCGACGGGGTCGGCGGGACGGTCCAGATCGAAATCCGCCTGTGTCGCCATCGGCAGGTCGCCGAGGTCGAAATCGGACACGAGCTGCATGTTCATGTCGGGCATGTCTCCGTCGTCGATCTCGCCGGTGAGCGCCGTCGACGCCGTGGCGCCCTCCTCCGAGGCGCTGGGCGCGGGCAGCTCCGCCGCACCTGCACGCGATTTCTGCAGCAAGATCGGGCGAGCGACAAAAAGACCAAGCACAAGCGCGACGATCGCAAGGACCGCGATCTGGATGATCTGCGTCAGATCGAGCGCCATGCTGTCGATGAAGCCGGACCGGGCGACGGTTCCCGCCTCTGGCAGCGCCTCGAACTGCATCGACCGCAGGGTGATCACGTCGCCACGCGCCTCGTCGAAGCCGACCGCCGAGGCGACGAGTTCGCGCAGGTCGGCCAGTTCGGCATCGCTGCGCGGCTCCCAGCTTGGCGTTCCATCCGGATTGGTCCCGCGCACCCCGTCGACGAGCACAGCCACGCTGAGCCGCTTGAGTGCGCCGGGTGCACGCAGCAATTCGCGCCGCGTCTCCGACACCTCGAAATTGGTGCGCGCGCGGGTCTCGCTCGTACGGCTTTGCGATTTGCCGGCCTCGCCGGTGCCGTTATCGGGCAGATTCGAGGCCACGGTCGTTGCTGGCGGCGTGGTCGAGTCGGAGGTCTTCGAGGTCTCCGACGTATCGGTGGAAATCGCCACGCGCCCCTCCGGATCGAAGCGCCTTTCGGTGATCGCCTCGCGCTCTGTCGCGGTGTCGAGCGCCACTTCGGCCAAGACGTTTCCGGGCCCCACACGCGCCTCGAGCAGCCGTTCGACATTCTGCTTCAACGCTTGGGCGCGATCTTCCCCGCTGCCGGGCAGCGCGGGATTGTCGTTTAAGGGGATGAGGCCGCGCGCCGAGTCGATCACCGAGACATCTTCGGGCGTCATGCCGGTCACCGCCGAGGCCACGAGGTAGCGCACCGCCTTTGCCTGTGCGCCGCTCAAGCCCCCAAGCGTCGGCGTGATCGTCACCGAGGCGGTCGGCTCGGGCGTCCCGCGAAACGGCATATTCGTCGGATGCGCGATATGCACCCGTGCCGATCGGATCGACGGCACGGCGGCGATCGTTCGCGCCAATTCCCCCTCTTTCGCGCGCCAATAGGCGGCATCGAACATCTGCGAGGTCGTGCCGAAACCCGACAGCGAATCGAGCAGCTCATAGCCCGCCCCGCCGCTTGCGGGCAGACCTTGCGACGCAAGCGTCATCCGCAATTCGTCGCGCTGCGGGGCAGCCACGAAAATCGAATCGCCACGCACCTCATAGGCCACGCCGCGCTGTTCGAGCGCCGAAATCACCTCCCCCGATTCCGCACTGCCAAGCCCCGCGTAAAGCAGCGCAAACGTCGGCTTCGACGCGATCGACCCGATGGCGAAAACCGTGGCGATCATGGCGATCACCCCAAAAAATGCGGCGAGTTTCCTGCGCATATCCAGGCCGGCCCAAGTGTCGATGAGTTGCTGCAAGACGAACCTCCAAAGAGCGGGCGTTCTACCCGAGCGTCGCAGGCACCTTCCCTTAATGCGATTAACAATCGGTTAGTCCGACTCGGGTATTCCAAGTCTCGAACCGCAACAGCGAGGCCCCTATGACGGACGCCACTGCCGAGGCCGAAGAGCCACCCAAGAAAAAGTCCAAGCTGATGCTCCTGATCGGTCTGGTGCTCATGCTTTTGCTGGGCGGCGGGGGCTTTTATGCGGTCTATTCGGGGCTGATTCTCGCGCCTCCGGACACGGCCCACGGCGCCGCCGGGCCGGAGACGCCCACGCCCGAGGCCCTTCCCGATATCGCCTATGTCGCACTCGAACCGCTCGCAATCACACTGAGCGGGGCATCCGCGCGCCACCTGCGATTCGCGGCCGAACTTGAAGTTCCCAGCGCCTATCAACATGACGTGGAGCTTTTGAAGCCGCGCGTGATGGACGTGCTTAACGGCTATTTGCGCGCGGTTGATGTCAGCCTTCTGGAGGATCCGAGCGCGATGATGCGCCTGCGCGCGCAGATGTTGCGGCGGGTGCAACTGGTCACCGGAGACGGGCGCGTGCGCGACCTTCTGGTCATCGAATTCGTGCTGAACTGAGGGAGAGAGCAATGCAATTCCTTGCCGAAATCACATCCGGACTCGCGGCCTTGGCGGCGGCGATTTATTGCTTCGTGCTCGCGCGCAGGCTCAAGCGGTTCAATCAGCTGGAGACCGGGATGGGCGGGGCGATCGCCGTGCTGTCCGCACAGGTCGATGACATGACGCGCGCGCTCGAGAGGGCACAGGCGACCGCGGGCACGTCCGAGCGGCAATTGCGTGCCCTCACGGAACGCGCGGAAGCAGGTGCGGAGAAGCTCGAACTGCTTCTGGCCTCCCTGCACGATCTGCCCGAAGACGGCGAACCGCGCCGCCGTGTGCTGCGCCGACGGCACCGGGAAACGGATATGGAGGCGGCGCAATGAGCCGTCTGCCCAAGCGCAAACCTGGCCGTCGCAAATCCCGCCCGGGTCGCGGTGCGCTCTGGATCATCGCCGCGCTTTTCGTCCTGTCCGGCGGATTGCAGCTTGCGCAATTCGGAGCTTGGGCGCGCGAGGCGACCGGCCCCGCGCATGAGACCGAAGCGGCGAAACCGGAAGACGATTGCATCGACGACGCGGGGTTCATGGCGATGCTTGCCGATCTCAAGGTGCGAGAGGCGAAGCTCGTCGAACAGGAAGGGCTGTTGAGCGACCGCCGAAATGCACTCGCTCTCGCGGAAACCCGGTTGGAAGCGCGGCTGAATGACCTCGTTGCGGCGGAAGAAGCGCTGTCCAAGACCGTGGCCGTGGCAGATGGCGCGGCCGAGAAAGATGTCGGGAAGCTCGTCGCCCTTTACGAGAACATGAAGCCGAAACAGGCCGCCCCGCTATTCGCCGAGATGGACCCGAACTTCGCTGCAGGTTTTCTCGCCCGGATGCGCCCCGCCGCGGCCGCGGCAGTGATGGAAAGCCTGGAGCCGAAAACGGCCTATGCGATCAGCGTCCTGATGGCGGGTCGCAACGCGGGCGCGCCCCGCGACTGAGCGGGACGTTAAGGGTCTTGGGCATTTCTTAAACCGAATCATTCACAGTCGCCCAAGAGAAACGGAAGGGGCTTTCCATGATCGGCATCATCGGCATCGTGATTATCTTCGCGATGGTTTTCGGCGGCTATGTCGCGGCGGGCGGCAAGATGGGGATCATCCTGAAATCCCTGCCCTTCGAGATGATTATGATCGGCGGCGCGGCTGTCGGGGCCTTCGTTCTGTCGAACGACATGGCCTCGATCAAGCACACGCTGAAGGATGTCGGCAAAGTCTTCAAAGGCCCGAAATGGAAGCCCGACGACTACCGCGATCTTCTCTGCCTGTTGTTCGAACTGATCCGGCTTGCCCGCCAGAACCCCGTCGCGATCGAAGAGCATATCGAAGACCCGGAGAATTCTTCGATCTTCGGGAAATATCCGAAGATTCTGCACGATCACGAGGCGATCGACATCATCTGCGATACGATGCGATCGGCCTCGATGAATTACGACGACCCCATGCAGGTGGAAGAGGTGCTCGATAAGCAGCTCGAGGCGAATTACCACCACGCCATGCATTCGAGCCACGCGATGCAATCGGTGGCCGATGCGATGCCCGCGCTCGGGATCGTCGCGGCGGTGCTCGGGGTGATCAAAACCATGGGATCGATCGACCAGCCCCCCGAAATTCTCGGCAAGATGATCGGGGGCGCGCTTGTCGGGACCTTTCTCGGCGTTTTCCCCGCTTACGGGTTCATCGCCCCCTTCGCGAGCCGGATGAAGGGGGTGATCGACGAAGACAGCCACTTCTACAAACTGATCCGCGAGGTGTTGATCGCCAACCTGCACAATCACGCAACCAATATCTGCATCGAGGTTGGACGCCAGAACACACCCCACCACATTCGTCCAAGCTTCTCCGACCTCGAGGAGGCCTTGAAGTCGGTGAAATCGGAGGTGGCATGAGGTTCTGGATCGCGGTTCTCTTTCTGCTGCCCTTCACCCTGGCTTATGCCACGCCAATTCCGGTCAAATCGGGCGAGCATGACGGCTTTTCCCGCCTCGTGGTCGATCTACCCGCATCGGCCAGTCGGACTCTTGCTCCCGTAGATGGAGGTTTTCGCCTCGCGACCGACGCACCAGATCCGCAATATGCGCTTCAGAACGTGTTTGAGTTGATCCCGCGTGACAGGTTGAAAGCGCTCATGGCTGAGCCCGATGGCACGCTACTTCTGAAACTCGCACCCGGAATCTTTCCCGAAACCTTTTCTCTCGAAAGCGGTGCATTCGTCATCGACCTCAAGGATGCCCCCCCCGCTCAAGCGGCGCTGGCTCCAGCAGCTGGAGTGCGCGATCGAGCCGAATCAAAGTCAACGAGGGTGCCGCGGCCATCCTCCCCGCCCCGGCGAAGAACCGTTCAGCCCGTCGCGATTGGACAGGACTATCTCGACCTCTTCTGGCAGCCGCCGAATACGCGCGAAACCACCGCTGCGCCGGTGACGATTTCGGACGGCGCGCCCAAACCGCAAATCCCGCCGAAACCGGATCCGCGACTTGATGGCATTGAAGAAAGTCTCTTACGCCAGATTTCGCGGGCGGCGTCGCAGGGGCTCGTCTCGGCTCAGGTGAAACCTTCAGAAGCCCAGCCCGAAAAAAACGGACACGAAGCAAAGTCCCCTGCAAGCAAGGCGCCCCCTGAAAGCGATTATGATCCGATAGGTCCACCCGCTCCGACACCTCCGCCGCATCTCGCCGTCGATTCGATGACCGTGATCGATCGCGATCATCTCGTCACGCCTCCCCAGACGCAGCTGGAGGTATCCGAGTGCCCTCCCGATCGATATTTCGACCTCGCGAGCTGGATCGACGAGCGTCCGGCCTTCGCGCAGATCAGCGATGCACGCCGTGATCTCTTGGGCGAGTTCGACGTCCCCAACCCGCGTAAAGTGATGGCTTTGGCAAGGCTATACATCGCCTTCGGCTTCGGGACAGAATCCCGCGCGCTTTTGCGCGACATGGGTAAGGATGGTCCTGGCAAAGATGCTCTGCTCTTTGTCGGATCGGTTCTCGATCAGGCCCCCTCCGCCGCTGCATCGCCGCTCGCGCGGCTCACAGGTTGCGATGGTGCGGTCGCGCTTTGGGCTTTCCTCGCATCAGACCCGCCGCCCGAAAAACGAGATGTCGCATTCGCCGCGCTGCGCCGAAATTTCGAAGCACTTCCGGCGGATCTGCGACGGTCTCTGGCGCCAAACCTTGTGGCTAGGCTCACGCAGATCGGGGCGGCGGATGTGGCACGCTCTCTCGAACCCGCGGTCAGCCGAGTAACCACGGAGGATCGAACTGCGCTTGATACAGTGGAAGCGGAAATCCAAGCGAAAGAAGCGGACCCACAAGCTTTCGGTAACCTTGAGGCGCTTTCGAAGACGAATTCGGAGCAGGGGTTGCGCGCGTTGATCCTATGGCTCAACGGCCAGATCGATGCGGGCGGGGAGGTCGATCCGGCAGCGCTCGCCAATGCAGAGGCGCTCGCCTTCGAACTCGCCCAAGCGCCGGAGGCACCGGAGCTGCGGCGCATCGCTGCGATCGGACGTGCGGCGAATTCCGAATTTCCCAAAGCGTTTGAGATTTACGCCAATGCGACCGAAATCGCGGATCCAAACGGCACGCTCGCGGCAATATTCACGCGGTTAGTTGGTCAATCCAGCGACGCGGTTTTCCTTCGAACGATTTACGACGAATTGCCACTTGCCGAGGAAGTCGCACAGATACCGGACCTGCGACAAGAATTGGCCGGACGCGCAATCTCTCTAGGGATGCCGGCGATTGCCGTGCGCCTCCTCGGCAAAGCCGCGCCATTGACGGAGCAGGACAAAACTCTGCTCGCTCGGGCAGCGCTTCTTGAACTGGACCCTGCAGCTGCTCTCGCCCATCTGAAAGACCTCGGCGGCGAGAAAGTCGAGCAACTTCGGGCGGAGGCTTTTTCCCGGCTTGGTCGCCACGACGACGCGCGCGCCGCCTACCTGCGCGCGGGCGATCGAGAAGATGCGCGCGCACAATCCTGGCATAAGGGCGACTGGTCAAACCTGGACACCCCTGCCGATGGGGTGGAGAAGCAGTTTTTGGAAACTTTCGGTGCGACGTCTCCGTCTGGGGCGGATGTCCAAGGCGGCCCGATCACTCAGGCGCGCAGCCTGTTGGAGCGAAGCCAGGCCGAACGGGAAACCCTGTCGAAAATGCTCGAGCGTCTTGCCTTGCCGACCGCACAGGAATGACGCGCAGAGAAGGCGCAAACGGTTTCTAAATCTTTGGCCGCTAGGTCTGGATTTGCAAGAATTGCACTGCAAAGGGAAAATCCCATGCCTTGGTTTCGGCGGGCTCTCTATATCCTCTGTCTAACCCTCGTTCCGCTATCCGCGGCGGGGCAACCGCAGCTATGCGAGGCCGCCGCGAAGCAAGCTTCGCGTGAAAGCGGCGTTCCTTACGCGGTGCTCATGGCGATCTCGCTAAATGAGACCGGACGAAAAGGCGCGGGTGGCTTCGAGCCGTGGCCGTGGACCGTGAATATGGAGGGCGCGGGGCATTGGTTCGACAGTCGGGATTTGGCGCTCGCCTACGTTTTCAAGGAGTTCAAACGCGGCGCGCGAAGCTTCGACGTCGGCTGCTTCCAGATCAATTTCAAATGGCACGGCCAGCATTTTTCCTCGATCGAAGACATGTTCGATCCTCTGGAAAACGCCCGATATGCGGCGCAATTTCTGAAAGCGCTCTACGCAGAAAGCGGTGACTGGAAGAAGGCGGCGGGCGCCTATCACTCGCGCACGCCCAAGCATGCGAACAGCTATTCGACACGTTTTGCCCGGTTTTACGCGAAACTCGAGGGCAGAAGCGGCCCGAAAGACGTGAGAGCCACTTCCGCCACCGCAGCCAGTCCATTGCCCGATATCCCCGACATCGTGCTGGCACAAAGCACGTCCCAAGCACAACGCCGAGAAAACCGCTACCCGCTTCTGCTCAGGACGAAAGACGCAGAGCCGCCCCGGGCGGGCGGTGCCCCCGGCGCCTCCCTCTTCGCGCGTGCCGCGCGGAAAGCAGGTGGGATGTGATGGGGTCGTCGCTCGTGCAACGCGCGTTTCAGCCAACGATCCTGCTGGCGCTCGCGCTGATGGCGGTCATCGCGATGATGATCCTTCCAGTGCCCTCCTGGATTCTCGACATTGGTCTCGCGACCTCTTTCGCCCTCGCGATCCTGATCTTCACCGTCACCCTCTTCATCGAACGTCCGCTCGATTTCTCCGCCTTTCCCACCATTCTCCTTGCGACGCTCATGCTGCGGCTGTCGCTCAACGTCACCTCGACGAAACTCATTATCGGAAACGGGCATACGGGTACGGGTGCGGCGGGTGGTGTTATTGAAGGGTTCGCGAATTTCATCATGAGCGGCTCGGTCCTGATCGGGCTGGTCGTGTTCTGCGTGATCCTGATCGTGAATTTCATCGTGATCACCAAAGGCGCGGGGCGCATGGCCGAGGTCGGCGCGCGCTTCGCGCTCGACGCGATGCCGGGTAAGCAACTCGCGATCGACAGCGACATGAATGCGGGCGCGATCGACCATGCCGAAGCGCGAGAGCGGCGCGAACGCGAGCAGGCGGAAACGACTTTTTTCGGCTCACTCGACGGGGCATCCAAATTCGTCAAAGGGGACGCGGTTGCCGGACTGTTAATCACGATGCTCAACCTCGTAGTCGGTCTGCTTATCGGCACCGTCGTGCATGGAATGCCGCTCGATCGCGCACTCGAGACCTATGCGATCCTCACGGTCGGCGACGGCCTTGTCAGCCAGATACCGGCGGTCATCATCTCGATCGCAGCGGCCATTTTGCTCTCGCGCGGAGGGGCGAAAGGCTCCACCGATCTGGAGTTGTTCCGCCAGCTTGGTAAATATCCGGCCGCTCTGACAACCGTCGCGGTCTTGATGGCGCTTTTCGGTCTCGTGCCCGGCCTTCCCTTCGTGCCTTTCACCGCGGGGGCCGTCATCCTCGGCGCGGCGGCCTATATGCTGCGGCGCGCAGAACGGGCGCGCGCACGGCGCGAGGCGATGAAAATGCCCGCGCCGGAGACCGGGCCGAAGCAGAAATCTATGGGTGACGTGCTCGACATCGACGATATTCATGTCGAATTCGCCCCGGATCTGGTCAAGATGGCGCTCGATCCGGCGACAGGTCTGGACGCGCGCATTTCCAACATGCGCAATCATGTCGCGGCGAATTTCGGATTGATCCTCCCTGAAATTCGGTTGACCGACGACGCCACGCTGCCGCCCGGTCACTATCGCATCCGCGTTCAGGGGGTGGAGCAGGCGCGCGATCGGCTGATGCCGGAGCATGTTCTTGCGCTGATCGCGGACAATCGCGATTTTCTGCCCGACGGAGAGGAGGTCCGCGAACCGGTATTCCACGCGCCCGCGCTTTGGGTGCCCGCCCATCAGCAGGAAGACGCAGCACTCGCCGGCTCGACGGTGGTCGGGCCGACGGAGGTGCTCGCGACGCATCTTCTCGAAGTGATCAAGGCGAATTTCTCTCGGCTGATGACATTGCGGGCGCTGCGGCGGCTGCTCGACGAAGTCGCGAACCTCTCCGATCCGACGCGCGCGCAGGCCAATCGACGCGTTCTCGACGAGCTCATTCCCGACAAGGTGCCGATCGATCTTCTGCTTTCGGTGTTAAGGCTACTGCTTGAAGAACGGGTCTCGATCCGCAACCTTCTGCTGATCGTCGAGGCAATCTCGGAGGCGCGCCACCTGCAAAGCCCCGAGCAGATCTGCGAACATGTGCGCCAACGCCTCGGCTTCCAGCTCGTCGCCGATCTGCGGCGCGAGGACGGCACGATCCCCCTGATCCAGCTGGCCCCCGACTGGGAAGAACGCTTCGGAAAATACACGATCGGGGGCGAGGCGGGCAGCGATGTCGCCTTGCCACCTGACCTGTTCAACAAGCTGGCGGCGAATATCGCCGAGAAACTCGCCGGGGCGGCTCAGGCGGGGACCTTCCCGGCACTGGTCTCTTCGGGGCGCAGGCGGCGGTTCTTGCGCACGGTCATCAACGCGAAAGGGCTGAACGCGCCGGTCCTGAGCTACGAAGAAATTGGTCTGGAGGCGCGGCCCGCGATGGTCGGACAGGTCCCCGCATGAGCCCGTCGCTCCTCGATCTGCTCAGCGAGATCCTGCAACAAGCACGAAGCTTTTTGTTCATAGGTTTCATTGTCTTGCTGCGGGTGGGCGGGATTGTCGCCATGGCTCCGGGCTTTGGCGAGACGAGCCTGCCGGCGCGGATCAAGACGGGGGTCGCACTCGCGATAACCCTGGTGACGGTTCCGGCCCTCGCGCCGACGCTTGCCAGTTTCGACCAAGGGAAGGCTTTGCCGCTTTGGTTAATCTCGGAAATCGCGATAGGCCTCTTTCTTGGCTTTGGATTGCGCGCCTTTGTCTTCGCTCTGCAAATCGCAGGCACAATGGCGGCGCAGTCGAGTTCGCTCTCCCAGCTGCTCGGTGGAATGAGCGGGGAGCCGCAACCCGCGATCGGGAACCTGCTGCTGATCGCCGGGATCGCGGTGCTGATGAGCCTCGGATTTCACGTCCAGCTCATCGAGTTTCTGATCGGCACCTATCAGGTGTTACCGGTGGGCGAATGGCCCGATCCGGATGCGCTGCGTCGCTGGGGCGTCTCGGGTGTCGCGCATGCGTTTTCGCTCGCCTTCAAGCTCGCCGCCCCCTTCGCGGTCACCGGGCTGATCTACAACGTCGCACTTGGCGCAATTAACCGAGCCATGCCGCAGCTCATGGTCGCGTTCGTTGGCGCCCCGGCGCTTACGGCAGGCGGCCTGATCCTGCTTGCCCTATGTGCCCCCACCGCCATCGCGATCTGGCGCGAAGCGGTCATGACCTTCCTCGGCAACCCGTTCGGAGCGGTGCGATGAGCGAAGACGAAGCCGGCGAAAAGGAATTCGACCCGACACCGCATAAGCTGGACGCGGCACGGCGCAAGGGCGATCTGGTGCGCTCGACCGAGATTTCCGTGGCCGCCGTCTATGGTAGTTTTCTCGCGACGCTGCTCGGCCTTGGCATCTACAGCGTGACGCGGTTCGGCAGCGGGGCGATGGTGATGCTGGATCGCGCCGATGAGATGGCCGCGCAGTTTCTCGGTGGCGGGACGGCCTTGGGCGGGCGGTTCATCGGCGCGCTGCTCTTGCCGCTCGCGCCGTTTTTTGTGGTGCCGATGATTGCCGCACTCGTCGCCTACTGGGCACAGCGCGCGATCGTGGTCGCGCCGGACAAGATCCAGCCAAAGCTTAGCCGGATCAATCCGCTGAAAAATGCTGCGCAGAAATTCGGACGCAGCGGGCTGTTCGAATTCGCCAAGAGCGCGACGAAACTCGCCGTGATCGCGACGATTCTCTTCCTTTACCTAAGGGCGCGCGCCGATCTGATTTTGGTCACGCAGCGTCTCGAATCGGTGCAGATCGTGGGGCTGCTGTTTCGGATGATCGCCGAGTTTCTGATGATCGTCACCGCCCTCGCCGCCACGATGGGCGCGCTCGACTATCTTTGGCAGCGGTCCGAATTCCTGCGCCGCAACCGGATGACGCGCAAGGAATTGACCGACGAAATGAAGCAATCCGAAGGCGATCCCCATCTGAAGGCACAGCGACGTCAGAAGGGGATGGAGCTTGCGATGCGGCAATCGGTTCCCGACACCGCCAAGGCCGATGTCGTGATCGTTAACCCGACCCATTACGCGGTCGCGCTGAAATGGGATCGTGCCTCGGGGCGTGCGCCGGTCTGCCTGTCGAAAGGGGTTGATGCGATCGCGGCGCGGATCCGCGAGATCGCGGCGGAAAATGCGGTGCCCGTGCATTCGGACCCGCCGACCGCGCGGGCGCTGTTCGCAGCGATCGAGATCGGCGAGGAAATCCGGCCGGAGCATTACAAACCCGTGGCGGCAGCGATCCGCTTTGCGGAGAAAATGCGCAAGGCGGCCCGCGGAGGTGCGGCATGGCGCAAATGAGCAAATTGCAAGTAAAGCGACTGGCGGCACTCGCCCGATTGACCCGTATGCAGCGGGAGGCGGAGCTTGCAGCGCTCGCACGGCTGAACGCCCGGGCGCGCGCGCTCGATGCGCGAATTGCCAGCCTCCAGACGGAGGAGCGGTCGACCCGGGAGACGCTCGCGCAGGAACCGGCCTCCGGGCAAAACACCCTCGCCTATCTGCGCTATCTCTCGCTGGAAGACACGCGGCTACGTGCCGCGCGGACGGATCTCGACCCCGCACTTGCAGCGCAGCATGGAGCGACCGCGCGCGCGGTGGGCCGCCATGACGTTGTCACGAAACTCGGTCACCCGAAACGAAGCGCGCCGCGCTGAGGCGCGGGACTTCTCCTCTGTCTCAGAGATCGCGGACCGGACCTAGCTGTCCTGACGCACGATATCGGAGACCAGAACCGCAAGGACACCCGGACCCAAGATACTACGCGCGGTCTCGGTGAGGGCCCGGCGCAGGCGCGACATGTTCGCGGAATCGGTGAACAAGCCCTGAAATCCCCCCGTATTCGCGTGATCGAACAGAACCTGCAGGAACGCATCGCGCAGCTTCGGCTCAGCGCGGTAGACGGCCTCGGTCTCACCGACCTTCACCTCGAGGCTGAGCGACAGGATCACCATGCCGGAAATTCGCGACTCGGTCACCAGCGGCACGATGAACTGGTTGTTGAGCTTGACGAATTCGGAGGTGACATCGCCCTCGGCCCCATGATCGTCGGCGGCCGGGGCCCCATGAGCCTCTGGTGCGGCGCCGTGATCTCCTTCCGCTGCCCCCTCCGCAGCGGTCGAGTCGGTGGCATGTTCTGCGGGCGGCGGGGCGGGGCGCAGGAAATACCCGGCCGCGCCGCCACCGGCGAGGCCGATCAGACCGAGGAGAAGCGGGAGGAGTTTACCAAGCATTACGGAACCTCAGAAGGGCAGGAGAATATCGGCGATCTGCTGGCCGTAGCGCGGCTGCTGCACATCGGTGATCTGCCCGCGCCCGCCATAGGAAATCCGCGCGCCAGCGATCTTGTCATAGGTGATCTCGTTCTGGCGGCTCACATCGGCGGGGCGCACGAAACCGGTGACGATCAGCTCGCGCACCTCGAAATTCACCCGCACCTCCTGGCTGCCCTGAATGCGCAACACGCCATTCGGCAGCGTCTCGATGATCGTTGCGGCCACGCGCAGGGTCAGTTTCTCGTTGCGCGATACCTGCCCGTCGCCGGAATAGGTCGAATTCGAATTGGTCGAGACGGCGTCGGCCATGCTGGCCCCCTCCGGCAGACGCCGGTCGATGCGCTGGGGAATACCGAGCATGGAGGTCACCCCCATCGTATCCGATCCGCTGCGCGAGCGGCCCGTCGAATTCGAGATTTCGGCCTTATCGTTAATCTCAATCACGACGGTGAGGATATCGCCCCGTTTGGCGGCGCGTGGGTCGCCCAACAGCGAGTTGCGTGCACCTGACCAAAGAGAGGCTTCCTGTTCCGGGCTGCGCGCCTCTGTCGTGACGGGCAGCGGCGAAGAGGCCATCGCGTAGAACTCGTTGCCGCCTTCGACCGGCGTGAATCCGGGCGCCTTTCCAACCTGCTCGAGCCGCCCGCAGGCGACGAGCATGATCGACAACAGCAACAGGGCAGGAGATTTCATCGCGAATTCCTCATGGGGCAACATGGGCGGTTCCGTCAGCGCCAAGCGTCGCGGAGACCACGGTTTTCGAAGCGGCGTTCATCACGCGGATCGTCTCACCGATGCCGGCCCGATCGAGCGCGCGGCCTTCGGTTCGGATCTCCAGCGAGCCGCGGCGGAACAGGAGCGGGATGATCTGATTGCGCTCGACAATGGCGGGTTGCCCCAGATCGCGGGCTCGGATCGGGCGACCGGCATAGATCACCCCGCGCGTCTCGAGGCCGATCGCGTCCTCCGGCCCGGTCAACGCCCCGGCCACCTCGCCCGGTTGAAGCCCGACATCTGCGGGAGCGACGATCGTCCGGGCGCGCATGGTGTGCAGCGCGACGAGCGTGTCCGCCAAGGCCTGGCCCGGCAGAAGACCGGTTGCCGCAATCAGGATCGCCCGCCGCAGCATCAGCGCACCTGCGTCGTCGCGCCAAGCATCTGATCGGCGGCGGAAATGACCTTCGCGTTCAGCTCGTAGCCGCGCTGCGCCTTGATCAGTTCGGTGATCTCGCGCACCGGATCGACCGAGCTCTCCTCCAGATAGCCCTGCCGCAGCGTGCCCAACTCATCCGCGCCGGGCGTATTCACATTGGGCGGACCGGAGGCGCCGGTTTCGAGAAACAGGTTCGACCCGATCGCTTCCAGCCCCTTCTGGTTCGAGAAATTCGCCAAGGTGAACTGCCCCAGAAGCTGCGGCGCGACCTGATCGGCGAAATAGGCATAGACCTCGCCCTCCGCGTTGATCGCAACGGCGCGCGCGTCGTTCGGAATTGTCATATCGGGCACGACCGGATAGCCGTCAGAGGTCACGATCTGGCCGGTCCCGTTGCGCTTGAGCCCGCCATCGCGCGTGTAGGCGGAGATGCCCGAGGGCAGCGTCACCTCCAGATAGCCATTGCCGTCGATCGCGACGTCCAGATCGCCGCCCGTCGCGCTGAGCGAGCCTTGCGCGATGTTGACCGTCACGGCGGTCGGGCGCACCCCGAGGCCAAGCTGCACCCCGGCGGGAATGGTCGTCCCGTCGGTCGCATTGATCGTGCCGGGGCGGGTCATCTGCTGGTAATGCAGATCGGCGAACTCGGCGCGGCGCGCGTTATAGCCAGTGGTCGACATGTTCGCGAGGTTGTTGGAAATCACCTCGACGCGCATCTGCTGCGCGCTCATGCCGGTGGCTGCGATCTGAAGAGCTCTCATGTCATGGGCCTCCTGTTAGCGGGCGAGCGTCTGGATGACGCCGCGGATTCGTTCGTCTTCGCGTTCGAGAAAGGCCTGGCCCATCTCATAGGCGCGCTGGACCTCGATCATGCGCGCGATCTCGGTGATCGGATCGACGTTGCTGTCTTCGAGGAACCCCTGCATGAGAACCGCGCCCTCCACCGGTTCGGCACCGGCCTCTGCGGTGAAGCGGGTGCCGCCGACATGGCGCAATTCATTGGGATCGGCGGGAAGGTAGACGCCGACCTGCGCGATCGGCTGGCCGTTGTTCGAAAGCGTGCCATCGGCGGCGAGCGCGATCGAAGTCGCCCCCGAGGGGGTCGCGACCGGCGTACCGCCGGAATCGAGCAGCCGGAACCCATCGGGCGTAAGCAACTCGCCTTCAGCCGACGGGATGAAACTGCCAGCCCGCGTGAGCTGATTGCCCTGCGGGGTCTCGATCATGAAGAACCCCTCGCCCTCGATCGCGAAATCGAAGGTGCCGCCTGTCTGGGTCAGCCCGCCTTGGCTTCGATCGATCAGCCGACCATGCGCCCGCGCCATCGACAGCGAAGGTTCGTTGCCCTCAAGCCCCGAGAGATATTCGGAGAAGATCACGCCCTCGCGCCGGAAGCCCGTGGTCGAGACATTCGCGATATTGTTGGCGACGGTGCGCATTTCGCGCATCAGGCCGGATTGCCGCGTGAGGGTGGTATAGATCGCGTTATCCATCTCAGCCCCCGGCGACGATCGGCAGGATGGTGCGGGTGAAGAACTCCACCAGCTTTTCCGACATGAAGCTCATCGACACCCAAAACACGACGAGCATCGCCCCCACTTTGGGCACGAAGGTCAGCGTCATTTCCTGCACCGAGGTCAGTGCCTGAAAGAGGCCGATCGTGACCCCCGCGACCAGCGCGACCGACAGGAGCGGCGCCGCGATCAGCACGGCGATCCACAAGCCCTGCCGGAGCGTGTCGAAGAAAATCGCGTCCTGCATCAGACCGGCATCCTGAGAATTTCCTGATAGGCCTCGACGACCTTGTTGCGGACGGTCACCGCCGCCTCGATCGCGAGTTCCGTCTGGGCGAGCGCCTGCACCAGCGCATGCGGATCGGCCTGCCCCGCCATCGCGGCTTTGGCAGTGTCTTCGCCCGCCTTGACCGCATCGACGAATGAACTCGCCGCCTGTTCGAAAAGGGAGCCCGGCCCGGAACCGCCCGCTTCCGGCGGGACAGCAGCCCGGGCCTGGGCGTAGCTTTGCGTTGCAAGGGAGGTGTTAAAATCCATTCTAGATCTCCTCAGTCCTTAGCGGCGAAGCAGTTCGAGCAGGGAGGCCGACATTTGCCGGGCCTGATCGAACATGCGCAAATTCGCCTCGTAGCTGCGCTGCGCTTCGCGCGCGTCAGCGATTTCGACCACCAGATCGACATTCGAGCCGTCGTAGTAGCCGTTCTCGTCGGCCATCGGATGGCCGGGTTCGTAGATTTGGGTGAGTTCGGATCGGTCGAGCCGCACCGGGCCAAGGGTGACCTGCCCGGTCGGGGCGCCTTCGGAGACGACCTTCTCGAAGGCGGCAATCTTGCGGTGGTAGCCGGGCGTGTCGGCATTCGCGATATTCTCGGAGCTGTGCCGGAGCCGCATCGCCTGCGCTTTCATGCCTGAGGCGGACAGCGCCATGGATTGGGTGAAATCGCTCATCTTCAACCCCTCCCGAGCGAACTGCGCAGGATGTTGAGCGACGAGCGGTAGATCGCGAGCGACAGGTCATGCTCGCGTTTCACCTCGACCGAGCGGACCATCTCTTCTTCGAGCGAGACCGAATTGCCATCGGGCGAGGTGACACCGGGGGAGGCGATTACCTCGGGCGCGGTGGTGATCGTCGCCGAGGCATCGATGTGACCCGACCGCGTCGCCCGCAGAGCGCCGCTCCCCTCGCTGCGATAGAGGTCTTCGAAAGCTGGCAGGTCACGCGCCGCATAGCCGGGCGTGTCCGCATTGGCGATATTCTCCGCAACCGCGTTCTGGCGGGCTGCGGCGTGGGTGGCCATCGCACTGGCCATTTTCATGATCTCAATCTTCTCGAACATCGGGGCTTCTCCTCCGAGCTATCAACCAAGCTTTAAGAGCGAATCGTTTAGAAAACGTTTCGAGAACATCGGAGGCCAGAATGGCATTTGCGGGATTCGACCTGTTGCGCGCCGAAATGCGCGGTATCGCCAGCGCCCATGCGGTCGGGCGCGTGCGCGAGGTGCGGCGCGGGATGATCGAGGTCAGCGGTCTGGCCCGTTCGGCGGCCCTCGGCGACCGCGCGACGATTCGCTGCCAAAGCGGGCGCGAGATCGGCGCGGAAGTTCTGTCGCTGACGCGCGGGGCGGTCACGGTGCTGCCCGACGGTGCCGCCGATGGCGTGGCGATCGACGACGAGGTGGAGCTGCTCGGTCAGGGCGGGGTCGCCCCGCATGACAGCTGGGTCGGGCGGATCATCGACCCGTTTGGAAAGCCGCTCGACGGGCAACCGCTGATCCACGGCGCGCGCGAGCGTGAGTTGCGCGCAAGCCCTCCGCCTGCCGCCCAGCGCAAGCGGTTGGGCGGCCGGTTGGAGACGTCGCTTGCCGCCTTCGACACGATGCTGCCGCTGGTCCAAGGCCAAAGGGTCGGCCTTTTCGCGGGCTCGGGCGTCGGGAAATCCTCGCTATTGGCGAGTTTCGCGCGTGGGGTCGCTGCCGATATCGTCGTCATCGCGCTAATCGGCGAACGCGGCCGGGAATTGCGGGAATTCGTGGAGAAAACGCTTGGCCCGGAGGGGATGGCCCGCGCGGTGATCGTCGCCGCGACCTCGGATCAATCGCCGCTGGTGCGCCGCCGCTGCGCCTGGGCCGCGATGGCCGTGGCCGAGCATTTCCGCGACGCAGGTCAGCATGTGCTTTTCCTCGCCGACTCGATCACGCGCTTTGCCGAAGCCCATCGTGAGGTCGCTTTGGCCGGGGGCGAACCCGCCTCGCTGCGCGGCTATCCGCCCTCGACCTCCTATCAGATCATGGCCTTGGGAGAGCGCGCGGGCCCCGGCGCCGAAGGGCAGGGCGACATCACCGGTGTATTCTCGGTCCTGGTGGCCGGTTCCGATATGGACGAGCCGATTGCCGATATCCTGCGCGGCGTGCTCGACGGCCATGTCGTGCTGGAGCGCGAGATTGCGGAGCGTGGGCGCTTCCCGGCGATCAATATGCTGCGTTCGGTCTCGCGCTCGCTCCCCGACGCGGCGGATCCCGAGGAAAACCGGCTGATCGGCAAGGCGCGCAGCCTGCTTGGCGCCTATGACCGGGCCGAGATGATGATTCAGGCGGGGCTATATGCGGAAGGCTCGGACCCGCGCATCGACGCGGCGATCAAGGTTTGGCCCGAGCTGGATGCCTTCATTGCCGAACCCGCCCCCGACGGCATCGCGGGCAGTTTCGCGCAGCTGCGCACGATCCTGTCGCAGGTGCCGGGATAGGGTCTAGATCAGGTCCCAAAGCAGCTTCGCGGCCAGCAGCGTCGAGGTTGTCACCAGCAGCGGCTTGATCAGCCGCGCGCCGACCCGCATCGCAAGCCGCGAGCCCAGCCGCGCCCCGGCGATCTGCGCCAGTCCCATCGCGATGCCGAGCACCCAGAGCGGCGAGCCGACCAACAGGAACCCCGTCAGCCCCCCGATATTCGACGAGAAGTTCAGCAGTTTCGTATGCGCCGTCGCCTTGAGCACGCCGTAACCCGCCAGAGTCACGAAACCGATCATGAAGAACGACCCCGTCCCCGGCCCGATCAGCCCGTCGTAAAAACCGATCACCGGTACGAAGGCGGCGGTAAACAGGCCGGGCCGAATACGCTGCACCCGATCCGTGTCGTCCAAACCGGGCCGCAATGCGAAAAACGCGGCGATCGCGACGAGGATGAACGGCAGGGCGATCTCAATCTTGTCAGTCGGAATGCGCGACACGAGAAGCGCCCCCGCCAGCCCACCAAGGAACCCGATCACGGCGGCCAGTAGCTGTTTGCGCAGCACCACATGGCCCGAGGCCGCATAGGAAATCGCCGCGGTTGCCGCCCCGAACGTGCCCTGAATCTTGTTCGTCGCGAGCGATTGCACCGGCGGCACGCCCGCCAGCAAAAGCGCCGGCACCGTGATCAGCCCGCCGCCGCCCGCGATGGAATCGACCACCCCCGCCGCGAAGGCCGCGCCGATCAGCATCACCACCAGATCGAGAGGAAGCTCAAACATTTACACCCCGGTCAGAAGACAGCCGCCTCTTGTCCTGCCCGCGCCGCGAAAAGTAAAGCCGTTGCCTCACCGGGGCCGCAGCCGCTATCACCGAAGCTCAGCCTTGCGGAAGACCCAGATGACCCAATCGCCCCTTGCAGCCGCCCCGCCTTTTGCGAGCCCCTCCCGGTGATCGCGCGCTCGAACCGATATGCGCCGCTCGAGGCGTTCGCGGCCCCCGCGAAACCCTATGCGCAAATCTGGCGCGGGATGCTGGGTCTGGGCGTGATCGTCGCCTTCTACCTGCTCAGCGGCTGGGCGATGATCCTGTTCTTCTCTTCGATGCTCGACGATTTCTCGATGCTTCGGCTGTTTCAGGAAATCGCCCATGGCTCGACGCCGCGCGGCCTCGCCATTCTGTTGGCGAGTTTCGCGCCGCTTCTGATCGCGACTTTCGTCATCAGCCGCCACCTGCATCACCGCGCGCCCGCGACGCTGTTCGGACGGCGGAGCCTCGCCACCTTCACGAAGGTGCTGCCGGTTCTGCTGCTCTTCGCTCTTTTCTCCTTCGGGCTGACCCAGCTCAGCGAGTCCACGGCGCGCTCCAACCCGCTGCTGCATGTGCTGAGCTGGGCGCCGATCGCGCTGCCGCTTCTGGGGGTTCAGATCGCGACCGAAGAGGTGCTGTTTCGCGGCTATCTCCTGCAGCAGCTCGCGGCGCGCTGGCGCAGCCCCCTGATCTGGATGGTCCTGCCCTCGGCGCTCTTCGGGGCACTGCACTATTCGCCCGGCGCCTATGGCAGCAACGCGGTCTGGCCCGCGCTCTGGGCTTTCGGCTTCGGTTGCCTCGCGAGCGACCTGACCGCGCGGACCGGCAATCTCGGCGCAGCCCTTGCGCTGCATTTCGCCAATAACTTCGGCTCGCTTTTCCTCGTCGGCTTCTACGGCCAGCTCGACGGGCTGGCGCTCTACACGATCGTGATCAACACGCGCGACCTGTGGGACCTCTTGCCGTGGCTTCTGCTGGACATGCTGCACCTGCTGATCGCGTGGTTGTTGATCCGCCTCACCCTCCGCGTCTGATTGCAATTCACGCAGGGGCGGCGTATTTCAAGCCAAACCGACCCGCCCCAGCGAGAGGCTCATACGATGAACTGGATCACCAATTACGTCCGTCCTCGGATTAACTCGCTGTTTTCGCGCCGCGAAGTGCCCGAAAACCTTTGGACGAAATGTCCCGAATGCGGGACGATGCTGTTCCACCGGGAGCTGTCGGACAATCTCAACGTCTGCACCAATTGCGACCACCACCTCGCGATCACGCCCCGCGTGCGCTTCGAGGCGCTGTTCGACGGTGGCATCTTCACCGAAGTGAAAGTGCCCGAGCCGATCGCCGATCCGCTGCATTTCAAGGATCAGAAACGCTATCCCGACCGGATGAAGGCGGCGCAGAAATCAACCGGCGAGAAAGAGGCGATGCTGGTCGCCGAGGGCGAGATCGGGCGCACGCCGATCGTCGCGGCCGCGCAGGACTTCACCTTCATGGGCGGCTCGATGGGCATGTATGTCGGCAACGCGATCATCGCGGCGGCCGAACGCGCGGTAAAGCTCAAGCGCCCGCTGGTGCTATTCTCCGCGGCTGGCGGCGCACGGATGCAGGAAGGCATCCTGTCGCTGATGCAGATGCCGCGCACGACCGTCGCCGTGCAGATGCTCAAGGAAGCGGGCCTTCCCTATATTGTCGTGTTGACCCATCCGACGACCGGCGGCGTGACCGCCTCCTATGCGATGCTGGGCGACGTGCATATCGCAGAGCCCAACGCGCTGATCTGTTTCGCGGGCCCGCGCGTGATCGAACAGACCATCCGCGAGAAACTGCCAGAGGGCTTCCAGCGCGCCGAATATCTGCTGGATCACGGGATGCTCGACCGCGTGACGCATCGCATGAAGATGCGCGACGAGCTGATCACCATCCTGCGCATGCTGATGAACCTGCCGCCTGCGGTGAAGGGCGATCTGCCCGCGCCGGAGAAGGCGCTCGAGGAAGCGGTCGCCGAGGCGGCTCCCGAGGCCGAGGCCGAGGCGAAGCCCAAAACCTGATCTTCGACTTGGCTGAAATATCCCGGGGGGCGGCATCAGCCGCGGGGGCAGCGCCCCCTCCCCGGCCCGCCATCTAAGGCCGGAGGGGCCAATGACGCAAAGCTCCGATGATATTCTCGACCGCCTGATGGCGCTGCATCCCAAGGTCATCGACCTGTCGCTCGACCGGATGGAGCGGCTGCTGGCCGATCTCGGCCAGCCCGAACGCGACCTGCCGCCGGTGATCCATATCGCGGGCACCAATGGCAAGGGCTCGACCCAGGCGATGATCCGGGCGGGGCTGGAGGCGGCGGGCAAGCGCGTCCACGCCTATACCTCGCCGCATCTCGCGCGCTTCCACGAGCGTATCCGCATCGCCGGATCGCTGATCTCCGAGACAGATCTGGCCGCGCTGCTCGACGAGGTCGAGGCGGCGAATGGCGGCAAGCCGATCACCTTCTTCGAGGTGACGACGGCGGCGGCGCTTCTGGCCTTCGCGCGGACCCCTGCGGATTTCACGCTGCTGGAAGTGGGGCTTGGCGGGCGGCTCGACGCGACCAACGTGGTCGACACACCCGCGCTGAGCATCATCACGCCGGTCTCGATCGACCATCAGCAATTCCTCGGCGAGACGCTGGCCGAGATCGCGGGCGAGAAGGCCGGGATCATCAAGCGCGGCGTGGCCTGCGTGGTCGGTCCCCAGCAGGAAGCCGCGCTCGACGTGATCGAGGCGCGGGCGGAAAAGCTCGGCGCGCCGCTTCTGGTGCATGGCCAGCATTGGCAGGTCTGGGAAGAGCGCGACCGCCTGATCTTCCAGGACGAGAACGGGCTTCTCGATCTGCCGCTGCCGAACCTGCCCGGCCTGCATCAGATCGCGAATGCCGGGGCGGCGCTCGCGGCATTGCGGCATCTGGGCTTTGACGAGGCCGCCTGCGAGGCGGCGGTGACGAAAGCCGAATGGCCCGCGCGGATGCAACGTCTGCGCCACGGACCGCTGGTAGACGGTGCGCCCGAGGCCGAGGTCTGGCTCGATGGCGGGCATAACCCGGCGGCGGGCGACATGATCGCGAAGACGCTTGGCACATTGCCGAAACGCCCGACCCATCTGATCTGCGGCATGCTCAACACCAAGGACGTGACCGGCTATCTGCGCCCGCTGGCGGATCACGCGGCGAGCCTGCTGGCGGTTTCGATCCCCGGCGAGGCGAACACGCTGCCCGCCGAAGACACCGCCGCAGCCGCGCGCGCGGTCGGAATCGAGGCCCGCCCTGCGGCCTCGGTCGGCTCGGCCATCGCGGGGATCGTCGCGATCCATCCCCATGCCCGCATCCTGATCTGCGGCTCGCTCTACCTCGCGGGCCGGGTGCTGCGCGACAACGCCTGAGGCTGCGGTCTCGCACGAAGTCTGTGCGGGGATACCGGTGGCTGACCTGCGCCCGCGCGCCTATCTTCGCGTGAACAGGAAAGGAGACCACCATGCAGCTTGAGCTTGGGATCGACACGTTCGGCGATGTGACGCGCGGGGAAGACGGCCTGCTGCGCAGCCATGCCGAGGTGATCCGCGACACGTTGGCCGAAGGCGAGCTCGCCGATCAGGTCGGGCTCGACTATATGGGTCTGGGCGAACATCACCGCCCGGATTTCGCGATCTCCTCGACCGAGCCGATCCTCTCGGCGATCCTTGCGCGCACCGAAAAGATCAAGGCGGGTACCTCCGTGACGGTGCTGTCTTCCGACGATCCGATCCGGGTTTTCCAGCGTTTCGCGACGCTGAACGCGCTGGCGCCGGGGCGGGCCGAGATCACCATCGGGCGCGACTCCTTCACCGAGAGCTTCCCGCTCTTCGGGCTCGACCTGAACGATTACGAGGCGCTGTTCACCGAGAAGTCGCAGATCCTGCATCTGCTGGCGACGCAGGAAAAGGTCAGCTTCGACGCCCAGATGCGCCCGCCGCTGAAGAACGTCACCGTCTATCCGCGCCCCGAGGCGCCGCTGCAGATCTGGCGCGGGGTCGGCGGGTCGCCGCAATCGGTGGTCGAGACCGCCGCGATGCAGATGGATCTGATGCTGGCGATCATCGGCGGGGATTCGACCCGGTTCAAACCGCATGTCGATCTCTATCACCGCGCGCATGAACAGATGGGCACCAAGCCCGGCAAGATCGGCGTCCATTCGCCCGGCCATATCGCCGAGACCGACGAGATCGCGCAGGAAGAGTTCTACGAAGGCTATGCGCGGATGCATGACATGATCGGGCGCTCGCGCGGTTGGCCGCCGTTGCGGCGCGAGGCCTACCTGTCCGAGATCGAGCATGGCTCGCTCTATGTCGGCAGCCCGGAAACCGTGGCGCGCAAGATCGCGCGGACGGTGAAGGCCTTGGACCTGTCGCGGTTCACGCTGAAATATAGCGGCGGGCCGCAGAACCCTGCGCATCTGCGCAAGACGATCGAGCTTTACGGCACCAAGGTCCGCCCGCTTCTGGCAGAAATGCTGGCTTAAGCCTCAGCCGCCCAGCCGTCTGCCTGCATCTCGCGCAGGCGGCTGGCGGTGCGCTCGAATTCGAACGTGCCTTCGCCTTCGACATAAAGCCGCTCGGGCTCGTCCGCGGCCGAGCAGATCAGCCGGACCTTGCCCTCGTAAAGCGAGTCGATGAGCGTGACGAAGCGCTTCGCCTCGTTGAAGTTCGAGGCCGAGAGCAGCGGAATATCGTCGAGCAGCAGAACCTTCACCGCATCCGCGATGGCGAGGTAATCCGCCGGACCCAGCGGCTGCGCGCAGAGATCCCAGAAGCTCGCGCGGCCGACCCCGTTGTGGAAATGCGGGATTTCGACCACACGGCCTTTAACCGGGATGTCGAGCTTGCCGTGATGATCGCCCCCGGTCAGCTCATCCCAAAGCGCATCCATCTTCGCGCGCGCCTCGCGGCCCGCAGGCGTGAAATAGACCTGTTGGCCTGCCAGACGGTGCTGGCGATAATCGGTCTCGGAGGCCAGTTCATAGACGTCGAGCTTCTCGCGGATCAGCCCAATGAAGGGCAGGAAAAGCTGGCGGTTGAGCCCGTTCTTGTAGAGGTCTTCGGGCACCCGGTTCGAGGTGGTGACGATGGTCACGCCGCGCTCGAACAGCGCCTCGAACAGGCGGCCCACGATCATCGCGTCGGCAATGTCCGTGATCTGCATCTCGTCGAAGCACAGCAGCCGCAGCGAGCCTGCCACCTCTTCGGCCACGGGGCGCATCGCATCGACCGTATTGGCCCGGCGTGCATCGTCGAGCTTGCCTTGGACTTCCTGCATGAAAGCGTGGAAGTGCACCCGGCGTTTCGGCACGTCGGTCTGGCCGAAGAACAGGTCCATCAGCATGGATTTCCCGCGCCCGACACCGCCCCAGATATAGAGGCCGCGCACGCCTTCCACCGGCTTGATCTTGCGCTTGAAGAGCCCGCGCTTCACCGGCTCGGGCGCAGGCGCCTCTTCCAGCGCGCGGCGCACGCGCTCCAGCTCGGGCAGAATGGCGCGTTGGGCGGGATCGGGGTTGAGGTCCCCGTTCTCCACCATGGACTCGTAAAACTCGGGCAGACTGCGTTTCATGACGTTCCGATATAGCGCGCTCACGGGATTGAAAAGCCCCGCGGCTTGCGCGAGCATCCGATCCGGAGGAGGACCCCATGGCCAAGGAATTACCGCTGCTCGGCGCTGCGCTGAGCCTCGATATGCTCGCGCATCATCGCGACTGGATTCTGAACGACCAGCGCGATCTGGAATTGCAGAGCTTCTGCTGGCCGAACGCCACGGATGCGGACCTGCGCAAGATGGTCACGCGGACGAGGGAATTGCTCGACGGCTATACCGGGCGGCTCGGGCTGCACGGGCCCTTCACCTCGTTCAATATCGACTGCGCCGATTCCGAGATCATCGAGATCATCCGCGCCCGGATGCTGCGCGTGCTGGAGATCACGGCGGAGCTGGGCGGCGATCAGATGGTGATCCACTCGCCCTACACGCTCTGGAAGGAAGCCGATCTGGAGCAGAACCCCGCAAACGGGTTCATTCAGGTCGAACGCGTGCGCTATGTCCTGACCCCGGTGATCGAACGCGCCGAGGAGCTGGGCGTGACGCTGGTCATCGAAAACTGCGAGGACATCACGCCGAGCCTGCGTGTCGAACTGGCCGCGAAGATGAAGAGCAAAGCGGTGAAGGTCTCGCTCGATACCGGCCATGCGCAGTTCATGCATCGCCGCTGCGGCGCTCCGCCCGTCGATGTGTTCGTCCATGCGGCGGGCGCGGCGCTGGAACACGTCCACCTGCAGGATATCGACGGCTATGGCGACCGGCACTGGCATCCGGGCGAGGGCACGATCGCGTGGCATTCGGTGTTCAAGGCGCTCGGCAAGCTGCCGAAGATGCCGCGACTGATTTTAGAAGTGAATGACGAGATTGGCGTGAGAAAAGGCGCGGACTATCTGGAATCGCTGGGCCTCGCGCGGTAACGGCTACGTGCGCCCCCGCCCCTCGCCTTGTGAAGCGTGGGGGCAAAGCGTAATCTCTGCGCCGCAGAAAAGCCGACAGGAGTTCTTATGGCCAAACCGACCCCGCAACGTCTTCACCTCGTCTTCGGCGGCGAGCTGGTGACCCCGAGCCGCACCGAGTTCAAGAATGTCGACGATATCCATATCGTCGGGATGTATCCGAACTATGCCTCCGCCTATGCCGCGTGGAAGGCCGAGGCGCAGCGCACCGTCGACGACGCCCATACCCGTTACTTCATCGCGCACCTGCATCGCCTGCGTGACGAAGAGCTCGAGGTGTCGACCACCGAAGAGCTCGGCAACTAAGGCTGGCATGGCGCGCTCTCTTCCTCTCTGGCTCAGACTGCAACTCTCTGCCTTGCGTCCTGCGGGACCCAAGGCGAAAGCCGCGGTCGAGGCCGGTCAGGAGGAAGATCGCGCCGACACCCCGCTGCTGTGGATCTGGGCTGCGGGGACATGCGCGGAGGCCGCCGGTCTGGTCGCGCGCAGGGTGGCCGCGCGGATGCCCGATATTAGCATCGCGATGACGGTGCGCGGCGCGGAAGATCCGCCGGACGGGCTGCCCGAAGAGGTCTATTTCCGGCCCACCCCTGAGGATCGTCCCGCGTCCGTCCGTCTGGTGTTGGATGCGTGGCGCCCCGATCTCGTGCTCATCATGGACGACACGCTGCCCGCCGCGCTGATCGCGGAGACGCAGAAACGCGGCATCGCCAGCGTTCTGGCCGATGCGAAACTCGGCGGTCAGGATGGGCTGCGCCTCGATGACGTCTCGCTGACGCTGCTGGGCCGGATCGACCGCATCTACCTGCGCGACGAGGCGAGCCTCGAACGGGTGGGCGACCGGCTGAACGGGCCGGTGATCGTGGTCAATGACGGCGCGCTTGGCGAGCCGCCGCAGCCGCTTTACGGCTCCGAGGCAGAGCGCGCCTCGATGGCAGAATCGATGGGTGCGCGTCCGGTCTGGCTGGCCGCTGCCGTGCCCGAGGCCGAGGTCGGCCCGGTGACGGCCGCGCATCGCTACGCCCAGCGCCACGCGCATCGGCTGCTGCTTTTGCTAGCCCCGGATGAAGAATCCCAAGGCGAAGCCCTCGCCGCGCAACTGACCGCCGAGGGCTGGTCGGTCGCGCGCCGGTCGCTCGAGGGCGAACCGGAACTGACGACCGAGATTTTCATTGCCGACGACGTGATGGAATACGGGCTTTGGTATCGGCTGGCCGCGCTGAGCTATATGGGCGGCACCTTGTCGGGAACGGCGCAGTCGTCGCGCTCCCCGGTCGAGGCGGCGGCGCTTGGCTCTGCGATCCTGCACGGCCCGAAACTTGCGCCTTTCCGCGAAGATTACCTGCGGCTCGAGGCTGCGAAAGCCTGTCGCGGCGTCGTTGTGCCCGAGGATCTGCCCGAAGTGGTCGCGGACCTGATCGCGCCGGAACGCTCTGCGCAGCTGGCCCATAACGCCTGGGCGGTGACCTCGGGCGGCGCCGGCGCGGTGGAGACCATCGCCCGCGATCTGGTCGAGATCCTCTCGGGCACCCAGCCCGCACGGGTGGCGTGATGGGCGCGCCGGGCTTCTGGTTCAACGCCCCCGCCACGCCGGGTCTGCGGGCGCGGCTTCTGTCGCCGCTCGGCGCGATTTACGCGGCGATGACGAAGCGGCGTGTGGCCCAGCCGGGGCTGCGGCTTGACGTGCCGGTGATCTCGGTCGGGAACATCAACGCGGGCGGGACCGGCAAGACGCCGACGGTAATCTGGCTGGTGCAACGGCTGGCCGCACGCGGTGTGACTGCCCATGTGGTCACGCGCGGCTATGGCGGGTCGCTCGAAGGGCCGGTGCAGGTCGATGAGCGCAGCCATCGCGCCGAAGAGACCGGGGACGAGCCGCTGCTGCTGTCCGCCTTCGCGCCGGTCTGGGTGGCGCGCGACCGGGCCGCCGGGGCGCAGGCGGCGGTCGCGGCCGGAGCGCAGGTGATCGTGCTCGACGACGCCCATCAGAACCCCGCATTGCACAAAGACCTCTCCATCGTGGTGGTCGACGCGCATAAGGGCTTCGGCAACGGGCGCTGCCTGCCTGCCGGGCCGCTGCGCGAACCGATCGAGGCCGGAATGACCCGCGCAGACTTTCTGCTGTCGATCGGGCCGGAAGCTGCACAGGCTGAATTCGCTAATTTCTGGAGTTCCAGAATTTCGAAACCACATTTGACGGGACAGCTCGCACCGCTGCAGACGGGCATGGATTGGGAAGGGCTTCCCGTCCTCGCCTTCGCAGGCATCGGCCATCCCGAGAAGTTCTTCGCCACCCTGAGCAGTCTTGGCGCGGAGTTGCTGCGCGGCGAGGCGCTGGAAGATCACCAGCCATTCACGACCCGCCTGTTGCAGCGCATCGAGGCGGAGGCCGACATGCTTGGCGCGCAGATGGTGACGACCGAGAAGGACGCGGTCCGCCTGCCGGAAAGCTTCCGCCCGAAAGTGCTCGCCCTGCCGGTGCGGCTCGAGATCGACGACCCTACAGCGCTCGACGCAGCGCTCGACCGGCTCGGGATATGAAAAAGGCCGGCCCCGTAGGACCGGCCTTCGTAACATCTGTCGTCGCGATCAGTTGGCTTTCTGCGCCAGCTCGTCGTCGAGGATTTTCTTGAAGTCGTCCCAAGCCATGTTGGAGTGCTTCTCGCCGTCGATGATGAAGGTCGGCGTCGCGTCGATCTTGTCGTCGCCCGCGTTCTTCTGGAAGGTCGCGACCATCCGCTCGGCGCGCTTCTCGTCGTTCATGCAGGCGGTGACCTGATCGTCGCTCAGCCCGGCCTGCAGGCCGATCTTGCGCAGGTTGTCCGCGATGGTCTGCGGCTTGCCGTCGCCGATCCAGTCCTTCTGCTTGTTATAGATCATGTCTGCGATCGCGTAATATTTCGGATCGCCACCACATTGCGCGATCAGACCAGCCCAGACACCGAACTTGTCGAAGTAAACTTCGCGCTGGATGAACTTCACCTTGCCGGTGTCGATGTAGTTCTTCTTCAGCTGCGGATACTCGACCTTGTGCCACTCGGCACAGTGCGGGCAGGTGTAGGAGGCGTATTCGATCACGGTGACCGGCGCATCTTCCTGACCCAGAACCACGTCGGGCAGCGTCTCGACATCTTTGCTCGCCGTTGCTTCCTGCGCTTGGGCCGCAGTGATCAGGCTCGCCTCGCTATGTTGGCTGGCATACCAGCCGCCCGTCGCGAGGAGCCCCATGACAGCCGCGCCGCCGAGGATCGAAAGAGTTTTGCTCATCTATCTGCCTTTCTTGTGTGCAGCCCGCTCTGCGGACTTCGATAGAACGTTTCTTGCCAGTTCTTCCAGCGCCGATTTGAGATCGGCATCGCCACAATCGGCCACCTGCGCTTTCGCCTCTTCGGCGACGTGGGGGTCCGGTTTGCGGGGTTCGGATTTGGGTTTCGGTGCGAATTGCGCCTGACCTTCGGCGAAGCCGGTCGGCGCCGTCTGCGTCAGCGAAATGCGCGAAATCGCGTTATAGCCGTAGCAGGCATTCACCTTGTCGCGGATTTGCGGCAACTGCATCTGCAGCATCGGTGCCGCCGCCCCGGTCGTCAGCAAGGTAAGGGTCGCGCCGAAGCCGCCTTTGGTGTAGCCGATCTTGACCGGGCGGCATTGCGCGGCCGTCTCAGGGCCGACGACTTCCGCCCAATGGGTCAGCAGGCGCGAGACCGCAAAACCACGCGCTTCACCCGCGGCGCGGATACGGTTGCGCAGCAGCCCGCCCGCGGCTTCAAAGCCACGCATCCGCCGGGCAGGCGTCTTTTGCGGGTCGCTTTTTTTCATTCGTGGGCGGTTCCTCTTGATCCATCCCATTCTAGGAAGCACATCGGGCCGGGCCAACCGGTCGGCAAGAGGGGAGCATAAACATTGCGTGACGGTAAAGGGGCAATCGGCGAAACCCTGCTCAACTGGTATGACGCAAATGCCCGCGTCATGCCGTGGCGCGTGTCGCCTGCGGATCGTGCAGAGGGCGAACGGCCCGATCCCTATCGCGTCTGGCTCTCCGAGGTGATGCTGCAGCAGACCACGGTCGCCGCCGTGCGCGACTATTTCCGCCGTTTCACGGAGCGCTGGCCCGATGTCGGCGCATTGGCAGCGGCCGAGGATGGCGACGTGATGGCCGAATGGGCCGGGCTCGGCTATTACGCCCGCGCCCGCAACCTGCTGAAATGCGCCCGTGTCGTGGCGGGAGAATTGGACGGGCGCTTCCCCGAAACGGCAGCAGAGCTGCAAAAGCTGCCCGGCATCGGCCCCTACACCTCCGCCGCCATCGCCGCCATCGCCTATGACGAGCCGGTCGCCGTGGTCGACGGCAACGTCGAGCGTGTCGTCTCGCGGCTCTACTCGGTCGAGACGCCGCTACCCGGTGCGAAGACGGAGCTGACCGAATTGACGGCGCAGATCACGCCCGAGGACCGACCCGGAGATTTCGCACAGGCGATGATGGATCTGGGCGCGACGATCTGCACACCGCGCAATCCGGCCTGTGGCATCTGCCCGCTCATTGATGCCTGCACCGCCCGCGCCGCCGGGTTCGCCGAGACGCTCCCACGCAAGGCTCCGAAAAAGGAAAAGCCCACCCGCCGTGGCTTCGCCTATGTCGCGATGAACGGCGAGGGCGACGTGCTGCTGGAGCGCCGTCCCGACAAGGGGCTGCTGGGCGGCACGCTGGGCTTTCCCGGCTCGGACTGGTCCGACGCGCCGACACCTGCCCCGCCGATGCAGGCCGACTGGGCGCTCTCTCCTGTCGAGGTGCGCCACACCTTCACCCATTTCCACCTGATCCTGCAGGTCCACGTCACTCGCGCGGAGGCCGGCGCCATGACCCCGCGCGCCGATTTCCGGCCCGGCGATTTGCCCACCCTGATGCGCAAGGTCTGGGATGCCGCCCAAAGCGCCGATTGGCCGCAAGCTGAATGATTGTATCGGGTTAGCGTTCGGCTAGTATGACCGCGCCCGCATCTCTCACGAGGCCCCGATGTCCAGCCGCGACGAAATCCGCCGCCCCTCTCACGCCCTGCCCTTCTGGCTGTCGCTCGGCACCGTGCCGCTGGCGGGGATCGAGGCGTGGTTCGGCGGTTGGACCCTGATCCTGCTGCCCGCCTATGCGTGGTGGCTGACGACCGTGCTCGACCAGCTGCTGGGCCGCAACGAGGATCAGCCCGACACCGAGACGCCCGAGGACGAGTTGTTCTGGTATCGCGCGATCACGCTGATCTGGTTCCCGATACAGGCGGCGGTGATCTACGGCACGATCTGGTGGGTAAGCCACACCAGCCATCTCGGCGCGCTCGAGATCGTCGCCCTGATGTTCGGCGTGGGCGTGATCTCGGGCACGATCGGCATCGTCTATGCCCATGAATTGCTGCACCAGAAGAGCAAGCTGGAACGCTGGCTGGGCGATCTGCTGCTGGCCAGCGTCCTTTATTCCCATTTCCGGACCGAGCATCTGCTGGTCCATCACCTCTGGGTCGGCACGCCCCGCGATGCGGTCTCGGCACGCTACAACGAGGGGTTTCACCGCTTCTTCTGGCGAGTGATTTTCGAGTGCCCCGGCTCGGCCTGGAAAGCCGAGAAGCTGAAACTGAGCCGCGCGGGCCGCCCGGTCTGGCACCGCTCCAACCCGTTCTGGCGCTACGGCGCATTGCAGGCGCTGGCGCTGATCGTGGCGGCGCTACTGGGTGGCTGGATGGGGCTCGGCCTGTTCCTGCTGCAGGCGCTCTTCGCGGTCTGGCAGTTGGAGCTGACCAACTATGTCGAGCATTACGGCCTGACGCGGCGCTACAAGGGCGAGGGGCGCTATGAGCATGTCTTGCCGCGCCATAGCTGGAACGCCGATCACACCGCCTCGAACTGGCTGCTGATCAACCTGCAGCGCCATTCGGATCACCATTACAAACCCGACCGCCGCTTCCCGCTCCTGCAGACCTACGATGCCGAGGACGCCCCGCAGCTGCCCTTCGGCTATCCCGGCATGACGGCGCTCGCGATGATCCCACCGCTCTGGCGGCGCCGGATGAACCCGCGCGTTCGGGCGTGGCGGCGGAAATACTACCCGGATGTCGAGGACTGGACACCCTATAACAAGGGCACGACGCCGCTGCCGCGCGGCTCTTTCTGACTAGCCTCTTCCTCTTGGCAGAAATATCCCCGCCGGAGGCTCCCGCAGGTTCCGCCAGCACAAGCGTCAGGTCACGACGCGCATCGTCAGGTTGATCCGCCCGCCCTTCGGCATCAGCGGCGAGGTGCCGGGCTTCACGCGGTCGATCCCATGATAGAGCAGCCGCGCCTCGCCCCCCATCACCATCACATCGCCCGAGCGCAGCCAGAGGCTTTCTGTCTTGCCCCCACGGGTGCGGTTGCCGATCCGAAACAGCCCGTCATCGCCCAGCGAGACCGAGACCACGGGCTGATCGAAATCCTGTTCGTCGCGGTCCTGATGCATCCCCATCTTCGCGCCTTCGCCGTAGAAATTGATGAGACAGCATTCCGGAGCGCGGCTCGTCCCCGAGACCGCCTCCCAGATATCGAGGATCGGCTGCGGAATTGCGGGCCAGGGCTGGCCGTCGGGATGGGTCTCCGAATAGCGGTAGCCGCGCCGGTCGGAGATCCAGCCGAACCGCCCGGCCGACGTCATGCGCACCGACATCGGCTTGCCGTAGGGGGTCATCGGCGAGAAGAGCGGCGCCTGCGCGACGACACCGCGCAGCGTCTCGATCAGCGCCTTTTGCTCGTCGAGGTCCAGCCAGCCGGGATAATGCCGGAAGCCGCGAATCTCCTGCGGATCGGGCCGAGATATTGCGTGTTTCGGATTTTCTGTCATTTTCTCACCCTCTTCCTCGGGGGAGCCTTCTTGCAGCCCGATTTTCCCCTCCTTATATACGCTTCGAAGCCGAAGGCGGCTCACACCGCCGGATAGCAGAACATGAAACCGAAACCCAAGGGATAGGGGCCGGGGGCCTGAATGGACCCGTTCCCCGTCATATCGCCAAGAGAGGTAACATCATGGGTAAAGTCATTGGTATCGACCTCGGGACCACGAACTCCTGCGTCGCCATCATGGATGGCGCACAGCCCCGAGTGATTGAAAACTCCGAAGGGGCGCGCACCACCCCCTCGATCGTCGCCTATACGGACGACGAACGTCTGGTCGGCCAGCCGGCGAAACGTCAGGCGGTCACCAACCCCTCGAACACCGTTTTCGCTGTTAAGCGTCTGATCGGTCGCCGCACGACCGACGCGGAAGTCGAGAAGGACAAGAAACTCGTCCCCTACAACATTGTCGACGGCGGCAATGGCGACGCATGGGTCGAAGTGAAGGGCGACAAGTACTCCCCCGCACAGGTTTCGGCCGTGATTCTTCAGAAGATGAAGGAAACCGCCGAGAGCTATCTGGGTGAGGAAGTCACGCAGGCCGTCATTACCGTGCCCGCCTACTTCAACGACGCTCAGCGTCAGGCGACGAAAGACGCCGGCAAGATCGCTGGCCTCGAAGTGCTGCGCATCATCAACGAGCCGACCGCGGCTGCGCTGGCCTATGGCCTCGACAAGAAAGAATCGAAAACCATCGCGGTCTATGACCTTGGCGGCGGTACGTTCGACATCACCATCCTCGAGATCGACGACGGTCTCTTCGAAGTGAAATCGACCAACGGCGACACGTTCCTCGGCGGCGAAGACTTCGACATGCGCATCGTCAACTACCTCGCGGACGAGTTCAAGAAAGAGCATGGCGTCGACCTGACCAAGGACAAGATGGCGCTGCAGCGTCTGAAGGAAGCGGCCGAGAAAGCGAAGATCGAGCTGTCGAGCTCAAGCCAGACCGAGATCAACCAGCCCTTCATCTCGATGGGCAAAGACGGCACGCCGCTGCACATGGTCATGAAACTGACCCGTGCGAAGCTGGAAAGCCTCGTGAGCGACCTGATCAAGGCCTCGCTGAAGCCCTGTGCCGCCGCGCTCAAGGATGCGGGCGTCTCCAAGGACGAGATCGACGAAGTCGTGCTCGTCGGCGGTATGACCCGTATGCCGAAAGTCGTGGAAGAAGTGACCGGCTTCTTCGGCAAAGAGCCCCATAAAGGTGTGAACCCGGATGAGGTCGTGGCGCTCGGTGCGGCCATTCAGGCCGGCGTTCTGCAAGGTGACGTGAAAGACGTCGTTCTGCTCGACGTGACCCCCCTGTCGCTCGGCATCGAGACGCTGGGTGGCGTGTTCACCCGCCTGATCGATCGCAACACGACGATCCCGACGAAGAAGAGCCAGGTGTTCTCCACCGCGGAAGACAACCAGAACGCAGTGACGATCCGGGTCTTCCAGGGTGAGCGCGAGATGGCTGCCGACAACAAGATGCTCGGCATGTTCAACCTCGAGGACATCCCGCCGGCCCCGCGCGGCATGCCGCAGATCGAAGTGACCTTCGACATCGACGCCAACGGCATCGTGTCCGTTTCGGCGAAGGACAAGGGCACCGGCAAGGAGCAGAAGATCACGATCCAGGCGTCCGGCGGTCTGACCGACGACGAGATCGAGAAAATGGTTCAGGACGCCGAGGCGAATGCCGACGCGGACAAGTCCCGCAAGGAACTGGTCGAAACCAAGAACCAGGGCGAATCGCTCCTGCACTCGACCCGCAAGTCGCTCGAAGATCACGGCGACAAGGTCGATGCCTCGACCGTCGAAGCGATCGAACTGGCGGCCAACGCGCTTGAGGAAGCCCTCAAGACCGAGGAAGCCGGCAAGATCAAAGGCGCGATCCAGAACCTGACGGATGCGGCGATGAAACTCGGCGAGGCCATCTACAAGGCCGAGCAGGAGAAAGCCGGTCAGGACGAGAGCTCCAACGACGAAGACAGCCCGCGCGATGTCGATGAAGATATCGTCGACGCTGACTTCGAAGATCTGGGCGAGGACGAGCGCAAGTAATTGCGCATGGAATGTCGGGCGGGCCTGCCTTTTTCCAAGGGCGGGCCCGCCTGCGTTCCGCCAAGGGGGTAACCAATGGCAAAACGCGACTATTACGACGTTCTGGGAACTGCCAAAGGCGCCTCGGCCGAAGAGATCAAGAAAGCCTATCGCAAGAAGGCGAAAGAGCTTCATCCCGATCGCAATTCCGACAATCCCGATGCCGAGACCCAGTTCAAGGAAGTGAACGAGGCTTATGACGTCCTCAAGGACGCCGAGAAGAAGGCCGCTTACGACCGGTTCGGTCATGCGGCGTTCGAAGGCGGCATGGGCGGCGGGCGTCCGGGCGGCGGCTATGGCGGCGCGGGCGGTCAGGGCGACTTCGCCTCGGCCTTCTCCGACGTCTTCGAAGACCTGTTCGGTGATTTCATGGGCGGCGGCAGAGCCGGTCCCGGCGGTGGGCGTTCGCGCGCACAGCGGGGCTCCGATCTGCGCTACAACATGCGCGTCACGCTCGAAGAGGCGTATCGCGGCACCCACAAGACGATCAACGTGCCGAGCTCGGCCGCCTGTACGGCGTGTAACGGCTCCGGCGCGGAGGGCGGCTCCGAGCCGCAGACCTGTCCGACCTGCTCGGGTCTGGGCAAGGTGCGTGCGCAGAACGGCTTCTTCACGGTCGAGCGGACCTGCCCGACCTGCGGTGGCCAGGGTCAGGTGGTGAAGAACCCCTGCAAGGTCTGCCATGGTGCAGGCCGCGTGGAGGTCGATCGCCAGCTTCAGGTCAACATCCCCCCGGGGGTCGAGACCGGCACCCGTATCCGTCACGCCGGCGAAGGCGAGGCGGGGCTGCGCGGTGGTCCGTCGGGCGATCTCTACATCTTCATCGAGGTCCAGCCGCACGCGATCTTCGAACGCGAAGGCACCGATCTGCATTGCCGTGTGCCGGTCAGCATGGCGACCGCAGCCCTTGGGGGCGAAGTCGAAGTGCCGACGATAGATGGCGGCCGAAGCCGTGTGAAGATCCCGGCCGGCAGCCAATCGGGTCGGCAGATGCGCCTGCGTGGCAAGGGTATGCCCGCGCTGCGCGGCGGCGGGGCCGGCGACATGTTCATCGAACTGGCCGTCGAAACCCCGGTGAATCTGACCGCACGACAGAAGGAAATCCTCAAGGAGTTCCAGGGGATCGAAGCCGAAAACAACCCGGAAGGCGCGAGTTTCTTCAAGAAAGTCAAAAGCTTCTGGGATGGCATGACCCAGTGATAATTTCGAAAAGGCGCCTTCGGGCGTCTTTTTTCTTGTCCGGCTCGCAACCGATTAAGGCTTTCTTCAATCCGAATCGTTCATGGTCTGTTTCATGGACCAGATGCCCCATCATATGCAGGAGCCTCCGCTGCCGTTGTTCAACGGCGGCAGCGCGATCCGTCCGCCGCCGGGCACGTCCAAGCCGTCCTATCTGTTCGATCATCGGCAACGGCTGCGCACGCGGTTCATGGAAGGCGGCGCGCAGGCCCTACCCGATTACGAACTGCTCGAAATGGTGCTGTTTCGCGCGATCCCGCGGCAGGACGTCAAACCCCTCGCCCGTCGCCTGATCGAAACCTTCGGCGATTTCGGGCGAGTGGTCTCTGCCCCGCCCGCCCGCCTGCGCCAAGTGACCGGCGTGGGCGAGGCCGTGGTGATCGAGCTGAAGCTGGTGGAGGCCTCGGCGCAAAGGCTCGCACGGTCAAAGGTGATGCATCGCCCCGTGCTCAGCTCGTGGCAGGCGCTCGTCGATTACTGTCACATGACGATGTCCCATGCCGAGACGGAGCAGTTTCGCCTGCTGCTGCTGGACCGGAAGAACGCGCTGATTGCGGATGAGGAACAGGGCCGCGGCACAGTGGATCATGTTCCCGTCTATCCGCGCGAGGTGATGAAGCGCGCGCTGGAGGCCAATGCCTCGGCGCTAATCCTTGTTCATAATCATCCTTCGGGCGACCCGACCCCGTCGGAGGCGGATATCGCCCTCACACGGCAGATCGATGAGGCGGCGAAGCTCTTCGGCATCGTGCTGCACGATCACCTGATCCTCGGGAAAGACTGCGAGATCAGCCTGCGGTCGGAGGGTTACTTCTGAGCGGTCAGGCCCTGGGACTCGAACCCATCAAGTGGAAGAACCACCGCGCCGCCATCGGAGGGACAGGCGGGCAGATCGAGAGAGATCGGCATCGCTGCAGTCCCGGTGCCATGCATCCGCATCAGCCGGCCGCCCACCGACTTGCCGCAATCTTCGGAGGACAGCGTCGCCTCGAGTTGCAGCTTGAGCGCGGTAAGCGTCTTGGGTGCGGTGTAGATTTCGATGCGCTTGCCATCTGCGGAGGTGAAGCTTTGCATATAGCCGCCCAGCGAAGTGTCCGGCGTGCGCGGCTGGGTCACGTCGAGATGGCCTGCATCGTCGAACTGCGCGCCGTTCTCATAGGCGTTCAGATGCAAAGGGCTTTGTCCATCGGTCACCCAGATCGCGCGGTTGATCTTATCGAGCCCCGACGCCGCGGCCTCGACCTGTGCGATCGTCGATCCACCGGTGGTGACTTCCAGCGAGGTCATGGGCGCAAGCAACGGCAGAATAGCCGAGAAAGCCCCCGCCTTGTCGGTCTGACCGGCAATCGAGAGCGACGCATCACGGATCGCCAGTTTCGTATCCGGGTGGCATGGCGCGCTCAGCTCCAGCTTGGTCAGCCCATCGCCTGCGGGGGCAACCGACAGGACGGCGTGCCCGCAATCGGCAGCGCCGGTTTTCAACGGCATCGGTTGCGGAAGCGAAGAGGTGAACCGGTCGCCCGATGTGCGCACGGTCGCGGGCACAATGCCGACACCGGGATCCGTCGCGAAATGATAGACCGGCGGATTGCGAAGAACGGTTTTCGAAATGAGCTGAACCCGCGGTTCCTCCCGCGGCTCGACCCGATTTCTCCAAGTCTCGCGGCTGACCGAGCTTGCCACCAAAGACGCACCGAGTTGCGGACGCGGACCCACGCTTTGCATCACATGACCCGTCGCGGCGGCGAGCAGGAACGTCGCTCCGATCATGGATATCTTGCGAATGGTGCGCATCGCCGCCTCGGACTGGGGTCTGTGTTAGAAAACTGCTTAAGCAATTCCTAATGTCCGAAAGCGGCGAAGCTGCGGCGCGAATTGGGAAATCGCGTCTCTCACGCGGACGGCGCGGGGGGTGGACCTGCCAAGAGTGTCAATGACTCCAACAAGATATGGAAAAGGCGGCCGAAGCCGCCTCAACTTTGCCACATTCGCGTCAGAGTTGTGTCAAGCCAGTTGCCCGTGGCAATGCTTGAACTTCTTCCCCGACCCGCAGGGGCAGGGATCGTTGCGCGACGGCTCGCCCCAGGTCGCCGGATTCGTCTCGTCGAATCCCGGCAGCGGTTCGCCCACTACCTCGACCTCGGGCATCGCCTCGGTCGGCGCCTCCGCCGACGCTTCGGTCGGTGCGGGCTGCTGTTGTTGCGCCTGCATCATCTGCGCCTGCTCTTCTTCGGTGAGCGGACGAATGCGGGCCAGCTGCTGCGTCACTTCCGAGCGCAGGCTGTCGAGCATGATCTCGAACAGCTGGAAGCCTTCGGTCTTGAATTCCGACAGCGGATCGCGCTGCGCATAGCCGCGGAAACCGATGGTCTGGCGCAGCTGATCGAGCGTGACCAGATGCTCGCGCCATTTCGCGTCGATGATCTGCAGCAGAACCTGCTTTTCGATCATCTGCATCGTGTCGGCACCGAAAGCTTCGGCCTTCTCGGCCATCAGCGTATCGGTCGCCTCTTCGAGACGCTCGGTGACGACTTCCTGATCGACGCCCTCTTCCTCGGCCCATTCCGCAAGCGGCACGTCGAGGTTAAGCTGTTCGATCACCTCTTGGTGCATGCCTTCGACATCCCATTGATCGGCATAGGATTTCGGCGGCATGTAGCGGTCCACGAGATCCTCGATCACCTGCACGCGCATGTCGCGGGTGATCTCGCCGACCTCGTCGGTTTCCATGATTTCGCGACGCTGCGAGAAGACCGCTTTCCGCTGGTCGTTCATCACGTCATCGAATTTCAGAAGCTGCTTACGGATGTCGAAGTTGCGGCCCTCGACCTTCGCCTGTGCGCGCTCGAGCGACTTGTTCACCCACGGGTGGACGATCGCCTCGCCCTCTTTCATGCCCAGCTTGGACAGGACCGAATCGAGCTTGTCGGAACCGAAGATCCGCATCAGGTCGTCTTCGAGCGAGAGGAAGAACAGCGAGCGACCCGGGTCGCCCTGACGGCCCGAACGGCCGCGCAGCTGGTTGTCGATGCGGCGGCTTTCGTGGCGCTCGGTCGCGAGAACGAACAGGCCGCCCGCCTCCAGAACTTTCGCCTTTTCCTCGGCGGTCGCCGCGTCGATCCGCTTGCGGACCTCTTCGGGATCGGCGTCGGGATTAGCTGCCAGTTCCTCCTGCACGCGCATCTCGACGTTACCGCCAAGCTGAATATCGGTCCCGCGGCCTGCCATGTTGGTCGCGATGGTCACCGCGCCCAGACGACCGGCCTCGGCGACGATGGTCGCTTCCTGCTCGTGCTGGCGGGCGTTCAGGACGTTGTGCTTGATGCCGGCCTTCTTGAGCATGTCCGAGAGCATCTCGGATTTCTCGATCGAGGTGGTGCCGACGAGCATCGGCTGGCCCTTCTCGTTGGCTTTCTTGATCGCCTCGACCACGGCGTCGTATTTTTCCTGCGCCGTGCGGTAGACGCGGTCGTGTTCGTCTTTCCGCGCGATCGGGCGGTTGGTCGGGATCTCGACCACGCCCAGCGAATAGATCTCGGCGAATTCCTCGGCCTCGGTGGCCGCGGTACCGGTCATGCCGCCGAGCTTGTCGTAGAGGCGGAAGTAGTTCTGGAAGGTGACCGAGGCCAGCGTCACGTTCTCGGGCTGGATCTCGACGCCTTCCTTGGCTTCGATCGCCTGATGCAGGCCTTCGGACAGACGGCGGCCCTTCATCATGCGGCCGGTGAATTCGTCGACCAGCACGATCTCGCCCGATTGCACGACGTAGTTCTGATCCTTGAAGAACAGCTTGTGGGCGCGCAGGGCCTGGTTGACGTGGTGCACGATGGTCGTGCTTTCCGGATCGTAGAGCGACTGACCCTCGGGGAGCACGCCCGCCTCCAGCAGGAGGTTTTCGAGGAAGTCGTTGCCCTCTTCGGTGAAGGTCGCGGTGCGGGCCTTCTCGTCGATGGTGTAATGCTCTTCGCTCAGGCTCGGGATGAACTTGTCGAGCGTGATATAAAGCTCCGAGCGGTCATCGGACGGGCCAGAAATGATCAGCGGCGTGCGCGCCTCGTCGATCAGGATCGAGTCGACCTCATCGATGATCGCGTAGAAATGGCCGCGCTGCATCATCTGGTCGACCGACGTCTTCATGTTGTCGCGCAGATAATCGAAGCCAAGCTCGTTATTCGTCGAATAGGTGATGTCGGCGGCGTAGGCCTGCTTCTTCTCGGGCTCGGCCTGGAAGGGCACGACGACGCCGGTGGTCAGACCCAGCGCGCCATAGACCTTGCTCATCCATTCCGCATCGCGGCGGGCGAGATAGTCGTTCACGGTGACGACATGCACGCCTTTGCCGGCGAGCGCGTTCAGATAGGCCGGGAAGGTCGCGACGAGGGTTTTCCCTTCGCCCGTCTTCATCTCGGCGATATTGCCCTGATGCAGGAAGATGCCGCCGACGAGCTGCACGTCGAAGGCCCGCAGGCCGAGTGCACGCTTCGCGGCTTCGCGACAGTTGGCGAAGGCTTCGGGCAGCATCTTGTCGAGGCTTTCGCCGTCTTCCTGCACGCGGCGCTGGAAGTCGCGCGTCTTCTCGATGATCTGTTCGTCGGAGAGGGCTGCGAACTCCTCCTCCAGCGCGTTGATCTTGGCCACCAGCGGGCGCACCGATTTCACCTTACGATCATTCGACGTGCCGAAGACCTTCTTCGCGAGTGTTCCGATGCCGAGCATGTAATCTCCGAGGGTAGCTGACCAGATCGTTATTCCCTGTGCCTTGTCGCATAGGGTTTGCTTGCCTAGAAGAGCTAGCGAAACAAGGCCGAAATGGCTCTTACAGGCCCTAGGCGATGTAAGGGGCGGCTGCCAGACTGTCAACGCCGCCTAAAGACGCGGCAGAAAGGAAGTGGCAAGGATGCCGAATCTGACGAAACTGTTCGCGAGCGTCGCGATCTGCGCAATGACTGCCGGGATCGCACAGGCCGATGACGCGAAAGCGCCTGCCGCCGCTGCGGATGCCGCGAAATCGGAAGCCGCCGCCAAGCCGCGCACCGACCTGAGCGCCGACACCGTCGTCGCCACGGTGAACGGTCAGGACATCACGCTGGGCATGATGCAAACGGTACGCGACGGCCTGCCCGCGCAATATCAGCAGCTGCCCGACGACAAGCTGTTCCAAGGCGTCCTGGAGCAACTTATTCAGCAGACCGCGCTCGCCCAGCTCGAAGAGAAGCGCATCACCCAGCGCGACAAGATCGCTCTCGAAGTGCAGAAGCGCGCGTATCTCTCGGGTGCGATGCTCAACTACACCGCTGACAAGGCCGTGACCGACGAGGCCGTGCAGAAAGCCTATGACGCGAAATACGCCAAGGCCGAGCCGACCAAGGAATATCACGCGGCCCATATCATCGTTAAAACCAAGGAAGAGGCCGAGAAGATCAAGAAAGAGATCGACAACGGCGGCGACTTCGCGGAACTGGCGAAGAAGAACTCGACCGATGGTGCGGCGGCGAATGGCGGCGATCTTGGTTGGTTCAAGCTCGACGCGATGGTCAAGCCCTTCGCGGATGAGGTTGCAGGCATGAAGGACGGCGAAGTCGCCGGTCCGATCCAGACCCAGTACGGCTGGCATGTCGTGAAGCTGCTCGGCACGAAGATGGTCGACGCCCCCAAACTCGCCGATGTGCGCAAGAAGCTCGAAGGCGATATTCGCCAAGAGGCTGTCCAAAAACGCGTAAAGGCTGTTGTGGGCGAAGCCAAAATCGACAAGATGACCGACGGGATTGATCCGAGCGTTCTGAAAGATCAGTCCATCTTGGGTAGCAACTGATCGATCAAAAGGCGGGCGCGATGGCGAAGAAAAAGTTGAAGGACACCAAGGAGCTGAAGGCCAAGGTCAAGAAGCTCCGCGCCAAGGTCAAGGCGCTGAAGTCCGACCTTTCCGCCGCGCCCGCCCCTGCCGCTTCTGCGGCGCAAACAAAGGCGAAATCGGTGACGATTTCGCCGCTCGCCCCCGCGAAATTTCCCGATCTTCCGGAAATCGCGGGGGTCGAATTCGCCTCCGCCGCGGCGGGGGTCAAATATGCCGGACGCACCGATGTGATGCTGGCGCGGATCGCGCCGGGCGCTTCGATCGCGGGCGTTTTCACCACCTCGTCCACCCGCGCGGCCTGCGTTCTCGACTGTCAGGAAAAGCTCGCCATGCGCGCGCCTGCCGAGACGGGTGCCGCGATCATCGTCAACTCCGGCAACGCCAACGCCTTCACCGGGAAAAGCGGTCAGGAGAGCGTCGACAAGGTGACCGGTGCGGTGGCTCAGGCGCTCGACATGCCGATCAGCCGTGTGTTCTCGTCCTCCACCGGCGTCATTGGCGAGCCGCTTCCCCATGACAAGATCGTCGCCGTGATCGACAGCCTGACGCAGCGCCTCTCCCCTGCCGGGATCGAGGATGCCGCGCGCGCGATCATGACGACCGACACCTATCCCAAAGGCGCCTGCGCCGAGGTTCAGGGCGAAGGCGGCAAGATCAAGATCGCCGGGATCGCGAAAGGCTCGGGGATGATCGCGCCGAATATGGCGACGATGCTGGTCTATATCTTCACCGATGCGAAAATCACGCCGGCGCGGCTGCAGAAGATGCTCTCGCGTCAGGTGCAGGATACGTTCAACGCGATCACCGTGGACAGCGACACATCGACCTCGGATGCGCTGATCGTCGCGGCGACGGGAAAATCCGACGCCGCCGAGATTGCCGATCTGCGCTCGGAGCCCGCGAAGGCGTTCGAAGCCGGGCTGCGCGAGGTGATGATGGATCTCGCCCATCAGGTCGTCAAAGACGGCGAAGGGGCCACCAAATTCGTCGAGATCCGCGTGACGCGGGCGCGCTCGAACGAGGACGCCCATAAGATCGCGATGTCGATTGCGAATTCGCCGCTGGTGAAGACCGCGATCGCGGGCGAGGACGCGAATTGGGGGCGCGTGGTCGCGGCTGTCGGCAAGTCCGGGGCCGAGGCCGATCGCGACAAGCTAAAGATTTCCTTCGGCGACATGGTCGTAGCCGAGAAGGGCTGGCGCGTGCCGGATTACTCCGAGGAGGCCGCGAGCGCCTATATGAAGAATGATGAGCTGGTGATCGGCGTCGATCTCGGGCTTGGTCGCGCCTCGAAATCGGTATGGACCTGCGATCTGACCCACCGCTACATCGACATTAACGCGGATTATCGTTCGTGAAGATGGTTCTGGTTTCCGCCGTCGCCCTGATCGACGCTGACGGGCGCGTGCTTCTGGCACAGCGCCCGGAGGGCAAGTCGATGGCAGGCCTGTGGGAGTTTCCCGGCGGCAAGGTGGAGGCGGGCGAGACGCCCGAGGCCGCGTTGATCCGCGAGCTGGACGAGGAGCTGGGCATCCAGACCCATCAAAGCTGCCTCGCACCTCTGACCTTCGCCAGCCACGCCTATGACGACTTCCACTTGTTGATGCCGCTGTTCGCCTGCCGCAAATGGGAGGGGATCGTCAGCCCGCAAGAGGGGCAGACCCTCGCCTGGGCGCGGGCGCGGGACTTGCGCGACTACGAGATGCCGCCGGCGGATATCCCCCTGATCCCGATCCTGCGCGATTGGCTCTGACTGGGGTTACTGCGCGGTTAACCTTTGTGGTCTTTTCTCCTACTCCCCGAGCCCAACACGCGCGGGCTCCCCGTTTCCATTTGCCGTTCCTTAACGCCTTGCGCTTCTAATGAGCGCTCAAGGGAGGAACCTCATGCTCAGAACCATTCAGATCGGCAGCAGCGTCTTCGTTCAGGGAGTCTACGAACGGACGCTGGATTGCGGGCGCATCCTCGTGCGTGTCGGCGATGCGCTCTTTGCCGGGCATCCCGTCAATCGCTGACGCGGCCTAATGACAGCCACAGATGCAAAACGGGGGCCCGCAGGCCCCCGTTTCTATATTTGTAACTCGGTCCCGAAGGATCAGAGCGTCCGCTCGACCTCTTCGCGCTCGAAGATCTCGATGACATCGCCAGGGCGGATATCGTCGTATCTCTCGAAGGCCATGCCGCATTCCTGACCGGAGGGCACTTCCTTGACCTCGTCCTTGAAGCGCTTGAGCGTCTTCAGCGTGCCTTCGTGGATCACCACGTTGTCGCGCAGCAGGCGCACGCCAGCCGAACGACGGGCCACACCTTCGGTGACGCGGCAACCGGCAACCTTGCCGACGCCGGTGACCTTGAACACTTCGAGGATCTCGGCATAGCCGATGAAGTGTTCGCGGATCTCGGCCGACAGGAGGCCCGAAGCGGCAGCTTTGATGTCGTCCACCAGATCGTAGATGATCGAGTAGTAGCGGATCTCGACGCCCTTCTGGTTCGCGGCGTTGCGCGCAGGCGCATTGGCACGAACGTTGAAGCCGATGACCGGCGCATTGGACGCCTCGGCCAGCGTGATGTCGGATTCGGTGATTGCACCGACGCCCGAATGCAGCACGCGCACGCGCACCTCTTCGTTGCCGACCTTCTCGAGCGCCTGAACGATCGCTTCCGCCGAACCCTGCACGTCGGCCTTCACCAGCACGGGCAGTTCGGTGACGCTTTCGTCGGCCTTGGCTTTCGCCATCAGCTGCTCCAGCGTCGTCGCGGCACCGGCAGCGGCGCGTTTGTCCTTGGCGGCCTGCTCGCGGTATTCGGCGATCTCGCGGGCCTGCGCCTCGGTCTCGACGACGTTGAGAACGTCGCCAGCCTCAGGCGTGCCGTTGATGCCGAGCACCTCGACCGGAACCGACGGACCGGCCTCATCGACGCGGTCGCCCTTGTCGTTGATCAGCGCGCGGACCTTACCCCACTGCTCGCCGACGACGAAGATGTCGCCTTTGCGCAGCGTGCCGTTCTGCACCAGAACCGTCGCGACCGGGCCGCGGCCCACGTCGAGCTTGGCTTCGATCACCGCACCTTGCGCGGCGCGATCGGGGTTGGCCTTGAGTTCGAGCAGTTCGGCCTGAAGCGCGATGGCTTCGAGCAGCTGATCGAGACCCTTGCCGGTCTTGGCCGACACTTCCACGTCCTGCACGTCACCCGACATCTCTTCGACGACGACTTCGTGCTGCAGAAGCTCGGTGCGGACCTTCTGGGCATTCGCCTCGGGCTTGTCGCACTTGTTGATCGCGACGATCATCGGAACGCCAGCGGCCTTCGAGTGATTGATCGCTTCGATGGTCTGCGGCATCACCGAGTCATCGGCCGCCACGACGAGCACGACGATATCGGTGACATTGGCACCGCGTGCGCGCATCGAGGTAAAGGCCGCGTGGCCGGGCGTGTCCAGGAAGGACAGGGTCGCCCCGCTCTCGGTCTGCACCTGATAGGCGCCGATATGCTGCGTGATCCCGCCAGCCTCACCGGAGACGACGTTCGCCTTGCGGATCGCGTCGAGCAGCGAGGTCTTGCCGTGGTCGACGTGGCCCATGATCGTAACGATCGGCGGACGCGGCTGAAGATCTTCTTCCTTGTCGTCGACCTGATCGATGACCTGTTCGACATCCGCATCCGAGACGCGCACGGAGCGGTGACCGAATTCCTCGATCACGAGTTCCGCGGTATCGGCGTCGAGCGTCTGGTTCGCGGTGACCATCATGCCCATCTTCATGAGCGTTTTGACCACGTCGGCCGCGCGCTCCGCCATACGGTTGGCGAGTTCCGACACGATGATCGTCTCGGGGAGCTGCACTTCGCGCGACTGCTTTTCAGCACGCTGCGAGCCGCCCATCGCCTTCTGACGGGCCTTCTCCTGCTTGCGCTTCATCGCAGCAAGCGAGCGCTGGCGGCCTTCGCCACCCGAAAGCGCATCGCTCAGCGAGAGCTTGCCCGAACGGCGGTTACCGCGGTCGTTGCCCTTGTTGTTGCGATCGTTGCGCGTGTCACGCTCACGATCCGTCTTGCGCGGACCCGAAGCGGACACACCCTTGGTCTCGGCGCGGGCGGCAGCAACCTCCACGGCGGCCTGATCGACCGGTGCATCTTTCTTCGGTCCGCCCTTGCGGATCTCTTCTTTCTTCTTGTCGCGAAGTTCGGCCTCGCGCTTCTTGCGCTCGTCCTCTTCAGCCTTGGCCTTCAGGGCTGCTTCGCGTTCACGCTCCTCGCGCTCCTTGGCCTCAGCCTCGGCGCGACGACGCTCGCGCTCTTCTTCGCGGGCTTTTTCCTCGGCCTCGCGGGCGGCGGCCTCTTCGACCTCACGCGCCTTCGCGGCCTGAAGCGCCTTCAGGCGACGCTCCATTTCGGCGTCGGAAATCCCGGCGGGGCGCTTCGACGGATCGCCAAGGGAAGGCTTGTTGCCCCCTCCCTTACCAGCGCCTGCCGCCGGTTTGTTCAGCACCCGCTTCTTGCCTTTCGTCTCGACCACGACGTTCTTCGTGCGCCCGTGCGAGAAGCTTTGCTTCACCTGCCCGGGGCGCCCGCCGCCCAGTCCGAGAGTCTTTTTGCCGTCCGTATCGCTCATGCCGTCTTCGTATCCTTCATGGCGGTCTTGCCGCCGTCCTGCTTGCGTACGCCCGCAAGCCTCGATGCGTCTTCAATTACGCGCCGGGTGAGGCCACCGGCTGCAAGCGCGCCGTGTATCGCACGATCGCGGCCGAATGCCAAACCCAATTCCTGAGAGGTGAGGCAGCCGAACCAGCGCCCGCCTTCGGGCGTCCAAAGCTTACCCTTGCCCCTGTCCGAGCCGTCGCTTGCCTGTAGCAGCACTTTCGCGCGCCCCTCGGCCAGCCAGCCCTTGACCTTTTCGAAGCCGACAACCGCTTTGCCGGCCTTCCGCTCCAGAGAAATAAGCTCCACAACGCGAGAGGCAAGGGCCTGTTCCACCAATTCCACCAGATTTTCTGGGGTTTTGGCCGCCTGCTTCGCTGCGCGGGCGAACAATCCCTTTTTCATCGCCGTCTCGATGACGCCGCGTTCGGAGGTGACCCAGATTCCGCGGCCGGGCAGCTTGCCTGCCACGTCCGGGTAGATCATCCCATCGGGTCCGAGCACGAAGCGGACAAGCCCCGCCTTCGGCTGAACATCGCCGGTGACGATGCAGCGCCGTTCGGGGTCGTCGTTGGTTTTCGGCTTTCCGCCGCGACTCATCTAAGCTCCTCTCCGGTCGGGACCGAGGCTTATGCCTCGGCCTCCTCCTCGGTTTCCTCTTCGCCTTCGTCTTCCGCGTCGCTTTCCAGCTCGGACGGATCGACCCAGCCCAGCTGAATACGCGCGGTCATGATCAGGTTCTGCGCCTCTTCGAGGCTCACGTCGAATTTCTCGAGCAGACCGTCATCCTTCACGCGCTGACCGTCGACCGTGGTCCAGCCACCGGCCAGTTCCCAGTCAGCGCAGGTCGCGAAATCTTCCAGCGTTTTGACGTCGTCTTTCGCGAGCGCCTCGATCATCTGCGGGGTCAGGCCCTCGAAATCGAACAGCGACTGCTCGACGCCCATTTCCTTCGCGGCTTCCAGCGCCTTGCGGTTCTGCTCTTCGATCACGTCGCGGGCACGGGCCTGCAGTTCGCCTGCGGTGTCCTCGTCCACGCCTTCGATCGACAGCAGCTCGTCCATCTCGACATAGGCCACTTCCTCGAGCGAGGTGAAGCCCTCGGCCACGAGGAGCTGCGCGAAGAACTCGTCGAGGTCCAGCGCGTCGACGAACAGCTTGGTGCGCTCGGCGAATTCGGCCTGACGGCGCGCCGATTCCTCGGCTTCGGTCAGGATGTCGATGTCGAGACCGGTCAGCTGCGAGGCCAGACGCACGTTCTGACCGCGACGGCCGATGGCGAGCGACAGTTGCTCGTCCGGCACCACGACCTCGATCTTCTGCGCTTCCTCGTCGATCACCACTTTCGACACTTCGGCCGGCTGCAGCGCGTTCACGAGGAAGGTCGCCTGATCTTCGTTCCACGGGATGATGTCGATCTTCTCGCCCTGAAGCTCGCCGACGACGGCCTGCACGCGCGAGCCGCGCATACCGACACAGGCGCCGACCGGATCGATCGAGTTGTCATAGGAGATGACGCCGATCTTCGCGCGCGAACCGGGATCGCGGGCCACGGCCTTGATCTCGATGATGCCGTCGTAGATTTCCGGCACTTCCATCTTGAACAGCTCGGCCATGAATTCCGGCGCGGTGCGGCTGAGGAAGATTTGCGGGCCACGGGTTTCGCGGCGCACGTCTTTCACATAGGCGCGGATGCGGTCGTTCGGGCGATAGCTCTCGCGGCCGATCTTCTCGTTGCGGCGCAGGATCGCTTCGCCACGGCCCACATCGACGATGATGTTGCCGTATTCCTCGCGCTTGACTGTGCCGTTGATGATCGTGCCGACGCGGTCCTTGAACTCTTCGTACTGGCGATCACGCTCGGCTTCGCGGACCTTCTGCAGGATCACCTGCTTGGCCGATTGCGCGGCGATACGGCCCAGATCGACCGGCGGCACCTCGTCGACGATCTGATCGCCGACCGAGGGGTTTTCGAGATACTGCTTCGCCTGCTCGACGGTCAGCTCGGCCTGATAGTTCTCCAGCTCTTCGTCTTCGACGACGGTGCGGACACGGGTGAAGGTCGCCTTGCCGGTCTTGCGATCGATCGAGACACGGATGTCCATCTCCGCGCCGTAACGCGACTTCGCTGCGCGCGCGAGGCTCTCTTCCATCGCCTGGATCACCAGATCCGGGTCGATCATCTTTTCGCGCGCCACCGCCTCGGCGGTCTGCAGAAGCTCAAGCTGGTTGGCTGCCGTGATGGCCATCTCAGTTCTCCTCCTCGGGGGAATCGTCAATCTCGTCAAATTCAGCTTCGTCGACGCCTTCGGTCGCCTTCTTCTGGCGCAGCATCTCGTCGATCAGCTCATCGGTCAGCACCAGCTTCGCATCTGCGAGCCAGTCGAACTGGAGGCCGATCACGACGTCTTCGCCGTTCTCGTCCAGCTCGATCAGGACTTCCGACCCTTCGGTGCCGCGCAGGATACCCTTGAAGCGCTTGCGCCCGTCGATCTGCTCGGAAGTCTCGATCTTCGCCTCGTAGCCTTCCCAGATGTCGAAATCCTTGAAGCGCGTCAGCGGACGGTCGATGCCGGGCGACGACACTTCCAGCGTATATTTGTCCTCGATCGGGTCTTCCACATCGAGAGCCGCGGACACGGCGGTCGAGATCGCGGCGCAATCGTCCACGACGATACCGCCATCGGGGCGGTCAGCCATGATCTGAAGCGTGGCCGTCTTGCCACCCTGCAGCCGCAGCCGCACGAGCTCGAAGCCCAGCCCCTCGATCACGGGGGTCACGATCTCGGCCAGACGCCGGTCGATGGCGGTCTTGGCGATCAGGTCGGTCATGTCTCTCTTTCCGATCCTACAAAAACAAAAAACGGGCCGTTGCGGCCCGTCACACGTTTCCGGTGGGCGTCAGGTTTGGACCCCGACGCGCCGCTGTTGATGGCGATATAGTCCTGTATCGCAGATTCCGCAAGGGGAATCAGCCGCGCGCGCCCGCTCCGGGGTTGTCGCGCCAGACCCGGAAGTTCAGCGCGCCCGCCAATGTCAGCCAAACGAGATAGGGAAAGACCAGCAATCCGGCCAGCATATCGAGCCGCAGGAAGGCCAGCATCATCGCCGCGACGGCGACCCACAGACAGATCAGGACCAAGAGCCCGAGCCACAGCCGATGCGCCCCGAAGAAGACCGGCGTCCAGAGCGTGTTCAGCGCGATCTGCACCGCGAAGAGCGCGAGCGCGATCTGGCTGCCCGCCTCGGGCGCGATCCGCGCCGCAGCATAGGCGACCGAGACGTAGAGATAGGTCCAGGCGACCGGGAAGACCCAGTTGGGCGGCGTGAAGCCGGGCTTTTTCAAACCGACATACCATTCGCCCGGCTTGAAGATGATGCCCGTCGCAGCGGCGGCCCCGGAAGCCACAAGAAACAGCAGGAAATAGGTAAGCGTCATGGCGGCCTCGATCGAAATCCTTTTCTAGATCAGGATCTAAGCTCATCCATCGCGCGGACAAGCCCGGCGGTGATCCCCGGCTCGGAAAGCGCATGCCCCGCCATCGGCACCAGCTGCAACTTCGCCATCGCCCAGCCCTGCGCCAGCCGATAGGCCGAGGTCGGCGGGCAGATCATGTCGAGCCGCCCCTGCACGATGGTCGTCGGGATATGCTCGATCTTGTGACGGTCGCGCAGAATCTGGCCGTCCTCTTCGAGGAAGGCCGCGTTCTGGAAATAGTGGTTCTCGAGCCGCGCGAAGGCGCGAGCGTAATCGGGCGAGGCTTCTCCCGGCGGCCCGTCATAGCGCACCGAGGCCAGCGCATTTTCCCACATCGCCCAGTGCCGCGCATAGCGCGCCTCGGCCATGTAATCGCCGGAGAAGAGCCGCTTGTGATAAGCCCCGATCAGATCGTGCTGCTCGTCTTCCGGAATCGGACGCCGGAAATTCGCCCAGAGGTCTGGATAGAAATTCCCCGCGCCGCCGCCATAGAACCATTCAAGCTCGGCCTGCGTCGCAAGGAAGACACCGCGAAGAATCAGGTTCGACGCCCGGTCGGGATGCGCCTGCGCATAAAGCAGCGCCAGCGTCGCCCCCCAGCTCCCCCCGAAAACCATCCAGCTATCGATGCCGAGGGTCCGGCGGATCTGCTCCATATCCGCGATCAGATGCCAGGTCGTGTTATCCGCGACGCTGGCATGCGGGCGCGACAGACCGCAGCCGCGCTGATCGAACAGGATGACCCGGTAATGCTGCGGATCGAAGAAGCGCCGCATCGTCGGCGAGCAGCCGCCGCCCGGCCCGCCATGGCAAACCACGACCGGCTGCCCCTCGGGATGGCCAGATTGCTCGACATAAAGGATATGGCCATCGCCCACGTCGATCCGGCGCTGATCGAAGGGTTCGATCGGCGGATAAAGATGGGCGCCCGATGCGCGCTTTTGCCCTGCAGTTCTGTCCATGTCTGGACTATATAGAGCAAAAGGCGCGCCCGCCATGGGCTGCCCTAAAATCAATGCGAGGAGAGCAATGGCAGATCCGGCAAACAGCATCGACCCGTCAGAAGTCGCGAAATTCGAGGCGATGGCCGCCGAATGGTGGGATCCGAACGGCAAGTTCAAACCGCTGCATATGCTCAACCCCTGCCGGCTCGATTACATCACCACGCAGATCGCCACGCAGTTCGGCCGCGACCTGAAAGCGCCGCGCCCCTTTGAGGGGCTGCGCCTGCTGGATATCGGTTGCGGCGGCGGCTTGCTGTCCGAGCCGATGGCACGGCTTGGCGCTACGGTCGTGGGTGCGGATGCGGCCGAGGGCAACATCCCCGTGGCGCGGCTGCATGCCGAACAATCGGGGCTCGAGATCGACTACCGCCATTGCGCGGCGGAAGATCTGGCCACGAAGGGTGAGCAATTCGATGTCGTCCTCGCGATGGAGATCATCGAACATGTCGCCGACCCGCAGGGCTTCGTGAACACGATCCAGAGCCTGATGAAACCGGGCGGGCTGATGATCTGCTCGACGCTGAACCGCAATCCGAAAAGCTACATGGTCGCAATCATCGGGGCCGAGCGGGTGATGCGCTGGCTGCCCGTGGGCACGCATGAATGGTCGAAATTCGTCACGCCCGACGAGCTTTACGAGCTGTCGCGCAACGCAGGCCTCGACCCGGTCGACCGCCGCGGCATGGTGTTCAATCCGCTGAGCTGGACCTGGTCGCTCTCGGCGCGCGATCTTTCGGTGAATTACGCCATCGCAGCGGTGAAGCGGTAAGGGGCGCTGCCCCCGTCTCTTTCAGAGACTCCCCCGGGATATTTGACCCAAGGCGAAAATCGCCTCTCTTCGTGTTGGCTGAAATATCCCGGGGTGAATGCCGAAGGCAGAGGGGCAGCGCCCCTTCTTTCTCTGTTGATTGTCGCCCTCCGGCGACGGGGGCAGCGCCCCCTCTTACTTTTTCTTCGGACGGAAGGCTTTGATCCGAGCCGGATCGGTCTCGATATAGCCCGCGCCGATCAGGTCGAGGCAATAGGGCACGGCCGCGAAGACCGCATCGAGGCAGGTCGCGATGGCCGAGGGTTTGCCCGGCACCATGATGATCAGCGATTTTCCTGCGATGCCTGCCGACTGGCGCGACAGGATGGCGGTCGGGACTTCGAGAAGGCTCGCGCGGCGCATTTCTTCGCCGAAGCCCGCCAGTTCCTTCTCGATCACGTCGAAGCAGCCTTCGGGCGTCTCGTCGCGCGGCGCAGGGCCGGTACCGCCGGTGATCAGGATCAGGTCGGCCTCTGCCGCGACAAGTTCGCGGAGTTTCGCCGCGACCGACTCGCGCCCATCGGGGATGATGTGACGCTCGATCTCCAGCGGCGAGGTGACCACGCCGCGCAGATAGTCCTCGCAGCCCGGACCGCCCTTGTCTTCGTATTCGCCGCGCGACGCGCGATCGGAGACGGTGACGATGGCGGCCTTGGGCTGCGAAAAGCTCATTTCTTCACTCGCGCGTTGCGGGTGGCGATCAGCTTCAGGCGCAGCGCGTTGAGCTGGATGAAGCCCGCCGCGTCTTTCTGATCGTAGGCGCCTGCGTCTTCCTCGAAGGTCACATGGGCCTCGGAATAGAGCGAGTAATCCGACCAACGCGCCACGGTGCGGGCCGCGCCCTTGAAGAGCATCAGCTTCACCGTGCCGGTGACATATTCCTGCGTCTTGTCGATCAGCGCCTGCAGCGCCTCGCGCTCAGGCGAGAACCAGAAGCCGTTATAGATCAGCTCGGCATAGCGCGGCATGATCGAGTCCTTCAGGTGGCCCGCGCCGCTATCGAGCGTGATCTGCTCGATGCCACGGTGGGCTTCCAGGAGGATCGTGCCGCCGGGGGTCTCGTAGACGCCGCGCGACTTCATGCCGACGAAGCGGTTCTCGACGAAATCGAGACGGCCGATGCCGTGGGTCTTGCCGTATTCGTTGAGCTTGGTGAGGATCGTCGCCGGGCTCATCGCCTCGCCGTTGATCGACACTGCATCGCCCTTCTCGAAGCCGATCTCGATGAATTCCGGCTCGTCCGGGGCCTGCGTGATCGGATCGTCGGTGCGCTGGTAGACGTAATCGGGCGCCATGTCGGCCGGATCTTCCAGCACCTTACCCTCGGACGAGGTGTGCAGAAGGTTCGCATCGACCGAGAACGGCGCTTCGCCGCGCTTGTCCTTGGCGATCGGGATCTGGTTCGCCTCGGCAAATTCCAGAAGCTTGGTACGCGAGGACAGATCCCATTCCCGCCACGGCGCGATTACCTTGATCGACGGGTCGAGCGCATAGGCCGACAGCTCGAAGCGGACCTGATCGTTGCCCTTGCCGGTCGCACCATGCGCCACCGCACCGGCGCCGTGCTGATGCGCGATCTCGACGAGATGCTTGGAGATCAGCGGGCGCGCGATCGAGGTGCCCAGCAGATACAGCCCCTCATAGACCGCATTGGCGCGGAACATCGGGAAGACGAAATCGCGGACGAATTCTTCGCGCGCGTCGAGAATGTGGATGTTCTCGGGCTTGATGCCGAGCATCTCGGCCTTCTTGCGTGCCGGCTCGAGCTCCTCGCCTTGGCCGAGGTCGGCGGTATAGGTGATGACCTCGCAACCGTATTCGGTCTGCAGCCATTTCAGGATGATCGAGGTATCGAGGCCGCCCGAATAGGCAAGCACGACTTTCTTGGGCGCGGACATGCGGCATCTCCCGGTTTTCTTGTTCCGCGACGGAATAGAAGCTTTTTTTCCAATGAACAAGGGCCGCCCCGAAGGACGGCCCTTTCGCAAGTGCTCTGCGCGAGATCAGCTCTCGGTGGACGGGTCCACGAGCGGATCGGTCGTGTTGTCCCCGCTCGAGGCGAGATCGCCATCGACCGTTGTCCCGTCGCCGGACGTTCCGTCGCCGGTCGCCACATCGCCATCTGCGGGCTGGTCTTCCGTTGCCGTTTCCGGCGGCGGCAGGTCGAGCAGTTCGTGCAGATAGGCTTTGGCCTCGGGCGAAAGATCGCGCCCGTTGGATGCGGCGAGAAGCGCGTCCTCCTGCATCTGATCGGCTTCAGCGACCTGTTTCTCAAGCTCGGTGACCTGATCCTGAGCCGTCGCGAGATCCGTCTGATAGGTCTCCGCCGCCTGCTTTTGGGCTTCGAGCGTGTCGAGCTGGCTCTGGTAGTCCTCCGCATCGGGATCGAGATCGTCGATTTTGGCCTGAACTTCTCCCGGCGTGGGAACATCCTGCGACTCGAGATCCGAAAGCGTCTGCTGCGCGGTCGCGAGATCTTCTTCTGCTTGGGCCGCCCCGACGACAGAGTCGCGATAGGTCGCGATCCGGCCCACCTGACTGTTCGGCGAGGCGTTGGCGAGCGCGGTCGCGCTCGCATGGGCCGCGTTCAGCCCCTTCAACTCGGAGGCCAGTGCGCCGTGATTGCGCAACTCATCCTCGCTCAGGCTCGGCTTGCCGTTCGGGCGCGGCGACTCGTTGACCGCATATTTGGTGGGGGTGGTCGAGCGCGTCTTCGTCGCGGTGGTGCCGCGCGACGCCGTTTTCACAGTGGCGCGGGTGGTGTTCTGCGATTTCGCCTGCCGCTTTCCCGAGAACAGATCATCGAGGAATTTCGCGGGGCCGCCGCCACGCGCAGCAGCCTTGCCGGAATTTCCGGGGCTCGTTGCACGCCCCGCCGATGCGGATTTGCCCGCCGCGCCGGAATTGCCGCCTGCGTTGCTTTTGCCTCCGCCATTGCCGCCACTATTTCCGCCGCCGTTGCCGCCACCGGGGCGACAACGAAGCTCGCCGCGACAAGGGCAACTATCGGAGTATTTCTCAGGCGCATGCGGCCCTCCTCCTTTGTTGCTCGCAACACAGTTTCAGCATGATTAGCGTCGAAAGCGGGCAAAAAGCGGCAGCCTTTTCAAAATGCGCAAGGCTTCGCCAAACGCGAAGGCGAGCCAGCGGTGACTCGCTCTTTTCCGCCGCGATTACACGGAGAATTCAATCAAGGCGCGCCGAACGTGCTTTGACTGCTGTGATAACCTGTCCCAACGGTGAATTATTAAATGACATTCTTTGGGGGCAAAGTGATGAATGTATTGAGGGTTTTCGGACACTCGTTCCGGCAGGTCTTTGGAAATTGGGGGCAGACCCTTCGGATCTCGGCGTTTCTTCTCTTGATCACGATCATCGGGCAGCAATGGCTTATCGAGAGCGTGATGCAGGCCGGAGCATCGCAACACCAGAGTGTCGAAAATTCACTGTTCATTTTGGTTTTCAACACATTCATCCTGCCGATCCCGATGATCATCGCGGCAGTGAACTGGCACAGGTTCATCCTGCTCGGCGAGCGCGTCGGCTGGCTGCCGCGGATTCATCTGCGCCGCGACGTCAGCTATTTCTGGCGTGGCATAGTGATCACGCTCTGTGCCATGGCGATCATGGTTCTGGGAGCCGCGATTGTTTTTCTTTTCGCCCTCGCGGCGCAGGAAATCATTCCCAACCAGACCGCTGAAGGCGTTCTACTTGCCGTCGTGGGGATAGCGTTCTTGATTGCCCTGTATGCCTTCATGCTCCGTCTCGGAGTATCCCTGCCCGGGGCCGCGATCGGCGGCGCCACGATCCGCGACAGTTGGCGCGCGACTCGCGGCCAGTGGCGTGGCTTCACCTTACTCACTCTGCTGGCATGTCTCGTGGTACTCCCTTTCGTTGCGGTGAACATGCTTTCGATGCTGGCGCCACATGATCTCGCGGATGATATGGTCGTGGTCGCGCTCAAGCTGCTTTTCGCTGTGCCCACCGTGATGCTGCTGCTGTCGATCCTAACGACGCTCTACGGTCATTTTGTCGAGCAACGCGCCCTCGTCTGAGCTTGCCAAAGCGGGCGGGGCGCGTCACATCTGGCGGTATGAGTGAGTTCGCCCTTTCCGCCCAAGCCGCCACCCGCGCGCTGCGTGCGCTCTTCGAGCCGACGCCGCTGCAACTCAATGCCCATCTGTCGAAACGTTTCGACGCCGAGGTCTGGCTCAAGCGCGAGGACCTGACGCCGGTGCGCTCCTACAAGATCCGCGGCGCCTTCACTGCGATGCGCAAATTGCGCGAGCGCGATCCGTCGGCGGCACATTTCGTCTGCGCGAGCGCCGGCAACCACGCGCAGGGCGTGGCCTTCGCCTGTCGGCATTTCGGGGTGAAGGGCACGATCTTCATGCCGGTGACGACGCCGCAGCAGAAGATCGACAAGACCAAGACCTTTGGCGGCGATGCGGTCGAGATCGTTCTCACCGGCGATTATTTCGACGACACGCTGGCGTCGGCGCAAGAGTTTTGCCGCGAAGCCGGGGCGCATTTCCTCGCGCCTTTCGACGATCCGGATGTGATCGAGGGGCAGGCGTCGGTCGGGGTGGAGATCCTCGACCAGTTGGGCGGCGCGCCGGATATGGTCATCCTGCCCGTGGGCGGCGGCGGTTTGGCCGCGGGCGTCACCGGTTATCTGCGCGCGACCGCCCCCGACACGGAATTTCGCTTCGTCGAGCCTTTGGGCGGCGCGAGCCTCACCGCTGCGGTCAAGGCGCATGAGCCCGTGACGATCTCGCAGGTGAACAGTTTCGTCGATGGAGCCGCGGTTGCCCGGATCGGCGCGCGCCCCTTCGCGGAGCTTGGTTGGGTCACGCCCGAGCAAGTTCATCTCGCACCGGAAGATCGCATCTGCATCACGATGCTTGAGATGCTCAATGTCGAAGGCGTCGTGCTGGAGCCCGCCGGCGCGATGTCGATCGACATCCTGCCCGAACTGGCCGAGACGATCCGCGGCAAGCGCGTGGTCTGCGTGACATCGGGCGGCAATTTCGACTTCGAACGGCTGCCAGAGGTACGCGAACGCGCCCAGCGCTATTCGGGGATGAAGAAGTATTTCATCCTCCGCCTGCCGCAGCGCCCCGGCGCCCTGAAGGACTTCCTGCAGATGCTTGGCCCTGACGACGATATCGCGCGCTTCGAGTATCTGAAGAAGTCGGCGCGGAATTTCGGCTCGGTCCTGATCGGGATCGAAACGAAACGTGCCGAGAACTTCACGGAGCTCTTCGCGAAGCTCGACGCCGAGGGCTTCGTCTGGCGCGACATCACTGAAGACGAAACCCTGGCTGAGTTTCTTATCTGAGGCCTTCAGTTCGATAGAGCCGCCTCCAGACGGACGAAACAAACTGATCCTTCGCCGTTCTTGCACTGTGGAGACTTTTCTACATCCTCAACTCCTGCGCTCACGCCCCGCTATAGGCACGCGAGTTCCCAAAATATGGCCGCACCCGCGCCCAACGGATGCAACTTCGTGCACTATGTGCTCGGCGCAGCTCAGTCTGCTCAGCACCTCGCCCTATGCCGCCGGAGTGAACTCCGATAGCCGCCCCATGAACTGCGTCTTGGACAGGCTATAGGTTTCGCGGATCGCGCCCAGATCGACCTCCACGGCGCGCCCGGCGGCGGCCATTCGTTCTCCCTGCTGACAGGCCCCGCCGAAATCGCGGAACCCGAGATTCCAGGCAGACCCTTTCAAGAAGTGCAAATCTTCTTCGATCCGGTCGGGACGCCCGCCAAGCCCCATCACCACGGCCTCGACCTCGTCGAGAAAAAGGTCCACGACCTCGGCAAAGCCATCGGCGCCAATTTCCGAGCGCAATTCCTGCACCCGTTCCCAATCAATCATTACGCCCTCCAGGCCACTCGATCCGACTCCACCCGAGACTGACCGTAGCGTCGCACCCTTTCGATTTTCTTAACGTCTGATCCGGGCCGGTTTTCACCGAATCTTAGGGAGTTTGCGGTTTCGTGAGGGCAGAGGTTTCGGATGATGCAGATGGTGCAAAGACAAGAGGCTCCCGCAGATGCGGGCCGACGACCATTGGCGGGCGCTGCGCGGCACGTTCTCGTCGTGGACGACAGCCGCATGCAGCGCCGTATCCTCTCCGCGCAGTTGTCCCGCTCCGGCTATCAGGTGAGCGAGGCTGAAAGCGCAGAAGAGGCGATCGCGATCTGCGCCCAATGCGAGCCCGATATCGTGATCTCGGATTGGATGATGGCGGGGATGAGCGGGCCTGAATTCTGCCACGTCTTTCGGGGCCTGCCGCGGCGAAGCTACGGATATTTCATCCTCTTGACCTCCAAAGCCGAGAAGACGGACGTCACGCGCGGATTGGAAAGCGGCGCCGATGATTTCCTGTCGAAACCGGTCAACGGAGCGGAGCTTCGGGCGCGACTGAGCGCGGGCGCCCGCATCCTGACCATGCAAGAGGAGTTGAGCGAAAAGAACCGCCTGCTACGCGAGGCACAGGAGGTGATCGACCGCGACCTGCAAGAGGCCCGCAAACTGCAGCAAAGCCTCGTGCGGACACGACACGCGCGGTTCGAGGCGGCGGATGTCTCGCTGCTCTTGCGCCCCGCAGGCCATGTCGGCGGCGACCTCGTCGGGTTCTTTCCGATCAATGAGCGCCGGGTGGGCCTATACGGCATCGACGTGTCAGGGCATGGCATCACCTCGGCCCTGATGATGGCGCGGATCGCGGGCTATTTCTCAGGCACCACCCCCAGCCAGAACCTCGCGATTCACCGCAACGCACAGGGAGAATTGCGCGGTCGACGCCCGGCAGAGCTCGCGCAGCGCCTCAACGATCTCGTGCTGAGTGAAATGAGCACCGAGAGTTATTTCACCCTTATCTACGCCGATGTCGATCTGCGCACCGGCAAGGCGGAATTGGTTCAGGCGGGCCACCCCTACCCGGTCCTGCAACGGCGCAACGGCACAGTCGAGTTTTTCGGCGAGGGCGGGCTGCCCATCGGCCTGATCGAGGGCGCCGAATACGAAACGCTCACGGTTCAACTGACCCCGGGCGACCGGCTGGTGCTGGTCTCGGACGGGATTACCGAAGCCAGCGACCGCAGAGGCGAGATGATCGATCAGACCCGGCTGGCCCGGATGCTTCGCAAGTTTTCCCAGATGCCGGGCCCCGGGCTTCTGGATGCGCTCTATTGGGCCACCGAGGAATTCGCGGAGGGCGAGATCGGGGACGATGTCTCGGCTGGCGTTTTGGAATTTCACGGCCCCGGCAGCACCGAGCGACGTTCGGAGGTTGGGTAAGACAGCAGAGACCATCCCCCCGGGGAGACTTGAGAGGAGAACGCACCAGCTCAGCTACATCTGAGGCAAACGAAACGCCTAAGACTATTCAGCGACGGACGAACCGTTGGAAAAACGCGCGCTCGCCTTCATTCGCGAGCAGTTCGAGCGCTTCTTCGGGATCGGCCCAATGCGCCGTGTGATGCGGCTCCGGCGGAAGACCGCGCTTCAGCACCGGGCGCGCGAGCCAGACGGAGCAGAGCTTCTCCGCCCAGAACTCGTATTCGGGCATATAGGTGAAACGCCGATAGGCTCCGAGGCGGCGCAGCCCCGTAATCGCCCAGCCGGTCTCCTCGAAGACTTCGCGGTGCAGCGCCTCGATCGGCCCCTCGCCCGGATCGATCCCGCCGCCGGGCAATTGAAACTCAGGGATGGGGTGCGCCTGATGGGTCAGCAGCACCCGCCCGTCGCGGATCAGGATCGCGTAGGCACCGGGGCGCAAACGATACTGCTGATCGGATTTCACCCGCTCTCCGAACCTCGCGATCATGTGCTCTCCCTTGGGTCTGCGGTTGCCGCGCCTATATTGGGGCTGTATGGCAGGCTCCGCGCTGCCCGAAAACCCCTCTGAGCCCCTCAGGAGCACCATGTCCAAGCTATCCCAAATCGCATGGGACGATACAGTTCTGCCGTTTCAGCTCGACCGCTCTGACATCCGCGGCCGGGTTGCCCGCCTCGACGGCGTGCTCGACACCGTCCTGTCGCAACATGATTACCCCCGCGCGGTCGAAATGCTGGTGGCCGAAGCCGCCCTTCTGACCGCGCTGATCGGCCAGACCGTCAAGCTGCGCTGGAAACTGTCGCTGCAAATCCGCGGCAACGGCCCGATCCGCATCATCGCCACCGATTACTACGCCCCCGAGAAGGAGGGCGCGCCGGCCCGCATCCGGGCATGGGCGAGCTTCGATGACAAGAAGCTCGATCCCAAGGCCGACCCGTTCGAACAGATCGGGCAGGGCTATTTCGCGATCCTGATCGACCAAGGCAAAGGCACGACCCCCTATCAGGGCATCACGCCGCTGTCCGAGGGCTCGCTGCGCGCCTGCGCCGAGGCCTATTTCGCACAGTCCGAGCAGCTGCCCACGCGGTTCTCGCTGTCCTTCGGGCGCTCGATCCTGCCCGGTCAAGGCGAAAGCTGGCGCGCGGGCGGCGTGATGCTGCAGCATATGCCGCCGGCCTCGCCCTTCGCCGCTCAGGAAGGCTCGGGCGATCAGGGGCTGCTGACCGCCGACGACATTCTCGAAGGCGAGGAAGGCGAGAACTGGGCCCGCGCCAATATCCTGCTCGACACGGTCGAGGATATGGAGCTGATCGGCCCGACCGTTCAGCCGACCGAGTTGCTGGTGCGTCTGTTCCACGAAGAGCGGCCGCGCGTCTTCGATCCGCAGCGGGTGGAGTTCGGCTGCACCTGTTCTGCGGACCGCGTGCGTCAGTCGCTCTCGATCTACTCGGCGCGCGACATTGCGCATATGACCACCGATGAGGGCACGGTCACCGCGGACTGCCAGTTCTGCGGCGCGCATTACATTTTCGATCCGCTGACGCTCGGCTTCGAGGCGCAGAAAAACCCCGACGGATCGCTGCGCGAAGCGGGGGACGAGGGAACGAATGAGTGATCCGCTCGCCCCGGTTCTCGACGCCTTGGCGCGACCGGGGCGGCCCTCTTCGGATTACGATCTGAACCCGGAAGTGATCCTGTCCGAGGGCCGCAAGCTGCGGCCCGCGGGCGTTCTAGTCGCCTTCGATACGTTCGGGCCGGAGCCGCGCCTGCATCTGACGAAGCGCAGCTCGCACCTGCGCCATCACCCCGGCCAGATCGCCTTTCCCGGCGGCAAGGTCGATCCCGATGACGAAGGTCCGGTCGGCGCGGCTCTGCGCGAGGCGCAGGAAGAGATCGGCCTGCCCCACGCCCATGTCGAGGTGCTGGGCACGCTCGATCCGCATGAGACCGTGACGTCCTTTCTGGTGACGCCGGTGCTGGCCCGCATTCACACGCCTTTCGAGGTGATCCCCGAGGCGGGCGAGGTGGCCGAGGCGTTCACCGTGCCGCTCTCGCATATCACGCCCGGGAATTTCCGGGTCGAATCGCGCCGCTGGCGCGGCTCCCGGCGCAGCTATTTCGTGGCGCCTTACGGGCCCTATTACATCTGGGGCGCCACCGCGCGTATATTGCGCTCATTGGCGGACCGGATGGCGGAATGAAACTGACCGGAGACTGGATCGAGGCAGAGCCGACCCAACGCGTGCTGAAGATGCTCGAAGAGGGCGGGCATCAGGCGCTTCTGGTGGGCGGCTGCGTGCGCAACAGCGCCTTGGGCGCGCCGGTCAACGATATCGACATCGCCAGCGATGCGCGCCCCGAGCGGGTGATCGAACTTGCGAAGGCGGCCGGGCTGAAGCCGGTGCCGACCGGGGTCGATCACGGCACGGTCACGGTCGTCGCGGAGGGTCATCCGCATGAGGTCACCACCTTCCGCCGCGATGTGGAGACGCATGGGCGGCACGCCACGGTCGCGTTTTCCGACGATATCGCCGAGGACGCGGCGCGGCGCGATTTCACGATGAACGCGCTCTATGCCCGCTCGGACGGCACGGTTCTTGATCCGCTCGGCACCGGGCTGGAGGATCTGGCGGCGCATCACGTGCGCTTCGTTGGCGAGGCGGAGGAGCGCATTCGCGAGGACTACCTGCGTATCCTGCGCTTCTTCCGCTTTACCGCGTGGTACGGGCACGACCTCGACCCTGACGGGCTGGCGGCCTGCGCCGAGAATATCGCCGGAATAGAGACGCTTTCGCGCGAACGCCTCGGTGGCGAGATGCGCAAATTGCTGGCTGCGCCCGATCCCGTGCACGCAGTGGCGGCGATGGCGCAATGCGGGGTTCTCACGGCCGTGCTGCCCGGCGCGGATGCGACCGCGCTCGGACCGCTCGTCCATCTCGAAGATCGCCCCGCCGATCCGATCCGCAGGTTGGCGGCGATTGGCGGCGAAGACGTGGCCGAGCGGCTGCGCCTGTCGAAGAAGGATACAAGGCAGCTCGAGGCCCTGCGCGCCTCGCTGTCCGACGGTGAGGACGCGGCAGTCCTTGGCTATCGGCTCGGGGCCGAGACCGGGGCCGATGCGTTTTTGCTGCGCCACGCGCTGATGGGGCAGGAAATGCCGGACGGCTGGCAAAACAGGGTCTATTTCGGCGCAAAACAACAATTTCCGGTGCAAGCGCGAGACCTGATGCCCCGCTATGAAGGCAAGGCATTGGGAGATACGCTGAAGACGCTCGAGGCACGCTGGATCGCCTCCGGTTTTACGCTGACGCGCGAGGATCTGCTCGCCGCGCTTTGAACCGCGCCGCAACCGCCTATATCGGGAGAGGAAAGAGAGACTCATGTTCGATCCCTTCTCCCCCGCCGAAGGCGCCCCGCCGCGCCAGCTCGGCGCCTTCTTCCGCTGGTGCCTCAAGGGTAGCTGGGGCGCGATTGCCGTGGCCAGCTTTGGGACGACCATCGCCGGCGTGATGGAGGTCGTCTCCGCCTGGCTTCTGGGCCAGGTGATCGACGCGGCGCTGAATAGCGAACGCGCCGCGGTGATCGGGGCGAATCTCGGGCTTCTCGCCCTGTTCGTCGCGTTCTTCCTGCTGATCCGCCCCCTGACCTTCGGCATCAGCTCCGCCACCAACAACCTGCTGATCAGCCCCAATGTGATGCCGCTGGTGCTATCGCGGCTGCATCGCTGGACGATGGGCCAGTCGGTCACCTTCTTCGACAACGACTTCGCCGGGCGCATCGCGCAAAAGCAGATGCAGACCGCGCGCGCCGTCACCGATACGGTCACCGAGATCATCAATACCGGCCTCTTCGCGCTGGCCTCGATCGTCGGCTCGCTGATCGTTCTGGCCCAGATCGACCGCTGGGGGGCCGTGGGCCTCGTGTTCTGGACCTTCGGGCTCTACCTGATCGTGCGCGCCTTCCTGCCCCATATCCGCGGACGCTCGCGCGAGCGGGCTTCGGCGCGGGCGATGGTGACGGGGCAAGTCGTCGACACGGTCACCAATATCAAGACGGTGAAGCTGTTCGCCCATGCCGAGCACGAGGATCGTGCGGCGCTGGAGGCGATGCAGAAGTTCCGCCAGAAAACCTACTCCTTCGGCATGGTCCAAAGCCTCTATCGGGTGGTGCAGATGGCCTATGCCGGGCTCGTTCCGGTGATGCTGGTGGGCGGCGCGATCTGGCTCTGGTCGCAGGGCGAGGCGACCGCCGGAGCCATCGCCACCTCGGGCGCCATCGCGATCCGGCTGTCGCAGATGTCGGGCTGGGTGAGCCAAGCGCTGATGTCCGTCTGGACCCATATCGGCGAGGCGGAGGACGGGATGCGGACGCTTGCCCATATGCATGACCTGACCGACGCGCCCGACGCACGCACGCTGCGCAACGTCGAAGGCGAGATCCAGTTCGACAATGTCGATTTCGCCTATGGACGCCGCAGCGGCGGGATCGCTGATATCAACCTGACCATCGCGGATGGCGAGCGGATCGGGATCGTCGGGGCCTCGGGCGCGGGGAAATCGACGCTCGTGGCGCTGCTGCTGAGGCTCTATGACCCTGAAAAAGGGTCTATTCTGATCGACGGGCAGGACATTCGCGAGGTCACGCAGGAAAGCCTGCGCCGCAACATCGCGATGGTCACGCAGGAGACCGCGATGTTCAATCGCTCGGCGCGGGAGAACATCCTTTACGGCAAGCCCGACGCCACGGACGAGGAGATGATCGCGGCGGCCAAGCAGGCCGAAGCCGACGACTTCATCCGCGGCCTCGCCGATCACGAAGGCAATCGCGGCTATGACGCCAAGCTGGGCGAGCGTGGGGTGAAGCTGTCGGGCGGGCAGCGTCAGCGGATCGCGCTTGCGCGCGCCTTCCTGAAAAACGCGCCGATCCTTGTGCTGGACGAGGCGACCTCGGCGCTCGATTCCGAAGTGGAGGCGCAAATCCAAACCGCGCTGCATCGGGTCATGGCGGGCAAGACAGTGCTGGCGATCGCCCACCGCCTCAGCACCATCGCCGAGATGGACCGGATTGTCGTGCTGGAGGAAGGGCGGATCGTCGAGCAGGGCAGCCATGACGAGCTGCTGGCGATGAACGGGCTCTATGCGCGCTACTGGGCGCGCCAGTCCGGCGGCTTCCTGACCTGCGACGACGCGGAGGATGCGGCGGAATAGGGTCTTTTCTGACCCGCGTCGCGCAGCTAGAGAAGCCGCATGACCTACGAAATCGAGCGACTGTCCCTGCATGCCGACGGCGTGACCCATGGCCCCGAGGGGACCGTGCATGTCGCCATGGCGCTTCCCGGCGAAGTGGTCGAGGGCGAGGTGATCGATGGCCGCATCGCGCAGCCGAAGATCGTGACGCCCTCGCCCGACCGCGTCAAAGCGCCCTGCCCGCATTACCGTTCCTGCGGGGCCTGTTCGATGCAGCACGCCTCCGAGGCGTTCACCGCCGAATGGAAGATGGATGTGGTGCGTCAGGCGCTGGCCGCGCGCAACCTGCCCCAGCCGGAGATGAGCATCGCGACCTCGCCGCTGAATTCCCGCAGGCGGGCGACGCTTTCGGGACGGCGCACCAAGAAGGGCACGCTGGTCGGGTTTCACGCCCGCGCCTCGGACACGGTCGTCGAGATTCCGAACTGCCTGATCCTGCGGCCCGAGCTGCTGGCCGCGATCCCGATGCTGCATGAGGCGACCGCGATCGCAGGCTCGCGCAAAGGCGAAATCGCCTTTACCCTGACCCTGTCGGAGGCCGGGCTGGAACTGGCGGCACAGGGCGGAAAAGACCCTGATACGGCCCAATTCGAGGCTTTGTCGGGTCTGGCGCGCAACCACGATCTCGCCCGGCTCAGCTGGAACGGTCAGGTCATCGCGGGGCGGCGACCGGCGATCCAGCAGTTCGGGAAAGCGAAAGTCGTGCCGCCGCCGGGCGCGTTTCTGCAAGCGACCCATCACGGCGAAGCGGTGCTGACCGCCTTCGCCAAGGCCGCGATTGGCAATGCGAAAAAGGTGGCCGATCTGTTCGCAGGCTGCGGCACCTTCTCGCTGCCGCTGGCCGAACTGGCCGAGGTCCACGCGGTCGAAGGGGTCGCGGCGATGACCGAGGCGCTCGATCAGGGCTGGCGTCAGTCGCAGGGCCTGCACCGGGTCTCCACCGAGGCGCGCGATCTGTTCCGCCGTCCGCTTCTGCCCGACGAGCTGGCGAAGTTCGACGCGGTGGTGATCGACCCGCCGCGGGCTGGCGCACAGGCACAGATCGCCGAGATCGCGGCATCAAAACTCAAGCGGCTGGTCCATGTCTCCTGCAACCCGGTCACCTTCGCGCGCGACGCAGAGACGCTGATCGCGGCGGGCTTCACGCTCGACAAGCTGCTGGTGGTGGATCAGTTCCGGTTTTCCGCTCATGTGGAGCTTGCGGCCCTTTTCACCCGCTAGATGCGAGGCCGAAAATCGGGTAGAAAGGCTGCAAAACAGCAGTCTCCGAATACAGGCCGAACATGAACCGTCGAACCCTCCTCTTGGGCGGATGCGCCCTTGCCACGCTGGCCGCCTGCGGCGATTCCAGCAAATTCAAATCCTATAACGGCCCCGCCGTGACCCAAATCCAGATCTTCAAGTCGCAGCGGATGATGTATCTGCTGCATGGCGACGAGGTGCTGGAGAAGTACAAGATCGGCCTTGGCGGCGATCCGGTCGGGCCGAAGCAGTTCGAGGGCGACGGCAAGACCCCGGAAGGTCTCTATTACATCAACCGGCGCAATCCGAATTCGGCCTATTACCTGTCGATCGGCATCAGCTATCCGAACCCGCAGCAGGTGGCCTTCGCGGAGTCGCAGGGCAAGAAGGCCGGCGGCGATATCTTCATCCATGGCCGCGACGGCAAGAACAAAGGCAAGGGTCGCGACTGGACCGCGGGCTGCATCGCCGTGAAGGACAAGGAAATCCGCGACATCTACGCGATGGTCCGCGACGGCACGCCGATCTTCATCTTCCCCTGATCGCAGCATTCCCCCGGAAATGACAAAGGGCCCCGCGTGGGGCCCTTTTTGATTGCGACGGATCTTCGGCTCAGTTGCCGGTGACCATCGTCCACCAGATCTTGCCGGAGGGTTCCTGATACCAGGAGAAGCCCATCTGCGTCGCCGCCGGGTTCAGGATCACGTCGCGCGTGTCGGCGACCTTCATCCAGGCTGCGAGGGTCTCCATCTCGGTCTCGTAGGTCTCGGAGATATTCTCGCCCAGCACCTGCCCCGGATAGCCGGCGCGCTGCGCGCGGCTCAGCGGCGAGGAGCCGTCGGAGCCCCAGTGCCACGGACGGTTCTGCACGGCCATGTCCTTGGAATGGGCCAGCGCCGCCGTGGTCAGCGCGTCGTTCAGCACCAGCGGCGCAGCACCGCGCGCCGAACGCAGGCTGTTCACCGATTCCAGCACGCGCTGCGGGATCACGGAGCGATCGCTCGCAGTGATGTTGTAGACTTTCGGCAGCGGCAGGCCATCGGGCCCGAGCTTGGGCTGCGTGTCGGTCGGCTGGCAAGCCGCCAGAGCCACAATCGCGGAGACCGCAAATACAGAAGCGCGCAACATCTTTGGTCCGTCCCTCGTTAAAACGTCAATCTGCATTACACGCTTGTCCCCAGCCGCGCAAACCCCTCTGTCGCTTTGCGGGCACATCCCTGCCAGTTTGATTTGCCGCCGCCGCACGATCACATTATATTTATCGCAATTGACCCCATCGCGAACCCGGAGCCCGAGATGCCCAATACGCGCAAGCCCTTCGACCGCCGCGCCTTTCTCGGCGCCGCCGCCTGCCTTGGTGCGGGGCTCGCGCTGCCCGCCCGAGCGCAAACGCCCGACTACGGTCAGGAGCAGTTCGAAACGAACGCCTATACGAACCAGCGCCGCAATATCTCGAGCTTCCAGAACCGCGATTGGCAGCCCTATTTCTCGAACCTCCGCGGTGGGGCGATCCTTGTGGATACCCATTCGCGGGCTTTGCATTACTGGTCGGCGGATCAGTCGATCTACCGTCTCTATCCGACTTCGGTGCCGGTGTCGGAAGAACTGACGCGGCGCGGCCGGACCTCGGTGATCCGCAAGGTCGAAGGGCCGAGCTGGGCGCCGACCCCCTCGATGAAGAAGCGCAATCCGGAATGGCCCGATTACGTGCCGCCGGGCCCCGATAATCCGCTGGGCACCCATGCGCTCTATCTGTCGTGGCGCTATTACCGCATCCACGGCACGCATGACACGCGCAAGATCGGCCGCAAAAGTTCGAACGGCTGCATCGGTCTTTACAACGAACACATCCAGGAGCTGTTCGGCTTCGCGAAGATCGGCACGCAGGTGCTGCTGATCTGAGGCGGAAGGGGCTCTGCCCCTCGGCGCATGCGCGCCTCACCCCGGGATATTTCGGCCAAGCGGAAAACGACTTCGACTTCTCGAGGAAAATACCGCCCGGCGTGAGTTCGCGATAGAGAAGAAGGGGCGAGCCGCCCCTTTCCGATGTATCAGTCGATCCAACCGGCGAGGTTTTCCCCGACCACGTCCATCAGCGCCTTGATGTGCAGGTCGTCGTCGTTGAGGCAGGGGACGTAGGTGAATTTCTCACCGCCCGCGTGCTCGAACGCCTCGCGGATTTCGCCGTTGATCTCTTCGAGCGTCTCGATACAATCCGCACTGAAGGCGGGCGAGATCACCGCGATGTTCTTCTTGCCCTGCTTCGCCAGCTCCGCGACATGCTCGACCGTGTAGGGCTTGAGCCATTCCTCGGTGCCGAAGACCGACTGGAAGGTCGTGTCGATCCCGTCCTTGTCCCAACCGAGCCGTTCACGCAGCAGGCGCGAGGTCTTCTGGCACTGGCAGTGGTAGGGGTCGCCTTCCATCAGATAGCGCTTGGGCATCCCGTGATAGGAGGCGACGAGCACGTCGGGCTTCTCGTCGAGCGTGGCATAGATCCGCTCCACCGATTGCGCGAGCGCGTCGATATAGGAGGGCTTGTCGAAATATTCTGGCGCGACGCGCGCAGCGGGCTGGCGCTTCTGCTTCATCAGCGCGCGGAAGAACTGATCGTTCGCGGTGGCCGAGGTGGCGCCTGCATATTGCGGATAAAGCGGCAGGAACAGGATCTTCTCGCAGCCCTGCTCGACCATCCGGTCGACGACCGACTGGGTCGAGGGATTGCCGTAGCGCATGCAGTAATCGACGACGACCTCCTGACCGTAGCGCGCGGAGACAGCCTCGCGCAGCTTCGCGACCTGCTGCTTGGTGATCGTCATCAGGGGGCTCTCGCCCGCCTCGTTGTTCCAGATCGTCTTGTAGTTCGCGCCCGAGGTGAAGGGCCGCTTCGACAGGATGATGAGCTGCAGCAGCGGCTGCCATTTCCATGCCGGGTAATCGATCACGCGCCGGTCCGAGAGGAACTCGTTCAGATAGCGACGCATCGACCAGTAATCGGTGTTGTCCGGGGTTCCGAGATTGGCGACGAGCAGACCGATCTTCGCTTCCTTGACGGGCGGGTGATCGGCGGGGGCATGGGCAAGGCGCGGATTTGCGGCGTTGGTCATCGTGTCACTGTCCTGTCGTCATTTATCGCGGAACTCCAACCCGACTTAACGGGTTTCCCGATCTGTGCCAATGCGGCCTATTCAACCGGGACAGGATCACTTACGGTCTTCACATGGCAATGGATGACATGACCGGGAAAAAACCGGCCCCGCCCGCTCTCGACCCGTCGCGAGACGCGTTGTTCCTCGATTTCGACGGATGTCTGGTGGATATTGCGCCCCGGCCGGACGCGGTGATCGTGCCGCAGGATTTGCCGCGTTTGCTCGAAAAGCTGTCGGAGGCGCTCAACGGGGCGCTTGCGGTCGTTTCGGGGCGGTCGCTGCACGAGCTGGAGCGTTTTCTCGACGGGTTCGACGGGCTGATGGTCGGCTCGCACGGCTCGGAAGCGCGCGGCATGGAGCCGCCGATGGCCGAGACGCCCCGGCATTTGAGCGCGCTGAAAGAGGATATGGCCGGGTTCGCCAACGACCACGATCTCATCTTCGAGGATAAAAGCCATGGCGCCGCGGTCCATTTCCGTTCCAACCCCGACAAGCAAGGTCAGGTCGAAGCCTTCACCGAAGAGCTGACCGCGCGTTATGACGGCTTCACGATCCAGCCTGCGAAAATGGCGGTCGAAATCCGTCCCGAGGGCTTCTCGAAGGATGGCGCCCTGGCGATCCTGTCCGACCTCGTGCAGTTCGGCGGCCGCAATCCGGTCTATGCCGGCGACGACACGACCGACGAACCCGCGCTGGCCTGGGCCGAAGCGCATGGCGGTTTCGGCATCAAGGTCGGTGACGGAGAGAGCGTCGCGCGCTATCACCTTGACGAACCGATGGATGTGCGCGCCTGGCTCGCCGCTGCCGTGGCACGCTGAATGAGGAACGACGAATGGGCCGCCTGATCTGCATCTCGAACCGCATTCCCACCGGGGCCAACCCCTCGGGCGGGCTGGTCGTGGCGCTTGGCGATGTGCTGGAGGAAACCGGCGGCATCTGGATCGGCACCTCGGGCGAGATCGCCGACACGCCTGCCGCAGAGTTGCGCGAGATCGAGGGCGGGCCGTTCAGGCGCTACTGCTTCGATCTGACTCAGGACGAGCAGGACAACTATTACGCGGGCTATTCGAATTCGGTGCTCTGGCCGCTGTTCCACGGTCGCGCCGACCTGATGGATATTCATCAGGAATATCTGGGCGTCTACAAGCAGGTGAACCGGCGGATCGCAAAGCTCGTGGCGCCGTTCCTGAAGCCCGACGACCGGATCTGGGTGCAGGACTATCACCTGCTGCCACTGGCCTACGAGCTGCGCCTGATGGGCGTGACCAATCCGATCGGCTTCTTCCTGCACACGCCCTTCCCCGGCCCGACCGCCATGCAGGCCCTGCCCAACGGGCGCGAGGTTTGCCAGTGGATCGCGAATTACGACCTCGTGGGCCTTCAGGCAGAGCGCGACGTGCGTGCCTGTCTCCACTCGATGATCGAGATCGCCGACGCCTCCAATCTGGGGGCGGGCTATGTGCATCTCTCGCCCCGCCAATGCCGGATCGCCGCCTTCCCGATTTCGATCGATGCGCGCGAGTTTCAGGAACTGGCGGAGGCCGAGTTCGATAAACTGCCCGCCGGGATCGTGAAGGACCATCGCCGGCTGATGATCGGCGTCGACCGGCTGGATTATTCCAAAGGCGTGCCGCATCGCTTCCGCGCTTTCGGAGAGTTTCTCGAGCGACACGAGGATTGGCACCGCTACGTCTCGCTCTTGCAGATCTCGCCGCCGACCCGCGAGGGCGTGCAGGCCTATGACGATATCCGCGAAGAGACCGAGCATCTCTCGGGCCGGATCAACGGCCAATTCGCCGATATCCAGTGGGTTCCGATCCGCTTCATCAACCGTTCAGTGCCGCGCGAAGTTCTGGCGGGGCTCTATCGTGCCTCGCATGTCGCGCTGGTGACGCCGCTAATGGACGGGATGAACCTCGTGGCGAAGGAGTTCATTGCGGCGCAGAACCCCGACGATCCCGGCGTTCTGATGCTGTCGCAATTCGCGGGCGCCGCCGAGCAGATGGATGCGGCACTGATGGTGAACCCGCACGATCCCGAACAGGTCGCCACCTCGATGCTGACCGCGCTGATGATGTCGCGCGGCGAACGGCGGGAACGCTATCGGTCGCTGATGACGGGGCTGACCACCTATGACGTGCATTGGTGGTCGAAGTCCTTCCTCGACGCGCTAGGCTGAGCCGGGCTTGTCGCCACTCGGGCGCTCGGTGGTGCCCAGCGCATCGGCGAGCCGCTGCGCAGCCGATCCCGGACGCAACGGTTTTTGCTGATCGGGATGCGGCTTCCAGCCGGTGAGCCAGACCATGTCGAAAGTCGCGCGCACCCGGCCATCGGGCTCCTGATAGGTCTCGACATACAGCCGCAGCGCCTCGGTCAGCACATCGCGGCGCAGGAAGCGGCGATCGCGGGCGGCGAGCGCATTGGTCTCGCCCATCGCGCGCAGGTCCGACAGCAGCCGCAGCGGCGTCTCGTAGGTCACCTTGCGCGTCACCGCATCGGCCACCGGCAACGCCAGCCCGGCCCGCTGGATCAGCGCCCCGAGGTCACGAATTTCGCCCATCGGCACGATCCGCGGGCTCAAACCTCCGGTGATCGCGGCCTCGGCCTGCGCCAGTGCGGCGCGTAGCTCATTGAGCGTCTGGCCCCCGAACATCACGCCGATGAACAGCCCGTCGGGTTTCAGCGCACGCGACGCCTGCACCAGCTGCCCGACCGGATCATTCGCCCAATGCAGACAGAGCGCGTGGACCACCAGATCATGCGCGCCCTCTTCCAGATCGAGCACATCCGTATCGGCCACGATCTTCGCATCGGGAAGAATTTCGCGCCACGGCTCGGGAAAAGCGGCGATCAGCGCGGGGGCCGTAAAGGTTCTGTTAACCTCTTGCAGCCTTTCCTCAAGTTCAGCCGCCGCGTCCTCGTGCAGAAACAGTTCGGGCGCACGGGCGGCGCGAAGTCTATGGCGCTCTAGCGCCTCGCGGTCGGTCAGAAGGGGCGGCGTATCCATGGCAGAAACCCTTAACGAGGTTCGAAGCCGGATGCTAGCGGCGGGACGTCTGGGATTGCGCGCGCTCTTCCCGCCGCGCTGCATCGCCTGCGGCGACGCGGTCGGTACGGATTTCGGCCTTTGCGGTGCGTGCTGGTCCGAGGCCACCTTCGCGCGCGGCACGGTCTGCGACGCCTGCGGCACGCCCCTTCCGGGCGAAAGCGACACGGCCATTCTGTGCGACGACTGCCTCACCCATCCGAGGCCGTGGGCGCAAGGTCGCACGGTGATGCATTACGCGGGCACCGGGCGCGATCTGGTGCTGGCGCTGAAACATGGCGACCGGCTCGATCTGGTGCCGCCGCTATCGGATTGGATGGCGCGGGCGGCCGGGCCGCTTCTGACGCCCGACACGCTGATCGCACCGATCCCGCTACATCGTCTGCGCCTGCTGCGACGGCGCTACAATCAGGCGGCAGAGCTGGCGCGGGCACTGGCCCGGCGCACCGGCCACGACTACTGCGCCGATCTCTTCACCCGCGCCCGCCCCACGTCGAGCCAGAAGGGCAAAACTCGCGATGAGCGGCACGCCAACCTCGACGGCGCGATCACCGTCACGCCGCGCCACGCGGCGCTGCTGCGCGGGCGCCCGCTTCTGATCGTCGATGACGTGATGACCTCGGGGGCGACGCTTTCCGCCGCGACAGAAGCGGCGTTGAGCGCAGGTGCAGAGCCGATCTGCGCTGTGACACTGGCACGCGTTGCGAAGGCACCCTAAATCCCTATAGTCTCGCAGACCAAAGGGAATTGAGAATGAAACGCATCGAAATCTACGTCACCAGAACCTGCCCCTTCTGCATCATGGCCAAGCGCCTGTTGGACAAGAAGGGCATCTCCTACGAGGAAACCGATGTCGGCCGCGAGCCGCAACTGCGCGCCGCGATGACCCAGCGCGCGGGTGGCCGCCGGACCGTCCCGCAAATCTTCATCGGCGACGAGCCGATCGGCGGCTGCGACGAGCTGCACGCGCTCGAACATTCGGGCAAGCTCGATCAGATGCTGGCGAGCTGACACGATGAAGGCGGCGCTCGTTCAGCTTTCGGTCACGGATGATCCGGCACAGAACCTGCCGGTCACGCTCGACTTCATCCGCGATGCCGCGTCGAAAGGCGCGCAGCTGATCGCGACGCCGGAATGCACCAACCTGATCTCGTCGGATCGCGCCCATCAGAATGCGGTCCTGCATCACGAGCATCACGACCCGACGCTGGAGGCGCTTTGCAACGAGGCGGAGCGCCTCGGCGTCTATATCCTGATCGGCTCGCTCTGCCTGAAATCCGGAGACGATGCGCGCTTCGCCAATCGCTCTTTCCTGATCGGGCGCAAGGGCAATATCAAAGCCCGCTACGACAAGATCCACATGTTCGACGTGGACGTGTCCGAGACCGAACGCTACCGCGAATCCGAGGCCTACCGCCCCGGGCGCGAGGCGGTTCTGGGCGCCACGAAATACGCCCAGCTCGGCCTGTCGGTCTGCTACGACCTGCGCTTCCCGCATCTTTACCGGACGCTGGCGCAGGCCGGGGCTCAGGTGCTGACCATCCCCGCGGCGTTCAACGACACGACCGGGGCCGCCCATTGGGAGGTTCTGGTGCGTGCTCGCGCGATCGAGAATACCTGCTTCGTGCTGGCGCCCGCGCAATGCGGCACCCATGCCGCGCATGGCGGTCGGCCGCGCAAGACCTGGGGCCATTCGCTGGCGGTCGATCCGTGGGGCAAGGTGCTGGCCGATGGCGGCACCGAGCCCGGCGTGACCCTCGTCGATCTCGATCTCGATCAGGTGGACGCGGTGCGCTCGCGCCTGCGGTCCCTCTTCCATGACCGGAGCTTCGACGGACCGTGAGCACCCCGCCCGAGAACGATCCGCTCGCCGCGACGCTGTTCGCCGAGGTCTTCATGGCCGATCAGCTGGCGCGCAACGTGGTGAGCCGTGCCCTGCCGAAGGGCATGGAAATCTCGCATTTCTCGGTGCTCAACCTGCTGGCCCATATCAACGAAGAGCGCACGCCCGCCCAGCTGGCCGAGGCGTTGCATGTGACCCGCGGTGCGATGACCAACACGCTCGCCAAGCTGGAATGGGCGGGGCATGTGCATATCCGGCCCGACTGGGACGATGCGCGGCGCAAATGGGTGTCGCTCTCGCCCTCCGGCAGGCGGGCGCGCGATGCGGCGCTGGCCTCGTTGATGCCGATCATCGGAGGGATCGTGCGCGATCTCGGCCCCGATAAGGTCCGCGCCACCCTGCCGGTTCTGCGCGAATTGCGCGCCCGCCTCGGCCAGGCCTGATCGCGGCAGGGGCCCTGCCCCTCTGGCCTGCGGCCATTCACCCCGGGATATTTCCGCCAAGCCGAAATTCGGCTCTTTGTTCTTGTTCAAATATCCCTGGGGGACGCGGTGGGGCAGCGCCCCTTTTCATCGTCAGCACAAACGAAAAGACCCCGCCGTTCCGCACGGCGGGGCAAGGCGCGTGCCGAGGAGCGGCCCTCGGCACCGGCGGTAACTTCTAATTCTTGAGAGAGGGCTGAGCCTCAGTTCATCTCGGCGCGGATCTGCTGGCGCAGCAGGTCGATCGGGACCTGTTTGCCATCGCGCTTGAACGTCCAGTAGGTCCAGCCATTGCAGGAGGGCGCACCTTCGAGATGGGCGCCGACCTGATGGATCGAGCCTTTCACGTCGTCGCCGATCAGCGTGCCATCGGCGCGGACCTTGGCCTTGTGGCGACCGTTGAGCGAGTAGAGCTCTTCGCCTGGGCGCAGCATGCCGCGTTCGACCAGCTGGCCGAAGGGTACGCGCGGCTCGGCGCGTTTCGAGGTGGAGACTTCCAGCGCTTCCTTGTCGAACTTGCGGATCTTGGCGAGGCGCTTGAGCGCGACTTCGCGATACGCTTCTTCGCGCTCGATGCCGATGAAATCGCGGCCCAGCATCTTCGCCACGGCGCCGGTCGTGCCGGTGCCGAAGAACGGGTCGAGGATCACGTCACCGGGGTTGGTGGTGCCGACGAGGACACGGTGCAGCAGGGCTTCGGGCTTCTGGGTCGGGTGGGCTTTCTCGCCGTTCGAATCCTTCAGACGCTCGCCGCCATTGCAGATCGGGATCACCCAGTCGGAGCGCATCTGCACCCCTTCGTTGAGCGATTTCAGCGCCTCGTAATTGAAGGTGTATTTCGCGCCTTCGGATTTCGACGCCCAGATCAGCGTCTCATGCGCGTTGGTCAGGCGCTTGCCGCGGAAGTTCGGCATCGGGTTCGACTTGCGCCACACGACGTCGTTGAGAATCCAGAAGCCCTGATTCTGCAGCTCTGCGCCCATGCGGAACACGTTGTGATAGGAGCCGATCACCCACATCGCGCCATTCGGCTTGAGGATGCGGCGTGCGGCCTTCAGCCATTCGCGGGTGAAATTGTCGTAATGCGCGAAAGAGCCGAACTGGTCCCACGCGTCATCGACCGCGTCGACCTTGGAATTATCGGGGCGGTGCAGGTCACCGCGCAACTGTAGATTGTAGGGCGGATCGGCGAAGATCAGGTCCACACTGTCCTCGGGCAGCGAGTTCATCATCTCGATGCAATCACCATCAAGAATTTCGTTCAGGGGCAGTGCATTGCGCACCACCGGAGCTTTCGTCTTTGCCATTTTTAGCCTCTTAACTGCCCGCCTCAGGGCCCAATATCTGGGAGCCGGCTTTGTGCCGATCTATGGCTATAAAAATGAGTCAAAGGCGATTCATCGTCAATTTCTTTTTTGAATCAAGGGGTTATATAATTCGCTTGGCACAAGATATTGTGGACCGGCTTGAAGCTTCGTCTATGAACGGGGGTGACCCCTAAATCTAGAAGCGCCTGCAGATGATCCTTGGTCGGGTAGCCCGCATTCCGCTCCCAGCCGTAGCCCGGATACTGTTGCGCCAAATCCACCATGAGCAAATCGCGGGCCTCTTTCGCGAGGATCGACGCCGCCGCGATCGACAAGGAGCGGGCATCGCCCTTCACGACCGGCTCGCTGGACAACTTCAGGTCGCGCGGCACGCGGTTGCCGTCGACAAGCACATGATCGGCGGTGCGGGCCAGCCCCTCGACCGCGCGGCACATCGCGAGATGCGAGGCGTGGTAGATATTGAGTTCGTCGATCTCCTCGACGCTGGCATGTGCCACGCAGAACTCGGCGCAGTCCATGATCTGCGCGGCCAGATCGGCACGGCGCTTCGCGCTGAGCTTCTTCGAGTCGTTGAGCCCTTCGGGAATACGGGCGGGATCGAGAATGACCGCCGCTGCCGTCACCGGACCGCAAAGCGGACCGCGGCCCACCTCGTCCACGCCAGCAACGATGGTCAGGCCGCGCGCGAAGGCGGCTTCTTCGAAAGAGAAATCGGGGTTCTGTGCCATGAGTTCGCAATGCCCCGGAACGGCAGGTCTGTTCAACGAAAAAGCGGGGACCCGAAGGCCCCCGCACTGCTCGACGACGCTCTTGTGGCGTCTGCCGCATCACTTAACGCCGGCTGAGACGGATGCCGCGATCCTCGAGGCAGTTGCTGCCATAGACTTTCTCGACGCCGTGACGGCCGGTCTTCATCGTGAAGGCGCAATTGGCGGGCAGGCGGCGCTCGGTGCGGCGATCGAGGCAGGAGGCGGAGACCACTTCGCCCCAGCCCCGGCCGGTCTTCACACGCTGCACGCATTGCGCGGGCAGACGGATGCGGTCGCGGTCATGGCTATAGCGACGGTGGTCGCGGTCGTAACGTTCCTGCGCTTGCTTGCGGCGGGCTTCGGCCGCGCGGCGCTCACGCTCGCGGCGTTCGCGCTCCAGACGACGCTGGCGGTCCTGCCAGCTCTCATAGCGCGGCTGCGCCTTCTTCGCTTTGTGATCCTTCTTGTTCATCCCGTCGAGGAGCAGCGCGGCAGCACCGACCCCAAGCAGGATGCTCAGCGCCTGACGGTCTTTCTTGCCCAGCGCGGCGGCAGGCGTCGCGCTGATCGCGACGGAGCCCAGCGCGAGGGCAAGGGCGGTGATGGCGGCGGTGGCCTTGGTCTTGAGGCTCATGGCTTCGGTCCTTTCACTCGGCAGCCCGAAGGCCGCATGACGTCGATGAACCGAGATTGGGCCGAGGGGCGAAAGTCAGGCAATAACGGCCCCCTGCTATCGGATAACAGGCGGGCCAACCCCCTTTGGCTATTGAATAACACGGGCATTGCGCGCAGCGTGTTCCACATGAAACACGCAGTCCTCATATTGGCGTTTCTCGCCTCTGCCTCGGCCGCGCAGGCCGAGTGCTATGCCGATTACAAGGCCAAGCGCGACAACCCGTTGCAGCTGCAATACGGGGTGGCGCAGGTCTCGGACTCGGCCTGTTCGAAAAAGGCGGCGGCGCGCGAATTGGCGCCGAAGCTGAAAGCCGATGGGTGGACCTTGCTGACGGTTCTCTCCACATTCGGCGCGGAAGGCTTGGAGCAAAGGAAGTCCAGTGCCGGACAATATTTCCTCCGTTACTGATAGTCTGCGACTGGGCTCGCGCGCAGTCGTGGGCGGCATCGTGGCCGTGGTCGCGATTCTCGCCGTGGCCGCGGTGCTGCTGTTTGCGAACCTGCCGAATGCGGATGCGTTCAACGCGCGGGTCGAGCAGATCTTCGTGCAGAACGACAATCTGACCTCGCAGGCCGAGATCAAGCTGCTGGAGGTGCTGGCGCAGTCGGGCACGGCGTTCTCGGACGTGCTGGCGAATTACCGGGTGATCATCTTCATCCTGCTGATCTTCGCCGCCGCGCTTCTGATCGCGACGATCGTGTTCTTGCTGCTCCTGATCGCGCTGAACAAACGCATGACCGAGATTCGCCGCGCCGGGATCGAGGTGCAGTCCTTACGCATCCTGCGGGGCGAAAACGCGGTGATGCTCAACGATATGGGCTTCACGCTGACCCCGGCCGCGATCGAGACGCTGTCGGTTCTGGCCGAGGCGCGGATGGATGACGATATTCTCACGGGCGTTCAGATCGAGGCGATGATTTCGGGGCGCGACGAGGCCGATTGCGACGAGGCGGCGGGGGCCACGCGGATCAAACGGCTGCGCGACAGTCTCGGAAATCAGCTCGTCAGCGAGCTTCTCGTGCGCAACATTTCCCGCAAAGGCTATGCACTTAGCGTGGCCAAGGATGCGATCCGAGTCGACTGATCCGGTTGCGCCACTGTCACATGCGCCCTATATCGCAGGGTCTGTTGACCCGAGGGAGAGCCATGTCCGACACGCCCTTCTACCTGATCGACGAGACGCGCCTGCGCGAGAACATGCGCAAGATCGAGCGTCTGCGCGAGCGCTCCGGCGCGAAAGCCCTGCTGGCGCTGAAATGTTTCGCGACCTGGTCGGCCTTCGACATCATGACGCCCTACATGGATGGCACGACCTCCAGCTCGCTGTTCGAGCTGCATCTGGGGCGTGAGAAATTCGGGCGTGAAACCCATGCCTATTCGGTCGCCTGGGCCGATCACGAGATCGACGAGGCTATCGGCTATGCCGACAAAATCATCTTCAACTCGCTGAGCCAGCTGGATCGCTTCGGCGACAAGGCCGCGCATATCGAGCGTGGCCTGCGTCTGAACCCGCGGTTTTCGACCTCCGGTTTCGATCTCGCGGACCCGGCGCGGCCGTTCTCGCGTCTGGGCGAATGGGACGCGGAGCGGCTGGAGGCGGCAATGGATCGCATCTCGGGCGTGATGATCCACTACAATTGCGAGAACGCCGATTTCGCGCTCTTCGACCATCAGCTTTCCCGCATCGAAGCCGAGTTCGGCGACATCCTGAAGCGTCTGAAGTGGGTCAGCCTCGGCGGCGGCATCCATTTCACCGGCGACGATTATCCGCTCGACGCTCTGGCCGACCGGCTGAAGAAATTCTCCGAGGATTTCGGCGTGCAGGTCTATCTGGAGCCCGGCGAGGCGTCGATCACGCAGAGCGCCTCGCTCGAGGTGACGGTGCTCGACATTCTCGACAACGGCAAGAAGATCGCCATCGTCGACAGCAGCATCGAGGCGCATATGCTCGATCTGCTGATCTATCGCGAGACCGCCAAGCTGCCGCAGCAGGGCGAATATGAATACCAGATCGCGGGCAAGACCTGCCTCGCAGGCGACATCTTCGGCGAGGCGCGGTTCGACAAACCGCTCGAAATCGGCGACCGTATCTCGATTGCCGATGCCGCCGGATACACGATGGTCAAGAAGAACTGGTTCAACGGCGTGGCGATGCCCGCCATCGCCATCCGCCGCGAAGATGGGAACATCGACCGGATTCGCGACTTCACCTATGAGGATTATCGCGCCTCATTGTCCTGAGGGCCCACAAGAGCCCCCTTCCCCTGTCCGCAGAAAAAGGAGACAGCCGAAGTGAAAAAGAACGTGCTCATCATCGGAGCGGGCGGCGTCGCCCAGGTCGTGGCGCATAAATGCGCGCAGAATAACGACATCCTTGGCGACCTGCATATCGCCTCGCGCACCAGATCGAAATGCGATGCCATCATCGAAAGCGTGCGTGAAAAAGGCGCGATGAAGGTGGACGGCACGTTCGAGTCGCATGCGGTCGATGCGACCGATTCCGACGCGGTTGCCGCCCTGATCCGCGAAACCGGCGCGCAGATCGTGATCAACGTCGGCACCGCCTTCGTGAACATGCACGTCCTCGACGGCTGCATCGCGACGGGTGCCGCCTATATCGACACCGCGATTCATGAAGAGCCCGACAAGATCTGCGAAACCCCGCCGTGGTATGCGAACTACGAGTGGAAGAAGCGCGACCTGTGCACCGAGAAGGGCGTGACCGCGATCCTCGGCGCGGGCTTCGATCCGGGCGTGGTCAACGCCTATGCGCGCTTCGCGATCGACCAGATGGACGAGGTGAAGTCGATCGATATCGTCGACATCAACGCGGGCTCGCACGGCAAGTATTTCGCGACCAATTTCGATCCCGAGATCAACTTCCGCGAATTCACCGGCGTCGTTTATTACTGGGAAGACCAGCAGTGGAAAGAGACGAGCATGTTCGCCTCGGGCCACAAATGGGATCTGCCCGTCGTCGGCCCGTCGCAGGCCTATCAGTCGGGCCATGACGAGGTGCATTCGCTGGCGACCAACTACCCGCAGGCCGATGTGCGTTTCTGGATGGGCTTCGGCGATCACTACATCAACGTCTTCACCGTGCTGAAGAACCTCGGCCTGCTGTCCGAGCAGCCGGTGAAAACCGCTGAAGGTCTGGAAGTCGTGCCGCTGAAAGTGGTGAAGGCCGTGCTGCCCGATCCGTCGAGCCTCGCGCCGAACTACACCGGCAAGACCTGCATCGGCGATCTGGTGAAAGGCACCAAGGACGGCAAGGACGTGGAGTATTTCGTCTATAACGTCGCCGATCACAAAGAAGCCTATGAAGAGGTCGGCTCGCAGGGCATCTCCTACACCGCGGGCGTGCCGCCGGTCGCCGCCGCGATCCTGATTGCGCAGGGCGACTGGGATGCGAAGACGATGAAAAACGTCGAAGAGATGGACCCCAAGCCCTTCTTCACCGAACTCGACCGCATCGGCCTCCCGACCCGCGTGATGGTCGGTGGCCTCAAGGGCGAGGACAAGGCCTGGACCGAGGTTTGAGCGGTCGCACCAGAAACACGAAAGGCCCGCATCGCGCGGGCCTTTTTCATGTCTGATTGGCGATCCCGGCAGGATTCGAACCTGCAACCTGCCCCTTAGGAGGGGGCTGCTCTATCCAGTTGAGCCACGGGACCGCGCTGCGCCTTTGATGCCGCCAAAGAGCTTGTGGCGCAAGTCCATCGCTGCGCTGCAACAGAAAACCGCGCGTGAATTCGCATACCTGCGGGTCGTGCAGAAATTTCAGGATTTCAGAGGAAGAATAGAAAAGGGAGCGCAAATTGGCCCACTGCGCCCCCTTTCGCATCCCTCGCCAAGACGAATCCGACACTGGCGCGGGTCTTTCCAGGTATCGGGCGGAGATTGTCCGACCCTACAACCGTTAACGCTAACATACTTGGCATCATTCGCTTGCGCAAGGGAAATGTTTGGCGCTAACAAGAGGAGAACCTTGAGGAACCGCCCTTGTCTCGCCCTATCGAAACCCGCCGTCCTTTGACCCTGCGCGATGTCTCCGAAGCCTCTGGCGTCTCGGAGATGACCGTCAGTCGCGTGCTGCGCAATCGCGGCGATGTCTCTGATGCGACACGCGAAAAGGTCCTGCAGGCCGCGAAAGCGCTTGGCTATGTGCCCAACAAGATCGCGGGCGCGCTGGCCTCTCAGCGGGTGAACCTCGTGGCCGTGATCATCCCGTCGCTGTCGAACCTCGTCTTCCCGAAAGTGCTGTCGAGCGTATCCGACGAGCTCGAGGATACCGGGCTGCAGCCAGTCGTGGGGGTGACGAATTACTCGCCCGAGAAGGAAGAGCAGGTTCTCTATGAGATGCTCTCGTGGCGGCCTTCGGGGGTGATCATCGCGGGGGTCGAACACACGCCCGCCTCGCGCGCGATGCTGCAGAACGCGGGCATTCCGGTGGTCGAGATCATGGATGTCGATGGCGAGGGGATCGACTCGGTCGTCGGCATCTCGCATCGCCGCGCCGGGCTGCATATGGCCGAGGCGATCGTCGCCGCGGGCTATCGCAAGATCGGGTTCCTTGGCACGAAGATGCCCGAGGATCACCGGGCGCGCAAACGGCTCGAAGGGTTCAAGGAAGGGCTCGCCAAGGCGGGGATCGAACTGGCCGATACCGAGTTCTACGCGGGCGGATCGGCGCTCGCGAAAGGGCGCGAGATGACGGAGACGATGCTCAAACGCTCGCCCGATCTCGATTTTCTCTATTACTCCAACGACATGATCGGCGCGGGCGGTCTGCTCTGGTGCCTCGATCATGGAATCGACGTGCCGAACAAGATGGGTCTGGCCGGGTTCAATGGGCTCGAACTGCTCGACGGGCTCTCGGTGCGGCTCGCCACAATGAATGCCTGCCGGGCCGAGATTGGCCGCAAGGCGGCGCAGATCATTTCGGGGCGCTCGCAAAGCGGGATGATCGGCGGCGAAGTGATCGAGCTCGAACCGACGCTCGATCCGGGCGACACGATCCGTAAACCTTGATCTGAAGGTGGCGGCGCAAGCCTCCGTCCTTTAGCGCCGCGCGCCCCAGCTGAGCGACGCGTATTGGCGCGTGTAGAACTCGCCCAGAAGGCCGATCATCAGGATCGCGAGCCCGACATAGAGCGGGTATTCCCAGTTCGAGAAATGCGGATTGTAGTTGATGAAGGTGTAGCCCCGCGCCTGATCGATCGTGTGGAACAGCGGGTTCCAGTTGAACAGGATCAGCATCTTGTGCGGCAGATTGTTGGCGAGGAACATCTTGCCCGAGGCGATCATGTTGGCGCGGGTATAGACCTGCTGGATCACGCTCACCACTTCGGGCGCCCAGGGCTTCGCCGCGAGCAGCACGATCCCGATCGCGAGCCCCGTGAACCATGCCAGCAGCACCATTCCGAACGCGCCGACCCAGTCGTAGATCTCGATCGGTTTGAAGGCCGCGTGGTAGATGTAGAGCACCGTCACCATCGACAGCACCTGAATATAAAGCGCGCTCAGCGCGGCCGACGCGATCGAGATCGCGGTGGTCATCGGCGCGTGTTTCATCATCGCCGATGTGGGCCCTTCCGACCCGAAGACCGCACCGAGGGTCTTGGTGTGGGTCATGTAGAGGAAGATGCCCGTCATGATGTAGAGCAGGAAATCGCCCCGCACCGAGCTTGAGCGCATCCCGAGCACGCTGAACATGATGTAGAAGGAGATGACCAGCAGCATCGTCTGAAACATGTTCAGCAGCAGGCCGATCAACGCATTCCCGTGGTTCTTGCGCAGATTGCGCACGGTGGCGTGGTAAATCAGCTCCAGCAGGCTGAAGGTCGTGCCGAGCTTGGTCGTTTTCTTCTCTGGTCTGAACATGTCCCTGCCGATTCGGGCGTCTTTGCGGCCCAAGCTAGGTCGGATTGCTTGCTCAACCCTTATCGCCGCATCATAAGGGGGGAGTTGGAGCATAGCAATTGGGCCTTAACAAGGCCGGGAGAGGCGTGACGATGGATTTCGAACATCTGATGCGAGTGATGCGGCGACTGGCGCTCGAAGCAGGCGACAAGATCATGGAGATCTACGACTCGCCCGATTTCGAGGTGAAGTCGAAGTCGGATAACTCGCCGGTGACCGAGGCCGACGAGGCCGCCGACGCACTGATTTCCGCGGGGCTGCGCGCCGAATTCCCCGATATGCCGCTCGTCACCGAAGAACAGGCCGCGAGCCATTCGCAGGACGTGTCGACCTTCCTGATCGTCGATCCGCTCGATGGCACCAAGGAATTCGTGAAGCGTCGCGGCGACTTCACGGTGAACATCGCCTATGTCGAGAATGGCAAACCCGTGCGCGGCGTGGTCTACGCCCCCGCCAAGGGACGTCTGTTCTACACGCTGGCCGAGGGCCGCGCGGTCGAAGAAGATGGCCCCTTCGACAAGGAACGCCCCGGCAAGCAACATCCGATCACCGTCTCGATGCCCGACAATCGCGCGCTGATGGTCGTCGCGTCGAAATCGCACCGCGATCAGGCGACCGACGATTACATCGGCAAATACGCGGTGAAGGACATGGCCTCGGCCGGGTCGTCGCTGAAATTCTGCCTTGTCGCGACCGGCGAGGCCGATCTTTATCCGCGCCTCGGGCGCACGATGGAATGGGACACGGCAGCCGGTGACGCGGTTCTGCGCGGCGCGGGCGGCGAGATGATCCGCTTCGACGATCATGCGCCCTTCACCTATGGCAAGCCGGGCTTCGAGAACCCGTTCTTCATCGCCTACGCCCCCGGCGTTCTCTTGGTGAAGTAATGTCGGTCCTGATCGTTATCCCGGCGCGCTACGCGTCGAGCCGTTATCCCGGCAAACCGCTGGTCGAACTGACCGGCGCCACGGGCGAGAAAAAGACCCTGATCCAGCGCAGTTGGGAGGCGGCGACGCAGGTCGGCGGCGTCGACCGTGTCGTGGTGGCGACCGATGACGACCGTATCCGCGAGGCCTGCGAAGCCTTCGGCGCCGAGGTGGTGATGACCTCCGAGAGCTGCCGCAACGGGACCGAGCGCTGCGCCGAGGCGGCGGCGACGCTTGGCGGCGGTTTCGACATCGTCGTGAACCTGCAGGGCGACGCGCCGCTGACTCCCGCCTGGTTCATCGAAGATCTCGTCGCAGGCCTGCGCGCCAACGACTGGGCCGAGCTGGCCACCCCGGTTCTGCGCTGCGAAGGCGCGATGCTCAACAGCCTGCTGGAAGATCGCCGGAACGGGCGCGTCGGCGGCACGACGGCAGTATTCGGCGCCGGCAATCGCGGGCTCTATTTCTCGAAAGAGGTCATTCCCTTCACCGCCGAGACCTACGCGGACGAAGCCCCTACCCCGGTGTTCCACCATGTGGGCGTCTATGCTTACCGGCCGGACACGCTGGCAGCCTATGCGAGCTGGCCGATCGGGCCTCTGGAAACCCTCGAAGGGCTGGAGCAGCTGCGCTTTCTCGAGAACGGTCGCGCGGTGCTCTGCACAGAGGTCGAGTCGCGCGGACGGCAGTTCTGGGAGCTCAACAATCCGTCCGATGTGGCCCGGATCGAATCCATGATGCTGCAGATGCAGCTTCCCTGAACGCACGCAATTTCTCGCCGATCGCACGTAAACTGCGGTTTTTCACGGCATTGCACGAAACAATTTTCGCATTTGCAGCATTTCTTCCCACGGGAGTGCTCAACGCCAGAACCGGTCCCTTGTTGGATCACGGCTTTGGGTACACAATAAACCAACTTCTGACGATTTAATCGTAGCAACCCTATAGGTGACGAATGAAAAGCAAGGTGACGAAGGCGATCTTCCCGGTGGCCGGCCTCGGAACCCGCTTCCTCCCCGCGACGAAGTCGATCCCGAAAGAGATCCTCACGTTGGTGGACCGCCCGCTTATCCAATACGCCATCGACGAGGCGCGTGCGGCCGGTATCGAGGAGTTCATCTTCGTCACCTCGCGCGGCAAATCGGCACTCGAGGATTATTTCGACAACGCCCCCGAACTGGAAAGCGCGCTGGCGCAGAAGGGCAAGACCGAAATCCTCGACGAACTGCAGCAGACCAATATGGACAGCGGCGCGATCGCCTATGTCCGCCAGAACCAGCCGCTGGGTCTGGGCCACGCGGTCTGGTGCGCGCGTCGTCTCGTGCATGACGAGGCCTTCGCCGTGATCCTGACCGACGACGTCATCGCCGCCGACAAGCCCTGTCTGCAGCAGATGATGGAAGCCTATAACGAGACCGGCGGGAACTACGTCGCGGCGATGGAAGTCCCCGCCAACAAGACCGCCTCCTACGGTGTTCTGGATGTTGGCCCGGGCGACGGCCCGCGCCTGCCCGTCAACGGCATGGTCGAGAAGCCCAAGCCCGAGGACGCACCCTCGAACCTCGCGGTGATCGGTCGCTACATCCTCACCCCGCGCATCATGTGGAACCTCGATGCGCGCAAGGCGGGGGCTGGCGGTGAGATTCAGCTGACCGACGCGATCGCGCAGGAAATCCACGGCGGAAACTCGGTCTACGCCTATCGCTTCGACGGGCAGCGCTACGATTGCGGCTCGAAGGCGGGCTTCCTGCAGGCGACGGTCGCCTTCGGCCTCCAGCGTCCCGATCTGAAGGACGAATTCGGCGAGTATCTCTCCGATCTCTCCGCGATGCGGCAGGCTGCCGAGTAAGCAATGAAGCATGTGTTGGTAACGGGTGGTGCGGGCTATATCGGCTCGCACGCCTGCAAGGCGCTGGCCGCGGCGGGGTATGTCCCGGTCTGTTTCGACAATTTCTCCACCGGCTGGAAAGAAGCGGTGAAGTTCGGCCCGGCCGAGGAGGGCGATCTGGCCGATCGTGCCCGCCTCGACGAGGTCTTCGCGAAGTATCAGCCCATCGCGGTGATGCATTTCGCGGCGCTGAGCCTTGTCGGCGAGTCGATGCAGAACCCGTCGAAATACTGGCGCACCAACGTGAATTGCGCGCTGAACTTGATTGAGGCAGCCGTCGATGCAGGCTGCCTGAATTTCGTCTTCTCCTCGACCTGTGCGACCTATGGCGATCAGGACGGTGTGGTGCTGAACGAGGACACCGAACAGCGCCCGATCAATGCCTATGGCGGCTCGAAACGTGCCATCGAAGACATGCTGCGCGATTTCGGCGCGAGCCACGGGCTGAACTCGGTGATCTTCCGCTATTTCAACGTGGCGGGCGCCGACCCGGACGCTGAGGTCGGCGAGCAGCACATCCCCGAGACGCATCTGATTCCGCTCATGCTGGATGCGATCGCGGGCAAACGCCCGGCGCTCACCGTGTTCGGCTCGGATTACGCGACGCGCGACGGCACCTGCATTCGCGATTACGTCCATGTCTCCGATCTCGTCGATGCGCATGTTCTGGGTCTGAAATGGCTCGAGGACGGCAAACCCTCGCGGGTGTTCTGCCTTGGCTCGGGTAACGGGTTCTCGGTGCGCGAAGTGATCGACGCCTCGCGCGCGGTGACCAATCGCGACGTGCCGATCGTCGAGGGGGACCGTCGTCCCGGCGATGCGGCGGCACTGGTGTCGGGCTCGAAACGGGCGACCGAGGAGCTTGGCTGGCAGCCGAAGCGGTCCGACCTTTCCACCATGATTTCCGATGCGTGGCGTTGGCATCAGGCGAAAGAGTATGAATACTGACCCCGAGCTAGGGTCAGGAGAATGAATGCCATCGCGCCATGAGCTTTGGGAGGGCTACAGGCTGCGCCTCAAGCGCAAGCATTTCCTGTGGCGCGCCCTGCGCAAACGGCATCAGCTCGACCCCGTCACCAACCGCACCGGCAAGATAAAGCCCGGCGCGATCCTCGCCTTCGCGGTGATGCGCAACGAGGCGCGGCGGCTGCCCTTTTTCCTCAAGCATTACCGCAAGCTCGGCGTGGATCACTTCCTGATCGTCGACAATGGCAGCACGGATGGCACCGCCGCGCTGCTGGCCGAGGCGCGCGATGTCTCACTGTGGCAGACGTCGGGCAGCTACCGCGCCTCGCGCTTCGGGCTCGATTGGGTGACATGGCTGATGCTGCGCTACGGGCACGATCACTGGTGCCTGACCGTCGATGCGGATGAGCTGCTGATCTACCCCTATCACGACAGCCGCCCCCTGCCCGCGCTGACCGACTGGCTCGACCGGTCGGAGCAATGCAGTTTCCCGGCCATGATGCTCGACCTCTATCCGAAAGGGCCGCTGAGCGCGCAGCGCTATGAGGCGGGGCAGGACCCGTGCAAGATCCTAAGCTGGTTCGACGCAGGGAATTACATGATCACCCGGCAGGCGCAGACCGATGCGCTGTGGATCCAAGGCGGGCCACGGGCGCGGGCGTTTTTCCCCGACAGCCCGCGCCAATCGCCGACGCTGTCGAAGATCCCGCTGGTGCGCTGGCACCGGCGGTGGGCCTATCTGAACTCGACCCATGCGCTGCTGCCGCGTCACCTGAACCAGACCTACGACACGGACGGCGGCGAGGCGATTTCGGGACTGCTGCTGCACACCAAATTTCTCGACGAGATCGTGGACAAGTCGAAAGAGGAGAAATCGCGTGGCGAGCATTTCGGCCAGCCCGCGGAATTCGACCGGTATTACGACGCGCTGGCCGCCGATCCGGAGCTCTGGACGCCGCATTCGACGCGGCTCGGCGACTGGCGACAATTGGAGGCGCAGGGGCTGATGTCGCGCGGCGGCTGGATGTGAACGTGTTGACTTGGAGGCAACATTGCTGACGCAAGCGTTAGGCGTGGTCTTCTCACCAGGGAGCAAACCGGGTAAGTATCGGAAGATATTGATAAGCCGTTGAAAACTTGCCGATTTGAACAGGGCGACCTTTAACGATTTGAGAACTACGATGCGAGTAGCAAGGGACCAGTGCGGCACGAAATGACCGCGACGTCGGAGAGGGACGGGTATTGGGACTGAAAGAGATCGCCAGACTGCGCCGCAAGCGCAGAATTCGGCAGATTCGGGCTTTCCGCAAAAGCCGCGAACTCTCTCTCTATTCCGATCGCACCGGCGACATCCGCCCCGAGGATATCCTCGTCTTCGTCACCGCCCGTAACGAACGCATCCGCCTGCCCTATTTCCTGCGCTACTACCGCGAAATGGGCGTCGGGCATTTCCTGTTTGTCGACAATGGCAGCGACGATGGCAGCGCCGAGTATCTCGCCCAGCAGGAGGATTGCTCGGTCTGGCGCACGGAAGCCTCCTATAAGGCGTCGAATTTCGGCATCGACTGGATGAACTGGCTGCTGCGCAAATACGGCACCGGGCATTGGACGCTGACGCTCGATCCGGACGAGTTCTTCGTCTACCCGTTCTGCGACACGCGACCCATTCAGGCGCTGACCGATTGGCTCGACACCTATGGCATCCGGTCTTTCCCGGCGATGCTGCTCGATATGTATCCAAAAGGGCCGATCGACGCGCAGCCCTATCGCGAGGGGCAGAACCCGTTCGATCTGGCCTGCTGGTTCGATGCGGGCAATTACATGATCTCGCAGAATTCCGAGACCAACAATCTGTGGATTCAAGGCGGACCGCGGGCGCGCATCTTCTTTCCCGACGCGCCGAAGAAGGCCCCTTCGCTCAACAAGATCCCGCTGGTCAGATGGGAGCGCGGGAACGTCTATATCTCCTCGACCCATATGCTGCTGCCGCGCGGCCTCAACCAGGTCTATGACACGATCGGCGGCGAGATGGTCTCGGGCTGCCTGCTGCATGCGAAGTTCCTCTCGCCCCTCGCCGACAAGGTCGAGGAAGAGCTGGAGCGCAAACAGCATTACGCGGGATCGCGCGAATATCATGCCTATGCCCGCACGATCTCAAAAGAGCCAGATTTGTGGTGCAAATGGTCGGAGAAATATATCAACTGGCGCCAGCTCGAGATCCTCGGGCTGATGTCGAAAGGCAATTGGGCGTGAGGAAACAAGGCGCGTGACAGTCGGATTCATCATGATGTGCCACACCGCGCTCGACCGGGCCGCGCAGGTCGCGCGGTTCTGGTCGGAGGGCGGATCGCCCGTGGTGATCCATGTCGATGCCCGCGTCACCGCGCATGACTATAACGGCTTCAAGAAGATGCTCGCCGATCTGGAGAATGTCTCCTTCTCGCGGCGCTACAAATGCGACTGGGGCACGTGGTCGCTGGTGGCGGCGAGCCAAGCCGCAGCCGAGCAGATGCTGGCGCTGCATGACGATGTGCGCCACGTCTATCTGGCGTCGGGCTCCTGCCTGCCGCTGCGCCCGCTGCATGAGCTGACTGACTATCTCGACGCGCGGCCCTATACCGATTTCATCGAGAGCGTGACCACCACGGAAGTCGGCTGGACCGTCGGCGGGATCGACATCGAACGCTTCACGCTGCGCTTCCCGTTTTCGTGGAAAAAGCAGCGGCGCATGTTCGACCGCTATGTGGAGTTTCAGCGCCGCGTCGGCTTCAAACGGCGCATCCCCGACGGGCTGGTGCCGCATCTGGGCAGCCAATGGTGGTGCCTGACGCGCCAGACCCTGTCGGCCATTCTCGAAGACCCCGATCGCGCGCTTTATGACCGCTATTTCAAGCGCGTCTGGATCCCGGATGAAAGCTATTTCCAGACCCTCGCAAGGCTCTATTCCACCTCGATCGAGAGCCGCTCGCTGACGCTGACCAAGTTCGATTTTCAGGGCAAGCCGCATATCTTCTACGACGATCACCTGCAGCTTCTGCGCCGCTCGGACTGTTTCGTGGCGCGGAAAATCTGGCCCAAGGCGGATAAGCTCTACCGGACCTTCCTCGACAAAAGCCCCGGGCGGTCCGTCATGGCGGAGCCGAACCCCGCCAAGATCGACCGGCTGTTTTCCAAGTCGATCGAGCGGCGCACGCGCGGGCGGCCCGGCCTCTACATGCAAAGCCGTTTTCCCAAGAAGGACCATGAGAACGGCAAGACCTCGGCGCCCTATTCGATCTTCCACGGCTTCTCGGATCTCTTCGAGAATTTCGACGGCTGGCTCGCGAAATACGTGGGCGCGCGGGTGCATGGCCATCTCTACGCGCCCGAGCGCGCCGAGTTCGCGGGCAATGAGCGGATGTTCAACGGCTGCCTGACCGACGACGCCGCGCTGCGCGACTACAACCCACGGGCCTTCCTGACGAACCTGATCTGGAATTCGCGCGGGGAACGGCAATGCTACATGTTCTCGCCGCGCGACAATCAGGCGAATAACTGGTTCACCGCGACCGACCCGAATGCGCAAATCTCGGTCATTACCGGCGCCTGGGCGCTGCCTCTGTCGCGCCGCAACGAGAATTTCACGACGATCCGGCGCGAGGCCGCGATGCTGCAAAAGCGCGAGCTCGAGCATCTGGAGATTCTGCGCTCGATGTATGTGAAGGCGCGCGTGCGGATCTGGACTGTCGCGGATTTCATCGAGAACCCGATGGAGCCCCTGCAGACCATCATCGACGAGATCAGCCCCCGCGCCACCCGTCGCCTGACCGAAGCGCCGCAGATGGTCGATCTGTCGGGGTTCAACCAATTCCTGCAAAATCTCAAGAACCAAGGGATGCAGCCGCTCGTGATGGGGGATTTCCCACTCGAGCAAAGCGGGAAGCGCGATGCCGCCACCCGCCGCGGTCGCCCCTATCTGGTGAAATAAGACATGCCCAAATTTGACAGTTTCGTCGTCTTTGCCGAAATGCGCACCGGCTCCAATCTGCTGGAAGCTGCGCTGAACGACCTGGACGGCGTGACCTGCCACGGCGAGGCGTTCAACCCGGAGCTGATCGGGTATCCGAACCGCAAGGAGCTGGTGGGCATCACGCAGGCACAGCGCGACGCCGACCCGCTGATGCTATGGGGCGCGATCAAATCGCAGGACGGGCTGAACGGCTGCCGCTATTTCCACGATCACGACCCGCGGATGCTCGCCGTCTTCGTGAACGACCCGAAATGCGCGAAGATCGTGCTGACCCGCAACCCGATCGAGAGCTATGTCAGCCTGATGATCGCGCGCGCCACGGGCCAGTGGAAGCTGGGCGATGCGAAGCACCGCAAGGCCACGAAGGCGCGCTTCGATGCCGAGGAGTTCGAGGCCCACCTGGAGGGGCTGCAGGGTTTTCAGGTGACGCTGCTTAACGCGCTGCAACGCTCGGGGCAGACGGCCTTCTATATCGATTACGAGGATGCGCAGTCGGTCGAGGTGCTCAACGGTCTTGCGAACTGGCTGGGCGTCGCGGGGCGGCTCGACAAGCTGCCCGAGACCCTGAAAGTGCAGAACCCCGAGCCGCTGGAGGCAAAGGTCGCGAATTTCCCGGGGATGGAGGCGTCGCTGGCGCGGCTCGATCGGTTCAACCTGTCGAAAACCCCGAATTTCGAGCCCCGGCGCGGTCCCGGCGTGCCCGGTTTCATCGCGAGCGAGGCCGGGCTGCTTTATATGCCGCTCCGGCCCGCGATGGATGCGCCGATCCGCGACTGGCTGGCGGCGACCGGCGAGCTGGTCGAGGGGTTCAGCCAGAAGACCCTGCGCCAGTGGAAACGTCGCCATCCCGGCCATCGCAGCTTCACCGTGCTGCGCCACCCGCTGATGCGCGCGCATCTGGCGTTCAACGCGGTGCTCAACTGGGACAACATGGACGAGACCCGCGCCGTCCTGCGTCAAAGCTACAAGCTGCCGATCCCGAAGGAAGGCGAGAGCATCGCGCAAAGCAATTACGCCGAGGCGCTGATCGCTTTCTTGGGCTGGCTCAAATCCAATCTCACGAACCAGACGAGCCTGCCGGTGAACACGCTCTGGGCCACGCAATCGGCGGCGCTTCAGGGGATCGGCCAGTTCGCCCTGCCCGACCTTCTGGTGCGCGAGGAGCGGATGGCGGAGGACTTCGCCTATCTCGCCAGCATGGCCGGGGTGGAGGCCCCAGCCTTCGCGCCCGGCGAGACCGACACCGCCTCGATCAAGCTCGCCGATATCTGGACGCCCGACCTCGAGGCCGCCGCGCGCGAGACCTATACGCGCGACATGATGCAGTTCGGCTTCGGCAACTGGCGCGACTGAGCCTACGCCATGAAAAAAGCGCGCCGGGCGGACCGACGCGCTTTTTCGATTTTCATTCGAGACCGGTTCAGGCCGCCTGACGGCTCTGCGCCTCCGTCAGCACTGCGTGCAGCGTCGACGGATCGGTGTTCGCCCGCAGCTTCTCGCAGGTTTCCGGATCGCGCATCGTGCGCGACACGAGGGCCAGCGCCTTGAGATGCTCGACCCCGGAATCCTTCGGCGCGAAGAGCGCGAAGACCAGATCAACCGGCAGCCGGTCCACCGCGTCGAAATCGAGCGGCTTTTCCAGACGCAGGAAGACACCCACGACTTCGCTCAGCCCCTCGAGCCGCGCATGCGGAAGTGCGACGCCATGGCCGACACCGGTCGGCCCGAGGCTTTCACGCTCCTGCAGCGCATCGACAGTCTCCGCGGCGTCGATCTTGTAGCACGCCGCCGCGATGTCACCGAGATCCTGAAACAGGCGTTTCTTGCTCGTGACATTCGACAGCACTTTGACCGCGCCAGGCACGAGAAGTTTAGATAGGTCCATGAACTCGTCTACTCCGCGCCCGTTCCGGGCCGCTCATTTGCTGTTGCGCGGGTCGATCCAGCCGACATTGCCGTCTTCACGCCGATGAACAACGTTGACCCCGCCATGTTTCTCGTTGCGGAAGACGAGTAGCGACGCATCAGACAGCTCCATCTGCATGACCGCTTCACCGACCGAGAGAGTGGGAACCTTGGTTTCCATCTCGGCTACGATCATCGGAGCACCTTCGTGCGTCTCGCCGGTATCGTCATCCTCTTCCGAGGCGAGCACATATAGACCTGCGGCTTCGAATTCAACTGGTTCGGCACGGTCGCGGTGATGATCTTTCAATCTGCGCTTGTGACGCCGCAGTTGCTTGTCCATCTTTTCGCGCGCCGCATCGAAGGCGGCATAGATTTCCGTGGCATGGCCTTTGGCCGAGGCGGTGAGCCCGGTGGACAGGTGCACCGTCGCCTCGCAGATAAACTCATGCGCATCGCGCGAGAAGGTGATCTGCGCATCGGTGGGACGCTGCATATATTTCTCGGCGACCTCGCCCAGCTCCGACTTCACATGAGATTGCAGGGCCTCTCCGACATCGATTTGTTTGCCGGTGATTTGGTAACGCATGGATTTCCTCCTTCACGCATTGGGCCAGTGACCCCAGCCTTTGGGCTGAGGTGTTTCGGGCCGGTTAATCTCTTGAAAAGTCGCGTTGAGTCTGAATTCGCCCGGGCCCTCTTTCGGGGACCTTCCGCGCGCCGGACCCCTCTCGGGGGCCGCAAGCGCGCCCGGGGAGTGGGGGCGAACATTACGCATCTCTTATGTATTTGGGGATGGATCGTGGGGGGTGTCAACGGGTCTCCCTCGCTGCGGTGCAAAACTGCCGCTGGACGGGGGCGCCCGGCAGGGATCCGCGGATCACGATCAGAGGATGCGGAAATGCTGGCCGAGATAGACCCGGCGGACGTTTTCGTCCTGCACAACCTCTTCCGCGCTGCCCGACATCAGCACCGTCCCGTCGTGCAGAATATAGGCACGATCCACGATCTCGAGCGTTTCGCGCACATTGTGATCGGTGATCAAAACGCCGATACCGCGATCCTTGAGCTGCGCGACGAGGGCGCGAATCTCCGACACCGCGATCGGATCGACACCCGCAAAGGGTTCATCCAGCAGCAGATATTTCGGATCGGCGGCCAGACAGCGCGCGATTTCGCAGCGTCTGCGCTCGCCCCCCGACAGCGCCAAAGCGGGCGCGTGACGCAAATGGCCGATCGAGAAATCGCCCAGAAGTTCTTCCAGCCGCTCGCGGCGGGTGTGCGGATCGGGTTCCGCCACCTCCAGCACCGCCATGATGTTCTCTTCGACCGAAAGCCCGCGGAAAATCGAGGCTTCCTGCGGCAGGTAGCCGATACCGAGCCGCGCGCGGCGATACATCGGCAACCCCGTCACATCGCGCCCGTCGATCAGAACCTCGCCCGCATCGGGGCGGATCAGACCCGCGATATTGTAAAAACAGGTGGTTTTGCCCGAACCGTTCGGCCCCAGAAGCGCCACGACCTCGCCGCGTGACAGGTCGAGCGAGACGTCGCGAATCACGGGGCGGCGCTTGTAGCTCTTGCGCAGACCCCGGACCTGCAAGCCGCCTTGGCCCGCGACCGGGGCCAGCCCGGCGTCGCTTTTGACGGCATCCTCGGCCATCACTTGCTCCCGGCGGGCTTCAGAAGCGTGCGCACACGCCCGTCCATCGTGCCGGCGCCGGTGCTCAGGTCGACATTGAGCTTGTTGCCGGACATCACGTTGTCACCTTGGGTCAGCAGCACCTTGCCGGTCATCACGACGGTTCCAGCCTTCACGTCATAGACGGCTTCGTCGGCCTCGGCCGCCTCGGTGGGCGAAACCAGCGTGACGCCGCCGGTCGCATGGAGCCGGGTGATCTCGGAGCGTTTGTCGCTGGCGTAGAACACCTCAAGCTCGGCGGCCTTCATGTGCATGTCGCCCTGCGTGACCTCCACATTGCCGGAGAACACCGCCTGCCCGCTTTCCTGATTGACGTTGAGCGAGTCGGCCGTGACTTCGACCGGGGCGGTCTTGTCGGCGCGCAGCCCGCCGAAATCGACGCTTTGCGCCATCACGAGAACCGGGAACGAAACCGCCATCGCGCAGGCGGTGAAAAAACGCGCTCGAAACATCCACACCCTCATTGTTGCGGCTGATATACCAGCTTCACACCCTGTTTGAAAACAAGATCGTGACTGCTGCCATCCGCCGTCGGGACCATCTGCATATAGCCCGCATCGAGCGTTCCGAAAGGGGACGTTCCATGGATCGGGCCGGGCGAGGTCAGGATACTGCTATCTGTCTGCAACTCGACCTTGTCGGAGTTCACCCGGTAGCCGTCCGAGGTCTGCATCGCGACCTTGCCGATCAGATCGATCCGGTTCGAATTGGGCTGGAATAGACCCTTATTCGCGTTCAGATCGGTGACATGACCATCGGGCGCGGTCAGCTTCGCCGCGACCTGATCGGCACTCGCGCCCTGATCCTGCGGGGGCTGGGTGCGGGCCTGCGCGGCGGTCACAGACAGCGTCGCGCCGGTATCGGTCACGCCGGAATATTCGGGCCGGGTGACCGCATTTTCGCGCGCGAGTTTCTCGACATCGACCTTGGCATAGGGAATCGCGGCGCTCGGATCGATCCGGCGCGAGACGAGAAAGATCGTCGACAACAGCGCCAGCGCGAGCAGCGGCAGGACGATCTTCGCCCAGGTCACCAGTCGCGTATGGCTGTTGTCGTACATCATCAGACGATCCCGGCCCTCAGGCAGTCGTGGATTTGCAGGAAGCCCACGGGCTTTTCGTCTTCGACCACGAAAAGCGCGGTGATCTTGCGCTCGTTCATCTGCGCCACGGCGGCCTCGGCCAGTTGTCCGGGCGCGATGGTGCGCGGATTGGCGGTCATCACCTCGGAGACCTTATGCTCCAGCAGCCCCTGCATATGGCGCCGCAAATCGCCGTCGGTGACGATCCCGGTCAGGCGGCCCGCCTCATCGGTGACGCCGACCACGCCGAAACCCTTCTGGCTCATCATCAAGAGCGCATCGGGCATCGGCGTGTCTTCCGCCACCAGCGGCATATCGCGATGCATCAGATCGGAGACTTTCGACAGGCGCGCGCCGAGCTTGCCGCCCGGATGGAAGGTTCGGAAATGCTCGGCGGTGAATTCGCGATGCTCCATCAAAGCGACGGCCAACGCATCGCCCAGCGCGAGCGTCATCGTCGTCGAGGTGGTGGGCACGACGCCCGTCCCGCAGGCTTCCTCTGCCTTGGGTAGCACCAGCGCCAGATCGGCCTGCCGCAGCAGGGTCGAGTCCGGGCGGCTCGCGACGCCGATCAGCGGGATCTGAAAGCGCCGCGTATGCGCGATCAGATCGGCCAGCTCGGGCGTCTCCCCGGAATTCGACAGGACCAGCGCCAGATCGTGCCGCGTGACCATGCCCAGATCGCCGTGGCTCGCCTCCGCCGGATGCACGAAATGCGCGGGCGTCCCGGTCGAGGCCAGCGTCGCCGCGATTTTGCGCCCGATATGGCCCGATTTCCCCATGCCGGAGACGATCACGCGCCCCTCGGTCTTGAGGATCATCGCCACCGCGCGCGAAAACTCGCCATCGAGGCTCGCCGCCAAGGCTTCCAGCCCCGCGACCTCGATGCCGATCACGCGGCGGGCGATGTCGGAATAATCAGTGGTGGAAGATGTCATTGGGTTCATCCCAGCCCAGCAGATCGAGCTTCGCACGCGTCGGCAGGAAATCGAAACAGGCCTGCGCCAGTCCGAGCCGGTTCTCGCGCTCCAACCGCTTGACCAGCTCGGCCTTGATCTGGTGCAGGTAGAGCACGTCCGAGGCCGCATATTCCTTCTGCGCGTCGGTCAGCTCCGCCGCGCCCCAGTCCGAGCTTTGCTGCTGCTTGGAAATGTCGACGCCGACAAGCTCCTGCACCAGCACTTTCAGCCCGTGGCGATCTGTGAAGGTGCGCACCATCTTCGAGGCGATCTTGGTGCAGAAGACCGGCTTCGTCTCCACCCCGAACGCATTGTAGAGCGCGGCCACGTCGAACCGCGCGAAGTGGAATAGCTTCTCCACCGACGGATCGGCCAGCATGCGGCACAGGTTCGGCGCTTCGGTCTGACCTTGGGCGATCTTCACCAGATGCGCGTCGCCATCGCCCGCCGAAAGCTGCACGAGGCAGAGCCGGTCGCGGCGCGGGTCGAGGCCCATCGTCTCGGAGTCGATGGCCACGACGGGACCGAGATCGAGCCCGTCGGGAAGGTCGTTTTGATGCAGGTGGATTGCCACGGCGTGTCCTTCTTTAACGTCTTGCCGGGCATATAAGCCTTTTGCCGCGTTCTTGCCAACGCGAGATGGCAAAACCCGGCTTAGGTATCGCGGTTCCTACCGGGTTTCGGCGGCGTGGCGAACAGCTCCGGGTTCCGCGCGAAAAGCCGCACGAGGAAACGGTAACGCTTGCCGCGGAAGGCCGGGTTTTCGTGGATCATCCGCAGCAATTCGATCGCGGCGGGCGCCATGCTCTCGTTCTGGCGGGGCGGCATCTCCAGATCGGCGAAACGCTCTGGCGACAGACCTGCATATTCCAAAAGCGCCTGCCCGAGAAAACGACCCTCCGCACGGTCGTCTTCCATCTGCCGAACGGCCAAACGGTCCCCGAGGACGACGCGCATCCGTTCGATCACCTGCAAGGGGCCGGTCTCGAAGTCATGCTCCTTCGACCAGTCGGCGAAGCTTTGCGTCGTGCGCCGGCGCTTGAAATTCTGATTATAGAAGCTCGTCTTCCAGCTATCGGGATCGCGCGGATAGACGATGTAGCGCGGCGCGTAACCGTCCAGCGCAGCATCGAGGGCACGCAGCATGTCCTCGTAAGTCCCGGAGCTCGAAATGTCGCTCAGACGCGCGGGATTCAACCCGAACAAGGTCTCATCCGAGATGATCAGCGTCTTGAAGGTCATCGCATCCACATCGCGGCGCAGCTGATTCAACTCGCGGCGAAACCGCCACATCCAGAAGGCGCGCGCCATCGGCACGTGCTCGCCCGCATCGCAGCCTTGCGAAGTTGCAGGGTCAGGTCACCTTTCGCGGCGATCGTGAGCTCTGGCTCCAGCCGCGCCGTATTCGCGTCGAGCAGGGATTGGATCGTCGTCGTTCCCGTTTTCGGAAACCCGAGATGGGTGACGATATTCCGATCCGTGCCTGTCATGGCGTCTCTGCCTCTTACGCGAAGTCGAAGCGCGGTCTAGCGAGCATTCCCCCATTAAACAAGGAAAACAGCAGCTCAGCTCTCGCGCGCGGGCGTGGCGCCGCTGGGGTCGTCGGTCTCTCTCAGCGGCTTCCAGGTGATCACACGATAGGCGTAGAGCAGGACGAGCACCACGATCACGCCGGTCGAGACCGGGTTCACCCAGCTTGCGACTTCGCTGTACTGCTTGCCGAGCAGATAGCCCGCGACGGTCAGCAATGCGGTCCAGAGCGCGCTGCCCAGCGTGGTGTAGGCGAGGAACGGGACGAACGGCATCTGCGCCATGCCCGCCGGCACCGAGATCAGCGTGCGGACGCCGGGAAGCATGCGTCCGAAGAAAACGCCGACCCAGCCGTGCTTGTCGAACCATTTCTTGGTGCGGGTAATGTCGCGCGGGGTGATGCCGATCCAGCGGCCATGGCGGCTCGACAGGTGGCACAGGCGCTTGATCCCGATCTTGAGGCCGATCCAGTACCAAAGGACCGCGCCCAGAACCGAACCGATGGTGCCCGCGACGATCAATCCGATCAGCGAGAATTTCCCCTGCGCCGCCATATAGCCTGCGAGTGGCATGATCAGTTCGGACGGGATCGGCGGGAACACGTTCTCCAGCAGCATCAAGCCCGCGATGCCGAAATAGCCGAAGGACGCGATGACGCCTGTGATCCAGTTGAACATGTTTTCTCCTTTGGCGACTGAGGCCAGAGCGGCACGCCATGGTCAGTTAGATTGGCTTCAATTCTCGTGATGCGTCATTCGGCGGCCTCTTGCCGGGAGCTCGTCTGACGCTGGCGGTGTCGCAGCTGTTGCAGCTCTGCGCCACGCTCGCGGCGTTGGCCGTCTTCGCTGGTCAGGAAAGCGCGCGCTTCCTGATCCAGCATTTCCTTCAGTCGCGACGCCAGTTCGCGACGCTTGCGGAAGCTGCGCAGCTGCACCGTTGAAGAGCTCTGCGGCAAGAAGCGCTGATGCTCCCCGGCGTGGTAGACATCGAGACAGAGCCGCCCGGCGGCCAGGACATTGTCGCGACTGCCCTCTGCCAGCACGGTGAAAACTACTGTTTCCACCCGTTTCGCGTCTTCCGGCAGGTCGGAGAATTCCAGCGCGACGTCCACAAGATCGGAAATGCGGCCGAGATTGCGATATTCTGCGGTTTTCAGCGGGCCCTTGATCGACTCGTTGGGGCTGGACTCCGCGAATGGGGCGAAGCCCCCGGAATCGCTGGCGATCGAGCGATAGGTTTTCCCGTCGACCACGAGATCGGCCAGAAGGGCTTTCACGAAAATCGGCTCGGCGCCCATATTGCCGAGCATCAGATGCCCGTGTTCATGGCCGCCCGCGACACGGGTGAGCAGCAGTTTCGAGCGGCGCTCTCGCCGGAAATTCTGCAGCAGAAGCTGCAAATAGATCAGCCAGACGAACGCGGTGACGATCTGCACCGCGATACTCACCACTTGATTATGATCGACCAGCCACTCCATCTTGATCCTTCTGCACCTGTCATACGTAGCGTTCTATCGGCAACGCAGCAGAAGGGACTCCGGGTCCGAAAACCCGGAGAAAAAGGGGCTCAGGGGGTGTTTTCGCGTCGTCAGTCGGCCAGAACCAGCAGATCGCGGCTTGCGACGCTGACCTCGGCCTCGGTGCCGACCTTGGGCGGCGGATTGCCGGGGCGGTTGAACGTGTCGAGCGCGATAAGCTGCCCCTCCACTTCCATTCTCACCCGCAGGATCGAGCCGAGGAAATGCGTCTCGACGATCCGCCCGGTGAACACCGTGTCATTGCCTTCGCGACGGCCCAGCGCCAGAACTTCGGGCCGAGCGGCCAGCGTGACCGGCGTGCCTTGGCCCGCAGTGACGGGTTCGGACAGGATCACCTCGGTGTTGCCGACCCGCAGAGCGCCGCGCGCCGGATCGGCCACTTCGGCCTCGAGCGCGTTCAGCGTGCCCACGAATTGCGCAACGAAACGGGTCTTCGGCTGATTGTAGATCTCGAAGGGCGCGCCGATCTGCTCGGCTACGCCACCATTCATCACCACCACCCGATCCGAGATCGACAGCGCCTCTTCCTGATCGTGGGTCACGAAGATCGTCGTGATGCCCAGACGGCGCTGAATGTCGCGGATTTCTTCGCGCAAGGAGACGCGGATCTTCGCATCAAGCGCGGACAGTGGCTCGTCGAGCAGCAGCACGCGCGGCTGGATCGCGAGAGCACGCGCCAGCGCCACACGCTGCTGTTGCCCGCCCGACAGCTGGAACGGATAGCGATTGCCCAGATCGGGCAGGCCGATCAGCGACAGCATCTCGGCGACGCGGGCCTTGATCTCGGCGCGCGGGCGTTTCGCCACGCGCATCCCGAAGCCCACGTTCTGCGCGACCGTCAGGTTCGGAAACAGCGCGTAGGCCTGAAACACCATCCCGATATTGCGCTGATTGGACGAGAGCGCGGTCACGTCCTGCCCGCCGATGCGGATCGCGCCGCCCGAAGGGCTCTCGAAGCCCGCCACCATGCGCAGCACGGTCGTCTTGCCGCAGCCGGAGGGGCCGAGCAGCGAGATAAATTCGCCCTCTTCGATGGAGAGGTTGAAATCCTTCACCACGCGGTTCGCGCCGAAGGATTTTTCCAGATGTTCGATCTCGAGAGAGGCCATGGGTTACCGCTTTGCGTTCGTATGTTTGGAAAACCGGGTGACGAGTTGGATCAGCCCCATGCAGATCCAGGTGATCGAGAAGGCGATCACCGCAAGCGCGGCAGGCTCGTAAGCCTTGTTCGCGCCGGTCAGTTGCATGTAGGGGCCGAATGCCGGCCGGTTGAGGAGCGAGGCGAGGACGAACTCGCCGATGACGATGGCGAAGGTGATGAAGGCGCCCGAGAGCACCGCGACCAGCACGTTCGGCAGGATGACGCGGGCGAGGATCGTGCTCCACCCGGCGCCGAGGCTTTGCGCGGCTTCGGTCAGCGTGCCGACATCGATGGTACGCAGCCCGGTATCGACCGCGCGATACATGTAAGGCAGCGAGAGCGTGGCATAGCCCAGCATCAACAGGAGGTTGGTACCCGTCGTCGTGCCGGTCAGCGGCAGGATCGACGAGGTGTTATACAGCCGGATATAGCCGAAGACGATCACGATCGGCGGGATCACCAGCGGCAGGAGCGTGATGAACTCCACCACCGGGCGCCAATGCGGCAGCTTCAGACGCACCCAATAGGCGGTCGGCACCACGATCAGCGCGCCCACGAGGATCGTGAAGATCGCCATCACGACGGAGTAGCTGAAGGTCTCGCGGAATTGCGGGTCGGCCAGCACCGAGCGGTAAGCGTCGAGCGAATAGACCCCGCGCCGCGCGCGCAGCGAGAATTCAAGCGTGCCAAGCAGCGGCAGCGCGAAATAGAGCGCCCCGAAAGCCAGCGCGAGCCAGGACCAGAGTTTCTTGGATTTCATCGCATCCACCTTTCGGAGCGTACGCGGAGCCAGACATAGGCGAGGTTGGCGAGGCCGGTGATGACGATCATCCCGAAGGCCAGCGCGTAGCCCAGATGCGGGTCCTGTAGCACATCGCCGCGGATTTGCGCGTAAAGCATGATCGGCACGATCGACATCGACGAGCCGGTGAGCGCATAGGCCGTCGCCACCGCGCCGAAGCTATTGGCGAACAGCAGCGCCAGCGTGCCCAGCAGCGAGGGCCAGAGGATCGGCAGCGCGACGATGCGCCAATACTGGAAGCCGGTCGCGCCGAGGATGCTCGCCGCCTCTTTCCATTCGCGCTTCAGACCGTCCAGCGCGGGGGTGATGATCAGCACCATCAGCGGGATCTGGAAGAACAGATAGGTGATCGTCAGGCCGAAGAAGCTCAGCAGGTTGAAGCCGTGCGTGTAGATGTTGAAGCCGAACCAAGATTTCAGCAGCACCGTCACCAGCCCCAGCCGCCCCAGCGTGGCGAGAAACGCAAACGCCAGCGGCACGCCCGCGAAATTCGAGGCCACGCCCGAGAAGGTCATCACCGGACCGCGCAGCCAGTTCGGCAGGCCGCCCAGCGTCACGGCGGCGGCCAGCGCGAAGCCGATCAGGCAGCCTACAAGCGCAGTGGCGAGGCTGATCTTGATCGAGATCCAGTAGCTCGCGAGGATCGTCGGTTGAAACAGGTTCACGAGGTTCGACAGCGTGAAACCCCCGTCACTCGTCCGGAACGCGCCCACCACGATATACATCGTCGGTGCGATCAGGAACAAAAGCGCGAAGAGCGTGAAGGGAACCATCCCCACCCAAGTCAGCGGCAGCTTGCGGCTTTGCATCGGGCCTCGCCTTACAGAAATTCCAATAAAGTCGCCCCGCGCGATCAGGCGCGGGGCGTGTGCTTATGCGGGGTCGGTTACTGGACGTTCGCGCCGACGACGCTATCCCAGCCGCCGGTCACGACTTCCTTGTTCGCAGCCTGCGCGTCGAGCGACGGGAAGACCGCCTTGGCGTAGCCCTCGGCGGGCGGCATCGCGTCGAGCATCTTCTGCGGAACCTTGCCGTTGGCCGACAGGTCGTTGAAGCGGATCGGGTGGCAATAGCCTTCCAGCCAGCCGAGCTGACCTTCGTCCGAATAGAGGTATTCCATCCAGAGTTTGGCTGCGTTCGGGTGCGGCGCGTAGGCCGAGATCGCCTGAACGTAGACGCCGGCGACAACGCCCGATTTCGGCACGACGACGTCGACCGGCGGGTTGCCGTTGAGCGTGTCGCGACCGGCAAGCGCGTTATAGTCCCACTCGACGACGATCGGGGTCGCGCCCTGTGCGAGCGTCCCGGTCTTGCCGATGACGGGCACGAAGTTGCCGTTCTTGTTCATCTCGGCGAAGTATTTCAGCCCAGCTTCACCCGAGGCTTTGCCCGGCTCGCCACCTGCTGCGACGCCCGCGGCCAGAACGCCGAGGATCGCCTGGTTCGAGGCGCGCGGATCACCGGCGAGCGCCACCGAGTTCGCGTATTCCGGCTTGAGCAGGTCCGACCAGTCCTGCGGCACGTTGTCGACGATGTCCTTGTTCACTGCGAAGGACAGCACGCCGTAATAGTCGCCATACCAGTAGCCTTCAGCATCCTTGGCGCTGTCCGGGATCGTGTCCCAGGTCGAGACCTTGTAGGGCTGGATCAGACCCTCGTCCTTGGCCGCCGGGCCGAAGGAAAGGCCCACGTCGATCACGTCGGGCGCCTGCGGGCCCTTGTTGTCCTTGTTGGCGCGGATCGCTTCGAGCTCGTCGGCCGAGCCCGCATCGGGGTTCAGTTCGTTCACGGTGATCCCGGGATACTTCTTCTTGAAGCCGTCGATCACGCCCGCGTAGTTGCACCACGAATGCGGCAGCGCGATCGTGGTCAGGCTGCCTTCTTCTTTCGCAGCAGCGTAGAGGTCATCCATGCTGTCGGCGAAGCTGGCGCCGGTGCTGGCAGCAAGGGCCATTGCGCTGGCCGCTGCAAGGTAACGGAACTTGAAGGTCATTTTCAGGTCTCTCCCCGTTGATGGAGGGCGGTGCCGCCTCATGCGGTCCTGTCTCCCCCGAGCTAATGTCTTTCGACGGTTGTGCCGTCCGGTTGGCTCCGGCATCGGCGACCCTTTATGCGGGCGTTGTAACAGATTCTTGGCAGTACAGATGTTGAAGCGAAATTCCTCATCAACACTCGTTACAGACGCGTGAGCCGCGTCAACGAGCGAGGGCCGCAGCCCCCGCTCGCGCCGTTGTCAAAGGCACGCCTCGAAAAGCGCGCGGGTATTCGCGGCCGTCATCTCGACCGGGTTGCCGCCACAGGACGGATCTTCCAGCGCCATCTCGACCAGCATGTCGAGATCGTCGCGCTTCACGCCCATCTCGGTCAGGTTCGCCGGGATGGAAAGCTCGGTGCGCAGGCTCTCGATCCGGGCCTTGAAGCCCTCGAAGCCGCCCGCGATGCCCAGATAAGCCGCCGCGCGGTTGATCCGCTCTTCGATGGAGGTGCGGTTGAAGTCGAGCACCATCGGCATCACGCAGGCATTGGTCGTGCCATGATGGGTGCCGTAGACCGCGCCGACCGGGTGGCTCAGCGAGTGGATCGCGCCGAGGCCCTTCTGGAAGGCCACCGCCCCCATCGCCGCTGCCGACATCATGTTGGCGCGTGCCTCCAGATCGTCCGGCGTCGTATAGGCGCGCGGCAGGTTCTCGAACACGAGCCGCATCCCTTCCAGCGCGATGCCCTGGCTCATCGGGTGGTAATGCGGGCTACAGAACGCCTCGAGGCAATGCGCCAGCGCATCCATCCCGGTGCCCGCCGTGATGAAGGGCGGCATGCCGACCGTCAGTTCCGGATCGCAGATCGTGATCGCAGGCATCAGGTTGGGGTGGAAGATGATCTTCTTCTTATGGGTCTCGGAATTGGTGAGAACGCCCGCGCGCCCCACTTCCGAGCCGGTCCCGGCGGTGGTCGGCACCGCGATGATCGGCGCAATGGCGTCGCCATTCGCCCGCGTCCACCAGTCGCCGATATCTTCGAGATCCCAGACGCTGAGCGAGCTGTCCTGCCCGGCCATCAGCGCGATCATCTTGCCCAGATCGAGCGCGGAGCCGCCGCCGAAGCAGATCACACCGTCATGGCCGCCCGCTTTAAAGACCTCGATCCCGGCGGCCATGTTGCCCTCGTTCGGGTTCGGATCGACCTCGGAGAAGATCGCGCGGCCAAGGCCCGCCGCGTCCAGCACGTCGAGCGCCCCGGCGGTGATCGGCAGCGCGGCCAGCGCCTTGTCGGTCACCAGAAGCGGCTTCGCGATGCCCACGGTTTTGCAGTGATCGGCCAGTTCCGAAATCCGGCCGGGGCCGAACTTGATCGTGGTCGGATAGGACCAGTTTGCGGTGGGGGCAGTCATTTCGTCACCTTCTTGAGATGGTAGGATTTCGGACGCGTCAGCGCGTGATAGCCCAGCACCGAAAGCGAGCCGCCCCGGCCTGTTTCCTTGCAGCCGGTCCAGCACAGCGCCGGGTCGAGATAGTCGCAGCGGTTCATGAAGACGGTGCCGGTCTGCAGCCGCTTGCCCATCGCCTCGGCGCGGGCGGGATCGGCGGTCCAGATCGAGCAGGTCAGCCCGTAATCGCAATCGTTCATCGCGGCGATGGCTTCCTCGTCATCCTTCACCGGCATGATGCCGACGACGGGACCGAAGCTTTCCTCGCGCATCACCCGCATCTCGTGGTTCACGTCGACGAGGATCTGCGGCGCGAGATAGGCACCACCGTCGTCTGCCGGGAACAGCTCGGGGTCGAGCAGCGGCTTCGCGCCATCGGTGATCGCATCCTCGATCTGGCCGCGCACGACCTCAGCGAAGCGCTTGTTGGCCATCGGGCCCAGCGTCGTTTCCGGCTCGAACGGATTGCCGAGGGTCAGCTTGCTCGCCCAGGCGGCGGCCTTTTCGACGAAGGCGTCGTAGAGGCTGGCATGGACATAGATCCGCTCGATCCCGCAGCAGCACTGGCCTGCGTTGAACAGCGCCCCATCCATCAGCCCGTCGACCGCCGCATCGAGATCGGCATCTGCGGCCACATAGCCCGGATCCTTGCCGCCCAGCTCGAGGCCCAGCCCGGTGAAGGTGCCCGCCAGTGCGCGCTCCACCGCGCGACCACCACCGACCGAGCCGGTGAAGTTGACGAAATCGAACGCCTTCGCGCCCATCAGCTCTTCCGACACCTCATGCGTCAGGTAGACGTTCTGGAACACGTCCTGCGGCACGCCCGCCGCGTGGAAGGCTTCGGCGATGCGCTCGCCCACCAGCATCGTTTGGGTCGCGTGCTTCAACATCACCGTGTTGCCCGCGATCAGGGCCGGGACCAGCGAGTTTATCACCGTCATATAGGGGTAGTTCCACGGCGCGATGATGAAGACGACGCCCACCGGCTCGCGCGCGATCTGGCGCAGGAAGCTGTCGTTTTGCTCGACCACCATCGGAGCCAGCGCCTCTTCAGCGATCGAGGCCATGTAGCCCGCGCGCTCGTTCATGCCGCCGAATTCGCCGCCATAGCGGGTCGGGCGGCCCATCTGCCACGCAAGCTCCTCGACCACGAGATCCTTCATCTCGTTGAGCTTGGCGATGCCCGCCTCGACGAGCGCGATACGCTCGGACAGCGGGCGCTCGGCCCATGCGGGCTGCGCGGCGCGAAGGCTCGCGGCCAGCGCCTGCGCGTCGGAGGCGCTCAGCGCCTCGCGTTCGGCATAGACCTGCCCGTCGACGGGCGAGATGCATTTCAGGGTCTTGGTCATCATGTCTCCTTGCGGGGTGTAGGGCCCCGCGGGTCTGTCAAAACTCAGGCGCGTTCGAAACCGCGCATCCGCTCCCAGTCGGTCACAACTCGGTTCTGTTCTTCGATTTCCCAGCGGGCGGCGCGCACGTAATGGGCCATCACGTCCTCACCGAAGGCGGATTTGAGCATGTCCGAACCTTCCAGAGCGCCCAGCGCCTCGGTCAGCGATTTCGGCACCTCGGTCACTTCGCCCGCCTTGTAGATGTCGCCCGCGGCTTCCGGCCCCGGGTCCATCTCGCCCTCGATCCCGGCCAGCCCTGCCGCCAGAAGCGACGCGCAGGCCAGATAGGGGTTCAGGTCGGCCCCGCCGATGCGGCATTCGACGCGGATGGATTTCGTGCCCTCGCCGCAGATGCGGAAGCCCGCCGTGCGGTTGTCCAGAGACCAGACCGCTTTCGTCGGCGCGAAAAGACCCTCGCAGAAGCGCTTGTAGCTGTTGGTGTAGGGCGCGAGGAAATAGGTGATCTCGCGCGCATGGGTCAGCTGACCCGCGAGGAACTGATGCATCAGTTCGGACATGCCGTTCGGCGCGTCCTTGTCGAAGAAGGCAGGCTTGCCGCCCTTCCAGAGCGACTGGTGCACATGGCTCGACGAGCCCGCCTTGTCGGTGTGGTATTTCGCCATGAAGGTCGCCGAAAGCCCGTGCGACTGGGCGACTTCCTTGGCGCATTGCTTGACCAGCACATGCATGTCGGCGGTCTGAAGCCCGCCCGCATATTTCACGTTCAGCTCTTCCTGACCGCATTCGGCCTCGCCCTTGGAGCATTCGACCGGCACGCCCGCCGCATAAAGCGCGTTGCGCATCGCCCGCATCGCCGGTTCGGCGCGCGAATTGCCCATCAGCGAATAGTCGACATTGTAGCGCGCGACCGGGGTCGGATCGGGATAGCCCGCGTCGAAGAGCTGCGGATAGCTTTCCTCGAACAGGAAAAACTCCAGCTCGGTCGCCATCATCACGTCAAAGCCCATGTCCTTGGCGCGCTTGAGCTGCGATTTCAGCATCTGGCGCGGCGAATGGGGGATCGGCTCGTGGCTGTGATGATCGAGCAGATCGCAGATCACCAGCGCCGTGCCCGGCACCCACGGGATCAGCCGCAGCGTCTCCATGTCGGGCTTCATCACGTAGTCGCCGTAGCCGCGCTCCCAGCTGGACGCGTCATAGCCCGGCACCGTGACCATCTCCATGTCGGTCGCCAGCAGGTAGTTGCAGCAATGGGTCTCTTCCCAGCCGCTGTCGATGAAATGCGCCGCGTGGAACCGCTTGCCCTGAAGCCGCCCCTGCATATCCACAAGGGCTGCGATGACCGTATCGACCTCGCCTGCATTGACCGATTTCTTGAGCGCGTCGAACGATAATTTGCGCGACATGAGTTCCTCCGGGATCAAGATCACCGCGCGAGAGTGCCGCGCGGTGCGGGGCCCCACAAGAGGGCAAATGTTGCGTCGTAGGGGCAGCGTTTCCGCCGCCCCCGCTTTGCTTAGCCGCAGCGATAGGGCGGGCCAGCCTTCGCCATCGTCGCGTTGTATTTCTTGAAGATGTCGACGACTTTCGCCTTCAACTCGCTCTCGGACGCGATCTCGTCCCAGAACTTGTGGGCGGCGTCTTCGACCTTCTGCCATTCGGCGTCCGGAATGGTCGTCAGCTCCATCTCGGTGCCTTCGACGCGCAGCTTCGCCTCGCCCGACCAGTACCAGTACTGGCGGTGGTAGTGCGATTGATCGAAGCAGGTCTTCATCAGCGTCTTCAGACGGTCCGGCACTTCGTTCCAACGATCCATGTTGGCGAAGAAATGCCCGATCCACGCGCCCGAGATGTTGTTGGTCAGGAAATAGGGCGCGTTCTTGCCCCAGCCCGAGGTGTAATCCTCGGTGATGCCCGACCATGCGACGCCGTCCAGCTCGCCGGTCTGCAGCGCGACTTCGACGTCTTCCCACGGGATCGTCACCGGCACGACGCCGAATTGCGCGAGGAAGCGCCCGGCGGTCGGGAAGGTGAAGACCCGCTTGCCGTTGAGATCGTCGAGCGACTTCACCGGCTCTTTCATAGCGAAGTTGCACGGGTCCCACGAGCCCGCCGAGATGTGCTTCACACCGACGGCCGAATACTGCTCGTCCCAGATCTCGTTGAGACCCCATTCGTTGAACAGCGTCGGCACATCGAGCGAGTAGCGCAGGCCGAAGGGGAAATAGCCGCCGAAGACGGTGACTTCGGTGGGCGAGGCCATCGAGTCATCGTCGGATTGCACGGCGTCGATCGTGCCCGACTGCATCGCGCGGAACAGCTCGGAGGTCGGCACCAGCTGGTCGGCGTAGTAAAGTTCGATCTCCATCTCGCCATCGGCGATTTCGTTGAAGGTCTTGATGCAATTGTCCACGACCTGTTCGGCCAGCGCGGGGCCGGCATAGGTCTGCATACGCCACTTGATCGGTGTGGTCTGCGCGACGGCCGGGGCCGCAAGGCCCGCCGCAGCCGCACCCACCGCACCGGTGGTGAGGAACTGTCTTCTTGTCGTCATCACTCTCTCTCCTTGTTGGTTGATCCCGGTTTTTCCGAGTTATGGTTATCTTCCAAGCACCGCATGCGGCAGCCAGAGCGCCAGCTGCGGAAAGATCATCACGAGAATTAGCGTCAGAACCATTACGCCCACGAAGGGGATCACCGAGGCGTAGATCACCGGCAGGGTGAAATCCTTCGGCGCCATCGCCTTCATCAGGAACAGATTATAACCGAAGGGCGGCGTCAGATAGGCAACCTGACAGGTGATGGTATAAAGGACACCATACCAGATCATGTCGAAGCCCAGATGCCGGGCGAGCGAGACATAGACCGGGGCCACGATCACCAGCATCGCCGTGTCGTCGAGGAACATCCCCATCACGAGGAAGCTCAGCTGCATCAGGATCAGGATCTGCCACGGGCCGAGGCCGAGGCTGTCGGTGAAGAAATCCTCGATCGCGCGGCCCGCGCCCAGACCGTCGAACACGGCCCCGAAGGACAGCGCCGCGGTGATGATCAGCATGAACATCACGGTGATCTTGAGCGTGTTCTCGGTCGAAACCTTGAAGACCTGCCAAGTGAAGCGCCGCTTGATCGCCGCCGCGAAGACAGCCGCCAGAGCGCCGATCACCGAGGCTTCGGTCAGGCTCGCCCAGCCCTTAAGAAAAGGCACCATCATCGCAACGAAGATGAAGACCGGCATCAGACCCGCGCGCAGCAGCCGCAGCTTCTCGCGCATGGTGATCATGGCGCGCTCTTCCGCATCCATCGGCGGGGCGAGGTCCGGGTTCAGTTTGCAGCGGATCACGATATAGGCGACGAAAAGCGTGGCCATCAGCAATCCCGGCACCGCGCCTGCCAGCCACAACTCCGACACCGGCTGCCGCGCGATCAGCGAGAACAGCACCAGCACGACCGAGGGCGGGATCAGGATACCCAAGGACGACCCCGCCTGAATGACCCCCGAGATCATCAGCTTGTCGTAGTTCCGGCGCAGCAGTTCCGGCAGCGCGATCGTCGCCCCGATCGCCATGCCAGCAACCGACAGCCCGTTCATCACCGAGATCATCACCATCAGCATGATCGTCCCGATGGCGAGGCCCCCCGGTAAGGGCCCGAACCAAACGTGGAACATGCGATAGAGGTCTTCGGCCAGACGGCTCTCGGACATCACGTAGCCCATGTAGACGAACATCGGCAGCGTCAGCAGCGGCGTCCATTTCATCAGCTTCATCACCGAGCCGAAGCCCATCTGCGTGCCGCCCGGCCCCCAGAGCCAGAAGGCCGCGACGACGGCGACGAAGCCGATCGCGCCGAAGACGCGCTGACCGGTCAGCATCATCAGCAGCATCGTCGAGAACATCAAAAGGGCGATGGTGTTGTGATCCATCAGATTTCCTCTCCGCGAATAGTCGCGACATCGCGGATCAGAAGCGCCACGGCCTGCAGGAACAGGAGCGCGAAGCCCGAGGTGATGATGACCTTGATCGGCCACAGCACCGGGCGCCACGCGGTCGGGTTTCGCTCGTTATATTCGAAGGAATAGACCGTGGAATCGAAGGCCGAGTAGACCATGATCCCGAGGTAGAACATCAGCGCGAAAACGGTGAAGGCATCCCACCAAGCCTGCCCTTTCGGAGACCAGCGGGAATAGAGAAGGTCCATCCGCACGTTCGTGTCGCCCTGCAGCGTCCACGGCGCGCCGAGCATGTAATAGGCAACCAGTGTGAACTGCGCCATTTCGAGCGTCCAGAGCGCGGGGATCTCGAAGATCTTCGTCACGGATGAGAACAGCATGATCGCCATCATCACATAGAGCAGATACATCGCCACTTTGCCCAAGCGGCGGTTGAACGCTTCGATCAGGCGGACATAGGCGACACTCCAGCGCGGCATCAGGCGGCCTCCCCGTTATTTGCGGTGATCTGCGACAGCGCGGCTTGCAGCACCGGGGCAAGCGTCGCGGCCATCGCTTCTTGCGCGGCGGGATCGGCGATCAGATCGTTGCGCAGCTCCAGCATGACATTCGGCAGGCCCATCGGCGTGGCGTGCAGCGCGAGCGTATGACAGACGCCATCCGCGCCGGAGTAAGGTTCGTTAAGACGCGCATCGAGTTCGGTGCCCCGGCGGGCTTCATCGAGAACCGCCTGCGCCAGGCTCGGATAGGCATCGTGGATCACGCCAAGCTCGACCGCACGCGGCTTGCCGAACCAGATCGGCGTGAAGGAATGCACGGTGATCAGCGTCGTTGGCCTCCCGCGTGCCAGCCGCTCGGCAATGAGACCGCGCAGCGCGGCGTGGAACGGCAGGTAAAGTGCCTCCGTGCGGGCGCTACGATCCTCGGGCGAAAGCTCCGCATTGCCGGGAATGTCGTGAATCTCGGAGGTCACGGGCATTGCACCCGGATGATGCGGCGGGCGGTTGAGATCGTAGATCAGCCGCGACTGGCGGGAGGCGACCAGCGGCGCGTGCAGTTTCGCTGCCAAACCGCGGGCAAGGCCCAGCGCCCCGGGATCCCAAGCGATATGCGCCTCGCGCTGATCGGGGGTCAGACCCAGATCGCCCCAAGGCGCAGGAAAAACATTCGACGCATGTTCGCAGACCAGAACGACCTCACCCGGTCGATCCGCGCCTTCGATTTCCACCGCTACATGCGCGCTGTTCAAATCGGTCCCTCTCTGTTGAGCGGCGCGATTCTACGTCGCGTCCTGCGGTCAGGCTCGCTCCGGCATGTCGCATCTGTCAAGAAAATTTCAGAGAAGAAAATTCTGTTACAATCATTTCTAACTTGATTCGCACGGGGGTGCCCGATTTGTCAGCAGCGACGCAAAGCATCGAAGACAGGCTCCGGACGGGCATCGAAGAGATGACCCGGACCGAGAAGCAACTCGCCGGGCATATCCTGCGCCACTATCCGATGGCGCTTCTGGGGTCGGTGGCGCAGCTGGCGCGGGCCGCCGAGGTCTCCTCGCCCACCGTGGTGCGCTTGGCGCAGAAAATGGGCTATGGCGGCTATCCGGGGCTTCAGCAGGCGGTGCGCGACGAATTGGAGGCGCAGCTTGTCTCGCCGCTGGTCAAACATGACCGCTGGGCGGGGGATGCCCCCGACACTCATATGATCAACCGCTTTGCCGATACGGTTCTGGGCAATCTGCAGGCGACGCTGAAGCAGATCGACCATGCCGAATTCGATGCAACCGCCGCACTGATGGCCGATCCGAAGCGCCGCATCTTCGCGACCGGGGGCCGGATCACCGGCCCGATTGCGGCGTATTTCGTGGCGCATATGAAAGTGATCCGCCCCGGGGTCGAACTGCTCGAGCCGCTGTCGAACAGCTGGCCGCCCGCGCTTCTGGAGATGCAGAAGGGCGACGTGCTCTTGGTTTTCGACATTCGCCGCTACGAATCGAGCGTGCTGCAACTGGTCGAGATGGCGGTCGAGCAGGGCGCGGAAGTCGTGCTGATCACCGACCCTTGGGTCTCGCCCGCCGCCGCCCATGCGCGCTATCGCTTCTCGGCGCAGATCGAAGCGCCCTCGGCCTGGGATTCGACGGTCGCGATCCAGGTGCTGGTGGAGACGCTGATGGCCGCGATTCAATCGCTGACCTGGGAAGAGACCTCGACCCGGATGGCGCGGCTCGAGGCGCTCTACGACCGCGCGCGGTTCTTCCGCCGGAAGTGAGCGGACAAGAAAAAGTCGCGCAACCCGGATGAGTTGCGCGACTTTTTGGATATGGTGCCCAGGAGAGGACTCGAACCTCCACGCCTTGCGGCACACGGACCTGAACCGTGCGCGTCTACCAATTCCGCCACCTGGGCAGGTGTCGTGGAGCGCGAGATACAGAGCGGCGCTGGGACTGTCAACGGGGATCGACACGAAAAATTCGCAAGCTTCGACTCTTCGGGTCTTTGGCCTTGTTCCCGCGGGGGCGAGGCGGTAATCAAAGAACGAAATTCTTGCAAGGAAAGGCCTCTGCCCATGTCCAAGCTGGTTACGATCTACGGCGGTTCGGGGTTCGTCGGGCGCTATATCGCGCAGCGCATGGCAAAGGACGGTTGGCGGATTCGCGTTGCGGTCCGGCGTCCGAACGAGGCGCTCTTCGTCAAACCCTATGGTGCGGTCGGGCAAGTCGAGCCGGTCTTCTGCAATATTCGCGACGATGCCAGCGTGCGCGCGGCGATGCAGGGCGCGGATGCGGTGATCAACTGCGTCGGTATTCTCGTCAACGAAGGCAAGAACAAGTTCGGCGCCGTGCAGACTGAGGGCGCTGCTCGCGTGGCTCGCATCGCCGCAGAGATGGATGTGCCGAAGCTGGTGCAGATCTCGGCCATCGGCGCCAATCCCGATAGCGAGAGCGAATATGCCCGCACCAAGGCTGCAGGCGAGAAGGCAGTGCTGGACGCCTATCCGCAGGCCGTGATCCTGCGTCCCTCGATCATTTTCGGCAACGAGGACGGGTTCTTCAACAAATTCGCCTCGATGTCGCGCTTCACCCCGATCCTTCCGATCACGGGTGGCCACACGAAATTCCAGCCGGTCTTCGTCGATGATGTCGCGAAGGTCGCCGTGATGGCGGCGGACGGGGAAGTCTCACCCGGCACCTATGAACTCGGCGGACCGGATGTGGAGACCTTCCACGACCTGATGAAGCAGATGCTGACGGTGATTCATCGTCGCCGCCTCGTGTTGTCGCTGCCGCGCTGGATCGCGAGCATCCTTGGCGGGGTCTTCGATCTGGGCCAAACCGTCACCGGCGGGCTCTTCACGAACCGCATTCTCACACGCGATCAGGTGAAGAACCTGCAGGCTGACAATGTCGTGTCCGAGGGCGCGAAAGGCTTTGCCGATCTCGGGATTCAGCCTATGGCAATGGAAGCTGTGATGCCCGGCTATCTGTGGCGCTTCCGGCCCGGTGGGCAATATGACGACATCAAAGCTTCGGCGAAGAATCTTCGCAAGACATAACCCCCTCCTTCCTCCCCGGTACCGCGTGCGGTACCGCTCTGACCTAGGCGGTATTTCTTGAGCTATCTGAACGACGTTCTGCTCGGTGTGATCGAAGGGATCACCGAGTTTCTTCCGATTTCGAGCACGGGCCACCTCATTCTCGCCGAACATTGGCTCGGCGCGCGCTCGGACACCTACAACATCGTCATTCAGGCCGGGGCAATCCTCGCCGTGACGCTGATCTATTGGCGGCGCCTGATGGACCTACTGTTCAACTGGCGCAATCCGGAGAACCGCGACTATCTCGCGAAGCTGACCGTCGCCTTCCTGATCACCGCCGTTCTGGGCCTGATCGTGAAGAAGATGGGCTTCGAGTTGCCGACAACGATCCAGCCCGTCGCCTGGGCGCTGGTGATCGGCGGTTTCTGGATGCTGTTTGCGGAACGCGTCGCGGATCGGCAGGCCGATAACAGCCAGATCTTCTGGCGCGTTGCGATCGCGGTCGGGATCGCGCAGATCGTGGCCGGGGTCTTTCCGGGTACCTCGCGCTCGGCCACGACGATTTTCGTAGCGATGCTTCTGGGCACCTCGAACCGGGCGGCGGCGACCGAGTTTGCCTTCCTCGTCGGCATTCCCACCATGTACGCAGCGAGCGGTTACGAATTGCTCAAGCAGCTCAAGGACGGGACCGGCGGCAACGAGGATTGGGCCGGGCTCGGCATCGCTTTCGTCGTCTCGACCATCACGGCTTTCGTCGCAGTGAAATGGCTCCTTGGCTACATTCAGGGGCACCGTTTCACCATCTTCGCGATCTACCGGATCGTGTTCGGCGGGCTTCTGCTGAGCCTTGCAGCGGTCGGTGTGCTAGGCTGACCGCAAGCGAATCGTTTTTCGGCAGCATGCGATCCTCAAGAAAATCAGGGTGAAGCAGAGATAAAGTAAGCTAAGCTGACCTATTTTTAGCGAATTTGAGGTGCCTTCCAGCGCGCCTCTCGCAAAAAACACGCATTTAGGTCAACCTTACTTACTTTTATTGCTGTGGCAGGCGGTGTAGTCATGCGCACCCACCGGTTTTCTAGGGAGGCGCCACAATGGCCAAGCAACCGATGCTCAAGTTCGTCAAGACGGCGAAAGAGATGCCTCAGAAGCGCGACGCGAACGTGCGCTCCCATGATTTCAACGAAATCTATCGCGAATACGCGGCCGAGAAGGCTGCGGAGCAGGCGAGCCGCTGCAGCCAATGCGGCGTGCCCTATTGCCACACGCATTGCCCGCTCCATAACAACATCCCCGACTGGCTGCGCCTGACCGCGGAAGGCCGCCTGCAGGAAGCCTACGAGATGTCGCAGGCCACCAACACCTTCCCGGAAATCTGCGGCCGCATCTGCCCGCAGGACCGTCTGTGCGAAGGCAACTGCGTGATCGAACAGTCGGGCCACGGCACCGTCACCATCGGCGCGGTCGAGAAATACATCACCGACACGGCCTTCGACATGGGCTGGGTCAAGCCGATCAAACCGGCGACCGAGCGGGCCGAGAGCGTCGGCATCATCGGCGCGGGCCCGGGTGGTCTGGCGGCCGCCGACGCGCTGCGTCGCGCTGGCGTTCAGGTCACGGTCTATGACCGTTACGACCGCGCGGGCGGGCTGATGACCTATGGTATCCCCGGCTTCAAGCTGGAGAAAGACATCGTCATGCAGCGCGTGAAGCAGCTGGAAGATGGCGGCGTCGAGTTCGTGCTGAACTGCAATGTCGGCACCGATATTTCCTTCGACGCGATCCGCGGCAAGCATGATGCGGTTCTGATCGCGACGGGCGTCTACAAGACGCGCGAGCTGACCGACGAGGGCGCGGACGCCGCCGGGATCGTGCGCGCGATCGACTATCTCACCGCTTCGAACCGCAAGAGCTTCGGCGACGACGTGGCCGAATTCGAAGACGGCACGCTGAACGCGGAAGGTAAGCGCGTCGTCGTCATCGGCGGCGGCGACACCGCGATGGACTGCGTGCGCACCGCGATCCGTCAGGGCGCCAAGTCGGTGAAATGTCTCTATCGCCGCGACCGCGCCAACATGCCGGGCTCGCAGCGCGAAGTGCAAAACGCCGAGGAAGAGGGCGTGGAATTCGTCTGGCTCTCCGCGCCTGCGGGCTTCTCGGGCAATCCGGTCACCAACTGCTCGGTGCAGCAGATGCGTCTGGGCGCGCCGGATGCCTCGGGTCGTCAGAGCCCCGAGAAGATCGAGGGCGGCATCTATGACGAAGAGGCCGATCTGGTGATCAAGGCGCTCGGCTTCGAGCCCGAGGACCTGCCCGGTGCTTGGGAGGCCGACGATCTGGAGACCACCCGTTGGGGCACCGTGAAGGCCGAATTCGGCACCCACGCGACCTCGATCCCGGGCGTCTATGCGGTCGGCGACATCGTGCGCGGCGCGAGCCTCGTCGTCTGGGCGATCCGCGACGGGCGCGAAGCGGCGGGCTCGATCCTGGGCTATCTCGAAAACGTGGCGGCGGTGGCGGCGGAGTGATCCGCGCCCTGCCGATCTGAAAAGGAATGCATGCGATGCGGTCGAATTTTCTCGGCATGGCGATCTGCGGGGGGCTGTTCAGCGCCCTGCCCGCCCATGCCGAAGACTTCACACCGCCGCAGGGCTGCGAGGTTTTCATGACCGTGCAGATGCATAACTGTCAGGTCGCCAATTACTACCGCTGCGCCGCCGATCCTGAGGGTGATCTGTGGACCGCCTTCGCCGATGGCAAGGGCATCTATTATCTGAGCCATATCGATGCCGAGACGCGCTGGCTTGAAAGCGTGTCGACCGATACCGGCGAGATCGAGGTGTTCGATCCGGGCGCGTCGAAGGACGCCCCGTCGTTCTCGGCGCTCCTGTCGGAGGGCACGGACGATTACGATTTCGTCACGCGGTCGAATTTTCGCGGGCTGCGCCGCTTTGTCGGCAGCGACACCCTCACGGGCAAGTCGCTCAGCATCGACGATATCCCGCTCGAGACGATCACCTTCGATCTGCGCGAGGATGACCAGAACGGTCAGACCGTCGCGACCCGCACCGGCACGCAATATATCTCGCGCAAGTATCGCGTGTTTTTCAGCGGCGCGGAGCGGTTCGAGAACGATCAGGGCGATGTCGTGAGCTACGACGACAGCCCCGTGCGCTTCGACTTTCCCGGCGATCCCGGTTTCTCGACCGAGACGCCCGAATATGACTGCGACCTGATGATGACGCAGGCCGATCTTCGGCCCACGCAAGTCAGCCTCGCCCCCCTTTCCCGCTCTTTCTCCAAGGAGGCACTGCAATGACCAAATATGACGAAGCCTGGGTGGCCGCCGAGGAAGCGAAACGCCAGTGGATGAACGAGAATTCACTGTGGAAGGAAGAAGACGAGAAGGCGTCCTGCGGCGTCGGCCTCGTGGTGTCGATCGACGGCAAGGCCTCGCGCCGCGTCGTGGAGAACGGCATCGACGCGCTGAAGGCGATCTGGCACCGCGGCGCGGTCGATGCCGACGGCAAGACCGGCGACGGCGCGGGCATCCACGTCCAGATCCCCGCCCCCTTCTTCTATGACCAGATCCGCCGCACCGGCCACGAGCCGGACATGGAGAAAATGGTCGCCGTCGGTCAGGTCTTCCTGCCGCGCACCGACTTCGGCGCGCAGGAGCGCTGCCGTACGATCGTGGAATCCGAAGTTCTGCGGATGGGTCACTACATCTACGGCTGGCGCCACGTTCCGGTGAACACCGAAGTGCTGGGTGAGAAAGCCAATTCGACCCGCCCCGAGATCGAGCAGATCCTGATCCGCAACGACAAGGATATCGACGAGGAGCAGTTCGAGCGCGAACTCTACATCATCCGCCGCCGTATCGAGAAAGCGGCGATCGCGGCGCAGATCAACGGGCTCTACATCTGCTCGCTGTCGTGCCGCTCGATCATCTACAAAGGCATGATGCTCGCCGAGCAGGTCGCGGAATTCTATCCCGACCTGAAGGACGAGCGCTTCGAGTCCGCCTTTGCGATCTATCACCAGCGCTATTCGACCAACACCTTCCCGCAATGGTGGCTGGCGCAGCCCTTCCGGATGCTGGCGCATAACGGCGAGATCAACACGATCAAGGGCAACACCAACTGGATGAAGAGCCATGAAATCCGCATGGCCTCCTCGGCCTTCGGCGACAGCGCCGAAGACATCAAGCCAATCATCCCGGCGGGGGCGTCCGACTCCGGCGCGCTCGATGCGGTGTTCGAACTGATGGTCCGCTCGGGCCGCAACGCGCCGATGGTGAAGACGATGCTCGTCCCTGAGCCGTGGTCGAAATCCACCGACACGATGCCGTCCGCGTGGCAGGACATGTATGCTTATTGCAACGCCGTGATGGAGCCCTGGGACGGTCCGGCGGCGCTGGCGATGACCGATGGTCGCTGGGTTTGCGGCGGTCTCGACCGCAACGGCCTGCGTCCGCTGCGCTATGTCATCACCGGTGACGGCGTTCTGATCGCAGGCTCGGAAGCGGGCATGGTCCCGGTGGACGAGGCGAGCGTTGTCGAGAAAGGCGCGCTTGGTCCGGGTCAGATGATCGCGGTCGATATGCGCGACGGCAAGCTCTACCACGACACCGAAATCAAGGACAAACTGGCCGCCGCTCAGCCCTTCGGCGAATGGGTCGGCAAGGTCACCGATCTGAACGCGATCCTCGTGGACGTGCCGGAGAACCCGAAATTCGCGGGCAGCACCCTGCGCAAGCGTCAGGTCGCGGCGGGCTATTCGGTCGAAGAGATCGAACAGATCCTCGCGCCGATGGCCGAGGACGGCAAAGAGGCCATCGCCTCGATGGGCGACGACACGCCGCCTGCGGTTCTGTCCAAGCAATACCGCCCGCTGAGCCATTTCTTCCGGCAGAACTTCAGCCAGGTCACCAACCCGCCGATCGACTCGCTTCGCGAAAGCCGGGTGATGTCGCTCAAGACGCGGTTCGGCAACCTCAAGAACGTGCTCGACGAGGACAGCTCGCAGACCGAGATCTGGATTCTCGAAAGCCCGTTCCTCGCGAATTCCGAATTCGATCACATGCTCAACGAATTCGGCGAGCAGGTGACGATCATCGACTGCACCTTCCCGGCCAATGCCGATCAGGATGCGCTGCGCGAGGGTCTGACCCGCATCCGTCAGGAAGCTGAAGACGCGGTGCGCTCGGGCGCGCTCCATATCGTGCTGAGCGATGAGGAGCAGGACGAGGACAAGGTCGCGATGCCGATGATCCTCGCGACCTCGGCCGTGCATAGCTGGCTGACGCAGAAAGGCCTGCGGACCTTCTGCTCGATCAACGTGCGTTCGGCGGAATGTATCGACCCGCATTACTTCGCGGTGCTGATCGGCTCGGGTGCGACCACGGTGAACGCCTATCTCGCGCAGGACACGCTGGCCGACCGGATCGACCGTGGTCTGCTGGGCGGCACGCTCGTCGACGCGATGCGCAAATATCGCGATGCGATCGATGCCGGCCTGCTGAAGATCATGTCGAAGATGGGGATCTCGGTGATTTCCTCCTATCGTGGCGGTCTTAACTTCGAAGCCGTGGGTCTGTCCCGCGCGATGGTCGCGGAATATTTCCCCGGCATGCACTCGCGCATCTCCGGCATCGGTCTGCACGGCATCCAGCACGCGCTGGAAGGTGTGCATGCGAAAGGCTGGAAAGGCGGTCAGGACGTGCTCCCGATCGGCGGCTTCTACAAGGCCCGCCGCACCGGCGAAGCCCATGCCTGGGGTGCGCAGTCGATGCATATGCTGCAATCGGCCTGTAACCGCGCGAGCTACGATCTGTGGAAGCAATACAGCTCGATGATGCGGGCGAACCCGCCGATCCATATCCGCGACATGCTGGATATCAAATCGCTGGGCAAACCGGTGCCGATAGAAGAGGTCGAGTCGATCACTTCGATCCGCAAGCGCTTCGTGACGCCGGGCATGTCGCTGGGGGCCCTGTCGCCCGAGGCGCACAAACTGCTGAACGTCGCGATGAACCGGATCGGCGCGAAGTCGGACTCGGGTGAAGGCGGGGAAGACCCGGCGCATTTCGTGCCCGAGCCCAATGGCGACAACCCGTCGGCGAAGATCAAGCAGGTGGCTTCGGGTCGTTTCGGCGTGACCGCCGAATACCTCAACCACTGCGAAGAGCTCGAGATCAAGGTCGCTCAGGGCGCGAAGCCCGGCGAAGGCGGCCAGCTTCCCGGCATGAAGGTCACCGATCTGATCGCGCGTCTTCGGCACTCGACCAAGGGCGTGACCCTGATCTCGCCGCCGCCGCACCACGACATCTACTCGATCGAAGACCTTGCGCAGCTGATCTACGACCTCAAGCAGATCAACCCGAAGGTCAAAGTGACGGTGAAGCTGGTGGCGTCCTCGGGCGTCGGCACGATTGCGGCCGGGGTGGCGAAGGCGAAAGCCGATATCATCCTGATCTCGGGCCACAATGGCGGCACGGGCGCATCGCCTGCGACCTCGATCAAATATGCCGGTCTGCCGTGGGAGATGGGTCTGACCGAGGCGCATCAGGTGCTCGCGATGAACAACCTGCGCGAACGCGTCACCCTGCGGACCGATGGCGGTCTGCGCACGGGCCGCGACATCGTCATGGCTGCGATGATGGGGGCCGAGGAATACGGCATCGGCACCGCCGCGCTGATCGCGATGGGCTGCATCATGGTCCGTCAGTGTCAGTCGAACACCTGCCCGGTGGGCGTCTGCACGCAGGACCCGGAGCTGCGCGCCAAGTTCACCGGCTCGGCGGACAAAGTGGTGAACCTGATCACCTTCTACGCTCAGGAAGTACGCGAAATCCTCGCCTCGATCGGTGCGCGTTCGCTCGACGAGGTGATCGGTCGCGCCGATCTTCTCAGCCAGGTGAGCCGCGGCTCGGCCCATCTCGACGATCTGGACCTCAATCCGCTCCTGATCACCGTCGATGGCTGGGACAAGATCGTCTACGACCGCTCGAAGCCGCGTAACTGGGTCTCGGACACGCTCGATGCGGAGATCATCAAGGATGGTCATCGCTTCTTCGAGGAAGGCGAGAAGATGCAGCTCTCCTACGCGGTGCGCAACACGCTGCGCACCATCGGGACGCGCGCCTCTTCGCACATCGTGAAGAACTTCGGGATGCGCAATGCGCTGCAGTCGGACCACCTGACGGTGAAGCTGACCGGTTCCTGCGGTCAGTCGCTGGGCGCTTTCGCCGCCCCGGGTCTGAAGATCGAAGTCTCGGGCGATGCCAACGATTATGTCGGCAAGGGTCTCTCGGGCGGCATGATCGTCGTGCGTCCGCCGATGGCTTCGCCGCTGGTCGCCTCCGAGAACACGATCATCGGCAACACCGTGCTGTACGGCGCGACCGAGGGTCACCTGTTTGCGGCGGGCCGCGCAGGCGAGCGCTTCGCGGTGCGCAACTCGGGTGCGAAAGTGGTGATCGAGGGCTGCGGCTCCAACGGTTGTGAATACATGACCGGCGGCGTCGCGGTGATCCTCGGCTCGATCGGCCCGAACTTCGGTGCGGGCATGACCGGCGGGATGGCCTATCTCTACGATCCGGAGAACACGGCGGAAGAGCTGATCAATCTCGAAAGCCTCGTCACCTGCGGGCTGGGCCACGAGCATTGGGAAGCCGAGCTGCAAGGCCTGATCGAGCGTCACGTCGCCGAGACGGGTTCGCGCAAAGGGGCCGATATTCTCCAGCATTGGGAGACCGAGAAGGCGAACTTCCTGCAGGTCTGCCCGAAGGAGATGCTGGCGCATCTGTCCTACCCGCTCAGCGACGAGCCGCAGGCGATGCCGGCGGAATAAGGGAACTCTTTCCCCGACGGAACCGTTTCAGAGGGCGAAGCACATGCTTCGCCCTTTTTTCTGTCTGGAGGTAACGATGTCCGAACTGTTGGTGATGGCGCATGAAACCGAGGCCGCGGGTTTCGCGACGCGCGAGGAACTCAGAGCATTGGAAAAAGAAGGATTGTTCCGGTCTCAGGACATTGTCGTCGTGACCCGCGACGAAAGCGGCGAGATTAACGTTCATGAAAACAGCAACACGATGGCGCTCGGCGCGATCGGTGGCGCTGTCTGGGGCGGGTTGCTGGGTCTCGTCTTTCTGTCGCCGGTCGTCGGCGCGGCAATCGGTGCCGGCGCGGGCGCTGTGTCCGGCAAATTCACCGACCTCGGGTTGAACGACTCTTTCCTGCGCGAAGCGGGCGAGAGCCTGCCGCAAGGCGGCTCGGCCGTGTTCATCTTGCTTAAGAAGGGTACCGCTGCAGAGGTCCTCGACCGGATGAAGACCTTGGACCGCGCGAGCGGTCGCGTGCTGCAGATCCCCTTGCCGGAAGATTTCCACGAAAGGCTCGAATCTGCCCTGTCTTCGGGGGGCACAACAGCCTTCACCGGCGAGGAAATCACCGAAGGTGCCACCGGAAATCTCGCGCGGATGGTGGGCCCCTCGGCCCTCTAAACCCGCTGTGACCGGGATGCCACGCTTTAACCGTAGTTAACTTTGCGCCGCACAGGCGCCTTTGTGTCGCCGTGATCCCCGCTTACCAAGTAACGAATAATCAATAATAACGTTACTCGAGCAGAAAAATGGCAACCTATTACGACCAGTTCTACATCATAGATCCGGCGAATCCGCCCGCGTCCGGGGACGACCTGACACCGACGACATATGAGATTGTCGATCGGAATAATGACAATTGGATTTCCAGCAGCAACAGCGCCCGCGACACGATCGACGGCCAGCGCGTCAACAATGTCTGGCGCGGCGACACGATCACCATCGAGCGTCCGAACGGCGTGCAAGAGACGATCACTGGCGACACGTTCTACCTGAGCGACGGGCGCGCGGTGTTCACGCCGTCCGATGGCACGATCCTCCACAACGCGACCTTCATCAGCTCCACCTATGTCACACAGAGCACCCAGGCGCCCGTCGGCGATTTCGGACCGGAATGCTTCCTTGCCGGGACCCGGATCGACACGCCCGAAGGGCCGCAACCGGTGGAACGGCTCAAAGCAGGTGATCTCGTCATGACCCTAGACGACGGGCCGCAGCCTCTTCTCTGGACGGGTGGCCGGGTCTGTCGCGGTGTCGGGGCCTATGCACCGATCCGGTTCGCGCCGGGGGCTATGGGAAATCGACGCGCTCTTTACGTGTCTCAACAACATCGGATGTTACTGCGCGGCTGGCGCGCCGAGATCGCCTGTGCCCATAGCGAAGTTCTGGTCGCCGCCAAGCATCTCGTGAACGGCAAGAGCATTCGGGTGGCTCCGCGCCCGCGCGTGCAGTACCGGCACCTGCTTTTCGCCCGACACCACATCCTCATGGCCGAGGGCGCGCCGACCGAGAGCCTGTTTCCCGGCAATGTCGTCCTCGAAGACGACCACAGGGTCGCGCGCGAGATACGCGCCGCGTGGAAGCGGGTGTCCGATGCACCGATCGAAACCATGGTAACCGCGCGACAGGTCGCGCGCGGACCGGAATTGGCTCTGCTTGTCGCTTGACCCTTCGGGGCGCGCTGTGACTTATACGCACATGGCTAAGAGCAAGAAAAAATCGGGCCGCAAACCCGCCAAACGCAGCACGAAATCGAGCGTTCCCAGCGGCATGCGCGCGCCTTTCCGCACCGCCCTGAAATGGGCGCTGCGGGGCGTGATGGGTCTCGTTGCGCTGGTGCTTGTGCTGATGGTCCTGTTCAAGTTCGTTAATCCGCCGACCACCTGGACGATGTGGAGCGAACGCCAGCGTCTCGGCGCCGTCGATCAGAAATGGGTGCCGATCGAGGATATCGCGCCCGTGCTCGCGCGGTCGGTCGTCGCGGCAGAGGATGCAAATTTCTGCAACCACTGGGGCTTCGACATGCGCGCGATCCGCAAGGCTATCGACGATGGCGCCAATCGCGGGGCCTCGACGATCACCCAGCAGACCGTAAAGAACGTGTTCCTCTGGCAGGGTCGAAACTGGCTGCGCAAGGCGCTGGAGGCGTCGATGACGCCGCTGGCCGAGGCGATCTGGGGCAAGAAGCGGATCTTGGAAATCTATCTTAACGTCGCTGAATTCGACGAAGGCGCGTTTGGCGTCGATGCCGCCGCGCATCGCTATTTCCGCACCACGCCCGACAAGTTGAGCGCGCGCCAATCCGCTTTGATCGCTGGCGTGCTGCCCGACCCGAAGGACCGTTCGGCGGCGAAGCCCGGCAGCTTCCTGTCGCGCCGCGCGCAGTCGATCATGGACGGCGCAGCGACGATCCAGAAAGACGGGCGCGCAAGCTGCTTCGAGTGATCACTCGGCCGGTTCGGTCATCGGGCGCATGACGGCAAACAGTTCCGCCACCTTGATGCCGAATTTGCGCATCTGCGACCGGTTCAGCAGCGTCCCGTCCGGCATCAGGTAGATCCAGTCGGTCACGTCGAGCACGTGGCCACCCGCATCCTCGGGCAGCCGCAGCCGATAGCGCATCCGCAGCGCATTGCCCGACTGCTCCATCTCGGCGCGCCCTTCGATATCGTCGGCGGTCGAGCTGATCTCGCCGTTCGGCCCGAACTGGATATTCCAGGCGCGGCTCTGTCGCCGACCGGAAGCATATTCAAACTCTTCCTCGATCACTCCGCCATCATTCGTAAATCGCCCCGTCATCACGGCCCGGAAGCGCGAGGTGACGCGACCGTCGGGGCCGTAGATCATGCCATGCGCCTCGACAGGGCCCTCGAACGCGCGGCGAATGTCGAATTCCGGGCTCTCGGCCGCGTAATCCGCCGACTTCTGCGCCGGGAAAGAGAAGAAGAAATGCCGGATCAAGAGAGCCGCCAGGATCAGAACCGAGAGGGTGAAAAGCAATTTTAACATCATGTTACGCCCTCGCATGTGCCAGTTGGACCTGCACCACATCGGTGTGGCCGACCGCGAATGCCGCAGCGCAGGCTTCGAGATAGTAGGCCCAGTTGCGCAGGAACTCCGGCCCGAAGCCAAGCTCGGTCGCCCGCGCGCTGCGCTCTTTCAGACGGGTGGCCCATTGCCGGCAGGTCTCGGCATAGTCCTGCCCGAAGGCAAAGCTTTCCTTCACCGCCAGCCCGGCCTTCGCCGCCTGATCGCGGATCACCCCGTCGGACAGAAGCATCCCGCCCGGGAAGGTGTATTGCCGGATGAAATCGGAGGTCTCGCGATACTTCGGAAAGTAGGAATCAGACACTGTTATGGCCTGAATCATCGCGGAACCGCCCTCGGCCAGGCGATCTTTCACGGTTTGGAAATAGTTCGGCCAATAGCGCTCACCGACCGCTTCGATCATCTCGATCGAGACGATATGATCGAATTTCCCCGGCGTGTGGCGATAGTCCTGCAACCGGATATCCGCCCGCCCGTCGAGCCGCGCATCGGCATAACCTTTCTGGCTCGGCGAGATCGTGATGCCGGTGACATGACGCCCCTGCTCGGCCGCACGTTCGGCGAAATGGCCCCAGCCGCAGCCGATCTCCAGCACCTGCTCCCCCTGGCCCATCTGGTCGAGAATGCGGTCGAGCTTGCGGTTCTGCGCCCGGTGCAGATCGTTATCCCCCGGCGCGAACAGCGCAGAGGAGTAGCTCATCCCTTCGTCGAGCCAGAGCTGGTAGAACTCGTTCCCCACGTCGTAATGCGCGCGAATGTTGCGCGACGCGCCGCGCAGCGAATTGGCCCGCATCAAGCGGTCGATCAGTCGGAATTTCAGGTTCGACCAGAAGCCCGCATAGGCATAGCCATCGACCACATCGAGGTTTTTCAGCGCGAGCGAGAGAAGCGCCTCGATCGAAGATGTCTCCCAAAGCCCCGCGATATAAGACTCGCCCAGCCCGACATCGCCGCGCGAGGCCATCGCCACCACCGCTTGCCAATCGCGAATCTCCATATCGGCCTGCGGCTCGCCGTGGCCGAAACGACGCGCGGTGCCGTCGGGCAATCGCAGATAAAGGGTGCCATGCTCGATCTTCTCGCAGATCGCGAGGAATTCGCTGCGGATGCGGTTGGTCAGGAAAGGCATCATTGGCTGATCTCCTCGCTGGGGGGTGTGGGCCGCGAAAGGTAGCGGGCGCCTTTGAGCTTGAGCCGCAGGGCCTGCCAGTAGATCAGGCCGAGCGTACGGATCGGGGTGAGCGGACGGCGCAGCGCCATGCCGAGAAGCGCCGCCGAAGTCAGTTTGCGGCGCTGCGTGGCAAGGGTCGCCACAACGCCCTCCTCGCCATTGCGGTGATCGATGCGGATGCCGATATGCTCGGCTCCGATGTCGAAGCGGAAACGATACTCCCCGGCGATGGTCTGGAACGGGGAGACATAGAAGATTTTCGCGGCATGAAGCTCGGTTTCCGCCGAAATAGGGTCGAAATTGGGGGTGGCGCAGAGATAGGAATGCCGATCGCCGAAGGTATTGTTCACCTCTGCGATTACGGCGCGCAGATCGTCTTGCGCATCATAGGCCAGCCAGAAATTCACCGGGTTGAATCCGGCCCCGAGGATCTTCGGCTGGGTCAGAAGCCGCAGCTGAGCGATCTCGGGCGCGCCGTGACGCGAAAGCTGCTTGCGTACCCACGCGGCCCCGGCGCCGCGGCCGGGCGCCCCGCCGTAATCCTTGTCATGCACCGTCGCCAGGTTACGCCCGCGACGCGAGAAAATCCGGGGCCACGGGCCCGGCGCATCGGGATCGATCATCACGTAGTCGACGTGATAACGGAACTGGTGGGAAATCGCGCCCCGCCGCGCATGGACCGTGTGACCGGGGCAGAACTCGCCGCTCATGCGGGCACCTTTTCGAAATCGACCTGCGGCTGCGTACCGCGATTAAGCTCGCGCGCGACACGAACCGCAGAAGCAAACCCATCCTCGTGGAAACCATGACGGAGCCACGCGCCGGCGAACCACGTCCGGTTCAGACCCTGTATTGCCTGAATCTCGTCCTGCGCTTGCAGCGCCGCGCGATCGAAGACCGGGTGCCAGAAGACCTCGTGATCGTAGATCGTCTCCTCGGCAATCGGCGCGTCGGGGTTCAGCGTGACGAAAAGCGGATCGCTCTCGGGGATGTTTTGCAGCTTGTTCATCCAATAGGTCACGCCAAGCCGCGTCTCATTCGCGCGGGTCTGCGCCTGATAGACCCAGCTCGACCAGCAAGCGCGTCGGCGCGGCATCTGCGCCGCGTCGCGATGCAAGTAGACGTCGTTGGGCTGATAGCGGACCGCCGAAAGCGCGGCCTGTTCCTGAGGCGTCGGCTTGGCCAGTAGCTTGAGTGCCTGATCGGAATGGGTGGCGATGATGACCTGATCGAACTGATCCGGAAGGGCTTTTTCCGCTGAAATAGTGACTGAATTGCGCTGCCGCTCGATCGCGGTGACCGGAGTGCCGGTGCGGAATTCGACACCGCGGAGACGCAGGGCGGCCTCCAGCCGCTTCACATATTCGATCGACCCACCGGAGACCGTCCACCATTGATGCTGACCGGTCGCCGACAACAATGCGTGGTTCTCGAAGAAGCGCAGAAGGCTTTTCGCGGGGAACGCGCCGATCTGATCGGCGGGCGTGGACCAGATCGCTCCGCAGATCGGCAGCAGGTAATAGCGCCGGAACCACTCGCCCAGATTCAGCTCGTCCAGCAGACCGTCAATCGTCACCTCATCGCTTTGCGCAACAGAAACGGCCTTCGCGTTGAACTTCGCGATATCCGCGACCATCCGCAGAAAGCCCGGCCGGGCGAGGTTGCGCTTTTGGGCAACGAGACTGTTCAGGTCGCGCAAAGCATATTCGATCCGGCCCTGATCGATCGTCACGCCAAAGCTCATGTCGGATTTCTCGACCGGCACGTCGAGCTCGGAGAACAGGCGCGTCAGATGCGGATAATTCGCGTAATTGAAGACGATGAAGCCGGTATCGACCGGCTGATCGCCGTTGCGCCCCGCCGTGATCGTGCGCGAATGCCCTCCAAGCCGCGTCTCCGCCTCATAGATGGTGACGCGATTATGCGGGGCGAGTTGCCACGCCGCCGCCAGGCCGGAAATCCCGGATCCGATGATCGCGATGCGTTGCGCATGTGGATGCAGGGCATCAAATGACATTCGAATTCTCCCAAACTCTTGAAGGCGTAACGGTGCATATTACCGTTTGGATCAGAAGTTTTTTCGCATCGCATGTGAACCGCTATCTCATAAGCTGCGTATCGGTCACATGCTGAGAGATGCGACCATCAACTTCGACACCACAGGGACCCCGCCAATCGCGGCGGGTCAGGCCTTTGCCGGGAAGAGAATGGACGACAGGAAATCAGCGAAACCGACGCCCGAGGCGGCATGCGAGCAGACCGATTGGCTCGTCGCCGTTCGTGACAAGCGTGACAAACTGGCCTTCGCGCGGCTCTATGATCACTTCTCGCCGCGACTGAAGGGGATGCTGGTACGCTCCGGCATGACGCAGGCGGCGGCGGAGGATGTGGTTCAGGACGTGATGCTCACGATCTGGCGGAAGGCGCATCTTTACGACGAGACGCGGGCACGCGCCTCGGCATGGATTTACCGGATTGCGCGCAATCGGCAGATTGATGTGATCCGAAGACGGCCCCGGCCCGTTCCAGACGAGCTGATCGCCGAGGCCGAGACGCGGGAAACCCGCGAGGCCGATGCGGCGATCGGGCTGGAACAGGAAGCGGCGCAGCTGCGCGAAGCGATCGAGGCGCTGCCGGAAGCGCAGCGCGAGATCATCGAGCGGGCCTATGTGGGCGAACTCACACAGGCCGAAATACGCGAGGCGACGGGCCTCGCCCTTGGGACGATTAAATCGCGGATCCGGCTGGCGCTGGAGAAGCTTAGACACGAGTTAAGGGATCTGAGAGAAGAATGACCGAGATTACGCATCACTTGCCCGATTGGTTGGTTCGGTCCTACGCGACCGGCTCGCTGGGTCATGCGTTTTCGCTGGTCGTGGCGGCGCATGTGAGCCAGTGCGACGAGTGTCGCGCACGGCTCGAAGCAGAGGAACTGGCGGGCGGGCTGGTTCTGGATGACCTGAAAGGCATGGCCCCCAGCGACGATTTGCGGCGACGTGTGTTTGACGGGTTGGACGACGACGATGTGATCGTCGCTGAGCAACCCGCGCGCGCCGGGATCTATCCGGGGGCTGTGGTCGAGGCGATGGGCGCCGACAGTCCGCGCTGGCGGGCCCTGGGCGGCGGCATCAAGCAGGCCATCCTGAGCGAGGACAAAGAAGGGTCGGCCCGACTTCTGTATATTCCGCCGGGGATGGCGGTGCCGGATCACACGCATGGCGGGCTGGAATTGACGCTCGTGCTGCAGGGGTCCTTCTCGGACGAGACCGGGCGCTTTGGCGTCGGCGATGTGGAAGTGGCGGATGACGATCTCGATCACACGCCGATCGCGGGGATGGAGGATGTCTGCATCTGCCTCGCCGCGACCGATGCGCCGCTGAAGTTCAAGGGTCTTTTGCCGCGCCTGCTGCAGCCGATCTTCCGGATTTAAGACCCTAAATCCGCCGAAACACGGCCCCGATCCAGAGGGCCAGCGTAGCCGCCCGGCTTTGGCGATAGAGCCTCAGCCGGGCGAATTCTTTCAGACGGGTCGAAAACGCCGCGTCGCGCATCCTATTGAAGCGATCGAAAACGGCGCGGTTCTCGGGCGTGAACCGATGCGCCGATGCAGTGAGAGCTGCACATTGATCGTCGATCCAGCACCGCCAATCGCCGGACAGCATGCGCCCGAGCCGCGAGAGCTTGGTGCGCAATGTGACATTCGCCCCTTCCGCGTTGCCGCCGTGTTGGCGGTAGAGAAGCGTGGGCTCCGCATCATAGGTGACCCGCGCGCCACACCCGGTGAACAGCTGATAGAGCCACCAGTCATGACGCGGCGCGACCCGCAATTCGCGCGCCGCCGAGATGGCCAGCTCGGCCCCGGCCGGGTTTAGAAGGATCGTGTTTCCCGCCGCGATATTCTGCACCAGTGCATTGCGGAACCCCGGTGGACGTGAGTGTCGGGCGGAAAGGCTTTGGTTTTCCAGATCAGCGTTGCAGACCCAAGTCCGGCTGCAATAGAGCGCAGCCTCCTCCTCGCCCAAACTCGAAATCCCGCGCGCGAGGCGATCCGGCAGCCAGACATCATCCTGATCGCAAAAGGCGATGTAATCCTGCTGCGCGCTGTCGATTCCCCGCAGCAGAGACAGGAAATTTCCTCCCACACCGGTCCGTGGACCTCTCACGATCTGCACATCGTGGTTGCGCGCGAACTCAGCGAATAGGTCGCGCGCGGCATCGCTTCGGCTGTCGTCCCCGACGATCAACCGCCAATCCCGATGGGTTTGCGCCGCGAGGCTTTCCAGTTGATCGCGCAGCTCCGGACCCGGATCGCGTATCGCCATCAGGATCGTCACCCGCGCCACGGTCGCTTACTCGATCAGGCGCAACAGATATTCACCATAGCTGTTCTTGCCGAACTTCTTAGCGCGGTCGGCGAGCGCGTCGCCACTGATCCAGCCCTTCTCGAAGGCGATCTCGTCGGGCGAACCGCTTTGCAGCCCTTGCCGTTCTTCCAGCGTGCGGACGAAGTTGCCCGCGTCGAGCAGGCTGCCATGCGTTCCGGTGTCGAGCCAGGCAAAGCCCCGACCCATCTGGGTGACCGAGAGCGCGCCGTCATGCAGGTAGGTTTCCAAAAGCGAGGTGATCTCCAACTCGCCACGGGCGGAAGGGGTAATCATCTTGGCACGGTCCGGCGCGGTCTCGTCGAGGAAATAGAGCCCCGTCACCGCGAATTGCGAGGGTGGCACCTCGGGCTTCTCGATGATCGCACGCACGGTGCCGCTGTCGTCGAAATCCACCACACCGTAGCGTTCGGGATCGCGCACGCGATAGCCAAAGACGGTGCCGCCGTCTGTGGTCGCATTCGCCGCTTTCAGGATCTCGCCGAGACCCGCGCCGAAGAAGATGTTGTCGCCCAGAACCATCGCAGACGGGCTGCCCGCGAGAAAATCTTCAGCTAGCAGATAGGCCTGCGCCAGACCGTCCGGCGAGGGCTGCGTGATATAGGTTAGGTCCAGCCCCCATTGGCTGCCATCGCCGAGTGTGCGGATGAACTGCTCCTGATCATGCGGCGTCGTGATCACCGCGATCTCGCGGATGCCGGCCAGCATCAACGTCGTTAGCGGGTAGTAGATCATCGGCTTGTCATAGACCGGCAGAAGCTGCTTCGAGACGCCCATCGTGATCGGATAGAGCCGCGTGCCCGAGCCGCCCGCCAGAATGATCCCCTTGCGCATCATGTCGCCCCCAATACGGTCAAAACCTCGTCCAATCCCGACTTCCAATCGGGTCTATTCAGGCCGAACACGGCCAGATCGCTGCAGTCGAGCCGCGAATTCAGCGGCCGTTTCGCAGGCGTCGGATAGTCGGCGGTGGGAATATCCTCCACCGCGACGTCCCGCCCGGCCCGCGCGAAGATCTCCCGCGCGAAGCCTGCCCAGCTTACATCGGGAGAGCCTGAGAAATGGTAAACGCCGCTTTTTTCGGGCGCGCGCTGCAGTTCCTTTGCGATGGTCAGGCAAACCTCGGCGATGGCCTTGGCCGGTGTCGGTCCACCGATCTGGTCGGCGACGATCGTCAGGTGATCGCGGCTTTCCGACAGGCGCAGCATCGTCTTCACGAAATTCCCGCCATGGGCCGAAAAGACCCAACTCGTGCGCAGGATAGCGAAGGGGCCGCCCGTCGCGCGGATCGCCTCTTCACCTGCGAGCTTCGTCCGCCCGTAGGCGCCAAGCGGATCAGTCGGATCGATCGGCTTGAACGGCGCGTTGCCCGAGCCGTCGAAGACGTAATCGGTCGAGATGTGAACGAGCGGGATGCCGAGGTCGCGACAGGTTTCGGCCATCGCCGCGGGCGCGTCACCGTTGACCACCTGGGCGAGCGCCTCTTCTTCTTCGGCCTTGTCCACGGCCGTATAGGCGGCAGCGTTGATCACGGCCTCAGGCTTCGCCTTTCGGATCGCCTCTGCGGCGGCGCCTGGATCTCGCAAATCGACCCTATTCCGGCCTAAAAATACCGCATCGGGCATGAGGCGTTGTAATTCCTGCGCAACCTGGCCGGTCTGTCCGAAGACGAGGATCATGCCTTGCCCAACCTTTCGCCGACGCCGTGCCGCTCCAGCAGCGGTCGCCACCAATCCTCGTTCTCGAGATACCAGCGCACGGTGCGCTCGAGCCCTTCCTCGACGGTGACGCTCGGGCGCCAGCCCAGCTCCTCGCGGATGCGGGTCGGGTCGATCGCGTAGCGCGCATCATGGCCGGGGCGGTCGGTGACGAAGGTGATCAGATCGGCATAGGGCGCATCACCCGGACGCAGCTTGTCGAGAATGGTGCAGATCGTCTGGACCAGCTTGAGGTTCGACCGCTCGTTCTCGCCGCCGATATTGTAGCTGCGGCCCAAAGCGCCCTTCTCGAGCACGAGAAGCAGCGCATCGGCATGGTCCTCGACATAGAGCCAGTCGCGCACGTTGGACCCGTCGCCATAGATCGGCAGCGGCTTGCCCGCGAGCGCGTTGAGGATCACGACCGGGATCAGCTTTTCGGGGAAGTGGTAGGGGCCGTAATTGTTCGAGCAATTGGTGAGCACGACCGGCAGGCCGTAGGTCTCGTGCCAGGCGCGCACGAGATGGTCCGAGCCCGCTTTCGAGGCGGAATAGGGACTGTTCGGGGCGTAGGGCGTGTCTTCGGTGAACTGGCCGGTGGCCCCAAGCGTGCCATAGACCTCGTCGGTCGAGATGTGATGGAAGCGAAAGCTCTCGGCGCGGCCCTCAGCTTCCCAAAAGCTGCGCGCCGCCTGCAGCATGTTGTAGGTGCCCATCACGTTCGTCTCGATGAAGGCACCGGGGCCGTCGATCGAGCGATCCACATGGCTTTCGGCCGCGAGATGCATCACCGCGTCGGGCTTGTGGCGGGCGAAGATCGCCGCCAAAGCCTCGGGATCGCGGATATCGGCCTGCTCGAACGCATAAAGCGAGCTGTCGGCGACGGGCGCGACATTCTCGAGGCAGGCGGCATAGGTCAGCGCGTCAAGGTTCACCACCTCATGGCCCCGCGAAACGGCGAGGCGGACGACAGCGGAGCCGATGAACCCGGCACCGCCGGTGACGAGGATCTTCATGCTGCGCCCTCCCAGGTGAAGGGGCTATTGAGCGCGGCAAACAGCGGTGCTTCCGCATCCTTGCCGGACAAAACAGGCTCTATTCCCGCGGAAAGCGGCCAGTCGATGCCCAGATCCGGGTCGTCCCAGCGGATCGCGCCTTCACACTCGGGCGCGTAGTAATCCGAGCATTTGTAGACGATCTCGGTCCCCGGCTCGAGCGTGACGAACCCATGCGCAAAGCCCGCCGGGATCAGCAGTTGCTTGCCATTCTCGAAGCTCAGCTCCGTGCCGAACCACTGGCCGTAGGTCGGGCTTCCCTCACGGATATCGACCGCGACATCCCAGAGCCGCCCGCGCCCGCAGCGCACGAGCTTCGCCTGCGCATGGGGTGGCGCCTGAAAATGTAACCCGCGCACGGTGCCCACCGCCTCGGAGACCGAATGATTGTCCTGCACGAAATCGATTTCGATCCCGGCCTCGGCAAATCGCTTCGCGGAATAGCTCTCGGAGAAAAACCCACGGTGATCGCCGAATCGCTTCGGGGTGGTCACCAGAACGCCGCTGAGAGGAGTTGGTTCAACCTGCATTCGCCCTGCCTTCCTTGCTTCGAGAAAGTTGTGCCAAAGCACGGCCCGAAAGGCCAGCGCCATCGCTGGGAGCTAAGAAATCAGGGGAAATCGGGAAAATGGTCGGAGCGAGAGGATTCGAACCTCCGACCCCCTGCTCCCGAAGCAGGTGCGCTACCAGGCTGCGCTACGCTCCGACCGTGGGCGGGGAATTAGCCGCTTGCGCAGGGTTTTGCAAGGGGGTCTGAGTCAGCTTCTTGAATTGCGTGCGCGAAGGCCCAAAACGCGACCCAGAAGCGACGATCGCGGGGCGGTGACGGTTTCCGACCGGCCCCTTGTGCGCAGCACCGGCTGGTTCTCGGAGACACGCGTCTCGCGGATGACGATGTAGATGCCCGAGAGGATCACCACGCCCGCGCCGACGAGCGTCGGAATGTCTACGCTCTCGTGGAAGATGATCCAGCCGTAGAAGACCGCCCAGAGGATCTGCGAATATTGCATCGGGGCGACGATGGCGGCCTCGCCAGCGCGATAGGCGAGGATTTGCAGGAAAGAGGCGGTCAGGCCGAAGATCGCGATCACCGCCATGAGGCCCAGATCACCGATCTGCAGCGGCTGCCAGACGAAGGGCAGAAGGATCGCCATGACGATCACATTGCCCAGAAGCGGCGAGAGCAGCAGCACGACGGAGCGTTCCTCGGAGCCGATCTTGCGCACGATGACCGAGGCCAGAGCACCGGTGACCGCCGCCGTCATCGCCGCGAAGTGGCCCGGCGCGAGTTCTGCCTGTCCGGGGCGCACCACGATCACCACGCCGATCAGGCCGAGAATGACAGCGGCCCAGCGGTGAATACCGACCTTCTCGCCCAGGATCGGGATCGAGAAGACGGTGACCAAGAGCGGCATCGCGAAGAGGAGCGGATAGACCTGTGCGAGCGGCAGGGTCGAGAAGGCGTAGAAAGCGCAGAGCCCGGTGACGACGGTGGTCACGACCCGCCCGACGACCCAGCCGGGGTGAACCGGGCGCAGGCTTCCCCCGCGCTTGTCGTTCAGCAGGATCACCGAGAGCAGCGGGAAGGACAGGAGCGCCGCGAAGAACACGATCTGCACCGGCGAATAGGTCTGGCCCAGATGTTTGATGATGACGTCATGCGTGGCGAAGATCGCCATCGAGGTCAGGCCGAGCGACGCACCGCGTGCGTTTGATTTTCCGCCGAAATCGGGCATGGGAGGCTCCCGGTGTTATCGCTCACATCTTGAGCGGATGTTCGGGAGTTGCAAGGCCACGACATGAAAAAGGCGCGAGCTTTCGCCCGCGCCTTTCACAAAACTTGTCTCGTGGATCAGAGCGAGGCGTCGAGCGCTTCGATGATCTTGTCGCCCATTTCGGAGGTCGAGACCGGGGTGCCGCCTTCGGGGCCCATCAGGTCCGCGGTGCGCACGCCATCGGCCAGCACTTTCTCGATCGCGGTTTCCAGTCGGGTCGCCTCGTCGCCCTGATCGAAGCTGTAGCGCAGCGCCATCGCGAAGCTGAGGATACAGGCGATCGGGTTGGCCTTGCCCTGCCCCGCAATGTCAGGGGCCGAGCCGTGGACGGGCTCGTACATCGCTTTCGGGCGACCGTTCGCCATCGGCGCGCCGAGGCTTGCCGAGGGCAGCATCCCGAGCGAGCCGGTCAGCATCGCCGCGCAGTCGGACAGGATGTCGCCGAACAGGTTGTCGGTGACGATCACGTCGAACTGCTTGGGCGCGCGCACGAGCTGCATCGCGCCGTTATCGGCATACATGTGGCTCAGTTCGACTTCCGGGTATTCCTCGCCGACGCGGGTCACGACCTCGCGCCAGAGGATGCCCGACTCCATCACGTTGGCTTTCTCCATCGAGCAGAGCTTCTTGTTGCGCTTCATCGCCAGTTCGAAAGCGGCGCGGGCGGCACGCTCGATCTCGGACTCGGTGTAGCGCTGGGTGTTGATGCCGACGCGCTCGTTACCTTCCTCGAAGATGCCGCGCGGTTCGCCGAAATAGACGCCCGAGGTCAGTTCGCGCACGATCATGATGTCGAGGCCTGCAACCACGTCCTTCTTCAGCGACGAGAAATCCGCCAGCGCGTCGAAGCATTGCGCCGGGCGCAGGTTGGCAAACAGGTCCATCTCCTTGCGCAGGCGCAGCAGACCGCGCTCGGGCTTCACCGAGAAGTCGAGCACGTCGTAATTCGGACCGCCCACGGCGCCCAGCAGAACCGCGTCCACTTCCTGCGCCTTCGCCATCGTCTCATCGGCCAGCGGCACGCCGTGCTTGTCATAGGCCGCACCGCCCACGAGGTCTTCGCTGACATCGAAGGCGAGATCGCGCTTGGCGCCGTACCAGTCGATGACTTTGCGAACCTCGGCCATGACTTCGGGGCCGATCCCGTCGCCGGGCAGGATGAGGATGGAGGGGTTGGACATGAGGATAATCTCCCAAGAAAACAGGGTCTAGAAGGGCGTATCCCCTGCCCGCCCCTTGGTCAAGCGGCACAGGTCGCGAAACCGTGTCTGGACGATCGGCAAGCGGTTGCCGAGGCTTCGGCGGGCTTTTGCGGATCGAGTGGTTGGCGAGTGGCCCCCGCACGCGTATGAGCGCATGCTAGAGTTTAGAGCAGGCAGACGACACATGAGGGCGAAATGAATCGCAGGGTACTGATCCTGGGAATGGGCGGTTTGTTCGGATCTGCTGCGGCACGGTCCTTCAGGGCCGCTGGCTGGGACGTCGATCGCTATCGCCGGGGCACCGACATGGCGATCGCGGCGCGCGGGGCGCGGTGGATCGTGAATGCGATGAACCCGCCGAATTACCACGACTGGGCAAACCAGATCCCCCAGATCACCAAGCAGGTTCTGGCCGCGTCGCGCGATAGCGGGGCGTCGGTGATGGTGCCGGGCAATGTCTATGTCTACGGACGCGAGCCGTCGCCGTGGAGCGCCGCAACCCCGCATCACGCCTGCACCCGCAAGGGCAAGATCCGCGCCGAGATGGAGGCGCGTTACCGTGCCCATGCCGAAGAGGGCCGTTCGGTCGCGATCCTGCGCGGTGGCGATTTCATCAATGCCGAAGCGCCCGATACGCTGCTCAACCGGGTGATGCTGAAGGATTTGCGCAAGGGCAAGATCACGTCGCTCGGCAAGCCCGACGCGCAGCGCGTCTATGCCGATCTCGAGGATATGACGCGCGTGGCGGTGCAGCTGGCCGAGACCGAGGATCATACGCCCGGCCTGCTCGACCTCGGGTTTCCCGGCACGCGGTTCTCCGCGCGTGAACTGGCCGAGGAATTCTCGCGCCAGATGGGCCGCGACATCTCGATCAAGAAATTCCCGTGGACGGCGCTGCTGCTTGCCTCGCCCGCGTGGGAGCTTGCGCGCGAGCTGCGCGAAATGCGCTACCTGTTCGACATGAGCCACGAGATCGACGGCACCGATTTTCACGCACGCTTCCCGGAATTCACGCCGAAGACGCTGCAGCGCGTGGTGTTCGAACATCTCTATATCCGGGGCCTAAAGGTCGTGCCCGATCAGGGCAACGCGATGTCGACCCAGACCATCTTGTGACGCGAGGCGGCTTGCGCCGCCTTCGCCAAGGGCGCGCCCGGCTTCGGCCAGACGACGCCCGCCCCCGTCACCCTCAAGTCGGTCGACGGCAGAACGTAGTCGAGCCGCAGATTGCCCGGCCCGTCGTAATCGGCGGTATCGAGGCCCGGATCGCCCTGATGCGCAGGATCGGCGGCTTGCATCGCGCCATCGCTGCGCGGCTGCGGGTCCTGCAGATGCGGGCCATTCAGCAGCAGATCGAGCGCGTCGCGCCGTCCCTCCCCATCTTTCGGATCGAGATTGGCATCGCCCAGCAGGATCATCGGCGCCTCGGGCGGCAGAGCGTCGAGCTCCCCATCCAGATAGCGGAGCCAGAAGGCGCTCTCGTCACGATTGCGGCGACCGTTGCGGTCCTCGGGTCCGTCGAAAACCGGCGGTGTCGCGGCGAAAGCCAGAACATGCAGCTGCGCGCCCGAGGGCAGTTCGAGCGGCACATCCCAATGCGCGGTGGAGCTGAGACGCTGCACCGCCAGCGCCTCCGGCGACAGCTCCGCGCCTGCGCTTTGCCCGTCGGGCAGGTCTTTCCACAGCATCTTGGAGAAATCGCGCGCCCGGTCGGCCTCGATCGGATAGCGCGACAGCAGCGCCATGCCCCCCTGCCCCGGAAACCGCCCATAGCCGTGCCCATCGCGCGCTTCACCAAGCTTGCCGTTGCCGTCGAGATCCGCCCCGCTCGGCCAGCCGCTATTGGGGCGCGGCGCGAAGAGATGCGGATAGGGCTGCGCGAAAGTCTCATTCAGCGCGGCCAGCGCCTGCCCGTCATGGTCCCAGTCGATCCCGGTTAGCAAAAGCACATCCGGCGCGATCGCATCGACGATGTGGGTCACAGCCGCGACCTGCGCTGTGTCATTACGGATATCTTTCAGCAAAAGCCCCGGACCCCGGCGGGACAGCCCGGCATCCCATGTCGCCACGCGCAGGCTCTCTGCCGCGGCGGGCAGTGCCAGAAACGCCGCGATCAGGCCGGCAAGTAGTCGCTCGCCCCAGAGGTGCGCCGCTTGTTTTCGATCATTTGCGCCACCCGTGCCAGCGCGATGCCGCGCATGAACAGGCTTGCGGGAAGGAAGGCCCATGCCGTCACCATCCAGATCATCGTGTGGGGCACTTCGAGCGTCACGATCACGAAACTGACCGAGACGAGTTTGAGCACCGCTGGAATAAGGAAGGGCAAAAGGAAGCCCAGCACAATGTTGAACCAGGAATCGCGGCGCAGACGCTCGACCACGTCGCCGCCTGCGGTCGGGTCGAAAGTCGGCAGATTGACCCAGACGTTGAATTTCGAATGCGCCTGCGGCCAGCCCATGATCCGCATGACAATGACGAAATAACCAAGGGTCAGCAGCGAGATCAGGTAGGCCATGCCCGCAGCGGTGCGCACCAGCGCGACCTGATGCAGCGTGGCATCCGCCGGCAACGCGAGCTGCAGCAGACGCACGGGGCTGTAAGGCACGTCGATGGAGCTGGCGACCGTGGTGCCCAGAACCTCGATCAGCCGGGTGAGGGTCGAGGCTTGGTATTGCGACTGCACGGCAAGCGAGAGCAGCAGAACGGTCAGGAACAGCGACATGAAGCGGATGCGGTTGAAGGGCGGCGCATCGCGGAACTCGATCAGACCGGGATAGACCGAGGCATATTCAAATAGGGTCAGCGCAAAGCCGAACAGCGCCATCAGCGCCACGATCTGTGCGGTGTCACTGCTGGTATCGGGCAGAATGAGCGCGGGGGTGCAGATCACCACCGCGACGAGGATCGCGCGAAAGAGCGCCCCTGAGAGACGTGAGAACACAGTTACCCTACCCTTCCCTGCGGTCGGATGCGGTACATTGCCGATCCTTTTACCCGCAAGACGCGCGCTGACTGTGGCGCGCTGCCTCAAACTTGCCATGATTTTGCCCAAGTTCCCGATCCAAGCAAATACACTTTTCAGACTCTCTGCCGTATTCGGGCATTTTCTGGAAAGACCTGGTGCGACATTGCATCAATAAAGGTGCAAAAATGTGGCAACCTAGGGGATGGAACCATATTTTGTGGATCAAGGGGTTAGCGGATCAAAAACCCTCAGGAGTCGCGATTGGCAAAGCCGAGTGCGGCAAGACCGACACCATCCGCCAAGAGCTGAATCCCAAGCAATAGTCCAAGGATTTGTGTCGCGATCTGATCGAACGCAGAGAAGATCAGCACGCCGATCAGGATCGAAACCGCGCCCGACAGGACCAGCATCCACCGCAGGCGCGGCCCGGCAAGGCGCAGACCGATAAGTAACCGCAGCGCCCCCATCAGCAGGAAGAGCACGCCGACCACCGCCGCGAGCGAAATCGTGCCGGACATCGGATCGGCCATGAGCCAGACGCCGACGACGATGTTGAGAAGTGCGATCAGCGCATGCCACGCCCGATGCGCCCCGTCGCGGTCGTTGAAGGCGAGCCACGCCTGCACGACCCCGGCGATCAGGAACAGGATGCCGACGAAGGTGGTCAGGGCCAGCGAGGTCGCGAAGGGGTTCGAGATGGCCGCAACGCCCAGAACGATCAGCACGAGGCCGGTCACAAGAAACAGGGTCGAAACGCGCATCGCATCATCCTCTCGATCTACGTCAAATGATGAACCCTACCATGGGCGCCGGGTTCCCGCGCCCCCTCTCATGTAAAAAGCCGCCCCGGTCGGAGCGGCTTTCCACGTGGCGATAGCGTCTTGGGTTACACCCAGGGACGCGCCTGATGCATCTGCGTCTCGAACGTGTCGATGGCCGCGGCCTTCTCCAGCGTCAGGCCGATATCGTCCAGACCTTCGAGCAGGCAGTGCTTCTTGAACGCGTCGACGTCGAACTTGATCGTCTCGCCTTCCGAGGTCGTGATCTCCTGGTTCTCGAGATCGACGGTCATCCGCGCGTTCGAGCCCTTCTCGGCATCCTTCATCAGCATGTCGACCTGCTCCTGCGGCAGCACGATCGGCAGCATCCCGTTCTTGAACGAGTTGTTGTAGAAGATGTCGGCGAAGGAGGTCGAAACGATCACCTTGATACCGAAATCGGCCAGCGCCCACGGGGCATGCTCACGCGAGGAGCCGCAGCCGAAGTTGTCGCCGACCACGAGGATCTGCGCTTCGCGATATTGCGGCTTGTTGAGCACGAAATCAGGGTTCTCGTTGCCCTGACGGTCGTAGCGCATCTCGTCGAACGCATGCACGCCGAGACCGGTGCGCTTGATGGTTTTCAGGAAGCCCTTGGGGATGATCATATCGGTATCGATATTGACCAGCGGCATGGGGGCGGCGATCCCGGTAACTTTTTCGAACTTTTCCATTCTCGTCGCTCCTTACGCGTCTTCCATTTCCATCAGCTTGCGCACATCGGTCAGATGACCAGTGACAGCAGCTGCGGCGGCCATTTGCGGGCTCATCAGATGGGTGCGGCCCTTGTAGCCCTGACGCCCTTCGAAGTTGCGGTTCGAGGTCGACGCACAACGCTCGCCCTCGGCCAGCTGGTCGGGGTTCATCGCGAGACACATCGAGCAGCCCGCCATGCGCCATTCGAAGCCGGCGTCGAGGAAGATCTTGTCCAGACCTTCTTCTTCGGCCTGCGCGCGCACGAGGCCCGAGCCCGGCACGACCATCGCGCGGACGCCATCGGCCAGCTTGCGGCCTTTGACGACTTCGGCGGCGGCGCGCAGATCCTCGATCCGGCCGTTGGTGCAGGACCCGATGAAGACCACGTCGATCTTGATGTCGGTCAGCTTGGTGCCAGCTTCGAGGCCCATGTAGTCGAGCGCGCGCTTGGCCGCGTCGACCTTGCCGCCGGTGAAGTCTTCCGGCGCGGGGACAGAGCCCGAGATCGGCAGCACGTCTTCGGGCGAGGTGCCCCAGGTCACGACCGGCTCGATCTCTTCGGCCTTGATGGTGACGACCTTGTCGAAATGCGCGCCTTCATCGGTGTAGAGCTGCTTCCACCAATGCAGAGCCGCTTCCCATTGCGCGCCTTTCGGCGCGTGGGCCCGGCCTTTGACATATTCGAAGGTCTTCTCGTCCGGGGCGATGAGGCCCGCGCGCGCACCGCCTTCGATCGCCATGTTGCAGACGGTCATGCGGCCTTCCATCGACAGATCGCGGATCGCTTCGCCGCAATATTCGATGACATGGCCGGTGCCGCCGGCGGTGCCGGTCGCGCCGATGACCGAGAGCGTGATGTCCTTGGCGGTGACGCCCGGACGCAGCTTGCCGGTGATCTCGACCTTCATGTTCTTCGACTTCGACTGGATCAGCGTCTGGGTGGCCAGAACGTGCTCCACTTCCGAGGTGCCGATGCCGTGGGCGAGCGCGCCGAATGCGCCATGCGTCGCGGTGTGGCTATCGCCGCAGACGACCGTCATGCCCGGCAGGGTCCAGCCCTGTTCGGGGCCGACGATGTGGACGATGCCCTGACGCACATCGGAGACCGGGTAATAGTTCACCCCGAAATCCTTGGCGTTCTTGTCGAGCGCGTCGACCTGAATCCGGCTTTCCTCGTTCTCGATCCCCTTGGCGCGGTCGAGCGTGGTCGGCACGTTGTGATCCGGCACGGCGATGGTTTTCTCCGGCGCGCGCACCTTCCGGCCCGCGATGCGCAGCCCTTCGAAGGCTTGCGGCGAGGTCACTTCGTGGACGAGGTGACGGTCGATATAGAGCAGGCTGGTGCCGTCTTCGTCTTCGGACACGACATGCGCGTCCCAGATCTTGTCATAGAGGGTCTTCGGAGCAGACATGGCTCTCACTTTCTTTGGATAGCTGATTTTGGACATGGGTATGCGGGCGCGAACGCCCAAGGGCGGCGCGCCGTCAAAGTCGTGCCAGCACCGAGCGGCTTTCGCCGTAGAAGCGCTCGCGAAGGCGGGCGCGGTCATCCATGTCGAAAACGAATGTCATGGGGCGCTAAATACGGCGAATCCGACGCTGAGGCAATCGAAGAGTCCGTGTTTGGCCTGATCGCAAAACCGGGCTAACGTCATTTCCATGGATTTCGCGAATGGGGACATCGTGAAGATATTGGCTTCGATCTGGGCCCAGATCGAAATCTTCCTCAATTCGATGGTGCTGCCTTCGCGGCTCTGGCAGTTCGGGATCATCGCGGCATGTTTCGCGCTGGCCCATCTCGGGCGGATCTGGCTTGCGCCGAAAGTCGACGACTGGGGGCGGAGGCGTGAACTTTCGACCCGCCAGCTACGCCTGCTGATCCTGTTCCGGCAACGCCTGCGCGGCTTCCTCTTCGTCCTTCTCGCCTGGGGCTCGGTCTTCGTGCTCGAGGCGACAAAGGGCTTTTATTCCTGGCGCTTCCTCGTGGTGCTGGCGGCGACGCTGGTCACGGCGTGGCTGGTCGTCGGCCTTGTCGCGCGACTGATCCGCAACGCGCTTCTGCGCCGGATCGTACGCTGGGGCGCGTGGATCTGGGTGACGCTCTATTACCTCGGACTGTGGGACGAGACCGTGCGGCTTCTGAACGGGACGGCGGTCGAATTCGGGGATTTCCGGATCACGGCCTACGGCGTTCTCAAGGCGCTGGTGCTGACGACGATCCTTCTGTCGGTCGCGCGGATCGTCTCGGGGCAGACCTCGGCGCGGCTGCGCACCAACGAGGATATCAGCCCCTCGATGTCGGAGCTGGTCATCAAGGTGATGCAGGTTCTGCTTTATGGCGCGGCGCTGTTCATCGGGATCAAGGCGGTGGGCTTCGACCTGACCGGGCTTGCGGTTCTGTCCGGTGCGATCGGCGTGGGCCTTGGCTTCGGTCTGCAGAAAGTCGTGTCGAACCTCGTCTCGGGCGTGATCATCCTGCTTGATAAATCGATCAAGCCCGGCGACGTGATCAGCCTTGGCGAGACTTTCGGCTGGATCAATTCGCTGGGCGCGCGCTACGTCTCGGTCGTCACGCGCGACGGCAAGGAATACCTGATCCCGAACGAAGACCTGATCACCGGGCAGGTGGTCAACTGGTCGCATTCCAACGAATTCGTACGGATCGACCTGCCCTTCGGCACCTCCTACCACGACGACCCGCACGTGGTGCGCAAGCTGGCGGTGGAGGCCGCGCAATCGGTGAACCGCGTTTTGAAGAACCGTCCGACCGTGTGTCACGTGACCGGGTTCGGGGACAGTTCGGTCGATTATCTCCTGCGGTTCTGGATCACCGACCCCGTCGAAGGGCTGACGAATGTGCGCGGGCAGGTGTTCCTCGCCTTGTGGGATACGTTCAAGGCGAACGGCATTTCGATCCCGTTCCCACAGCGCGAAGTGCGCGTGCTCGAAGGTTCGCAACTGGACTTGCAACCCGGGCCGGAAACGCATAGCGAAAATTCGCCGCATGAAAATTGAAATTGAACCTGCGCGATGCTACTTTTGAAGGACGTCCAGCGCCGGGGCCATTTCGGCGCGTAACATCTGGAGGACCATGTCCTGTCTCATCTTTCCGTCGTGCCGAGTGATGCCGGCACAAAGGCAGCGGCCATGAGTACAAACGCCGCGAATGCCGAAGCGACGAGCGAGCAAATCCTCGCGCGCGTCATCTCTTCCCTCGAAGACGACAAGGCCGAAGATATCGTGACCATCGACCTGCGCGGTCGGTCCTCGATCGGTGACTATATGGTTGTCTGTTCCGGGCGCAGCACGCGTCAGGTCAGCGCCATCGCCGAGAACCTGACCGAGCGGCTGAAGCACGAATTCGACCGGGCTTGCAAAGTCGAGGGTAAGGATCAGGGCGACTGGGTGCTGATCGACAGTTCCGACGTCATCGTTCACGTCTTCCGCCCGGAAGTGCGCGAGTTCTATCAGCTGGAAAAGATGTGGATGCCCGCGGGCGCCCCCGTCTGAGTTCGGCTGGATGAAGATCACGATCTGCGCGGTGGGCCGCTTGCGCAAGGGGCCCGAACGCGAGCTGATCGACGACTACCTGAAACGCTTCGAGAAATCCGGGCGCGCCTTCGGGCTCGGCCCGGCTTCCGTCGTTGAGGTCGAAGACAAGAAGGGTCTGGGGCAGGGTGCGGAGGCAGAATTGCTGAGCCGCGCCATTCCCGACGGATCGGTGATCGTCACGCTCGACGAGCGCGGCAGCCTGATTTCCTCGCCGGAATTCGCCACGAAGCTGCAAGGCTGGCGCGATCAGGCGCGGGACGTGGCTTTCGTGATAGGCGGCGCGGACGGGATCGACCCGTCCCTGCGCAGCCGCGCGGAGTTCTCGATCTCCTTCGGAAAGATGGTCTGGCCGCATATGCTCGCCCGCGTCATGCTGACCGAGCAGATTTACCGCGCCGGACAGATCATCGCCGGCACCCCCTATCACCGCGTCTGATCAGCACATCTTTAGATTGTGCAGTTTTCAATAGCTTGCGCCGCGTCGCCGCGGCGCTACGCTGCGTCCGAAAATAATGTCCAGCAGGTCAGGCCCCATGAACACACTTCGCGACATGAATATTTCCGGCGCATCCATTTCCCGCGAGGCGATGATGCTGATGGGCTTCCAGCGCACGCGCCAGATTTCCGGCACCGCGCGCAAAGCCTGGGAAGCCGGCGACAGGGGGCCCGCGCTGGAAGAAGTGGAGGCCCGCAACGAGGAAATTTTCCGAGGGGCGCTCGCCGAGGTGTTCACCGAGTACCTCCCGCTGCGCAAGGCGCTCGAGGAAACCGGTCGCCGGCCGACCCATGTGATCGACATCGGCTGTGGGCAGGGGTTGAACGATGCGCTGCTGATCAAGGATTACGAATGTGCCGTGACCTTGATCGATATCGAGGAAACCCCGGAGCAATATCATTTCTGGAGCGATACCGGAGCAGGCTATGCCTCGCTCGACGCCGCGGCGGCGTTTCTGCGCGACAATGGCGCCCACGCGGTCGAGACGCTCAACCCGGTCAAGCAGCCTGATGCTTTGAAGGGCGTCACGGGCGATCTGGTCACCAGCCTGATTTCCTGCGGTTTCCACTATCCGATCGGCGACTATCTCGACCTTATGATGCGCGTGATCCGGGATGGTGGCGCAGTCGTGCTGGACCTGCGTCGGCGCTACATGCAAAAACCCGACGCGGCGCTTTCGTCGCTGATCGCGGCCACGCGGCAGACCGAAATTCTCAGCTATGAGAAGAAAGCCCGGCGGATCATGTTCCAGGCCTGAGGCGCACACGCCCCCGGTTGCCGCGACGACTTGCGAGGCGTATGAGGGGGCAACAGATTAGGAGGCCGCCATGACCCGCCCGAAACCCGTCGTCCTGTGCATTCTCGATGGCTTTGGCGAGCGAAAGGAGCGCGAAGGCAACGCGCCCCTGCTGGCCGATACCCCGAACCTCGACCGCGTTCTGTGGAACAACCCGGCGAAATCGACGCTGGTGACCTTCGGCCCCGATGTCGGGCTGCCGAGCGGTCAGATGGGCAATTCCGAGGTCGGTCACACCAATATCGGCGCAGGCCGGGTGGTGGCGATGGATCTGGGCCAGATCGATCTGGCGATCGAGGACGGGTCTTTCTTCAAGAACGAGGCGATCCTGTCCTTCATCGACACGATGAAAGAGAGCGGCGGGCGCGCGCATCTGATGGGCGTCATCTCGGATGGTGGCGTGCATGGCCATATCGAACATACGCTCGCTGCGGCGAAGATGGTCTCGGAAGCGGGCGTTCCGGTGCTGATCCACGCGATCACCGACGGGCGCGATGTCGCCCCCGATAGCGCGAAATCCTTTGTCTCCGATCTCTGCGACCGACTGCCCGAAGGCTGCACCGTCGTCACCGTCGATGGCCGCTATTACGCGATGGACCGCGACAACCGCTGGGACCGCGTCGGCCTTGCCTATGACGCGATGATCAACGGCAAAGGGCAGGGGGCCAACACCCCCGTCGCCGCCGTCGAGGCCAGCTACGACAAGAAGGAAATGGACGAGTTCATCAAGCCCACCGTGATCGGCGATTACGAGGGCGCGAAGGACGGCGACGGGTTCTTCTGTCTCAATTTCCGGGCCGACCGGGCTCGCGAAATCCTGCGCGCGATCGGCGAGCCGGACTTCTCGGAATTCGAGACCGGCCCGCGTCCGAGATGGGCGGCGCTGCTGGGGATGGTCGAGTATTCCGATAAGCATAACGCCTATATGAAGACCGCCTATCCGAAACGCGAGATCGTCAATACGCTGGGCGAATGGGTTTCGAAACAAGGGCTTAGCCAGTTTCATCTGGCCGAGACCGAGAAATATCCACATGTGACCTTCTTCCTCAACGGCGGCAAGGAAGAGCCGTGGGAGGGCGAAGACCGCTACATGCCGAAATCGCCCAAGGTCGCGACCTATGACCTGCAGCCCGAGATGAGCGCACCGGAAGTCACCGACAAATTCGTCGAGGCGATCGAGACCGGCTACGACCTGATCATCGTGAACTACGCCAATCCCGATATGGTCGGCCATACCGGCTCGCTGGAAGCCGCGATCGCTGCGGTGGAAGAGATCGACCACGATATCGGCCGCGTCGTCGAGGCGCTGGAAGCCGCGGGCGGTGCGATGATCATCACCGCCGATCACGGCAATTGCGAAACCATGATCGACCCGGAAACCGGCGGGCCGCATACCGCGCACACGACGAACCTCGTGCCGGTCTCGCTGGTCGGTGGACCCGAGGGCGCCAAGCTGCGCGAAGGTCGGCTTGCGGATCTCGCGCCGACGCTGCTGGAGCTGATGCAGATCGAGCAGCCCGAGGAAATGACCGGAAAGAGCCTGATCGTATCGTGATCCGTGCCGCACTCGCAGCTCTTCTGATCTCGGCCGGGCCGCTTTGGGCGGAAGGATCGGGCGACGCCGCACTCAAGGCCTCGGCCGACCTGCGCAAAGCGATCACCGCGCTGGACGCGGCGCAGTCGAAATCGGATCGTATCGCAGCGCTGACGAAAACGATCCACGCCTATGAACAGGGCCTGAGCGCGCTACGCGACGGCTTGCGCCGCGCCGCGATCCGCGAGCGCGAGATCAGGCAAGGGTTTGACGCGAAACGCGAAGAGCTTGGCGGGCTGCTGGCCGTGATGTCGACAATGCAGCAATCCGACGGGCCGCTTCTGCTGCTGCATCCCTCGGGCCCCGAAGGCTCGGCCCGCTCGGGGATGGTGCTGTCTTCGGTCGCGCCGGCCTTGCAGGAAGAGGCGCAGAAGCTGAGCGTCCACCTCAAGGAGATCGCGACGCTCCGCAAGCTGCAGGAAAACGCGCGCGAAACGCTGGAAGCGGGGATGGTTTCGGTGACCAAGGCACGCACCGCGCTGTCCGAGGCGATCTCGGAACGCCGCGAAAAACTCCCGCAGCGCTATCTCGAAGAACCCGAGGAGCTGACCGCGCTGGTGCAAAGCGCCGATACGCTCGAAGGCTTCGCGACGGGCCTGAGCGACATGGAAAACGATATCGGCCCGCCGCGCGGCGATTTCGCGGGCGCGAAAGGCAGCCTGAACCTGCCGGTGATCGGCTCGGTTCTGCGGAGCTTCAACGAGCCCGATGCCGCGGGGATCAAACGTCCCGGCCTCGTGATCGCAAGTGAGCCGGGGTCGCTGGTCACAACGCCCTGGGCTGCGACAATTCGCTACCGTGGTCCGTTGCTCGACTACGGAAATGTGATGGTTCTCGAACCCGCAGATGGATATCTTCTGGTTCTTGCGGGCCTCGGAACCGTCTATGGTGAGGTCGGAGACGTGCTGCCAAAGGGCACGCCCATTGGTTTGATGGGCGGAATTCAGCCGGGAGCGAAGGAATTCGGCAAGGAATTCGTGCAGGCGGCGACAGATGGCGCTGGTGCAGATCGCAGCGAGACGCTTTATTTGGAACTGAGAGAGGGCGGTAAGCCCGTGGACCCGACGCCGTGGTTCATCCAGACAAAAGACGACAAGGGTTGAGTATGAAAAAGTTCATGATGGCAGCGGTTGGCGGCACGCTCGCGGGGGCGCTTTTGTCCACGCAAGTCGCGGCGCCGCTGATGGCCGAAGAAACGAAACGCAACGAGACCGTCTACCAGCAGCTGGACCTGTTCGGCGACATTTTCGAGAAAATCCGCCAGGACTATGTTGAGCCGGTGGACAGCAAGAAGCTGATCGAAGCCGCGATCAACGGCATGCTCAGCTCGCTCGATCCGCATTCCAGCTACCTGCCGCCTTCCGATTACAGCGACATGCGCGTTCAGACGCGCGGCTCCTTCGGCGGCCTCGGCATCGAGGTCACGCAGGAAGACGGTTTCGTGAAGGTGGTTTCGCCGATGGACGGCACGCCCGCGGCCGAGGCTGGCATCAAGTCCGGCGATTTCATCACCGCGGTCGATGGCGAGTCCCTGATGGGTATCCCGCTCGATCAGGCGGTGGACAAGATGCGCGGGCCGGTCGGTTCGGACATCACCGTGACCATCGTCCGCGAAGGCGAACAGGATCCCTTCGACGTCACGCTGACCCGCGACACGATCAAGCTGACCGCCGTGAAGGGGCGCCATGACGGCGATACCGTCATCCTGCGCATCACCACGTTCAACGACCAGACCTTCCCGAACCTCGAATCCTCGATCAAGGAGCAGGTCAAGGAAGTCGGCGGCATGGACAAGGTCGATGGCTTCATCGTCGATCTGCGCAACAACCCCGGCGGTCTGCTGACGCAGGCGATCAAGACGGCGGATGCGTTCCTCGACAAGGGCGAGATCGTCTCCACCCGTGGCCGGAACCCGCAGGATAGCGAGCGGTTCAACGCGACCGCAGGCGACATGGCGGACGGCAAGCCGATCGTCGTGCTGATCAACGGTGGCTCGGCCTCGGCGTCGGAAATCGTCACCGGTGCGCTGCAGGATCATCACCGCGCGATCGTCGTCGGCACCAAGAGCTTCGGTAAAGGCTCGGTCCAGACGGTCATGCCGATCCAGGGCGAGGGCGCAATGCGTCTGACCACCGCGCGCTACTACACGCCGTCGGGTCGCTCGATCCAATCGCTGGGCATCGCCCCCGACGTGGTCGTGCCGCAGCCCGATCAGCCGAAATCCGAGGATAAGGCGGCCGAAGGCGATAACGCCCGCAAGATGACCTCCGAGGCCGATCTGAAGGGTGCGATCACCAACGACTCGATGACCGAGGACGAGAAGCAGCAGGCCGAGGACGAGCGTGCGAAAGCCGAAGAGGCCGCGAAGCGCCGGATGGAAGATTTCCAGATGTCCTACGCGATCGACCTGATCAAAGGCCTCTCGGCCATCGCCCCCGAGACGAAGGCTGACACCGCCGCGACGCAGAAGGCCGAAGCGCCCAGCGACGATGGCAAATCCGACACGCAGCAGAATTGAGGGAAGGGGCCTTCGGGCCCCTTTTTCATATGACCCTCGAAGAGATCGTTAAACTTCCTTACCGCCGCAATGTCGGCGTCGTGCTGATGAACCCCGCTGGCCTCGTCTTCGCAGGCCAGCGCATCGACAATCCCGGCCCGGCCTGGCAGATGCCGCAGGGCGGGATCGACAAGGGCGAGAAGCCGAAAGAAGCCGCGCTGCGAGAACTCGAAGAAGAGACCGGGGTGAACCCCGATCTCGTCGAAATCGTCGCGAAAACCTCCGATTGGGTGCGCTACGACCTGCCGCACGATCTGGTGCCGAAAATCTGGAACGGCCGCTGGCGCGGGCAGGAGCAGAAATGGTTCCTGATGCGCTTCCTCGGATCCGACGATCAGGTGCGGATCGAGACCGATCATCCCGAATTTTCGGTCTGGCAATGGATGTCCTTCGACGAACTGGTCGAGAATATCGTGCCCTTCAAACGCTCGGTCTATGAGGCTGTGCGCGCCGAATTCAGAGACTATCTCGGCTGAATTCTCAGAAATCGAGGCCCAGATCGAGCGTCCGGGCCGAATGGGTGAGCGCACCGGAGGAGATGTAATCCACACCGGTCGCCGCCACTTCAGCAATCCGGTCGAGCGTCATGTTGCCCGAGGCTTCCAAAACCACGCGGCCCGCATTCAGCGCCACGGCCGCGCGAAGTTCCGCGCTGTCCATATTGTCGAGCAGGATGACATCGGCCCCCCCGATTTTCAGCGCTTCTTCCATCTGGCGCAGCGTGTCGACTTCCAGCTCGATCCGCATCATGTGGCTGCGCGCCGCTTTCGCCGCCTCCAACACCGCGCGCACGCCGTCAGCCGCCGCAATATGGTTATCCTTGATCAGGATCGCGTCGGCCAGACCGTAACGATGGTTAAAACCGCCGCCATGGGTCACTGCAGCCTTCTCCAGAACACGCAGACCCGGCGTGGTCTTCCGTGTGCAGGTGATACGCGCCTTCGTACCTTCGGTTTTCGCAACAAAGCCTGCGGTTTTCGTGGCGATCCCGCTCAGACGGCCCGCGAAATTCAGCGCAACACGCTCCGCCATCAGGATCGAGGCGGCCGATCCATCGACCGTCAACAACGTCTCACCCGCCTGGCACGGTTTGCCATCCGCGATCAGGATCGACACGCGCAGCGTGGGATCGACCAGCCGAAACGCCATCGCCGCGACCTGCATTCCCGAAACCACGCCATTTTCGCGCGCTTTCAGCCGCGCGGAATAGGTTTTGCCCGCCGGGATCACCGCATTGGTCGTCGCGTCGCCCATCGGCGAAAGGTCTTCGACCAGCGCGGCGCGGACAATCGGTTCGATCAGCAAATCGGGCAGCATGTCAGTCCTCCAAGGCTGCGGCGCGGATTTTCAGCGCCTCCTCCAGCGTGATTTTCGTTCTTTCCGCCAGTTTCGGGTTCATCTCCGGGAAATCCGAGCGGAAATGCCCCCCGCGGCTTTCCTCGCGCGCAAGGCCCGCCGCAGCAATCAACGTAGCCGTGGCGGTCATGTTCCGCATCGTTTCCGTGCGGGCCTCCGCTTCGATCTGCGAAATGACACGAAGCGCGGCTTTCAAACCGTCCGCATCGCGCACGACGCCGACGCCGTCGGTCATGGCTTTTCGCAGCACCTGAACCGCTGGCTCATTCACCGGGACATCGCCTTGCGGGAAATCTGGGTTAACCGTTTCGACGTCGGGGACCTCCCCAAGCTCTGCGGCGATCCCGACAGCACAGATCCGCGCGAAGACCAAGGCTTCCAGCAATCCGTTCGAAGCCAGACGGTTCGCGCCGTGAAGCCCGGTCGACGACGCCTCGCCACAGACCCAAAGCCGATCGAGCGAACTACGTCCTTCGGGATCGGTATCGATCCCGCCCATGTGATAATGCGCGGCGGGAGCGACAGGGATCACGCCGAAAACAGGGTCTATTCCAGCCCGTTCACAAGCTTCGGCGACAGCCGGGAAGCGCGTCAGAACCTCCGCCCCAAGCGCTGCGCGCGTATCCAGAGCGGGCTCGCGCCCGGCTTTGCGTTCCAGATACACAGCCCGGGCCACGATATCGCGCGGCGCAAGCTCGGCATCGGGATGAACCGAAAGCATGAAGCGTTTGCCATCCGCGTTAACGAGTGTTGCGCCTTCACCGCGCAGCGCTTCGGTCGCAAGCGGGGCAGGGTCTTCGCCACTGGCGATCGCGGTCGGATGGAACTGCACGAATTCCGGATCGGCGATCCGCGCCCCGGCGCGCGCCGCCATCCCGATCACCTGCCCACGAATGCGGGGCGGGTTCGTCGTGACGGCAAACAGCCCGCCCGAGCCGCCACCCGCAAGCAAGACCGCCGGGCTTTTAATCAGAACGGGCCCCGAGGGCTCAACCGCGCGCTCGATCCATACGCCGGTGACGCGCCCGTCTTCCGTCTCCAGGTGCGTCGCCAAAACGCCCTCGAGAACCTGAACCGAAGGGGTCTGCCGGACCGCGGCCACGAGGGTCTGCATGATCTCGCGCCCAGCCTGATCGCCCTTCACACGAACGACGCGCGCGTGGCTATGCGCCGCCTCGCGCGACATCACATAATCGCCCTCCGGATCGCGGTCGAAAGGCGTGCCGAGTTCGGTCAATGCGAGGATGTGCTGACGCGCTTCTTCGGTCACCAAATGCGCGATTTGTGGTGAAACAGTGCCTGCTCCGGCGATCATTGTGTCGCGCGCATGAGAAGCCGGCGTGTCGCCAACCGACATTGCGGCGGCGACACCGCCCTGGGCCCAGGCCGAGGATGCGCCTTCGCCCAAAGTTTCCGGCGAGATGATGAGAACGGGACGAGGTGCGAGACTTAGCGCCGCATAAAGCGCTCCCAGACCGGCGCCGACGATGATGATCCGTCGCGTTTCGATCACTTCGCGAGGGTCCGAGACAGCTCGATCATCCGCTCGACCGCGACGCGCGCCTTTTCGGCGACCTGCGGATCGACGATCACTTCCTCGGTCTCGGTATGCAGCGACCACAGGATTTTCTCGAGCGTGATCTTCTTCATGTAGGGGCACATATTGCACGGACCCACAAAATCTACTTCCGGCAACGCGTCGGCGATGTTCGACGCCATCGAGCATTCCGTAACCAACATCGCCTCTTTCGGCTTGTTGGTTTCGACGTAGTTAATGATGCCCGAGGTCGAGCCCGAGAAATCCGACGCCGCAACGACATCGGGCGGGCATTCGGGATGCGCGATGATCCTCGTGTCGGGATGCATCGACCGGAAGTCATTGATATCCTTGGCCGTGTACTGCTCGTGAACGATGCACGAGCCCTCCCACCAGACGACATTCTTCTCGGGGACCTCGTTTGCCACGTTCTGCGCAAGATACTGGTCCGGCGTCATGATGACCGTGTCGCTCTCCATCGCGCGCACGATCTGCGCAGCGTTGGACGAGGTGCAGCAGATATCAGACGCGGCTTTCACCTCGGCGGTCGTATTAACGTAGCTTACCACGGGCGCGCCGGGATATTTGGCGCGCATCTCCGCGATACCGTCGGCGGTGATCGACTCCGCCAGCGAGCAACCGGCTTTCATGTCAGGAATCAGGACAGTCTTGGCAGGGTTCAGGATCTTCGACGTCTCGGCCATGAAGTGCACACCGCATTGGACGATCGTCCCGGCCTGAACCTTCGTGGCCTCGATGGCGAGCTGCAGACTGTCACCCACTACATCTGCTACGCCGTGATAGATTTCCGGCGTCATGTAGTTATGCGCGAGGATAACCGCGTTTTTCTCTTTTTTCAGACGATTGATCGCGCGGATATAGGGCGCGTAGCGCGCGAAGTCCGGCAAGGGGATAACGCGATCCATCTTTGCATGGATGTCCCGCATTTCTTCTGCCAGCTCAATGGATGGCGCAAGATCGTAAGTCTCGGCCAGCGTGGCACGCATTTCGGTCAGGTCCAGCATGGACGGTCCTCCCGCTCTCTCCCTAAGAAGCCCCCGATTTAAGGGAGGTTGACGCTCGGTTAAATGGAAAACTTGCGTATTATGTCAGAAAACCCGACGTTTTCAGTCGTAGCGGTTCCAGATCGCAGCTTCGCCCAACTGAGCGACGAAGGCAGCATGCACCTCGGCCTCCTCGGCAGTCAAGCGCGGGGGCAGGGGCTCGGGGCGAGGCTTCGGGCGCCAGCCCTGATTGGCTCCGGCCTGACGTTTCTGTCCTGTTTCAACGGGTTGCAACCCGAAGCCCGGCTGCCGGCCACCGATAAGCTCTAGATAAACCTCGGCCAGGATCTCACTATCGAGCAACGCGCCATGCAGAGTCCGCGACGAGTTGTCGATGCTGAAGCGGCGGCAGAGCGCGTCGAGCGTCGCGGGCGAGCCCGGAAATCTCCGCCGCGCCATTGCCAGCGTATCGAGCGCGCGATCATCCGGGATCAGCGGCATACCGGCCCAGCCAAGCTCGGCATTCAGGAATTTCATGTCGAACTTGGCATTGTGGATCACGAGGACCGAGTCCGTACCGATGAAATTCAGAAATTCGAGGCCGATCTGGGCGAATTTCGGTTTGTCCGACAGGAATTCGTCGCCCAGCCCATGCACCTGAAACGCTTCCTGAGGCATCGACCGCTCAGGGTTAATGTACTGGTGATAGGTGTTACCGGTCGGCATGTGGTTGAAGAGTTCGACCGCACCGATCTCGACGATCCGGTCACCTTCTCCCGGCTCGAAACCCGTGGTTTCTGTATCGAGAACGATTTCACGCATCTTGCTCACCCCTGATCTTCGCAATCAGGTTTCGCACATCTTGGCGGGTCTGCTCAAGATCGAGGGTTTCGATGACGAAAGTTGCGCGACGTCGTTTCTCCGCATCCGGCATCTGGCGCGACAGAATGAAATCGAGCTGCGCCTCGGTCATACCCGGCCGTTCGAGAACACGCGCGCGCTGAATCTCTGCCGGGGCCGTGACCACGAGCGTTGCATCGCAAGCAGCGTCGGCCCCAATCTCGAACAAAAGCGGAATATCGAGGAGGATCAGATCGGCCTCCGGATGCGCGGCGATGAAGTCGCTTCGCGAGGCCGTGGTGAGCGGGTGAACGATCGATTCAAGGCGGGATAGAGCCTTTTTATCGCCGGAAAGCAGCTTTTTCAGCTCGGCCCGGTCCACCGCTCCATCCTTGACCGCGGACGGGAAAGCCACGGCAATCGGCTGAACGGCCGCACCCCCCTTCGCGTAGAGATCATGCACCGTCCGATCGGCATCCCACACGGGAATTCCCGCCTCGGCGAACATCGCAGCCGTCGTGGATTTTCCCATCCCGATGGAGCCGGTCAGCCCGAGCAGGAAAGGAATCCTCATGCCCCGAGCACCGCGTTGCGGACTGTCTCGGTCACTTCCGGACGCTGGCCGAACCAGCGCTCGAACCCGGGGACGGCTTGATGCAGAAGCATTCCGAGACCGTCGACCACGGTGCATCCCATGTCTTCCGCCTCGGCGAGGAATTTTGTCTTAAGAGGTGTGTAGACGAGGTCGCAGCAGGTCGCGCTGGGACGCAACGCATCGAGCGGAACGCGAAATTCCGATTTGCCGACCATGCCAAGCGAGGTCGTGTTCACGACGGTCGCGGCATCTTCGAGCATATTGCCCGCCTGCACCCAATCATAAACGACAAGCCGCGCACCGAATTCCTGACGCAGCGCATCTGCGCGCGCACGGGTGCGGTTCGAGATACGAATTTCCGGCGCCCCACTTTCAAGAAGCGAGGCGACGATGGCGCGCGCAGCACCGCCAGCGCCCAGAACCGCAGCCGGGCCGGACTTGGGATCCCAGTTCGGCGCATTCTGCCGCAGATTGGCGATGAACCCGTAACCATCTGTATTATCGGCGTAAATCTTTCCGTCAGGACGGAAGACCAAGGTATTCGCTGCCCCGATCAGAGCCGCGCGATCGGAAATGACATCGGCGATCTCAAGCGCGCGGATCTTGTGCGGGATGGTGACATTGGTGCCGACGAACCCCGCTTTCGGCAGGCTCCGCAGCACGGTTTCCAGATCGTCTCTCGCCACATCCATCGGAATGTAGAACCCGTCGATCCCGTATTCGGCAAGCCAGGTCCGAAACAGGAGCGGCGAGCGCGAATGCGCGACCGGCGACCCGATGACGCCGGCGAGGGGAATGCGCGGATGATCCGTCATGTCGTGAAGTCTCCTCGGGCGTGAAGCCAGTTAAGGAATTCGATCAGGGGAAGGCCCAGAACGGCAAAATAATCGCCTTGGACGCGGGAGAAAAGACGCACGCCTTCTTCTTCAAGTTTGTAGCTACCGACCGACCAGCGAATGCTGTCCCAGTTGCGGGCCACGTAATCGTCGATGAACGGCTCCGACAGCGTGTGCATCGTCAGACGCACTTCGCCGACATGCCGCCAAAGCGGCTCGCCATCCCGGATCGCGACCATCGCGGAAAGAAGTTTGTGGGTCTGGCCGGAGAGGGCGCGCAGCTGCGATTTCGCGTCTTCCGGCGTCTCCGGCTTCGACAGAACTGCGCCTTTGAGCTCGAGAACCTGATCCGCGCCGATCACCAGCTCTCCGGGATGGCGCGCCGAGAGCTTCGCCGCCTTCATCTCGGCAAGCAAGTCCGCCACATCGCGCGGCTTCGCCTCTTCAGCCTCCAAACTCCGGCGGATCATGTCTTCGTCGATGCGCGCAGGGGCCACCGTCACGGACAGGCCGGCGTTGCGCAGAAGCTGCGCACGGATTTCTGAGGCGGAGGCGAGGAGGATGTTCATGAACTTGTGGATAAGCGGGCGCAGAAGTCTCGGGGTCGAATTGGGCATAACGCGGATCGGCGGATTACTCCACCGGATCGGCACGTTTCATGGCAGATTTACGAAACTTGTCCACCTGTGGAATTCGGATTCGAGCCGTTGGGGACACGCTGGGGGTTTCACAATTTCTTCCCAAGAGTTATCCACAGGGTGACGTTGTGACTCTCTCAAAAAGAATCTCACGATATCAATAATTTAAGAAAGATTGATCGAGTAAAAGATTAGTGCTCGGCAGATGTTTTCCGCCTGTGGAGAAAGTCTTGATAAAATGTTAATCCACATCATCAACAGGCCCTACATCATCATCATCTTTTTCTTTAAAGAATCTTTTTTGAAGATGATGGCAGCTGTCAGCCGGAGGCGAGATGACCGATTTCCTGAGCACTTGGTATTTGTGGATCAAAGCATTGCATGTGATGTCGATCATCACTTGGATGGCGGCCCTGTTTTATTTGCCGCGACTTTACGTTTACCACGTTGAGGGGCTGAACAAGGCAGGCATGGAGCGCGATAGCGATCAGGAGCTTCTGTTCCGGCATCAGGAACGGCTTCTTCTGAAGGCCATCATGAACCCGGGGATGATTGCGAGCTGGTTGTTTGGCCTGATGCTGGTCTTCACGCCGGGGATCGTCGATTGGTCGAGCATCTGGCCGTGGACGAAGGCAGCCGCCGTTCTTGGCATGACCTGGTTCCACATGTGGTGCGCGAAAGAACGCAAGGCGCTCGCAGAGGGCAGGGCGAACCGCAGCGGGCGCTACTACCGGATGATGAACGAGATCCCGACCATCTTCATGATCGTTATCGTCGCCTCGGTTATCGTGAAATTCTGACTTTCGTTGACTCAGCGACTCTTTGTGCTTATCTGCGGGATCAAGCCACGGCCGTCCTGGTCGACCGGTTTTTCTGAGACACGACGAATTTTCGCGCCCACCGCTCTGGTGAGGCGCCAGCTGCAGGTGATCCGATGAGCGATGAACGCCTCAATCTCTCCGATTTGAAAGCCAAGAGCCCGAAGGAACTTCTGGCACTGGCTGAAGAATGGGAGATCGAAAACGCCTCGACGATGCGCAAGGGCGAGATGATGTTCTCGATCCTGAAAGAACATGCCGAGGATGACTGGGTCATCGGCGGCGATGGCGTGCTGGAAGTGCTGCAGGACGGCTTCGGCTTCCTGCGCTCGACCGAGGCGAACTATCTGCCGGGTCCCGACGATATCTACGTCTCGCCCGACATGATCCGCCAGCACAGCCTGCGCACCGGCGATACCGTCGAAGGCGTGATCCGCGCCCCCGGCGAGAACGAGCGCTATTTCGCATTAACGAAGGTTGAGCGCATCAACTTCGAGGAACCCGAGAGAGCGCGCCACAAGGTTGCTTTCGACAACCTCACGCCGCTCTATCCGGATGAGCGCCTGAAAATGGAAATCGAAGATCCGACGATCAAGGATCGCTCGGCCCGGATCATCGACCTCGTCGCCCCGATCGGGAAGGGCCAGCGTTCGCTGATCGTGGCCCCGCCGCGGACCGGTAAGACGGTTCTGCTGCAGAATATCGCGACCTCGATCGAGCAGAACCATCCGGAATGTTACCTGATCGTGCTGCTGATCGACGAACGCCCGGAAGAAGTGACCGACATGCAGCGTTCGGTGAAGGGGGAGGTCGTGTCCTCGACCTTCGACGAACCGGCAACGCGTCACGTCGCGGTCTCCGATATGGTGATCGAGAAGGCCAAGCGTCTGGTCGAGCATAAGCGCGATGTCGTTATTTTGCTGGACTCGATCACCCGTCTGGGCCGCGCCTTCAACACCGTCGTTCCGAGCTCGGGCAAGGTGCTGACCGGCGGTGTCGACGCGAACGCGCTGCAGCGTCCGAAGCGCTTCTTCGGGGCTGCACGGAACATCGAAGAGGGTGGCTCGCTGACCATCATCGCGACTGCGCTGATCGATACCGGCTCGCGGATGGACGAAGTCATCTTCGAAGAATTCAAGGGCACCGGTAACTCGGAAATCGTGCTGGACCGCAAGGTCGCGGACAAGCGCGTCTTCCCGGCGATGGATATTCTCAAGTCCGGCACCCGGAAAGAGGAACTGCTCGTCGATCAGAAGGATCTGCAGAAAACTTACCTTCTGCGCCGCATCCTGAACCCGATGGGCACGACCGATGCGATCGAGTTCCTGATTTCGAAGCTCAAGCAGACCAAGACGAACTCGGAATTCTTCGACTCGATGAACGGCTGAGGCCGTCCTATCTTCCGCAGGGAAGAGGATTGCTATGGACACGATCTATGCTCTGGCCACGGCCCGCGGAAAAGCGGGCGTGGCCGTCATTCGTATTTCAGGACCGCTGGCGTGGCAGGCGGCGCGGGATTTGGCGGGGACCCTGCCGGAACCGCGTGTCGCTGGCCTGCGGCGGTTGCGGCTCGCGAGTGAAGAACTCGACGAGGCGGTGGTGCTGTGTTTCGAGCGTGGCGCCAGCTTTACCGGTGAAGAGGTCGCGGAACTGCATATCCATGGCGCGATCGCGACGGTGTCTGCCGTGCTGCGCGCGCTTGGGCAGATCGACGGGCTGCGGCTTGCGGAACCGGGCGAATTTACTCGGCGGGCGTTGGAGAACGAGCGGCTCGATCTGGCGCAGGTCGAAGGGCTCTCCGATCTGATCGAGGCGGAAACCGAAGCGCAGCGCAAGCAGGCACTGAAGGTTTTGTCTGGCGCGGTTGGCGCCCTGGTCGAGGATTGGCGGGCAAAGCTGATCCGGGCGGGGGCGTTGATCGAAGCCACGATCGACTTCGCCGATGAGGAAGTTCCAGTTGATGTATCGCCCGAGGTATTGGAGCTGATCGACGCCGTCAGCGACGGAATTCGGGATGAATTGCGCCGGCTTGGCGCGGCGGAGCGGATTCGCGAAGGGTTTGAAGTCGCGATTGTCGGGCGGCCGAATGCCGGGAAATCAACCTTGCTTAACGCGCTCGCGGGTCGCGAAGCGGCGATCACCTCCGAATTCGCAGGCACGACGCGCGACGTCATCGAGGTGCGGATGGAGATTGGCGGGCAGGCGGTAACCTTGCTCGACACTGCTGGCCTGCGCGAAACCGACGATGTCGTGGAAGCGATCGGGGTGGAACGGGCGCTCGACCGCGCGCGACAGTCCGATCTGCGCGTTTTCCTGCTCGACGGCGAGGAAGTCCCGCTGATCGCGCCGGAGCCGGGCGATCTGGTGGTGCATGGAAAAGCCGATATCGCTGCGCATGATGGGCTGAACGTCTCCGGTAAAACGGGGGCAGGGCTTGGCGAACTGCTCTCTGCGATCGAAGAGCGTCTGTCCGGGCTTGGCGAAGGCGCCGGCGTAATGACGCGCGAACGGCACAGGGTTGCGATGCAGCGCGCATTCGGGGCTTTGGAATCGGCGCGAGATGAGGTATTGCGCGGGTCCGACCGAAGCGAGCTGGCAGCGGAATCACTGCGCCAGGCGGCTTGGGCGCTCGAGGCGTTGCTCGGTCGGGTGGATGTCGAGAACCTGTTGGACGAAATTTTCTCGAGCTTCTGCATCGGAAAGTAAGGAGTGTTTCACGTGAAACATTACGACGTCATCGTGATCGGAGGCGGGCACGCCGGAACCGAGGCAGCCCACGCGGCGGCCCGGATGGGTGCGCAGGTGGCTTTGGTGACGCTTCGCGCCGATGCGATCGGGGTGATGTCGTGCAATCCAGCGATTGGTGGGCTTGGTAAGGGCCATCTGGTCCGTGAGATCGATGCGCTGGATGGCGTGATGGGGCGGTTGGCCGACGCCGCGGGTATCCAGTTTCGCCTTCTTAACCGACGTAAAGGCCCCGCCGTGCAAGGCCCACGCGCGCAGGCGGATCGCAAGCTCTATCGCGAGGCGGCCCAGCGTATGACCGCGGCGCAGCCGAACCTTGAAGTAATCGAGGGGGAGGTGACCGATCTTCGCGTCGAGGGTGGCCGGGTCACCGGCGTGGTGCTGGCCGACGGTGTGACGCTGAGCTGTCAGTCGGCGATCCTGACGTCTGGGACCTTCCTGAATGGCGTGATCCATATCGGCGACCAGCAGCGTCCGGGTGGACGCATCGGGGATCGTCCTTCGCGGGAACTGGCGGAACGGCTTTACGCGATGGACCTTCCAATGGGTCGTCTGAAAACCGGCACGCCGCCGCGGTTGGATGGGAAGACGATTGCCTGGAATAAGCTGGAGAGCCAGCCCGGAGATGATGATCCGGTGATGTTTTCTTTCCTGAACCGGACCCCCGAGGTCCGGCAGATTTCGTGCGGAATCACCCATACGAACGCGCGGACGCATGATATCATCCGGGGCAACCTTGACCGCTCCGCGATGTATGGCGGGCATATTTCCGGAGTGGGGCCCCGCTATTGCCCGTCGATCGAAGACAAGGTTGTGCGCTTCGCGGATAAGGACTCGCATCAGATTTTCCTCGAGCCGGAAGGTCTGGACGACGAAACGGTCTATCCGAACGGGATCTCCACCTCGCTGCCGGTGGATGTTCAGGAAGATTACGTCCACTCGATCTTCGGACTCGAAGAGGCGAAGATCCTGCAACCCGGTTACGCGATCGAATATGACTATGTCGATCCGCGCGCGCTGGACGCGACGCTGCAGTTGCGTGCTGTGCCCGGCCTATATCTTGCGGGTCAGATCAACGGAACCACAGGATATGAGGAAGCCGCAGCTCAGGGCCTCGTCGCTGGCTTGAACGCGGCATCCTCTGCGAACGCAGGCGCACCAGTGCATTTCAGCCGGACGTCGAGCTATATCGGCGTGATGATCGACGATCTGACCTCGCGCGGGGTAACCGAACCTTACCGCATGTTTACCTCGCGGGCCGAGTTCCGTCTGTCGCTGCGGGCCGATAATGCCGACCAGCGCCTGACGGGGATGGGGATCAACATAGGCTGCGTCGGCGAGTCGCGCCGGGCTTTGTTTGAAGAAAAATCCGCCGATCTGACCGCAGGGCGGGAGTTGCTGCAGTCGATCTCGCTGACGCCAAAGGAGGCTAAGGCAAAGGGCTTCAAGGTAAACGAGGACGGGACGCGGCGGACGGCTTTCGATCTGCTGTCTTTCCCGGATATCACGATGCCCGCGTTGCAAGAGGCGCTGCCGGAATTGCAGGATCTCTCAGATGAGACGGCGCGGCAGCTGTCGATCGACGCGCTCTATGCGAATTACGTTGCGCGTCAGGAGGTCGACGCGGCCTCCCTTAAGCGCGATGAGGGCTGGGAGATTCCCGAAGATTTCGATTTCGATTCCCTGCAGGGGCTCTCGAACGAGCTGAAGGGCAAGCTTAAGCGCGCGATGCCTAAAACTTTGGGGCAGGCGGGACGTGTCGATGGCGTCACGCCTGCGGCACTTACGTTGATCTTGGCGCGGCTGCGGCAATCAAAGCGGGCACGCTCTGCATGACGACGCCTGAAGCTGAAGAGTTCGCTGAACGATTCGATGTTTCACGTGAAACATTGGATAAGCTGTTTGCCTATGAGGCGTTGCTCAAGAAGTGGAATCCAGCGATTAACCTCGTCGCGAAGTCGACCTTGGAAGATATGTGGTCGCGCCACTTTCTCGATTCGGCCCAGATTTTCGCGATGGCACCGGAAAACGCTCGGATTTGGGCGGATTTCGGGGCAGGGGGCGGCTTTCCGGGTTTGGTAATCGCCACTCTGTCGGCGGAAAAGGCGCCAGAACGCCAAGTCATTCTGGTCGAATCGGATCTCCGAAAATCTGCCTTTCTCTCGACGGTCACACGCGAGCTATCGCTCAATATCCGCGTTCTTGCGCAACGAATCGAAGAGATTGCGCCGCTGAAGGCCGATGTCGTCTCGGCCCGCGCCCTCGCGAATCTGCCGAAACTGCTGGAATTCACTGCGCGGCATCTGAAGCCCTCCGGCATCGCAATCTTCCCGAAGGGCGCGCGCTGGCAGGAAGAACTTGCGCAGGCGCAGGAAAGCTGGTCCTTTGACTACGAGGCGATCGAAAGCCTCAGCGATCCAAACAGTGTTGTCCTGGAAATCCACGGAGCCGAGCGTGTCTGATCCAATTCGCGCAAATGAACCGAAAATCATTGCGATTGCGAACCAGAAAGGCGGCGTGGGGAAGACGACGACGGCGATCAACCTCGCTGCAGGGTTGGTCGAGGCCGGACGGAAAGTTCTTTTGATCGATCTCGATCCGCAGGGGAATGCGTCGACAGGCCTCGGTATCGAGCCCGATGATCGCGAGCTGACAACCTACGATCTGCTGATCGAAGATGCGCCGGTTTCCTCGGTTTTGCACAAAACCGAGATCGATGGTCTTTACCTCTGCCCGGCGACGACGGACCTGTCTTCGGCGGATATGGAGCTTGTCTCGACCGAAAAGCGCAGCTTCCTTCTGCATGACGCGCTACGACATCCAGATGTTGATAGCTATGGCTTCGACTATATCTTGATCGATTGCCCGCCGTCGTTGAGCCTCCTGACAATCAACGCGATGGTTGCGTCGCATTCGGTCCTGGTGCCGCTGCAGGCGGAATTCTTCGCGCTCGAAGGGCTGTCGCAGCTGATGCTGACGATCCGGGAGATCCGCCTGAGCGCGAATCGTAACCTGCGAATCGAGGGGGTCGTTCTCACGATGTATGACGTGCGGAACAATCTCTCTCAGCAGGTGGAGGCGGATGCGCGCGCGACTTTGGGCGAGCTGGTGTTCCGAACGATGATCCCGCGAAATGTGCGGGTCTCCGAGGCGCCATCCTACGCGATGCCGGTGCTCAGCTACGACAGCAGCTCGCGTGGGGCGTTGGCCTATCGGAATCTCGCCAGCGAATTGATGTCGCGGCATGAACTGGCAAAGGCGGTGTGAGAATGGCAAAAGAACGCGAAAAGCGTGGATTGGGGCGTGGTTTGTCGGCTTTGATGGCGGATGTTGATTTGAATCCGGCCGAGACGACGACGTCTCCGCGTCGCCCGGAGCAATATGTTCCGGTCGAGAAGATCGAGCCCAACCCTGATCAGCCGCGTCGCGATTTCGAGCCGGCCGCTTTGGAAGAACTGGCGTCTTCGATCCGCGAAAAGGGTGTGATTCAGCCGCTTATCGTGCGCAATCACCCGACGAAGCCCGATCATTACGAGATTGTGGCCGGTGAACGCCGGTGGCGCGCGTCGCAGATGGCCAAGCTGCACCAGCTTCCGGTCATCATTCGCGAATTCAACGACACGGAAGTGCTGGAAGTCGCGATCATCGAGAATATTCAGCGCGCCGATCTCAACGCGCTCGAAGAGGCGCTTGCCTATAAGCAGTTGATGAGCCGCTTCGGGCATACGCAGGAGAAGCTTGCCGAGGCGCTGTCGAAAAGCCGTAGCCACATCGCGAATCTGATGCGTTTGTTGCAGCTGCCCGAAGAAGTGCAGGTCTATCTGCGCGAGGGGAAGCTGTCTGCCGGTCATGCGCGGGCGATGATCACCGCCGAAGATCCGGTCAGCCTGGCGAAACAGGCCGTCTCGAAGACGCTCTCGGTGCGCGATGTCGAGAAACTTGCGAAGAAGCAGCAGGGTGGGGAAGAGCGCAAGGCGCGCCCGAAGCCTCAGAAAGACGCTGACACGCGGGCGCTCGAGGGCGATCTGTCCGCGACGATCGGGATGAAGGTCGCGATCGATCATACCAGCAGCGGCGGCGGCAAGATTACGATTGCTTACGACGATCTGGAGGAGCTCGATAAGCTTTGCCAGATGCTCAGCAACGGCTGATCAGCTATTCGGGCGCGTCCAGATGAAAATTAGGACGCCGAGCAGGGTGATCCCCTGAATCGCCAGGATTTCGACCGGTAACCGGAAGGCCAGAGACAGGCCGAAAGCCGCAAAAACAGACACTGTCGCGGCGATTTTCGCACGTTTTGCGATGGCACGCCGTTCCTGCCAGTCGATGACCTGCGGCCCGAAGCGCGGATGGGTGATGATCCAGTTGTGCAGACGATCAGAGGACCGCGCGAAGCAAAACGTCGCCAGAAGCATCAACGGAACGGTCGGGACGAGTGGTAAAAACAGCCCGATGATCCCGATCCCGGCCGAGATGATGCCAAGCGTGAGCCAGAGGATGCGCATCAGGGGATAAGATCGCGAATAATGGCGTTCAAGACCGGGCGGCCTTGATCCGTCGCGCGCAGGAATCCGTTCTCTCTTTTGACCATGCCGATACCCTCAAGATGGCGCATTGTCGCCTCGTCGAGCGGTGAACGCGAGATATTGTTGAACCGTTCCATCTCGAGCCCTTCGGACAGGCGCAGCGCGAACAAAAGATATTCGATTGCCTGTTCTTCGCGGGGCAGGGCGGCGCGCTCGTTCTCTCCGGCACCGGATTTTTCCACCTGCGCAAGCCAGCCGCCGGGCTGTTTGAGCGTATCGGTGGCGTGGCGGACGCCACTTTCGGTCAGGCGCCCATGTGCGCCGGGACCGATGCCGATATAGTCGCCATAACGCCAATAAATCAGGTTATGGCGGCTCTCGGCGCCCGGGCGTGCGTGGTTCGATATCTCATAGGCGGGCAGGCCGTGCTTCTCGCAGATTTCCTGCGTCGCGAAATACATCTCGGCGGAGATATCGTCCTCAGGAATACCGCGGAGCTTGCCGGCGTCGTGCCGCGCGCCGAAAACCGTGCCGGGTTCGATGGTCAGCTGGTAAAGCGAGAGATGATCGACCGCCATTTCCAGCGCCTCATCCAGCTCTGACTTCCACTCTTCGATGGTCTGGTGCTGCCGCGCGTAGATCAGATCGAAGCTCACCCGGTCGAATTGTTTGCGCGCGATGTCGAAAGCTTTCTGGCCTTCCACGACCGAGTGCATCCGGCCCAAACGACGGAGATCTTCGTCATTCAGCGCCTGCATCCCCATCGAGACGCGGTTCACGCCAGCCTCGGAAAAGGCTCTAAACCGCCCGGATTCGACACTTGTGGGGTTCGCTTCGAGGGTGATCTCGAAATCGTTGCTGGTTTGCCAGTTTCTGCGGATGCGTTCGATGATCGCGGCGACGATTTCGGGATCCATCAGCGAGGGCGTGCCGCCGCCGAAGAAAACCGTGTTCAAAATCCGGCCTTCCGTCTGCGCGGCATAGCGGTCGAGTTCGCTGAGATAGGCGGAGAGCCATCGTTTCTGGTCGATGGCGGTCGCGACGTGGGAATTGAAGTCGCAATAGGGGCATTTGGCGGCACAGAACGGCCAGTGAAGGTAGAGGCCGAACCCTCCGTGCCGCCAATCCTCGGTCATTGCGCGTCGAAAATCGTCACGAACTTGCGGAAAGCATCCGCACGGTGCGAAATCTCGTTCTTTTTTGCGGCATCCATCTCCGCGAAGGTCTGGTCATAGCCATCGGGCTTGAACATCGGGTCATAGCCATGCCCGAGAGCGCCGCGCATCGGCCAAACCAGTTGACCTTCGACACGGCCGTCGAACACCTCGTCATGCCCGTCGGGCCAAGCAAGAACCAGGGTGGAGCGGAAGCGCGCGGTCCGCGGCAGGTCCGCTTCAATCTCGTCGCAGGCCTTCCAGGTATTCTCCATCGCCATGGTGAAGTCGCGCCCGTTCGGGGTGGTTGCCCAATCGGCGGTGTAAACGCCCGGCGCACCGTCGAGACAGTCGACTTCGATGCCGGAATCGTCCGCCAAGGCGGGCAGGCCGGTCGCTTTCGCCGCCGCATGGGCCTTGATCCGCGCATTCCCGACGAAGGTGCTCTCGGTTTCTTCCGGCTCGGGGAGGTTCATCTCCTTCGCGCCGACGACCTCGACGCCGAAAGGCGCGAGGATCGCTTTGATTTCCTCGAGCTTTCCGGCGTTATGGGTCGCAACCAGCAGCTTCTTTTCGGTGAAGCTCCTCATCCGATGGCCGCTTTCTGCATTTCGACGAGCTTCGCCGCGCCTTCCTCGGCCAGATCGAGAAGCCGATCCATCTGTTCGCGCGAGAAGGTCGCACCTTCCGCCGACATCTGCACTTCGATCAGTTTGCCAGCGCCAGTCATGATGAAATTCCCGTCGGTGCCCGCTTCGCTATCCTCGGCATAGTCGAGATCGGCGACCGGCTGGCCCGCGTAAATCCCGCAGGACAGGGCTGCGACGTGGTCGAGCAACGGATCGGAAGTGCAGGCGCCCGATTTCATCAGCTTGTTCGCGGCCAGGCGCAGCGCGACCCAACCGCCGGTGATCGAGGCGCAGCGCGTGCCGCCATCGGCCTGGATCACATCGCAATCGACGACGATCTGACGTTCGCCAAGTGCCGAACGATCGACGCCAGCGCGCAGTGCGCGACCGATAAGACGTTGAATTTCAACGGTTCTTCCGCCTTGCTTGCCCGCAGCGGCCTCGCGACGGTTACGCGTGTTGGTCGCGCGCGGCAGCATGCCGTATTCCGCCGTCACCCAGCCAAGGCCGGAGCCTTTGAGGAAAGACGGCGCGCGGTCTTCGATCGTGGCCGTGCACAGCACATGGGTGTCGCCCATTTTGATCAGGCAAGACCCTTCTGCGTGTTTCGTAACCCCGGTCTCGATTGAAATCGGGCGAAGTTCGCTTAACTCTCTGCCGGAAGGGCGCATCGTGGGGTCCTTTCTAATGAATTCACCCCATTTGATCGCCCATGCGCAGCGATGCAACCCCAGTGCCGTGATTGACCTTCGGCTTCGCGCGGCTTTAAGTCAGCAGGGATGAAGCGCGATGAGTGAACAGAACGATATTCTTTCCGAACTGAACGACCGCTCCCGCGAAGTGTTTCGCCGGGTGGTCGAAGGCTATCTCACGACAGGCGGTCCCGTGGGCTCGCGGAGCCTGACCCGAGAGATGAACGAGAAGCTGTCCGCGGCGACGATCCGAAACGTGATGCAGGACCTCGAATATCTCGGGCTTCTGGACAGCCCCCATGTCTCCGCCGGACGTGTTCCGACCCAGACGGGGCTGCGGCTGTTCGTCGATGGGGTGATGGAGGTGAACCATCTCGGCGACGAGGACCGCGCGGCGCTGGATGCCACGATGGGGGCGAATTCAGGCGATGTAGGGTCTTTGTTGGACCGGGTTTCGAACGCGCTTTCGGGGATGACGCAGGGTGCGAGCCTCGTTCTGACGCCAAAACACGAAGCCCCGATCCGGCATATCGAATTCGTCTCGCTCTCGCCCGACCGGGCGCTCGTGGTGCTCGTCTTCGCGGACGGTCAGGTGGAAAACCGCGTGTTTACGCCGCCGCTGGGCCAGACGCCGTCTTCGATGCGCGAGGCCGCGAACTTCCTCAACGCGATGGCGGAGGGGAAGACCCTGTCGGAACTGCGCGGTCACATCGCCCGCGAAATCGCAAATCACCGCACCGAAATCGATTCGCTCGCGACCGAACTGATCGACAGCGGACTGGCGGCCTGGGAGAATAAAGGTGAGCGCTACGAGCGGCTGATCGTGCGCGGTCGTGCCAATCTTTTGGGCTCCGAAGACGACCTCGACCGGATCCGCTCGCTCTTCGACGATCTCGAACGCAAACGCGACATCGCCGAATTCCTCGATCTGGCCGAGGATGGCGAAGGCGTGCGTATTTTTATTGGCTCAGAGAACAAACTTTTCTCTCTTTCGGGTTCCTCTTTGGTTGTCTCTCCATATATGAACGCTGACCGAAAGATCATTGGTGCGGTGGGCGTGATTGGGCCGACCCGGCTCAACTACGGGCGCATCGTGCCGATCGTGGACTACACAGCGCAACTGGTCGGGCGGATGATCTCCGGCCAGGGCAAAGGATGAATGGCATGAGCGAGAAAAAAGACGAGATTGCCGAGGATCAGGCGCATATCGACGAGAGCTTCGAGGATGTGCTGTCCCATGAGGAAGACGAGCTCGAGGCATTGCGTGCCGAGCGCGACGATTATCGCGACCGATTCATGCGCGCGCTGGCAGATGCCGAGAATGCGCGCAAACGTGCCGACAAAGAGCGTCAGGAAGCCTCGAATTACGGTGGGACGCGTCTGGCGCGCGACATGCTGCCCGTGTTCGACGCGCTCTCGCGTGCGCTCGAAGCCGCGAATGAGGACGTGCGTTCGCAGGCCGGACCGTTCCTCGAAGGGGTCGAGCTAACCCAGCGCGAATTGCTCAACGTGTTCGCCCGTCACGGCATCACCACGGTAGCGCCCGAGGTCGGTGAGAAATTCGACCCGCAGATGCACGAGGCGATGTTCGAAGCGCCCGCGCCCGGCACGAAGGCCGGCGACATCATTCAGGTCATGGAGAACGGCTTCATGATTCACGACCGGCTGCTGCGGCCGGCTAAAGTGGGCGTCAGCTCCACTCCGAAATCCTGATCGGCAAGGCTGGGGGCGCTGCCCCCAGACCCCCGGAATATTTTCCCCAAAACGAAGATCACTCCGTGAGAAGCGCACGAAGCTCGTAGAGGGCGTCGAGCGCATCTTTCGGTGTCATGTCGTCTGGAATCAGGGCTTTCAGCCGCTCTTCCAGCTCCGACGAACCTGCGGGTGTGGCGGCCGGTTGCGGCGTGTTAGACACTGAAAACAGCGGCAGATCGTCGATCACCGCCTGTTTCTTGCCGCCACCTTCGCGTTCGCCCTTCTCCAGCGCATCGAGCACGATCCGGGCGCGTTCCACGACGGAATGCGGAAGCCCGGCGAGGCGCGCGACCTGCACCCCGTAGGAGCGGTCGGCGGCGCCTTTGTGGACCTCGTGCAGGAAGATCACTTCGCCTTCCCATTCCTTCACCGCGACGGTCGCATTCTCGACGCCGTCGAGCTTGGCCGACAGCGCGGTCATCTCGTGGTAATGGGTCGCGAAGAGCGCGCGGCAGCGGTTGGACGCGTGCAGATGTTCCATGACCGCCCAAGCGATCGAGAGCCCGTCATAGGTCGCCGTGCCGCGGCCGATCTCGTCGAGGATCACCAGAGCGCGGTCGTCGGCCTGATTGAGGATCGCGGCGGTTTCGACCATCTCCACCATGAAGGTCGACCGGCCCCGCGCCAGATCGTCTGCCGCGCCGACACGGCTGAAGAGCTGAGACACAAGGCCGATATGGGCGGATTTCGCCGGAACGAAGCTGCCCGCCTGGGCCAGAAGCGCGATCAGGGCGTTCTGCCGCAGGAAGGTCGATTTACCGGCCATGTTCGGACCGGTGAGCAGCCAGATCGCAGGCGTCTCGCCCTCGGTCAGTTCGCAGTCATTCGCGATGAAGGGCTCGCCGGATTTTTTCAGCGAGGCTTCGACGACCGGATGCCGACCGCCTTCGATTTCGAATGCGTGGCTGTCATCGATAGCGGGTTCTGCCCAGTCTTCGTTGCGGGCGAGCGTCGCGAAAGCGCTGGCGAGGTCGATTTCGGCCAGTTCGCGCGAGGCTTCGTTGATTGGGCCCGCGCGGTCGAGAATAGCCTGTCTTAGGCTGGAATAGAGCCTTCTTTCGATCTCCAGCGCATGGTTGCCGGCATTGAGAATCCGGGTTTCGATCTCGCTGAGTTCGACGGTCGTGAAACGCACCTGGTTCGCGGTGGTCTGGCGGTGGATGAAGCGTTCCGACAGCGGCGGGGCGAGCATCTTCTCGGCATGGGTGGCCGTGGTTTCGATGAAATAGCCCAGCACGTTGTTGTGCTTGATCTTCAGCGAATTGATCCCCGTGGCCTCGATATATTCGGCCTGCATCTTGGCGATCACGCCGCGGCCTTCGTCGCGCAGCTGGCGCGTCTGATCGAGATCCTCGTCATAGCCCGTCGCGATGAAGCCGCCATCGCGTGCGAGAAGCGGCGGCTCCGCGGTGAGCGCCGCATCCAGAAGGGCGGTGAGATCGTCATGGCCCATAAGGGCTTTCGCAGCCTCTGCGAGCAGCGGTGGGGCCTCGACGGCGGCCACGGCTTCGGCGATCCATTCGGCCTGCTCCAACCCGTTGCGGATCGCGGCCATGTCGCGCGGGCCGCCGCGGTCGAGGGCGAGACGTGACAACGCGCGGTCCATATCGGGGCAGCGCTTCAGCTCGGCGCGGATATCTTCGGCAAATCGACCCTGTTCCAGCAGAAAACGCACGGAATCGTGCCGCGCATGGATCTCGGTCAGGTTCCGGGACGGCGCGGAGATCCGGCGTTCGAGAAGCCGTGCGCCACCTGCCGTCACTGTGCGGTCGATGGCGTTGAGGAGCGAACCTTCGCGTCCACCCGACAGCGCCTGCGTCAGCTCGAGATTGCGCCGCGTGGCGGCGTCGATCTGCATCGCCGCGCCGCTGTCTTCATGCACGGGACGGCGCAGCAGGGGCAGTTTGCCCTTCTGCGTGATCTCGAGGTAATCGACGATCGCCCCCATCGCGGCCATCTCGGCGCGGGTGAAGCTGCCGAACGCATCGAGCGATCCGATCGAATAGAGCGACAGAAGCCGGGTCTCGGCCGCCTGACTGTCGAAGCTCGCGCGGGACAAGGGCGTCATCGCGGCCCGCATATCAGAGACTATTTCGGCGCAATCGGCCTCTTTCGCCTCGCTGACCAGGACTTCGCGCGGCGCAAGCCGGGCAAGCTCGGGGCCCAGCCGCGACAGCGGGCAGGGCGTCACACGGAACTCGCCGGTGGAGATATCGACCCAGGCGATCGCGGCCTCGTCGCGCACTTCGGCCCAGGCGGCGAGGAAATTGTGGCGGCGCGCCTCCAGCAGGCTTTCCTCGGTCAGCGTGCCGGGCGTGACCAGCCGCACCACATCGCGTTTCACGACGGATTTCGAGCCGCGCTTCTTCGCCTCGGCCGGGTCCTCCATCTGCTCGGCAATCGCCACGCGGAAGCCCTTGCGGATCAGCGTCAGCAGGTAGCCCTCGGCCGCGTGCACGGGAACGCCGCACATCGCGATGTCCTCGCCCAGATGCTGACCGCGTTTGGTCAGCGCGATATCGAGCGCGGATGCGGCATCGACCGCGTCCTGAAAGAACATCTCGTAGAAATCACCCATCCGATAGAACAGGAGCGCGCCCGGATTGGCCTCCTTGATCCCCAGATACTGTTCCATCATCGGCGTGACGGTCGGCTTGGCCATGTGCCCCCCATTTGCTGGTCGCGCGACCCTACAAAACCCCGGATTCGGGCGCAATTCCGTTGAGTGACGGATCACGGGACGTTAAACGGGTTCGGACCTGCAGGAGGAGCACCGGCCCAATGCCCAGCAAGAACCGTATCACGCCCGAAGAGGCCTTGGCCTATCACCTCGACCCGCATCCGGGGAAATACGACATCACGGCGTCGAAGCCGATGACGTCGCAGCGCGATCTGTCGCTCGCCTACAGCCCCGGCGTTGCCGTGCCGGTCGAGGCGATCGCCGAGAACCCAGAACTGGCCTACGATTACACTGTGAAGGGCAACATGGTCGCCGTGATCTCGAACGGTTCGGCCATTCTGGGGCTTGGCAATCTCGGGGCGCTCGCCTCGAAACCGGTGATGGAGGGCAAGGCGGTTCTCTTCAAGCGTTTCGCCGACGTGAACGCGATCGATATCGAGCTTGATACCGAGGATGCCGACGAGATCATCAACGCGGTGAAGCTGATGGGGCCGACCTTCGGGGGGATCAACCTCGAGGATATCAAGGCGCCGGAATGTTTCATCATCGAGCAGCGGCTCAAGGAGCTGATGGACATCCCGGTGTTCCACGACGATCAGCACGGCACGGCGGTGATCTGTGCGGCGGGACTGATCAACGCGCTGGAGCTATCGGGCAAGAAGATCGAGGATTGCAAGATCGTGCTGAACGGCGCGGGCGCTGCGGGCATCGCTTGTCTGGAGCTCGTGAAGGCGATGGGCGCGAAGCACGACAACTGTATCATGTGCGACACCAAGGGCGTGATCTATCAGGGTCGTACCGAGGGCATGAACCAGTGGAAATCGGCCCATGCGGCGGTGACCGATGCGCGCTCGCTCGAAGAGGCGATGGAAGGCGCGGATGTGTTCCTTGGCGTGTCGGCCAAGGGCGCGGTGACGCCCGAGATGGTGCAGTCGATGGCCGACAATCCGGTGATCTTCGCGATGGCGAACCCGGATCCGGAGATCACGCCGGAAGAGGCGCAATCGGTGCGTCCCGATGCGATCGTGGCGACGGGGCGGTCGGACTACCCGAACCAGGTGAACAACGTCCTCGGTTTTCCCTACCTGTTCCGCGGCGCGCTCGACATCCATGCCCGCGCGATCAATGACGAGATGAAGATCGCCTGCGCCAACGCCTTGGCCGAACTGGCGCGCGAGGATGTGCCCGACGAGGTCGCGATGGCCTATGGGCGCAAGCTCAGCTTCGGGCGCGATTACATCATCCCGACGCCCTTCGATCCGCGGCTGATCCACGTGATCCCGCCGGCGGTCGCGAAAGCCGGGATGGATACCGGTGTTGCCCGACGTCCGATCATCGACATGGAGGGCTATGCGCAAAGCCTGAAAGCCCGGATGGACCCGACCGCGTCGATCCTGCAGGGCATCCAGAGCCGCGCGCGTCAGGCGCAGGCGAAGATGATCTTTGCCGAGGGCGATGACGAGCGGGTGCTGCGCGCTGCCGTGGCCTATCAGCGCTCCGGCATGGGCGAGGCGCTGGTTGTGGGTCGCGAGCAGGATGTGAAGGAAAAGCTGGAAACCGCAGGTTTGGGCGATGCCTATCGCGAACTGCGCGTGGTGAATGCGGCCAATTCCAAGAATACCGAGAGCTACAAGGATTTCCTGTATAAGCGCCTGCAACGGCAGGGCGTGGACCGCGAGGATGCGCATAAGCTGGCGACGCGCGACCGGCATGTCTTCGCGGCGCTGATGCTGGTGCATGGGCATGGCGACGCGATGGTCACGGGCGCGACCCGGAAATCGGCGCACGTGCTGGAACTGATCAACAAGGTGATCGACGCGAAGCCCTCGGATGGGGCGGTCGGGATCACCGCCGTCCTGAACAAAGGTCGCGTGGTGCTGATCGGCGATACGCTGGTGCATGAATGGCCCGACGAGAACGATCTGGCCGATATCGCGACGGCGGGCGCGCATGTGGCGCGGGGTCTGGGGCTCGAGCCGCGCGTGGCCTTCTGCTCCTTCTCGACCTTCGGCTATCCGGTGTCGGAACGCGCCACGAAGATGCATGTCGCGCCGAAGGTTCTCGACGCGCGCGGGGCGGATTTCGAGTATGATGGCGAGATGACCGTCGATGTGGCGCTCAACATGGATCAGATGAAGAACTATCCGTTCTGCCGTCTGACCGGCCCCGCCAACATTCTCGTCGTGCCGGCACGCCATTCGGCATCGATCTCTGTGAAACTGATGCAGGAGATGGCGGGCGCGACCGTGATCGGCCCGATCCTGACCGGGACGAGCCACGCGGTGCAGCTGTGCTCGACCACGTCGACGGTGAACGACATCCTGAACATGGCGGCGCTTGCCTCGTGCAAGCTGTGCCTGAAGGACTGAATTGAACAGGCGCGCGGTAATCCGCGCGCCTGTTTCGCTTTATCCCAGCGCGTAGCCCGTGCCGCGCACCGTGCGCACCGGATCATCCCCGCCATTTGCCATCAGCGCCTTGCGCAGCCGCCCGACATGGACGTCGATGGTGCGGGTGTCGACATAGATGTCGCGGCCCCAGACCCGGTCGAGCAGTTGATCGCGGGTCCAGACGCGGCCCGGTTTTTCCATCATCGTCGAGAGCAGCCGGAACTCGGTCGGCCCGAGTTTCAGCGGTTGGCCGTTGCGGAAGACGCGATGTTCCTCGGCATCGAGGATGATGTCTTCGAAGCTCAGCCGCTCGCCCATCGTGGCCGGCCGCGTGCGGCGCAGCTGCGTGCGGACGCGGGCCATCAGCTCGACGACCGAATAGGGTTTCACGACGTAGTCATCCGCGCCGGTCTCGAGGCCCCGCACCCGATCCACCTCTTCGGAGCGTGCCGAGAGCATGATGACGGGGATACTGCGCGTCTCGGAATTGGCCTTCACGCGGCGACAGATCTCGATGCCGGAGACATTGGGCAGCATCCAGTCCAGCACGATCAGATCGGGCTTCTCTTCCTTCAGGAACAAGAGGCCCTCGTCTCCGTTCTCCGCCATCACGACGCGAAACCCTTCGGCTTCGAGGTTGTAGCTGAGAACTTCGCGCTGGGCGTTTTCGTCTTCAACCACAAGGACGCAGGGCTGTTGGGCTGGCGACATTTCTCAGGTCTCCGTCACATTACGCTCGAGCTTTTCGGGCGCGCGTCTTCCGGCATTTCGCCGGTCACGAGGTAGATCACCTGCTCGGCGATCGTCGTCGCGTGGTCGCCCATCCGCTCGATGTTCTTGGCGATGAAATGCAGGTGCATGCAGGGCGTGATGTTGCGCGGGTCTTCCATCATGTAGGTCAGGAATTCGCGGAACAGCGCGTTATACATCTGGTCCACTTCGAGATCGCGCTCGCGCACATCGGCGGCCAGTTTCGGGTCGCGCTGGATATAGGCGTCGAGCGCGTCTTTCAGCATCGCTTCCGTCGTGCCCGCCATGCGGCGGATCGCGGTCGCGGTGCCGCTGATCTGCGGCCCGTCGGAGAGAACCTGCGTGCGCTTGGCGATGTTCTTCGCGTAATCGCCCACCCGCTCGAGGCTTGCGGAGATCTTGATGACCGAGAGCGCCATGCGCAGGTCGCGCGCGGCGGGGGCCCGCAGGGCGATCAGGCGCGCGGCCTCTTCGTTGATCTTCTCTTCCAGCTCGTCGACGGCACGGTCGCGGGCCCGGATCTGCTCGGCCAGTTCGAGATCGCGCACTTCGAGCGCGCGGGCGCTCTCTAGGATCTGCTCCTCGACGAGGCCGCCCATCTTGACGACCAATGCCTGCACCGCCTCAAGGTCGCGGTCGAAGGCGGAAAGAATGTGCTCGCTCATGATTATTTGCCTCCTCAGCCGATCCGGCCGGTAATGTAGCTTTCCGTCCGGCTGTCGGACGGGTTGGTGAAAATCTTGTCCGTGTCGTCGTATTCGACGAGGTTTCCGAGGTGGAAGAACGCGGTCTTCTGACTGACGCGCGCGGCCTGCTGCATCGAGTGCGTCACGATCACCACCGAGAAATTCGCCCGAAGTTCGTCAATCAGTTCCTCGACCTGCGCGGTCGCGATCGGATCGAGTGCCGAGCAGGGCTCGTCCATCAGCAGCACTTCCGGCGAGGTCGCCACGGCGCGTGCGATGCACAGGCGCTGTTGCTGACCGCCCGAAAGCCCGGTGCCGGGCGCGTGCAGGCGATCTTTCACCTCGTTCCACAGCGCGGCCTTGCGCAGCGAGTCCTCGACGACCTGATCCAGCTCGGCCTTGTTCTTCGTGAGGCCGTGGATTTTCGGCCCGTAAGCCACGTTGTCGTAGATCGACTTCGGGAACGGGTTCGGCTTCTGGAACACCATGCCGACCTTGGCGCGCAACTGCACCGGATCCACGCGCTTGTCGTAGATGTCTTCGCCGTCCAGCTTGATGTCGCCAAGGACGCGGCAGATATCGATCGTGTCGTTCATCCGGTTCAGGCAGCGCAGGAAGGTCGACTTCCCGCAGCCCGAGGGGCCGATGAAGGCGGTAACGGTCTTGTCGAGAATATCGACATCGACGTCTTTGATCGCGTGGGTGTCGCCGTAGTAGACCTGCACGTTGCGTGCGGTGATCTTGATGTCGTCAGTGGTCACGGCTCTCTCCGTCAGGCTCATGTCTTCCATTTGTCTCGCGCTCCCTTACCAGCGACGCTCGAATTTGCGGCGCAGGATGATGGCGATGATGTTCATGCCCAGAAGGAAGATCAGCAGAATGATGATACCTCCCCAGGCGCGTTCGTAAAATGCCGGGTCGGCGCGCTTCGCCCATTCGTAGATCTGCGCGGGCATGGCCGAGTTGGGCGAGACGAAGCCGTCGAGGAACCCGTCCGGCGCGTTGGTCGCGATATAGCCCACCATCCCGATCAGCAGGAGCGGCGCGGTTTCGCCCAGAGCCTGCGCCAGACCGATGATCGTGCCGGTCAGGATGCCGGGCATCGCCAGCGGCAGAACGTGGTGGAAGACCGATTGCATTTTCGAGGCACCAACGCCGAGGGCGGCGTCGCGGATCGAAGGCGGTACGGCTTTCAGCGCGGCACGGGTCGAGATGATGATCGTCGGCAGGGTCATCAGTGTCAGCACGAGGCCACCGACCAGCGGAGCCGATTGCGGCAGATGCGCGAACTGGATGAAGACCGCGAGGCCGAGGATACCGAAGACGATCGAGGGCACGGCGGCGAGGTTCGAGATATTCACCTCGATCAGATCGGTGAAGCGGTTCTTCGGTGCGAATTCTTCGAGATAGATCGAGGCGGCGACCCCGATCGGCAGGGCCAGCACCAGCACCACCAGCATCATGTAGAACGAGCCCAGCATCGAGATCCCGATCCCGGCCTGCTCGGCGCGGCTGTCGGAGGCGTCGGCGCCGAAGATGAAGGCCCAGTTGAAACCTTTGTGGATGATGCCCGCGTCGCGAAGCTGATCGACGAGGTCGAGCTGCGCCACGGAGATGTTCTTGTCCTTGGCGATCTCGTCGCGATGCACCCGACCCTTGAGGTAGCTATCCACCCGCGACGAGGCGAGGATCTTGAAATCCACCGTCGTGCCGATGATCGACGGGTCGGCGAGCACCGTGTCGCGCACCTGGCTCGCAGCCGAGGCCGAGATCAGGTTCTTCATGTCCTTCGCCTTGGCGAGATCTGTCGTCGCGCCGGATTTCTCCACGGCGTCGAGCAGAGCTTTCTCGATCAGCGGCTTGTAGGTGAAGGTCGTCGCCTTCTTCAGATCCTCCGGATCGCGGTTGCCCTTCTTGTCGAGCTTCGCGGCGTCCAGATGGACCGGCACTTCGATAAAGGTCTGCTGAAACGCGGTCGCGCCGTTGGAGACGATCGTCACCAGCAGGATCACGAGGAAAGCGAGGCCGATCCCGATCGCCCCGATGCCGAGCGCCTTGAAGCGCTTCTCGGAGGCGTTGCGGCGTTTCGTGCGGGCATCGACATGATGCAGCGAACGCGTCGCGGGCTGGCTTGCGCCGTGTTGGGTCGCATCACTCATTCGTATTGCTCCCGGTATTTGCGCACGATGTAGAGCGCGAAGATGTTGAGCCCGAGCGTCAGGACGAACAGCGTCATGCCGAGCGCGAAGGCGACCAACGCCTCGGGGGAGGCGAAATCGGCGTCACCGGTCAGCTGCGAGACGATCTTGGCGGTGACGGTGGTCATCGCGTCGAACGGGTTCATGCTGAGCCGCGCGGCCGCGCCGGCGCCCAGAACCACGATCATCGTCTCGCCAATGGCGCGCGAAGTCGCCAGAAGCACGGCGCCGACGATGCCGGGCAGGGCTGCGGGCAGGATCACCTGCTTGATCGTCTCGGATTTCGTCGCGCCGAGACCATAGGAGCCGTCGCGCAAGCTTTGCGGTACCGCGTTGATGATGTCGTCGGACAGCGAGGAGACGAAGGGGATCAGCATGATGCCCATCACCAGACCTGCAGTCATCACCGCCGTACCCGCATGCATCCAGCCGCCATCGGCCATCGCAGCGGTCGGGCCATTCGCGCCGAAGATCGACAGGAGGAAGGGGCCCACGGTCAGCAGGGCGAAAAGGCCGTAAACGATCGTCGGGATCCCGGCGAGGACTTCGAGCAGCGGTTTCACGATGCCGCGCACCGATTTGGTCGCGTATTCCGACAGGTAGACGGCGGCGAACAGCCCGATCGGCACCGCGACCAGAAGCGCCACCAGCGAGATGTAGAGCGTGCCCCACAGAAGCGGCAGGATGCCCAGTTCCGACCCGCCCCCGAAGCTCGGCGACCATGTCGTGCCGAGGAAGAAGTCGGAGATCGGATAGAGGCGGAAGAACTCGACCGTGTTGAAGACCAGCGAGAGAACGATGCCGATCGTCGTCAGGATCGCGATGGAGGCAGCAGCGATCAGCAGAACGCGCACGCCTTTTTCGACCGTGTTGCGGGCGCGGAAATCCTTGTTCGTGCGCAGGTAGGCGAAGGCAAAGCCCGCGATGGCTGCCAGCAGCACCAGTACCGTCATCGCCAGATCGGCCACCGAGGTCATGTCGCGATAGGTTTGCGCCGCGTTCAGCGTCGCCGGATCGACACTGGAGCCGAGCGCGACCCCGACCGAGCCGAGAATTTCCCGCAGGTCCATGGTTTGCAGATCGATATTCGCAGCTTGCCGCGCGCTCAGCGCGCCTTGGGCGATCGCGGTGTCGAGCCCGTCGGCGACGCGCCGGACATCGGACATCACGAGGCTCATGTTCGAGCCGTCGAGCAGCGCATCGGGGATCTCGGCGGAGACGCGGGCATTCACGATAAGCGGCTGCGCCACCATCCAGACCAGCAGCAGAAGAAGCGCCGGCACGGCGGTGAACATCGCGACGTTGAAGCCGTAGTAATTCGGCAGGCTGTGCAGGGACCGTCGGTCTTCGCCCGCCGAATGCAGCGCACGCATTCGGCCCATCACGAAGCCGACGACTGCCAGCACGACCACGATCACAACGATCCACAAAACAGGCATTTCAGCCCCACCAGTTGAAAATAACCTAAAAGGAAAAAGGGGGCAGCGAAATAAGCCGCCCCCTATAGATCGCGGTCTCGATTACGAGCCCGAACCCATGGTCACTTCGTTCGCCACGGCGTCCTGGGTCTTGGCCAGTTCCGGGTCGGCAACGAGGCCGTACTGAGCGAGCGGGCCGTCGGGGCCAGCGATCTCGTCGGAGACGAAGAACTCAGCGTATTCCTTCAGGCCGGGGATCACGCCGATATGCGCTTTTTTGACGTAGAAGTAGAGCGGACGCGACACCGGGTACTCGCCCGAAGCGATGGTCTCGGTCGAGGGCTCGACGCCCGACATGGTCGCGACTTTCAGCTTGTCGGTGTTGTTCTCGTAGAACGCCAGACCGAAGACGCCGATGCCGTTCGGGTTGGAACCGATGCGGGCGAGGGTCTCGGTGTAGTCGCCATCGATGTCGACAGCCTTGCCGTCGGTGCGGACCGCCATGCAGGCGTCCTCGGCGTCGTCTTCCGACATGCCGCCGTCGACCATGGCTTGCATAGCGCCGGTGTCTTCGCAGCCCTGCAGCAGAACCTTCTCTTCGAAGACTTCACGCGTGCCGTGCTTGGTGCCCGGGATGAAGGCGATGATGTCGGCATCCGGCAGGTCCGAGTTGAACTCGTTCCACTTGCCGTAGGTGTTTTCGACGATCGAACCGTCCTTCAGGACCTTCGCGCCGAGCGCGTTGAAGATGTCCGAGGGGGTGAAAGCGTTGAAGGCCGGGCCGTCTTTTTGCGACGCAAAGACGATGCCGTCATAGCCGATGCGGACTTCCATGATGTCGGTGACGCCGTTGTCGGCGCAGGTCGCGACTTCTTTGTCCTTGATCTTGCGCGAAGCGTTCGCGACGTCGATCGTGTTTTCGCCAACGCCTTCGCAGAAGCGCTTCAGGCCAGCCGAGGAGCCACCGGATTCGACGACCGGGGTCGGGTAATCGAAGTTTTCACCGAAAGCTTCGGCGACGATGGAGGCGTAGGGCAGCACGGTCGAGGAACCGGCGACCTGGATGTTGTCACGCGCGAAAGCGGCGGTGCCCGAAGCGGCAACGATCGCGATCGCGGAGGCGGCGAGGTTGAACGATTTCATAGATCACTCCCAGTGTTCTGAAATTTGGGCCGTCGAGTGGCCTCAGCGCGGTCCTAGGGGTCTTCGATGACGCTTATGCAAACATCATGTAACAGCTATGTGACAATCTACGAGTCCGTGAGGGATCGTGATCAGACCCGCGAAATCGCCTGTGCAATCAGGACGGGAACCTCACGATGGGCCCCGATCTCGGGTAGAAGGCGCCCTCGATAGTTAGCTGCTTGCAAGGCCTCAGGAATATCGCCTGTCACATGCCCCGCCCGCAGCGCGAAGAAGGGCAGACACACGCCATCCGGATGCGCGCGGGCTACATCTTCAAGGAACGGGGGCTCTTCGATCAGGGCGACATGAATCTCCGGCATCGCGGGATTGCGGCCCAAGGTTTCGGCCATGTCATAAACCGAATTGCGCGATTTTCGCGATATTTTCGACCCGTGCGCCACGAGAATCAGGGGCGAGTCGGCGGGGATGTCCTCCGAGGCGCGCGCCTCGAAGATCACGCTGGTCAGCAGATCGGGCAGCGCAGGATCGACGCCGAACGGCTCCAACTGGCGCGCCTGCGAGCCCGCCGCTTCCAGCCGTCGGGGAAGTTCGGTCTTGGTGAACCAGCCCTGCGCCATGAAATAGGGATAGATCACCGGATCTTCGTGCCGCGCCAAGGCGGCCTCCAACGATCCCGGCTTTGCAAGGGTCGCGGCGTCTATCTTGCGGCCCGGTATCTCCTCCGAGACCTTATTGGCCAAGGAAATCAGAGCCTTCTCCTGAGTTTCAGGCTCGGACGGGGATCCATGGGCGACGAGAATGACTGGCTGCATGCCTCTAGATTAGCGCGGCGGCGCCCTATGGCAATCACGCGTTTTCGGCGTGAGTTTTCCGTTAACGCCCTGAATTTTAGGAATATTGTCCGTAGATGCCATTTGCGCGACCGCATCTTTGCATATACGGATAAGACAGAGGCCAGGATGGCCAGACCCGAGATTTAGTTTCACGTGTGGTGCGTAGGGGTGCACGTGGGTGAAGGAGGGTTCTGGCTGGGGTGCCGGAACCCTCCTGTTTTATCTGGCTCAGGTCGGATCGGTCTCGCCCATCTCGCAGACGATCTTCCATTCCTCTTCGGTGACCGGCTGAACCGACAGTCGCATCGAGGTCACAAGCGACATCTCCGACAGGCGCGGTTCGCCTTTCACATCGGCCAGCGTGACCGGCTTGGTGAAGGGCCGCACCGCCTTGAGGTCCACGCAATCCCAGCGCGGATCATCGGTCGTGGAATCCGGATGGCTCTCGGCCACGACCTCGCAGATCCCGACGACCTCCTTGCCGATATTCGAATGGTAGAACAGGCCGCGATCGCCGATCTTCATCTCGCGCATGTTGTTGCGCGCGAGATAGTTGCGGATGCCGTCCCATTCCTCGCCCGCATCGCCCTTGGCGACCAGATCGTCCCAGGAAAACTTGTTGGGTTCCGATTTGAACAGCCAGTACCGCATCAGCCGATCACCTTCTTCCACGCCTTGACCTGCACATCCTCGAACAGCCCCGCCTTGGCATAGGGGTCGTTCGCCGCCCAATCCTGCGCGGCCGCGAGGCTGTCGACTTCCACGATAACGAGCGAGCCGACCATCTGGTCATTCTCGAGAAACGGGCCCGCCATGAAGACCACGCCGGTCTCTTCGATATAGGCGAGGTGCTTCTCGCGGTTATCCATCCGGGTTTGCAGAGCGCCGGGCTTGTCGCGGCAGATCACGGCAAAAAACATCTCATTCCTCCTTCAAGGGGCGGGCGAGCAGAGCCTGCATCGCCTCATCCACGCTGATTGACTGTTCGGTAAGCGCAAGAACCATCGCGGCGACCGGAATTTCCAGCCCGCGCGCATGGGCCAGCTTGTTCAGCGCCTGCGCGGTCGCGGCGCCCTCGACGGTGATCGTGGGATCGAAGGCTTCGCCCGCGCCGATCGCGTGGCCCAGCCGGAAATTGCGCGATTGCGCCGAGGTGCAGGTCAGCACCAGATCGCCGAAGCCCGACAGGCCCGACAGCGTCTCGGGCCGGGCGCCGAGTTCCGTCGCGATCCGCAACATCTCGGCGAAACCGCGGGTCATCAGCGCGGCGCGCGCGGAATTCCCGAGCCCCGCGCCGATCACGGTGCCCGCGGCGATCGCGTAGACATTCTTCAGCGCGCCGCCGAGTTCCGCCCCGGTCGTGTCGGTCGTGCGGTACAGCCGCAGCGTCGGTGTCGACAGCTCGGCCTGCAGCTCCTCGGAATGATCCGCACAGGCAAGCGTCAGAGCGGTCGGAAGGCCGCGCGCGATATCGCCGGCAAAGCTCGGCCCGGTCAGCACGGCAGCCCGCGCGCCCGGCACTTTCGCGCGGATCAGGGCCGTCGGCCCCTGGCCGGTGGACAGGTCGATCCCCTTGGAGCAGGAGACGAGGGTCTTGCCTGCAAGCGTGGCGAAATGCGCGTCGAGAAACCCGGCCATCTTCTGCATCGGCATCGCAAGAAGCAGCGTCTCGGCCTGCAGCGCATCTGCAATTTCCGCCGAAACAGTGACGTTTTCGGGCAGTTTGACACCCGGAAGGCGGCGCGCGTTCTCACCGCTCTCGCGCATGGCCTGCACATGCTCGGCATCACGCGCCCAAAGAGTCACCGGCCCGTTTTGCGACAGTGTCACCGCCATCGCCGTGCCGAAAGCGCCCGCGCCCAAGACCGAAATGCTCATGCCTTGGCCCCCTTCTTTCCCGATCCAAGAAGCGGCGCGGCACTGCGATCCAGCGGCCAGCGGGGACGGGCGCTCAGGTCCATCCCGTCTTGCGCGCCACTGCGGAACCGCTCGATCCCGGCCCATGCGATCATCGCCGCGTTATCGGTGCAAAGCTTCAAGGGCGGGGCCACGAATTCGGCGCCCATTTCCCGTGAAACAGTCTCTAATCCAGCCCTAATGGCCTGATTTGCCGCGACACCGCCTGCGACCGCGAAGCCGGGGTTGGCGGGCGAAAGCTTGAGATATTCCGCCAAGGCGCGGCGCGATTTCTCGATCAGGACATCCGCAATCGCCTGCTGAAAACCCGCGCAAAGATCGGCGCGGATCTGGCGCGGCAGCCCGCCATGCTCTGCCACCACCTGATCGCGAGCGCGCAGCAGCGCGGTCTTCAGCCCGGAGAAGGACATATCGCAACCCGGCCGATCCAGAAGGGGCCGCGGAAAGGCGAATGCCTTGGGATCGCCCTTGCGCGCCTCGGCCTCGACGGAGGGTCCGCCGGGCTGGGGCAGGGCCATCAGCTTCGCCGCCTTGTCGAAGGCCTCGCCCGGCGCATCGTCGATCGTGCCGCCGAGCCGCGAGAAATCTTCCGGCCCTTTCGCGATCAGAAACTGGCAATGCCCGCCGGAGACCAGCAGCATCAGATAGGGAAATGTCAGCCCATCGGTCAGGCGCGGGGTCAGCGCATGGCCCGCCAAGTGGTTCACGCCAACCAGCGGCAGACCCGCCCCGGCGGCGAGGCCCTTGGCGCACATCACGCCGGACATCACCCCGCCGATCAGCCCCGGACCCGCCGTCACCGCGATGCCATCCAGCGCGTCGAGCCCGAGCCCGGCCTGTTCCAGCGCCTCTTCGACGCAGAGATCGAGCTTCTCGGCATGGGCGCGCGCGGCGATTTCGGGGACCACGCCACCGAAGGCCGCATGAAGATCGGTCTGCCCGGCGACGACGCTCGAGAGGATCTCCGGCTTGCCATCCGTCAGGCGCACGATCGCCGCTGCCGTATCGTCGCAGCTCGATTCCAGCCCGAGAAAGGTCAGCGTATCGGTCATCGGGGCGCCTGTTGCGTGGGTTATCCAACGCAGGTAACACCGGGGAAGCGTTCGCACAATCCCGGGGCGGTGGATGGACAGCCAGCCTGAGAGACCGATTCTCCTCGTCACGCGACCCGCCGTCGCGGCAGAGGGATTCGTCGAGGCGTTCCGTGAAAGGTTTGGGCATGATTGGCCCGTCGTCGTCTCTCCGCTCACGAAGATTGAGGCGCTGGACACGCCGATCCCCGAGTTTCAGACCGCGATCTTCACCTCGCAAAATGCCGTGGCCGCCTTCGAGCGACTGGCTCAGGGACAGGGTCGCCGTGCCTATTGCGTGGGACAGCGTACGGCGCAGGCAGCACGCGAGGCCGGGTTCGAAGCGATCGCCGGGCCGGGCGATGCGGAGGCGCTGAGTGAAATGATCGCGCAACGTGAGCTCGGCGGAAAACTGCTGTTTCTGAGGGGAGCGCAGGTCGCCTTCGATCTTGAAAATCGGCTCAATTCCGCCGGAATAGAGACTAAATCCGCGATCATTTACCGCCAGGTCTCACGCCCGTTGAGCGATGAGGCGCAGGCGCTACTGCGCGCCTCGCGCTCTGTTTTAGTGCCGGTTTTCTCGCCAAACGCGGCGGATCGCTTCCTAAATTCTATGCCTGATGCGCCTAAGCCGCCGCTCTTTGTCGCAGCCATGAGCGAGGCAGTGGCGTCTCGCCTCAAAAGCGCTAGCTTGTGCCATCTGGAAGTTGCCTCGCATCCCGATGCGCAAGGGATGTTCGATGCGCTTGCCGTCTTGCTGCAAAGGCAAAAGGCGGGTTGAGCAGTCGCGGGCTGACTTCTAAGTTGATGTGAGCGCGCAATTTGGTGCGGCAGTGGAGGGCTTAGACGATGGCGAAACGGACAACCGGGAAATCTTCCGATACGAGCAAGCCGGAAGACGCGAAATCGACGACCGAGTCCGAGACCAAATCCGACGCCACTTCTTCGCAAACTTCGCCGAAGGACACGAAGGCCACTACGACGCCAGAGGCGACGGATAAGTCGAGCGCGGCTGCGTCCAGCAAGCCCGCCACGGAAACGAAATCGAGCACGCCTGCGAAGTCGTCTCCTACGCCTGCGACCAAAGCGGATACCTCCAACAGCACGAGCGGAACCTCCAAGCCGACCTCCACGCCGGCAACCAAGGCGGAGGCGCCCGCGAAATCCGATGCGGCACCGAAGTCTGGTTCTGCGACTGCGAAGGCCGAGACGACCTCGACCCCGGCCGCGACCAGTACAAAACCGGAGGCCGAGTCGAAGAAGTCGACCGCAAGCGGCGCATCGGAAGATAAAGCGCAGGCCGCGAAGCCTGCGCACGCGGCGACGACCAGCAGCGCCACGACCACCGACAAGACCCCGCCGAAAAGCGATACGGCAAAGGCGAGCACCTCGCCCCAGCCGGTGATCGAAAAGCGCGGCGGGTTCGGCTCTGCTTTCCTTGGCGGTGTGATTGCGGCGGTGATCGGAGCGGGCGTCGCGATCTGGGCGATCCCCAATCTGCCGCCGCAACTTTCCGGATGGCTGCCGACCGCGCCGGCCCCGGTGGACGAGGCGGCCATTCAAGCCAAGCTAGACGACCAATCGAAGCAAATTGGCCAACTCTCCGAAGAGCTCGCGACCCTGAAATCGTCGCAGCCGCCCGCGCCGGATCTGTCGGGCGTTCAAGGTGCGCTCGATCAGGTCAACGCGGATATCCGCGCGAACAAATCCGCGCTGGAGGATCTGAAATCGCAGATCGCGTCGCTGCAGACCGACACTGGCGGCAGCGCGGCGCAAGCCGAGATCGAAGCGGCCGCGAAAGCCGCCGAGGCCCGGATCAAAGAAGCCGAAGCGCAGGCGCAGAGCCTGAAATCGCAAAGCGAAGCGGCCGCCAAGGCGGCGATGACGCAGGCTGCGGCGGCGCGCGTGAAGGCGGCGTTGGATGCGGGCACCTCGCTCGATGCGCCGCTGGCCGATCTGCGCGACGCGGGTGTCGACATCCCGGCGGCGCTCAGTGGCGACATTCCGAGCCTGCAGTCGCTGCAATCGAGCTTCCCGGATGCCGCGCGGGCAACGCTTCAGGCGGCGCGCCGCACCGAGACGGGCGGCTCGATCAGCGATCGCGTCGGCGCCTTTCTTCTGGCTCAGACCGGGGCACGCTCGGTCGCGCCGAAAGAGGGCGACAGCGCGGATGCGGTGCTGTCGCGGGCGCAGGCCGATGTCGACCGGGGAGCCTTGTCCGAGGCGCTCGACGAGATCGCGAAACTGCCCGACCCCGCGCAGGAGGCGATGTCCGACTGGGTGAACCAGGCGAAAGCACGGGTGGCTGCGCTCGACGCGGCCAACCAGCTTGGCGCGACGCAATAAGGAGACGGACATGATCTGGTCATTCATCAAAATCGCGCTGTTTCTGATTGTCGTCGCTGCGGCGACGCTGGGCCTCGCGCATCTCGCCGAGATGACGGGCGGTCTGCGGATCACGACGCTCGGCATGGAATTCACCTTGGGCCCGCTGCAGGCGGTGATCGCGGCGATCATCCTCTTCATCGCGATCTGGATCGTGATCCGGGTCGTCGGTCTGGTGGTCGCCTTCCTGCGCTTCCTCGCGGGCGACGAAACCGCGATCACCCGCTATTTCGACCGGCATCGCGAACGCAAAGGCTATCAGGCTCTGTCCGAAGGGCTGCTCGCGGCCGCATCCGGCGAGGGCAAGCTCGCCATGTCGAAAGCGGCGAAGGCCGAGCGCTATCTGCAACGTCCGGAGTTGACCAATCTTCTCACCGCGCAGGCGGCGGAAGCCTCGGGCGACTCGAAAAAAGCGACCGAAGTTTACAAACGGCTCCTTGCCGATGACCGCACGCGGTTCGTGGGGATTCGCGGGCTGCTGCGCCAGAAGCTCGAAGAGGGCGATACCGAAACGGCGCTGAAGCTCGCGCAGAAAGCCTATGCGATCAAGCCGCGTCACCGTGAAGTTCAGGATACACTTCTGGGTCTGCAGACCGAAACGGGCGACTGGAAAGGCGCGCGGGAGATTTTGCAGGCAAAGATGCGTCAAGGCGAATTGCCGCGTGACGTCCACAAGCGCCGCGATGCTGTCCTCGCGCTGCAAGAGGCCAAGGGCGTCTGGCAGGAGGGCGCGAGCGTCGAGGCGCGCGAAGCCGCGATTTCGGCGGCCAAAGCGTCGCCCGATCTGGTGCCTGCCGTCGTGATGGCGGCGCGCGCCTATATCGACAAGGGCAAGAAGGGCGCGGCGGAGCGCATTCTGCGCAAGGCTTGGGAAGTGCAACCGCATCCCGATTTTGCCACCGCGTTCGCGGAGATTACCCCGGATGAGACGCCGGAGGCACGGCTGAAGCGATTCTCGAAGCTGCTTTCGAGCCGTCCCGATCATGAGGAAACCCGTCTTCTGAAAGCCGAACTCAACATCGCGGCAGAGGACTTCCCGGCGGCGCGCCGGGCGCTGGGCGATCTCGTCGAGACACATCCGACGGCCCGGTCGCTGACGATCATGGCGGCGGTCGAGCGTGGCGAAGGCGCGGAGGATGTCGTTGTGCGCGGGTGGTTGGCCCGGGCACTGACTGCACCGCGCGGTCCGCAGTGGTGCTGCGACAAATGTCAGAACATTCAGTCCGAATGGACGCCGATCTGCGACAATTGCGGTGGCTTCGACACGCTCAGCTGGCGCGAGCCGCAACAGGCGCAGTCGCCGCTGCCGCATGGCGCTGAGATGCTGCCCTTGATCGTCGGCAAGCCGAGCGCCGAACCCTCGCCCAAGAAAGAGGATGAAGCCGAGGACGCCGCCATTCAGGATGCGGAAATCGTCGATCCGCCGAAGGAGGAAGGTGAGGCTGCAAGCGCATCGAAGGAGACGCAAAGCGGAACTGCGACAGCTTGATCATTTTGGGGCTACACATCCCCGAAAGAGCATGGTAATCGCCCGCCACAGTGCCGGTGTAGCTCAGCTGGTAGAGCACGTCATTCGTAATGATGGGGTCGTAGGTTCGAGTCCTATCACCGGCACCACTTCCTGAAAGTTCAGGCGCAGAGGCGGAACCGCAAGGTTCCGCTTCGCTTGTTTCAGGGCGGTCATTCTTGAGGCTTCACCTCAATTCACGACAAATTCGGCATGCAACGCGCCCGCGGCATTGATGCTCTTGAGGATGTCGATCATGTCGCGCGGGCTAACGCCGAGCGCGTTGAGCCCCGCGACCAATTCGGATAGCGAGCTGCCCTGTGGGACTTCGGCCATGCGAATGCCTGGCTCTTCCGTGAGAGTCGCCTGCGATCTGGGGACGACGACCGTCTCTCCTTGTGAAAACGGGTTGGGTTGCACCACAAGGGGGCTTTCCTCCACTTTGAGGGTCAGGTTTCCCTGGCTGACGGCAACGCGCGAAATGCGCACGTCGCGCCCCATGACGATCGTGCCCGAACGCTGGTCGACCACGACCCGGGCGCGCTGCTCCGGTTCGACACTGAGATTCTCTACCCGACCGATCGCATGCGCGACCGAACGCGCGCGGGTCTCGCGAATGTTCAGAGCGACAGTGCCGCCGTCGAGCATTTCCGCGACGCGTCGGCCGTATTCGCGGTTAATGGCGGTTTCAATTCGGCTCGCGGTAGTGAAGTCGGGCGTCCGCAGTGCAAGGCGCACCGTATTGAGATCATTTATCTCGAATGCGATTTCCCTTTCGACGCGTGCGCCGGATGGAATATTTCCCGAGGTCGGAACGCCTTGTGTCACCGAAGCGGCGTTTCCTTGTGCCACGGCGCCGCCGGCAATGATCGCCCCCTGCGCGACCGCATAGATCTCGCCATCTGCCGCTTTCAATGGGGTCATCACGAGGGTGCCGCCGAGAAGGCTTTTGGCGTCACCAATTGCGGAGACGGTAATGTCGATTTGGCTTCCGGCGCGCGCGAAGGGTGGCAGGCTCGCCGTAATCATCACGGCGGCGACGTTCTTAGGACGAAACTGTTCGCCGGTAACGTTAACGCCGAGCCGTTCGAGCATGTTCGACATGATCTCTTCGGTAAAGGGAGCGTTACGCAACCCGTCGCCCGTGCCGTTTAATCCAACGACCAGACCATAGCCAACGAGATCATTCCCGCGCACGCCGTCGAACTCGACTAGATCCTTAATCCGGATCGGGGCGCAAAGAGCGATTTGCGGAAGGAAAACAAGGGCAACTAGCAACAAGCGCCACATCACATGTAATCCGTCATCGAGAGGTTGGAGAGCCGACTTGTCAAAAGATAGAGCGTCTCGATCTGGGAACGTACCGCTTCGAGCGCGGTTGCCGAGTCGTACGCGTCGGCCCCGATAAGTTTCGTCCGGGCAATTTCGAGACCGGCACGTTCCATGTCGTTTCGCGTGGCTGCCGAAGCGATTTTGCCTTCGAACGAGCCGACCTCCGCGGCGAGTTCGACGGTCGCGAGAGATCCCGAGCGAATTCTTTCTCCGGCACCTTTCGCAAGAGCGCTTCGCTGCGACAGGTCTTCTTCAAACAGCCCTCGGTCCATGAGTGCGGCGATCGCGTAGCCTTTGATCGTTTCCGCTATTCGTGGGTCGTTTGCGGTGACGTTCATTTCTGCGGTTTCGTTCTCCGCGATGTGAAATTTACCTCTGGAATCGCCTCCTTGATAAGAGGTTGCGCTAAACCCGGCCGGGTTGTCGAACCACGCATCGACCGTCGTGAGCACGTCAGTTGCGCTGGTCGCGCCTGCAATTTGCGTAGAAAGGGAGGTGATTATCGCTTCGGCATCGGATAGCGGGGCCGTATCTCCTTGGTCGCCCGCGAAAATGTAGCGTCCCACGGAGTTCGTGTTGAGAGTCGCGATCAGCGCGTCAAACTTCTCGGCTGCTGAGGCGACGGTCGTGTCGATCATGATCTTACTGGAGGTGGTCGCCGCGGACATGAGCGCCATGCTGGCGCCATCGTCGAGGTTGCCAGCAAGCTCGAGGCTTCGTTGCATCGCTTCAGAATATTGGCTGGCCTCGGTAGTGGCGAGTTTGAATGCGTCGAACAATCTCAGGCTCCGGTCGATCGCGGAGATCGCGCCAAAGTCGCCGGATAGGGCGGCGCCGAGATCGGATTTGATACCAGACGTCACTTCCTGGGTAAGGGTCGCCAGTTTCGTATCCAGCGCGGCATTGTGACGTCGCATCTGGAAATTCAGCGCCATGTCTCCAGCAGAGAGATAGTTCATCTTAAATCTCCAGAAGCTGTTTGATCAGTGCATCGACGGTTTGAATGACACGCGCGTTGGCGCTGTAGAGTTCTTCGATCTGAAGAAGTTTCTGCATTTCGTAATCTGTATCGACACCGTCCGCGAGTGCCTGTTCTTTCAATGTGTCATAGCGCGTCATCGCATAGGTTTGTGCGGCGTCGTTGCGTTGCCGATCGCTCGTGACTTGGGAAAGGAGGCTCGCGAAAAGGTCTGCGCTTGTATGAAGCGAGGGACCGAAAGCGCCTGAAGCGGGCGCGGAGGCGGACGTCAATGCCGAGGCGAGTGCAAAGAGATTCTCTGCGTTGCTTATCGGGCCGGGAAAAGAGGCACCAAACCCGTCGCGCAGCAGGGAGAGAGAGCCGCCTTGGTCTGGGTCTGCGATCGGGTTGATGGAGATCCGACCTGCGAGACCGGTTTCGTTGAGAGAGTCGAAAGGGCCCCCATTGTCGGCGAATAGTCCAGCTGCGCCACCGATGAGTGTTGGATCGACCGCAGGATCGCTGACCCTTACGATCAGGTCGCGAGAGAGAGCGTCGATCTGGACCTGAAGATTTGGAGCGAGGGTGTCACGGATCGCGAAGAGAGCGCCGAGGGATCCGCCGCCAAAGAAGCCGTCATCGTCGATTGAGACGCTGGTTCCATTAAGCGTCAGGCCGGAGAGAACCCCGCCGTCGTAGGTCATATCCGGGGTAATGAGGCCGCTCGACGAGAACCCGATCTCCACTGGGTTGCCTTCGAGAAGGACGGCGCCGCCTGTGGTGAAGAGTGCGATTTGATCGTTCTCGCGGGGGACTTGTCGGGTGGGCACGATGCCGGAAATCTGATCGACTAGGGTTTGGCGTTGATCCTTGAGCGCGTTCGTGTCGTGGCCAGCGGCGTTTCCGGCCAGGATCGTCGCGTTGAGTTCATCGACCTGCGCGAGCGCGCTATTCAGGGTGTCGACCTGCGAAGCGATTTGCCGATCTGCATCCATTCGTCTGTCTTGCAGATGTGTGGAAAGGGCATTCAGGTGGTCGGTGACCGCGCGGGCTGCCCCCAATACTGTGGCAAGTCGGGCTTCACTTTCGGGGCGACTGCCTGCTTCGATCAGTGAAGCTTCGAACTCTGCGAATTTGGACGATAAGGAGCCAGCGTCCTCTGGCGTGCCGATGCGCGCTTCGAATGCCGATAGGAAATCGCCTTGCAGTGACGCGTTTTGGGCTGCCGCATTCGAGAGACGGAGGTCGCTGCGCAGAGTTTCGTTGACGACGCGGTTTACGCTGAGCACGCGCACTCCGGCGCCTTGCTGGCCGACCACATGAGCGCCCAGAGAGACTTCGCGGCGTGCGTAGCCTTCGGTGAGCGCGTTCGCGGTATTGGAGGCGACGACCTCGGCCATTCGAGAGGCCGCGGTGAGGCCCGACAAGGCGTTGGATAGCGTCTGCGAGATTCCCATTGCGACCTCCCGTCGCCGATCCGATCAGGATCAGCGTTTGATATTGGTGGTTTCCTGCAGCATCTCGTCGACCGTCTGGATTACTTTGGCGTTGGACGAGTAGGCGCGCTGCGTCTGGATGAGATTGGTCAGTTCCTCTGCAACATCGACCGTCGAGCCTTCGCGAGCGTAGCCTTCGATCGACCCGGTCGGACCGTCACCGGCATTCCACAGGAAGAAAGAGCCGGAATTCGAAGAGACTTCGAAAATCTGATTGTCGAGCGCGATCAGGCCATTCTGATTGGGCACATCGACGAGGGGGATTTGATAGACGGTGCGGATGAACCCGGTGTCGTAGGTGGCTTTGATGTAGCCATCCTCATCGATTTCGACGGCCGTGAGGTTGCCGACGGGCGAGCCGTCCTTCGTGATCGATGTCGGTGAGAAACTGTCGGAAAGCTGCGTCAATCCGTTGGTGTCGCCGATCCTGCCGATAGTGACGCTCAGCGGGCCGCCGGCGACAGAGAGATCCAGCGTGCCGGTCGAGGAATCATAGGTGCCACCTGCGATTACATTAACCGAGGCGAGGGTGCCGCCGCTGCTACGGCTGTCGTCGAAAGTCAGGACATAGCGCCCGATGACGCTTTCATCGGTCGCGGGGGTGCCCGGGTCATCGACCGTAGCGCTGTCGCGGATGACCATGGCCCATTCGTTCGATGCGCCGCTGACCGGGACCGTGGGATGGAACGTGATGTCCAGGGTTTCGGAAGTTCCGAGATTCCCGAAATATTCGACGGAGAGGGGGAGCGTGTCACCCGCCGATCCGGCTTCGGTATCTGTTGCTGGCAGATTGACCCCGAGATTGAGCGTGGTCGTGGGGTCGCCGGCGGTTTGGTTGGCGTTGATCACCACCGGCTCGAGCCCGGACATAGTGTCGCGCGCGAAGGTCGGGATGGTGCCATCGGCACTGGCGGGCCAACCGAGCAGAACAAGCCCGGATTCCGTCATCAGCGTCCCGTCGACATCGGTGCGAAACGCGCCGGTCGTGGTCATCTTCAAAGGTTCATCGCCAGTCGAATTATCGAGCGCCACGGACGTCATGACGGGCAGCATGCCGCGTCCCGACACCGCGATGTCGAGCGCGTTCGAGGTGGAGACAAGCGAGCCCCTCTCTTCGATGAGGCGACTCGTGGAGGCACGGACACCGCCAGCCGAATAGGAGCCGGTCTTCGCTGCCTGATTGATCACCATGCTTTCGAATTCGGTGACGGCCCGCTTGTAACCGTATGTACTCGAATTCGCGATGTTGTCCGAGATCGTGGCAAGACGTGTGGCATTCGCGGCCAAACCGGCCACGCCCGCATTGAGCGAGGAAGAAATGGACATGGATGCGCCTTTCTGCTGCTGCGTCCGAAGTTCATTCCTACCTTTGCGCCCGGGTGTTTAAGATCGCCCTAACAGGTTCGGCTTTTTCGATCCGTGGTTACTGCTTCGCTAAGACGTGCCTTACCGGCCGTTGCGCAGCACGATCACCTCCAGACGGTTGTTGCGCAGGTCCATCGCGCGCTCGACCTTCGGTTTGCGATCGGCGAAGCCGCTTACGCGCTGCATCCGCTCGGCCGGAAAGCCGGCGTCGTCCAGCAAGGTTCGCATCGCCTGAGCGCGCGCGGCCGACAGCTCCCAGACCGGATCATGGGCCAGCATTTTCGGATAGGATCTCGTGTAGCCGTTGATCGCCACATTGTTCGAGACGATCGAGAACACCCGCGTCAGGATTTTCGCCAGATCGGGGAGAACCGGCTGCGGCTTGGCCGTGTCGCCGACGAAAAGGGCGGCGTCGGGCAGGTCGGAGATCTCGATGATCAGACCCTCGTCGGTCACGCGGGTCACGATATGACGCGCGAGCTGCTCGCTGACCATCGACTCGCCGCCGACGCCCATCAGCGCTTGCTCGATCGCGCGGGCCATCTCGTTCAAGCGGGCGGTATCGTTGTCCTGCTTGTCCTCGGCGGAGTTTTCGCCGCGAGCCTGACGCTCTTCGGTCGGGCGTTGCGAGACGGCACCGGTGCCGGTCTGTGCGATCTGGTCCTCGGAGAAGACGGAATCCCCGCCGAACGCGCCTTCGCCACCCCCGGAGATGCGGTTGATCGGGATCGTCGGATTGAAGTAATCCGCGATGCCCTTGCGTTGTTTCTCGGTTGTCGCGTTCAGCAACCACATCAGCATGAAGAAGGCCATCATCGCAGTGACGAAATCGGCATAGGCCACTTTCCACGCCCCACCGTGGTGCCCGTCGCCTGCGACAACCTTCTTACGCTTGATGATGATTGGCGCCGCGTTGTCGCGGTTGCTCATTCCACCACCTCTTTTCACCCAGCTCCGGTATAGTAGGCGCGTGTTAACAGCCGATTGACGGATAAAATGCGCGCTATCGGCGTCGTCCCTTGTCGTGGCGCGGGCAATCGCTAGATTTGGCAGATGAATGCGCACCCGAACACAATGATAGCTGACACGGCCGATCTGATTGCCTGCCCGCAATGCGACGCGCTCTATCGTGCGACGCATCTGCCCGAAGGCAAGCGGGCGACATGTGTTCGCTGTGGCACGGTGCTGATCTCGCCGCGCGAGAGATCGTTTCTGCATGTCATCGCCTTCTCCTTTACCGGGATGATCCTGATGATTGGGGCGATCTTCTTTCCCTTCCTCGAGATTTCGACGCGCGGGCTGAGCCATGAGAGCTCTATCTTCGGCGTCGCGATGGCGTTTTCCGATGGCTGGATCGCGCCTCTGGCCTTTTTCGTGTTGTCGATGATCGTGGCGCTGCCGGTCTTCCGGTTTGCCGCGCTGATCTATACGCTCTGGCCGCTTGCCAATGGCAAACCCGCCTGGAAACATGCCGCGACGATGTTCCGCCTCGCCGAGGAAAGCCAGCCCTGGGCGATGGCGGAGATCTTCATCATCGGCACGGCGGTTGCGCTGGTGAAACTTGGCGGTCTCGCCAAGGTGTCGCTCGGCCCCGCCTTCTGGGCTTTCTGCGTTCTCATCATCGTGATCGCGCTCAAGAACTCCTTTGTCAGCAAATGGACGATATGGGACGCAATCGAACGAAAATGAACGTGCTGACCGCCACCGATGCCGGATTGATCGGTTGCACCCGCTGCGGTCGGGTCTGGACGCCTGACCATGCGCATTGCGAACGCTGCGGCGCGACGCTGCACAAGGTCGACAAGAGCGGGCTCCAGCGGGTCTGGGCGTGGTGGATCGCGGGGCTGATCTTCTACATTCCCGCCAATCTCTACCCGATGCTGATCACGGCGACGCTGGGCCATGAGCAGAAAAACACCATCGTCGGCGGCGCGATCGAGCTGTGGCGGCATCACAATTACGGCGTGGCGCTGATCGTCTTCGGCGCCTCTGTGATGATCCCGATCGGGAAATTCATCGCCATCGCCTATCTCGCCCTCGCAGTCGGTAACGAGCGCCGCAAGGGCGGTCCTCCGCATCTACATCTCTACGAGGTGGTGGAATTCATTGGTCGCTGGTCGATGATCGACGTCTTTGTTGTCGCGATCCTCTCCGCATTGGTGCAGCTTGGGTTCGTGGCCTCGATCCATCCCGGCCCTGCCGCCGCGTCTTTCGCCCTCTCGGTTGCATTCACCATGCTATCCGCCCAAAGCTTCGACCCGCGCCTGATCTGGCGCGGCCCTGACAGAGTGAGTTCATGAACGACACCCCCGAGACCGGCCCGGCCGAGCTGGAAACCTCCAACGCTCCGCGCCCGATTTGGACGCGGCTTTCCGTCGTCTGGATCGTGCCGCTGATCGCCTTGCTGATCACGCTCGGCGTCGCATGGAAGACGGTCTCGGATCGCGGGATGCTCATCCATATCAACTTCAAGGATGCGACCGGGGTCGAGATCGGCACGCCGCTCAAGTTCCGCGATGTCGATGTCGGCAAGGTCGAGAGCGTCTCCTTCACCCCCGATCTGGAGCAGGTGCAGCTCGGCGTGCGCATCGACAACGAGGTTGCGCCTTTCGTCGATCAGGATGCGAAATTCTGGCTGGTCCGTCCCGAAGTGTCGGCGCGGGGCATCCAGAACCTCGGGACGGTGCTGTCGGGCACCTATATCGAGGGCTTCTGGAACAATAAGCCCAACGGCCAGCAGAGCATGTTCCAGGGTCTCGAAAAGCCGCCGATCTCTCCGGATCCGAGCAAGGGCACTATTATCGAGCTGCGCGCGAAGGATGCGGGCGGGATCGTCGATGGGGCGCCGGTGCTCTATCACGGGCTGACGGTGGGCCATCTGCAGAACCTGCGGCTCGACGATGACGGCTCCGGCGTGATCGTGGATGCCTTCATCGAAGCGCCGCACAACAAACTGCTGACGACCCAGACCCGGTTCTGGGACACCTCGGGCTTCTCCGTGAAATTCGACACCTCCGGTCTCAGCCTCGACGTGCGCTCGCTCGCGACGCTTGTGCAGGGCGGGGTGGAATTCGACACGTTCACCAGCGGCGGCGGTATTGTCGAGAATGAACATGCCTTCCGCCTCTATGACAGCAAGGACACGGCGGAAAACTCGGTCTTCCAATCCGACGTGGTCGACCCGCCGAAATACACGCTGCTGTTCGATGATCCCGTACAAGGGCTCGAAGTCGGCTCGAAAGTGCAGTTCCGGGGCGTCGAGGCGGGCGAGGTTACCGCGCTTGCGATCAAGATCCGCAAGGACAGCACCGGCCAGCGTTACGCGCAGCAGCAGCTGACGATCGCCCTGTCGCCGGATCGGCTCGGTCTGTCCCGCGATGCCGGCGAAGAGGCCGTGACCCAGTTCCTGCAGGGTGAGATTCAAAGCGGGCTGAGAGCGCGGATCGCGAATATCGGGCTTCTGGGCGGAACGACGGTGATCGAACTGACTGATGTGCCGGATCTGCCGGACGCCGAGATGAATCTCGACGCCAAACCCTATCCGACGCTGCCGACCGCGCCCGCGGCTGAGAACGATCTCTCGAAATCGGCGCAGGGCGTCTTCAAACGGATCGAAGGGCTGCCGATCGAGGAGGTGATGAACTCCGCGATCCGCACGCTGGACTCGATCTCCGCCGTGGCCGAGAGTGAAGAAACCCGCAAAGTTCCGGGCGAGTTGTCCGGTCTGCTGGAACAGCTCAAGACCTTCACGACCGAGCTGAACAAGAAGGATGCCGCCGACAAGACGGTGGCTGCGCTCGACCGTGTGACAGAAGCGGCGTCCTCCGTGCTCGAGGAAATCTCGGGGCTCGACGAGACGCTCTCTTCCGCAGATCGCGCCGCGTCGGCGATCGCCGATATGCCGCTCAAGGATGTGGGTGACAAACTCGACACGATTCTCGCCAGTATCGACCAGCTTCTGAACAAGCCCGGCACGCAGGACCTGCCGCAATCGCTCAACGACACGCTCGAGCAAACCGCGGCGATCCTGACCCAGCTGAAGGAGGCAAATGCCGCCGACAAGCTGAACCAGACGCTCGATGCGGCGCAAAGCGCGGCGGATTCGGTGTCGAAAGCCTCGGATCAACTGCCGGAACTGACGCAGAAGCTGCAATCGCTCGTCGATCAGGCGGGGGCACTGGTGGCGACCTATGGCCGTGGCTCCAACTTCTCGAACGAAACCCTTAGCACCTTGCGCGAGTTGCGTCGGGCGATTTCGAATATCGGATCGCTCGCGCGTATGATCGAACGCAATCCGCAGTCCTTCATTCTGGGCCGCTGACAGGAGATGACGATGAAAGCTCTAAGCCTAATCCCGCTATGCCTCCTGGGCCTCGCGGCGTGTTCCGATCCCGAGAAGATCGCGCGCTATCCAATCGACCCGCCCACCGCCGAGAAGGCGCTGCCGAACCGGCTGGGCCGGGCGGAGCTACGCGAGGTGTCGCTGCCGGATTACGCGGGCGGGCAGGAGATCGCGTTCCAGACCGCAGACGGGGCGCTGCGCTCGAACCCGGACAACCTCTGGGCGGATGATCCGGCGCGGTCCGTGACGCTGGCGCTGGCGCGGCAGATTTCGTCCCTCTCTGGGGCCACTGTGATCTCTGAACCGTGGCCGCTCGCCGAACCGCCCTCGCGCAAGATCGAGGTGCGGATCGAGCAGATGCTGCCGGGCGCCGACGGTCTGCTGCACGTTGCTGGCGTCTATTTCGTATCGGCGAATGGCTACGAGCGCAGCGGGGACACGGTCCGGCGGTTCGATTTCACTGTGCCGATCGGCTCTCAGGAACCACAGGCCATCGCCAAGGCGAATAGCGCGGCAGTGACGATGCTTGCGCGGCAGATCGCTCAGTTGCGCTGATACGTCGAGAGAGTGATCAGCTGCGCTGGTCGGGAAGGAAGCGCCCGAACTGACCGCCCGCGAAAAGCAGCGGATCCGTTCCGGCGCCCTTCACGAAGCGGGTGACGCGACCGATGATGATCGTGTGATCGCCGCCATCGTGGCGCGCCTCGGTCACGCACTCGAAGCGCGCGAGCGTGTCGTCGATCAGCGGCACGCCCGCCGCGTTCAGCCGGTAGGACAGACCGTCGAACCCTTCGCCGCGCTTGGTGAACCGCTTGGCCAGCGCCTCCTGATCGTAGCGCAGCACATGCACCGCAAAGGCGGGCGTCGCGGTGAAATGCGCATGTCGGAAAGAAGACCGCGCCGCCGACCACAGGATCAGCGCCGGATCGAGCGAGACCGAGGCGAAGCTGTTCACCGTCATCCCGACAGGCTCTGCCGCGTCTTCATGCGCGCAGGCGGTCACCACGGTCACGCCGGTCGCGAATTGCGCGAGCGCATCGCGCAGAAGCCGCGTATTCGCCGGGTCGGGCTGGTGGCCGTGGCCGTCGCTCTCGGCGCGGCCCATTGCGGCTTCGATATCGTCGCTCTCGCGCATCGGCTCTCCTTTGCGCTCACACATAATCGTGCAGGCGGGGAGAGCAAGGCTCAGCGTTCCAATCCGATGAGCTTATCGAGAGAAAGCCGCCCGGGGCCCTTCGTCAGAACCGTCAGAAGCGCGATGGCCCAAAGCCCATGCGTGACCCACGCGCCGGGATAGACGAAGATCTGGATCACCAGCGTCATCGCCAGAAGCGCCAGTGCAGCAAAGCGGCTGCCTAGGCCGAAGATCAGCAGCAATGGGAAGAAATGCTCCGCGAAGGTCGCGAGCACCGCCGCCCATTCATGCGGAATGACGGGCAGGTCGTATTCGTATTGAAAGAGGGTGAAGGTGGAATCCTTGATCATGAACCCCTCCACCTTGGTCCGCCCGGACATCCAGAACACCATCGCCGGAAAGAGCCGCGCTCCGATCAGAACAATCTCCTCCGGGAAGCCCTGGGCTATATCGGAAAACCGATGATACAGCCGGAATAGACCCTGTTTTGGCGTTTTCATCTCGATCGTATCGGTCATGACTCGTCTCCTGTTTCGATGCCCGCGCCGACGATCAGCGCATTTTCCACCAGCAGCAGAAGCGCTGCGTTGAGGTCAAAATCCGCTCCCGCCCGGTCTTGTGCGCAGGCGACAGTTTCGCCTGCACAGAGGGCCGAGACGAAGCGACCGGTCGAACTGCGAACGACGGACGTGATCACATGAGAAATCCCACGCCGCGCAATCAGCAGCGTCTCCGGTCTCCACTCCTTCGCCCGCGGTGGAGCGGAACCACCCGGTTGTTGCGAGGCCCAGATCGAACCGGCGGGCGTCAGCAGCTGCAAAACCTGCACCGACGGATGCAGATCGAGGCACAGGTGAGTGCCCGCGCGTGTGGCTGTCTCTTGCAAGCGTTCCGGCGCAATAGGCTCTGAATCCGCGGCGTGATAGGCCCGGCTGCGCGCCCATTCGATGCGGGCGACGTCGGGCAGATAGCTCAGCGATTGCAGCGAAGGTTCATCGGCCAGATAGGCCGGAAACGCGCCGCCCCATTCGGTCAGGACGGGCGTGCGCGGCGGGTACTCGGCGATATAGGCCCGGGCGAGCCCCCGGAAGCAATCCGTGCCAAGAAGCCGTTCGATCGCCGGGAAATGCCGCGCGAGGGCCTGTGTCAGCCCATGCGCCACGTTGTTGCGGTAAACGTCGAAGCGGCGCTCGATCTCGGCCGGATCTTGGGCGGTAGCGTTTTGCGGCGCTGGCCCTCCGGCGAGACCCTCGCGGAAACCGCGGGCGAAGTCACGATGCGAGGGCATGGTGGTCACCCGACAGGATCATCGACGCGCGCTTGGCCTCGGCCATCAAACTGGCGAAGTCCGGCACGTCATTGTCCCATTCGATAAGGCTCGGTAGCGGCCCGGTTTTAGAGACTGTTTCAGCATAAAGCGCCCAAACCGGCTCCGCGACTTCGCGCCCGTGGCTGTCGATCAGCAGGGGCCCGGAGGGCAACTCTTCCTCTTCATGACCGGCCAGATGGATCTCGCCGACACGGTTCAGCGGGAACGCCTCCAGATAGGCGCGCGGATCCTGCCGGTGGTTCACGCAGGACACGAAGACATTGTTCACATCGAGCAGCAATCCGCAGCCGGTCCGCTGGCTGATCTCCGTCAGGAATTCGGTCTCGGGAATGTCGGAATTGTCGAAGAGCACATAGGTCGCCGGGTTCTCCAGCAGCATCCGGCGACCGAGATGCTCCTGCACCTCATCGACGTGATCGCAGATCAGCGACAGCGTTTCCGCCGTGTAGGGCAGGGGCAGCAGATCGTGCATCCAGACGCCGCCATGGCTTGCCCAGGCGAGGTGCTCGGAGAAGCTCTCGGGGTCGTATCGGTCGCAGAGCTTCTTGAGCCGCGCGAGGTGGTCGCGATCCAGCGGATCGGGCCCGCCGATCGAGAGGCCCACGCCATGCACCGAAAGCGCATAATCCGCGCGCAACCGTTCCAGCATCGCATGCGGCATCCCGCCGGCGCCCATGTAGTTTTCCGCGTGGATCTCGAAGAAACCGAGATCGGGTTTCGTCTCTGTTATGGCGGGAAAATGCTCTGGCTTGAAGCCGAGGCCCGCTTTGCGTGGCAGTGTCATGGCAGCCTCCATCGGGTGAGGAAACGGGGCGTGCGCCTCTCGCACGCCCCACTTGGGGTCACATCTCCTTGGGTTCGAGCGAGCCCATGCCGTGCGGCGTCTCGATCTCGGTGCAGGTGCCCGCCGGGACGAGTTTCCAGGCGTTGCCCTGATAATCCATCGTCGCGGTGCCGGCGCAGGTGGTGCCGGGTCCGGCGGCGCAATCGTTCTGCCCGGCCATCGCGACGCCGTAGCATTTCTCCATCGCCTGATCTTCGGCATGGGCGGCGCTGGCCAGCCCCATCGCGCAGGTCAGAGCAGTTGCAAAGCCAAGGGTGGTTTCGGTCTTCATGATAGTCTCCCTGATTGGTTGGGACCGTTGCGGTCCTGATCTCCCTTCGCGTCAGGTCACGGCCGCGTTACGCCGATCACGCCAGCGTGAACGAAAAAAGTTTTTCGCTCTGGCTGTAACGAAGGCATGATCGCGAACGAAAGGATGGCGATGATGCATGATCGGCGGGCAGATTGGTCGCAGCTCCTGCGGGCTGCGAATGCGGGCGACAAGCGCGCCTACGGTCTGTTCCTGCAGGCCGTGACCCCGGTGTTGCGGTCTGTTGTGCGGGCACGCGGTGCAGGGCTATCCGAAGCCGATTGCGAGGATGTCGTGCAGGAGGTGTTGCTCGCCATCCATCTGAAGCGTCACACGTGGCGCGAGGATGAGCCGGCTGCGCCGTGGTGCTACGCGATCGCCCGGCACAAGGTGGTCGACGCGTTTCGGAAGCGCGGGCGACGTATCCATCTTCCGGTGGAGGATTTCGCCGAGATGCTGCCCGCCGCTCCAGAGGCCGATCCCACGGAAAAGGCCGATATAGAGACGTTTTTGACCCATCTCGAGCCCCGCGCCGCGCAGCTGGTACGCGCTATCGGGCTCGAAGGGAAAAGCATCGCGGAAACCGGCGATGCGTTAGATATGAGTGAGGGAGCGGTGCGCGTGATGCTGCATCGTTCGCTGAAAAAACTGGCCGCGCTTCGCGAGAGGCTGATCGAGATATGAAAACCGAAGACCTGATATCCGTATTGCAACAAGACACGTTGCCCGATCCGCGCCCCAAGCAGGTGCTTGGCCGCTGGCTTGTGCCAGCGCTTCTGCTGTCGGCACTGTTCGTGATTTCGGTCTACGGCCTGCGGTTTCCGCTGAAACAGACCCTTATGACGCCGGAAATCGCCCCGAAATTCTACCTGCCGCTGGTTTTGGCCGTGCTTGTGACGCCGATGGCGGTGCGCCTGGGACGGCCGACGGCGAAGGTATCGACCGGGTGGCTCTGGATTTTCCCGGTGATCGGGGCGGCGCTTTTGGCCTATGCCTTCCTGACCACGCCCGAGGGCCAGCGCATGGCGGATTTCGAGGGCGAGACGATCCTGCCCTGTCTGATCTCCGTGCCGATGCTGTCCCTCCCGGCGCTGGGCGCGCTCCTTATCAGCCTGCGCAAAGGGGCGGTGACGCGCCCGGCTCAGGCCGGGGCGCTGGCGGGGCTTGCCGCCGGGGGTATGGGCACCGCGATCTACGCTTTGCACTGCACCGAGGACAGCCCACTGTTCTACGTCACCTGGTACGGGCTCGGGATCGTCGTGGTGATGCTCGTGGGCGCTTTGCTCGGGACGCGCGTGCTGCGCTGGTAGATCCTAATCCGGCCAAAACGCCAGATTTTCGATGAATTTCTCATGCAGGGTCGGGTTGGCGACGACCAGCCCGCTCGATTGCGGCGGCGACCGGTTGAACCGCAGCGCGCGGCCGTTGCGGTCGGTGGCGAGCAGCCCGGCGCGTTGCGCGATCAGGCTCGCTGCGGCGATATCCCATTCCCATGCCGGACGCAGCGAAATCGTCGCATCGAACTGCCCTTCCGCCACCAGGCACAGCCGCCATGCCAGCGAGGAGCGGAAATGACGCTGGTAATCGGGCAGGCCGTGGCGCCAGAAGCTCGGATTCTCCGAGAGTTTCGAGGTCAGCACCGTCGCACCGGACAGCGCCTCTTGCGTGCCGGGCTGCAGCGGCTCGCCGTTCAGGCAGGCCGGACCGTCGATCGTCGCGGAATAGGTGAGATCGTGCACCGGCAGATGCACCACACCCGCAATGACCGCGCCATCGCGCACCACGGCCAGCGCATGGGCGAAACCGCCATCATGGGCGAGGAAGGCGCGCGTGCCGTCGATCGGATCGACGATGAAGGTCGAGCGCGCCTCGAGACGCGCCGGATCGTCGGTGCTTTCCTCCGACAGCCAGCCGTAATCGGGCCGGGCGCCGCGCAGGCGCTCTTCCAGCAGCGCGTTCACCGCCAGATCGGCCTCCGAGACCGGACCGGCCCCGTCGCCTTTGTCCCAGGCTTCGGGCGCCTTTTTCCAGTAAGTCAGGGCGAGCGCACCGGCCTCTTTCGCGGTCTCGATGAGCAGGGGAAGATCAGTCTCCGGCAAGCGTCATCCCTTCGAGGAGAAGCGAGGGCACGATATGGCTCAGATGCATCCGCGCGTCATTCGCGGGCCGGATGCTGCGGAGCATATCGCGCAGGTTGCCCGCGATTGTGCATTCATTGACCGGATAGACCGGTTCGCCGTTTTCCACCCAATAGCCCGAGGCCCCGCGTGAATAATCGCCCGTATTGGGGTTGATCGTGGCCCCGATGAAGGAGGTCACGAGAAGCCCGGTGCCCATCTCGGCCATCAGCTCCTCGCGCGTCTTGTCGCCCTGCGTCAGGGTCACGTTGCCGATGCCGGGCGAGGGCGGCGAAGAGGTGCCGCGGCTGGCATTCGCCGTCGACTGCAGCCCCAGCTTGCGCGCGCAGGCGAGGTCGAGCGTCCAGCTTTTGAGCACACCATTCTCGACGATGGCGCGGCGCGCGGTGGCCAGCCCTTCCGCGTCGAAGGGGCGCGAGCCGGAAACGCGTTTGCGATGCGGCTCCTCGATCAGCGAGAGGCCTTCGGGCAGGACTTGCTCGTCCAATGCGTCGCGCAGCCACGAAGCCCCACGGCAGATCGCCTGCCCGTTCACCGCCGACAGCAGATGCCCGATCAGGCTGCCCGAGACGCGCTCGTCGATCAGCACCGGATAGGCACCGGTTTTCGGGCGGCGCGGATTGGCGCGGGCTGCGGCGCGTTCGCCTGCCAGACGCCCGATTTCCTGCGCGCTGGGCAGATCGGACTGGAAGATGCGGCTTTCGGCAGCCCAGTCGCGCTCCATCCCAAGCCCCTCGCCGGAAATCGCGACGGCAGAGACGACGCGCGAGCTGCGATCGTAACCGCCCGCGAACCCGTTGGAGGCCGCGACATGGACGCGCCGATAGGAATAGGCGGCGGAGGCTGATTGCACCTGGGTGACGCCGTCGACGCCAAGCGCTGCGGCCTCGGCCTCGAGCGCATCATTTTGCAGCGCCTCGGCGGAGGGCTCGGCGCTCGGATCGGCCAATTCCATGCCGTCCGCATCGCGGCGGTCGGTCAGCTGTGACGGATCGGCGAGCCCGATGAACGGATCCTCCGGCGCTTCGCGGGCCATCGCGATCGCGCGCTGCGCCATTTCCTCGAAGGTGCGGGTAGAAATATCGGAAGCGGACACACAGGCCTGTTTGCCGCCGAGAAGGACACGCAGCCCGATCTCGACGCCCTCCGACCGCTCGGCCTGTTCGAGACGGCCTTCGCGGACATCGATCGCAACCGAGCGCCCATCGACCGCAATGGCATCGGCGGCAGGCGCACCCGCGCGCTTCGCAGCCTCGAGCAGCGATTGGGTCAGATCGGAGAGGGAGGGCTTGGTCAATTTACACCTCGTGAGAATAACGAAAGCCGCCCGGAGACCCGGACGGCTTCTCGCCGTGGGTTTCAGTCTTTACTGGACGCGTTGGCCGTTGACGAGGATTTCCCCGCCATCCTTGAACTCGACCTGCGACTCGTAGGCATCGTCGCCCGTGGGCTTGGCATAAAGGCCGAGCATCATCCGCCCGAACATGATCTGATCCTGCGGCACGAGGCCCATCGAGACCAGCTTGTCCATCAGCGCATTCGCCCCGGTCAGCGTCAGGTCGATCTTGCCCGTGGGCATCGGCATCGGTCCGCCGTTCTTCAGCTCGAGCGCGCCCTTGCCATTCAGATCGGCGCCGACCATCGACAGCTTGATGTTGTTGATGTCGACCGTGTCGACCTGCATCGGCGGCGCGTCCATCGCAGCGGCGGCCGGGCTGAACAGGTCCTCGGAGAGCTTCATCTTGCCCGAGAGATCGACCTGCAGCGTCGCCGGGTCATGGGGCAGATCGCCATTCGGGTCGAACATGGCCCAGATATTGTCGGAGACCGTGACGCCGTTGAGGCCTATCATCGCCTTGTAATCTTGCGCCTCATCCGATTTCGCGACCGGCATCGCGAAGGTCATGTCCGCCGACTGGATATCCGCGGTGATCGGGAAGGGCAGTTCGGGCGTCGTCATCTCGATATGGCTGGACTTGCTCTGGCCACCGAAGGACAGGCCGTCCTTCGACATCGCGATATCGAGCTTGCCGCCCTGATCGGTCGTCTTCTGATCGACCTTGCCGTCGGGACCGTCGGCACTCACGGCCCAGTTCGAGCTGGCATAGGTCATGCCCAGATCGAGATTCGCCCCGGCATTGAGCGCCTCGTCGAGCTTCTCGGAGTCGACGCCCTTGGGCATCGCGAAACTTCCTTCATAGGCGAGATCGTTCATCTGGCCGTTCATGTTGAACGTGCCGCTGCCCTCGGGATCTGCGCCCGAGGCCGTCAGGTCGAGCGTGCCGATGGACATCTTGGAATCGACCGAATGCATGTCGCCATCGACGACGTGATAGTTGCCCTTGGTGTCCTCCAGCGAGACGTACATTTTGACCGGCACGTCCTGCCCCTCGGCAGTGATGGTCTGGTCGAGATCCATCGTCAGTTTCGGCGCGTCGATATCGTAGGTCAGATCGCCCGGCGACCCGGAGACGATGACCTTGCCGTCCGTCTGGGTCATCGTCATCTTCATGGCGATGTCCGAGGTGTCGGTGCCCGGCTTGCCGGTCATGTCGCCGGTCATCGTCTCGGGGAAGGTCGTCTCCACCGTGCCGTCGCCCAGATCGCGCAGCTTCAGTTCCGGCACGTCGAGGGTGAGGCTCATATTGTCGACATTGCGCACCATCTTCACGTCGGAGACGGTGAGCGTGTCGCCCTCTCGGTTCTGACCGCCGACCATCACCTCGTAGCCGTAGGTCTGGTATTCGGATTGCCAAGCCTGCCAGACCTGCTCTGCGGTGACATCCGCGAAAGAGGCCGTGGTAGACAGCAGCGAAACCACAACGGCGCCGGAACCGACGGTTTTGAGCCATGCCATAAGAGGGGTACCTTTCCACTGAGAACCAAGTCGCGCCATCCTCCTTTGGGTCAGGCCGATGGTCAAGCCTTCCCGGGGCTGCTAGACGGGTTTCACGGGAGTTGTGAGGAGGCTGGGAATGATCCGCCACGAGATCGAAAACGGGCTGTGGCGCGTGACCATAGACCGGCCTGAAAAAGCCAATTCGCTGACCGGCGCGATGTTGGGCGAGATCGCCGATCTGGCCGAGCGCGCGGGGCGAGAAGAGGCGCGGGCTTTCGTGCTGAGCGGGAATGGCAAGGTCTTCTCCGCCGGCGCCGATCTGGACGAGGCGAAATCCGGCACGCTGGCGACCGATCGGGTCTGGGAGCGGCTTTCGGGCGCGATCGCGGCGCTGCCCTGCCTGACGATCGCGGCGCTCAACGGCACGCTGGCCGGGGGCGCGATGGGTATGGCGCTGGCTTGCGATCTGCGCCTCGCGGTGCCGGGCGCGAAGTTCTTCTATCCGGTGATGAAGCTCGGCTTCCTGCCGCAGCCTTCGGACCCGGCGCGCATGGTCGCGCTGGTGGGGCCTGCGCGGGCGAAGATGATCCTGATGGCGGGCCAGAAGATCGAGGCCGAAGAGGCGCTGAGCTGGGGGTTGATCGACCGGATCGTGCCGCGCGAGGCGCTCGACGAGACGGTCGAGATGCTGGCCGCCGATGCGCTGGGCGCGCGGGCTTCGCATGTCGCCGGGATCAAGGCGCTGATCCGCTAAAGCGAACGGCCCGGACAGGCCGGGCCGTGGGTCGTCATAAGCTGCGCGAAATGCTCGCGATCAGGCGTAGACGCTTTCTTTGCCGAAATGCTTGGTGAGCATGTAATAAATCACAGCGCGATATTTGTTGCGCTCGGACCGGCCATAGGTCTCGATCACGCTGTCGATCGCATCCATCAGCGCCGGGCTGTCCGAGAGCCCGAGCTTCTTGACGAGGAAGTTGTCCTTCACGGTCTCAAGCTCTGCCTTGTCCGTCGCCGCCACGGTCGAGGAATCCGCATTGTAGATCGAGGGCCCGCAGCCGATCGTTACCTTGGTCAGAAGATCCATGTCCGGGGTCATGCCGCATTTGGATTTCAGATCCTCGGCGTATTTCTCAATCAGCTCGTCTCTTTTACCCATGTGTCCCACCTATCAGGTTGCTTTGCCCAGAAATGAAGGCAGCCGCAGGGTAAGCCGAGATAGTGAAATTACAAAGCGTAAATCCCGGGACGCGCGTGGCTTAGCCGCCACCGCGACAGGAGACGCATTGCGTGAAGGTCGGGTCGAGTTCGAGACGCTTCTCGGGGATCGGCTCGCCGCAGCTGTCGCAATAGCCGAATTCGTCTTCCGCGATGCGCTGGAGCGCGGCCTCTATCGCCGTGATCCGGTGCTGACGGCGGCCATCGACCGCATTGGCCATCGCCTGGTTCTGCAGCGCGTCCATGCGCGACAGCCGCCCGACGCTTTGCTGGTCCAACTCGACAGGTTTGCGGGTCTGCGCGGTGTCCTGCGACGCGCTGCGCAGCTCGGCCAGCTCCGCCTCCAATTGCGGCTTGAACCGCGCGGCAAGGTCTTCGGGTGTCATCGCTCTCCTCCTGTTCCAAGGAAAACCGATCATGGCCTGCGTTGCACGTAAAAAGGCCGCACCCGAAGGCGCGGCCTTTCAAATCGCTATGCGATCCGGTCAGTAGCGGTAATGCTCGGGCTTGAACGGCCCTTCCACCGTCACGCCAATATAGTCGGCCTGATCGGGCTTGAGCTGGGTCAGCTTCACGCCGATCCGCTCCAGATGCAGGCGGGCGACCTTCTCATCGAGATGCTTGGGCAGGATGTAGACGCCCGGCGCATAGTCCTCGCCCTTGGTCCACAGTTCGATCTGCGCCAGCACCTGATTGGTGAAGGAGGCGGACATCACGAAGCTCGGGTGGCCGGTCGCGTTTCCGAGGTTCAGCAGGCGGCCTTCCGACAGCAGAATGATGCGCGCGCCCGAGGGCATCTCGATCATGTCCACCTGGTCCTTGATGTTGGTCCATTTGTGGTTCTTCAGGTTCGCGACCTGAATTTCATTGTCGAAATGGCCGATATTGCCGACGATCGCCATGTCCTTCATCTCGCGCATATGCTCGATCCGGATGACGTCCTTGTTGCCGGTGGTGGTGATGAAGATGTCGGCGCTGTCGACGACGTCTTCCAGCACGACGACTTCGAACCCGTCCATCGCGGCTTGCAGCGCGCAGATCGGATCGACCTCGGTGACCTTCACGCGAGCACCTGCGCCACGCAAGCTCGCGGCGGAGCCTTTGCCCACATCGCCATAGCCGCAGACGACGGCGACCTTGCCGGCCATCATCGTGTCGGTGGCGCGGCGGATGCCGTCCACGAGGCTCTCTTTACAGCCGTATTTGTTGTCGAATTTCGACTTGGTGACGGAGTCGTTCACGTTGATCGCCGGGAAGGGCAGCAGGCCCTTCTTGTGCAGATCATAGAGGCGATGCACGCCGGTGGTGGTCTCTTCCGAGACGCCCTTGATCGCGTCGCGCTGCTTGGTGAACCAGCCGGGGCTTTCCTTCATGCGCTTCTTGATCTGGGCGAACAGCGCCTCTTCCTCTTCCGAGGTGGGCACTTCGATCAGGTCGGGCTCGCCATTCTCGACGCGCGCGCCGAGCAGGATGTAGAGCGTCGCATCCCCGCCATCGTCGAGGATCATATTGCAGGTACCTTCCTCGAACTGGAAGATCTGGTCGGTATAGGACCAGTATTCCGTGAGCGTCTCGCCCTTGATCGCGAAGACGGGCGTACCGCCAGCGGCGATCGCCGCAGCCGCGTGATCCTGCGTCGAGAAGATGTTGCACGAGGCCCAACGCACATCGGCGCCGAGCGCCTTGAGCGTTTCGATCAGCACCGCGGTCTGCACGGTCATGTGCAGCGACCCCGCGATGCGCGCGCCTTTCAGCGGCTTGCTTTCGCCGAATTCCGTGCGGCAGGCCATCAGGCCCGGCATTTCGGTTTCGGCAATGTCGAGCTCTTTGCGGCCATAGTCGGCCAGAGCGATATCCTTGATGACGTAATCGGCCATGTGCGGCTCCCAATCTGAATTTGGAAGCTATGTAGCACCGGGACCGTAAAGCGGCAATGAAGGCCGATCACGATCAGGTTGCGGGAAGAATCCCTTCGCGATGCAGGAGCGCCACCGGGTTGTTGCCACGCTTCCAGTCGGTGCCCGAGGACACGATGCAGGAGACGTTGTCGGCACGGGTATAGACCGCGGTCCACGTGCCCATGATGCTCGAGGCGTAAAGCTCGACCTTTCTGTGATCGCCAAGCTGTTTCGTCATCGCGGGCTTCTCCGCGAAGTCGTGATTGAGGGAGTCCACGAGCTTCGCGCGGTTGTCGCAATAGGGCTGATCGGGGCTTTGCGCCTCGCCGATCGCGGTGACGTCGTCGAATGCCGACAGATCGCCATAAGGAATTTCGGACGGAATATCTTCCATCGGGCGACCTTTGCCCTCGTAGCCATCCAGCATGACCTGCCGCGCCGATTCAGCTTGCGGGGCAGGCGTTACAGCCTCGTCGCTGCGCACGGCGGCGATGGCAATGGTCGCGGGGATCGAGATAATCGCGATCCCGGCGGCAAAGAACGTAGTTTTCGAGGTCTGCATTTTGGCGTCCCCTTTTTCTCTCCGTGTCAACCCAAGAACACACCGCGCGCAAAAATGTTCCTCAAGCTGTGGCGTTTACAGCTGCATTGGCTTTGGCTAGTCACAGAGACGCGCTGCATGAGAGGGGCGAATGGAGATCAATCTGGCCTGTTCGAAACCTGCGCAGCACCGCTCTGCGATCGCGTTTTGCTGCGATGACGCTTACCTGCCTTATGCCGCGCATGCGGCGGGACAGATCGCGCAGCTTCACCCGGATCGAGATTTCGATATCTGTATCGTCAGCGCCGAGCCGGTGACGCTTCCGGCGTCGCTCGACGGGTTGAACCTGCGGCTGTGCAGTTTCGATCCCGAGTTGATATTTTCGGGCTTCTCGACCGATCGGGGACGCAGTTCGGCCATGTATATGCGCCTCATGCTGCCGAAGATTTTCGCGGATGAATATGACCGCATTCTCTACTTGGATGCCGATATTCACGTGGAAAGCGGCGATCTCTCGCGGTTGCTGACGGTCGATCTCGGGGGGAAACCGGTCGCGGCGGTGCGGGATAATCCGCAATGGCGGACGCCGTCGCGGATGCCGGAAGATTTTGAGGATTTCGATCTCGCCAATGCCGCCTATTTCAATTCAGGCGTGCTGTTGATCGACGTGGCGAATTGGAATGCTCAAGGCATTCTCGACGCGGCGCTGATGTTCGGGGAAAAGAATGGCGCCCGCCTGCGCCGCAACGATCAGACGCTTCTCAATTGTGTTCTGTATCGCAACTGGGCGGAACTCAGCCCGATGTGGAACTGGCAATATACCCCGGCCTCGCGGCTGCATGAGGCGATGGTCAGCGCGCATATCGTGCATTTCATCGGCCCGTCGAAACCGTGGAAAGCGCGACCGGAAACTCTGCCGCCCCGTTTCGGTCGGGCCCTGCGCCATTTCTGCGCCGCGCATTTCCCGGAACGGCGCTTCGATATTCCCGACGGCCCTGGGCCGGGCAGCAAGCTGATGACGAAAATGCTGGTTCGGCATTTCATCAACAGAAACAAAATGGCGCGCTATCTCGCGCGCTTTCCCGACGACTATACGGTGATCACATGAAACGCGCTTGGCAAAGGATGCTTTCAGGACGCAGGCTCGACCTGCTGGACCCGACGCCTGTCGATATCGAGATCGAGGATATCGCGCATGGTCTGGCTTTCGTGGCGCGCTGGAACGGGCAGACTTTCGGCGACTGGCCCTATTCCGTGGCCGAGCATTCGCTGCTGGTGGAGCAGATTTTCTGTCATCAGAATCCGAAAATCGCTGCGAAGTGGAAATTGGCGGCGCTTTTGCACGATGCGCCGGAATATGTGCTGGGCGATATGATCAGCCCGGTGAAGGCGGCGATTGGCGAAGGATACGGCACGCTGGATGATCGGCTGATCGCGGCGGTTCATATACGATTTGGTCTACCCGCAGCGCTCCCGGTGCGAATCAAGCGTGCGATCAAAAAGGCGGATATCGTCTCGGCCCGCCTCGAAGCGGAACAGATCGCCGGGTTTTCCAAGGTTGAGGCCGACAAGGTCTTCGGAAAGCTCGCGCCCGAATATGCCGAAACCTTTAAAATCCATCTGCGCCCGCCCTCGGAAGTGCGCACGGATTATACCGCACGCCACGAGGCGCTTTTGGCAGAACTGTAATACGAGTGTCTGCCATTTTGGCAGGCACTCGTATTCAAAAATACTTATCTGTTTCTCAGATCTTCAGATCTTCAGATCGTCGAGCGATTTGCCATTATCGAGCGCCGCTTGAACCCAACGCGGCTTACGGCCACGACCGGTCCAGGTTTCGCTGGCATTGTCCGGATTGGCATATTTCGGCGGCACGGTGCGGCGCGGTTTGGCCGAACCCGACCCTGTCAGTTCCGCCAGCGAATAGCCCATATCACGGGCCGCGCGCTCAAGCTGATCTATCGCTTCTTTCTTCTTGCGATCCTCGTAGCCGGAGATCGCCTTGTCGACTTGCTTACGAAGAGCTTTCAGCTCGTCGAGGGACATATCATCTAGATTCATTTTAAAGCTCCGAATTGGATATCCGGAGCATTAAATAGAAACCTTAAATATTTAACAACCTAACCAAAACGTCAGCGAGGGCTTCTCTTAGCCAAAATCCGCTGAAGGGTCCGGCGGTGCATATTCAAACGGCGCGCGGTTTCCGAAACATTCCGGTCGCAAAGTTCGTACACCCGTTGAATATGTTCCCAACGCACGCGATCCGCGCTCATCGGGTTTTCCGGCGGCGGCGGGGCAACCTCGCCTTTCGCCAATAGCGCATTTGTGACGTCGGTGGCATCGGCGGGTTTCGCGATATAATCGGTCGCGCCCATTTTTACGGCGGCCACTGCGGTCGCGATGGCCCCATATCCGGTCAGCACCACGATCCGCGCATCGGCGCGCTTTTCGCGCAGCGCCTCGACCACGTCGAGCCCGTTGCCATCCTCGAGCCGCAGGTCGATCACCGCATAGGCGGGCGGGTTCGACTGCACGATCGCGCGCCCTGCGGCGACCGTTTCGGCGGTCTGGGTCTCGAAGCCGCGTTTCTCCATCGCGCGGGCCAGCCGCGTGAGAAACGGCAGATCATCATCGACGATCAGAAGCGATTTGTCCGACCCGATATCGGCGCTGATGTCTTCAGCCATTATCGTAACTCCCTCTCGCCGAGTTTGACGCTTGGTTTTGTTTTAAGCTGTTGCGCCTGCTCGGTCAATTTCCGGCTGCGCCGTCGGGATTGGCCTTTTTCCACGCGTCGACGAAACAGGAGACGCTGTCGGCCATCTGCTCGGGCGTGGTGTCGCGGTTGTAGTATTCCGCGAAGCCGGTGTCCGGGAAGACGAGATAGCTTTGGGTCGAGTGATCGATCAGCGTGTAGGGGTCGCCCGGGTCCTGCACTTTGAAATAGGTGCGGTATTCCTGCGAGACCTTCTTGATCTGCTCCGGCGTGCCGGTCAGCCCGATCATTTTCGGATGCATGAGATCGGTGAATTCCTTCAGCAGCTCGGGGGTGTCGCGCGCGGAGTCGACCGAAATGAAGACCGGCGTCACCGAATAGCCGCGCTTTTCGAGAAGGCTTACGGCCTCGGCATTGCGCGCGCTGTCGAGCGGGCAGACATCCGGGCAATAGGTATAGCCGAAATAGAGAATGCTCGGCTCGGTGATGACATCCGCATCGGTCACTTCCTTGCCGTTCTCATCGGTCAGGGTGAAAGGACCACCGATTTCGCCCGCGCCGCCTGCGACGACACTTTGCCGGCACTGCGCGAAAATATCGTCGTCATTACTGCGGGTCGCGGCGAACCAGGTGACGCCCAGGCCGATGACCACGACAGCAGTCGCGGCGGCGGCGGAAATTTTCGCAATACGGTTCATATTGTCACTCCTCTCACGGCTGCATTGATCGCGCGGCGGGCGCCGATTATCAATGCTTTCATACCGCCAATTCCGGCGATGTGCGCTTTGGACGCGGGAGACGACATGGCTCAACGCCTCGAGGCCCAACCCGGCCCGGCCGAGATTCACCACGACTGGGTGCGCCTCCGGACGCTGATCTTCCTGCGCTGGACCGCGATTGCAGGTCAGCTCGGCGCGATCTTCGTCACTTATTTCGTCTATGATATCGCGCTGGATCTGGCGCTCTGCCTTGCCACGGTCGCGGCGGCGATTGCAGCCAATCTCGTGGCGATTTTCCTGTTTCCCGACACCAAGCGCCTGACCCAGCCCGAGGCGGCGGCGACGCTGATGTTCGACATGGCGCAGCTTGCGCTGTTGCTGTCGATCACGGGCGGGATGAACAACCCCTTCGCGCTGCTCATTCTCGTGCCGGTCACGATAGCGGCCACCGCGCTGGAGCGGTCTGCGACGATCCTGCTGGGTCTTGCGACGATGGTGATGATCTCGATCGTCGCCGTGGTCTATCTGCCTTTGGTCAGCAAGACCGGCGAGGTGATTGCCGTGCCCGACGTCTTCGAATTCGGCTACTGGCTGTCGATCATCATCGGCGTGGCGTTCCTTGGTGCTTATGCACATAAGGTGGCGAGCGAAGTGCGCTCCATGGGCGATGCGTTGCGCGCGACCCAACTGGCCCTGACGCGCGAGCAGAAGCTGACCGATCTGGGCGGGGTCGTCGCGGCGGCGGCGCATGAGCTGGGTACGCCACTTGCGACGATCAAGCTGGTGAGTTCGGAGCTGGCCGACGAGCTCGAAGACAGTCCCGACCTGCGCGACGATGCGCTCTTGATCCGCGAGCAGGCCAATCGGTGCCGCGACATTCTCCATTCGATGGGCCGTGTCGGGAAAGACGATCTCCATATGCGGACCGCGCCTATCGTCGCCGTTCTGCGCGAAGCGGCGGACCCGCATCTGGAGCGCGGGATCGAAATTCACTTCGATGCCCATCCCATCGTCGAGGGGCTGGAGCGGCAGCCGACGATCTACCGCTATCCCGAACTGATCCACGCGCTGCGCAATTTCATCCAGAACGCCGTCGATTTCGCGCAATCCACGGTCTGGGTCGAGGCGGAATGGGATGACGAAGAGATCACTGTGCGGATCAGCGATGACGGCAAAGGCTATCCGACGAGCGTGCTCAACCGGATCGGCGATCCCTTCCTGCAACCGCGCGCGAATGCGGCGGAGCGCAAAGGGTATGAGGGGATGGGGCTCGGCGTTTTCATCGCGAAGACCCTGATCGAGCGTACGGGCGGGCGGCTCACCTTCTCGAATGGCGACGCGCCTTTCGCGCCTGGCGCCGTAACGCCCTCGCGCTCCGGTGCGGTGGTGGAAGTCGTCTGGCCCGCCGCGCGTCTCGTGGCGCGGGACGACGCAGGTCTCGGGCTGAACCAGCCGATCGCGGTCTGATCGCCCTCACATAACTTACGCGGTTCCATGTGAAGTTAACGCTAGGTTAATGATTCTTTCGCACCCTCGACCTGGGGACAGGTTTGAGAGGCCGAAAGACATGACGACTGCATGGCTTGAGGCGACGATGATCGCGCTTACCTCGGTGGGCGCGGCCTTGGTCGCGTTGCTGCTGACATGGCTCACCGTGGGCCGCGCGCCCGGGCGCAGGCTGACCCCCGCTGCGCGAGAGGACATCGAGGAGGTGGCTTTCCTGTTCGACGACGAGGCGCTTGTGGATGCAACGCCCCCCGCGCGGCGCTTGCTGGAATCGATGCCCATCGGGGCGAGCGACTGGACGCGCTTCACCGCGTTCGCCGCGCCGCGCTTTCCCGAATTTCAGTCCCGCATCGGCCAGCTCGCCGATCTCGGGCGGCTCGAGATGACCGAGGTTGCGAGTGCCACCGACAAGCCCCGGCTCCGCCTCACCGTCGAGAATTTCAACGGTCTGGCGCGGATCACCCTCGTCGATCCCGAGGGCGAGGGGCAGGGTCAGCGCGTCGACAGTCTCTCTTTCCGCGCGATGGAAGACGAATTGGAGATGATGCGCACGACGCTCGACCGGTCGCCGGTTCTGATCTGGCGGACCGAGAAGGGCGGTGAGCTGAGCTGGGCAAACAGAGCCTATCTCGCGCGCGCAGGGGCTTTCGATGCGGGGGAGGAGGGGTTTGGATGGCCGCTGCCGAGCCTGTTCACGCTGCCGCCCGACGCATTTGACGGGGGCGGGCCGCATCGTCTGGAGATTGGCCCCGCCTCACAAAACGCCCCGGATGCCGCGACATGGTTCGACTGTCACTCCGTCGTTCTCGAACGCGGCACGCTGCATTTCGCCCTCCCCGCCGATGCCGCCGTGCGGGCCGAGAAGGCATTGCGCGATTTCGTCCAGACCCTCACCAAGACCTTCGCCGACCTGCCGATCGGACTCGCGATTTTCGATCGGGACCGGCAGCTACGGCTGTTCAATCCCGCGCTGAGCGATCTTCTGCAGCTCGGGCCGGAACTCCTCGCGACGCGCCCGACGCTCTACGCCTTTCTCGACAGGCTGCGCGAAACCAAGATGATGCCCGAGCCGAAGGATTACCGAAGCTGGCGGCAGGAGATGACCGAGCTGGAGCAGGCCGCCGCCTCCGGGTTCCACGCCGAGACCTGGAACCTGCCCGGCGGGCAGACCTATCGCGTCACCGGACGTCCGCATCCCGATGGGGCGGTGGCGTTCCTGTTCGAGGATATTTCGTCCGAAACGTCTCTAACCCGGCAGTTTCGCGGTGAAATCGAGATATCTCAGGAGGTGTTCGACCGGGTCGGCGACGCGATCGCGGTGTTCCGCCCCTCGGGCGAATTGGCGATGGCGAATGCCGCCTATGGCGCGCTCTGGGGGGTCGAGCCGGAGGCGACGCTGGGCCGGGTGACCCTGCTCGACGCGGTGAAGCAATGGCAGGCGCGTGCCGAACCCAGCGCCTTCTGGTCGTGGCTGCAGAATCTCGCCCGGGAAATCGGCGCGCGCGAGAACCTGACCGAAGAGATCACCCTGCTTGATGGACGCCATGTGACCTGCCAACTCGAGACGCTTTCGGGCGGGGCGTTCCTCCTGCGATTCAGCGCCGATACGGCGTCCGACACGTCGCCGCCACGTCAGAGGGGCACCACCGTCGCGCAGCAAGGCTAGCCGCTTGGCAAAGGGGCGATCGGCGCGCTAGAACCGAGCCATGCCCGCGCCGACGCACGCCCCCGTTTCCAGCGAAATACCCTGCCTCGATCTCCCCGATCCCGAGGCGACGGAGCGGCTTGGCGCGCTCTTTGCCGAATTCGCCGGGCCGGGCGATGTGCTGCTGCTCGACGGTCAGATCGGCGCCGGGAAGACCCATTTCGCGCGCGCCCTGATCCAGACGCGGCTCGGCGTGGCGGAACATGTGCCCTCGCCGACCTTCACGCTGGTCCAGACCTACGAGGCCGATTGCGAAATCTGGCATGCCGATCTCTATCGGCTCACTGATCCCGACGAGGTTCTTGAGCTCGGACTGGATGCGGCCTTCGACTCTGCGATCTGCCTCATCGAATGGCCCGACCGGCTCGGGTCCGCCGCGCCGAAAGGGGCACTTCGGCTGCGTTTCGAGCAAACCGAAGACGGCGCGGCGCGAAGGGTCTGTTTCGAGACGAATACGCCTCTTTTGCGGCAGGTTCTGGAGGCGTGGAATGGTTGATGAAGCCGAGGTTCAAAGCTTCCTCACCGCCGCCGGGTGGGACGACGCCAGCCGCCGCCCGCTCGCCGGAGATGCCTCCGCCCGCAGCTACGAACGCCTGACCCGCGGCGCGGATCGTGCCGTGTTGATGAAAGCGCCCGACGGGGCCGAGATCGCCCGCTTCACTCGCATCGGCGATTGGCTCGCCGAGGCCGGTTTTTCCACCCCGCAGGTGCTCGCGCGCGACGATACCTCTGGCCTGCTGCTGCTCGAAGATTTCGGCGATGCCCTCGCGGCGCGCCACCTCGACGCGACGCCAGAGGACGAGCCTGCGCTCTATGCTCTGATCACCGAATTCCTCGCCGATCTTCCCCGCCACGCGCCGCCAGAGGATCTGCCGCTGCTGGCTGGCCCCGCGCTCGCCGACCTGCTGGATCTGGTGCCGGAATTCTACCCCTGCACGGATCAGGCCGCCGCGGATGCGCTCCAACAGGCGATTGCCGATAAATTCGACACTCTTCCCGCGTGGAAGCCGGTTCTTTGCCTGCGCGATTTCCATGCGGAGAACATCATTCTGCTGGATCGTCCGGGCCTGCGCCGCCTCGGGCTTCTCGACTATCAGGACGCGCTGCGCGCCCATCCCGCTTATGATCTGGTCTCCGCCCTGCAAGACGCGCGCCGCGATGTGAGCCCGCAGGTCGAGGACGTCGAGATCGCCCATTACTGCGCGCGGACCAAGGCCGACCCGACCACGTTCCGCCTCGCCTACGGTCTGCTTGGACTGCAACGCGCGCTGCGCATTCTCGGGATTTTCGCGCGGTTGACCATTCGAGACCGGAAGCCGCAATATCTTGAGTATATGCCCCGCGTCTACGCCTATATCTCGCGTAACCTCGCCGATCCCGCGCTTGCCGATCTGGCAGAGCTGTTCCACGCCGCCTATCCTGCGCCCGCCCCGAATTTGATTGCTGATTTGAGACGAAAATGCCCGACCAGCCCGACGCCTTGATGCTCTTCGCCGCCGGTTTCGGCACGCGCATGGGCGCGCTGACGCAAACCCGGCCCAAGCCGATGATCGAGGTCGCCGGACGTCCTCTAATCGACCACGCGCTCGATCTTGCGCGGGCGGGCGGGGCGCGGAGGCTCGTGGCCAATGTGCATTACCTCGCCGATCAGGTGGTTGCGCATCTGGCCGGGCAGGACGTCGAGATCTCGGATGAGCGCGACGAAATTCTGGAAACCGGCGGCGGGCTGCGCAAGGCGCTGCCGCTGCTGGGCGAGGGGCCCGTGATGACGCTCAACACCGATGCCGTCTGGCGCGGCGCGAACCCCGTGGCCCGGCTGCGTGAAGCGTGGCGGCCCGAGGATATGTCGGCGCTTCTGATGCTGGTGCGGCCCGAAAATGCACGCGGACATGCGGGCGCGGGCGATTTCACGATGGACGAGACGGGCCGCCTGACGCGCGGGCCGGGTTATGTCTATACCGGCGCGCAAATGCTGAATCCTGCTGGAATAGGCTCTATTTCCGAGCGGAGCTTCTCGCTGAACATCCTGTGGGATGAGATGATCGCGGCGGGGCGCGTCTTCGGTCTCGTGCATGACGGGGGGTGGTGCGATGTCGGACGACCCGAGTCCATTCCCTTGGCCGAGGCGATGCTCGATGAGTGAGGACACCGCCTCCGTATATGCGCTCCCGCCGGGCGTCGATTTTCCCCGCGCCTTGGTTGCTGGCCTGCGCGCGCGCTTTGCGGATCAGCCGCCCGAGGCGCTGGCCCGGGTCACCCTCTATCTGAACTCCGGGCGGATGCGCCGCCGCGTGCGGGAGGCCTTCCTCGAAAGCGGCGCGCTCTATCTGCCGCGGCTTCTGCTGGTGAGCGATCTCGGGGCCGACCCGCTCGCGGGTCTTCCGCTACCCGTGCCCCCGCTGCGCCGCAAGCTCGAACTGGCCCAGTTCGTCGAGCAACTCACCCGCGCCATGCCCGAATTCGAGGCGGGCGCGAGCCAATTCGCGCTGGCCGAGAGCCTGTATTCCCTTCTTGCCGAGATGCAGAGCGAGGGCGTCCATATCGACGATCTCGACCAGCTGGAACTGACCGAGACCCACGCCCGCCACTGGCAGGAGAGCCTGCGCTTCATCCGCATTATCGCCCGCTATTTCGAAAGCGACGCCGAGCTGGACCGCGAGAGCCGCCAGCGGATGGTCGTGGAGGCGGTGATCGAGCGTTGGCGCGAAAGCCCGCCCGCGGATCCGGTGATCGTCGCAGGCTCGACCGGTTCGCACGGGGCGACCTCGCTCTTCATGCAGGCGGTCGCGCGGTTGGAAAACGGGTCGATCGTTCTTCCTGGGTTCGACCGCAACATGACGCAGGCGGCGTGGGATAGTCTCTATTCCGGCCCATTTCCGCTCGAAGACCACCCGCAGTTCCGCTATCGCAGCTTGCTCGACAAGCTCGGATTTTCGGCGGAAGACGTCGTCGATTGGGACCAGATCTCCGCGCCGGACCCGGGCCGCAACCGTCTCGTGTCGCTCGCACTGCGGCCGGCGCCGGTTACCGACCAATGGCGGCGCGAAGGCGCTGGGCTGGGGCCGCTCGTTCCCGCCTGTCAGGGGCTGTCGCTGATCGAAGCGCGCGATCCGCGCCATGAGGCGCTGTCGATTGCGCTCGCGCTGCGCGACGCGGTCGAGCGGGGCGTCAGTTCGGCTCTAATCACGCCCGACCGTCTTCTGGCGCGCCGAGTGTCGGCGGCGCTCGACCGGTGGGGGATCGTGCCGGACGACAGTGCGGGGCAGCCGCTGCAGCAGACTGCGCCGGGCCGGTTCCTGCGCCAGATCGCGGCGATGCGGGCGCGCCCGGTCGGGATCGCCGATCTGATCGCGCTGCTGAAACATCCCCTCACCGCGACCGGCGAGGCAGAGCGCGGGCCGCATCTGCGCAACACGCGCGAGCTGGAGCTGCGCCTGCGCCGCTATGGGCCCGCTTTTCCGGATCGTGAGAGCCTCACGAAATGGGCGGAAAAAGACCCTGATTCACGGGAATCCTGGGCGCAGTGGCTCTGCGAAATTCTCGAAGATTTCGCGGCACCCCCCGCGGCCGCGCTGACAGATCATGTGGAACAGCACTTCCGGCTCGCCGAACGAGTCGCCGCCGGACCGAGTGCCGCGACCGAGACCAGCGAGCTATGGCGCGAGGCGGCGGGCCGTGAAGCGCGTCGCCTGATGGAAGACCTGCGCAGCCAGTCCGGCTTCGGCGGGCATCTCGGCGCGCTCGATTACGCGGATCTGGTTAATCGACATCTTCAGAGCGGGCTCGTGCGGCAGACGCTCGCCGCGCATCCGCTGATCGCGATCTGGGGGACGCTGGAAGCGCGCGCGCAGGGTGCCGAGCTGGTGATCTGTGGCGGGTTGAACGAGGGAAGCTGGCCCGAAGCACCTGCGCCCGATCCGTGGTTCAGCCGTCAAATGCGGCTGGAATCGGGTCTATTATTGCCCGAACGACAGGTCGGCCTCTCGGCGCATGACTTCCAGCAGGCGGTTGCCGGGCCGCAGGTGATCTTGTCGCGCTGTGCGCGGGATGCGGAGGCGCAGACGATCCCGTCGCGCTGGCTCAACCGGCTTTTGAATCTCGTGGACGGCCTGCCCGATCAAGGCGGTACCGAGGCGCTGGCCGAGATGCGGGGGCGCGGTAAACGCTGGCTCGATCTGGCGGACGCGCTCGAGACGCCGCGGATCACGCTTGAGCCCGCCAAACGCCCGTCGCCGCGGCCGCCGGTCGATGTGCGCCCGCGCGAACTGCCGGTCACCGCGATCGAGACCCTGATCCGCGACCCCTACGACATCTATGCGAAGCGCATCCTGAAGCTGCGCGCCCTCGATCCGCTGCGCCCCGAACCCGACGCTTTGCTGCGCGGTCAGGTGCTGCACCAGATCGTCGAAACCTTCGTGAAGACCTATGACGAGACCGCCACCATCGAGGCGGCGCAGGCGCGTCTGATGGAGATCGCCGAGGAGGTGATGCTCCGGGAAATTCCGTGGCCCAGTGCGCAGCGCATCTGGCTCGCAAGGGTCCGGGGGATCGCCGAGACTTTCTGCCGGGCCGAGGCCGAGCGTCGCGCGCAGGGTGCGCCGATGGTGGTGGAGAAAAAAGGCTCTGTTTCACTGCAAAACCCGCTTTTCAAGCTCACCGCAAAGCCCGACCGGATCGACATTCTCGAAGACGGGCGCGCATGGATCTACGACTACAAGACCGGCACGCCACCTTCCGAGCGTGAGGTGATGGCCTTCAACAAGCAGATGCTTCTGGAAGCCGCGATGGTCGGGCGCGGGGCCTTCGAGGCGATCGGGCCGCGCGAGGTCGCGGGCATGTCCTATGTGCGGCTCGGCGGCGACGGCGCCACCACGCAGATCAAGGGCAAATCCGGCGATCGCAGCGAGACGCCCGAGGAGAGCTGGGAGAAATTCCGCAAGCTGATCGCGCGCTATTTCGAGCCGTCGCAGGGCTTCACCGCGCGCCGCGCTCCGCAAAAAGCGCGCGCGCGGACGGATTACGATCAGGTCTCGCGCTTCGGGGAATGGGATGTCACCGATGAAGCCGAGGGGGAGGACGTGTCATGACCCATTCGGCCAGCCTCAGACAGCATCAGGCCTCGCAACCGGACAGCTCGGTCTGGCTCGCCGCGAATGCGGGGTCGGGCAAGACCAAGGTTCTGACCGACCGCGTTGCGCGCATGCTTTTGGCGGGAACAGAGCCTCAGCGCATCCTGTGCCTGACCTACACCAAGGCCGCTGCGGCGGAGATGCAGAACCGTCTGCTCGGGCTGCTGGGCGGCTGGGCGATGATGGACGAGGCGAAGCTGCGCGAAAAGCTGCGGGCGCTTGGTGCTGATGAGGCGCTGTCGGCCGAGGATCTGGCGAAAGCGCGACGGCTGTTCGCCAAGGCGATCGAGACGCCGGGCGGGCTGAAGATCCAGACCATTCACGCCTTCTGCGCGGGGCTGCTGCGCCGCTTCCCGCTCGAGGCGAAGGTCTCGCCGGGCTTTTCCGAGATGGACGACCGCGCCGGCGAATTGATGCGCGAGGATATCCTCGAGGAGATCGCGACAGGCCCGGATTGCGATCGTCTCGATGCGTTGCTCGGCGTCTATTCCGGTGAGGATCTGACGTCGCTTGCAGTCGATATAAGCCGGAATAGGGTCGGTTTTGCGGGCGATCTGGGCTTGTCCGATCTGCTGGAAGCCTACGACCTTCCGCGGGACATGACCGAAGAGGCGCTGCTGTCCGAGGTCTTCGACGACGGCGATCTGAAGATGATCCGCGAGGTCGCGCCTGCGTTCCTCGCAAGCTCCAAGAACGATCAGCGCGTCGGCGCAGGGTTGGCGGCGGCGCGCACCCGCGATCTGGACGCTGTGCAGGCTCTGGAAGACGTGCTTTGCGTCAAGAAACCGAAGGACGGCCCGCCCTATCAGCCCAAGCTCGAAAAGGTCGCCACCAAGGCGCTCGCCAAGGCGCTGGGCGACGGCACGATGGCGGCGCTGTCCGATCTGTCCGAGCGCGTCTCCGAGAACCGTCCCCGCCGCCTCGCCTTCGTCGCGGCCAAGCGCGCCCATGCGTTGCACCGCTTTGCGCAGGTCTTCCTGCCGCGGCTCGACGCCTATAAGGCCGCGCGCGGCTGGCTTGATTTCGACGATCTGATCGACCGGGCGGCGGCGCTGCTCGACGAGCCGTCGGTGGCGCAATGGGTGCTGTTCCGCCTCGATGGCGGGATCGACCACATCCTCGTCGACGAGGCACAGGACACCAGCCCTCGGCAATGGCGGGTGATCGAGCGGATCGCCGAGGAATTCACTTCCGGCGAAGGCGCGCATAAGGGCGAGCGCACGCTGTTTGTAGTGGGCGACCGCAAGCAGTCGATCTATTCCTTCCAAGGGGCCGATCTTCAGCAATTCGAGGAAATGCGCGCCCATTTCGCCCGGAAATTCGCGGATATCGGTCGCGCGCTCTCTCCGCTGGAACTGGAGCATTCCTTCCGATCGTCCGCCGCCGTGCTGCGTTCCGTGGACCTCGCTTTTGCGCGCGGGGCCGAGGAAGGCCTGGGCGGCGCGCCCTCGCATATCGCCTTCCACGAGGCGCTTCCGGGCCGCGTCGATCTGTGGCCCGCGATCGAATCGGTGAAGACGGATGACGAGGACGATTGGGAAAACCCCGTCGATCTGACGAGTGCGGAATCTGCGATTTCCCAGCTGTCGCGCATGATCGCCGCCGAGATTTCCGCGATGATCGCGCAGGGGGTGCAAATCCCCGATCACGAGGCGCCCGGCGGCGCGCGCCCGGTACATGAGGGCGATTTCCTGATCCTCGTGCGGCGTCGCTCGGAGCTGTTTTCCGAGATCATCCGCGCCTGCAAGTCGATCGGTCTCGCGGTGGCGGGGGCGGATCGCCTCAAGCTCGGGGCGGAGCTTGCGGTGCGCGACATCCGCTCGCTTCTCAGCTTCCTCGCGACGCCCGAGGACGATCTGTCGCTGGCCGAGGCGTTGCGCTCGCCGCTTCTGAACTGGTCCGAGCAGGAGCTTTACCAACTCGCGCAGCCCCGGAAGGGCTATCTCTGGGAGGCGCTCCGGCGCGGTGAGATGCGGCCCGATACGCAGGAGATGCTGAAAGATCTGCGCGACAATTCCGATTTCCTGCGGCCATTCGAACTGATCGAACGCCTGCTGACCCGGCATGGCGGGCGCGAGCGGCTTCTGGCGCGGCTCGGCCCCGAGGCGGAGGACGGGATCGACGAGCTGATCTCGCAGGCGCTGGCGTTCGAGCGCAATGAAGTGCCCAGCCTGACCGGCTTCCTCGGCTGGCTCGACGCGGATGACGTGCAGGTAAAGCGGCAGCTGGACGGGGCAGGGCGCGCGATCCGGGTGATGACGGTCCATGGCTCGAAAGGGTTGGAAGCGCCGATCGTCATCCTGCCCGATACGGCGAAGAAAAAAGAGCCTAACCCGCCTAAAATCCTGCGCTTGGACAATGGCGTCGCGGGGCTGCGCCAGCCCGCGCCGGATGCGCCGGAGGCCCAGCTTTCCGCTGCGGGTAAAGAGACGACTGCCCGGGCGGAGGAGGCGCAACGGCTTCTCTACGTTGCGATGACGCGGGCGGAGAAATGGCTGATTGTGGCCGCAGCGGGCGAGGTCGGCGAGGGCGACGAGACTTGGTATAGCCGAATAAAATCGGGCCTCGAAGCTGCGGGAACCGAGGACGTCACGGGCCTTTCCAAGCCGTTGCAGGAATTGGGCGAGTTTCCGCGCCACGCGACCGGCGCATGGCCGGTGAATGCGCTGGCGCCAGCGGCCGCGGAGGAGGTCACGCGACTGGATCTGCCCGCATGGAGCCTCACTCCCGCCGCTGCCGTCGAGCCCCCGCCGCGTCCGCTTTCGCCGTCGGATCTGGGCGGGGCGAAGGCTCTGTTCGGCGATGGCGAGACGATGGACGAAGACGAAGTGCTGCGTCACGGGCGCAATCTGCACCGGCTTCTCGAACATCTGCCGGAACGGCCGCGCGACCAGTGGGAAGACCTTGCCGAACTGTTGTTGTCCGAGGGCGAGGACGCGCTGCTTCCGGGTGAAATAGAGCCTGTTTTGGCCGAGGCGATCCGCGTGCTCGAAGCGCCGGGCATGGCGGCCTGGCTGGGCCCGCACTGTCTGGCGGAGGTCGAGATCACCGCCGCGCTGGAGGAATTCGGCGGCCAGCGGATTCACGGCTTCATCGACCGCCTGCGGATCGATACCGAAGGGGTTCACATTCTCGATTACAAATCCAACCGCATCGTCCCTGCGTCGTCCGATCGGGTGCCCGAAGGGATCGTGCGACAGATGGCCGCCTATCGCGCGGCATTGCGGCAAATTCACCCCGGACGCAGCATCACCTGCGCGATCCTGTGGACGCAGGACGGAACGATCATGCCGCTCGCAGATGCACAGCTAGACGGGAGCTTGCGCACGCCCACTGTATCTTGACGCCGACGGGGGCGGAACTTACCTTCCTTGCCGACCCAATATTCAGGAGGCTGACATGGCTACCGTTGCTGTTACCGACGCCACTTTCGACGAAGAAGTGCGCAAGTCCGACGTTCCCGTCGTGGTGGATTTCTGGGCTGAATGGTGCGGCCCCTGCCGCATGATCGGCCCGTCGCTCGAAGAGATTGCCGAGGAAATGTCCGGAAAGATCAAGGTCGTGAAAGTGAACGTCGACGAGAACCCCGACAGCCCGGCGACGCTGGGCGTGCGCGGCATCCCCGCCCTGTTCCTGTTCAAGGATGGCGAGGTCGTCTCGAACAAGATCGGCGCAGCCCCGAAAGCGGCGCTGCAAAGCTGGATCAACGAATCGATCTGATCTGCGGATCAGGTTTGACGGAAAAGGGCGTCCTCGGGCGCCTTTTTTCATATTGGCCAGCCGAAATGACGCAGTCGCGCGCGCAGCCGCTCTTCGAATTCGGGTCGGCCTGCGTTGAGCGATTGCAGCTGCAGGAACCAGTAGAGGTAGCGGGCGACCGGCGGGGTCTCGCGCAGTTTGGCGAAAGCGGCCTCGATCCCGTCGCGCGGCACAGATCCGGCGATGTGGTGGAAATCCGACAGGCCGAACAGGATCGCCGGTTTGCGCAGGAAGAACCCTTCGAGGGCGAGCGCGCTGTTTTGCGTGGCGACGAAGCGGCAGCGGCGGAGCAACTCGGGCGAACCTCCGGACTGGAAGCGAAAGCGCGGGTGACGGGCCGCGATCGCCTCCAGCGCCTCAATTTCGTGCGCTGTGTAATCCTCGTTCGGGTGCAGCGTCGCCACGACCGGGCCGGAATGCCGGGCCAGAACCTCCTCGATCATTTGCACCGGGCTCACCGACTGAAACGAGCGGTGATCCAGCAGCCGCCCCTGTAGCGGAACGAAGGCCAGATCCTCCTCATCGGACGGTTCTACGCCGGGATAGAGCCTGTTTCGCGTGGAAAAGAAGAACTGCGCCGCAGCCTCGCCGTCCACCTCATCGGCATCGAACGCCGCCTGAGCGACCGGCCAATCCCACCGCTCCGCCTCCGCCTCGACATGCCAGAACGCGCCGACATAGGTCCGTCGGCAGGTCAGCGCCCGCGCATGGGTCGGCGGCTCCATCCGGTAGAGCGCATAGCCCTCGCGGGCAGGGGCCGCTGCGCGCGCCTCGGGGCCTGTCCGATGCAGGCTGACGGTCCAATTCGCCGCCTCCACCGCCCCGATCAGGCGCTTGAAGAAATTGTGTTCGCCGGCCCGGACCTGCTCCAGAATCCAGTCATCGAGATAGATCGAAAGGTGCTGCGTGCTCATGCGGTGACGCTAGCCGCAGGCTCCCGCACCGGCAAGCGGGGTTGCAGCCCCGGCCTGCGGGTTACATATCTTTGGCGCAAACGGAGGACTAACATGGCCGAAGAGAAATTCCCGGGCTGGCACGGCACGACGATCATCGGCATCCGCAAGGGTGGTAAAGTGGTGGTTGCGGGCGACGGGCAGGTCAGCCTTGGCCAGACCGTCATCAAGGGCTCTGCGCGCAAGGTACGCCGCCTGAGCCCCGGCGGTCACGACATCGTGGCGGGCTTTGCGGGTTCGACCGCGGATGCGTTCACCCTGCTGGAGCGGCTCGAGAAGAAGCTCGAAGCCTCGCCCGGGCAGCTGATGCGCGGCTGCGTGGAGCTGGCGAAGGATTGGCGCATGGACAAATACCTGCGAAATCTCGAAGCGATGCTGATCGTGACGGATGGCAAGGACCTCTACGTCCTGACCGGCGCGGGCGACGTGCTGGAGCCGGAGCATGGCATCGCCGCGATCGGCTCGGGCGGGAATTTCGCCCTCGCCGCAGCGCGCGGGCTGATGGAAACTGATCTCGACGCCGAGGCGGTGGCCCGCAAGGCGATGGAGATCGCGTCGGAAATCTGCGTCTACACCAACGGCAACCTGACGGTGGAGAGCATCGGTGGCTGAGCTGACGCGCGACGATCTGCGCGCGGCGGTCGCGGCTGGCCATATCAACGAGGCGCAGGCCGCGTCCGTGATGGCGCTGGCGAGCAACCGCCTCGCCGGTCGCGCAGCCCTTCCCGCCGAGGACGAACCCTTCGAGCTGTTCAAGGGCTTCGCCGAGATCTTCGTGACCGTGGGCCTCGGCATCCTGATCTTCGGGTCGTTCGGCTTCCTCCTCTTTGCAGGCGGCAAGCTGGGTTACGCGATGCTGATCCCGCTGATCGCGCTGCTGGGCGAATATTTCACTCGCAAGCGCCGGATGGTGTTGCCTTCGATCCTGCTGACACTCACGCTGGGCGGGGCGGTGCTGGCGAGCTTTCTCGGGATTCCGATCCTCGGGATGCGCTTCATCGCCGAAGCCCCGAACTTCGACCTCGCGCTGGTCGCGACCGCGGTCGCGCTGATCGCGTGGTTCCTGCGCTACCGGGTGCCGTTCTCGATGTTCCTCGTGGGGCTCTGCGGGCTGGGCCTGCTGCTGTCTTTCGCGAAGGGCTTCGACCCTGAAGCGCCGATTTCGCAGACGGTCGACCTGTTCGATCTGTCGAACGGCTCGGCGCTGTCGCTCGCGATGCTGGTCTTCGGGCTCTTGGCGCTTGCGGGCGGCATCTGGTTCGACATGCGCGACCCGCATCGTCTGGGCCGGCAATCGGCCTCGGGCTTCTGGCTGCACGTTCTGGCAGCCCCTGCGCTGGTCAACACGCTCGCGCTGACCTTCTACAAGATGGGGCCGGGGACGGGCTATGTGCTACTGCTCGCCACGCTGGCCGTCTTTGCCGCGCTGGCGCTGATCATCGACCGGCGCTCCTTCTTCACGGCCGGGATCGGCTACATGATCTTTCTCAGCTTCTACGCGTTCGGCGACGCCGCCGATCCGCGCAGCTGGTGGATCACGCTGATCCTGATCGGCCTCTTTCTCACCGCGCTCGGCTCGTTCTGGACCGAGCTGCGCACGCGCCTGATGCGCGCGCTTCCCAATTTTCCCGGCAAGCACCGCCTGCCGCCCTATGCCACGGAGTAATCCATGACCGATCTGACCCCCCGCGAAATCGTCTCGGAACTCGACCGTTTCATCATCGGCCAGAAGGACGCCAAGCGCGCCGTCGCCGTTGCGCTGCGCAATCGCTGGCGCCGTCAGCAACTGCCCGACGATCTGCGCGAAGAGGTCTATCCGAAGAACATCCTGATGATCGGCCCGACCGGCGTCGGCAAGACCGAGATCTCGCGCCGTCTGGCGAAACTGGCCCGCGCGCCGTTCCTCAAGGTCGAGGCCACGAAATTCACCGAAGTCGGCTATGTCGGGCGTGACGTGGAGCAGATCATCCGCGATCTGGCCGATGTCGCGATGGTCCAGACCCGCGAGTATATGCGCGAAGAGGTGAAGGCGAAGGCGCATCAGGCCGCCGAGGATCGCGTGATCGCCGCGCTCGCCGGCACCGATGCGCGCGAAAGCACCCGCGAAATGTTCCGCAAGAAGCTGCGCGACGGAGAGCTCGACGACAAGATCATCGAGCTGGACGTCGCCGATCAGTCCGGCGGCATGCCGCTCGGAATGATGGGCGGTCAGCCGGGTATGGAGCAGCAGATGCAGGGTCTTCAGGACCTGTTCAAAGCCTTCGGCGGCAACCGCACCACGCGGCGCAAGATGACGGTCTCGGAAAGCTACGAGACGCTGATCTCGGAAGAGGCCGACAAGCTTCTGGACGACGAGACGGTGAAGACCGCAGCCCTTGAGGCCGTGCAGCATTCCGGCATGGTCTTCATCGACGAGATCGACAAAGTCACGGCGCGCTCGGATGCGCGCGGGGCCGATGTCTCGCGCGAGGGCGTGCAGCGCGACCTGCTGCCGCTGATCGAGGGCACGACCGTTTCGACCAAGCTCGGCCCGGTGAAGACCGATCATATCCTCTTCATCGCCTCGGGCGCGTTCCACATCGCGAAACCCTCGGATCTGCTGCCCGAACTGCAGGGCCGTCTGCCGATCCGCGTGGAGCTGCAGGCGCTGACCGAGCAGGACTTCACCCGCATCTTGTCAGAGACCGACAACGCGCTGACCCGCCAGTATCAGGCGCTGATGAAGACCGAAGAGGTCGAGGTCGCCTTCACCGAGGACGGCATCGCGGCGCTCGCCCGGATCGCGGCAGAGGTCAACCAATCGGTCGAGAATATCGGCGCGAGAAGGCTCTATACCGTCATGGAACGCGTGTTCGAGGAGCTGTCCTTCACCGCGCCCGACCGGTCTGGCCAGCAGGTGACGGTGGATGCGGAGTTCGTCGAGAACGAGCTGGGCGATCTGACCCGCGACGCCGATTTGAGCCGCTACGTCCTCTAGGGCACTGGCACCTCGCGCGCGCTCTGTTATCCTCCTGCGGGAGGGATGCGAGGCGCGGGCGATGGTGCGGTTTCTGATCGTAATCTTGATGCTGAGCTTGGCCGCCTGCGCACCGCGTGGGCGGCTTGCCTATCTCGATCACCCGGTCGCCGATGCGCGCTCGATTTTCGTGGGCTCGACCCGGGCGCCCGATCCGCAGACCGGCCAGCCCTTCGGCACCGCGCGCAGCGCCGAGCTGCGGCTCGCGCGCTTCGATGTCGCCACGCCGCCAGACCGCGAGGTGGCCGAGATCGCCTATCCGATGACCGACACGTCGCCCGTCGACCCGGACAAGCAGTTCCTCGTCTCGCAATCCGAGATCGACATGAAGCGCCCAGCGTTCCAGTCGGAGCTGCGCACGGCGCTTCGTAAACATGACGGCCAGGCGGTGCTGTTCGTCCACGGCTTCAACAACTCCTTCGCCGAGGGGCTGTACCGGATGGCGCAGATGGGCGCGGATTTCGATCTGCCCGGCGTGCTGGTGCATTATTCCTGGCCGTCGCGGGCGAATGTGCTGGGCTATGCCTATGACCGGGATTCGGTGCTGTTCGCGCGCGACGGGCTGGAGAGATTGATCGACGATCTGAACGCGGCGGGGGCGAAACGCATCCTGATCGTGGGCCATTCGCTGGGCGCCGAACTGGTGATGGAGGTTCTGCGTCAGGAGGCGATTGCGCGGAAACAGGGTCGATTTTCGACGATTTCCGGGGTGGTCCTGATCTCGCCGGATATCGCGGTGGACGTGTTCAAGACGCAGGCCGCTGCGATCGGCACGCTGCCGCAGCCCTTCGTGATCTTCACCTCCGCGAAGGATCGCGCGCTGCAACTCTCGGCGCGGCTGTCGGGCAAGCGTGACCGGCTGGGCAATCTGGAAGACGTCTCCAGTATCGCGCATTACAAGGTGACGCTGATCAACGTCTCGGCCTTCAACACAGGCGACGGGCATTTCAACGTCGTCACCTCGCCCGCGCTGATCCGGCTTCTCGACAGCGCGCAGAAAGTGGCCGAGGTGCTCGAGGTCGAACAGTTCGGGCGCACGGGGCTGGGCGATGCGGTGGTGCTGACGGTCGAGAATACGACGCAGATCATCCTCGCGCCGATCTCCGGCGGTTAGCGGATCCGGCGCAGATAGACGTAATAGGCGCCCGCGCCGCCATGTTTCAGATGCGCCTCGTTGATCTGCATGACGGCGGGCGCGAGCGGCATCATCCGCAGCCATTGCGGCACCTGATGGCGCAGCGCGCCGACACGCCGCGGGATCGGACCGTCATCGTCACCGCGCTTGCCCTTGCCTGTGATCACAAGCACCAGCCGCTTGCCGTGGCTCTGCGAATTCAGGATGAATCGGATCAGTTCGGGATGCGCCTCGGCCAATGTCAGCCCGTGCAGATCGAGCGTGCCCTCGGGCTTCAGCTTGCCGCGCGTCATCGCCTTATGCGCCTTGCGGTCCATCGTGACCGGCTGTCGTGCGAGATGCTCACCCGGCTCCGGGGCGAGATCGTGACGGCCCCGCGATGGCTTCGCGTGCTGACCCATCTCGAAACTGCGCAGCCCCTCGGCCTTCGGTTTCGGCTTGGGTTTGGGCGAAAGAAAAGACTCTATCTCGGCGGGATCGGCCTTTTTCGGGCGGTAATTCTCCGTGGTCGACGCCACGCGATCCCATAGCGCACGTTCCTCGGGGCTGAGTTTACGTTTGCGGCTCATGCGCGCCTCCGCAAGCCGATCATCCGGCCCCTGGCGTTGATCGCGCCCGCGACGCGCCCGGCATCCATGCCGGTGCCAATGAAAATATCACCGCGCCCCGCGCCCTTGATCGCAGAGCCCACGTCCTGCGCCACCATCAGGCGCTGCCCGAAGCCGGGGCAATCGATCCAGACCGGGCTGCCCAGCGGCACGACCTCGGGGTCCACTGCGAGGCTGCGTCCCGCGCTCACCGGACGCCCCATCGCGCCCAGGGGGCCGGTATCGCCCGGGATATCCAGCACCCGGAAGAACACGAAAGAGGGGTTGTGATCGAGCAGCCCCTGCAACTGATCGGGGTTCTCGGCGGCCCAGCGTCGGATGAACTCGGGCGTCATCTCCTCGGCCGGGGCTGCGCCGCGCGCGATCAGCTCCTTGCCGATGGAGCGATAGGGGTGCCCGTTCTTGCCGTCGAAGCCCAGCCGCAGACTGCCGCCATCCGCAAACCGCACCCGCAGCGAGCCCTGCACCTGCGCGAGATAGGTCTCGATCGGGCTCTCCAGCCAGACCAGTTCGTGCCCCGTCAGCAGATCGCCCGCCGCAATCTCGGCGCGGGTGAACCACGGCGAATTAGACCCTAATTCAGCCGGTTTCGCGTAAAGCGGCCAGGCGAAGCGGTTGGATTTCTCCCGCGCGCCGGGTAGTTCGGGCTCGTAATATCCGGTGAAATGCGCAGCCCCCTCGGGGGCGATTTCATAGGGGGCGAAATAGGTCTCCAAGGCGGCTCTCGCGTCGTCCAGCCCGGCCGTGTCCATCCCATAGAGATCGGCTGTAACGCAAAACGCCGCCCAAGCGGCGGCGTGATCGTCCCGGCTCCATCCGGGAATATCGGCGAAGGACAGCGCCACCGGCTTCAGCCGCCCGTGGCGACGAGCTGCCAGTTCGGGTCATTCGCACCCATCGTGCGGGCGAAGGTCCAGATGTCACGCTGCTTGCGCGGCGACTTGGGATCGCCCTCGACCACCTCTCCGGCGGCGTCGCGCGCGACCGAAATGATCTCGGCCCCGAAGCGCACGGTCACTTCGGCTTCCTTCGTGGAGTGGTCGAAATCGGCATTGCTCAGCACCAGCTCGCGCAGGCCTAGGAATTCCGCCTGAACGTCGAGACCCTTCTCCTTGCGCGCTTCCACGGCGCCCTCGAAGGCCTCGTAGACCTCGGCGGACAGGAAGGGGCGGACCTTTTCCAGATCGCCGGTCTCGAAAGCCATCAGAATCATCTCATAGGCGCCGCGTGCGCCTTGGAGGAATTCCGAGACCGAGAAGCTCGGCTCGACCCGCTTCATCGCGGCCAGCGCGACGGCGGCGGTCGAGCCTTCGGGCACATTGTCGATGATATCGTGATCGGGACCGCCTTCGATCACGTCGAAATCGCGCTTCGGCGTTGGCGTGTCCGGCGTTTCGGGCGCGATCGGCTTTTCATAGCCCTCACGGGTCCCGAGCACGCTTTTCAGCTTGAAAATCAGGAAGATCGCAATCGCCGCGAGGACGATAAGCTGAATGACGGCACCGGACATCGAGACCCCTGTGTTTGGCTTCATGTTTGTTTCTAGGTCAATGGCTACTTATGTAAGGCGTCAACTAGTTCAAGTCCACCGGCGCAGCTTGCCCGGAGACGCGATAAAAGAGGATGCCATGTGGATCTTTCTGGCCTTTCTGGCCGTGCCGCTGATCGAGATCGGTCTGTTCATTCAAGTGGGCGGGCTCATCGGCCTGTGGCCGACGCTGGGGATCGTGTTGCTGACCGCGATTGTCGGCACGTCGCTGGTACGCCGGGAAGGGGCGCGTGCGCTCAATGATCTGCGCAGCTCTCTCAACGAATTGAGCGATCCGTCGCGGCCGCTCGCGCATGGCGCGATGATCCTCGTGGCCGGGGTGCTGCTGCTGACGCCGGGCTTCTTCACCGACACGGTCGGGATCCTGCTGCTGATCCCCGGGATTCGCGACTGGGTGATGAAAGCCGCCGCGAGCCGGGTGAAGGTGCAGCGATTCGAGATGGGCGGCGCCTATCGGACGACGACCCAATACGATCCGCGCCGCGACCCGCCGCACCGTCCGCGCGACCCGGAGATCCTCGATGCGGAAGAGGCCGAGGAGATGACCCATCGCGACGATCCCAATGGCAAGCCTCCCGGCGGGCCGTCCGGCTGGACGCGTCATTGAGAATTGAGGCTTCTCCCAGCCAGTGCTAAACCTCGCACAATTAATTTTGGGAGAGGTCGATGACTGACGAAGCAAATGGCGAGACCAACGGCGCCGCGGATCCGCAGCAAGAGCAACAAGGTCTGCGCATGAACATCCTCGCGCAATTCACGCGCGACATGTCCTTCGAGAACAATGTCGCCACGAAAGGCGTGCAGACCAGCGACATCCAGCCCGAGATGCAGGTGCAGGTGTCGCTCGACGCCAAGAAGCGCAACGCCGAGCACCAGTACGAGGTGATCACCAAGTTCAAGATCACCGCGAACAACAAATCCGACGGCGCGACGCTCTATCTGCTCGAGCTCGATTACGGCGGCATCTTCCACGTCGAGGGCGTGCCGGAAGATCAGCTGCATCCGTTCCTGCTGATCGAATGCCCGCGCCAGCTGTTCCCCTTCGTGCGCCGCATCGTGTCGGATGTGACCCGCGATGGTGGCTTCCCGCCCTTCAACCTCGAGATCGTCGATTTCGTCGCGCTGTATCGCAACGAACTGGCGCGTCGTCAGCAGACCGAGGCGTCCGCCACGGTCTGATTCGTCAAGCGGACCTGAGGCGCGGCATCGTGCCTCAGGGACAAGCTGACACCGTGACTCTGGCCTGTCACGGACCCATTTTGTAACGGTGATCCCGTCCGCGACCCGGGCAGGATCACCGGATTCAGAAGAGGTATCATGGGCCAGATACAGGCATGGATCGAGGGCACGCTCGCCCCTGTCGACGTGATGGACGCGCATCGCGAAGGGATCCGCCACCGGGCGGTTTCCATTTTCGTCATGGATGGCGAAAAGCTCCTTTTGCAGAAGCGCTCGGAAAACTGCCTGCAATCTCCCGGTCTGTGGTCGAACACCTGCTGTAGTCACCCTGATTGGGGGGAGCGTCCCGAAACCTGCGCGCTGCGGCGGCTGCGCGAGGAGCTGGGCATCGAAGGGCTCTATCCCGCCCATGCCGACCGTATCGAATACCGGATGGACCTCGGTGACGGGCTGATCGAGCATGAGGTGACCGATATCTACATCGCCTATGCGCAGCGCGGCCTTGTGATGAACCCCGATCCCGAGCTGGTCTCGGAGACCCGCTGGATCGGTCTTTACGACCTCGGGGCCGAGGTGCGGCGCTATCCCGATCGGTTCTCGCGCTGGCTGCGGTTTTACATGCACGAGCATATCTCCCGCATCCTGCCCGCGCTGATCTGCTGAGCGGTGGGGATTTCTGCCGATCGCCTTAAATCGCTACGCGGAATTCCGCGCTTGCCCTAGCTTTCGTACCGCTTACCTGTAACTCTGCTCTCGATTGGGCGGGGGCGTGAGTAATGGGACCGAAGACCATCCGAGTTTTTCATTTGAGCGTGGCGGCGCTTGCGATCCTCGCGACCCCGGCACTCGCATATTCGTTGAAGTTTAATACCCCCGGCGCGTCGGACGATCTGCGCAATACGATCAAGGGCGCGTCGCTTTTGGTGCAATCCGCAGATGACGACAGCAAGGACGCGCAGGACGTGCTCTCCGAGGCGCGCGCCGACTATAACCGTATCGTTTCTGCGCTGTTCGGCGAGGGACGGTATTCGGGCACCGTGTCGATCAAGCTCGACGGGCGCGAGGCCGCCTCGATTCCGCCGCTCGATGCGCCTTCCACCGTGAACAACGTCACCGTGACCGTGACGCCCGGCCCCGAATTCACCTTCTCGCGCGCCGATATCGCGCCCGTCGCGCCGAAAACCGATCTGCCCGAGGGTTACAAGGTCGGGGCGGTCGCGAAATCGGGGGTGATCGTCGATGCGGCGAGCGCGGCGACGACCGGCTGGCGCGATGCGGGCCATGCCAAGGCCAAGGTCTCCTATCAGAACATCGTCGCGGATCACCGCGCCAATCAGCTGGCCTCCGACGTGCGTCTGGCACCGGGGCCGCTGGTGACCTTCGGGCGGCTGGAAACCTCCGGCAACAAGCGTCTGCGCACGAAGCGCCTGCGCGAGATCGCGGGTTTTCCCACCGGCGAGGTCTATGATCCGAAGAAGCTCGATAAGGTTCAGTCGCGGCTGCAGCGCACCGGGATTTTCTCCTCCGTGGCGATCACCGAGGCGAAGACGCTCAACCCCGATGACAGCCTCGATGTGAACCTCGCCGTGGTCGAGCAGAAGAAGCGCAAGCTCGGCCTCGGCGCTGAACTCAGCTCCAGCGACGGGCTTGGCCTCAACGGCTACTGGCTGCACCGCAACCTCTTCGGCGGCGGCGAACGCTTCCGCGTCGATGCGGGCATCTCCGGCATCGGCGGCGCGACGGGCGGCACCGATTACTCGATCGGCGCACGGATCGACCGCCCCGCGACCTTCAACCCGGAAACCAGCGCCTATATCACGACCGAGATCAGCCAGAAGAACGAAGAGGATTACACCGAGAACGCCTTCGATATCGGCTTCGGTCTGACGCGGATTTTCAACGACAAGCTGACCGGCGACGTCTCGATCAATTACGGCTGGTCCAAGGTGACCGACGATTCCGGCGAGACCTATTTCCGGCAAGTTTACCTGCCGACGAAATTCACCTGGGACGATCGCGACAACAAGCTCGATCCGACCAAGGGCTATTACATTCAGGCCGGCGTGACGCCCTTCGTGGGGATCGGCGGCGATACCGGCACCGGGGCGCAGGTCACGGGCGATCTGCGCGCCTATCGGGGCTTCGGGCAGGACAATCGCTTTGTGCTGGCGGGCCGCGTGCAGCTTGGCGGGGTCTATGGCTCCGATCTCGAAGAAACCCCGCGCGACTATCTGTTCTATTCGGGCGGCGGCGGCACCGTGCGCGGCCAGCCCTACCAGTCGCTTGGCGTTGAAGTGCTCGACGGCGGCACGCTGAAAACCGGCGGCACCGAATTCGTGGGCTTCCAGGGCGAGGCGCGCATCGGCATCACCGACAAGATCGGCGCGGTCGCCTTCTACGACTACGGCTATATCGCGGGCGGCGGGGACTCGGGCTCGCAGGCAGGCGCGGGTCTCGGCCTGCGCTACAAGACGGGCATCGGCCCGATCCGCCTCGATGTCGGCTTCCCGGTCTCGGGCGGCACCGGATCGGGGGCGCAACTCTATATCGGTATCGGGCAGGCTTTCTGATGAAACGTTTCGCTATCCTTCTCGCCTTCTGCCTCACGCCGCTGGTCGCCACCGCGCAGGACAGCACGCCGCAGACCGCGGACGGGGCGGGGGCCGCGACCGAGGAACAGACGCAGCGCGACCGCTCATATCTGACCGGTCTGATCGAGGATAACCTCTCGGGCGCCGGGCGCACCGTGCGGCTCGACGGGTTCTCGGGCGCGCTGAGTTCGCGGGCCACCTTCGATCAGCTCACGATCTCCGACAAGGACGGGGTGTGGATCACGATCAAGGATGGCGCGCTTCAGTGGAGCCGCACGGCGCTGCTGACCGGCAAGATCGAGATCGACGAGCTCTCCGCCGCCGAGATCGACCTGCCGCGCCTGCCGACCTCAGAGAGCAGCTCGACCGCCCCCAGCCCCGAGGCCAAGCCGTTCCAGCTTCCCGACCTGCCCGTCTCGGTGCAGATCGGCAAGATCGACGCGAAGAAGGTGATCCTCGGCGAGCCGATCCTCGGGCAGGAGGCGACGGTCAAAGTCTCTGGCTCGATGTCGCTCGCAGGCGGCGAGGGCAATGCCAAGCTCGACATCACCCGGATCGACAACAAGAAGGGCCAGTTCTCCCTCACCGCATCCTATGACAACGACACGCGCGAACTGGGCCTCGACCTGCTGGTGGACGAGGGCAAGAACGGGATCATCGTCCAGAAGGTCGGCCTGCCGGGCAATCCGGCGATGACGCTCGCCGTTTCGGGCAAGGGCCCGCTCGACGATTTCACCGCCGATATCGTGCTGAGCACCGAAGGTCAGCAGCGTCTGGCGGGGCAGGTCTCGGTGGGCAGCAAACTGCCCGAGGGCGCACCCGAAGGCAGCGACAAGGTCACGACCTTCTCCGTCGCGCTGGGCGGCGATATCCGTCCGCTTCTGCCGCCCGATTACCACGAATTCTTCGGCAACGAGGTCGCGCTGGTCGCGGATGGCACGCGCACGGCCTCGGGACAGACGACGCTCAATACGCTCGATCTGAAATCGCGCGCGCTGCAGCTGAACGGCTCGGCGCAGACCGGCGCCAACAACATGCCGGTGAAATTCGACCTCACCGCCAAGCTCGGCCTCGGCGATGGCCAAGAGGTGCTGCTGCCGATCTCGGGGCCGAAAACCTATGTGCAATCGGGTACGCTCGATCTCTCTTATGACAAAGCCGAAGGCGATGGCTGGAAGCTGACGGGCCGTCTGAACCAGCTGCGCCGCGAAGATGGCACCAAGATGCTGACCGCGAACCTCTCGGGCTCGGGCCGCATCCGGCAGGCCTCGCCGCCCTCTGCGGGTGGCACGGTTCTCTTGGGCATCAACGGGCTTGAGCTGTCCGATCCGAAGCTGAGCGCCGCCGCGGGCAGCGCCGTCACCCTGCACACCGTCTTCTCGTGGCAGCAGGACAAGCCGCTGCGCCTGTCGCAACTGGCGCTGAAAGGCTCCGGCTACAGCCTGAATTCCAACCTCACGATCGACAATATCAGCGAGGGCGTCTCCATCGAGGGCGCCGCGCAGATCGACCATTCGAATCTCTCGATGCTGTCGGGTCTGGCGGGGCGTGATCTCGGCGGGTCGGCGCGGATGACGGTCGCGGGGAAATACACCGTTCTCAGCGGTGCCTTCGACGCCAATCTCAACCTCGTCGGTCAGGACATCTCGATCGACCAGCCGCAGGCGGACCGCGCTTTGGCGGGCCGGTCGGAAATCGCGATCTCGGCCAAGCGCGACGAGACCGGGATGACGCTGGATTCGCTCAACGTGCAGACGCGGGCGGGCACGCTTCAGGCGCAGGGCACGCTGGCCAGTCAGGATGGCAAGCTGACCGCCACGCTCGACACCAATGACCTCTCGGTTCTGGGCGGCGGCTATCGCGGCGCGCTGGCGGCCGATGCGACGGTGACGCTGAACGGCGATCGCTACGGCGTGACGTTGAAGGGCACCGGAAAATCTCTCGCCATTGGCCAGCCCGAGGCCGACAAGCTTCTGGCCGGGACGACCAACCTCGATCTGCAAGCGAGCTACGCCAATGGCGCGGTCGAGGTGCAAAGCCTCGACCTGAGCAATCCGCAGCTCGACGTCTCGGCGAAAGGCACTGCGGGGGAAACCTCGCGCCAGATCGATCTCAACGCGCGTCTGGCCAATGCCGCGCTGCTCGCGCCGGGATTCCCGGGGCCGGTGACGGTGTCGGGCACGGTGGTCGACGATGGCAGCGGCTATCAGCTGGACCTCTCGGGGACCGGGCCGGGCGGCACCGATGCGAAGGTGTCTGGCCGCATGGCGACGAATTTCGCCGATGCCGATCTCTCGATCACAGGGCAGGCGCAGACCGCGCTCGCCAACAGCTTCATCGAGCCGCGCTCGGTCCAGGGCCCGCTCAGCTTCGATCTGCGGATGAACGGCAAACCGGGGCTGGCGGCTCTGTCGGGTACGGTGACGTCGAATGGCGCGAAACTCGTCGCGCCCAATCTCGGCATGGTGCTGGAAAACGTCGACACACGCGTGCAGCTATCGAATGGCAGCGCACAGCTTGGCGTGACCGGGCGGCTGGGCACGGGCGGGCAGATCACCGTCAACGGCCCGATCAACCTCTCCGCGCCCTATAACGGCAACCTGACGATCCGTTTCGACCGCGCGCGTCTGAAGGATCCCGAGCTTTACGACACCCGCGCCTCGGGCACGATCACGATGGACGGGCCGCTGACCGGCGGCGCGAAGATCGCCGGGCGCATCACGCTGAGCGATACCGAATTGCGGGTGCCCTCTTCGGGCGTTGGTGGCGGAGCGTCGGTGCCCGACGGCATCGAGCATGTCGGCGAAAGCGCGGCGGTGCGCGAGACGCTGAAGCGCGCGAACCTGCTGAACAACGGCCAGAGCGATGCCAGCGGCGGCGCTACGGCCTCCGGCCCGTCCTATCCGCTCGACGTCACCATCGCCTCCGAGCGCGGCATCTTCGTGCGCGGCCGCGGTCTGGATGCGGAGCTTGGCGGCTCGCTGCGGATCACCGGCACCACGGCGAACGTGATCCCGATCGGGCAGTTCTCGCTCGTGCGCGGGCGGCTCGACATTCTGGGGCAGCGCTTCACGCTCGATCAGGGCCGGATCGCGCTGCAAGGCGCGCTGGTGCCCTATATCGACTTCACCGCGACCACGACGCAGGACGATTACACGATCTCGATCAACATTCAGGGGCAGGCGGATGCGCCGGAAGTGACGTTTACCTCCTCGCCCGAGCTGCCGCAGGACGAGGTTCTCGCGCGGCTGATCTTCGGGCGGTCCATCGACAACCTCTCGCCCTTGCAGGCGGCGCAGCTGGCGTCTGCGGTCGCGACACTCGCGGGCAAGGGCGGCGAAGGGATCATCGGAAAGCTGCGAAAGAATTTCGGGCTGGATGATTTCGACGTCTCTACCGATGCGCAGGGCAACACGCAGCTCAAGGTCGGGAAATATCTGTCGGACAATATCTATACCGATGTCACGGTCGGGGGCGACGGCACCTCGCAGATCAACCTCAATCTCGATGTGACCAAGAGCCTCACCGCGCGCGGCACCGTCGGCTCCGACGGCAAGAGCGGGGTCGGCCTCTATTTCGAGAAGAACTACTGATCCATAAGTTTCACTTCATTTCCGCGCCGGGAAATAAGTGAAACTTATGACGAGGAGGCTTCCTCGCCCTCAACCTCGTCGTCTCTGTCTATCGCGTCGCGCAAATTCTCTTGCGCGCGGCGCTTTCGGAAGGCGGCGAGCTCGGCGTTCAGCGCGGCACCCATCAGCACCGAAAAGGCGCTGAGATAGAGCCAGACGAGAAGCGCGATCACCGCCCCGATAGAGCCGTAGATCTTGTTGTAATTGCCGAAATTCGACAGGTAGAAGGTCAGCCCGATCGAGCTGAGCCCCCAGAGCGCGGTCGCCAGAACCGCGCCGAGCGTCAGGATCGGATCGCGCTTGCCTTCGGTATTGGGCCCGTAGCGATAGAGAATGCCGAGTGCGGTTAGCATCAGCAAAAGCATCGCGCCCCAGGGCAGACCCGAGAGCAGGATCTTGGAATATTCGTGGAAGGGCAGGAAGTTGATGACGACGGGCACGACGACCACCGTCGCCATCGCAGCCAGCATCACGCCGACCAGCGCGATGGTCATCAGGTAGCCCATGATGAAGCTCCAGATCGTCGCGCGGGGCCGGGTGCCGTGGATCACGTTGAGGCTGAGCACCAGCGCCGCGACGCCCGCGCGGGCCGAGAACAGGGTCACGGCGGCGGAGAACATGACGCCAAGCCCGATGGTCGCGCGCGGTCCGATCAGCCAGTTCTGGATCTGATCGTTGATCAGCGCATAGGCTTCGGGCGGGATGAAATCATCGGCCACGTTGAGATAGGTGCGGATCACGGTCGGATCGGCAAACGCGCTCCACAGCGCGATGGTCGCGGAGATGCCGGGGAAGATCGCGAGCATGGAATAGAAGGCGACCCCCGCCGACACGAGGGTGATATTCGATTGGAACAGCCGCCCGAACAGGCTGACCGCGAATTTCGCCGTTTCTCTCACGCGCTACTCCTCGTTTCATTCACCATTGCTCAAGCCCCGTGTGATCGCAACGCGGGGCGCGCGGTTTGCTGAAAGCTGTTGCGTCTCAGGCGCTTGGCGTCGCGCGGGTAGGATCGTGCCTGTGCCGGATAGGGCCGAAAATACGAAATCATGCTAAAATAGGGTCTATTTTTGTCTGAGGCGCACGCCAGTACAGGCCGAGCTGCGCGCCCCCAGTCAGAGGCGGCGGCCAAGATCACGGAGGCGTCAGGTTGTCACAAAAGGGAATCACTTGGCCGTTAGGAGCGTCGTGAACGCAACTAGCCAAGGGAACAGCCATGTCGCTTCGCACCACCCTCCTTCAAGCCACCGCCATCGCTGTGCTGCCGCTTGCGGCGCATGCCGGCGATATCTCCTTCTCGCCCGTTCCTTTCGCCAAGGACGACGCCGCCAAGCGTCAGGCCATCGCCTCCGACACGGTCACCGTCGACGGCAAGGATTACAAGATCGGCTATCACGTGATGGCGCGCTCGGGCGACAAGATCGGGGACAACACCTTTGCCCTGCTGACCGACAAGGACGGCAATCCGATCAAATCCGCCGATGGGTCCGAGCATATCTCGGAAGACGCCGATTTCACCTCGCTGATCCGTCAGGGCGACAAGCTTTATTCGGTGACGCATTTCGAATCGCGCCCCGGTGCGATGTATCTCAGCGAAGTCAGCCAGGATGCGGACGGCAACCTGAAGCTGGTCTCGACCAAGCCGATCGACTTCTCCGAATATCACGGTCTCTGGGTTCCCTGCGCGGGGTCCGTGACGCCGTGGGAGACCCATCTGGGTTCGGAAGAATACCCGGCCGATGCGCGCGCGATCGAAGCGGCGACCTCGCTCGACGAGATCGACGATTACGATTTCCCGATGGTGCGCTACGCGGGCGTGAACCCCGAGGGCATGAGCCTCGAGCAGTTCCGCGACGCCTACAAGCCCTATCGCTATGGCTACCCGACCGAGATCACCGTCTCGGAAGACGGCTCCGCCAAGGCTGACAAGCATTTCGCGATGGGGCGCGTGGCCGTCGAGCTGGCCTATGTCATGCCCGACCAGAAAACCGCCTATATCTCGGATGACGGCACCAATGTGGGTCTGTTCCGCTTCGAAGCCGACACCGCAGGCGACCTGAGCGCCGGGACGCTTTACGCGGCCAAGTGGAATCAGACCTCGGCAGAAAATGGCGGCGCGGCCGATCTGGAATGGGTCGATCTGGGCCATGCCGACGACGCGACGATCCAGAAGGCGATCGAAGCCGGAACCCAGTTCTCGGACCTCTTCGAGACCGCCGAGATGGGCGAGGACGGTTCCTGCGCCGACGGCTTCTCGCCCTCGAACGCCGAAGGCAATCCCGAGTGTCTGAAGGTCAAGGACGGCATGGATGCGATCGCCTCGCGTCTGGAAACCCGTCGCTATGCCTCGATGAAAGGCGCCACGACCGAGTTCCGCAAGATGGAAGGCATCACCTACGACGCCGACAAGCATCAGATGTACCTGTCGATGTCGGCGGTCGAGAAGGGCATGGAAGACGGCGCCAAGCAGGATCTGGGCGGGATGAACGCGATCAAACTGCCGAAGAACAAGTGCGGCACGGTCTATTCGCTCTCGCTGGACGACAAGTTCACCGCGACGAAGATGATGGGTTTGATATCGGGCAAGCCGCTCACCGAAGAGCACAAGGTCAAGGCGCAGGACGCAAGCTGCGACCCGGCGCATGACATGTGCGGCGACACGGCCGAGCTGAACAGCTGCGATATCAACGGCATCGCGAACCCGGACAACATCACCTACATCCCGGGCTACAACACGCTGATCATCGGTGAAGACACCGGTTCGGGCCACCAGAACGACGCGATCTGGGCGATGAACACCGACACCAAGGAGCTGACCCGCATCCTGTCGACGCCCTACGGTTCGGAAACCACCTCGACCTACTGGTACCCGAACGTCAACGGCCACGGCTACCTGATGGCGGTCATCCAGCACCCCTATGGCGAGAGCGACGAAGACAAGCTGACCGACCCGGCGCAGGCGCGTGCCTATGTGGGTTACGTCGGCCCGTTCCCGCAGATGGATGCCACCGCGAAGACCCAATAACGGGCGCTCGCGAGACATTTCTGGCGAGGCCCGGCGGAGACCCGGGCCTCGCCTTTTCTTTCAAGGCTGAGGGCTGACGGATGCTGCGGATTTCGATTTTGGCGCTGCTGAGCATGACCACGATGGCGGGGGCGGTCGATCTGAAGACCACGGTGTTGGACAATCCGACGGCCTATATTCCTCCACAATGCTATACCAAGACGGAAGACACGGCGGGCGAGGTGCATAACCCCTGCCAGACCTGTCACACCTATCCGCGCCATCCGAATTACGTGCGCGATGCCGATCTGCAGACCGAATATGCGTTTCCGGGCCCGGCGCTCGAGAACCCGTGGCGCAACCTCTTCGTGGAACGCCGCGCCGAGGTGGCCGCGACCGAGAGCGCGGAAATCCGCGCCTATGTGCGGCAGGACAATTACCACGACGCCGAGGGGGGGATCGCCTTGGCTAAGAGGCTGGCCGATCCGCCTGCGGCTTGGGACGCGAACGGCAATGGCGTATGGGACGGCTATATTCCCGACGTGCAATTCTCCTTCGACGAGGAGGGGTTCGACCGCAGGCCCGATGGCAGCCTGACCGGCTGGCGCGCCTTTGCCTATCAGCCGCTGCCCGGCACGTTCTGGCCGACCAATGGCTCGACCGATGACGTGATGATCCGTCTGCCGGAGGCATTTCGTCAGAGTGCCGAGGGGGTCGAGGACATTGCCACCTACAAGACCAACCTCGCGATCGTGCAGGCGCTGATCACCCGCGCGGATGTCGCGATCGAGCCCACCGACGAGGTCGCGATGGGCGTCGATCTGGACCGCGACGGGGCGATGGCGCAGGCGGAGGTCGTGAAATTCGCCTTCGCGCCGCTCGACGGGATCACGATGCATTGGGCCGGGCGCGCGGGCGTCGAAGGCGCTCGGCTTGCCGCCGGGCTTTATCCCAAGGGCACGGAATTCGTCCATTCGGTGCGCTATATCGACCCGACGCCCGCGGGCGTTGAGATGGCCGCGCGGCTGAAAGAGCTGCGCTACATGGTGAAGACGGATTGGGAGAGCTATGCCGATCTGGAAGAGACCGCGCTGGCCGAGCTGAAGGAAGACAGCGCCTTTCCCGACCGCACCAAGCAGTTCTTCGGCAGTTCCGAGACCGGCGTGCCCAACACCTTCGGCTGGCGGCTGCAGGGTTTCATCGAGGATGCGACGGGCGATCTGCGTCCGCAGAGCTTCGAGGAGACCGTGTTCTGCGTCGGCTGTCACGGCACGCTGGGCGTCAATGACGATTCCACCTTCGCCTTCGCGCGCAAGCTGGGCAAGGAGGCCTATCGCGGCGGCTGGTATCACTGGACGCAGAAGGGGCTGGCGGGCACGCCCGACCGGATCCGCGCGGATGGCAGTGGCGATTACGCCCATTACCTGCGCACCAACGGCGCCGGGGACGAGTTTCGCGCGAATGCCGAAGTGATCGAGGCGTGGTTGGAAAACGGCAAGCTGCCGCCCGAGAAAGAGGCGGCTCTGGCCGAGGATATCGGGCCGCTGATCCTGCCCTCGCCGGAGCGTGCCGACGCGCTCAACGCGGCCTATCGGATGATCGTGCGCGACCAGAGTTTCTCCCAAGGACGCGATGCGACGGTGGCTCCGGTCGATGGCACGGTCTGGCGTGAGGTGGAGCAGGATCGGCCCACCGGGATCGAGGAAATCGCCCAGCCGTGGTATAAGCGCCGCTAATCTGAACCAATCTGCGTCAGCCGATTGCGTTTTTCGCCGTCAATTGGCAGTGTTTGCGCAAATCGGTACATTTTTTCGGGAGCGCCATCATGGCAAAAGTCATCCGCCAACTTTCCGCAAGCGCCGCCATTGCGGTTGCTGCTGTCTGCACCGCCGCGAGCGCGCAGGCAGAAAGTGGCGTGACCTTCACCATCGGCGCGGGCGCACGCTATGCCCCGTCCTATTTCGGCGCGGATCATTACGACACCAGCCCCACCGCGAAGGTGAAGCTCAACAGCTTCTCGCTGCAGGGGATGCAGTTCGGCTCGGACGATCCGAATTACGAAAAGCTCGGCCCGAACGTGCATGGCTCCTTCCGCCTCGTCGGTGGCCGCAATTCCAGCGATTATTCCGAGATCGCGGGTCTCGACGATGTCACCACGTCGCTCGAACTGGGGTTCGGCCTTGGCTATCAGGCACCGAAATGGGGTGCTTTTGCCGATATGCGCTACGGCGTGGTCGGGCATAACGCCGTCGTTGCCGAGCTGGGCGCCGATTGGAAACCGATCAAGACCGACAATTTCAAGCTGAGCATCGGGCCGCGCGTCTTCTATGGCTCGGGCCTCTACAACCGCACCTATTTCGGCATCAGCCCGTCGGAATCCACGGCGAGCGGTCTCGCGGCCTATTCGCCCGATGGCGGCCTCGTCTCGACCGGTCTGGAGCTGTCGGCGACCTATCAACTGGGCAACGACTGGGCGGTCGAGGGCAAGCTGAACTACGATCGCCTGCAGGGCGATGCGGCGGACAGCCCGATCGTGCAGCAAGGCTCGCGCGAGCAAAGCTCGGTGTCGCTGATGCTGACCCGCCGGGTGAGCTTCCCGTTCTGATCGGGTCATAGCTTCCTATAAGACACGTAAAGCCAAGCCGCATGGGTCGCCCGTGCGGCTTGCTTTTTTCGGGCCGCGCCGCGCATGTTGGCGGCAGATTCCCTCTCCAATCGTGATGCGCCGATGACCCAGACACAGCCGCAAGCCCGCGATGGCACCGCGCGCGCCCTGATCGAAGCCGGGATGCGCCTGTTCGGGACGAAAGGGTTCGCGGCCACCTCGACGCGGGAACTGGCCGAGGCGGCGGGCGCGAATGTCGCCGCGATTTCCTACCATTTCCAAGGCAAGGAAGGGCTGCGCCGCGCCTGCGCGCTGGAATTCGTGCGGCGCATGGACGAGGTGATGCGGCCTCTTGGCCCCCCGGAGGCGCTGTCGCCCGAGGACGCGGAGGCGGAGCTCAAGGCGCTGATGGAGGCGATGATCGAGCGCATCCTTACGCAGCCGGATGCGGCCTCGATGATCGGCTTCGTGATGCGCGAAGTGACCGAAGGCGGCGAGACGCTCGATATTCTCTATGACCGCCTGATTGCGGTCGCGCATGGGCGGTTGCTGGGGCTTTGGGCGCGGGCGAGCGGGACGTCGCAGGACGATCCGGAGAGCGCGCTGCGGGTCTTCGCGATGATCGGGCAGGTGCTCTATTTCCGGCTTGGCGCGGAGGTCGTGCGTCGCAAGATGGGCTGGTCGGAGATCGGCGCGGCGGAGGCGGGACAGATTTCCCGGATCGTCGCAGGCAATCTCGATGCGATGCTGGCGCAGGCGCGCGCCAAGACCGCCCCCGACGTATGAAAAAGGCCGCCCCGGACAGGAGCGGCCTCGAATATTCTTAGCGTCTTCGCACTTATACCGGCGGTTTGCCTTTGACCGCACGGGCGACCATGGCCACCACGAACAGGATCAGGAAGACCACGAAGAGGATCTGTGCGATCCCGGCAGATGCGCCTGCGATGCCGCCAAAACCGAGCGCCGCGGCAATCAGCGCAATAACGAGAAAAGTCAGTGCCCAACCAAGCATGGGTATTCTCCTTCGGATGTTGCGTACATTAGCGCTGAGTGCTGCGCTTTCATGACATCCAAACGTGCCGTTATCCCGAAAGTTCCATTACCCTGAGTCAGCAAATTGGCGGAACATCGAACGCTTTCCGGCGTTTGGGCGGCAATTCACACCTCACGAAAAAGGGAGATGGGGACATGGAAATGAATATGACGAGCCTCGGCGGCTTCTGGGGTATCGTATTGCTCGCACTCGATATCTGGGCGCTGGTCTCTATCGTCGGGTCGAATTCCAGCACCGGCAAGAAAGTGCTCTGGGCGCTTCTGGTCTTCTTCCTGCCGCTGATCGGTTTCCTGATCTGGCTGGTGGCCGGGCCGCGCGCTTCGAAATGACGACATTCGGCGCGGGGGGGTGCGGAGACCCTCAAGGAACCGCATTCCCCAACCCGCGTTGCAACCACAGAAATCGCGGCGAGACGTCGTGACATGTTTGGGAGAGGTCGATGAGTTACCACGAAACCGAGGATCCTGACGGCCACGAGGGCCGCGGAACGGTGACCGATTTGCTCAATCGCGTGATTGAGCAGACGCGGGAAATCGCACGAACCGAGGCGGAACTGGTTCGCGCAGAAGCCGCCCACCGGGCGGGTCTTGCGCGCAACGCAGCCATTCTCGGCGCGATCGCTCTGGTCTTCGCACTCGGTGCGATCTTTCCCCTGACGCAATCCGCCATCTACGGGTTGGAATGGCTCGGCCTCGACCGGGGACCCGCCACTCTGATCGTCGGCGTGGTGCTTCTGATCCTCGGCATCATCGCGGCGCTCATTGCCGCGTCGAAGCTGCGCAAAGTGTCGAGCCCACCCACCCGTCTCAAGGAAAACCTGTCTGCTGACGCGCAGGCGCTTAAGGAGAGCTTCAAATGACCGAGAAGAAAACCATTGAGGAAATCGAGAACCGTCTGCGCCAGGACCGTGCCGATCTCGCATCGACGCTCGGCGATCTGACCGGCCGCATCGCGCCGGACTATCTCTCCGATCAAGTGTCGCAAGTCGTGCGCGACTACGCGGCGCCGGCTGCGCGCAGTGCCGAACAAGCCGTGCGCAAGAACCCCGTGGCCTTCGCCCTCGCGGGTGCCGGTATCGCGTGGTTCCTGCTGCGCCAGCGCAACTCCGCCACCGTCGAGGAAGAAAATCTGGTCGCCGATGCCGATCCGCTCGTGATGCCGAGCGAAGCGGGCGCGGATGGCTGGATCGACGAGATCGACACGCTGCGCCACGATGCGTCGGTGCGTCTCGAAGATCTTGAGACCGAGCAGCGCAGCTCGACCGACAAGGCGCGCGACTTCGTCAAGGAGCGTTCCGAGGTGATGCAGAAATTCGCGAGCGACCTGCGCAACTCGCTGTCCTCGGGTCTGAGCGACCTCAATGAGGATGCGCGCGACCGCGTGGTGCGGGCACGCGAAAGAGCCTATTCCGCCCGGATTCGCCTGCAGGACGGTGCAACCCAGGCCGGTTCGACCAGCAAGCAGATGGTCAAGGATCACCCGCTGATCGCCGCCGCTATCGGCTTCGCCATCGGCGCTGCGATCTTCAACGCGGTGCCCAAACCGGACGTCAATGTCAGCCGCCGCAGCTTCGGCCCGCGCGCGAACCGCCTGTTCGACGAGGCCGAGCGCCTCTACCGCGACGAGAAGCGCCGTGCGGGCAAGGTTGCCGATCAGTTCACCGATGAACTGAAGCGCACCGCGCGCTCGGTGATGAGCTCGGCGGGTGACGAGGCCCGCAGCGCCGCACGTGATTTCGGCGATCAGGCGATGGCGGCGGGCGAGCAGCTGATCGACCGTCTCTCGCGCCAGCTGGCGGAGGAAGCCAACCGTGCGCTGCGCGATGTCGGCCAGTCGCTGCAGAAAGGTGAAGAGGAAGTGCGCGCCGGGGCCGAAGAGGCCAAGGATGCCGCGAAGTCCAAGGCCGAAGAGGTCGCGTCCAAGGCTGAGGCGAAGACTCACGAGGCGGCCGAGAAGGTGAAGGCGAACCATTCGTCGTCGTCCTCGTCGACCAGCTCGGCATCCGCGACGACTCCGAAGACCACCCACTGATCCTTTGGTGGAACCGATTGGGAAAGGCCGGGCTTCGCGCCCGGCCTTTTTGCTTGGCGACTCATGATGTGCATTGCGCGTAACCGACGCGCAAAAGAAAACCGGCGCCGCGATTTCTGCGGCGCCGGTTTAAACTGTTTTACGCTGAAACAGGGTCTAATCCCGAAAATCAGACCGAGCTCGACCAGGTGTCGACTTCGCGCTCGGCGTCCTCTTTCGTTTTGCCGTATTTCTTCTGGATCAGGCCGACCATCTGCTCGCGATGACCTGCGGCCTCCTCAAGCTCGTCGTCGGTCAACTCGCCCCAGTTCTCGCGGGCCTTGCCCTTCAATTCCTTCCAACTGCCTTTAATTTGATCCCAATTCATGGCGTCGCTCCTTTCAAGATGAAGACGCGGGTCTCGGCGTCGTCCAACAACGTTTCGCCGGGGGCGATGTTCCTGTGTGTGGGGGCACAAAAACTCGGGAACTGGGTCTTGTCCGAGAGCGTTAGATCGCGAAACCCAAGAGGGAAGTCATTCTCGAAATGCATCGCCTGGAGACCCTGTCGCGCATCGCCATGATCGTGATCGCTGTAATCGCTGTCGTGGCTGCGCTTAGCCAGGTGGAAAGCTTGTTCGCCCCCGTCGTGCTCGCGCTCGTCGTGGGGATCGTGCTTTCACCGATTTCCGATGCATGGGAGAAAAGAGGTCTGTCGCCCGTCTGGGGGGCACTTACCTCGCTCGTCATCTCTCTGATGATCGCCGTGCTGCTGGTTCTCGTGATCCAGCCTGTGGTCACGGAGTTGATGCGTCAGGCGCCGAAGGTGATGGACGACATGCGTTCCACCATCATTCATATGCGCCACATGTTCCAAGGCATTCAGGACGCCTCGAAGGAGGTGAGCGACGCGATCACCGCGGCGAAGGTTGCCGCGCAGGATGGCGGTGGTAGCGGCGACCAGAGCGCCGTGCCGGATGCCAAGGATCTCGTGATGCTTGCGCCATCCATCATCGCACAGGCGCTGATCTATGTCGGGGCGCTGTTCTTTTTCCAGCTCTCGCGGAGCGAGATTTACAACTGGATCGCAAAGCACCTCGCGGAGCCTTCGAACCGCGGCGCCACCGCTGCGCGGCTACGCAAGGCGGAGACGCGGGTGTCGCATTATTTCCTCACGATCACCGTGGTGAATGCCGGCCTCGGGCTGGCGGTGGGCGTCGCGATGCAGCTGATCGGGCTGCCGAATGCGCCGCTCTGGGGGCTGGTGGCCTTCCTCATCAACTACATTCTGTATCTCGGTCCTGCGGCGCTGATCATCGCGCTGGGATTTGCAGGCGTGGCGACCTTCGACGGGATCCGGGTGATCCTGCCGCCGCTGATCTACGTGATGCTCAACGCGACCGAGGCGCAATTCGTGACCCCGGCCGCGATCGGGCGGCAGATGCGGCTCAACCCGCTTCTGGTCTTCCTGTCGCTGACTTTCGGGATCTGGCTCTGGGGGCCGCTGGGCGGGATCGTGGCGATTCCGCTGCTGCTCTGGGCGTTGGTGCTGACCGACAGCCTGCCGGACCCGAAATCCGAGGCGGAGCAGAAGCTCGAGACCAACGGAAAACCGAACTGATCCGGCGCGACCCTTGGGCGCGGGTGCGGATCAGACCATCTCTTCCGGAATGAACGGCAGTTTGCGCGCAATTTTGCGTGCGGCTTCGATGTCATAGGGGAGCACGAAGCCTTCCCGGTCCTCGGGGGCTTTGGTGCCGTTCGCACGGGCAAGCTCGGACCAGGCCGAGACCGCGCGCGTCGGGTCGAAGAACGCTTCTTCCGGCGCGGGCGGCAGCCAATGGCGCATCAGGCGACGGCGCATGGCCGGGATGCCGTCATTGCGACGCAGATAGACGCCCGCCTCGCTGTCCCAGTGCAGCGACCGCCCGTTGAGATTGGCGGAGGTGATCAGCGCCGCGTCCTCGTCGAAGATCGAGACTTTCGCATGGACGTAGATCAGCGGCGCGCCACCGGTGCGCATCGCCCCGTCATCGTCGGGAGCGGCGAGGCATGGCTCCGCCGGGCAGCCGATGAACAGGCGGCTGCCGAAGGCTTCCCGGATGATGTCCAGCGCGCGGATCTGAAGATACTCGCCATAGCGCACGTCGCTGGTCGGGCGGTCGCCCATCATCAGCGTCTCGGGCGCGGCGGGCAGCATCAGGATCAGGTTGAGATTGGGGTTCTCGCGCGCGGCGCGGGCGAGATGGTTTGCGAGATTGCGCGAGCGGAAAAACTGGCTTTCGAGATAAATCAGCTTCTGGGCGCGCGCGATCAGCATCTCATGCGCGTTTTCGATCTCGGTCCGATAGGGTTTCGGGCCGATTCGGAAGGTCGCGAATTTGCGCCGCTGCGAAATCGTGCGGAGCAGGCGGCGCGGCGGCTTGGCCAGCTTGTCGCCGGCGCAGCTTTCGTGGAACGTCTCCAGATGGGCCTTAGCCTCGGCGACGACGGGGCCGGTCATCATCAGCTGCACATCGTGCCAGGTCATCTCGCCGTCGCGCTCGTGCTGGGGCGTGTCGAAGCGGCGATTGTCGAGATCCAGCCCGCCGATATAGAGCTTCTTGTCGTCGAACACGGCGAGCTTCTGGTGATGCGTCGCCGGGAACAGTTTCGGCGGAGCGCCGCGAAACTTGCGGTGAATTTTGCTATCCGATCCGGCCTTGAGATAGTCCCGCAGCCCCGGCATGTCGCGCATCGCCGTCAGCCGCTTGGCCTCGTCCATCTCGTTGAGCCAGTCGGCATGGTTGCCGAGCTTGTAATAGACATAGGGCCAGAAGATCGTGCGCGGGACGATGCCCGATTGCGCCGGGTGCATCAGCGCGCGCAGCCGCAGATCGGCGTTCGGCCCGGCCAGTTCGCGCGCGGCGCAGAACATGCGGATCGACGACCACGTCATGCGGTGCAGCTCTGGCTTGGCGCAGGGGTCGAAATCGGTCAGGTCGATCTGCATCGCCACGCCACGTTTGAGCAGTTGGATGATCAGGTCGAACCAGGTCGCGCCGATGGCCCGCCCGCGATTTGATTTCAGCTTCGTATTGAGGTCGAAGACGCGGAAGGAGCCGTGGATGGAGTGCCGCGAGTCGAGGAAGGCATCCTCGAGCACAGGGTAAGCCTCGGCTGCTGTCAAAAGCAGTCTTACGCGGCTCTCGGCGTGAACTCCGGCTTGTTTAAGACGATCCATGCGGCTCGTTTTTCTGAACGGCCGCGAGGGTGACCAGAGGTCGCCGCGGCAGGTATCTCATTCAATGGCTCTCGTCAGAAACTGTTTCATGTTTCCGAGATTTCAAGCGCTCTTCGTGACGCAATTCGCTCTCCACGAGGGGGCGCAATGTGAAGTCCGCGTTGAGCAGGTATTCGTCGTCTGTGGTCTCGATCTCGATCGTGCCGGAGAGCTGCTGCACGAAGGCGTTGACCAGTTGCGAGCCCAGCCCGGTGCCGTCAACAGCCTCCAGCGGCGGGGCGTCCGTGTCGACGGTATTGCGCACGCTGAGACGCGCCTGCATCCCTTCGAGCTTGCTCAGCGAGATGTCGAGCTTCGGTTCGCCATCGCGGGCGGAGGCGTATTTCATCGCGTTGGTCATCGCTTCGGTCAGCAGAAGCGAGAGCGGCACGGCCTGATCGGGCGTCAGGTGAATGTCGTCGATATGGCAGTCGACCGAGACATGGCGGCCCGGCCCAGTCGCGAGACGGGTGATCTGGCGCACGATATCGGGCAGCAGCTCCTGCGCGCGGATATCGGTGAGGCCGGAGGTCTGGTAGAGGCCGCGGTGGATCGTCGCGAGCGAGATCACCCGCTCCTGCAGCGATTTCATCAGCCCTTTCGCCTCGGGGGTGCGGGCCTGACGCATCTGCATGTTGATGATCGAGGCGATGAGCTGGAGGTTGTTCTTCACCCGGTGGTGGACCTCGCGGAGCAGCACTTCCTTGTGGTGCACCATGTCTTCCAGTTCGGCCTCGTCATGCAGGATGGTCTCGGTCATCCGATCATAGGCTTCGGCGAGATCGCGGATTTCCGAAGGGGCGGTCGACAGGTTGAGATTGCCCACGATCCGGCTGCCGGTGGCGAAGCTGGTGATCGCGCTCGACAGTTTGCGGACGTGACCGATGACAAGTTTCTGCATCGCGAAATAAGCGACCAGAAGGCTCGCCATCCACATCAGCGCGGGGAACAGCACCGGCGAGATATCGGCGAAGGGGCTCAGCGCGGAGGCCGCCTGTGCGGGCCAGCTGCCGAGTGCATAGAGTTGGTCGGGGACGAGTTCGACGACGGAATAGACCCGCTCTATGCCGCGGTTGGAATCCCCCGAGAATGTCACCGCGCCATTGCCTGCCAGCAGCTTCAGCGAGCGGTCGACGGGCAGGTGCGACTGCGTGTTCGCCAGCCCGTCCGAGGAGGTCAGGATCGTGCCATCGCGGTCGAAGGTCATGATCACCAGCGGCCGGTCATCGGCGAGCTTCGGCCCGTCTTTCGCCAGCGAGAGAGAGGAGTGGCTCATCGAGATCGCGATGATCCCGATATGATCGCCCGCGGCGTTGTAGACGGGATGGGCCACGCCCAGCACCGAGGTGCCCGACACTGGCGCATCGCGGTTGACGTAGAAGCTGGTGCGATCCGCGGTCATCATTCTCTCGAAGATGTCCTGACCTTTGAAATCGTAACTCTTCCCGGAGTTCGAGCAGCTCATCTTGCCGCTGTCGGGAATGAAGGCGACCAGCGAGAATTCGGGGAAGGCGCCCGAGATCTGCCGCATCCAGTTCGAGCAGGCCTCGTCGTTGCCCACGAGCGGCTGCACCGTGCTGGCAAGGACGCGGGCTGCATCCTGCGCGTGCTGGATCACCCGTGTCTCGCCTGCGACGGCGCGCATCGTCTCGCCCATCAGGGCAGCCTCGGATCGCGCCTGCGCCTCGCGAACGACCGAGGTCGATTGCAGCACAGCGATGATCAGCAGGGGAAAGAGCGCGACGGCCAGCATGAAGGCCAAGCGCACGCCGAGCCCGTCAAAAAAGGGAATGACGCCCCGTTTCCGAGCTTGAAACGGGGCGTGGTCACTGTAGTGCTCGTCGTCTGCCGCTTTCGCGGCTTCCGAATTCATGCGGCGGCAACTCCGGATTTGCCCATCACGGCCAGCGAATTTCGATCCGAGCCGGACAGAATGTCTTCACCTTCTTCCAGCCCGAGCATTTCCGCAAGCCGGGCGCGGGCTCGGTTGGCACGACTTTTCACCGTACCAACTGCAACGCCCATCATTCCGGCGGCTTCCTCATAGGAGAAGCCCGAGGCGCCGACGAGGGTCAGAACCTCGCGATGTTCGGGGCTGAGCTGATCGAAGGCCACGACGAAATCGTTCATCGCGAGACGTCCGTCATGCGCAGGTTTCTCGTAGAGCGAGGCGGCGTGGATACCCTCGGGGTCTGCGACCTCGCGCTTACGCTTTCGGCGGTCCGAGTAGAAGGTATTGCGCAGGATCGTGAACAGCCATGCACGCAGGTTCGTGCCGCGCTCGAATTTCTCGATATTCGACCATGCCTTGACGATCGTGTCCTGCACGAGGTCGTCGGCAGAGGCCGAATTCCGGGTCAGCGACAGTGCGAAGGCGCGCAGGGCCCCGAGATGATCGGGCAGTTCCTCACGCGGATCGCGGGCTTCGGTAGACGAGTTGGCTTTGGAGGACGAAGTCATTTTTCGCCCTCCTTCGCCTTGAGTTGCGCCAGCAAATCTTTGAACCGATCTGGCACTTCTTCCTGAAGCGCCTCCTCATAAACCTTCTTCAGGTTTTGATTGATCTGGTCCCTGATACTGGACTTAGGCTTTTCGTCTGCCATATCACTATACATCCGGTTTCGATCCCACTCATTTTGCACGGAACCGAACGCGGGGCCAGAGAGTTTGGTTCCCGAAAAAACGCAAAAGGGGGTTTTCATGTCCGAAGACATCGCCGGCACCATCGGAGCCAACCTGCCGTATCTGCGGCGTTACGCCCGAGCCCTTACCGGCAGCCAGGACAGTGGCGACAGATACGCCGCGGCTACGCTCGAGGCTATCCTCGAAGACACTTCGCCTTTCGAGAACAACGATCCGAAGCTCGCATTGTTCCACGCCTTCCATCTGGTCTGGGCGTCGGCCGGTGCGCCGCTGGGCGAGCCGGATAACCGGCTGTCGGCACGCGCGCAGGATCACATGTCGACGCTGACGCCGAACACGCGTGAGGCGTTGTTGCTGCACTCGATCGAGGGGTTCCGCGTTGAGGAAATCGGCACGATCATGCAGGTCGAGACCGAGGAGGCGAAGGAGTTGATCGACATCGCGATCCGCGAGATGGAAACCTCCGTCGCGGGCAAGGTGATGATCATCGAGGACGAGGCGATCATCGCGATGGATATTCGTGCCATCGTCGAGGATATGGGGCACCAGATCACCGGTATCGCCCGGACCCGGACCGAAGCGGTGGAGCTTGCTTCGACCGACAAGCCCGACCTGATCCTTGCCGACATTCAACTGGCGGACAATTCCTCGGGCATCGACGCGGTGAACGACATTCTCGCGCAGTTCGGCAACGAGCTGCCCGTGGTCTTCATCACGGCCTTCCCGGAGCGTCTGCTGACCGGCGAGCGGCCTGAGCCCGCCTTCCTGATCACCAAGCCCTACACCGAGAGCCAGGTGCAGTCGGCGGTCAGCCAGGCGATGTTCTTCTCCTCCACGGAGACGCTCGCGGCCTAACGGCGGAATCACGCGAAACACATGAAAAAGGCGGCTCCGGGGATCGGGGCTGCCTTTTTTCACATGCGGGGCCGCGCGACTTTTTGTGAAGGCGATTAGCCCTTCACGGCCGAACGATAGGCGGTGATCGCCGCGATCATCCCGGCATGGGACAGCCCTTGCGGGAAATTGCCCAGCTGCGTGCCGGTGTCCGGGTCGTGTTCCTCCGCCATCAGGCCGAGATCGGTCGTGGCGTGCAGCATCCCCTCGATCTGGGCCTTGGCCTCGTCGAGCCTTCCTGCCCGCACGAGGTAATCCGCCGCCCAGAAGCCGCAGGCGTTGAAATACCCCTCGACGCCGGGAAGCCCATCCTCCTGCACGTCGTAGCGCCGCAGATGGACGCCCGTGCCAAGCCGCTCGCGGATCGCCGTATAGGTCGCGGCCATCTTCGGATCGTCCGCTGCGATCACCCCGATGCGCGGCATCAGCAGGACGCTCGCATCGAGCCAGTCCTCGCCAATCGCGCCGGTGAAGGCGCCGATCTTCTCATTCCATGCCGCGTCCCGGATCAGCGCCTCGATCGCAGCGCGCTCGGCCTTCCAGAGCTTTGTGTCGGCGTCGATCACGCCGCGCTCGACCAGCGCGATCACCGCGTTCAGCGCGCCCCAGCACATCGCCTTGGAATAGGTGTGATGGCGGCGCGGGTCGGGCATTTCCCAGATCCCGTTATCGGGCCGGGTCCATTGCGAGACCACGACATCGGCGAAACTCGCAAGCCGGACGCCCTCGCCGGGATGCAATTCGCCGCCCGCTTCGACATAGGCGCGTGCGGCCATGATCATCGACCCATATGCGTCGAGTTGCAGTTGCGTCGCAGCCCCGTTGCCCAATTGCACCGGTGCGGAGCGGCGATAGCCCTCGACCGTCTGCAGCTGGTGCAGCGAGACGTCGCTGTCGCCCTGCACTGTGTAGAGCGTGCCCAGCTCCGGCGCGGTGGCGCGCGTGGCCGCCATCATCCAGCGGAAGAACGCGTCGGCCTCGCCGGTCAGACCCTGATCGAGAAAGGCGTGCAGCACGAAATAGGCGTCGCGCAGCCAACAATAGCGATAGTCGTAATTGCGGATGCCGCTGATCACCTCGGGCAGGCCCATCGTGGGCGCGGCGATCACGGCGCCGGTGGGGGCGTGGATCAGCAGCTGCAGCGCCATCAGCGAGCGCTTGAGCGGCCCGGAGAATGGCCCGTCGCCCAAATCCGTCTGCGACTGCCGTTTGCGCCATGCCTCGCGGGTCGCGGCGAGCGCCGCGCGGGCCGCGTCCATCCCGCCGACATGGCCGTGGCCGCCTTGGGTGATGGTGAGGGTGACGTAGCCTTCTTCTCCGGCGGCGAGCGTGCCGCGCCCGTTGAGCCGGCCCGAACCCTCGATCTCCAACTCGATGGAGCTGTCGATCAGGACGATGTCGCCGTCTTGGGTGAATTGCCAGCTGCCCGGGCCGCGTCGGATGAAATCGGGGGTGTTCAGTGCGTAATCGCAGCGCGGGGCGATGCAGATTTCGACCTCCGCCGCGGCGTCCTGTGCCTCAAGGAGCCGCACGACGGAGCGCCCGAAGCTCGCCGCTTCTTCGAGCGAGTCCGGCAGGTTCATGAAATCGGTGACCTTGAGTTGCCCGGCCTCGGTCGGGTGGGTCGTGGTCAGGATCGGGCCGTAATCCTCATAGGCCCGTTCGGGGGTGGTCGGACGGTCGGCATCCGGCACCGGGCCAAGGTAGCAGGTCCCGCCGCGAAACTGGTCGAGCAGCCGTCCGAACAGCGGATCGCCGTCGAAATCGGGTCCGCAGAGCCAGTCGATCGCGCCGTCGCGGGCCACCAGCGCCGCCGTGCGCGTGTCCCCGATCACCGCGTAATCGCCAATCGGGAGATAGCCGCGCCGCCCTTCCAGAAAGCGCAGCGGCGGGCTGTCCGGATCGGGCGTGGTCTTTGTGGATTTGTCGGAGGAAGGGTGGGTGAGATCGGTCATGAAATGCATGTCCTTCGTCGGTATCTCCGGGCGTCGCCCCCCGGAGACAATCACATCCCTCTCAGTGGTCGAACGGGCCCGCCGCGTCGCAGTTCCTTGAACAAACCGTGTGCGCTCGAGAGCCGCGCGTGGGGTAAACCCGGTCGCGGGGGCTGCGGCCTCCAGTCCTTCGCTAGGGCGCTTTGATCAGGACGGGCATCCGCGCGAAGCTCATCGAGATATGGCCGCGCCGCATATGGCCGAGCGCGTCGAGATCGCCGAGTTGCAAGGCGCGCAGGATGTCGCGCAGCTCGTCATTGTAGATCTCGATCTCCTGCATCAGGTCGATCTGCGAGGCGGTGACCTGCTGCAGCCAGATCCGGGCCGTGCGGAAATACAGCGCCTCCGACATTTCCCTCAGCGGCGCATTCGCGGTCAGGTCCAGCAGGCAGAGGAAGGTGTCGCGGTCCAGCTCGGCGAAAGCGCGGGCGGTGGGCGCATCGACAAGGGCGCGGCCGCGTTCCTGCAGCCCGACGAAAGACGCGATCAGCGCGGCGCTTGGCGGCACCGGGTCGAGCGTGGTCTGCAGCACCGTGAGTTCGCGCCGCAGCCGGAAAACCTGAGCCAGTTCGGTGTAATCGACATCGGTGACGAACGTGCCGACCCCATGCATCGAGCGCAGCAACCCGTCATCCTCGAGCCGCGCCAGCACCCGGCGCAGCGGTGTCCGCGAGATGCCGAATTCGGACGCGAGCGCGGTTTCCGACAGGCGCATGCCGGGCGGGTAGTCGAGCAGGCAGATGCGGCTACGAATTTCGGCATGGATGAGATCCAAGCGGTCGCGGCCACGCAGTCGTTCCGGTTCGGTTTGCCGGTGGGGCAGGGGTATCTCGTGCATCGGGTTTTGTTGTCTCTTCGCGTGAAGGCCATGATCGGCGGCGGCGGCGCGCAGGTCAATCTGCTTCGCGGCGACGGCCCAAAAGGCATTTCGATTTCACATATTGCGGATGAGGGGGCGGAGCAATCGGCCCGATGTGGAGGTTGTTGCCCGCAAAGGACCTGCACGGGGCCTGCCTTGGGTTTGCACGCGCGCGCGAGATATGCGCGTTCCGTGTTCAACGCTGCGATATTGGGCAATAGTGGTGCACAACATCTGCGCAGGGAACTTCACAACCCCACGATATCTGTCTGGCAACCCTGTATAATCAATGTGATCCGCTTGACACTCCCCGGAATCTCATAGGTGTTGTGTACATCAAGCGCGGAAGGCTTTCGGCTTTCCGTTAACAAGAGCCAACAGGAGAGACGCATGAAATCGATTTGGAAATCTGTCGCCGCTGCCGGTATGGGCCTCGCGATGAGCGCGACCGCCGCACTGGCCGGACCCCTGATGGACCGTATCAACTCGGGCGAGCCGATCCGCATCGGCTTTGCGAACGAAGTTCCGTGGGCCTATCCGGGCGAAGACAACAAGCCGCTGGGCTTCGTGAACGCCTATGTTCTGGGTGTGCTCCACGAGATGGGCTATGACAACATCACCCCCGTCGTGACCGATTGGGGCGGGCTGATCCCGGGCCTCAACGCGAACCGCTTCGACATGGTCACCGGCGGTCTCTACATCCTCAACTCGCGTTGCCAGAACGTCGCGTTCTCGGAGCCGATGGCGAAGGTGGGCGATGCGTTCATCGTGCCGAAGGGCAACCCGAAGAACCTGAACAACTACGAGCAGATCGCCAAGGCTGGCGCGACCTTCGTGACGGGGGCTGGCTACAACCAGGTGGAATCTGCGGCCAAGGGCGGCATCCCGGATAGCGACGTGATGACCGTGCCGGGTCCGACCGAAATCCTCGCCGCCGTGAAAGCGGGCCGCGCGGATGCCGGTGGCGTGACCTATTTCACCGCGCAGAATCTCGCCAAGCAATCGGACGGTTCGGTTGAAGTGTCGGATGTGAGCCAGCTGCCGGAATGGACCCAGAACTGGGTCGGCATCGGCTTCCGCAAGGCGGATCAGGACTTCGTCGACAAGTTCAACGAAGCTCAGAAGAAGTATCTCGGTTCGGACGCGATGATGAAAGCGGTCGGCGAGTACGGCTACTCGAAGGGCAACCTGCCGGGCGACAAGACCGCCGCAGAAGTCTGCAAGATGCGCTAAGCGCAGCTGCTGAAGACATGGACGGGCCAGCGCATGGCCCGTCCTTTTTGACATTCACCGCCGGGGCGGGACGGGAATGAGCTACATAGAATTTTTGAAAGAATACGGGCCACGCTTCTGGGACGGGACGCTCGTAACGGCGGGGCAGTTTTTCCTGGCCTCCGCCCTGGCGATCGCCATCGCGCTTGTTGCCGGGCTGATGAAGCTCTCGCGCAACGGGCTGATCCGGGGCATCGCCGTCGTCTATATCGAGATTTTTCGCGGCACCTCGTTGCTGGTCCAGCTGTACTGGATCTTCTTCGTGCTGCCGCTGTTCGGGCTGACGCTGCCAAAATTCACCGCGGGTTTCGTCGCGGTGGGGATGAACCTCGGGGCTTACGGCGCCGAGCTGGTGCGCGGCGGCATCCAATCCGTGCCGAAGGGGCAATGGGAGGCGGCCTATGCGCTGTCGCTGAGCCCGATCAAACGGATGTGGCGGATCATCCTGCCGCAGGCTTTCGTCAACATGCTGCCGCCCTGGGGCAACCTGCTGATCGAATTGCTGAAGAACACTGCGCTGGTCGCGCTGATCTCGGTGTCGGACCTGATGTTCGAAGCCAAGCAGATCAACGGCTCCACCTTCCTCTCGGCGCAGACCTTCGGCACCGCGCTGATCATCTACTACGTCTTCGCGCGCTTCATCGTGACGCCGTTCATGCGCTGGCTGGAGCTGGTCATGCGGCGCAAGCTGGGGAGGGCCTGATCCATGGGGTTCAATTGGAACTGGGAATTCACTTGGGAAATCCTGCCCAAGCTGATGCATGCGACGCTCAACACGCTGATGGCTGCGGGCTTCGGCTATGCGATCGCGGTGGTGCTGGGCATGGTCTTCGCGCTCGCGCAGCGGACGCCGTACTGGGTGTTGACCAAGGTCGTGCGCGAATTCATCGAGTTCATCCGCTCGACGCCGCTGATCCTGCAGATTTTCTTCGTCTATTACGTCGGCCCGCAATTCGGCCTGAAGCTGGGGCCGTGGACGGCGGGCATGATCGCGATCGGTCTGCACTATTCGGCCTATCTGTCGGAGGTCTATCGCGGCGGTCTCGACGCGGTGCCGAAAGGCCAATGGGAGGCCTGTACCGCGCTCAACATGTCGACCCGCGACACCTATTGGCGCATCGTGATCCCGCAGGCCATTCCGCCCGCGCTCGCGGGGATGGGCAATTACCTCGTGGGGATCTTCAAGGATACGCCGATGCTCTCGGTGATCGGGGTGGCCGAACTGATGCACACCGCGAATGCGATCGGCTCGTCGAGCTATCGCTATCTCGAACCCTATACGCTGGTGGGGATCATCTTCCTCGCCATCTCGCTTCCCACCGCTGCCCTGATCCGCGTCTTCGAGGATCGCGTGCGGCGTAAACTCGGATTGAAATGATGGAAGACCTTTCGAACTATCCGCTCGAACTGACGGGCGACAACGTGCCGATGGTGCGGTTCCTGAAAGTCACCAAGCGCTATGGCGATCTGGTGGTGCTCGACCAGCTCGATCTCGACGTGGCCGAGGGGGAAATGGTCACGATCATCGGGCCGTCCGGCTCGGGCAAGACGACCGTGCTGCGGATGCTGATGACGCTCGAGACGATCAACGAGGGCGTGATCTACGTGGACGGCAAGCCGCTGACCCATATGGAGAAGAACGGCAAGCTGGTGCCCGCGGACCGCAAGTATCTGCGCAAGGCTCGCAGCCAGATCGGCATGTGCTTCCAGCATTTCAACCTCTTCCCGCATATGACCGCGCTGGAGAATTGTATGGAAGGCCCGGTGCAGGTGCTGGGGCTGAAGAAGGCCGAGGCGCGCGAGCGGGCCGAGGAACTGCTGGAACTCGTGGGCATGTCCGACAAGCGCGACCAACACCCCTCGCGGCTCTCGGGTGGTCAGCAGCAGCGCGTGGCGATCGCGCGGGCGCTGGCGATGCGCCCCAAGGTGATGCTGTTCGACGAGGTGACCTCCGCGCTCGACCCGGAGGTGATCGGCGAGGTGACCAACGTGATCCGCTCGCTGGTGGAGAAGCACAATCTGACGATGCTGATGGTGACGCACCAGATGGGCTTCGCGAAGGACATCTCGGATCGGGTCTGCTTCTTCTTCGACGGCAAGATCGAGGAGCAGGGCGCCCCCGAGGATCTGTTCGGCAACCCGCAGAAAGAGCGCACGCAGCAATTCCTCTCGGCGGTGAAAGAGGCCGACTGACGCGCCTCACGATTTCGCGCAATGGCCTTTCTGAAAAGGTCATTGCGTGCGCGGACGTCTCGTTGCCTTATGGGCCTGCTTCCATCGCAGCGAGGGTCCGACATGCCGATCATCATAGACAATCCCTGGCGCGGTGACGGGCTCGACCCGGAGGGTGTTCAGCCCATCGCGGATGCCTCGGGCGTGGCCAGCCTGCTTGCCCAATGTCCGGCCCATCGCGAGACGCCGCTGCGTGCGGCGCCCGAGATTGCGGAGCGCGCCGGGGTCGGCGAGGTCTGGATCAAGGACGAGCGCGAGCGCATGGGACTTGGCAGCTTCAAGGCGCTGGGCGCGGTCCATGCGATTGCCCGGGAGGCTGCGGCGCGCGCCGAGGGCGGTGACCTGCAAACGGCCCTCGCCGGTGAGACCTATGTCGCGGCCAGTGCGGGGAACCACGGCCTCTCGGTCGCGGCAGGTGCGCGGATATTCGGCGCGCGCGCGATCATCTATCTGGCCGAGACCGTGCCCGCCGCCTTCGCCGCGCGCCTGGAGGCACGCGGGGCCGAGGTCGTGCGCGCTGGCGCGGAGTATCAAGCGAGCATGGAAGCCGCCGAGACGGCTGCTGCCGAGAATGGCTGGACGCTTCTGTCGGACAGCTCGTGGGAGGGTTATGTCGACCTGCCGCTGCGGGTGATGGAGGGCTACACCCAGCTTGCTGCCGAGGCCGTCGCGCAGATCGACGCGCCGCCCACCCATATCCTGCTGCAGGCGGGCGTTGGCGGTCTGGCGGCGGCCGTCGCGGCCCATGCGCGTCTTGCCTGGGGCGACGGGCCTCAGATCATCGTGGTCGAACCCGATGCGGCGCCCGCGCTGATCGAGAGCATTCGCGCAGGGCATCTGGTGAGCACGGAAGGGCCGGTCTCGGCAATGGGGCGGCTCGATTGCAAGACGCCCTCGATGGTGGCGCTGGCGGGTCTGTCGCGCGACGCGGATCGCTTCGCCACGATCACCGAAGCCGAGGCGCAGTCCGGCGTCGATATCCTCGCGGAGCACGGGCTGGCGACGACGCCTTCGGGCGGGGCCGGGCTGGCGGCTCTGCTCGCCGGGCTGTCGCTGGGCCCCGAGGCGCGGGTTCTCGCGATCCTCAGCGAAGGCCCGGAAGATGGCTGAGCGCTCGCTCATCTTTCCGGCGGAGGAGTTTCGCACTCGCGTCACTCGCCTTCAGGCCGAGATGAGCGCACAGGGTCTGGATGCGCTGTTCCTGACCTCGGCTGCGGATATCTTCTACGTCACGGGGTTTCTGACCCGGTTCTGGGAAAGCCCCGCGCGCCCGTGGTTCGTGATCGTCCCGGCCAGCGGTGCGCCGGTCGCGGTGATCCCCTCCATCGGGGCGGAACTGATGGGCCGCACATGGATGACGCAGGTCCGCACTTGGGAGGCGCCCGACCCTGAGGATGACGGCGTGAGTCTGCTTGCCGAGACGCTCTGCGATCTGCTGCCCGAGAGCGCGCGGATCGGGGTGCCGATGGGGTTGGAGACGCAGCTGCGGATGCCGCTCGCGGATTTCACGCGGCTCGGGGAGCGTATCGCGCCGCGCCGCTTCATCGACGGCACCGCCGCGATCCAGCGGGTGCGCGAGATCAAGAGTACGGCGGAGATCGAGAAAATCCGCACGGCCTGCGCCATTGCGGGCCGCGCTTTCGACCGTGTGCCGGACTTCGCGGGGCCGGGGCGCCCGCTCGACGGGATTTTCCGCGCCTTCCAATCGGCACTTCTGGAGGAGGGGGCCGACTGGGTCAGCTATGTTGCCGGGGCGGCGGGGCCGTCGGGCTATGACGATGTGATCTCGCCCGCCGGGCCCGAGCCGCTGCAAACCGGCGATGTGCTGATGCTGGATACCGGCGCGGTGAGCGACGGGTATTTCTGCGATTTCGACCGCAATTTCTCGGTCGGGCCAGTGCCCGATCCCGTGCGGCGCACTCATGCCGCGCTCTGGGAGGTGACCGAGGCGGTGATGGCCGAGCTACGGCCCGGGATGCGGGCGCATGATGCGCATCGTCTGCTGGTCGAGGGGCTGGCGGCGCGGGGTGTCGCGGCGGGCGGTGGGCGGCTGGGCCACGGGCTGGGGATCACGTTGACGGAATGGCCGTCCTTCACCCCGCGCGACGACACCGAACTGCGCGAGGGCATGGTGCTGACGCTCGAGCCCGGCGCTTGGGTCGAGACCGCGCAGGGCCCGCGCCGCCTGTTGGTCCATGAGGAAAACATTGTCCTGCGAGCGACCGGGGCGGAGCTGCTGTCGCCGCGCGCGCCTGAAACCCTGCCGGAGCTGAGCTGATGGCCGATTTCCCTTATCGTCTTCGCGACGACGCCACGCCCACGATGGGGCTGATCGTGCTGCGCGTGGATGAGACCATCGAGGACGAATTCCACCGCTACATCCCGCCGGGTGACGCGCGGATGCATGTCACGCGCGTCCATTCGGGCGATGACCTGACCCCGTCGAGCATCGCCGAGATGGAGCGCGCTTTGAGCGGCGCGGCGGCGCTTCTGCCGCCCGCGGCGAAGTTCGATGTGGTGGGCTATGGCTGCACCTCGGGCGCGGCGCTGATCGGGCCGATTGAGGTACGGGCGAATGTCATGGCGGGCGTCACGACGCGGCATGTGACCGATCCGCTGAGCGCCGCGCTGGCTGCGATCTCCGATCTGGGGCTGGAGCGGGTGGGGATCGTCTCGCCCTATGTCGCCTCGGTCGCGGAGCCTCTGCGGGCGGCTTTCGTCGCTGCAGGGATCACCGTGCCCGCGACGCTGTCTTTCGGCGAGGAGGTCGAGGCGCGGGTGGCGCGGATCGATCCGGCATCTATCGCGGAGGCCGCGCGGAGCCTTGCAGGGCGGGCCAAGCTGGACGGGATTTTCCTGTCCTGCACCAACCTGCGGACGCGGCGGATTTTGCCGGAGTTGAAAGCGGAGCTCGGGATGCCGGTGCTCAGCTCGAACCAGGCGCTGGCTTGGCATATGCGAAAGCTTGCGGGGCTGGGCGTGCCGGAGTGAACAAGGCGCCCGTCGGGGCGCCTTGTAAGGTCGTTTCGAAAAATCAGCGGCGCGATCTGACGAATTCGACGATGCCATAGACCGCGAGGGCGGCGACGCCGACGATCAGCATCGGCTCGACACCGTGGGTATGGAATTGCGTGCCGGAATGCGCGAGGGTCGGGCTTGCTGCCATTGCGCCCAGAAGCGTTGCGAAGCTGGTCTTCATTGGTCGATCTCTTTCTTGCGTTGAGTCAGGAAGTCGCGGATGTCGAGGACGGATTTCTCGTCCATCGACACGTAGATCAGCGACATGTTGGTGCGTTCGCGGACCATCTCGCCCGGGAACGGAAGGTAGGACAATTCGCGCGAGCCGAAGGAGGGCGAGGCGGTGCCCACCTGCCATTCGGTCTTGAGCTCCACATCCACGAGTTTCAGCGATTTCGGCCCCGTGGACGAAGGACGCTCGAAGGGGACGCCCGCGAGCTTGAGGTAGCTCGTCTTGTCGGAGGCCTGCATGAAGCCGTCGATGAACTGGGTGGCCAGAACCTGCAGGTCCGCCGCCTCGTCCTCGTGATGCATGTGGCTGTGCAGATGCTCGCCATGGGCGTGGTTGTGACCATGCCCGTGATGCGCGTGGTCATGGGAATGCCCGTGGCTGTGCCCGTGACTGTGCCCGTGATCGTGGTGGTGATGATGCCCGTGGGGGGCGTGATCATGCGGCATGGCTCAGCCCACCTTATGCGGTTCGGAATTCGACCAGCGCTTGCCCTCGAACTCGCCATGGGGCAGCGAGACGGGCTTGTCGATATGCTTGCGATGCGCGCCGAGTTTGCCATTGGCGACCAGCGAGCCCAGCACATCCACGATCACCCGTGTGCCCATCAGCGCGGTGATGTCGGACACGTCATAGGGCGGTGCGACCTCGACAAGCTCCATCCCGCAGATGCCCTCGGCGGCGATGCCGGAGGCCAGCGCCAGCGCCTCGCGGGGCAGGAACCCGCCCGGTTCGGGCCAGCCGGTGCCGGGCACGAAGCCACAGTCGATGGAGTCGATATCGAAGGACATATAGACCATATCTACCCCGTCCCACGCCATCTCCAGCGCCATCTCGATCGTCTTGTCGATCCCCATCTTCTCCATGTCGCCCATGGTGATGATGTTGGTCTCACGCTCGCGCGCGACCTTCACCGCCTCGCGCGGGACTTGCCAGCCGCCGATGCCGATCTGCACGAGGTTCTTCGCGGGCACGTTGGGCAGGTTGGTCGAGTGGAACCACGGCGTCGTGTGCATCCGCTCGTCGAGGTCTTTTTCCTGAATGTCGGCATGGCGGTCGAAATGGACGATGCCGATCTTCTTCGAGGTGCATTCGGCGATGCCGCGCACACAAGGGAAGCCGATCGAGTGGTCGCCGCCGATCATGATCGGGAGCGAGCCCGACGAGAAGACGTGGCTGACGGCACGGGTGATCTGATCGAAGCTCTTCTCGATATTCGCCGGGATGGTGAACACGTCGCCCGCATCGCAGAGCGTCATCTGCTCGCGCAGGTCGACGCCGATCTCGTAGTTGTAAGGCGTGTAGAGCGCGGAGATCTTGCGCACGCCCTGCGGCCCGAAGCGGGTACCCGCGCGGTAGGTGGTGCCGCCGTCGAAAGGGATGCCCAGCACGGTCGCGTCGTAATGCGAGACCTCCAGCACGTCCTCGGCATAGGGCGCTTTCAGGAAGGTGTTGATGCCCGCGTAATGGGGCAGCTCTCCGCGTGCGAAGGTCGGGATCGACTTGTCCTCGATGCTGTCCGCGCCGGTCAGACCCATGCGCAGCGCCCAGCGGCGTTCCTCGTCCCAGCGGCCTTCGGGGAGTTCCGCCTCTTTGCGCATCGCCTTCCAGCCGGCGAGCTTGGTCAGGTCCGGGTGGTGCTGGCGGCGCTCGCGCAGGGCATGCGCCGCGATGGCCGCTTGCGGGTGGTGCGGGCGCGATCGCCCGCCTGGCAGGTCATGGAACATCTCTGTCTCCAATCTATCGAAGCCCCGGATCGGGGCAGGCTGTCTGGACCTTGGCGGCGGCCCGTGCGCGGGGCCCAGCGGCGCGCACGGTGAAACTTTGGTCTCAGTCCGGCGCGGGTGCAGGGTCGCCTTGCGCGGCCAGAGACGGGATCTTGTCGAGGATGTGCTGATACGGAATGCCGTGATCGCGGGCGTCGAAATCATAGGTGATCGTCGCGCCGTAGCGTTCAGGATAGTCCGGGTCCCAGCGGGTCTTGTCGAACACGAGAACGCGGTCGCCCAGCTTGAAACCCTCACCCAGATCATGCGCGACCATGAAGACGGTCATGCTGGTCTCGGCGCGCAGCTGCGTCAGGAATTCGTGCATCGAAAGCCGCGTGCCCGGATCGAGCGCGCCGAAGGGCTCGTCGAGCAGCAGGATGCGCGGGCGGGCGTGCAGCGCCTGCCCGATCGCGAGGCGTTGCTGCATCCCGCCCGACAGCGTCGAGGGGTAGTTCTTCGCCACATGCGCGAGCCCGATCCGTTCGAGAACCTCATCGGCGCGCGCCCGGGCCTCGCGCAGTTTCGCGCCGCGAAACCAGCCCCAGCCTTTCGGGAAACTCTCGGCGGCGACGATGTTGTCGCGCACGGTCATATGCGGGAAGACCGAGTATTTCTGGAACACCACGCCGCGCTCGCGGCCCGGTTCGCGCGCCGGCGTGCCGCCATCGACGGTGATGCGTCCGCGCGTCGGCGTCTCGTCGGCCAGCAGAAGCCGCAGGAAGGTGGATTTGCCGCAGCCGGACGCGCCGACGATCGAGACGAACTCGCCCTCGGCCACGTCGAGGTTGACGCGTTCGATGATCGGGCGGCCGTCGTATTCCTGGAAGACATCGCGAACGGTGACGAAGCTCATAGCCCACCTCCCAGCCACGGGAAGGCTTTGCGCGACAGGGTCTTGAGCGCGAAGTCGATCAGGAAGGCGAGCAGCGTGATCCAGATGACGTAGGTCAGGATGATGTCCATCGCGAGGTAACGCCGGACGAGGAAGATGCGGTAGCCAAGGCCGACTTCGGCGGCGACCGCCTCGGCGGCGATCAGGAACAGCCAAGCCGCCCCGAGCGAGAGGCGGATGGCCGCGATCAGCCGCGGCAGGATTTGCGGCAGCACCACGCGCAGCGCGATCACCCATGTGGAGGCGCCCAGCGTCTGCGCCTTCACGATCTCTTCGTGCGGAATGTCGAGCACCCGCTGCGAGAGGTCGCGGATCAGGAAGGGCGTGATGCCGATCACGATCAGCACGATCTTCGAGGTCTCACCCAACCCGAACACGATGAAGAGGATCGGCAGAAGCGCCAGCGGCGGCACCATCGAGAGCACCGCGACGAAGCTGGACAATCCGCGCCGGACGTAAGGCAGCAGCCCGATCCCGACGCCGACCGTCAGCGAGATCAGTGCCCCGATGCCGACACCGAAGGCCAGACGCCGCAGGCTCGCGAAAGTATCGGCCCAGAGGAGGATTTCACCGGTGCGCTTGTTCGGCTCGGTGAACAGCCGCCCGGCGGTGTTCATGATCGTCTCGGGCGCGGGCAGCAGCTTGTCCTGCGGGTTCGCCGCAAGCCGGATTTCCGAGCCGATCCAATAGGCGATCAGCACCGCCACGAAGGGCAGCGCGGCCAGCAGGATGCCGGTGGGCCGGGTCGGATGTCGGTTGAGCAGACGCATGGGCGCTTTCGGCAATTGGCGGAAAAAGGGCCCGGCCCGAAGGCCGGGCAAGTCAGATCAAAGCGCGCCGTCGGCCGCCATCTGCATGTAGGTGGTATCGAAGCGCAGCTTCACGTTGGCTTCGTCGCCCGTCACCGAGCCGTCGGGATATTCGACGCCCACGAAATCGGCCGAAGGCGCATCGACGCCAAGGATGCCCTTGTCGAACAGGAAGTTCGCGACCGTCGTCATGGTCTCGGGCATCTCGGCGCTCGAGGCCTGCTCGACCGCCTTGGCCGGATCGTACAACATCGCCGTCGCGGCGAGCTGGGCCTTGTAGCCTTCCAGATCGGTGCCGGCGGCCTCGGCCATCGCGGTCAGCGCCTCTTCGTCGCCTGCGGCCATCTTCGACATGACCTCATACCAGGCGCCGACCACGGCCTTGCCGAAATCGGGGTTGTCCTTGAGGGTCTCGGTATTCACCACCATCAGATCGAGGATTTCGCCCGGGATCTGCGAGCTGTCGAACAGCTTGTTCGCATCGGGGTTGGTGTCGAGGATTTCCGACACCAGCGGGTTCCATGTCACGACGGTCTCGACCTCGGGGGTCGCGAAGGCGGCGATCATGTCGGCGTCGGAGGTGTTCACGACACCGGCCAGATCCTTCTCGGCCAGCCCGGCCTTGTCGAGCGCGCGCGCCAGCAGGTAATGCGAGACCGACAGCTCGACGAGGTTCACCTTGGTGTCCTTCAGCTCCTCGATCGATGTCGCTTTCTTCGCGATGATCGCGTCATTGCCGTCGGAATAGTCGCCGACGATCAGCGCGGTCGTGTCGACACCGCCGCCCGAGGGGATCGAGAGCGTGTCCATGTTCGTCGCCGAGACACCATCAAAGCCGCCTGCGGTGTATTGGTTGATCGATTCCACGTAGTCGTTGATCTGAACGATATCGACGGTGATGCCGTATTTCTCGGCCCATTTGTCCATGATCCCCGAGCTGTCCAGATAGCCCCAGGGCATCCAGCCGGCATAGATCGACCATGCGAGTTTGAAATCGGTTTTCTGCTCGGCCATCGCGGGCGAGAGAGAGGCGGCGAGAACGCCCAAGCTGAGGGCCGTGGCGGACAGGAATTTCGTTCTGGTCATGGTCTTCCCCGTTGGCATGCGTCCCGCCTTTTTATGGCGTAGAGGCCGACCCGCTGGCGGAACAAGAGATGAGGCGCGGGTCAGACCTGCGCAGTAATCTCCCGGGATTTTGGCCCGCCGTGTGCCCGCACGGAATTTGCCGCGTGGGTGGCACTTCTCGGACCAGACCTGCCTTGTCGGCAACGGAACCCTAAGCGCCCTGCAGGTTCATTCGGGCATGACCTTGGTGCGTTTCCAAAGCTGGAGAAGGGGCAAAAGCCGCCTCGATTGCGCCCCGCTTGGCATTTGGGCGCAAAAAACTCTCATGTGATGGCTTTTTGGGCGTCCCCCCAAGCGTCTTTGATCGGTTGGTGCGCTTTTCGTGCGGCTTCGTGATTCCTCGCGAGGTGGTTGGGGTGGGGCGTGAGGCGCACCTCACCCTCCCGAACGGGCCTCCACCGGCGCGCCGTCTTCCAGCGTCTCGACCGGGTAGAGCACGACGCGGTCGCCCTCGCTCAGACCGTCCTGAAGCTCGGCATAGGTGCCGTTATCAGTCCCGATTTTCACGTTCACTTCCCGCGCGCGCGCGTCCTCGACCTTGAAGACGGCCCAGCCGGTGCCGCGCCGGAACAAGGCGCTCGACGGCACCCGCAGCGTGTCGGGGTTCTGCCAGACCACGATCCGGGCAGTCACCTGAAAGCCGTGGCCCAGCCCGGCGCGCTGCGCGGAATCTCCGGTGAAGGCGATGACCACGCCGACGCGTTGCTCCTCGACGCCCAGGGCGGAGACCTTCGTCGTGCCCGACGGGTCGATGCGGACCACCTTGCCCTCCAGCACGTCCGGCCCGCCCCAATCGGTGATCTCCACCGGATCGCCGAGGCGCACGCGCACCGCGTCGCGCGACAGAAGATCGGCCACGACTTCTAACCCCTCCGAGATGTCGCCGATCTCCATGATCGGGGAGCCCGCAGAGAGCACGGTCTCGTTTTCCTGAAGGATTTGCAGCACCGTTCCCGTGGCGGGCGCATAAAGCGGGATCGTCTCGACGCCCTCGCTATTGCTCGCGGCGGCATCGTTCTGCAGCACGGATTTCGCCGAGGCCAGCGCCGCCTCGCGCATCGCGATGGCGGCTTTCGCGGCGGCTTCCTGCGCGGCGGCGTAATCGGCATTGATCTGATCGCGGTCCAGCTTGGACTGGCTGATCGTGCCGGAAAGCGCGAGCCGCTGCGACCGCGCGAGATCGCTATCGGCCTGTTCGCGCATCGCGACGGCGGCGCGGTAATCGCCCTCGGCGGCACTCAGCGCGGCTTGGGCCTCGGCCAGCGCGGCCTCCGCCTGCGCCCGGCTGCGCGCATCCAGCACGGCGGGCAGGGCAGGGCGCATCCGTGCGACGACCGTCTCGTTTGCGACGACATGATCGCCGACATGGATATCGAGCCGCTGCAGCCTGCCGCTGACCGGGGTCGAGACCGTGTAGCTTTCGCTCACGCGGGTCCGGCCATCATCCTCGATGACGAGCTTCATCGGGCCGCGCGTGACCTCGCCCATATCGACGGTCTGCGGCTGCGGCCAAAGCAGCGCAGCGATTGCGCCCGCCGCGATCAGGCCGATCAGGATGAGAATGAGCCATCTGGTCCGGGGTTTTGGTGTCACGGGTCAGTCCCTCGCCTTGAGCGCCGAAATCATGTTCAACCGATCCAGCGCGCGGCGCAACATCAGGATCGAGGCCAGTGTCGCCGAAACCACGACCAGCACCGCCATTGCGATGCTGGGCAGATCGAAGCTGACGCTGACCCGGTAGAGTTCATTGGAGAAAACGCGTGCGATCAACTTGGCAAGCGTCCAGCCGAACCAGATGCCGACCGGGAGCGCGCAGGCGACCAGCAGCGTGATCTCCCCGGCCAGGATCAGCGTCACCTCGGAGCGGGTGAAGCCAAGGACACGCAGGCTCGCCAATTCATGCGCGCGTTCGGCAAAGGCGTTGCGCGCGGCGTTGTAGACGATGCCGAAGCTCAGCACGAAGGCGATTGCCCCGAAGACGAAACGCATCTGGCCCGCGCCCTCGTCGGCGATTTCCCGGAACGCCGCCAAGCTGTCGGATTTGATCGAGACGCCCGCGACTTTGGGGCGCTCGCGCAGCTCGTGCAGAAGCTCCGGCGACGGGGCGCCTTGGGTGCGGATCGAGACGGAGGTGATCCGGTCCGCCTCGCCCACGGCCCGGGTCAGCGAGTCGAGACGCATATAGGCCGGAGCGCCCAGCAGGGTGTCGGAGATCGCCGCGACCGGCAGTGACAGGGTCCGCTTGCGGCCCTCGGTGACTTCGGCGGTGAGGTTTTCGCCCGGCTGAAGTTTCAGCACATCCGCGAGCCCCCGCGAGATCACGACGCCCTGCGCGGGCAGGGCGATCGGCTCCAGATCGGGCCGCAGCGCGCGGTTGAGCTGCGCATCCTCGGACAGGCCGGTCAGTTCGCCGCGATGGGTGATGACGCCGTTGCGGAACAGGACCGGCACGTAGCGCGTCGGCTCGGCCTCCAGCACGCCGGGCAGGTGCGCGATCTCATGCGTCACATCGCGCGAGACGGGGTGAATGAAGCTCACCGTCGCGTCGGAGCGGTCGGCAAAGCCGAAGGTGACATCCATCGTGTGATCGAAGCCCGAATAGATCATCAGCATCGCCATGTTCAGCGCAAGCCCCGCGGCCACGCCCGCGACGGTGCCGAGGCTGCGCACCGGTTGCCGCGTGATCTGGCGCAGGATCATCCGCCCCGGCTGGTCGAAGACTCTCGTGACGATCGCGAGGAAGCCGACCCGGCCATGGGTGAAATCGGGCGGGGCAGGCGGGCGCATCGCCTCGGCGGGCGTCAGGCGGAATACCGTGCGCAGCGCAATCGCCGCACCGAGCGCGGCGGCGATCAGCGAGAAGGCGAGGCCCCCGGCGAAGGGGCCGGGATGCATCGAGAAGACGAGATAGGGGAATTTGTAGAATTCCATGTAGAGCCCGGTGATCGAGCGCCCCAGCATCACGCCCAGAGCCGATCCGAGCAGTGCGCCCGCAAAGGCGATCATCAGCGCCATTTCGAGGTAATGCCCGGCGATCTCCGCGCCGCTATGGCCGAAGGCTTTCATCAAGCCGATCTCGCGCCGCTCGGCCTGCACGATCCGGGTGATCGTGACGTTGAGCAGGAAGGCCGCAACGGCGAGAAAAATCGGCGGCAGAAACACCCGCGACTGGCGCAGGCCCTTGAGTTCTTCCTCGATGAAGCGTGCCGAGGTCTGCTGGTCCTGCACATAGCCCGCGCCGCCACCATAGGGCGCCATCAACCGGTCGAGATCGGCCAGCACCGCCTTGCGGGGCCGCTCGCGTGTGGTGAGCGCCAGCACCTCGTTGAACGCGCCGTCGAGGTCGAGCACGGCACCGGCGGCCTTGCGCTCCATCCAGATCACGGCGAAGCGGCCATCGGTAGGGAAGAACTCGCCCGGTGCGGGCATGAACAGAAACTCCGGCGCGCGGGCGAAACCGACGACATGCAGTTTTTGGTGGCGGCCTTCGACGGTGACGCCGAGCGTATCGCCAAGCGCGATCCCGCGGGCGGCTGCGAATGTGTCGAGCAGCACGACCTCGTCGCTGCGCCCGGCGATGGGCTTGCGTCCCGCCGTCATCAGGATGCCGTTGAGCCCGGCCGGGCCGGGCAGCGACAGGATGCGCGCCTGCACCGGCTCGCCGCCGTCTGCATCGATCCGGCCGAAGCCGCTGATCCGGCCCTCGGCGGCCAGCACGCCGGGAATCGCGTTGACCTGTTCCATCATCGAGCTGGGTGCGCGGGTGAGCGGCTCGAAGACCTGCGCCAGCCGGTGCCGTTCGAAATAGGCGTCTCGGGTGACGGTGAGCGTATCGGTCAGCCCCGCCATCATCACCTGCACCATCACGCCCAGTGCGACGACCGCCGAGATCGCAAGCGCCTGCGCCCGGATGCGCCAGAGGTCGCGGAACAGCTTGCGATGAAGAACGGTCAGCGCCATCGGCTCACCATTCGATCTCGGCAGGATCGGCGCGGGTCTCGTTGACGATCGTCTCGCGCAGCTGGCCATCGGTGAAATGCAGCACGCGATGCGCCATCGCCGCCGTCGCCGCCGCATGGGTGACGATCAGCACGGTAGTGCCCAGCTCGCGGTTCACATCGTTGAGCACCTGCAGCACGCGCCGCCCCGTCGTGCTGTCGAGCGCGCCGGTCGGCTCGTCGCAAAACAGCACCGCCGGGCGCTTCGCGATGGCCCGCGCGATGGCGACGCGCTGCTGCTCGCCGCCGGACATCTGCGCCGGGAAATGGTCGAGCCGTTCCTCCAGCCCCACCAGGCGCAGCGCCTCGCCCGCATCCATCGGGTCATGCGAGATCTCGGTCACCAGATCGACATTCTCGCGCGCGGTGAGGCTGGGCATCAGGTTGTAGAACTGGAAGACGAAACCGACATGGCTGCGCCGATATTGCGTCAGCGCCCGGTCGGACATTTCGGTCAGGTTCTGATCGCCGAACCACGCCTGACCCGAGCTTGGTCTGTCGAGCCCGCCGATGATGTTGAGGAAGGTGGATTTGCCGCTGCCCGAGGGGCCCAGCAGCACGACGACCTCGCTGCGCGGAATTTCCAGCGTCACCTCTCGGAGCGCGTGGACCGCGGCAGGACCTTCGCCATAGGTCTTCGACAGTGCTTCGGTGCGAAAGGCAGGCTGCACGCTCGGCCTCTTGAGATAGATCGGGCAGGGTGCCCGACCCGGATCAGATCACAGCTTCGTCAGGCAGTCAAAATCTGTCCGCTCTGGCGGGGAGTTGAGCGCCTCAGCGTGATGCTGGCGCCTCGAGTCGCAGGGGTGCGTTACGTGCTGAGGCTATGGAAGAAGAGGTCGATTTCCAGCGCCAGTCCGAACTCGAATTCAGTCAGTTCGGGGTGGGTCCATTCGTGCTGTTCGAGATGGTCGAGGAAGTCGCGCCGTTTGCGCTCGTCGCTCGCATCCAGCGACAGGGTCTCGGCGGCGCGCAGAAGGTCGATCCGCTTGTGGACCTCGCGCATGGCGGAGAAGGCTTCCATCATCACCGGCATCAGCCGCGGCTCGCTCTGCCAGGTTTGCCCGCCGAAGACCTCTTGCACGACACGGTTGCCCGAGCCGAGGCAGTCATAGGCGACGCAGCCCGCCATGCCTTCCTGCGTCAGCTTGTCGTGGATCGAGCAGTCATGCCCACAGAGATGCCGGCAGGGCTCGCCGGGGTTCTTGCTGAAGGCGAAATCCTTGCCCTTGTCGAAGGCCAGCACCAGACAGCACAGGGCTGCGCATTGCGAACAGTCGGTCTTGAGACGATCGGTCTGGGACATTCTGGCCTTCGCTTCACGGGACCTCGCATGGGAGGTCGTGGGGCCGTGATATCCCGCAAAACGGCTCTCGAATGCAAGGGCTGCGCGGGAGGCGCGTGCTGGCGCCCCGGCAGCGGCGGGGGATTCCGCTGCCGGGGGCTCTCTGGCTCAAATGGCCTGAACGGCCTTTTCCAGCATGTCGCGCACGTCGCCTGCGACCGACTTGAGCTGCGAATTGTCGATAGCCGTCATCGAGGCTTCCGGGTCGATTGCGCAGACGAGAATGTCCGAACCGTCCTGCCGCAGAATGACGTTGCAGGGCAGCATCGCGCCGACATTCGGCTCCAGCTGGATCGCCTGATGCGCCATCTTCGGATTGCAGGCGCCGAGGATCATGTAGGCGGGCATGTCCTCGTCCAGCTTCTTCTTCATCGTGCCCTGCACGTCGATCTCGGTGAGCACGCCGAAGCCCTGATCCTTGAGGGCTTCGCGGGTCCGGGTGTCGGCCTCTTCGAGCGTGGTATCGGTGAGGCGTTTGTCGATGGTGTAGCTCATGGTGTCGGTTCCTTGAGTTGAAAGCGGTTCAAGTTTCGACCGGGTAGTCCTGTGCGGACCATGCGCCGAAGCTGCCCGGCACGGCGGAGACGTTCTTGAACCCTGCGCGGTGCAGCAGACTCGCGGCGAGGCTGGCGCGGTAGCCGCCCTGACAATAGACGGCGTAGGCGGTCGCGCGGTCGAGTTGGTTCATCTCGTCGTCGAGCGTGCCGAGGAAACGGTGGATCGCGCCGGGGATATGGCCGCCGTCCCACTCCTCGTCCTTGCGCACGTCGAGCGGGGGCAGATCGCTGTCCTTGAGCTCCTGCACGGTGACCTGCGGGATATGCGCGAGCGGTCGACCGGAGGTGCGCCACGCGGCGATGCCCCCCGTCAGATAGCCCGCGAATTTCGTGAAGCCGACGCGCCAGAGAAACAGCACGGCCTCGTCGATCTCGCTGTCTTTTTCGCTCACCAGCGCGATCGGCTTGTCGGGATCGAGCACCCAGCCCGCCCAGACCGACAGCTCCGGCTGCAGGCCGATATTGAGCGCGCCTTCGATGAAGCCGCCGCCGGAGGCGAGCATGTCGCGCACATCGACCGGCTGCACATCGTCCTTGGCGATCAGCGCCTCGAACTCCTCCGGGGTCTTGCCGATGCAGCGTGGCAATCCGTGCATCACCTCGGGGCCCGCCGCGTTGACCTTCTTGAGGCGCGGATAATGCGTGGGCACCGGCGGGGCGTCCTTCGTCATCTCCTCCTTGAAGGCCTCCAGATCGGTGATCTGGACATATTTGTTTTGGGCTTTCTCATAGGCGATGCTGGTCGACATCCGGTCGCCGATATTCGGCCCGCAAGCCGAGCCCGCGCCGTGACAGGGATAGACGAGCACGCCATCGGGCAGCTGCATGTAGAATTCCTGCGTGGTGCGGAAGAGCGCCTCGGTCAGTTCCTCGGTCTTGTCGTCGCCCAGCAGGTCGGGCCGGCCGACCGAATCCACGAAGAAAGCATCGCCGCTCAGCACGCCCCACGGGTCGTCATTGTCCTTCTCATAGAGCAGGAAGGAGACATGTTCCGGCGTGTGGCCCGGCGTGTGCCGCGTCTCGAGCGTGAGCTGGCCGAAGGTGAAGCTATCGCCGTCGCGGATGCCCTCATGCGCGAAGTCATATTCGGCGCCACCTTCGACGCTGACGCAGAGCTTGGGCGTGTCATCCAGCCGGTCCACCAATTCGCGCGCGCCCGACAGGAAGTCGGCGTGGATATGGGTCTCGAACACATGGGTGATCGTCAGGCCGAGCGCCTTGGCGCGCTCGATATAGATATCGCAATCCGGGCGGGGATCGACGACGGCGGCGGTGCCGCTGCCGGTGTCGCCCAAGAGGTAGGAGCACTGTGCGATCCCTTCCGCAAGGATCTGTTCAAAACGCATGGTCATCGCATTTGCCTCCGGGTTTCCGTCCGTTCGGGATTGCTGGAGGAATGCGTGGGGGCCGATTCACGTTCCGAGATTGCGCGGAGGCTGCGCCCGGTCCGGCATAAACGATGCGTGTGGATCGCCTTGGTGCGTACTCAGGGGCGGCGCGCGTGGGCTCTGCTCGCGCGGGCGTCGGGCAGGATCAGGGTCACACGCAGCCCGGTCTCCGCATTGGCGATGCTCAGCGTGCCGCCGACGGCCTGCGCGATCTCGGCGCTGATCGACAGGCCCAAACCATGGCCGCTTTCATCGGCGCGCGCACCGCGTTTCTGAAGATGTTCGATGCGGTCCGCCGAGATGCCGGGGCCGTCGTCCTGCACCTCGATCGCGATCGCCGCGTCGCGGCGGCTGGCGCGGATCGTGACCTGCGACGTGGCATGGCGGCTGGCATTCTCGATCAACGCCCCGAGCGCTTCGGCCAGATCACTGGCGTCGAGCGGCACCTGCAGATCCTCGGGCACGGCGATGTCCCACTCTACCGCTCTGCCCGTAGGGGTGCGCCGGACCACCGAGACGATCTGCTGCACGACAGGGGCCACCGTGGCCTTGTCTTTCACCACGCGCCCCGCGAGGCGCGAGCGGGTCAGCTCGCGATCGACATGGCGGCGCATCGCTTCGGCGATCTCCTCGATGGCGGCGGCGGGCTCGGACTGACCGCTGTGGCGCAACCGGGCGGCCTCGCCCATCAGCGCCTGCAGCGGGGTCTTGAACCCATGCGCGAGATCGGCGGCGCGGTGGCGCGCGCGGTCCAGCTCGGCCTCGCGGGCGTCGATCAGTGCGTCGACCTCATTGGCGAGCGGCTGCACCTCTTTCGGAAAATCGCTGCCAAGCCGCCGCTGTTCGCCCGAGCGCACGGCGAGCACGCGTCGCCCGACTTCCGACAGGGGGCGCAGGCCGAAGAAAAGCTGAACCCATCCGGCCACGATCAGGGCGGCGGCGAGGATCGCGTTATAGGGCAGCAGCTCTTTCAGAAAATCGCTGCGCGCCTGATCCAGATCGGTCGTCGTCAGCGCGACCGCCGCGCGCACTCGGCCCCCGCCCAGCGAGGGCGGCAGGGTCACGCTGCGCTCCAGCGTCAGAAGCGTGCCGCCGGTCTGATCGGGCAGGCGATGCACATGGACATGCCCGTCGGGCAGCGCATCGGGCGGCAGCGGCAGAACGTAATCCCAAAGCGAGCGCGACCGTAGCAGCGTGTCGCCGAGGTCGATCTGCCAGTAGAGGCCGCTCAGAGGTTGGTCGAAGCGCGGATCGGCGGGCGGCGTTTGCAGAGCCAGCTTCCCGTCGGCATCGCGCCCGAGCGCCGCCACGACCTGATCGAGCTGCACCGACAGTTCGGCCTCGGCCCGGCGCTGAACATGGGCGGCGAACAGCGCCGTCAGCGCGGCGGAGGCAATCGCCAGCGCCAGCACCACCGCGAGCGCGCCACCAAGCGCGAGCCGGAGGCGCAGCGACAACCGCATCACGCGTCGCCGCCTTCGAGGAAATAGCCAAAGCCGCGCCGCGTGCCGATCACGCCGGGGCCGATTTTGCGGCGCAGCCGTGCGATGACGGCCTCCAGCGCATTGGCCTCGCGCGAGTCGTCATCGCCGTAGAGATGTTCGAGCAGTTCCGTCGGCGGCACGACCCGGTCGCGATGCAGCATCAGGTAGGAGAGCAGCCGGAATTCCAGCGCCGTCGCCGCGATCGGCACGCCACGGATCGACACGCTCATCCGGTTCGCGTCAAGCGTCAGCTCGCCCACGCTCTGGTTCGCCGAGGCCCGCCCCGCCGAGCGCCGGATCAGGGCGCGCGCACGGGCGACCAGTTCCTCCATGCGGAACGGTTTGGGCAGGTAGTCATCCGCGCCCGCGTCGATGCCTTCGACCCGCTCGGTCCAGGCGCCGCGCGCGGTCAGCACCAGCACCGGCATTTCGCGATCATTGGTGCGCCATTTCTTGAGGATGCTCAGCCCGTCCATCTTCGGCAGGCCCAGATCGAGAATGACGAGGTCGTACTCCTCGGTATCGCCCAGAAACCACGCATCGAGCCCGTCCGCGCAGGTCTCGACGAGAAATCCCGCCGCCTCGAGCGCAGCCTTGAGATCCGCCGCGATCCTCTGGTCGTCCTCGACCGCCAATACGCGCATTAGTCGTCCTCGTCGCGCTCGCTGTCTTCGGGACCACCAATCGGCAAACCGGTCGCCGCGTCAACCTCAAGCTCGATGATCCGGCCTTCCGGGGTGATCAGCTTGAGCTCGTAAACATAGTGGCCGTCATCCGTTTCCAGCTCCAGCTTGATGACGCGGCCTCCGAAACGGTTGCGCACGCCGCCGAGGATTTTCGACAGCGGCAGAATCTCCTCGCGCTCAACCGCGCTGCGCGCCCGGTCGTGATCCGAGCCGCCTCGGCCCGAGCCGCCGCCACCGGCGCGATCGGCGAGGGCGGGCGTGGCCATGGCCAGCGAAAGAAGGAGGAGGGTCGCGAGCGTTTTCATGCGGCTTTTCTAGCGCAAACAAGCTGACAGAACGCTGACAAAGCCAGTCAGCACCGCGTCAGAGTGATTCTGCCAATGTCGGCTCATCCGGGCAACTCGCCCCTATCCGATCACAGGAGTTAAAGATGAAACGCACTCTTCTCTTCACCGCCGCCCTCGGTGCCGCTGTCGGCGCATTCACCCTCGGTGCCGCTCAGGCGCAGGGTCCGGCTGGCAATGGGAATGGCGGCGGCGGGCAGTCGGGCGGTCAGGTCATCCTGCCGCAGAAGAACGCGACGCAGAGCAAGTCCCAGAACCGGGAGACCTACGAATACCGGAACGAGTATCGCAACCAATATCGCTACGGCGATGACGAATACGAATACGGCATGCCGTCGAACTACCGCGAAGAGGTTCGCGATATGAACCAGGCGCGCGAGCAGTGGAAGAAGATGGACGACGTAGCCAGCGACCTGCGCGCCGAGGGCTACCAGATCAGCAAGATCGAGATGGAGCGCTACGGCTACGAGGCCAAGGTGCGCGATCGCGACGGCCGTCGGCTTGAGCTGAAGCTCGACCCGATCTCGGGTAAGGTCATCGGCTCCGAGCTGGACTGATGAGCGAAGGAGCGACCAGTTGGGTCTGAGACCCTCTCGACCGCTTCGGATACTGCGGGCTGGTGGCGAGATTCGCCGCCGCCCACCTGACACTCGACTTGAGTGCCCTACATTTGGGAAGCGTCCCCCTCGCGCCCCCTCTCATCCCGAACACCTCGCGAGGGCCATGGTCACCGGCCGCAAACACGCCTGACCTGAGCCGCGGGGTATCGAGCGAGCTTTGTCGTGCCGTCCCCACACCCCCTCACAAAGCTCGCTCGATCATTTTTCCGAGGTCCGGTAGGGCGGGTAAGTGACCGTCGCTGTCGGATGGCCCGTCATCCGGGTCTGCTCGCTGCCTGATATGGACGTTCTTGCCGGGAGGCCCTCCGGTTGACCCGCACTGGACTTTTGTGTCAGGCAAGCGACCTTTCATGAGGACCCTCGGCGCACGTGCCGGGACCAGCCGAAGGAAGGACATATGGCACTTACCCTGCGTCGTAACCGCGACCGCGATCTTGCGCCCTTGGCAGCGATGCTGTCGGACGCCGAAATCCCGCTGCTCAATCCCAATGCGAAAGTCCCGTTCGACGAGATGGAATGGCATCAGAAGTGGCTTGGCGACCGCGAGGATGTGTCGTTCTACCTTCAGGATGACGGCGGGCGAGATGTGGGCTTCTTCGCGCTGCGAGAGGGTGTCGGGCCGGAAGTGCGGCACCTGACCTATGTCTATCTCGTCGAAGAGGCACGCGGCGGGGCCGCTGCGGAGCTGACGGGCCATGTGGAGCAGGCAGCGCGCGACCTCGGGGCGCTGACGCTGACCTTGAAGGTGGAAGTCGACAACGCACCGGCGCACAATGCCTATCTCTCGGCTGGCTATGAGGAGCTGTCGCGGCGTCAGGGCATGGCCACGATGCGGCTGGATCTGGAGGAACGGCCCGCCGAGTGAGCGGGCGCTTTGGTCGAAGTCTTGAACTGCGGCCCTGTAGGTCGGTCCAATCTTGCGCGACGCGGCCTGCGGCGGCGGCATTTGCGACCGCTCTCTGCGAAGGCGTTCGCGCGTCACGAAATTCGTGTTATTCGGAGCGCTACCTGACCGCTCCGAGTATCTTCCGAAATGGACAAGCTTTCCGTTATGCAAGCCTTCCGCCGCATCGTCGAGCGCGGCAGTTTCGCGCGCGCGGCAGAGGATCTCGGGGTATCGCCCGCGCTTTTGAGCCGCGAGATAAAGCTGCTGGAAGAAAGCCTCGGGAGCTCGTTGCTGACACGTACGACGCGCGCGATGTCTCTGACCGATGCCGGGCGGCTCTACTATGACGAGGCGAGCGGCATTCTCGACGCGGTGACCTCGGTCGAGACACGTATCCGCGACGGGGCCGGGGCGGTGCGCGGGCATCTGAAGGTGAACGCCTCGAGCTCCTTCGGGCAGACGGTGATTTCCCCGATCCTGCCGGAGTTTCTGGAGGCGCATCCCGATCTGCGGCTGTCGCTCTCGCTCGATGACCGGGTTGTCGACATGGTGGAGGGCGGCTTCGATGTCTCGATCCGCATCCGACCGGCGATGCCGGATTCGGCTCTGGTCGCGCGCAAGATCGGCACGATGCGTCAGCGCATCTTCGCTTCGCCCGCCTATCTCGCGCGGGCTGGCAGTCCCGAGCGACCGGAGGATATCGCGGGGCATAGGATCATCGGCTTCCTGCTGGCCGACCATCTGACGAAATGGGCGCTGCACGGGCCGTCCGGGGCCACCACGCTAGATCTCGATCCCGCCATTCGCGTGGGCAACAGTCTCGTGCTGCGCGACGTGCTGATCGCGGGGCAAGGCATCGGCACCTTGCCGGATTTCGTATCGAACGCGCCGGAGAGGCGCGGCGATCTGGTGCGCGTGCTGCCCGAGTGGGAACTGCCCGCGCCGGAGATTTTCGCCGTAACGGCCTCGCGGCTGGGCATGGATGCCAAAGTGACGGCGTTTCTTGATCACCTGCGGGCGGCGATGGCGCCCTGACATTCTTCAACCAGCGTAAAGAGTGATTTGCGCCTCGGCCGCTTATTCCGACGCGGGCGATCCGCGATCTTCTCAGGCAATGAAACCCATGCCCTGAGAGGATCCAATGACCCGCGTTCTCGTTCTTTATTATTCCAGCTACGGCCATGTCCGTGCGCTCGCCCAAGCCGAGGCGGAGGGGGCGCGCAGTCTGCCCGGCACGCATGTCGATCTGCGCCGCGTTCCCGAAACTCCGCCCGATGATATCCGACAGAAGGCTGGCTTCGCCGCCGACGATACGCCCGTCGCCAGTCCCGCCGATCTCGAAGCCTATGATGCGATCATCTTCGGCACGCCCACGCTGTTCGGGATGATGGCCGGGCAGATGAAGTCCTTCCTCGATCAGGCGGGCGGGCTCTGGGCGCGCAATGCGCTGGTCGGCAAGGTCGCCGCCGTGTTCACCTCGACCGGCTCGCAGCATGGCGGGCACGAGGCGACGCTGCTTTCGACGCAGATCCCGTTGCAGCATTTCGGGATGCTCATCGCCGGGATGCCCTACACTTTCGCCGATCAGACGCGGGCCGACGGGATCGTCGGCGGTGCGCCCTACGGCGCTGGCACGATCGCCGGGGCGGACGGGTCGCGGACACCGACCGAGACCGATCTCGCGGGCGCCCGTTTCCAGGGCGCCCATGTCGCACGCATCGCGGCGCGGCTCGCAGGGGCCGCTCTGAACGAGGAGGCCGCGTGATGCCCAAGCTCACCATCGATTTCTTTCACGACGTCGTCTGCTGCTGGTGTTTCAACATCTCGTCGCGGATGCGCAGCCTCGCCGCCGAGTTCGATCTCGACATCCGGCATCGTACCTTCGTCCTGCAGGCCGATCGCGAAGAGATGGCCGCGCGCTGGGGCTCCCCCGACGCCGCCCGCGAGACCATCCTTGGGCATTGGGCGGTCTGCAGAGAGGTCAGCGACCGGCCAGAGCTTGTCGATATCGAGGCCATGCGGGCCGCGCCGTTCGACTATCCGCACGGGATGACCGCCGCGCTCGGATGCAAGGCCGCCGAGGCGCTGGGCGGGCAGGGCGCCCATTGGGAGATGTTCGACCGGTTGCAGCGGGCGCATCTCTCCGAGGCCCGGAACATCGCCGATCCGGTCATCGTGCGCGACGTCGCGCGAAGCCTCGGGTTCGAGGCGGCGGCCTTCGCAGAGGCGTTCGACGATCCGGCCACGGCGGAGGCTGTCGAAGCCGATCGGCAATGCGCCCGCGCCCTTCAGGTGCGCTCCATCCCCGCGCTGATCGTCCGGGAAACGGGCGCGCGGCTCGTGAACGGGACGCGCGACGACCTCGCGGTGCAGCTGCGCAGCTCCCTGAAACTCGTCGCCTGAGGAGGGCTCTTGATGAAGATCCGTTTGTTGTTCCGTGGTCTCCGGCATCGGCGCTTCCATCCGCGCCGCGTGCCGCGCGATCTCTCGCCTCATCTGATGCGCGATATCGGGCTCGAGCCCTGGCCCGAGCGTCCCTGTCTCTCGCCGCGCGACTTCTGCTGAGCGACCCGACCGAGGCGCTAAAGGCACCTTCACGCGGTCCGCCGATACCGCCCCGAGGCCCCGTCTTCTCTCTCTCGCTTCTCCCTGAATACGAGTCACCCAATGTCACGCACTACCGATATTTTCCTCACGGCGCTCGCCCCGGCTATCTGGGGGAGCACCTATCTCGTCACCACCGAGGCGCTGCCCGCTGGCTACCCCATCACGCTTGCGGCCTTGCGCGCCTTGCCTGCGGGGGTGTTGCTGCTCGCGCTCACGCGGTCGCTGCCGCCGCGTGCGTGGCTTGGCCGCACTTTCCTCCTTGGCAGCCTGAACTTCGCCTTGTTCTGGAGCCTTCTCTTCGTGGCGGCCTATCGCCTGCCCGGCGGGGTCGCGGCGACGCTCGGCTCACTTCAGGCGATGATGGTCATCCTCATGGCGCGCGGCTGGCTTGGTACGCCGGTGCGCGCCGGGGCGGTTGCCGCTGCGGCGACGGGCGTTCTGGGCGTCGCGCTTCTTCTTCTGGGGCCAGAGGCCGCGCTCGATCCCGTGGGTATCATCGCAGGTATTGGCGGGGCCGCGTCGATGGCGGCGGGCACCGTGCTGAGCCGCAAATGGCAGCCGCCTGTCTCGGCGCTGAGCTTCACCGGCTGGCAACTGACGGCGGGCGGGCTGATCCTGCTGCCGCTGGCGTTGATCGTCGAGCCGTCCCTGCCGCCGCTGACCGCGCTGAACCTGTCAGGGCTGATCTGGCTCGGCCTGATCGGGGCGGGCGCGACCTATGCGATCTGGTTTCGGGGCATCGCCCGTCTCGAGCCCGGCGCGGTCTCGATGCTGGGGATGATGAGCCCGGTCACGGCGGTTAGTCTGGGATGGCTCTGGCTGGGGCAGGGCCTGTCGTTGCTCCAGATGAGCGGCGCGGCTATCGTTCTGATCTCGGTCTGGGCCGGGCAGCGCGCGGACCGTCCGCGGGTTGCCAATAGCTTCCGCCCCCCGCGCGTGGCGCAATCGAGAGCGGCGTGAGCGTCAATCAACGGAGGAGCTTCCGCGTGGCCCAACTTTCCCTAACCGACGACCTGATCCGAAAGTCGCGCCTCGCCGGGCTGCTTTACCTCATCATCATCGTCATGGGGCTCGGCGCCGAGCTTGGCCTGCGCGCTCCGCTGATCGACCTTTCGGATGCCACGGGCACGGCCGCAGCGATATTGGCGGCACCGGGCCAGTTCCGGCTGGCGATCGTCGCCGATCTCGTGATGGCGCTGAGCGATGCGGGGCTTGCCGTCTTGCTTTACCTGATTTTCCGCGGCGTCGCTCCGGGTCTTGCCCTGTCGGCGATGGTGTTCCGGCTGATTCAGGCGGTCCTCATCGCGGCAAATCTGATGGCCTTGCAGACGGCTTGGCTGCTTCTGTCAAACGCCCATGATCTGGCCGACGCCCGGTCGCTGGCGCTGATCTTTCTCGACCTGCATGGCCATGGCTACGATCTCGGGTTGGTCTTCTTCGGCGTGAACAGCCTGATGATGGGCGTTCTGGTCTGGCGCTCGGGCCTCTTCGCGAAAGCCTTCGGAGTGGGCCTCGCGCTGGCCGGTCTGGTCTATCTGATCGGCAGCGGGATCCGGCTTCTCGCGCCCGACCTCTCGGCGGCTTTCGCCCCGGCATATGGGCTGACGATCCTCGCAGAGACTGCGTTCTGTCTCAGGCTGCTGTTTCCGCCGCGCTGACACGGGCGGAGCGTGAGCTGACCAAGGGCCGTTCTTGAGACTGCCGGCGAAGCGGCCCAGTTCGGAACCGGGCCGCTTCGCCGACGTATTATCAGGACCAGGGGGTCACGAGGTATTTCTCGCCGGTCTTCATCTTCCGGTAATCGGTCACGGCGTCCTTCGTGAGCATTTCCTCGAGATTGACGCGCGTCTTGTAATGGCTCGCGAAGGTGGTCGTGAGATTGTCGCGCACGCGCTTGCGCATGCGGCCAACGGTCTCTTGCCCCGCCGCTTGCAGGAACGGGAACAGCAGCCAGCCCGAGAGCGTCCAGCCGAAGCCGTAGCTCGGGGAAAGCGTCGTCGGGCCGGTGTCGAGCCGACCGTAGATGAACATCCGCTTCGGCTGGTTCGAGCCGTAGCGCGAGTATTCCGTCATCCGGCTCACCGCGACCTGCTCCATTGCCTTGAAGGCGTTGTCGACCGCGTGGCCGCCCCCGATCGGGTCGAAGCCGTAGAAGGCGCCGGTGTCGTCGATCGCGGCGCTGAGTTGCTGCATGAAGTCATCCTGCGACGAGTTCACGACATGGGTGGAGCCGATCTTCTCGAGCAGATCGACCTGATCGTCCTTGCGCACGATATTGACGAGGCCGAGCCCGTCCTCCTGACAGATACGGGTCAGCATCTGGCCGAGGTTCGACGCGCCGACCGTGTGCAGGATCGCATCCTGCCCGTCCATCTTGGCGTTCTCGGCGAACCCCAGCGCGGTCATCGGATTGACGAAGGCGCTCGCGCCCTCTTCGGAAGAATGATCGCCCAGCGGCAGGCACATCTGCGCATCGGCGATGCAGTACTGGCTGTAGGCGTTGCCCGGCACGCAGGACACGCGCTGCCCCATCAGGGCCTTCGCCGCGTCGCTGTCACCGGTCGCGACCACGGTGCCCGCGCCTTCATTCCCGGCGGGCAGCTTGAGGCCGTGCCGCGCCTTCGAGCCCGCGTTGAACGGCTCGGGCATCTTGGCCACGAATTTTCCGGGGGAGTATTCCGCGTTCTCCATATCCGCCGCGCCGACGAGGATCGCGAGGTCCGACGGGTTGATCGGAGCCGCCTCCATCTTCACGAGGACTTGGTCGCCGGTCGGATCGGGGAAACTCACGTCTTCAATTACGACGGTGAGTGTGCCGTCCGCGTCCAGCGTCGTGAACAGTTGCTTGCCAGTGGTCGCCATGTCGATCTCCAGATTTCAATGTCGTCAGGAAGAGGTTGGGTCACGCCCGGGGACACCCGACGGCGCGCTTGCGATGCCAGATAGAGCGCCCTGCGTCCGAGGCGACCGCAAAGCGCGCAGCGAAAAGGCGCACGGCCACGTTCCGCCGCGTCGTCTCTGGGGGCTTCAAAAGTTTGGCCCTGCGCGGGAGGGATAAGGCCGGGCTTGGAGCAAGTTTTCGTGCTCAGCAGTGACGGTTTTGGGCGCCGAAGGACGCCGCGTTACCGTCACGGGCGCTGGAACTCCTCGACTGCGGTGCAAGTTTCCCTGCTGAAATCGAAGGAGTCCTCATGTCCACGATCACCACACTGAATCCCGCGACGGGCGAGACGATCCAGACCTATCCTCTGATGTCCGAGCGAGAGGCCGTCGAGAGGGTCGAGGCCGCGCAAGCCGCCTTTCTGGAGTGGCGCAAGCTGTCCCATTCCGAGCGCGCGCCCTACCTGACCAAGATCGCCGAGAAGCTCCGCGAGAATGCGGAGGAGCTGGCCGCGCTGATGACGCGCGAGACCGGCAAGCTTCTGAAGGACGGCAAGGCCGAGGTCGAGATCTGCGCCGCGATCTTTGAATATACCGCGAAGAACGGGCCCGACGCGCTGGCCGACGAGGAACGCACCCACGGCGCGAACGGATCGCGCGGTGTGGTGACCTATCAGCCGATCGGCGTGATCTACTCGATCCAGCCGTGGAACTTCCCGCTCTATCAGCCGGTCCGTGTGCTGGCGGCGAACCTGATGGCGGGGAATGCCTGTGTGCTCAAGCATGCGAGCATCTGCACCGGCTCCGGGCTGCGCCTGCGTGAGCTGTGCATCGAGGCCGGGCTGCCCGAAGACCTGTTTCAGGTCATCCTGATCGACCACGCGACCAGCGACAATCTGATCGCGCATCCGCTGGTGCGCGGTGTGACCCTGACCGGGAGCGACGGCGCGGGTCGGCGTGTGGGCAGCGTGGCGTCAAAGGCGCTGAAGAAGACCGTGCTGGAGCTGGGCTCGAACGACGCCTATCTGGTGCTGGAAGATGCCGATATCGAAACGGCGGTGAAATTCTCGCTGATGGGGCGGCTGTATAATAACGGCGAAACCTGTGTGTCGGCGAAGCGCTTTGTCGTGGCGGACAAGGTCTATGACGAGTTCGTCGAGGCCTTCGTGGCGCAGATGAAGGCAGTGAAGATGGGCGATCCCACGCAGGACGACACCCAGCTTGGCCCTCTGTCCAGCGAGGATCAGTTCGAAACCGTGAAGGAGCAGGTGGAGCAGAGCCTTGCCAAGGGTGCGACCGCGCTGTGCGGCGGAGAAGCCCCGGACGGTGTCGGCGCTTACTACCCCGCGACGGTGCTGGTCGACGTGGCCCCCGGCATGCCCGCCTATGACGATGAGATTTTCGGTCCCGTGGCCGCGGTCATCCGCGCGAAGGATGACGAGGATGCGATGCGCATCGCCAATGACAGCCGCTATGGCCTCGGTGGCGGGATATTCAGCAAGGACGAAGACCGCGCGCTGACACTCGCTCGCGATCACTTCGATACCGGGATGGTCCGGGTCAACTCCTTCGGGACTGCCGATCCGAACATGCCTTTCGGCGGGGTCAAGGATTCCGGTTACGGGCGAGAGCATGGCGGCTTCGGCATGAAGGAATTCGTCAACGCCAAGGCGGTGTTTCTGCCATGATCACGCTGCACGCTCTGCAATACTCCCGCGCGACCCGCGTGCTCTGGCTGCTGGCCGATCTTGGCCAGCCCTGCCACCGGGTCGATTATCAGCGCACCGAGACCTTCCGCGCGCCGGAGGAACTGTCCAAGGTTCACCCCTTGGGCAAATCCCCGGTGATCAAGGATGGCGACCGGATGATCGCGGAGTCCGCGACGATCCTGCGGTATCTCGTTGAGAAGTTCGGCGACGATACCCATACCCCTCCGCCCGGCACGCCAGAATTCTGGCGGCACGAGGAGCTTCTCGATTACGTCGAGGCGTCCTTCGCCGAGGTTGCGCTGCAGGCGGTCCTGCCCGCCTTCCGCGGCAAGCCGGTGCCCGAGGCGGCCAAGGCGGCGCTCGACACCCATCTCGCCTATATCGCGCAGGAGATCGGTGACGGGCCCTTGCTGTTCGGCGACAAGGCGATGCTGGCCGATATCCAGCTGTCCTATATCGTCGCCTTGCTGGCGCGGCTTGACCTGCTGGCGGAGCATCCGAAAGTTGCGGCTTACTGGGCGGCGCTGCGCGAGCAGCCGGGCTACATCACCGCAACGGAGGCCGCAGGCCCGATGGCGCCGCCCGGCTGAGGGCCGTCGCGCATTTCGCTACGGTGACTCGGGCTTGAAAGGGCCGGATCGATCTCGCAAACCCGCCGGCTCAATCGCCGGCGGAATGCCTGCTTGCAGACCCTGACATTCTCGTAGAGGTCTTCTTTACCGCATCCATCGGGTCGCGGTGACGACTGGCGGAGCAGGAGACAGCTATGCAGCAATTGACAGCCTTTGGACCGGATTTTCCCTTTTCCTACGAGGACTGGATCACTCACCCTGCGGGTCTCGGCACGCTTCCCAAAGACATGCTGGGCGCGCCAGTCGCCATCATCGGTGCCGGAGCGGCCGGGGTGATCGCGGCCTACGAGTTGATGAAGCTCGGGCTGCGGCCGGTGGTTTACGAGTCCTCTCAGTTCGGCGGGCGGTTGCGCTCGCAGAGCTTCGAAGGAACGGATGGGGTCGTCGCGGAGCTTGGCGGGATGCGCTTCCCCATCTCCTCGCGCGGGTTCTACCACTATGTAGATCTTGTCGGATGCGAGAGCCGACCCTTTCCGAACCCGCTGACGCCCGCCGCCGGATCGACCGTTATCGAGCTCGAAGGTCAGCGGCATTTCGCCCGCAGTCTCGAAGACCTGCCCGAGCAATACCATCAGATCGCAGAGGCCTATGACGAAGCGTTGCGCAGTCAGGCGGCCTTCCCCGATCTGCAAGCCGCGGTGCGCGCCAAGGATGTGGAGGCCATCAAGGCGATCTGGGATCCGCTCGTCCAAGACTGGGATGAGCGCACCTTCTACGATTTCGTGGCCCATTCCGACGCGTTCCAGAAACTCGATTTCTCGCACCGGGAGATTTTCGGTCAGGTCGGCTTCGGAACCGGCGGCTGGGATTCGGATTTCCCGAACTCGATGCTGGAAATCCTGCGGGTGAACCTGCTCGGGCTCGACGACGATCAGCGCTATATCGTGGGCGGGGTGGAGACTGTCCTGCATCGCCTCTGGAACGCGGCGCCTGCCTGCGCGCATTGGCCCGAGGGCACGACGCTCGCGAGCCTGCATCGCGGTGCGACGCGCAGCCGGGCGACCGCCCTGAGCCGCGCAGGCGAGATGATCCGGCTTCGCGACCAATGGGGCAACGAGGATGACTATGCGGCGGTCCTCGCGACCTGCCAGACGCACCTGCTGACGACGGCGATCGAGACCGAAGAGGACCTGTTCGATCAGAAAATGTGGATGGCGCTCGACCGGACCCGCTACATGCAGGCTGCGAAAACCTTCGTCATGACCGACCGGCCGTTCTGGAACGATATCGACCCGGAAACCGGCGAGCCGCTGATGTCGATGACGCTCACCGACCGGTTGACGCGGGGCACCTATTTCTTCGACAACGGGCCCGACAGCCCCGGGGTGATCTGCCTCAGCTACGCCTGGATGAGCGACGCGCTCAAGGTGCTGCCGCTCAGTGCAGAGCGCCGGGTCGAGCTGTCGCTGCAGGCGCTGGGCAAAATCTACCCCGGCGTCGACATTGCCTCGCATATCCGCGGCCAGCCGATCTGCGTGAGCTGGGAGGCGGACGAAAACTTCCTCGGGGCCTTCAAGGGCGCCCTGCCGGGCCATTATCGCTACAACCACCGCATCTACGGCCACTTCATGCAGCAAGGCATGGCGGCACGCCAGAAGGGCGTTTTCCTCGCCGGGGACGGTGTCAGCTGGACCCCGGCCTGGGTCGAAGGCGCGGTGCAGACGTCGCTCAATGCGGTATGGGGGATCATGACGCATCTCGGCGGACGCAGCCCCGAGGCAAACCCCGGTCCCGGTGACCTCTACCCCGAGCGCGGGCCGGTCAGGCTGGCCGATTAATCCAAACGGCGCGCGCGGCAGGAGTGTCATGCCGCGCGTGGGTCAGGTGTCCTGCTCTCAGGATGATGCCGCCCCAGGTGGTGTTCGCTGACCAACAGGTCCTGAGCCTAGGTGTTTTCGTTGCGTTGATGGCGGTTCGATTCCGTACGTTTCGCTGGTGACTCGGGCGGTTTGGTTTGCTGCCCTTGGGGCATGGTGCTCAGGAGGTTTCGCGAGGGTGGGTGATTTGCGCAAGATTCTTCCCTGCGCTGGTTTGGGGTGAATTGGGTGCATTTGCGGTGGTGTTGAAAGCGTAGCGATTTCAGTGTCTTGATGGGTTCTTTCGAGAAAAGTGACAGTTTTTCGAAAAAGGCACTTGCGACTCCCGGGTGTGATCCGTAAATACCGCCTCACCGAAGCGGAACACACCGCAACGGGGCGCCGAAAAGGCTCGCAAGGGACTGACGGCGAAGGAAATTTTGGAGATACGGTTGGCAGGCGGCGCCCCAAGGGATTGAGGCGAGGCCGGTTGATTTTGTCTCCGCGCTCTTTGACATTGATAGATATCTGAAGAGATATGCGGGCGGTTTGGTCGATGATCGATGCGGACCGGAGCATATCGGCTCTCTAGCTTATGCGATGATGAGAGTGTCAGCTTCACTGTTTGGCGG